>Ga0182006_1000036_pt1 | contig 226098 bp, 190 predicted proteins | sample Sormic07211104_1_FD_123022 | JGI IMG/M metagenome (GOLD analysis project Ga0182006, IMG submission 123022) | Rhizosphere microbial communities from Sorghum bicolor, Mead, Nebraska, USA - 072115-104_1 MetaG | ecosystem: Host-associated > Plants > Roots > Rhizosphere | place: USA: Nebraska...
ACCGGGCGCAGGTCACTTTCCGTGGATCGAGAATCCTTCTGCCGTGACCGACGCGTTCCGCGACTTCTCCACGAGGCTGTTGTCGCGGAAAGCCGACGAGCGCGGCTGACACGTCGCTGGTCGCATCGCGTACCGCGCGAGACATTTCAAGGGTCGACCGCGTGCTCGGATGGTAGGGACCTGCGCTCCTGGCGAAGCAACCACCGAGCGATCGGGTAAGCGCCGCGCACAAAGAACCCGGCGATGACGATCTGCAGGATATCGATCGCGACGCTCAACTTTCCGCCATTTCCAAGCCATCGGAAGGCGGACTCGCCGCTTTCCGAGGCAAACGCCACCGCGTTGATCCAGAGCCGGATCAGGGGAAGGAGTGCTTCCTTCAGCCACCACAAGCCCATGAGCATGCAGCCAACGGCCAGCAGGTCGACGGTCGAGGGCGTCACGTTTTCCATCTTTCCAAGGCCCGAGACAAGCCACCGCGACAGCGGGCCGCTCATCACCCAGACGACGGCGGCTATCGCCACGAACAGTCCGACCAGAGACAGGCCCAGCAAGGATGGATTGCCCCACTCGGCCGTCATTTTCTTCAGTGCCTGTGCGGTCCAGAAAATCTGGAACGCTGCCAGGCACAGCCAGAGGGCAAACAGCCTCAAGCCGACTGCAACGATCTGCCTTGCAGTCATTCCCTTTCCCCTGAGGCTGTTCCCTTGAGGTCCTGCTTCGCCTTCATGATCACGCTATAAACATCGCGAACCTTGGGCAGCAGGTCGAACATGGGAGGCATGCGCTTGCCTGACCCCGGCATCGCCGAACCGAACATCATGGGTACACCGAACGGGTTCGGCCCGAACTGGATGCTTCCCTCACCATTGGGGCGCTCGCTGAGCGTGATGTCGCTCATCGAGGCGAGCGGCAGGTTCTTCACCTCGCGATTGATCCATCCGCTGACGATGATGACCCGCTGGTCCGTCACGCCGTACTGGGTACGGCTACGCAGGTAGGCATCGCCGAAGAAGCGACCCACGATCATGTACAACCCGACCAGTACGAAGGGCACACCCCAGAGGCCGAAGAGGAGGGGTGCGCCTTTCTGCAGGACGGAGTACTCCCAGAAGAAGGCGAAACCGCCCCAAAGCAGGCTGAAAGGAATGGCCAGGGCGTCGCTCGGTCGTAGACGGACGCCTTGTTCCGGCGCCCCGCTCCAGAGCAATCGCTCGTCGCGCCCAAGTTCCCGCCTGAGCGACTGGTCAATCGATGCCGACATCTTTCCCTCTCCCTTGCACCGTGCTGTTCAGGCGCATCCAGTGGCGGAGATTGCCGACCACAAAGTCAATCCGCAAGTGACGTGCAGTTCGCAAGAGCTTGCCGCCCGGGCGAGAGACGATTGGTGCCAATGCGGAACCAGTCCGGTGCGGCCGCGGGACCTACTGGCCACGCAACGGCGCACGTAGGATCGAATCGCACGCTGACTCCTCCAGCGCCGCCTGATGCGACACGAGGCATTTATGAACATTCTGGTCATCGGTGGGCATGGCCTGGTCGGCCGAAACGTCGTCGCGCGGCTGCGCGCAGCGGGACACGTGACTACTGCCGCCTCGCGCGCGACGGGCGTGGACCTGACGACCGGCAAGGGACTGGCACAAGCACTGGAGGGCATCGAGGTCGTCGTCGATGTCAGCAACGCGCCCTCGTTCAACGACGTGTCCGCGTTCGAGTTCTTCAAGGCCGCCATCGAGAACCTCCTGGTCGCGGAAGCCGAGGCGGGTGTACGCCACCACGTTTCGCTTTCGGTGGTGGGAACCGGGTTGCTCGACGACAGCCACTATTTCCGGGGAAAGGCGCTGCAGGAAGCGCTCATCCAGCGCTCGGGCATCCCGTTCACCATCGTGCATTCGACCCAGTTCTATGAATTCCTGGTCGACATCGTCAACTCGGCGATTCGTGGCCAGACCGTGCGACTGTCGCCGGCCTTCATCCAGCCGGTCGCGTCCGACGATGTCGCTGCGGTGATCGCCGAGGCGGCGGTGTCGCCGGCCGCCAATGGCTCGATCCAGGTCGCCGGTCCTGACCGCGAACGCCTGTTCGAGATCGTGCAGCGGTTCCTTCTCGACATCGAGGCGCCATGCGAGGTGATCCTCGATGCCGATGCGCCGTACTTCGGCGCCGTGCTGGGCGAACACGTTCTGCTGCCACGAGCGGACGCGTCGCTGGGCGCACGCGGCTTCCAGGAGTGGCTCGATCAGTCGGAGTTCGCGCGCGTCGGGTGGTAACCCCCCTTAGCCGCAACATGACCTCGCGTGCGACTCACGGTATTCGTCGTGGCGCTGCCACCAGGGCCCCGTCTCATTGCGCCCCCTGGGTGCACGATCAAGCCACTGGTACATGCCCCAGACGCCATCCAGGCCACGCGCGTACGTCGAGTACGCGTGGTAGACCACGCCATCTTCGAGGACGAACGTGCTCAACCCCGGCCGGTCGCGCGTGTACGTGGCGGGGTCGGTCCCGCAGGTGGCCGCGAACTGCGCGACCGGTTCGGGCGCGGGTGTGGCGTCCATCGGGTGCGTGCCGCGCTGGTAGTTGTATTCGATATCGCCGCTTCGCTGCTGCTCCTCCGTGACCGCCACGTTGAAATCGAAATTGAAGTCGTCACCGCCCGACGAGGCCCACGGGAACGTCCAGCCCATGCGTTGCCTGTACGCCAGGAGCTTCGTCAACGGTGCCCGCGACACGGCGACAAGGGACACATCGTGATGAGCAAGATGGACCGCGATGCCGTTGAAGCCATCCGCTATCGCCGAGCACGAAGGGCAACCGGCGGCATAGTCCGGCCCAAACATGAAGTGATAGACGAGGAGCTGGGAGCGGCCGGCAAAGAGATCGCGCAGGGAGCGCGTACCTTCCTCGGTGTCGAAGCGATAGGCCTTCTCCACGGGCACCCACGGTAGGGCCTGCCGCTGGCTCGCGACGGCGTCACTGCGCCGGGTAAGTTCTTTCTCGGCCTCCAGCAATGCCAGCCGTGCCTTTAGCCAGGTTTCACGGGTTCCCACGGTATGGCTGGTCATCGCTGCGGTCTCCTCGGGGTCGTGAGATAGAGTAGGTCCGACTCATTCGGGGCGGGGAGTGACAAGCGTGGCGGGATTCCCATGGACTCGCTGATAACCGCTGCGGCGCGGGCGCTTGCCGGGGGCGATCCCCTTGGCGCCCTGAACCGGGTCGCGTTACGCGACGACCCACCTGCCCTCGCCCTCCGCGGTATCGCCATGGCGCAACTCGGCGACTTCGCCCGTGCAAACGCGCTCGTACAACGCGCTGCGCGCGCTTTCGGAACGAAGGAACCCGTCGCCCGTGCCCGCTGCATCGTTGCCGAAGCAGAGATCGCCCTCGCCTCCCGCGACCTCGGTTGGCCGACGAAGGCGCTCGATGCCGCACGAGCCACCCTCGAAGCCCATGGCGACCGCATCAATGCCGCACATGCACGCTATCTGGAGAGCCGGCGATCGCTGCTGATCGGACGTATCGACGAAGCCGCCGGCGCCCTCGCGACGCTCGATGTCGCATCCCTGCCACCCGCCTTGATGGCAGCCTGTCACGTGGTCGCGGCGGGCATTGCCATGCATCGCATTCGGGCGGGCGAGGCGCGCGAGGCGCTTGCTCGTGCGCGGGACGAAGCACGAACCGCCGGTATTCCTGCCCTCATCGCGGAAGTCGCCAGCGCGTTGGTCACCATCGATACGCCGCTGGCCCGCCTGATTGCACGGGGCAAGGAACGGGCTCTCCGCCTCGACGATGTCGAGGCGTTGTTGGCCTCGCGCACTCTTATCGTCGACGCGTGTCGAAACGTCGTGCGAAACACAGGCACCGTGGCATCGTTGGCGACGCGCCCCGTCCTGTTCGCCCTCGCGCGTGCCCTGGCCGAGGCGTGGCCGAGCGATGTGCCCAGACAGATGCTGATTGCACGCGTGTTTCGCACGAAGCATCCCGACGAGTCGCATCGCGCGCGATTACGTGTCGAGATCGGGCGGCTGCGTGACCTGCTGCGACCACTGGCGGATGTACAGGCGACGACGCGCGGCTTCCTCCTGATACCACGCGAAGCGGACGAGGTGGTGGTGCTGGCCCGTCCCGTCGACGAGGTGCACGCCGCCCTGCTCGCCTTCCTTGCCGACGGCGAGGCGTGGTCGAGCTCTGCCCTGGCACTGGCTCTGGGCGCCAGCCAGCGCAGTGTGCAACGCGGCCTCGAATCCCTTTCCGCAGCGGACAAAGTGCAGTCGTTCGGGCGCGGGCGGGCACGCCGATGGATAGCGCCACCGCTGCCCGGATTCGCGACGACGTTGTTACTCACCACCCCGCTGCCGGGTGATTAGGATGAGCCCATGAACAGACAAACAGCCCATGTAGTACGTGAGTACGGTCCCTTCCCCGGTGTCGACAAGGTGGCTGGCGTGAGCTTCGATGGCGAGCACGTGTGGCTCGCTTCCGGAGACCGCATGCAAGCCCTCGATCCGGAGAGCGGGGAGATCGTGCGGTCGATCGATGTGGCGGCCCACGCGGGTACGGCCTTCGACGGTACGCACCTGTTCCAGCTCGCCGAGGATCGCATCCAGAAGGTCGATCCGACGACGGGCCGGGTACTGGCCACCATCCCGGCACCCGGTAATGGCGGCGACTCCGGCATGGCATGGGCCGAAGGGACGTTATGGGTCGGCGAGTACCGCAAGCGGAAGATCCATCAGATCGATCCCGACACCGGCAAGATCCTTCGCAGCATCGATTCCAATCGCTTCGTCACGGGCGTCACCTGGGTCGATGGAGAGCTGTGGCATGCCACCTGGGAGGACGACGCCAGCGAGCTGCGCCATATCGATCCTCAGTCCGGCGAGGTGCTCGAGAGCCTGGAGATGCCAGCGGGCACCGGGGTGTCCGGGCTCGAATCCGATGGTAACGATCGGTTCTTCTGCGGCGGGGGTGACAGCGGGAAGGTGCGTGCGGTCCGGCGACCGCGATAGGCACCCGTGCGCAGCCAGCACGAATGCTGGCGCCGGCATGCCAGCCATGCCAGATCGGAATAACGCTGCCGGGGCAGGAGACGCAAATTCGGCAACCGCCGCGCCAGGCGCGGCCAGGCGGCTCGTTGCCCCCTGAAAAAGCTGCTGCGGACGAGCGTGCTTCTATTGCGGCACATCGCCTACTATCAGGCGATGAATACCCCTCTCGTGGCCCTGCGGAAAGACACGAACCAAGGCAGCCTCGCCGTCGTCGGCATGGGCATGACCCTGGGCTCCCACCTCACGCCTCTGTCGCGTAGCCATATCGAGCAGGCCGATGTGATCTTCGCCGGCCTCTCGGACAACATCGTCGAGCAGTGGCTTGAACGCCTGCATCCCGATGTCCGCAGCCTGCAGCCGTACTACCAGGAAGGTAAGTCACGCCGGAAGACCTACGAGGAGTGGGTCGAGCTGATGATGACCGAGGTCCGTGCCGGCAAGCGCGTGTGTGGTGTGTTTTACGGCCACCCCGGCATCTTTGCCTGGTCGCCGCACAAGGTTATCGAGGTCGCTCGCGCGGAAGGCTTCCAGGCACATATGGAACCGGGCATCTCCGCTGAAGATTGCCTCTACGCCGACCTGGGCATCGACCCGGGTACGGTCGGCTGCCAGCACTTCGAGGCCGGCCAGCTGCTTTTCTATGAACGTCGAATCGATCCCAGCGCCTACCTGGTGCTCTGGCAGGTCGGCCTGGTCGGGGACCGTTCGCTGGCCCGATTCACAACCAGTGGCGCCTATCGCCAGGTACTGGTCGACGTGCTGAGCAAGGACTATCCGCTCGACCACGAGATCATTCTCTATCGCGCAGTCACCCTGCCGATCCAGAAGCCGCGCATTCGCCGCATCGCCCTGCGCGACCTGCCCCATGTCGACGTGCCCACCGAAGAGACGGTGATCCTCCCGCCCGCCGCGCCGCTGAAACCGAACCGCGAGATCCGGGAGCGGCTGGCCGCGCTGGACAAGCTCGAGAAGGAAGCATCCCCGGCGTAAGCCGGATCGACCATTTCATTGCACCAACAACCACAGGAAGGGTAAGCACATGTTGGATACGATCGAAATCCTGGAAGCCATCGGCAGTAATGCATCGTTGCGTCATGCGCCGGCACATGAGCTGAGTGCGGTTCTCGAGAGGGCGCACGCTTCACCGGCCCTCACGTTCGCCGTAACGTCCGGCGACAGCGCGGCTCTGTTTACGGAGCTCGGTTGCAAGTTCATGTGGGCGCCTCAAGTCGCACAGCACTTCGGCTGACTGCTGTGCAGGGATGACTCAAGAAATCCCGACCATTGCCGTCAGTGTATTTGATGTAATCACGTAAACAGGGGAACCTATGTCAGACACGATTGAACTACTCGAGGCCATCGGCCGCGATGCTTCGCTACGTCACGCCTCCTCGGAAGAGTTGGCCGACGTTCTTCACAAAGCCCGGGCTTCCGAGGCACTCACGGCTGCCGTTGCATCAGGGGATAGCTCGCTCCTCGCTGAAGAGCTCGGCCATAAGGTCAATCTGGAGCCGCAGGCTGTCCAGCACCCCGGCTATGACGAAGATGAGCCGGGTAATGGCACCAGCGAAGAATCGGATGCGCCTTCGACGACCGATGACGGAAACCCTCCGGCAGCCGAATCGGCCCGGTAACGATGAGCCCGCTGCCGAGCCGCATCAGGACATGGGCCGCCGCCGCGGCCATGTTCTTTTGCGTGCTCGTGCAGTCACCCGTCGCCACGGCCACCACGGATCACAGCGAATTCCTGGTTGACACCGAAAGTCTGCGCACGACGGACCACCCGCAGTTTGTTCAACGTCTATCGCAGATACACACCGAATCAGACAGCCTGACGAACGCCGAACGCTGGCATTTGCGTTACCTCGATGTCTGGGAAACGATGTTCGAGGGTGAGTACGCGAAATCAGAAGTACAGCTCAAAGACATCATCAAGCATTCCGGCGACGCCACGCTGGAAGCGAAGGCTTCGGCGCTCCTGCTGAGCAACCTGGCGTTCAATCGGCGCTATGAGGAGGCGTTTACGCTCGCCAATCGACTGGCGACGACCCTGCCGTCGGTGACCGATCCGCTAGCCCGCTCCATGCTGCTCACCAATCTGTCGCAGATGATGAATTTTGCAGGTCAGACCGATCTTGCAGTCAAGTACGCCGACATGGCCGAAAGTACCGTTCCGCCAGGCGAGAGCACGTGCCAGGCCGCGTGGCTGCGAGCCGCTGCACTCTACGGCGGAAAGCGCTTGACCTCATCCAGTCCCGAACTGAAGCGGGCCGTCGACGAATGCGTCGCCGCGCGTGACAAGGTGTACGCCAACAGCGCGATGCTTCTCACAGGAAGTGTTTTCCTCGACGAAGATCAGCCACTGAAGGTGACGGCTCTTCTGGACCGGATTGATCCCAGCATCCGCATCAACCACTACTTCCCAGCTGAAGAGCTGGCCCGGTTACAGCGGGCCCAAGCCTATTTGAAACTAGGCAGAGACGATGACGCCAGGAAGGGCGCCCTCGCCGTCGTAGCCATGAACGGCGCAGATGACATCAGCGACTGGCTCAGAGAGGCCTACGAGATCCTCTATCGCGTCGAGAAGCGGAAAGGAAATACCGCGGCCGCGCTCGCGTACTACGAACACTTTGTGATCCAGGACAAAGGCTATCTCAATGACCTCGGCGTCAGGAGCCTGGCCTACGAGGTGAGCCAGCAACACCAGATGGTGCAGACGCTCGCAACGGAAGGCCTTAGCCGACAGAATCGCATTCTCCGTCTACAGCAGGCGTTGGATGCCAGCACCGTAGCGAAAGGCCGTCTTTATATCGCGCTCCTCCTGGTGATCCTGGCATCCATCGGACTGTTGTTGTTCCGGGTGAAACGCTCGCAACTCCGCTTCAAGAGAATGTCGTCGCTGGATGGCCTGACCGGCATCCTGAATCACCAGCATTTCATGAGCGAGGCCGATCGGCTGCTGCGCCTCCAGGAGAAGAAACCCGCGAGTGCCTGCCTCATCTCCATCGACCTCGACCACTTCAAGCAGGTCAACGACACGCATGGCCACGCCATGGGCGACATCGTGCTTCAACACACCGTGGCCGTGCTTCAGGAGCAACTGCGACCGAAAGACCTGTTCGGTCGCCTGGGTGGCGAGGAGTTCGGCATCCTCGTCATCGGCTGCTCGAGCAGCCAGGCCGTGGCGACTGCCGATCGCCTGCGCGTCGCGATCGAAGCCAGTCCCGTGGAAGACGACGGCCGCGTCGTCACGCTGTCGGTCAGTGTCGGTGTAGCTTCCACGGACCGTTGTGGTTACACGCTTCAGCATCTCTGCCGCGAAGCCGATGCGGCGCTCTACCGGGCCAAGCGCGCCGGTCGCAATCGCGTCATCGCCGCTTCCGAAACCGACGGCGTCACCACCGTCTGAAGCTAGAGCTTGCTGTGTTCCACCTGCCGCTCGCGCTGCATCAACGTCCACTCCGCATGCTCGGTCAGGGCAGCGTCCCCCAGTGACAGGAGGATGGCCCGCTGCTGCGCGGGATCCTGCGTGCGATCCAGTGCGGCTCGCGCGCTGGCGAAGATGCGCTGCATGAAGCGGTACTGCCGGATCAGTTCGCGATCCGCCTTGCGATAGGAGTAAGCCTCGCGCACCGCGGCGATGATCGAGAGTACGGCCATGATGGTGACCAGGGTTACCTTGGTTTCTTCGCCCAGCTTCAGCGCGAAGGCGGCAAGGAAGACGCTGATAGTGATGCCGCCCCACAGACTCACCCGGCCTATGGTTTCGGTGATGTGGTGCACGCCGCTGCGTTCGACGCTCTTGCGCTCGTAGTAGTTGAGCTGCCCCGACTTTCCGGATTCGCCCACCCACTCGGCGATGACATCTTCCAGCGCGGCGGTCGTCGGCTCTTCGGGATGTGTCGACGGATAGAGGCTGGCGGCGCGCATGACGTTGCGAATCCAACCCAGTTCGATGTTCTGCTTCTGCAGGAAATTGTCGTGTGCGAACTCGTGGTCCGCGCTGGCGGCGATACCGGCTCGGCGCCAGCAGGACTGGATGCGCAAGCCTTCGGCGAGTGCGCGGTAGTCGAGGTACTTACGATGCCAACCGCGACGGTGCGCGAGGATGGCGACGATGCCGCCCGTGGCGAACATCACGAGGAAAAGGTAGATCAGGAAGTTGTTGCCCGGCAGGTGCGCGTAGAAGGTGAATGCGATACCCATGAAGCCAGCCAGCGTATACGTCAGACGCATCGCCATGATCACGCGGCGGCGGAAGTGCACGGCCAGCCAGTCGGCGGCATGGAACAACCGGTCGATCTCCGCGGTTGCACCGGACGGCGGCCCAGCCATCTCACGTGGTGCTTCGTCGATGGCGTCCGCGTGACGGGCGCACTCCCTGTTGAACTCGGCCATGCGCGAGAACATCAGCCGGAAGTCGTCGGGCAGTGTCGCCTGGAACGCCATGTTCTCCGCGCTCCGCCATCCCGCCTGCATGGCCTGAAGATCCGGCGCCGGGCCCTCACCCTCCCGCGAGCAGACGATGTGATACAGCAGGCTCTCATCGCTGCCTGTGAGCACGTGTCGCGAATGCGGGTGTCGCAGAACCAGCCCCGGTGGCGCGCCGGTGAGGTGGTAGTTCACGATCTGCGCGGTTCCTCCCAGCCCGGCCGCTCCGTTACCGTCCCATAGGCTGAGCAGCACGTGGCAATGGCTGGCGATGTAGACGCCGGCCTTCGCATACTGGCGGTCGCGTGCCGCACCGTGCGCGCCAATCACATGGTGTGGCTGCTCCATCAGACGCGGAAGCAGGACGATCTCGGCGCGACTGCACAACGCCTCGAAGTTCGCGCGCACGGCTGGCGTCGCGAAGTCCTCCACATACAGTGCCCGTGGTAACGGCAGGGGCGCGATCAGGCGCGCGCCGATGGCCAGGGCTTCTTCCGCAATCAGCTGGTCGCCGCCTTCGGCCAGCGCCGAGAGCACTACCAGCGGCAATTCGGGAAAGGCCTCGCGGAGCTGGGCGAAGAACGTCTGTACGCACTTCCGGAGGGCCTCGACTTCGTCGGCGGGAATGTCTCGATGGCTGGTAACGCCGACGACAAGCGGCGTCATGGCAGGCTTGCCGGCCATAGGTCCCCCGGGCAGCGGCCGTTGCCGGCCACTACCGATGGAACCGATCGGGTCCCTGCTGCCTGGATCGGTGCGCTGTCGCATAGGCTCAGGTGTTCTTGATGCCTGGCGTCGTGGTCACCCTTGACGGGCCACCGCCGCGCTCTTCGTCCGCGTCGCGTTCACGCGAGCTCTCGGCTTCTTCGTCGAGAGGATCGTCCGGTTCGTCGCGGTCTTGCTGGTTGCCGAGCTTGGACATGATGTTCTCCCACTGGGTGGATGGTGATGAGGGGCGGCTTCGTTACTCCCCTTCTTGCGGTGGCCCGCCGCCCGTGGCCACGAGTAGTTCGTGCTGGAACGCCTGATTGACCGGGTAGTCGATGCGCTCCCTCCGAAGCACGCGCAGCAACCCCGCGTCGCGGTAGCCGCTGGCCCAGAGGCGCTGGATCACCGGCGCCGCGTCCCGCTTGCGTTGCAATGCCAGCAGCGCTTCGACACGCAGTGCCTGCAGGCGCGGATCGCCCTGGCCGCTCTTTGCCGTCTGCACGCTAGCCAGCGCTTCGTTGCGGAGTTGGCGCGCTGCCTGATCGTCGGTCGTGACGGCGGCAAGTGACAGCCTTGCCGCGGTGCCGGCGAGCAGGGTCGAGCGATCGTCGGGCAGTTGCGCCATCAGCGGCGTGAGGGCGTGCAGCGCGGCCGTCGCATGCTCTCGCGCCTGGTCCTGCTGCCCCGCCTCACGCAGCTGCGCTGCCTGCTCCACCTGCGCTTCCGCGTACTCGCGCCGCCAGGCCGTATTGTCAGGGTCGTGCCGCGTGAGCCCGGCGAAAATCGAAAGCGCCTTGTCCGTCAACGCCGTCGCGGACGGAAGATCGCCGCTCAGGCGACGCAGGCGGCTCAGCTGTGTCGCATACAACGCCGCATGCTCCTGGAAGTCGGTGTTGCTGGGATCGAGCACGCCGAGCTGCGTCGCCATGTCGACGGCCCGCTGGAGCCTCTCCATCCCCGCGGTCGTGTCACCCGTGAGCGCCTGTGTCCGTCCGAGGATGGCGTGGACGGTGAGCAGGTTGTCACGTCGGCTCATGTTCTTCGGCTCGGCTGACGACAGGCCCGACTGGATGCGCTCATCCGCGCCGTAGTGGGCGACGGCTTCTGCGAGGTCGCCGCGCAGCAAGGCGAGCTTGCCCAGGTTGTTGTAGGCGGAGCCGAGGTACTCGACCCAGTCCGGGTTGTGGGGCTGGCCGGTGACGAGGTCCTGCATCTGCGCGAGCATGTGCCGGTACTGCGCGGCTGCCTGATCGAGCTCGCCGCGCGCTTCCATGACATGGCCGATGTTGTTGTCCAGCGTGGCGCGCTGGAAGGCAAGTTGCGTGTTCCCCGGCGCATGGACGGCGGCTCGTTGCAGTGTCGCCTGTCCACTTGCGAAACTTCGTTGGGCATCGTCGAGCTTGCCCTGTCGCCACTGGGTCATGCCGATGAAGGCCCAGACTTCCGCGAGCGCCAGTTGCCTGGCGATGTTGTTGGGCGCGGCGTCGGCCAGGCGCGTGGCCACGGCGTGCGCAGCCTGGTACGAGGTCATGGCGGCGCCCAGCTGGCCCTGATCCAGGCGCACGCTGCCAATCTTCTCCAGCGCCGAGGCGCGCTGCTCCAGCGCACGGTCGGTCACTTCGTCCATCGGCTGGGCCTGGAAGTACTTCATGGCCTGGTCGTCCACGGCTTCCATGATGTCCAGCCGCGACACCTGGGCCAGTTTGTCGTTGAGGTCGCCGAGCATGAAGCTGACCAGGTCCTCCGCTTCCTTCTGGCGGCGCTCGGCCACGTGGCTCGCAACCACGGCCGCGTGGCGGGAAATGAATGCACTGATCGCCAGACCGGTGGTCACCGTCATGACGCAGAGCGCGATCGCGGCGAGCGCCATCGCGCGCCGCATACGCCGATGCAACTCGCGCTGCCTCAGGTCATCGAAACCGACGCCGAGAATGCCTGCGATAAGCTTGATCCTGGCAATGAGCTTGCCGTCGCTTCCCTGCCTCACGTCGGCGGCGATGGGTTCGATGGCGTCGCCACCCAGCTCGCCTTGCGCATTCAACCGGTAGCGCAGCGCGGGAACGAAACACTCCTCTGCCTCGCGTCCGACTGCCCGACTCACGTTGGGCTCACCGGCGACGATGAGGCAGAAGATCCGTTCGTCCCGACCGAGGCGCTTGAAGCAGAGCACTTCCTCGTTGACCCAGCGCGACGTAGCCGCCTGCGGCGAACAGATCACCACCAGGCATTCGGACTGCGCCAGGGCGGCATTGACGGTGCGGCCGAGGTCGCCGGCGCTGGCCAGCTCGTCACGATCACGGAAAACGGGAGCTAGCCGGCTCGGAATGATGCCCATGGCCGTGGTCTTGCCAACGAGGCGTTTGGGGATGGCGTACGTTTCCAGGGCGCGGTGTAACCACGCCGCCCAGGCTTTGTCCTGGTGGCTGTAGCTGATGAAGGCGCGGTACCGATACCCCGGCCCCATGGAACCTTCGGTCGACACGCGTGATACCCCGCAGGTCGCGGGCAACCTCCCCGGGCGCCCCGAATCGACACGCTAGCACCGAAATGTGACGTGTCGCACATTTTCACGCCATTTAGACGTAGAGCCGTCCTCGTCGCGTCGACAACGTCTTCACGCAGCACCCTCGGCCAAAAACCACCGAAGCCTGCTAGCCGGCCCCTGACGGGCAGCTGACACTCAGGCCGTCGTTGCACCTTCGCAACGGAGAGTGGGGAAATCCATATGCCTGGCAAACGCTACATATTTCCGGTGGCCTGCGCCCTGGTCCTCGTCGCCTGTGGCGGCCACGGCGCCGCACCGGCCGCCGGACCGGCTGAAGTCGACGTGGCCGTGGTGGTCGATAAATCGATCACGGACTGGCAGAGCTACTCCGGAAGGCTACAAGCCATCGACCACGTGGACATCCGCGCCCTGGTACCCGGCACCATCATGGCCGTCTATTTCAAGGACGGGCAGATGGTGAAGAAGGGCGACCCGCTCTTCCTGATCGACCCGCGCACGTATACGGCGGCTGTCGACCGCGCCACCGCCCAGCTCGCCGCCGCCCGCGCGCATGAGAAGTTCACCTCCGCCGATTCCCAGCGAGCGCAGAAGCTGCTGCAAGGCAATGCGATTTCCAAGCGCGACTTCGACGACCGCTCCAACGCCGCGCTCGTGGCCACGGCGGACGTCAAGGCGGCCGAGGCCGCTGTCGAGGACGCCAGGGTCAACCTGGGCTATACGAAGATCGTCGCGCCGGTCGACGGGCGCATGTCGCGCGCGGAGCAGACGGTCGGCAACATCGTCGCGGCCGGCTTCAGTTCGCCGCCGTTGACCACACTGGTTTCGGTCAATCCCATCTACGCCGGTTTCGACGTGGACGAACAGACCTACCTGAAATACCTGAGCCAGGCGGCCAACCACGACGTGGCGGTACGGCTTGGACTGGCCAACGAGACGGCCTTCTCGCGCACGGGCAAGATCGCCTCCGTCGACAACCAGCTCAACAGCGCCACGGGTACGATCCGCGTTCGCGCAGCGTTCGACAACGCCGACGGCGTGCTGCTGCCGGGCATGTTCGCCCGCGTCGCGGTGGGCGGCGGTGCGGCACATCCGGCCATCCTGATCGACGACCGCGCCATTTCCACCGACCAGGCGAAGAAGTTCGTCCTGGTCCTCGACGACAAGGGACACGCCCAGTATCGCGAGATCGTGCCCGGATTGATGGTGGACGGCTTGCGCGTGGTGGATTCGGGCCTCAAGCCAGGCGAGAAGATCGTGGTGAACGGCTTGCAGCGTGTACATCCGGGCGACCCGGTACACGCGAAGGTCGTCCCCATGGCGGGCGAGGATGCCGTGGCGGGTAGCCCCTGATGAATATCTCCCGCTTCTTCATCGATCGGCCCATCTTTGCCGGCGTGCTCTCGACACTGATCCTGCTGGCCGGCGTGATCGCCATGTTCCAGCTGCCCATCTCCGAGTACCCGGAAGTGGTGCCGCCCTCCGTCGTGGTCTATGCCTCGTACCCGGGCGCCAACCCGAAGGTCATCGCGGACACCGTGGCCGCCCCGCTGGAAGAACAGATCAACGGCGTGGAAGGCATGCTGTACATGCAGTCCCAGGCCAGCAGCGATGGCAACATGGCGCTCACGGTCACCTTCCGCCTGGGCATCGACCCGGACAAGGCCCAGCAGCTGGTGCAAAACCGTGTATCGCAGGCACTCCCACGCCTGCCACCCGACGTGCAACTGCTCGGCGTCACCACGATCAAGTCGTCGCCCACGCTGACCCTCGTGGTGCACCTGATTTCTCCCGATGCGCGCTACGACCAGACCTACCTGCGTAACTACGCCCTGATCAACGTGAAGGAACGCCTGGAGCGTCTCAGTGGGATCGGCCAGGTGGTGCTTAAGGGAGCGGGCGACTACGCGATGCGTATATGGCTGGATCCGAAGAAGCTGGCCGAACGCAACCTCACCGCGTCCGACGTCGTCGCCGCGATCCGCGAGCAGAACGTGCAGGTCGCCGCCGGCGTCATCGGCGGGTCACCCATGAGCGGGGCGGTGCCACTGCAGTTGAGCATCAACGCCAAGGGCCGCCTGCAGACCGAGCAGGAGTTTGGCGACATCGTGCTCAAGAGCACCAACGGTGCACTGACGCACATCCGCGACGTGGCGCGCGTGGAACTGGGCGCCGCGGAGTTCGGCTCGCGCGCCTTGCTCGACAACAAGCAGGCCGTGGCGATGTGGATCTTCCAGCTGCCTGGCGCGAACTCGCTGCAGCTATCGGAAGATGTCCGCTCGGCCATGAAGGACCTGCAGAAGGACATGCCGCCGGGCGTCGAATACAGCATCGTCTACGATCCGACCACCTTCGTCCGCTCCAGTATCGAGGCCGTGATCCACACGCTGATCGAGGCGATCTGCCTGGTGGTGCTGGTGGTGATCCTGTTCCTGCAGACGTGGCGTGCGTCGCTCATCCCCCTGCTCGCGGTGCCCGTGTCGATCATCGGCACCTTTTCGATACTGTTGTTACTGGGCTATTCGATCAACGCGCTCTCCTTGTTCGGCATGGTGCTGGCCATCGGCATCGTGGTGGACGATGCCATCGTGGTCGTGGAGAACGTGGAACGAAACATCGAGTCCGGACTGTCCGCGCGTGAGGCCACCTACCAGGCCATGAGCGAAGTCAGCGGGCCGATCGTCGCCATCGCGCTCACGCTGGTCGCCGTGTTCGTGCCGCTGGCTTTCATGTCCGGCCTTACCGGGCAGTTCTACAAGCAGTTCGCCATGACCATCGCCATCTCCACGGTGATCTCGGCTTTCAACTCGCTCACCCTTTCGCCGGCCCTGGCCGCGTTGCTGCTGAAGGGACACGACGAGCCTAAAGACTGGCTGGCTCGTGTGATGGATCGCGGGCTGGGCGGGTTTTTTCGCGTGTTCAACAAGGTGTTCCACCGCGCATCGGAAGGTTACGGTCACGGCGTCACCCGGGTCATTGCACACAAGGGCGGCATGCTCATCCTTTACGTGGTGCTGCTCGCCGGCGCCGTGATGATGGGGCGGATCGTGCCGGGTGGCTTCGTGCCCGCGCAGGACAAGGAATACGTCATCGCCATCGCGCAGTTGCCTAACGGCGCCTCGCTGGACCGTTCCGAGGCGATCACCCGGCAGATGGGTGAGATAGGCATGAAACAACCGGGCGTCGACCACGCGGTGCAGCACCCGGGGCTGTCCATCAATGGCTTCGTGAACTCGTCGAGCTCGGTCGTGATGTTCCTGGCACTGAAGCCGTTCGCCGATCGCCACGGGTCCGGCGAGTCGGCCGGTGCCATTGCGATGGCGCTGAACCAGAAGTACGCCGCCATCAAGGGCGCGTATATCGCCGTGTTCCCGCCACCGCCGGTGCTCGGGCTCGGTACGCTTGGCGGTTTCAAGTTCCAGATCGAGGATCGCGGCGCGCAGGGCTACACGGCGCTCAACGATGCCGTGAAGGCTTTCCTGGCCAAGGCGGCAAAGGCACCGGAGCTCGGCCCGTCGTTCACCAATTACCAGATCGACGTGCCCCAGCTGAGGGTGGACCTGGACCGTGACAACGCCAAGCAGCTCGGCGTGGCGGTCACCGATGTCTTCAACACCATGCAGGTGTTCCTCGGTTCGCAGTACGTCAACGACTTCAACCGCTTCGGTCGCGTGTTCCAGGTACGCGTCCAGGCCGATGCGCCGTTCCGTGCGCACCCCGAAGACATCGGACTGCTGAAGACGCGCAATGCCGACGGACAGATGATTCCGCTGGCGTCGCTGGTGAAGGTCTCGACCACCTTCGGCCCGGAGTCCGTGGTGCGCTACAACGGCTACACAGCAGCCGATATCAACGGCGGTCCCGCCCCGGGTTACTCCTCTGGCCAGGCACAGGCTGCCGTGGAACGCGTGGCGGCGACGACGCTGCCGCGTGGATTCAAACTCGAGTGGACCGACCTTACCTACCAGCAGATCATCGCGGGCAACGCCTCGCTGCTGGTCTTCCCGGTGAGTCTGTTGCTGGTGTACCTGACGCTGGCCGCGCTATACGAGAGCCTGACATTGCCGCTGGCCGTGATCCTGATCGTACCGATGAGCCTGCTTTGCGCGCTGATCGGTGTGTGGCTGGATCGAGGCGACAACAACATCTTCACCCAGGTGGGCCTGATGGTTCTGGTCGGTCTCGCATCGAAGAACGCGATCCTGATCGTGGAGTTCGCCCGCGAACTGGAGATACAGGGACGTTCCATCGTCGATGCCGCGATTGAAGCGAGCCGTCTGCGCCTGCGCCCGATCCTGATGACCTCGATCGCTTTCATCATGGGCGTGCTGCCACTGGTGCTTTCCTCCGGCGCGGGTTCGGAAATGCGTCACGCCATGGGCATCGCCGTGTTCTTCGGCATGCTCGGTGTCACGCTCTTCGGGTTGATGCTGACGCCGGTCTTCTACGTGATCCTCCGCCATCTCTCGGGCGGTCATATCCTCGAAGACAAACACGGCAAGAACGGGCGCGTCATCGGCATCGAAGATGCCGGCCCGGGGAGTCCGATATGAAATCCATGCCTGCCTTCGCCTGCTGGGGCCTGCTACTGGCCGGCCTGAGTGGTTGCTCTCTCGCTCCGACATACAACGTACCGCCAGCGGCGCCGTCCCCTGCATTCAAGGAGACCCTCAGTGCCGCCGAGGCGGGCACCTGGCAGCCCGCCGTGCCCGCCGAAGAGGCTGCACGCGGCGAATGGTGGAAGGTGTTCAACGATAGCCAGCTGGATGACCTCGAAGGCCAGGCGCTGGCCGCCAACCAGAACCTCGCCGCCGCCGCGGCACGCGTGCAGGAGGCGCGCGCGATCGAGGGCGTGACCGGCGCTGCGCGCTTCCCCAGTCTCTCCGCCGGTTTCGGTCCTTCACGCCAGCAGAACGCGCCGGGTTCGCTAGGCGTGCCAGCGAACAGTCCGCGGCCGGATGCGCAGACGGTGTGGCGAGCCCAGGCCAATATTTCCTACGAGGTGGACCTGTTCGGACGCGTCGCTTCCTCCGTGCATGCGGCGCATGCGGATACGCAGCAGAGCGAGGCCCTGTTCCGTTCCGTGCAGCTGGCCTTGCAAGCCGATGTGGCGCAGAACTACTTCAATCTTCGTGAGCTCGATGCGGAGCTTGCTGTCTATCACCGCGCCGTCGAATTGCGTACGGAAGCGCTCACCTTCGTTCAGCACCGCGCGGATGCGGGCGAAGTGAGCGATCTGGAACTTGCCCAGGCGAAGGCCGAACTCGCCTCGGCCACATCGGATGCGATGACCGTGGAACGGCAGCGCGCTGCGTCCGAGCATGCGCTCGCGGTTCTGCTCGGCAAGGCCCCATCCGAATTCTCGGTGGCGCCACGGCCACTCGAGCCGGTGGTGATCCATATTCCACCGGGCATGCCGTCGTCGCTGCTGGAGCGTCGCCCCGACATCGCCGCCGCCGAGCGAGCCATGGCCGCGGAGAACGCGCGTATCGGCATCGCTCGGGCCGCTTACTTCCCTTCCATCGTGCTCACCGGCACCGGTGGCTACGAATCGTCCGCCTTCAGCGATCTGTTCAAGTGGTCCAGCCGCAGCTTCCTCCTTGGTCCGCTGGTCGGCACGGCCGCCACCCTGCCGATCTTCGACGGCGGTGTACGCAAGGGCAACCTAGCCAACGCCAGGGCGCGATACGAGGAGAACGTCGCCAAATATCGTCAACAGGTATTGGTGGCCTTCCAGGAAGTGGAAGACAACCTCGCCAACTTACGTATTCTCGAGAACCAGACACGCGTCCAGGGCGATGAAGTAGCGGCCTCGGCACGGGCGGCGGAACTGTCGAAGACGCAATACGAGGACGGCTCGGTGGCGTATCTCAATGTCATCGATACCGAGCGCGTGGTGCTCAACGCGCGGCTCACGGCTGTGCGATTGCGGGGCACCCAGGCCACCTCCACGGTGAACCTGATTCGTGCGCTTGGCGGTGGCTGGGGCGATGTCCCGGCGGCGAACCCATCGCCCGCGACGGATTGATGCGACGCGGCATTTCGCTTACTCCAATGATGTCCGTCCTATAATCAACGCATCCGTTTCAGGAGACCGCGACCATGGCAGCAACGACGTTGGGTGCGATGCTTCGAATCACCGAGAGATGTGCGAAGGCCGACTGCCTGCGCGACCTCGAGCAACAGGCCAATCAACAGGGTCCCTCCGCCGAGAAGGATCTTCGCCTGGTGCAGGAGTTTCTGGACACGGCGAAGACCCAGTTCACCACGCGGATCCTCGCCGGTACGGAGGTGAAACCGATCCAGCTGGGCGGGGGCCAGAACACGACGGTCGCGTTGATCCTGCAGACGTTCCGCTGGGCGCCGGATTACGACATCCGCAATCCCACGCACCCGTATAACGCAGCGTGGAGACCCTTCGTCACCTGGTGCGAGGAGAACGACCTCGAACCGGTACTGCGCAAGTACCACGATGCCAAGGGCAAGGAACACTGGTACACGTTGAGCGTGCGCTCCGCACCGGAACATGCGGCCGAACACGTGGCGGCTGCGGGCACCTGACAAGCCGGCTTTCGTTTCCGAAAAAACCGTGGTATTCGAAAAGGCATCCGGGCAGCTGACGGCCACCATAGGGCGTACGGCAGGTCGCCGGCGCCTGAAGGGGGAATGCCAACGATGTACGCGATCGTCGTCTCGCTTGCCGTGCTGGTTCTTGCTTGCGGGAGCCTGTACCTGGGCGGCTGGATAGCCGGGCGCCTGCCGGAAGAGCATCGTGTTTACGAGGCGCAGAAATCCGCCCAGTTCGGCATCAGCATGATGGCTACCCTGGCCGCACTCGTGCTCGGCTTCATGGTCACGTCAGCGCGTGCCACCTTCGACCGCGCCAATGACGATATCGTCGGCGTATCGACCTCGATCCTCCTGCTCGATCGCGCGCTCTCCGGCTATGGTCCGGAAACCGCAAAGATCCGCACGGACCTCCGCGCCTTCCTCGCCCATGCCACCGAGCGTGTCGCTCCCGACGGCGAGATGAAGAAGGTGGTGTTCCGCCTGCCGCATACCAGCCTGAGCCTGATCACCCAGTTGCAGGCGTCGATTCTCGCCCTGCAACCGGATACCGAAGGCAAACGATGGTTCCAGTGGCGCGCGCTGGAGATCACCACCGACCTGGGCAAGGAACGCATCCTGACCTCGGAGCACGAGCGATCGTCGGAGCCCACCTTCCTCCTTGTCGTGGTGACGGCGTGGATCGTACTGATCTTCATCGGCATGGGGACGTTCGCCATGCACAACCCTTCGGTTCGCCTGGTGTTGTTCTGCGCCGCGCTGGCCTTCTCCGGTTCGATCTTCCTGATCATGGAACTGGAAGCACCGTATACCGGTGTGCTGCGGGTATCCGGCGAACCCTTGCTTCAAGCCGCCACGGAGCTAGCGCTGCCATGAAAGCCCTCTTGTCTGCCGCCTTTCTGCTGGTCGCGACGGGCGCCGCTTCGGATTCGCTGATCATTCCGCAGGTGAAGTTCGGCCAGCCCATCGTCGCCACCTATCACTGCCCTACCGGCAAGCCGTTCACCGTGACCTACTGGAACGGCGACAACGGGCAGAGCTTCGCGCTCATGCCGATTGCGGGGAAACCCACACTGCTGGTTAACACGATGTCCGCCGACGGGGTTCGCTATGCCGCCGGATCGGTCGTGTGGTGGACCAAGGGGCGTGATGGGGATCTTTATGATTCCCGAGTCGATCCGGACAAGCCGGTGTTGGCCGGCTGCAGTTCTCGCTGACAGTCGCGAGCACCCATCGCCGCTGAAGCGGCTCCTACATGGAGCCCGCTGACGGATACGCTCCTTGTGGGAGCCGCTTCAGCGGCGATGCCTTACCTTTGCACAAAAAGCCGCGTATAAGCGAAATACACTTTCGCCAGAATCAACGATGAACATCACCCTCGATGAGATCCAGAACTTCATCGCCGTCGTCGATACCGGCTCGATCACCAAGGCGGCGCAGCAGCTGGACCAGACCGTCTCGGCCGCGAGCCGCACGCTCGGGCGGCTGGAAGAGAAGCTGCAGACCACCTTGCTCCGTCGCACCACGCGGCGTATCGAACTGACGGACGAAGGCGAAGCCTTCCTCGAACGCGCACGCGATATCGTCGCTGCGGTCGAGCATGCCGAGGAGCAGATGGCGACGCGACGCAGCCGCCCCGCCGGGCGCCTGCGCATCGATGCCGCGTCGCCGTTCATGCTCCACGTGGTGGTACCTCTCATCGCCGGCTACCGCGAGCGCTTTCCCGACGTGGACCTGGAACTGCATAGCAGCGAAGGCTATATCGACCTGCTGGAGCGGCGAACGGATGTCGCGCTACGTATCGGCCGACTGAAGGATTCGACGCTACACGCGCGCCCGATCGGCAGCAGTCGCATCCGTTGCCTGGCCAGCCCCGCGTACCTCGAAGCTCGTGGTACGCCACGCAAGGTGGCGGAGCTGCCGAAGCACTCATTGCTCGGCTTCACCGAACCGGACACGCTCAACGACTGGCCCCTGCTCGACGAAAAGAAGCAGCCCGTGCACATCAAACCGACGATCAGTGCATCCAGCGGGGAGACCCTGCGCCAACTGGCGATCGAGGGCAACGGCATCGTGTGCCTGTCCGATTTCATGACACGCGATGATCGCGATGCCGGCCGGCTAGTGCAGGTATTGGCCAAGCACACCATCGAGTTCCGCCAGCCGATCAATGCCGTGTATTACCGCAATACAGCGATCTCGGCGCGCATAGCGTCGCTGGTCACGTACCTGGTCGAGGCCATCGGCGACAATGGCTTTGAGCACTAAGAAGGAGTTTCGACGATGCGGCGTCGGCGCGTCGTTGGTGACTGACCGGTGACCCGTTTGAACGCGTGGCTGAAAGCGCTTTCCGATGCGTAACCCAACGACTCGGCAAGTCTCGCCAGCGGAACGCGACCTTCGGCAAGCGCGCGCTGCGCGATGCGCATGCGCCATTCGGTGAGATAGCGCATCGGCGCGACGCCCGCGACCTTGTTGAAGTACGCCGCGAAGGCAGCTCGCGACATGGACGAGGCCAAGGCCAGTTCGTTCAGCGTCCACGCATGCGCGGGATCGGCGTGCATCAGCCGCAACACGGGTGCAAGCCGCGCATCGTTCAACGCGCGCAACCAGCCTGCAGGCATGTCTTCGGCGGTAGCCATGTAGACGCGCAGGATGTGCAGGAACATCAGCTGGATCAGCTGGGCGGATGCCGCCGTCCGCCCGGGTCGCTCGCCTTCGCGTTCCTGCAGCAGTTGGGCCAGCAACCAGCGAATCGGCTCCGCCTCCACCGAGTCGCCGCGCACGTGCACGAACGGTGGCAGCACGTCGCGCAACAACCGTTCGCTCTCCTCACCCAGCTCAACCATCCCGCCGATAAGGAAGAAGTTGTCGCCGTTGCCCACCCGCGTCACGACATCGCTGCTGTCCCCGCGTATGTCGGCGAGCCGGACCGGCGCGATGTCGCGGTCACTGCACAACCGCGCCGCGCGTGGCGCGATGCGCAGCAGCACGTCACCTTGCACAAGATGCAGCGGCGCGGCGTCCTCATCACTCACGTGCCAACAGCTGCCACGCACGACGCCCCAGAACTTGATCTGTTCCGCGCCAGGGAAGGCCACGGACCAGTCGCCTCCTGCGACCAGGCCACCGGCGACGACAGCGCGAGCGTCGAGCAACTGGAGCAAGTCGGAGAGCGGGTCAGCGGCCATGCCTGGATTTTCACGCATGAATCGTGGACCCACAAGCATTCATAGTCTTATGGTCGGCGACTAGGCTGGTCACCTCCCCTCCGAGACCATCCTCATGCCTCAACGTAACTGGCTTATCACCGGCGCCAACAGCGGCTTCGGCCGTCTTATGACCGAGCAACTCCTGGCGCAGGGCGACCGCGTGGCCTGCACCGTGCGCGATCTCACCAGCATGGATGAATTGCGCGCACGCCATGGTGACGCACTGTTGGTGCATCGCCTCGACCTTACCGACTTCGTAGCTATCCGCCCCACTGTCGACGCGGCTTTCGCAGCCATGGGTCGGATCGATGTCGTCGTCAGCAATGCGGGTTATGGCTTGCTTGGCGCGGCCGAGGAGGCCACCGACGATCAGGTTCTCCATCAGCTGCAAACCAACCTTACTGGCTCGATCCAGCTGATCCGTAGCGCGCTGCCACATCTACGCAAGCAGCAGGGTGGACGAATCCTGCAGCTATCCACCGTCGGCGGACAGGCCGCCTTTCCAGGTGGCTCGATGTATCACGCAGGCAAGTGGGGGATCGAAGGTTTCGTCGATGCAGTGGCCCAGGAAGTGGCCGTTTTCGGCATCGGCTGCACGTTGGTCGAACCGGGTGGCGCGCGTACCAACTTCCGTTACGTGAGCTCTCGCGTTGGACCGAAGATCGCGGCCTATGATGCTTCGCCATCCCGACACGTCAATCGCATGCTCGAGGAGGCCACCGCTGTGGCCGTCGGCGATCCGGCGAAGATGGTCCAATGCATGATCGCGTCGGTCGATCAGAACCCTGCGCCGATGCGGCTCGCTCTAGGTTCGGACGCGTACACGGTGATGCACAAGCAACTAAGCGAGCGCCTGGCCGCCCTTGAGGGCCAGCGCGAGCTGGCGTTTTCGACCGACGGCTGACTCACAAATCCGGCGGCGTCCCGGCTCGTTGAGCACGACGGTCAAGGCCAACCCGATTTCGCTGCCGCTACCGAACTGACGCGTTCGCTCAGACACCCGGTGGGTTGGAGTCGATGACCTGCACCTTGCCACCCGTGGTCTCCGGCTGCACGCTTTCGTCGGTGGCCAGCAGCACGGAGCCCGGTGCGAGCAGCGGCACGATCTTTTCCATGAACTCGCGCGGCACGGAGACGCGGTCGACCAGCGCTTCGTCGACGACCTTGCCCGCCTCGTCGCCGTGGCCGGGAATACCGATGGTGATCCAGTTGGGCATCTGCAGACCGGCGCGTTGCGGCGCGTCGGGCATGTAGCCGGAGGCGACGATGAAGGCGTGCGTGCCGACCAGCGGGTCCTTTACCTCGACGCGGCTACGGCCGATCTCGATGCCGTTGCGGAAGACGATGACTCGACTGTCGGCGACGCTGAGCACCATCGAGATGGGACCGGTGGGCGAGGCGTCTGGATTCCAACGATACGGCACGCCGTCGGCCAGCGGTGCCAGGGGCAGGTCACTGCCATTGCGCGGGTCGATCGGGATCACCGCGCTGGGATGGACCACGGTGATGGGCGCTGTGCCCTCCTCGGCGACGACCACGGTCATCCCCATGTTGGTCGCATCGAACAGCAGGCGCGCGAACTCGGTGGGCATGTGCACGCAGCCGTGCGATTCGGGATAGCCGGGCAGACCGCCTGCGTGCAGGGCCACGCCATCCCAGGTCAGGCGCTCCTGGTAAGGCATGGGGGCGTCGTCGTATTTCTTGGAGTGGTGGTCCTTGTCCTTCTGCAGGATGGTGAACACACCGGTGGGCGTCTCGTGGCCCTTCTTGCCCGTGCTCACCGTGGTCACTCCGATGAGGATGCCGTTGCGGTACGCGTAGGCGCGCTGCTCCGTGATGCTGACGATCACTGCCATCGGACCGGGCGAGGCGCCACGGCCACCCCAGATCCACTGGCCCGGCTTGAGGTCGGCCGGCCGGGTGTCGGCGGGGCTGGATTGCTTCGCCCCCCAGACTGGAATGGGATTGGCGGCAAACGACGACGCGGTGAGCGACACGAACAGTACGACGACGGCGGCAACGCGTTTCATCCGGATCTCCGATGTTCCCCTTCGCACAAAGCGTAAACCGAGTACGGTCGCATGCGCGAGTATGGATTTTGCGCATCCTACGGAGCGGGGAGCTCCTCCGCTTGCACATCTTCACCCTGTGGCCGGCGCCGGTGACCCGCCTCCCCTGTGAGAATGCTCAGCATCGGCCCGCGTGCGCCGGGCGCCTTGCCCAAGGGGCCGAAGAGCGCGTCCCGGCACCAGCCGAGCACGGTCTGGTCCGACTGGAACAGCGGCGTCAACCAGCGGCTCATGCGCTGGTAGATGCGCACATGGCCGTGGCGCTGGCGACGGTAGGCATCCAGCGCGTGATCGATCTCGTCGTGCTCACGCAGCGCGTCGGCAAGTGCGGCGGCGTCGAGCAGCGCCATGTTCACGCCCTGCCCCAGCTGAGGGCTCATGGCGTGCGCGGCGTCACCGATCACGACAAGACGATCGTGATGCGGACGACGTAGCACCACGTCGCGATAGCGGGCGCGATTGAGCTGCTCGGAATGTTCCAGATGCGCGATGTGCGGAGCGATCTCCGGCCAGATGCCGGCCACCGTGGTCTTCATCGTCGCGACGGCCAGGTCGTCGAAGACGTCCACCTTGTCGCCCGGCAGGCTGAAATAGAACGTTACCCAACGGCCGTCGTGGCCGGGACGCGTGCCGACCGGCAGCATGCCGATCATGGCGCGGGTGCCGGCGTAGCGTTGCAGCAGATGCGTCGGCGCAGCCCAGTCGTCGATGCGCAACAGGCACCACACCGCGCCCCACGGGTAAAGCTTTTCCCGGCTGACCTGGTTTTCGCAGCGCGAACGCAGCACCGAGTGCGCACCATCGGCGGCGATGGTCAGGTCGAACGGGCCGTGCTGTACGCCGTCATGATCGACGACCGAGCGCGTTGCTGCATCGTAGCCGGCGATGAACACGCCCGTGCGTACCTGCGCGGCCTCGCGATGCGCCTCGCGCAGCAGCTCGAAGAGCGCGCCGCGGGTCATGCCCAGGCCGAAGCAATCGGCGCGCCGGTCGCGGTAGCGCATGGCCATGACCGGGCGACCTCGCGGGGTCGCACCGTGGAGCTCATCGATCCGCTGCCCGAGGGCCACGGCGCGCTCGGCCAGGCCCATCCGGTCGAGCACGGCGATCCCGGTGGGTTGCAGCAGGAACCCTGCGCCGACCGGCCCCAGTGTCGGGCTCTTCTCGAAAACCGTAACCTCGTGCCCCTGCGCGGAAAGCAGGATGGCACTTACCTGCCCCGCCGTTCCGTAGCCTACGATGGCGACTTTCATCCGTGATCCTCCGTTTCGCTGGAGGATAGCAAGACCGATCCAGCGGCGACGCCCGCCGCGTGTCGAAATGCCCGCTTCCCGTTCGACGTGAAGAAGAACTCCTACTTCACGTCTCCGACCGAGGTGCATGCGATGCCACTGAAGCTCTACGCCCATCTCTTCTCGTCGTACTGCCAGAAGGCCCTCGTCGCCATCTACGAGAACGGCACGCCATTCGAGTGGAAGATGCTTTCGCCGGAGCAGCCGGAAATTTACGCGGAGTTCGCCGATCTTTGGCCGCTGCGGCGCTTTCCGATCCTTGTCGACGGCAAGCGGACCATCACCGAAGCCAGCACCATCATCGAGTACCTCGACCTCTACTACCCCGGTCCGGCACCCATGCTGCCGGAGGACCGCAAGGCGGCGCTCGAGGTCCGCGCCATGGACCGTTTCTTCGACAACTACATCTCCACACCGCAGCAGCGCATCGTCTTCGACGTCCTGCGTCCCGGCGGCCAGCGTGACCCCTGTGGGGTGACCGAGTGCCGGCAGATGCTGGACACGGCCTATGCCTGGCTGGACAAGACCATGGCCGGGCGTGAATGGGCCGCCGGCGAGCGCTTCAGCCTGGCCGACTGCGGCGCGGCCCCGTTCCTGTTCTACGCCGACTGGACCCACCCGATCCCCGACGCGTTCACGCACGTGCACGCTTATCGACGGCGCCTGCTTGCGCGCCCCTCGTTCGCCCGCGCCGTCGACGAGGCCCGCCCCTACCGCCCGCTGTTTCCCCTCGGCGCGCCCGACCGCGACTGATTCCGGAGAACCCGCATGAGTAGCCAACCGCTCACTCCCGCCAGCGAACTGGCGAGCCGCAACACCGTCCGCATGCCGAACGAAAGTGCTGAGTATCGCAGCGCGCGTAACGCCCTTCTCGCCGAGGAGATCGAGCTGCGGCGGCACATCGAACGCGTCGCGGCCCTGCGCCGTGCGCTGCCGCCCGGTGGCGAAGCGCGTGGCGACTATCGGTTCCAGGGCGTCGGCGGGCCGGTCGATCTCGCTGGCCTGTTCGGTGACAAGCAGACCCTCGTCGTCTACAGCTACATGTTCGGGCCGGAACGTGAACGCCCCTGCCCGATGTGCTCATCGCTACTGAGCGCATGGGATGGCGAAGCACGCGATATGGAGCAGAACGTGGCGCTCGCCGTGGTGGCACGCTCGCCGCTTGCCAAGCTTCTCGCGTTCAAGAAGGAACGCGGCTGGCAACACCTGAAGCTGTATACGGATCTCAACGGTAACTTCAGCCGCGACTACCACGCCATCGCCGATGACGGCAGCGATATACCGGCGTTCAACGTGTTCACGCGCCGCGACGGAACGATCCGGTTGTTCTGGGCGGGCGAGATGGGAGGCGACTCAGCCGATCCGGGACAGGATCCGCGTGGGGCGCCGGATCTGATGCCCTTGTGGACGGTGCTGGACTCGACGCCCGAGGGGCGTAAGCCGACGTGGTATCCAAGCCTCGACTACACCAGCTGAGAAACAGTAAGTCCATTCTGGACAATCCGTATCGCGACCGGGATGATCGGCTCATGGTCGATCAACTTGCCCCTTACGTGCCCGTCGCCGACGCGATAGCCGCCGTGTTCAAACCGCATGCCGAGGTGGTGATCCACGATCTGGCCAGCGGCACGATTCGCCATATCGCCAATCGCATGTCGCCGCGAAAGGCCGGCGACGACTCGTTGGCCGATTTGGAAGACCTTGGCGCGCTGGATGACGCGGTGATCGGTCCGTATCCCAAGACCAACGCGGACGGTCGCTCGCTGAAGTCGATCACGGCCGTGCTGCGCGATGGACGTCGCAAACCCATCGGCCTGTTGTGCATCAACGTGGACGTGAGCATGTTCGAAGCCATGCAGGCGCTGTCGAAGGACTTTCTTCGCTTTGCCGACTCGGCGCCTCGCCCCGCTGCGCTGTTCCGCAACGACTGGCGTGAGGAGGTCAACGACATCGTCGGTCAGTTCCTGACCGATCGCGGAACGACGCTTGTGGCCATGGGCATCGTCGATCGCGAGGCTCTCGTTACCCTGCTAGAGGAACGCGGCCTGTTCGATGTACGCCACGCCGCGACGTACATCACCCAGCTGCTCGGCCTGTCGCGCGCGACCTTGTACAAGACACTCAAGGCCGTGCGCGAGGCAATGTAGCCCTCAGGCCGCCTCGGCCTCCAGCACGAAGTAAGCCACTTCCTGCCGCAGGATCTCCGCGCTCTCGCGCATGGCGCGGCTCGCGGCGGCCGCCTGCTCGACCAGGACGGCGTTCTCCCGGGTGGTTTCGTCGATGCCGTGGATAGCGCCGTTGACGCGGGCGATACCGTTGCTCTGGCCACGAGTCGCCTCCATCACCGAGCCGACCAGGCCAGACAGCTCGTTCACACGTTCACCGATGCCGGTGAGCACGGCGCCCGCGCGGTCGACGGAATCCACGCCGGCCTGCACGGCTTCATCGCTGTCGGCGATCAAGCCGCGGATGTCGCGCGCCGCAGCGGCGCAGCGCTTGGCGAGGTCACGCACCTCCGAGGCGACCACCGCGAAGCCGCGGCCGTGCTCGCCTGCGCGTGCCGCTTCGACCGCCGCGTTAAGTGCGAGCAGGTTGGTCTGGAAGGCGAACTGGTCGACCATGTCGAGCACTTCGGTCATGCGTTCGGTGCTGCGACGGATCTCGCGCATGTTGCCGATGGCATCCATCGCCACACGGTGTCCCTCGTCGGTCATGGATCGCGTCTGCGCCACGGCACTATGCGCGGCACTGGCGTGGCTGAGTCCGCCAGCGACGGCACTGGCCATGTCGTTCATCGATGCCGACGTGGAACGCAGGTGCTCGGACTGGGTACGGGTGCGATCGTTCAATGCATCGTTGCCACGCGCGATGCCGCTGGCCGCCTGGGCCACATGGTCGGCGCGATCGCGTACCTGCACAACGACGTTACCGAGCTGGGTATCCATGGCCGCCAGCGATGACAACAGGGTACCGATCTCGTCGTTACGTCCCACATCGATGCGGGAGCCCAGCGTGCCGCGCGCAATGGCGGCGGCAACCTCGGAGGCCTGGCGGAGACGACGGCCCAGCGAGCGGATGATCGCGAGGTCCACCGCGCTCGCCACGAGCAAGGCGATACCGAGCAGGATGGCCGAGGTGATGCCACCGCGGCGAATATCGTCGTGCTGCGCCTCGGCCTCGGCCTTGCCGCCATCCAATGCCAGTGCGAAGAGGTTGGAGAAGTCGCTCTTCAAGGGCACCACGGCCGATTGCACATCGTTCGAAAGCTGCAACTGGGCCAGATCGTACTGTTCGGCCTTGAGTAGCTCAATCACATCGTCCACGGCCTTGTCCGCGGCCTTTCGGTGCTCGGCGGCCAGGGCGACCAGCTTGCTCTGCACTTTGCCCAGGCCGCTCGCCGTGAGTGACTTCCACTGCTTGTCGATGTCGTGGCGGTCGCTGCCGATGGCGGTGACGGCATCGTCGACCGAAGACGGAAGGCGGGTCAGCGTCGCGTGCACGAGCGCGTCGAGCAGGTCGTTGTAGTCGTTCTGGATGCGGCCGACATCGGCGACGGGCGCGAGCGTCTCGTCGACCACCGATTGCAGTCGCCGGTCGGCGGCGCGCAGCTGCGCACCACCGACAATCCACAGCGCGAGAAGGAGAAGGATGGTGCCGCCCATGCGCAACAACAAACGGGCGCGAAGGGTCAGCACGGGCAACGGAATTCGGGGGGATTGCATGACGTACTCGGGGGGGCGGGGATGCCTCCCTGTCGGCCGCCTATTCGGCAACTTTAGCGTTATTTTTTGCGGATTATGCTTTTATTTCAGGCGCTTGAATATGTGGTTACACGACAACCGGAAACTGCGCTTCGTACGTCACCATGTGCAGGCCCACACCGGTGTTTTTGGCTACGCGTTTGGCTGACGCGGCAAGACTTGCCACGGTTTCCGGATCGACCGGATAGGCATCCACGAAGCACGCCACGCCCACGGCCACGGTGGTGATCGGGAAGAAACGCTGATGACCGTGACGATCTTCGCTGTCGATGCCGCCGCGGGCACGATCGATCTCGTCGAACAGATTGCCGCTCATGGCGTTGAAGCGCAGGCGCATGCCCTCGCAACGCGCGACCCAGTCGTCGCCCTGGAAGATGACGAGGAAGTCGTCGCCGCCGATATGTCCGACGAAATCCGCATCCTGCCGCAGGTCGCCAGTGAGCGTGCTCGCAAGCAGGCGGATCATCTCGTCGCCGCGGAAGTAGCCGTACTGATCGTTGAAGGGTTTGAAGTTGTCCAGATCGAAGTAGGCTGCGGCGAACGGACGGCCCGTCTGCAACAGGCGCACGATATGTTCGGTCACCGGAAGGTTGCCTGGCAGGAAGGTGAGCGGGTTGGCGTAACGCGCCGCTTCCACACGAATCTCGGTGACACGGCGCACCAGTGCTTCGCCCGTGCCCAGACCGAGATAGCGACCATGAGAGGTGATGATGAAGCCGTCGCTCAGATACCGCTGGTCTTCGCCGCGCAGGATATCGGCCATGCTCTGCAGCGACATCTCTTCGTCGCAGAGCAGTGGCTCCGGGTGCATGAAGCTCGTACACGGCTTACGCCCGAACAGCTCGCGCGCAAAGGGCTGCGCCATGCGCTCGGTTAGCGTGCGCCGGTTGATGATGCCGATGGGCAGCCCCTCTTCGACGACCGCGATGGCGTGCAGGCGCGGCTGCGCGGCGAACAGATCCACCACGTCTTCGTTCGATTGTGTTGGCCAGACGCACGGCGCATCGATAAGCATGTGGCCGGCTGTGAACGGTCGCCCGGACACCGGCCCGCGTGATCTCGGTGGCACAGGCACATGCGCGATAGACAGCGCGGTGGTGACGCTTGCAGGCGCCTCCATGGTCGATCCGGCAGACGGTCGCGCGATCAGGAAGCCCTGTGCGTACGGTATGCCCAGCTCACGGAGCATAAGCAAGTCCGCCTCGTCCTCGACGCCCTCGCCCACCAGCTCGGCTCCCAGCGTTTCCGCGACCGAGAGCAGCGCACGTACGATGGCCAGGCGCTCCACGCTGTGTGCCAGGCCGTTGATCAGGTAGCGATCGATCTTGACGATCTCTGGATGCACTTCGTTCCACATCTCGAAGTTCGAGTGCCCGTTGCCAAAGTCGTCCAGCGCCACGCGGATGCCACGCGCGCGAAGAAAGCCAAGCGAATGCGCCAGTCGCGCAGGATTCTCGACGATGTCGCGCTCGGTGATTTCGATCGTTACCCGGCCTAGGTCGAAGCCCGGAATGGATAAGGCTTCGAGCACGTCCTCGGCGCGCACGCCATCCTGCATGATCGCCTGGGCACTCAGGTTCACCAGCAAGCGACCGGTCAGCGCGCGCGCCACGAAGTGAGATGCAACGCAGTGCGCCGCGGCCAGCTCGAACTCACCGAGACGTCCGCGAGCTCGCGCAAGGTCCAACAGGTCGGGTGGCGTGAGATTGAAATGGGGCAGTGACGAGCGAATCAGCCCCTCGTGCGCCACCACTTCACCCGTCTCCACGCGTATGACCGGCTGGAATACCGCGGTCAACGCGTCTCCCGCCAGGGCCTGTTCGATCAACGACGGCTCACGACCGCCGGTAGGGGTGTTCATAGGCATCATCATCGGACGGCCGGGGAACTGCGAGGGGTAACGGCCGACCGCGACGATACTTTAGAAAATCCTTTTGTAATCAGTTATTTCGCTTTTGTTACACCGTCTGTTACGCACACCTGGCTGTCGAGGTTCCAACGGTCGACCACATAGGCGCCGCCTGCGACCGTGAGCGGTGTGTACGCGCAGTTGCCGTGGCGGTAGCTGGCGTAGTCGCCGCCGTCGCGAAGGGCGCCAAGGAGGGCTGTCAGGCAGTGGCCGTGGGTGATCACGGCAATGCTTCGGTACGGCAGGGCACGAACCGCTTCGAGTGCTTGCAGCGCGCGTTGTGCGACGTCCCGCAACGATTCGCTGCCACCGGCGGCGGCGAGGGGATCGTGGCCGCGGACGACGGCCGCCCATTGGGGATCCTGCACAAGGGCCTCGGCAACCAGACGGCCTTCGAGTTCACCGAAGGCGCGTTCGACGAAACGTTCGTCGACGCTGACTTCGCAGCCGATGATCTCTGCCACGACCTCGGCGGTATGCAGCGCGCGTCCGAGCGTCGACGAGACAACATGTTCCACGCCCCGCCCGGCGAGCACGCGGCCCAGTGCGCGAGCCTGCTCGATACCAGCGGCGGTAAGCGGACTATCGGCACGTCCCTGCGCACGGCCCGCGATGTTCCACTCCGTCTCGCCGTGGCGAGCGAGGATCAGGTGTTCGAGCATCGCGTGGGGTCCGTGCAGGGGTGGGGATCCGAGTAGTTTAGAGCTTTCAACGCAGCTGGCTGTCCTTGCTGCCGCGACGGTTGTAGCCGCTGAAGCGGGCCTCATCGCGATCGGCCTGCTCCTGGCAGGCCACGCACAGTCGCACACCGGGAACGGCCTTGCGGCGTGCCTCCGCGATCGGCTTGTCGCATTCTTCGCAGCGCTCGAGACTGGGGCCCTTCGGCAGATGGCTGCGCGCACGCTTGACCGCGTCCTCGATGGTCGCGTCGATCTGGTCCTGCACGGCGGTATCTCCCGCCCATCCGGTTGCCATGGGTCACCTCCCGTTGGCTTGCCTCAAGCTACCGATATGGTGGCAAGTCACTGGTTCCAAAGGGCGTGACGGGCGGGTGATCGGTCGCTGGCAGCCGTTCGCCGCTGAAGCGGCTCCCACATGGGGCAGAGGCATCAGCCGGCATGGGGCAGAGGCGTCGCCGGCATGGGGCAGAGGCATCGCCGATGAATCGGCTCCTACCGAGCGGGGGGCGCCTTGCCTTGTAGGAGCCGCTTCAGCGGCGATGCCGGCGTCAGCCGGCGCGCGGTTCGTCGTAGATCCCGAACTCGGTGATGCCTGGTTGCGGCCCGGTCACGCTCAAGCGCACACGGCTGGCGGTTGTCTTCGAAACCTCGTGGAGCTGGTAGTGCGCAGGCTCCCCGCCCGCGACGACTTCCACCCACGCGCCGTCGCGCTCCACTTCGACCTTGTAGCTCGCGATGCGACTCGTCTGGCCGTACTCTTCAGCGCCCAGCGCCTCGACAATCGACACGGTGTTGAACGACACCGGCTGTTCGAAACGCACCTCGATCCAGGCCTCGGTCTTGCCGCGATCCGCCAGCCAGTAGCTGCGGAAGTTGTCGTCGAAGGCCTGGTCGGGGCCGACGGCTTCATCGCTTGCGCTGGCCCAGGCTGGCTTGCCGGCGGCGAGGTCGGGCGTTGTGATGGTGACCGAGGCGCCGATCTTCGGCGCGGGGCCGGTGTTCTTCCATAGCTTGCCGATCTCGGCGAGACGGGCCACGGCGTTGTCGTCGAAACGGCCGTCCCGGTTGGGCGCCACGTTGAGGATCAGGTTGCAATGGTTCTGGTTGAACGGGACCAGCCACTCATCGACGATGGTCTTGGCCGAAGCCAGTTCCGAGGTCGGATACGACTTCTTCCAGAACCAGTCACTCTGCAGCGTGGTGCCCGACTGCGAGGGCACCGGGCTGTTCGGCGGAATCTTCTGCCCGGCGTGCTGCTCGTACTGCTTGATGTCCGTGTAATACAGCGCGGTGCCAGGGTAGCTACCAGCGTTGTGATCGGTGACCAGGCAGTCGGGCTGCAACGTCTTCACCAGGTCGTAGATTTCTCGATACGGCAGCTCGGCATAGGAAATGCGCGACCAGGATGCATTCCAGCCGTCGAGGATCAGCGCCGTGAGCGGCCCGTATTGGGTAAGGATTTCGGTGAGCTGCGCCTTGATCAGCGCGATCTTTTCCGGCGTGACCGTGCGCGCGCGGATATCGGCACGCAGGTCGAGGATGGAGAAATACAGGCAGACCTTGAGGCCCGCCTTGCGGAACGAATCCACGTAACGTCGCACCACGTCGTGTGGATACGACGACTGCATGATGTTCGCGCTGGCTGTCTTCGTAGGCCAGAGGCAGAAGCCGTCATGATGCTTGGTGGTGAAGCAGGCGTAGCCCATGTTGGCCGACTTCGCGGCCCGGGCCCACTGGTCCGTGTCCAGGTGCTTCGGGTCGAACAGCTTCGGTGACAGTGTCGGATCGCCCCACTCGCGCTCTTCGAAGGTGGCCATGTTCAAGTGGATGAACATGCCGAAGCGAAGGTCGAGGAAGCCTTGCTGCAGTGCCAGCAGCCGTTGCGGATCGACGGCGACATGCTTGCCCGTCGCCGTTGGCGTCATCGTCGCCGCCGCGGCAGCCTTGGTCCGCGCGGTGGACCACGTTCCACTTCCGATCACACTGGCGATAGCCAGCGTCTTGGCAAACTCACGTCGGTTCAACGGCCGCACTCCACAGGGGATGACGACCGACTCTCGCTGCCATCGGCGCGGCTGTCAAACCGCGGCGACGCGTTTTGTGATGCTCAGCGAAACAATTGCACGGCAACGACGACCAGGAGGATGGCCAGGACGATCAGTACGGCGTAGATCGCCCAGAAGATACCCTTCGGGGCATCTTCGATCAGGCCTGTGCGCTGCCACTTGGCAATACGCGTCAGTTGGCCCTGCATGTACCACATGGTGAAGAAGAACAGCGTTACACCGCCGATGTCCACGGGCAATCCGCGTTCGCTGCCGAAGCGCTTCACCGATGCGGACATCGAGTAATAGGCCATCAGGACGAAGACGATGTTGACCAGCTGCAACAGGTAGTAAAGCTGCGAGTCGGGGCCGGCAAAGCCGCCGCTGAGACCGCACGCCACGCCGATGATGAGGTACGTGGTCGCGCCGCTGCGCGGATCGATCTTCTTCACCCATACCGACTGCACGAACATCCAGACCATGGCGAAGATGCCCACCGTCAACACGCTGAGCAGCGCGACCCAGCCCCAGTGAAGCGACGGCGCGACAGGCACGTCATCACGCGGAGCGACCGCGACCGAGGCACGCGGCGTGAGGCCCGGGGGAGGCACGTCGAACGATGGCGGCTCGTTGAAGGCACCGGCGCCGCCGTTCTCGCGCAGGAATGTGTCCAGCGGTAGCCAGTCGGTCATGCCTTCGCGCCAGCAGAGACTGCCGCTGTCGAGCACTCCCTGCTGATGCCAGCGCTGCACGGTCGCCAGCGTATACGGCCCGAAGCGCTGGCCGTTCAGGCCAAGCCAGATCTGTACGTCTTCCAATGTCTCGCCCCTGCTAGCGCGTGGTGGGTCACCGCGGGGCCATCATACATAGCGGTGCCGGCTGCGTCAGAGCGTGTCGAAGTGCACGGGGGATGCGTCGTGGAAGTGATCGACGAGCATGTTTACAAAAGCGGAGACCTTGCCCGCCACGTGGCGTTGCGGCGCGTACAGTGCCCACACTTCGATGGAGCGACCATCCACCTCGCCCCACGCATCGAGGGCGCCGATGGCAAGGTCCTCACCAATGAGCGAGGCCGGCATCATCGCGGCGCCGAGGCCTTCGCGCACGGCGTCGTAAACCAGTGCCATGGAAGAGAGACGGACCATCTCGCGCGGCAGTATCGTCTTTGCCCGCCCTTCGGCAGTCAGGCGCCATGCCGACAGCTGGCCGCCACCCAGGACGATGGCGGGGAAGGAGGCACCGTCCTCCGGCTCGGTGACGGAGGGTGCGGCAGCGACCACGAGCCGATCGCGCAGGAAGCAACGGCCGGCGAGCTCGGTCGACGGTGCGGGGTTCGCACGAATGACGACGTCGAATCCCTCCTTCAGCGGATCGACGAAGCGGTCGTCGATGACCACCTCGAGGTGCACGTCGGGATACTTCATCGCGAACCTGGCCGCGAGTCGTCCCAGGCCACGGTGCGCGAACAGCACGGGCGCACTGACGCGCAGCGCCCCGCGTGGTGCACCTGATCGGGCGACCAGGCCGTCGGCCACATTCTCGATGCGGCCAAGCATGGCGTGGGCCTCGGCGTGCAGGGTCGCCCCCTCCTCGGTCAGACGGAACGGCCGGGCGCCCCGCTCGATAAGGCGTACGCCGAGGTTGTCCTCAAGCTCACGTACACGCCGCGACAGGGTGGCCTTGGGCCGGCTGGTGGCGCGGCTGGCAGCCCCGAACCCGCCGTGAAGCGCCACGACATCGAAGTCGGCAAGGGCGAGCAGGTCCATAGGTGTTCCGCAGGTGAGACAGGACGTCTCGATTGTGCGTCTTTCGTCGCCGGGATGGAACGCCCAACCTACTGTTCATCCCCCCAAGCTAAGGAGTTCGTCATGAGCATTCTCGTTACCGGCGCCACAGGCAATATCGGTTCCGCCGTAACCGCGCGACTGGCCGAGGCCGGCGCGGATGTACGCGCACTGGCGCGTGATCCGGACAAACTGAAGGCCCCCAAGGGCGTCGGTGCCGTGGCCGGCGACTTTACCGACATCCCGTCGATACGCGCCGCATTTGAAGGCGTCGATACCCTGTTCCTCCTCAACGCCGTCACCCCCGACGAGCTGACCCAGGGGCTGGCGGCGCTCGGTCTCGCGCGCGATGCCGGTATCCGCCGCATCGTCTACCTCTCGGTCCTCAACGGCGACCGCTTCGCCGACGTGCCGCACTTCAGTGCCAAGTACACGATCGAACGCGCCATCGAGCAGTTCGACCTGCCGGTGACCGTGCTGCGTCCGTCGTATTTCATGCAGAACGACACGAGCCTGCAGGTGCCGCTCACGCAGGCCGGCGTTTACCCGATGGCGCTGGGCAAGGTGGGTGTATCGATGGTCGATACCCGCGATATCGTGGACATCGCCGCCGCGGCGATTCTGCGTCGTGAACGCGCCTCCGGTGCGCTGCCGCGCGAGGTCATCGAACTGGCCGGGCCGGACGCACTCACCGGTGAATCGGCCGCGCGCATCTGGAGTGACACGCTAGGCCGCCCCGTCGCGTACGGCGGCGACGATCTCGATGCAGCCGAGGCGGCGATCGCACGGAACGCACCGTCGTGGGCCGCCTACGACCTGCGCCTGATGCTCGCCCGCTTCCAGTCCGACGGCATGCTGGCCAAGGCATCGGCGACGGACATCATGACCTCGCTGCTCGGCCGCGCGCCACGCAGTTACCGCGACTTCGCGCGCGAGACCGCGGCCGCCTGGAAGCAGGCATAACGCGAACGGCTCAGGCCGCCGCCTTCATGACCGCGATGTCGATCTTCTTCATCTTCATGAGGGCGGCGACCGAGCCGGGGTTCTGCACCAGTGCCTCGATATCGTCCGGCACGATCTGCCAGGACAGACCGTATTTGTCCTTGAGCCAACCGCAGGCCTGGGCGTTCGGATCGCCGCCGGCGGAAAGCTTGTCCCAGTAATGGTCGATCTCGGCCTGGTCATGGCAGCGCACGACCAGCGACAGCGCTTCGGTGAACGTGAAGATCGGGCCACCATTGAGGGCCGTGACCTGCTGGCCGTCCAGCTCGAAGGCCGCGGTCATCACCGAGTCCAACGGGCGGCCGGAAGCCTCCGCCGCCTCCTTGGTGTAACGGGTGACGCTGGTGACCCGCGAGTTAGGAAAGATCGAGACGTAGTAGTTCGCGGCCTCTTCGGCCTGGGTATCGAACCAGAGGAAGGGCGTGATTCGCTGGAAACGGCCTGACATGGTGACCTCCTTCGTGGGGATTTCATGTCTACGTCGAACGGGGAACGACAGGATCGACAGGCCGGGAGTCAGTCGGCTGGTTCACGCCTGTGTTGCGGGTCGCCGGAGCCCGTGTTGACCGGTTCGACCGGCTTGGGGCCGTCGCCATGGGTGGGGTCGCCGGATCCGGTGGTGGGCTCGTCGTAGGTATCGGGCTCTTTCATGAGGGGCTCCGCGTCGCGAACGCCCAGCAAACCACCACCGCCGTCAACGGCACGTCCAAGGCAGTCCGGCCGCCGTCGCGCTAGGCTGTCGCGATGGCCAAGCTCGACACCTCCTCGTGCGCCGTCCCGACCGCCGACGGCGCGACCCACTGCAGCGAATCCGCGCGGCGCTGGACCCTGGTCGCCGCGATTGTCGGCTCGGGCATGGCCTTCGTCGATGGCACCATCGTCAACGTGGCCCTTCCCGCCATCCAGCGGGCGATGAACGCGACGACGGCCGATGCTCAGTGGGTCATGGAAAGCTATGCCCTGTTGCTCTCGGCCCTGTTGCTGGTGGGCGGCGTGCTTGGCGATCACTACGGCCGACGCCGCGTTTTCGCCATCGGCGCCGTGGTCTTTACCCTCGCGTCGCTGGGCTGCGCTGCCTCGGCCACTAGCAACTGGCTGATCGGCATGCGCGCGTTGCAGGGTCTCGGTGCGGCGCTACTTATTCCAGGCAGTCTGTCGTTGATCAGTTCGGCCTATCCGAAGGAACGACGCGGAGCCGCGATAGGAACGTGGTCGGCATTCAGTGGCATCACGGCGGCGATCGGCCCCGTGCTCGGTGGCTTCCTCGTCGAACACGCGTCGTGGCACTGGGCGTTCCTGGTGAACCTGCCGCTCGGCATCGTGCTGGTCGCCGTCTGCTTCTGGCGCGTACCCGAAAGCAAGGGAGTCGACACCGGGCACATCGACATGGTTGGCGCGGCGCTTGCGACCATCGGACTGGCAGGTGTCGTCTACGCGTTCATCGAGGCGCCCTTGCAGGGCTGGTTCTCACCTGGCGTGATCGCCTCCTCGATCATCGGGCTCGTCGCGTTGGTGGTCTTTGTCGTCGTGGAGATGCGCCTTGCCGCTCCCATGCTGCCGCTGGGTCTTTTCCGTGATCGTGACTTTGCCGGAGCCAACCTGCTCACGTTGTTCCTCTACGCATCGCTCGGCGGCAGCATGTTCTTCGTCCCACTGAACCTGATCCAGGTGCAGGGGTACGGCGCCACGGCGGCAGGGGCGTCGTTGCTGCCTTTCATCGCCATCATGTTCCTGCTGTCGCGATGGACCGGACGACTGGTCGATGTGATGGGCGCACGAATACCGCTCATCGTCGGGCCGACGATCGCCGGTGCCGGCTTTGCGCTCTACGCATTGCCCGGTGTGGGCGGCTCCTACTGGACGACGTTTTTTCCAGCCGCGTGCGTCCTGGGTCTGGGCATGAGCATCACCATCGCACCGCTGACAACGACGGTGATGAACGCCCTTAAACCCGAGCTTGCCGGAACGGCATCGGGCGTCAACAACGCCGTCTCACGGGTGGCCGGCCTGCTCGCCATTGCCGTGTTCGGCATCGTCCTCACGCAGGGCTTCGACACAGCGTTGCGAGAGGGTCTCGCCTCGGGCGTGCCAGCCGACATCGTGCAGAGCGTGATGGCGCAGAAGGCGAAGCTTGCCGGTATCCAGGTGACCAACGAAGCGGCGCGGCATGCGATCGATGCGGCGTTTGTCGCGGGGTTCCGGCAGGTGATGTGGCTCTCGGCGGGCCTGGCGGTTCTTTCCGCCGTGGCGGCCGGATTGATGATCCGACCTGCCCAGAAACCCGCGATCGCGCCCCTGTAGGAGCCGATTCATCGGCGATCCCGCGGCAGCGGGCAAGGTTGCCGCGAGCACCCGATCGCCGCTGAAGCGGCTCCTACACTCAGAAGCCTTTCTGGACCTGCACCCACGCGCGCATGTCGTGCGTCTCGCCGGCGAGCGACGGGCGTGCACCGACCGGATGCGATACGTCCGCGCTGAGCGACCACTGGTCGTCGCCCTGCCAGCGCATGCCCAGGCCCACGTCCTGCATGTGCGCACTGTTCGTGCCCGGGGCGAAGCGATCCTTGTAGATGGTCACGTGGCCGGCGTCGGCGAAGGCCAGCGCGGTCCAGCTGCCGGGCATCCCGACATGCAGCGTGCGACGAAACTCGAGGTTGACCATCTGGCCCTGCGTGCCCGCCAGCACGCCAGTGTCGTAGCCGCGCACGTTGTTGGCGCCACCGAGGTAGAACTGCTCGGCGGTATCGAGGTTCTTGTTCGCCCACTGGCCCTGGAAACCCAGGTAAACCGCATTGTTCTCGGAGAGCTGCTGCAGCCGTGCCACCGAGACGGTGTACTTCAGGTAGTGACCCTTGGTCTGCGTGCTGATCGCGTCGATGAACTCCGCGAACGCATCGTTGAAGCCGAGCAGGCCGTAGGTGGCGGCGATGTTGAAGTTGGTCACGCCGTGCGCGTCGCGCTGGTCGCCGGCTAGCGTGGCGGTCCATCCATACGTATGGCGCAGCGTGCGGACGCCGACGATATCGATCGAATCGTTCAGATGACGACGGTCGTAGCCCAGCTGGCCGTACAGGTTGCCATCGGTGGAGCGAATGAACGGATGGCTGATGAACAGGCTGGCGACCTGCGCCGTACCGTGCGCATCGAGCACACGAAGGTCACCCTTGAGCTTGTAGTCGAGCGATGAAACGGAGGCGCCGACCACCGTGCCTTCGCCATTCAACAGATAGCGATAGCCAAGGCGGCCGTAGTTCATGTTCGAGCCCGCCGACAGCACGGTTGCATCGAGCAGGTCGCCCTGGTGGAGCAGACCGTTGACGTTGAACGTGCCGGTCAGGCGGGCACGCCCGGTGTACTGGTTGCCGTAGTCGTCGAGGGCGACCAGACCGGTGTAGCGCGGACGATCGTCGGTGCGCACGGCGAGGTCGGACGTGCCCGGTTCGTCACCCGGACGAAGCGCCGAGGTTTCCATCACGCCGGGGATATCGCCGAGCAGCAGCAGGCTGCGATCGAAACCATGCGAGGTGATCGGCGCACCGCTGGTAAGCGGGTCGAGCGTCGCCTTGAGTGGACCATCGTGCGTCGCACTGTGGTTCTCGAAAACGACCTTGCCCAGACGCGCTTCCTGCACCGCGATGCGCACGGTGCCCCCGCTCAGCGTCTGTGCCGGCACATAGGCCAGCGTCAGCGGATAGCCCTTGGCGCGGTATTCGGCCGTGATGCGGTCGGCCAGCGCATTGAGCTCGCGTAGCGTGATGTCCCGGCCTTCGCCGGATGCCACCAGCGCGTGCAACTGTTCCGCGGGGATCAGGGTGGCCCCGGTGATCTCGATGGTCGTCACATGGAAGGGGGCGCTGTCGCCCTGTTCCGCCCTCGCCTGGGGCGCCATCTTGAGGCCGGTGTCGTCCGCCTTCGACGGCTGCGGCGTGGCGGGTACCTGGCGCAACAGATCGCCGCTCTGCGGCGGACGCACCTGGGCGGCGGCGGTGGAAGACAACGCCAGGAGGATGCATGCGCCGAGAACGTTCGCGGCGCGCTTGGAGAGAATGGCCATGGTCATCAGGAATTCGATACGAGAGAGTGAATGAAGTCGTGCAGGGTGGCGCGATGCATCACTGCATCGCGTCCGCCGGAAGCCGCACACCGCCATCGACGACCTGCAACGACAGGCCCGGTACGAAGTCCGCGCGCTGTACGTTCTTCTCGATCGGCTGACGGGTCTTCTTGTGATTGCCGGAGAACGAACCGACCGTGACGTTCGAGGCGACGCCGTAAGGGGTCGCGATGACGTCCGGGCCCAGCACCGAGTCGATCTGCGCCAACACGATGGCCGAGGCGCCCTGCGACGAACTCTGGTTGATGTTCGCCGTGGTTTCCGCCGCCGTGTTGAACGCGTAGTTACCCGCGTCGGCCCCCGTGGCATAGATGCCGGTGACCGACACCGGCTTGCCACGGCCGACCGCCGGATCGCCGAACAACGCACTGTCGGCCCCGAAGGCGATGACATCGCCCGGAAGGATGCCGCTGCTCGACAGCGTTGCGCGATCCGACGTGTTGCCGTCGAAGAACTTGTCCGTGCCTTGCGCATCGACGACCACGGGGCGCTTGGTGATGCTTGCCGTGGTGGTCGGGTTGAAGGTGAGCACGTAGTTGCCCGCGTCGCCGCCGGCAATGCTGCCGTCGACGTTCACCGTCTTGCCGTTCGCGGCATTCTTGTCGACGAAGACGCCGTTGGTCGACAGAACAACCTGATCGCCGGCGAGCACGCCGTTCAGCGCACCGTGCGTTACAGCACCGGTGTTGCCGTCGTACACCTTGTCGTCCGCCGTGATCCCGGCGCTGATACCCAGCGGAGTCACGGTGGCGATATGGTTTCCGCCGACCAGCGTGTAGTTGGAGGCAAGGCCTGCGCCGTCGTCATTCAGTGCCAGCGAGCCGAGGCCGGCCAGCGGGCGATCGGTCGCCACGTTCTTGCTACCCAACACGCCCTGGCCACTGAGAATGAGGCTCTCGCCGGCGACACCAGCGATCACGCCGGCGCTGCCGAACATCCCGGCCGAGGCAACCGTGCCGCCATCATAGACACGCGTGCCGTCGAGGTTCAGGACCACCTTGTAGATATCGGCGGCCGTAGTCGCGTTGGTGGTGAGCGTATAGTTGCCGGCGTCCGCACCGGTGAGCACGCCCGCTACGTTGACGGTCTTGCCGTTGCCGGCATTCTTGTCGGCGAAGTTGCCCGTGCTGCTCACGCCCAACTGGTCGCCGGCCAGCACGCCGGTGAGCGTACCGCTGGTCTGCGCCGTGGTGTTGCCGTCATAGGTCTTGCTACCGGCAATGATGTTGCCGGCGATCGCCAGCGGCGTGATATTGGCTGTGGTCTGTGCAACGTTGTTGTACGTGTAGTTGCCGGCATCCGTGCCGCCGCCGACGATGCCGTTCACCGTGACCGTCTTGCCATTGGCGACGTTCTTGTCGCTGAAGGTCGCCGGGTTGCCGCTGAAGGTCACCGTATCGCCGGCCAGAATGCCGGTGCTGCCAAGGGTGGCGACCGCCGAATTGTTGCCGTCATAGACCTTGTCGTTGGCCGTGGCGCCGACAACGATGGTGAGCGGGGTAATGTTGGCTGTGGTCTGGGTGGTGGTGTTGAACACGTAGTTGCCGGCATCGGCGCCCGAAGCGGCGATACCGTTGACGTCGACCTGCTTGCCGTTCGCCACGTTCTTGTCGAGGAAGTTGGCCGAACCAGCGGTGAAGTCCACCGTGTCGCCGGCCAGGACGCCACTGCTGCTCACGTGGGCGTTGGCCGTTGTGTTGGCGTCGTAGATCTTGTTGTCGGCGGTCGCACCGACGGTGATCGTCAGCGGGGTGATGTCGGCCGTGGTCGAGGCGGTGTTGACGAAGGTGTAGTTGCCCGCGTCGGCACCGCTGGCCACGATGTTGTTCTCGGTAACCGTCTTGCCGTTGGCGACATTCTTGTCACTGAAGGTGGCCGGGTCACCACTGAAGGTCACGACATCGCCGCCCAGGATGCCAGCACTTCCCAGCGTCGTAACCGCGGAGGTATTGCCGTCGTAGATCTTGTTCTGCGCCGCGAGATCGAGCGTGATCGCCAGCGGTGTGATGTTCGCCAGGGTCTGCGCGACGGTGTTGAACACGTAATTGCCGGCATCCGTACCGCCAGCCACGATGTTGTTGACTGTCACCGTCTTGCCGTTAGCGACGTTCTTGTCGCTGAACGTCGCCGGGTCACCCGTGAAAGTCACGGTGTCGGTGCCCAGGATGCCGGTACTGCCAAGGCTCGCGGCGGCGCCGTCGTTGCCGTTGTAGACCTTGTCGCTGGCGCTCGCATCCACGACGATCGTCAGCGGTGTGATATTGGCGGTCGTGGTGGTGTTGGCAGTGAGGGTGTAGTTGTTTGCATCGCCACCGCCGAGCGCACCGTTCACGGTGACGGTCTTGCCATCGCCGACGTTCTTGGTGTCGAAGGTGCCCGACGTATTGAAGGCGACGGTATCGCCGCCAAGAACACCGGTAAGCGTGCCATGGGTAACGGCCGCGGTGGTGGCGTCGTAGATCTTGTTCCCGGCCGTGATCGCGCCGGTGATCGCGAGCGGCGTGATGTCCAGCGTGGACGTGCCGATCACGTAGTTGCTGGCCAGGGACCCGCCGCGATCGCCCAGCGCCATGTCGACGGCACCGGCGAAGACCTTGTTGTTGGCGACGTTCTTGTTGGCAACATTTGAATTGCCACTGAGCGTGAGCGTCTCGCCGACGATGCCGTTGACCACGCCGTTACCGAAGAGAAGCGCGCTGACATCGGTGCCGCCGTTGTATACGCGCGTGCTGTGCAGGTTGATGACGAACGGCGTGATATTGGCTGTGGCGGTGGTCGTCGTGTTCTGCAAGTCGTAGTTGTTCGCATCGCCACCGCCCACGGTGATGCCACCGACATTGATGGTCTTGCCGGTGCCCACGTTCTTGTCGGTGAACGCGACGGAGCCGTCCCCAAGAATGATGTTGTCGCCGGCCAGCGCGTTGCTGCCCAGCGTCAGGCCGGGATCGTCGGTCGTACCGTCGTACACCTTGTTGACACCCGACGCCGTCACCGTCAAGGCCAGCTTGCCGATGTCGGCGAGCGCGGTGCCATTGGTGAAGGTGTAGTTCCCGGCGTCGTCGCCGGTGATGTTCATGCTGCCGGTGACGGTCTTGCCGGTCCCGGCGTTCTTGTTGTCGAACTTGCCTACAGTCGGATTGGTCAGCGAGACGAGATCGCCGCCGATCAGCCCACTGGTCGTCGAGCCATTCGCCGCCACCAGGGCGGCATTCTGCAGGACGGCGTTGATGTTGCCGTCGTAGGTCTTGTCGTTGGCATCGAACGTGGCAGTGAGCGGACGAGGCGTGATCGTGAGCGTGTCGGTGCCGCCGATCAGGGTGTAGTTGCTGGAGAGGCCCCCGTTACCGCCGTCACCCAGGTTCAGCGTGCCCAGGCTGAAGGGCTTGTTGTTGCCAACGTTCTTGTTCGCGGTCGCGCCGGCGCCGGCCAGGGTCAGCGTCTCGCCGGCAAAGCCGGTCGAAAGCACCCCACCCGACGAGAGCAGGCCGGCGTCGGCGTCGGTCGTGCCGTCGTAGATGCGCGTACCGCTCAGGTTGATGATTCGCGGCGTGATGCTTGCCGTCGTGGTCAGCGTGGTGTTGTCCACCACGTAGTTGGCGGCGTCGGTACCGCTGTTGTTGACGCCGGTGACCGTCACTGTCTTGTTGTTGCCGACGTTCTTGTCACCGAACGTGGCCGAACCGAACCCGAACGCTACGGTGTCACCGGCGATCACGCCGGCGCTTTGCACCTTGGTGCCCGGGTCGGCGGTAGTGGCGTCGTATTGCTTGTCCTTGCCCGTGGCAGTGACGGTGATATGCAGCTGGTTAATCGTCGCCGTCGTGGTGCCCTGGGTGAAGGTGTAGTTGCCGGCGTCGCCGCCGCTGATCGACATGTCGCCCGTGACCGTCTTGCCGGTACCGGCGTTCTTGTCCGAGAAATGTGCGTCCGTCGGATTGTTGAGCGTGACAGCGTCGCCGGCGATCAGGCCAGCGAGCGTGGCCGGACCAGTCAACGTGGCGGCGTTGGTGGCGTCGTAGGTCTTGTCATTGGCCAGGAAATTGGCGGTCAGCGCCTTGGGTGTGATCGTCACCCAATCGATGCCTCCCAGCAGCGTGTAATTGCTGGCCAGGCCACCGTTGCCGCCATTGGCCAATGCGAGCGAGCCCAGGCTCGTGAACGCCTGCTCATCGCCGACGTTCCTTGTCACCAGGGTGCCGCTGCCGGTGACACCGAGCGTTTCACCGTTTACGCCTTGCAGCACGCCAAACAGCGAGCTGGCGGCGGTCGTGGTGCCGTCGTATACACGAGTGCCAGTGAGGTCGATCACCTTCGGCTGGATCACACCGTTATTGCCGGCACCCGTGGTCGGCAGGATGTAATTGGAAAGATCGGTACCGGCGTTGGCAACGAAGTCCGAGGTCACCAGCGTGGAGGCAACGCCCAGGCCGGTACCGACGTTCTTGGTCACGTAGTTGGCTGTGGCCGACTGCGGGATGGAGGCACCCTGGCTGCCGATGAAGCCTTGGAGGTCGTAATCGGACGCGATCAACGTGGCCGAATCGGTGCCGTCGTAGACCTTCGTCGGGCTGCCGATGATCACGGCGGTCAGCTGCTTGGGATTGATCGTCGCGGTCAGGCTTGCCGGCTGCTGCAACTGGTAGTTACCCGAGCTGCCGCCGTTCAGGATGAAGCCACCAACGGTGACACCAAGGTTGTTACCTGCGTTAGCCGTGATGAACTGGCCCGACGCACCGCTGCCGTCGAAACCGACCGTATCGCCGGCAAAAATGCCGTTCAGCGCCGCATTGCCCGCGATGGTGAGCGTCGCCTGGGTGTTGCCGTCGTACGTCTTGTCGTTAGCGGTCACACCGCTCAGCGTTAGCGTGGCCCGGGTGATGTTGGCGACCAGACCGGCGACCGGTTGCAGGATGTAGTTTGCGGCCTCGCTGCCGGTGATGCCGAAGCCAGCAGCGGTTACTGCCAGGCCGTTGCCGACATTGGCCTGACTGAAGCTGCCAGTCACGCCGGAAAGGTTAAGCGCCACCTTGCTGGCATCGCCCACGTCGGTGTCGACCAGACCGGCGAGCCCGGCCCGGGTCAGGTTGAGCGTGTCGGCCGTGGTGGTGTCGTAGGTCTTGTTCGTTGCGAACACGCCGGTGACGAACAGCGGTGCCTTGTTGATCGTGCCGGTGCCGGTCGCGGTGAGATCGACGTTGTAGTTGGAAAGCAATGTGCCGCCGCCGAGCACGTAGTTGCCTGGAGTGAGCGTCGCAGTGATGGTGCGGCCGTTGGCCGCGCTCGCGTTTGCACTGTCGTAGCTGGCGGTCGCGCTGGGATTGATTGTGCCGCTCTCGCCCGACACCCAGCCGGCGATATTGAAATTACCCGACGCCAGTGCCGCGTCGGTGCTGCCGTTATACGTCTTGGTCGGGTTGCCCGTGATCGTGACGGTCAGCTGTGCCGGGGTGATGTTGCCGATACCCAGGACAGGTGTGTTGATCGCATAGTTCGCAAGGTTGGTGCTGCCACTGGGCGTCAAATCGGTCGTGGAAAGCTCGGCTGACAACGCGAGGTTCGTGCCCACGTTCTTCTGGCCGAACGTGCCATTGATCGTGTGCGAAACCACGCCGTTGTCGGCGCCGACCCATCCGCTGAGGGTGAAGTTGCTCGGCAACAGGCCGATGTTGAGTGTGCCGTCGTACACCTTGCTGGCATTGATGATCCCGACATTGAGCACGGTGAAGGCGCCGGTCAACGGCGCCGGCGTGATCGAGCCCGAACCCAGGTAGCTGGTCGGCAGGATGTAGTTGCTCAGCAGCGTGCCGCCACCGGAAGTAAAGTCCGCGCCGGGCAGCGTACCCGCACTGACGCCGCGCGCGCCGGCGTTGGCGTTGTCGTAGGTGCCCGGCACTGTGCCGCTGAAAGTCGCACCGATGCTCTGGCCGGACAGCAAGCCGACCAATTGCAGGTTCGACGCGTTCAACGCGGCGCCTGTGGTGCCGTCGTACACCTTGGTCGGGTTGCCGACGATCTGACCGGTCAATTGGAGCGGGTTGATCACGCCCAGGCCGAGACCCGTCACAGTCGGCGCAAACGTATAGTTCGACATCGACGTGCCGCCGCCCGGCAGGAAGTCCGACGGCTGCAGCGTAGCGGTGACGTCGATGCCGGTACCGGCATTGGCGGTGGCGTAGGCGGCCGAGCTCTGGCCTACCGTCGCGCTCTGGCCTGCGACGAAGCCAGTAAGGTTGAAGTTGCCGGCACCCAGCTGGACAGCTTGTGTGCCGTCATACGTTTTGGTCGGGCTGCCGGTCATGACGATCGTCAGCAGCCGCGGTGTGATATCCGCCGTCAGCACGGGAGCGGCCAGCACATAGTTGCCCGCGGCCGTTCCGGCAAGCGCAAAGCCGGTGGCGGTCACGGCGAGGTCGTTACCCACGTCGGTCTGGCCGAACGTGGCAGAGGCACCGGCCACGTTGAGCGTGACATTGTCACTCCCCACCCTTCCGTTGAGCGCCGCGCTGCTGGTGTTGAGCGTGGCCGAACGGGTGTTGTCGTAGATCTTGTTGTCGGCGGTGACCTGGTCGATGGTCAGCGTCTTGGGCGTGATGTTGGCGCTCAGGCCGGTGGGGGCCTGCAGCACGTAGTTATTCGCCTTGCCGCCAGTCAGCGCGTACCCGCTGATCGCCACGCCGATGCCGTTGGCCACGTTGGCGTCGGCGAAAGTGCCGACAATGCCGCTGGTATCGAGCTGCACCTGGCCGCTGTCGGGCTGGATGACACCGAACAGCTTTGCGCCCCCGGTGACGATGATGTCGCCGAGGCTGCCGTCGTAGACCTTGTTGCTGGCTAGCAGGCCGCTGATCAGCAGCGGCGCCCGGTTGATCGTGCCCATGCCGGTGGCGGCGGTAGGCAGGAGATAGTTCGCCAGGTTCGTGCCGGCATCGGCGGTGAAATTGGTTACCGAGAAGGTAGCGTTCAATGCCACGCTGCCCGCGTCGGAACCGACATAGGCGATCGAGCTCGGCTGCTTCACCGTGGCGCCCTGCCCGGCGACGAACCCGTCGACCTCGTAGTTGCCGGAGCTGAGCGTGGCAGTGGTGGTGCCGTCGTAGGTCTTGGTCGGATTACCGACGATCTGCGCGGTCAGCGGTGCCGGTGTGATCCGGCCGACCTTGGCGCTCACTGTCGAGCCGCCCAGGGCATAGCCGAACACGGGGATCGCGCCGGTGCTGTCGGTGATGCTGAAGTTGCCGATCGTGCCGGGCGAGGTCACCGAGATGTTCGAGGCGGCATTGACCGAGGCATACGTGCCGCCAGTCGCGCTTGCGATCTTGTCGCCGTTGGCCAGGCCGGTCGTGGTGAAGTTTGCACCCGCAAAGCTGGCGGCATTCGTGTTGTCGTAGACCTTGCTGACCGTACCGGTCAGCCCGGTGACGGCCAGCGTAGGAGCGAGCTTGTAGAGAAAGCCGTTACCCGCGCCCAGCGGCGACGCACCCGCATTGGCCGCGTACTGTATGAACTGCGGCGCAAGCCCACCGCGCGTGTCCAACGTCGGATCCGACGAATAGACCAGCCACTTGCCCGACGCCGAACTCAGTGCCGCCGAGCCGGCGTTGTTGATGAAGTTGCTCGCCGCAGTCAGCGTCACGCCCGTGCCACCGGCGATCGTGCCGGCGGCTGCAAGGAGGATATTGCCGGTGCCGCCGCTACCGGCCTTGAGCACGACGCCACCGGCACCCGAGATCGGCGCGTTGACGTTGATCCCGCGATACGCGTCGAGCGTGAGCGTCGCCGTCGCGTTGTTCCACGTGATGGCCGAGTTGACGTTGATGTCGCCCACGCCGGAGGCATTCTGCACGCCCTGCCCGGTCGCGCTCGTCGCCGTTGTGGTCTCGGTGACGCTGGTGCCGCCATTGAGCGTGCTCGAGATGGTCGCCGCCGCCGTGCCATCGATGGTCAGGTCGTACGGATCCACCAGCCACGTGCCAGCCTTGCCTTTGGGCGCGCTGGCATTGATCGACGCCGCGCCGATATGCGCGAACGCCGCCGAGGTTTCGATGCTGCCGCCGTTGCCGCCGTTGGGAGCGCTGGCGTCCAGCGTACCTTCCACGTTCACGTGACCGGCCTGCATGCCGCCGAGCAGCACGATCTGGCCGTTATGGTTCTCCACCGTCTGCGCGCGGACGACACCGGTGTTGTTCACCGTGCTGGCCAGCAGCGAATCCGCCGCGCCTGCCGTCATGAGCACACGGCCACCATCGGCCTGTACCAACTGGCGATTCTCGACGAGGTTGTCCAGCGTGCTGCGATCCACCTGCAGGTGAAGGAGCTGGCTACCGTCGAAGGTCAGCGTTACCGCGCTGCCACCGCCCATGGCGACCGTGCCGAGCTGCGCACTGATCGTGCCCTGGTTGGACACCGTGTTGCCCAGCAGCGCCACGTAGCCACCGTTGGCCGCGTGGATGGAACCCTTGTTGACGATGCTGCCCTTGCCATCACCGCTGAAGCTGCGCGTGTTCGACGAGAGTGAGCTGTCCGAGGTGTCGAGCGTGGAGGCGACCAGGCCGCCCACGTTCACCTGGGCACCTTGTCCGAACAACACGCCATTCGGATTGATCAGCCAGACCTGGCCGTTGGCGTTGAGGTGACCGTAGATCTCCGACGCGCTGTTGCCGAGGATGCGGTTGACGGCGATCGCATCCCTGCCAGGCTGTACGAAGTTCACCGTCTCGTTCGGCGCGACGTCGAATGTCTGCCAGTTCAGGGAGAGATGCTGGCTGCCCTGGTTGATCGTCGTGGTCGCGCCGTTCTGGTGGATCGTGCCGCTGCCGGAAACGATCTGCCCGCCGGTCTGGCCGGCATGGGCGGCACCTGCGGCGCCGAGCGCCAGCGAGATGGCCATAGCGATCGAAGCGGCACGAGGGCCCTTCGAGGTGGATGTCGAGCGTGCCGCGGGACGGCTATTGCGAGCGAGTTCGCTGGCGGCGACCCATTGAGAGGTGGCGGCATTCCAGCACAGGCGGTAGATACGATTCATTCGAGCAACCTTCGGTCGTTGGGCGCATGCGTAAGCAGAGGCGTACCCAGCGCTAGCCGAGTCGAGATGGTTGCTTGGGCCCCCCTGCGGGCGGCGCTGGGGCCTAGAGGCGCCTGCGCGTGGCGGCATGTTATCCGATAATTGTGATGTGCATCACATTTAAGTTGTGAAGCCAGTCGCGCTTCGCTCGTTTTATCCGGGTGAAACGATTACTCCGTTACCGGCGGGCTCACGGGGGAGATGCGAGTTCCACGCAGAAATCGACGAAGGCGCGAACCTTGGGCGGGGAGTTCTTGCGTGAGGGATAGAAGGCATACAGGGGAAAGCTCTCTTCCGCCCAGTCGGGGAACAATTCGACGAGCCGTCCGTCGGCCAGGGCGTCCTGCACGCTCACCGCCAGCACCTGCGCAATGCCCGCCCCGGCGATGCACACGGCGAACATGATTCCCGAATCCGTGACCAGAAGCGGGCCGCTGGTCTCGACCGGAACGACCTTGCCCTTCCGGTGGAACTCCCAGTCGAACGGACGACGGGTGACCGGGTCGCGGAACTGGATGCAGCGATGGTTGGCGAGGTCCTTCGGCGTCGAAGGGCGACCGTGTTCGGCCAGGTAGGCCGGCGCCGCGACGGTGAGCACGCGCGTTTCGAGCAGCTTGCGGCCGATCAACGACGACGACGGAGGTACGCCGAAGCGGACGGCCACATCGATGCCTTCGGCGACGAGGTCGCCGAGTTCGTCACGGGTGACGATCTCCAGCTCCAGCGCCGGATAGCGAGCCAGGAAGGCGGCCAGGTGCGGGGCGACGACCTGGCGGGCAAACATGGCGTCCAGGCTGACTCGCAGCCTGCCGCGTACGGCCTGCGAATCGCCGGCGGCCGCCAGGGCGGCATCCTCAATCCCCGACAGGAGCGGACCCACCTGCGCATAGAGGCGCTCGCCTTCGTCGGTGAGGGTCACCGAACGGGTGGTCCTGTGAAGCAAACGCACGCCGAGTCGCTCTTCCAACCGACTCACTGCGCGACTCACTCCCGATGGAGAAAGCCCCAGGGCATCGGCCGCGCGGGCGAAGTTGCCGGTCTCGACGACGGAAACCAGGACACTGAGGTTGCCGAGCAGGCGGCCGTCGGAGGACATGAGGTGCGACTCGTGATCGTGAGTCACGAAAGATCTGCTTCGGCGGATATTCCGTCAATAGAGCAAGACGCCTAGTCTGTACACCATCCCTTCCCCACCGGCCTTTCCCATGACCGCTTCCCCCGCACGTACCGCCCTCATCCTCGGCGCAAGCCGCGGCCTGGGGCTCGCCCTGGTCGAGGAATACCTGCGCCGCGACTGGCACGTCGTCGCCACCGTGCGCAGCGAGACGCCGGCGGCCCTCTCAGCCCTGGCCGCCGCTTCGGACGGTCGCCTTCGCATCGAGCATGCCGACATTGCGCGTGGCGGCGACATCGATGCGCTGCGCCGAACGCTCGATGGCATCGCCTTCGACCTCGTGTTCGTCAACGCCGGCGTGATGACCCAGGCACGCGACGCCAACGGCGCCACGATTTCCGACGAAGAGTTCGCCCATGTGATGGCGACCAATGTGCTTGGGCCGATGCGCGTGCTCGAGGCGTTCGAGTCGCTGGTTCCACGCTCCGGCACGCTGGGTGTGATGTCGTCGGGGCTGGGCAGCATCGAGAACAACCTGGATGGTGCCTGGACTGTGTATCGCGCCAGCAAGTCGGCGCTCAACCAGATGCTGCGCAGCTTCGCCAATGCCCGCAACGGCGATCCTCGCGCGGTGCTCGCCATCGCTCCCGGATGGGTGCGCACGGACATGGGTGGTGCCGATGCGGCGCTGTCGGTCGAAGAAAGTATTCCGCGCGTGGTCGACGTGATCGAAGCCCACCGCGGCAAGGCCGGCGCGCACTACGTCAATTACCAGGGCAAGACCCTGCCCTGGTAATCGATCAGAGCCAGATGCGGATGCCGGCGACCCAGCGGCGGTCGGTGATGCGCCGACCGTCGTTACGTGCGAGATCGGCCGTGCCGCCGGTAAGGTGTTCCCAGGACACGCCGATGTAGGGCGCGATCGAGCGGCGGATCTCGTAGCGAAGCCGCAGGCCGCCTTCGATGCTCGACACACCCGAGCGTAGCTGGCGTTGCACATCGTCCTTGCCGTAGGCGTTGACCTCGATCTCGGGCTGGAGGATCAGTCGCTGGGTAAATAGCAGTTCGTACTCCGCGCGCACTCGCGCAGCGGTACGACCGCCCTCACCCGCATACGCCGTCGCCTCCAGTTCGAACCAGTACGGAGCGAGGCCCTGCACACCGAACGCTGCCCAGTTGCGCTTCGGGCCTTCACCGATATCGCGCCGCAGGCCCAGCTGCGTGTCCCAATACGTCGCCACGGCGTGGCTCCAGAACAACTCGCCGTCGCCGTCGCGGGGTCGGTTGCCCTCGCGCTCGCCCTCGCTACGGAACCAGACTTTGTCGCTGTCGTTGCCGTACCACCCCTCGACCTCCCAGGACTGGCCATGACCGCCCTGCCCTACGAACGACTCCAGGCGGTCCAGCAACAGCATGCCGACGGGAGCGGTGTCGTCCATGTCGTGCATTGCCATCCCGTGCATGCCGCTGGAAGGAACGCCGTCGGACCAGTCGGGACTGCGGGCATCGGCAGGTGCCTTGCCGCCCTGCATGGCGCCCATCTTCATGTCGGGCATAGGTGCCGTGTCGTGCCCTGTCGTCATGTCGTGCATCGATGCATCGCCGTGCTGCATACCGGGCATGTCCTGCATGCCTCGCATGCCTTGCATACCTTGCATACCTTGCGCGTCCTGGGCGTCCGCCGGCCCGATGGCAGCAAGCGCCAGCAGCACAACGATGAGGTACCTCACGACACCACCACTTCGCGGAACATGCCCGCTTCCATGTGGTAGAGCATGTGGCAATGGAAGGCCCAACGCCCCGGATTGTCGGCATTCACCGCGTAAGTCACCTGTTGGGCGGGCTGCACGTTCACCGTGTGCTTGCGCACAAGGAATTCCCCATCCGGTGACTCCACCTCGCTCCACATGCCATGCAGATGGATCGGGTGATTCATCATGGTGTCGTTGACCAGGCGCACACGCAGGCGCTCGCCGCGACGAAAATGTACCGGCGTCGCCGCGGAATACTTCACGCCATCGAACGACCACGCGAAGCGCTCCATATTGCCCGTCAGGTGCAGCTCGATCGTGCGTCCCGGCTCGCGCCTGTCGAGCGCCCCGCCGATGGTGTGCAGATCGGCGTAGGTCAGCACGCGGTGGCTGCGCTCGCGCAGGCCAACGCCAGGGTCGTCAAGGTTGGTCCGTGGCATGTCGACACGCATGTCGACCCCAGGGCCATACTCGGTGCTGGCGTGATGCGCCATGACCATGTCGCCGGTAGCGCTGCTGTCTTCGGCCATCGAGCCCATCATGTCGCGCATCGCGAGGTGCGGTCGCGGATCCAGTACCGGCACGTCGGCCCGCATGCCCTCGCGTGGCGCGAGCGTGGCGCGCGCGAAGCCCGAGCGGTCGATCGACTGGGCGAAGATCGTATAGGCGCGGTCTTCGCGCGGCTCGACGATCACGTCGTAGGTCTCCGCTGCGGAGAGCCGAAGCTCATCGACCGTGACGGCCTCAACGTCCTGACCATCGGCCGCGACCACGCTCATGCGCAGGCCCGGGATCCGCAGGTCGAAGATTGAATTGGACGAACCGTTGATCAAGCGCAGCCGTACTCGCTCGCCGGGCCGAAACAGACCGGTCCAGTTCCCTGCGGGCGTGCTGCCATTGACGAGGTAGGTATATGTCGCGCCCGAGACGTCGGCGAGGTCGCCAGGATTCATCCGCATGCGGTTCCACATGCGGCGCATGGCGATCGCATCGCCGAAACCCTTCGCGCGTGCATCGCGAAGGAAGTCCGCGACGGTGGGCTGGGCGTAGTTGTAGATGTCGCTGCGCGAGCGCAGTTTGGCGTAAACACGCTCAGGATTCTCGTCGGTCCAGTCGCTGATGAGGATCACGTGCTCGCGATCCGCGGCGTGGCGCTCGCCTTCCTTCGGCGCGATGACAATGGCGCCGTAGAGGCCGCTTTGCTCCTGGAAACGACTGTGGGCGTGATACCAGTACGTACCCGCCTGTTTCACGGCAAAGCGATAGGTGAACTCGCTGCGCGCGGGTATGCCATCGAAGCTCAGGCCTGGCACGCCGTCCTGGTCGAACGGCACCACGAGGCCATGCCAGTGAATCGACGAAACAGTGTCGAGCTGGTTGCGCACGCGCAGGGTGACGGACTCGCCCTCGCGCCAGCGCAGGATCGGCCCCGGCACCCCACCGTTCACCGTCACAGCGGTGCGGGCACGTCCGGTGAAGTCGACAGCGGCCTGACGGATGTCCAGCGTCATGTCAGGACCGATCAGCTCACCTGCGCTCCGCATCGGCTCGGTCGCTGATGCGGGACGGACGACGCCGAAGCCCAGCCCGATGCCTGCCACCGCCAGACCCTGCACGAAGCGGCGGCGTGGCAGGTGGATCGTTGGTTCGCCGTGATAGCGCATGTGTTTGCCGGGGCCGGAACATCGAAAGAAGACCGAGCGTAGCGAGCATGGTCGAGGCGAGACAACTCTGGAGCAGGCTCCGTGCGGTCTAACGGTAGCTTACGTTGACGACGATGGAGGCATTGGCCTCTCCGGGCGTCACCGTCTGGCCAACGCGGCGATAGCGGGCGCGAAAACCGTAGCTACGCCCTTCGTGTACCGCCGGCAGGATGAGGGGGGCCGGGCCGTTGGGTAGGACCTGCGTGTCGGAGTCGTCACTGCGCAGTTCCACGGCCACGCCGGTCGCGGCATGGGTGCCGGTGACCTTGAACAGCGAAGCATCGTCCTCGTTCGCGAGCGCGCTGAAGCTCATCAGGATTTCGGTGGCGTGATTGCAGCCCGTGGAGACCAGCGCCTGCGAAACCCACGGACTGCTGCCTGCTACCAGCAGATCGCGGCCGTCCACTTTGCCCAGGGCGAACGTCAGGCCACGCGACGTGAAGGCACACGTGGGTCGCTCGGGTTCGACGCGCGTATCGGTCAGGTCGACCCAGGCCTGGGCGTGATCGTCGTACCCGCCGCGCGCAAGCGTTCCCGAGGTGAGAGGACCTCCGGTGTCCACGGTATCTGTCTTGATGAGCTGCACCCGGAAGTACGCGTTGGTGAGTATGGCTTCGAACGACCAGTAATTCTCGCCGCGATCCGGAACCAGCCGCTCGCCGTAATTGCTGTTGTGGAAGTAGATCCGGATGCCCACGCCCGGCACGTTGGTGGCGTAGATGCCTTCGCCTCTGGGGCTGGGCGCGGAGAAGATCCCCAGGCTGGCCGTGCGTGTGGGCTTGATGCATTTGAATTTCGACGAAGTCCACCCCGCCGTGAGTTTCTCCGCCAGCATCGTTCCCGCCGGTGCATCGACAGGCACCTGCACCGTACCGAAGGACAGAAGTTGCGGTCCTCCCTGGGAGGGGTAGCCAAAGCATCCTGCCCGGACCGGGGCGGTGAATGAAACGGCAAGCAGGCAAACGAGACGAACGGCGCGGCTGCTGGGCATGGTGATGGATTCACAGAGAAGGACTGCATCGAGTCTGCTGGCGCCACCGCGCCATGCCCATCGTAGGATTCTGAAATAGCGCTGACGGCGCACCACCCGAGATGCACGGCCTATTCACCGCATCGCGCCAATGATCCGTCCATGAGCCTGCAGGAATATCGCCGTAAGCGGAACTTCACCAGGACCCGGGAGCCCGCTCCCGAAGGCTCCGCGCGCGTCGGCGGCCGTGCCATCTTCGTCGTCCAGCTCCATCACGCATCGCGGCGCCACTTCGACTTCCGCCTGCAGGTGGGCGACGTACTACGCAGCTGGGCGGTCCCCAAGGGACCAAGCTTCGACCCGAAGGTGAAGCGGCTGGCGGTCGAGGTCGAGGACCACCCGGTGTCCTATGCGGACTTTGAGGGTGACATCGACGAAGGTTACGGCAAGGGCCACGTCGACACGTTCGACCGTGGCGTCTGGTCCACCCCGGGCGACGCCGAGGCGCAACTGCGCAAGGGCCACCTGGCGTTCGAACTGTTCGGCGAACGGCTCAAGGGAAGCTGGCATCTGGTGCGTAGCGGAAAGAAGGAACGCCAGCCCTCCTGGTTCCTTATCAAGGTCGACGACGCGTACGCGAGCGACATCGAGGCCGACGACCTGCTCGACGCGAAGATGCGTGAAAGCACCCGCCGCGCGACGAAGAAACCGGTGACAAAGGTGGCCGCGAAGAAGGCGGCAGCGCCCACGAAGACCGCACCGAAGGCGTCGAAGGCGCGACGCGTCCCGATAGCGACGTTGACCAAGGCAGCCGGTGCGCTCGAGGGTGCGCGCAAGGCGAAAGCCTCCACCGAGTTCTTCGCACCTCAACTTGCCCGCCTCCGGGACACACCTCCACAGGGCGATGGCTGGCTGCACGAGGTGAAATGGGACGGCTATCGCATCCTGGCCAGCGTGGCCAAGGGAAAGGTGATGCTGTGGTCACGCAATGCCCTGCCCTGGAATGACCGCCTGCCTGACATCGTCGCGGCGATCGAAGGCCTCGGTCTGGACAGCGCGCGGCTCGACGGCGAACTGATCGCGCTGGATGCGCAGGGGCGCAGCGACTTCAACGCGCTACAACGCACCTTGTCGGGCGAGCTGCAGGCACCGCTCGCCTATATGCTTTTCGACCTGCCTTATCTGCAGGGCTACGACCTCACCAAGGTCAGGCTCAGCGACCGGAAGGCCTTGGTCGAACGACTGCTTTCGCATGCTCCTCGCTTGCTCTCGTACAGCGGCCACAATCTCGGCGACGGCGACCAGGTATTTGCCATGGCGATGGAGCAGAAACTGGAAGGGATCATTTCCAAACGCGCCGACGGCGGGTATCACAGCGGACGTAATGACGACTGGCTCAAGATCAAACGCCTGGAGAGTGACGAGTTCGCCGTGGTCGGCTACACGCCGGCTAAAGGTTCCCGCCTGACGTTTGGCTCCCTGTTGCTCGCCAAACCCGACGCTGACGGCGGTTGGACCTATGTGGGTCGGGTCGGCACCGGGTTCACCGACGAGATGCTGCGCGATCTGGGCAAGACCCTCGCAAGGGGTGGATCGAAGAAGCCGACCGTGCGCATCGATGCCGTCGATCCGACCCTGCGTGGGGCCCTCTGGGTAGCGCCGACGGCGGTGGCCGAGGTGTATTACCGCGGCATCGGCAACAAGAATCTGCTCCGCCAGCCCAGCCTCAAGGCATTACGCGTGGACAAGGCGCCAAAGGATCTGCGCGATTCCGACCGCCGCCCTTCTTCGGCGACATCGGCCGGCAAGTCCGCGGCCGGAAGCTCAGCCAGGGCGACCGAAAGGCCCAGGAAGAATGCGACCCGGCCGGCCGACGCCGCTGCCTCGATCGTCATCACCCATCCCGACCGCGTGGTGTTTCCGGACGACGGCATCACCAAGCAGCAAGTCGTGGACTATTACCTCGCCGTCATGCCGTGGCTCTTGCCGGCCATTGCCGATCGGCCCACCTCGACGATTCGCTGCCCGGGCGGCATCGGCTCACCCTGTTTCTTCCAGAAGCACGTGATGGCCGGTCTTGAGCACGTGGGCACGGCGAAGCTGAAGGAGGAGACCGGGGCCCAGGCCGTGTACCTGTATCCGAAGGATGAGGCCGGCGTGATCGAACTGGTCCAGTTCGGCGCCGTGGAATTCCACCCCTGGGGCTCGCACATCCACTCGCCGGACATCGCCGACCGCGTGGTGTTCGACCTCGATCCGGGCGAGGATGTCGAATGGCGCCGGGTGATCGCCGCCGCACGCATGGTTCGCGGGTTTCTCGAGGAACTGGGGCTGGTTTCGTTCGTGCGTAGCACGGGCGGCAAGGGCCTGCATGTCGTCGTGCCGTTGAACCCGGGCGCCGACTGGACGACGGTCAAGGGCTTCGCCCGAGGCTTTGCGGAAACCCTGGCCCAGCTACATCCGCTGGAGTTCGTCGCCACGGCGAGCAAGCGGTTCCGACGCGGCAAGATCTACGTGGACTACCTGCGCAATGGCCGTGGCGCTACCGCGGTGGCGTCCTACTCGCTGCGCTCCCGGCCCGGCGCCCCGGTGGCCGTGCCGCTACGCTGGGAGGAGCTGGGCAAGCTCAAATCCGGCAACGCGTTCGACCTGACGACCGTGCCGAAGCGGCTCGCGCGCCTGAAAAAAGACCCTTGGGAGGGTATCGACGAGGTGCGACAAGACCTCGACGCGGTCAATGACGTCCTCGCGGCGCGCTAGCGTAGCGATCCAAGTAAACTGCGGCCTCATTCTTCCGTGACGACCCTATGTTCGTTTCGCTCCCCCGATTCCTGCGCATTCCGCTCGCCTGCGTACTGCTGTTCGTCAGTACGGTGGTGCACGTGTTGCCGCTGCTGGTGTTGACGCTGGTTCGCCTGGTCATCCCCGTACGCTCGATGCGCAACGGGTTTGCTCCCGTACTGGTGCATATCGCGGAGAGCTGGCTGAGCGTCAACAGCTGGCTGTTTGGCGCCTTCACGCGCACGCGGTGGCAGGTGGAAGGCCTCGACGGATTGAGTACGCGTGAGAATTATCTCGTCGTGTGCAACCACCAGAGCTGGGTGGATATCCCGGCGCTGCAGAAGATCTTCAACCGACGCATCCCGTTCATGCGCTTCTTCCTCAAGAGCCAGCTGATCTGGGTACCCCTGCTCGGGCCAGCCTGGTGGGCGCTGGACTTCCCCTTCATGAAGCGTCATTCGAAGCAGGAACTGGAAGCGAGGCCTGAACTGCGGGGGAAGGATCGCGAGGCCACCCGCCGCGCCTGCGAGAAGTTCAGTCATGTGCCCGTCTCGGTGATGAACTTCACCGAGGGCACGCGCTTCACCAAGGCCAAGCATGACGCGCAGAAATCGCCGTATACGCACCTGCTACGGCCAAAGGCCGGCGGCGTTGCGTTCGTGATCGATGCCATGGGCGACGCGATTCGCCAGATGCTCGATGTGACGATCGTTTACCCGGCCGGACCGGGCACGATGATGGACCTGATTGCCGGTCGCATCCGCGACATCCGCATTCACGTGCGCCGCCTGCCCATCGATCCGTCGATGCGCGGCGACTACGAAAACGATGCGGTGTATCGCGAACGCTTCCAGAACTGGGTGAACCAGCTCTGGGCGGAGAAGGATGCGCGCATCACGGCGATGTTGAGCCGCTAACCGGCCTTCAACTACTTTGCGGCTTCCTTGGCGAGCACTTCGTCGAGCCTTTCGCGACCCGCATCCGCATAGGTCTTGCAGGTCTTGCCTTCACCCTGTTCCGGGTGCGGTGTGATCAGAACGTCGCAAGGCAAAGCGGCAACCCGGTCGAAGGTCTTGCGGTACTCGGCCACATAGGCCGGGTGATCGCTGAAGCGATAGCCGTCTGCCGCGAACGCGTAGAGACTGTCGGCGAAGGCGATGTTCTTGCACGAGGTGCCTTCGCAGGACTGCCATGTCCATGCCGTACCGCCCGGCGTATGACCCGGGGTGATGTGCGCGGTAAGTGACAACGGCCCCAGGTGGACTACGGTGCCGTCGACGATATCTCCCTTTGCGTCGACCTTCGGATAGGCCTTCTCGCTGGGGTCGTACTGCGGATCTTCGGGGTACTTGCCGCCCAGCCGCATCGCGTCGGCCGCCTTGGCCGTCGCTCGCACCGGTGCGCCGCTGTCCTTCGCCAACTGCGCGATAGCGCCTGCATGGTCGTGGTGCGGATGGGTGTTGAGGATCAGCTTGATGTCTTCCACGCGGAAGCCGAGCTTGCGGATGTTAGCCTCGATCAGCTTCGCGTTCGAAACGTACGGTGCGTCGATCAACACATGACCCTGCGGCGAGGTGATCAGCACGGCCGAAAGGCCCTTCGTGCCGACGAAGTACGTGTTCCCGTAAATGACGTGCGGCGCGACCGGCTGCGTCCATGCGGGGTTGGCGCCCGTCACGACCGGCGTCGGGTCATGCGCGAAAGCGGGCAGGGCGATGCAGCAGGCGAGGGCGAGCAGGGTGCAGCGCATATCGGTGATCCCTATCGGAAGGCGGAACGCAGCATAGGCGAGGGGGTAGGGCACTTGCCTGTTTTGCAGGGGGCGAAGTTGTGGCAGGCGGGATGTCGCCGCTGAAGCGACTCCCACAGGGGACCAGATCCGCAAGGCGGATGCAGAGGGTGGCGGCTCAGGCAGCCCGGTAGCTTTGGGCAGGGGCAGATCGCCGCCGACGCGCGCGCCAGAAGAGGAAGCCGGTCACCAGCAGGAACATCGGGAGCATGCCGGTGAGGCAGGCCACGACACGCCAGAGCAGGCCACCGACCGCCGCCGAGTGGATCGGGAACAGGGCATTGGCCAGGCGCAGGCCCGGGCCGAGTTTTGTCGCGTCGTCCCCACCGATCACGCGCGCGGCGACCGGATCCATCCACAGCGAACTACGGCCGTCCTTGTTCCATTCGCCAGGACGGCGGACGCGCAGGACGAGCGTGCCGCTGTCCTTCTGCGGCAGCATCAGGCGGGTGATTTCAGCGTCGGGGGCGGCGGCCTGGGCGGCGGCGAGGACGGCCGGCCAGTCGATATCGCCGTGCGCGGGCGGCAGCTTCGGCGGCTTGGCCGGAGGCGCTTCATGGAAGGCTGACGCCAGACCATTACGTACGGCGCCGCGATACGCCATGGTGGTGCCGGTGCCGATCATGACGATGAGCAAGGGCAGGGCAGCGACGCCGACGAAGCGATGGAAACTCGCCCAACGCAGCACGGGCGGGTTCGTATGCGGCTTGAGGTGCTTCAGCGCGCGGCGACGTCCCGGCCAGTACAGCCACACGCCCGAGAACAGCATGAACAGGCCCGTGCATGCGACGACACCGAGGATGGTCTCGCCCACTTCACCGCTGAGCAGATGGGTGTGCCAGTCCATCAGCATGAGCATGACGTCGCCGGTCTTTTCACGGCGCAGGAGTAATTCGCCGGTGGTCGCATCGAAATAGCTGCGCCCGCCGCCGCGGGATTGTGCGTCCCAAACCGGCAGTTCCTCGTCGGGGAGCGAGAGGCCCCGGAGACCCTTGCCGTCCGGCGAGGCCAGTAGCGTCGCCAGCGAATGCCCTTGCGTCGCGAGGTCCGGCAGGGGCCGAGACGTCAGTCCGGGGTGCCCGGCCGCGAACAGCGGGTCCTCCCACAGCAACACGCTACCGGTAAGGGTCACCAGCGCCAGCACGAGGCCAAGGCTGAGGCCGAGCCACAGGTGCATCGTTTTCAGCGTCGAACGGAAACGGCGCGGGTGCGGCATGAAGACGGCCTTGCGGGAAGCGAAAGGCCGTCATCGTAGGTGCGAATGATTCTCAGATCAATTGACAGTTTCTTACGAAGGCCAGTGGTTATGCAGGATGCACTGGGTGAAATCGGTCCGCTTGAAGCCCGGCTGCTTGTAGGCCATGACGTCGGCTTTCACATTGCCGAAGGTGGTTTCCGGCTTATTGCGGACACCGTTGTAGAAGGCGTCGATGATGCCTTCCTTGAAGGCACCGCCGCGTGGGTGGATCTGCGCCACCGTCTCGCGATCGCTGGTGGCCACGTTCTCGAAGCCGAGCCCGAGCACGTCCATTTCGACGCCGGCCGTCACCAGGGCGATTTCCGGCTTCATGTGCTGGGGCACGCCGGGCGTGGTGTGCAGTGCGATGGATGCCCAGACGATGTCGATCTGCGCTTCGTCGATGCCTTTGGCGCGGAGGAAGTCACGCGCCACGTTGGCACCATCGACTTCGAAGCGCTCGGTCTTGCTCGAATAGGCCGGGACCAGGCCCATGTCGTGGAACATGGCGCCGGCGTAAAGCAGTTCCGGGTCGAAGGCCAGGCCCTTCGCCTTGCCGGTCAGGGCGCCGAACAGGAAGACGCGGCGGGAGTGGTGGTAGAGAAGGTCGGTTTCGGTATCGCGCACCAGATCGGTGATCTCGCGGGCGAGGGCGCTATCGGGAATGGCGATGCCGGCAATGGTGGTGGACATGGCGTTGGGCCTCATACGGTGGGTGGACCCATTGAACGCCCCCGGCCGGTCGTCTTGATTTGACTCGTAGTATCAATTTCTGCCATGTTGCACTCCATGCAGTCGCCGCCTCCCCTCACCATCGTCATCGTGGCCCCGCCAGGCGTGCAGATGCTTGACGTATCCGGGCCCGCCGATGTGTTCGCCGAGGCGAACCGGCAGACACGGCGCGAGGTGTACCGGGTGCTCACCGTGGGCACTGCGCCGCTGGCAGTTACCGCCTCGTCCGGCATGCGGTTCCTGCCGGACCGCAGCACCCTGGAAAACCTGGAGCGGATCGACACCCTGCTCGTTGCGGGGTCGCCGGACCTGTCCAGCGCGGCCACCGATTACAGTCTTCTCGACTGGCTGCGTCGACATGCGGCGATCGCGCGCCGTTTTGGCTCGATCTGCAGCGGTGCCCTGCTCTTCGCCCAGACCGGGCTACTCGACGGTCGTCGCGTCACCACGCACTGGAAGGTGGCGGGATTGCTTGGCGAGCGACACCCGTCGTTGCAGGTCGAGGCTGACGCCTTCGTGGTCCGCGACGGTCCCGTTTGCACCGCGGCGGGGGTCACGGCCGGCATGGATCTGGCCATCGCGCTGGTCGAAGAAGACCTCGGTCGCGACATCGCCATGGCGGTGGCCGCCGAGCTGGTGGTGTTCTACCGGCGTCCGGGCGGGCAATTGCAGTTCAGTCGCCACGGCGAGGCCGCACCAGCAGGCCGGGGAGCCCTGCAGGAGCTACAGCGCTACGTGGCCACGCACCCGGGTGAAGAGCATTCCGTGCCAACCATGGCCGAACGCGTCGGCATGAGCCCGCGCCATTTCGCGCGGATCTTCCGCCACGAAGTGGGCATGACGCCGGCGGAATTCGTCGAGACGATGCGCGTGGAGGCCGCCCGGCGTCTGCTGGAAGAAGGCCATGAGACACCCAAGCGTGTCGCCGCGCGCTGCGGCTACGCCGACGCCAACGGCCTGCGCCGCGCCTTCATGCGCCGCGTCGGTGTCACGCCCGCCGAATACCGCAAGCGGCACGCACACGCTCGCGCGTGAGCCTTACAGCTCGATGATGCCTCGCCGCAGCGCGATGGCCACGGCGTGCGTGCGATCGTTGGCAGCCAACTTCGCGAGAATGCTCTTCATGTGTGCCTTGACTGTCTCCTCCGCGATGCCCAGCGACACCGCCACATCGCGGTTGGCTTCCCCCATGGCGACGTGGGTGAGTACCTGGGTCTCTCGGGGGGTCAGTTCGTCGTCGTTCGCGTGGCCTGCCATTTCGTGTGCTATCTCCTCGGGTACACGGCGCTTACCGTCCATGATTTGTCGAATGGTGCTGAGCATTTCCTTACGGAGCTCGCTCTTGAGCAGGTAACCCTGGGCGCCTGCCCGGAACGCCCGCAGCGCCTGCACGTCACCGCGATAGGTGGTCAGGACCAGGATGCGCGCATCCGGGAACTCGCCACGGATCGCTTCGATCGCGGCGATGCCACCGATACCCGGCATCTGCAGGTCCATCAGGGTGAGGTCCGGGCGATGTTCGCGGTAACGCTCGATCGCCTCTTCTCCCGTGCTCGCTTCGGCGACCAGCTCGAGCCCGTCCTGGCCTTCGATGACCGCGGCGATGCCTTCACGAAGCAGGGGATGGTCGTCGACGGTCAGGATACGGATAGACGGCATGGACGGAGTATAACGACACCGCCTGCACCCCGACCTTGCGAGCATCCAACGATGATGGCGACCCAGCGCGGCAGCAAGACCTCCAACGCCCCCGGCCACATCCGCACCGGCATGGGCGGATGGGTATTTCCCCCGTGGCGTGGCGTGTTCTACCCGGACGATCTGGTGCAGAAGCGCGAGCTGGAGTACGCCAGCCGGCAGGTCACGGCGATCGAGATCAACGGCACGTACTACCGCGCACCCGACGCGGCGACGTACCGTAAATGGGCAGCGGAAACACCCGAGGGCTTCGTCTTCTCGGTCAAGGCGCCCCGCCACATCGTGCAGACCAAGCAGCTGGCGGCGGCGGGCGATCGCATCGAGCGCTTCGTCGAAGGTGCCAGCGCCCTGGGCGACCGGCTCGGACCGATCCTCTGGCAGTTCCTGGCCACGCGTGCCTTCGATGCGGACGACATGGCCGCCTTCCTCGACCTGCTGCCCGAAAAAGCCGACGGCGTGACGTTGCGGCACGCGGTGGAAGTACGCAACGAGAGCTTCATGGACGAACGCTGGCTCGAACTGGCGCGGGAGCGTGGCGTGGCAACCGTGTTCACCGACTCAGCCGAGCATCCGTCGTTCGCGGACCTGACCGGGCCCTTCGTGTACGCCCGCCTGATGCGCAGCCGGACGACGGAGAAGAACGGCTATCCCGCGAAGGAACTGAAGGCCTGGGCGAAGCACACCGCAACGTGGGCGGCCGGCGGCGATCCCCTGGATCTGCCCCATGTCGGCGACGCGCTGGCGAAGAGCGCGCCCAGGGATGTCTTCGTTTATTTCATCTCGGCGGCCAAGGAGCGCAACCCTTCGGCGGCCGTGGCGCTCGGCAAGCTTGTCGACAACGCATAATCTCCCTCTTTTCCGAACGGACGACCCATGGACCGTCTCATCCAGAACACCCTCATCGACCTTTTCGCCGAGCACGGCGTGGAACTGGAGCCTGACGACGACTGGCTGCTTACCGAAGGAGACGACTTTCCCGCCCTCCGTGGTATCTGGCACGAGGGCAAGGACGGCGGCATGGGCCGCCTCGACCTGGACATCGTGCTCGACGAAGAGCGCACCATCGAGGAGAGCTTCGGCGGTATCGGCAGCGGCAAGGCCGGCTGTCGCGACGCGCTGGACAGCTTTGCGCGTAACGATTTCCACGTCGTCCTGGCCGCGTGCTGGCACACGGTGAACAAGCACAAGCTCGCCGTGCGCGAACTGACCGCCGGCGTGCATCGCTTCAATGCTTACATCGGTAACTTCACGCTGCGCGGGGAGAAGGATGCACCGATGGAAATTCCCGAGGACGGCCTTTCCGCCCTCGAGGCCGCGATCTCCACGGCGCCGCTGACCGACGACGTGCATTGGATCCGCGTGTTCTACGGCAATGTCGGCGACGGCAACAGCCAGGTCGAGGTGTTGCTCGACAACGAGCCCTGGGCCGCCGGCCACAAGGCCATCGCGTCCGTGGAGTGGCCGCAGCATGAGCGCTACTACAGCCTGCGGAACTTCATCGCGCTGGTGCCGGTGGATTGAGACACCGGCGCCCAGGCGAATAGGCGCATCGCCGGCTTAGCCGGCTCCCACAGTGCCGAGTCCTTGTGGGAGCCGATTCATCGGCGATGGGTGCTGGCGACAGCGTGGCCCGCTGCCGCGGGATCGCCGCTGAAGCGGCTCCTACAGGTGAGGGACGCCACCATTGAGGCGGCCCAAACGAGGTTACGAAGGGCCGGCCCAATCCTCAGGCTTCATGATCTCGAATAGCCCGTCGCGCGCGGTCCGGCGAGCCAGCCGAAGCACTTCGGCATCGCGTGAAAACAGCACTTTCGCGCCCGATGCCGCGGCAAGCTCCAGGAACTTCTGATCGTCCGGATCGCGGCAGCGTGGTAGCGACACACCCGGCGCGGCATCGCGATCGACATCGGCCACCAGCAAGGTGACCAGACGATCGAAGCGCGCCGCCGCTTCAACGCGACCCGCCTCATCCAGCTTGAGCGCCGGATAATCGAGCACGCCCAGCCATTCCTCACGGCAGTCCGCCCGCGTCACCGCCTCGACGCTCCCGGCCGCAAGCGACGCGACGAGCGTCGTGGTGCGCGGATCGTCGAACACGAACGCGTCCAGACAGACATTCGTGTCCAGGACGACGCGCACGCGATCAGGCCGCAAACCGCTCGGCGAGCTTCGCGTGCTGGGCGGCGACGATCGAGTACGACTCCTTGCGCGCCGCGTGGTCGAAGATCTGCGCCGTGATGATGAGTTCGTCGGCACCCGTGCGTTCGATGAAGTCTGCAAGGCCGTCGCGCACCGTGTCCGCCGAGCCGACCACCGCGCAGGACAGCGCGTGATCCACCTGCGCCTTTTCCATCGGCGTCCACACACCGTCCATCGAGTTCACCGGTGGCGGAAGCGTGCCCGGCGCACCGCGGCGCAGGTTCCAGAACGCCTGCTGCTGCGACGTGAACAGGCGGCGCGCCTCTTCGTCGGTCTCCGCAGCGACCACGTTGATGCCGAGCATCGCGTAGGGTTTATCGAGCACGTCCGACGGACGGAACATGTGCCGGTACACCTCGAGCGCCTTCATCATCATGTCCGGCGCGAAGTGCGAGGCGAAAGCGAACGGAAGACCCAGGTGCGCGGCGAGCTGCGCGCTGAACAGGCTCGAACCCAGCAGCCACAGCGGAACGTTGGTATCCATGCCCGGCACGGCGCGCACCGTCTGACCGGGCTGCTGCGGGCCGAGGAACAGCTGCAGTTCCTGCACATCGTCCGGGAAGCGGTCGTCGCTGGGCCCCATGGAGCGGCGCAAGGCGCGTGCGGTGCCCTGGTCCGTACCCGGCGCGCGGCCGAGGCCGAGATCGATGCGACCCGGATACAACGAAGCGAGCGTGCCGAACTGCTCGGCGATCACCAGGGGTGCGTGGTTGGGCAGCATGATGCCGCCCGAGCCGACGCGGATGGTTTTCGTGCCTTCGGCGATGAACCCGATCACCACCGACGTGGCCGCGCTGGCGATGCCGGTCATATTGTGGTGCTCGGCCAGCCAGTAGCGATGAAAGCCCAGCGCTTCGGCGTGCTGGGCGAGGTCGCGCGAGTTACGCAGCGATTGGCCGGGGTTGGAGCCGCGAGCCACCGGGGACAGGTCGAGTACCGAGAACGGAATCATCCGCAGACACCTCTTGAAAGGGGGAGGCGGGCGAACCGCCAATCCGTTCCAGATGGGCGGCGAGAGGGCGGTTTGCAACCCTCACAAGGCATTCCGGGGAAACAATCCGTTCGGCGGAACGATGCTCCGCGAGCCATGGCCGGGGAGGAAAATACACCCATCCACTCACCCAGTCCGGTAATTCCGGGGGAGCACGACATGATCGACGTCCGCAGCTTCAACAGTCTTGGCGGTGCCAACCACGGTTGGCTCGACGCGAAGCATCATTTTTCGTTCGCCTCTTATAACGACCCGAAGCGCATGGGCTGGGGCGCGCTGCGCGTCTGGAACGACGACACGATCGCCGCCGGTACCGGCTTCCCGCCGCACCCGCATGCGGACATGGAGATCATCACCTATGTGCGTGAAGGTGCGATCACCCATGAGGACAGCCTGGGCAACAAGGGCCGTACCGAAGCGGGCGACGTGCAGGTGATGAGCGCCGGCACCGGCATCCGTCACGCCGAATACAACGCCGAGCCTGAGGCCACCCGGATCTTCCAGATCTGGATCATCCCCGACGGCGAGCGCAAGGCACCGTCGTGGGGTACCCGCCCGTTCCCGAAGGGCGAGCGTTCCGGTCAGTTCGTCACCCTGGCAAGTGGCATGGCCGGTGATGGCGACGCGCTGCCGATCCGTACCGACGCCCGTGTTCTGGGCGCCAGCGTCAAGGCCGGCGAGACCGTGGAGTACACGCTGGGCGAAGGTCGCTTCGCGTACATGGTGCCGGCCGCGGGCACCGTCGAGATCAACGGCAAGACGCTCAACAAGGGCGACGGCGCCGCGATCCGCGACGAGACCACGCTGCGCATCACCGCTTCGGCCGATGCCGAGCTGGTGCTGGTCGACAGCGCCGCGTAAGTAGCACCGAGGGTATGCTGTGGGTCATGACGACCCACGGCATGTCCTACCTCGACAACCCCATCCTCGATACCGACAGCTACAAAGCCAGCCACTGGCTGCAGTACCCGCCGGGAGCCGACGCCACGTTTTTCTATGTGGAATCACGCGGCGGCACCTACGAGAGCACGGTGTTCTTCGGCCTGCAGGCCGTACTGAAATCGCGGCTCGGCCGTCCGGTCACGCATGCGGACGTGGACGCGGCACGCGACTTCTTCGCCGCCCACGGCGAACCCTTCAATGAATCCGGCTGGCGCCGCATCGTGGATGTCCACGGTGGCAGGTTGCCCGTGCGCATACGCGCCGTTGCCGAGGGCTCCGTCATACCCACGCATCAGGCGCTGGTGACCATCGAGTCGACCGACCCGGAAGCGTTCTGGCTTCCGTCATACCTGGAAACCCTGCTACTGCGCCTGTGGTACCCGGTGACCGTGGCGACGATCAGCTGGCAAGCCCGGCGGACCATCGGGCAGTACCTGGAAAAGACCTCGGACGATCCCGCGGGGCAGATTCCCTTCAAGTTGCACGACTTCGGTGCGCGCGGCGTTTCCAGCGTGGAATCCGCCGGACTCGGCGGCATGGCGCATCTGGTCAACTTCATGGGCACCGATACCGTGTCCGGCGTGCTCGCCGCACGTGCGTTCTACGGGGAAGCCATGGCGGGCTATTCCATCCCGGCCGCCGAGCACAGCACCATCACCAGTTGGGGCCGCGAGCACGAAGTCGACGCGTACCGGAACATGCTCAAGCGTTTCGCGAAGCCAGGCTCACTCGTTGCCGTGGTTTCGGACAGCTACGACATCTACCACGCGATTACCGAACATTGGGGCAAGACGCTGCGCGACGAAGTGATCGCTTCGGGCGCCACCGTCGTCATACGACCCGACTCCGGCGACCCGGTCGAGGTCGTGCATCGCTGCGTGAGCCTGCTCAACGATGCTTTCGGCAGCACGGTGAACGCGAAGGGTTTTCGCGTACTCAACCACGTGCGCGTGATCCAGGGCGATGGCGTCAACCCCGAAAGCATCCGCGCCATCCTTGAACGCATCACTGGCGCCGGCTACTCGGCCGACAATCTCGCCTTCGGCATGGGCGGCGCACTGCTGCAGAAGCTCACCCGCGATACGCAGAAGTTCGCGCTCAAATGCTCGGCCGTGCGCATCGAAGGCGAGTGGCGCGACGTCTGGAAGGATCCCGTCACCGACCAGGGCAAGACATCCAAGCGTGGCCGCATGACCCTCGTGCGCCATCGCGAGTACGGCAGTTACCGCACTGTGGCCTTGCCGGACGATGCCGTGTCGCTCGCACCGGGCGACCTGGAGCCTGGCTGGGAAGAGGCGATGGTGACCGTGTGGGAAAACGGCGAACTGCTGCGCGACTGGACGTTCGCGGAAGTGCGCGAACGTGCTGCGGCCGGGCGGTAGTGGAGGGTCTAGCCGTGTGTGGGGCTGGGCGACCTTGTTATCGCCGCTGAAGCGGCTCCTACAGGGACGTTATGGGGCTGCGGGGGGCGTGGGGGCAGCTGTTGCTGCGCTGCCTTTCTTCCTCATCAGGCCGTTCGTGAAGAGATAAGCCGCTGTCTGGTAATAAGTGATCGCATCCTTCGCATCCACCGGATCGGCCTTGGCGACCGTCGCATCGCCTGAAACCAGATCGGGCGTCATCTCCTTCACCGGCTCGCGCGGAATGAGCGAAGTGAGGCGATCTCCGCGCATATAGCCGAGCTCCTGGTAGGTGCTCAAGAAGGTGCGCTCGCGACCGGGCTCGAGCTTGAACAGGTCGTAGCCGTAGAAGTGCGAGGTGTAGCTGAAGTTCAACAAGCCCAGCACGGTCGGCGGAATGTCGATCTGGCTCATCAGGCGATCCACGCGACCCGGCGCCACGTGCTTGGGCGAATAGATGAAAAGCGGGATGTGGTACTTGTCCACCGGCAAGCTGGTCTTGCCGGCACTCGCCGCGCAGTGATCGGCGGTGATGACGAAGACGGTATCGTCGAACCACGGCTTGGTCGACGCACGCTTGAGGAAGTCGGCGAGCGCCCAGTCGGTGTAACGCACGGCGGAGTTACGCGCACCCTGCTTCGCGTCCACGCGTCCTTCGGGGAAGGTGTACGGGCGATGGTTCGACGTGGTCATGACATGACCGAAGTACGGCTTGCCCTTCGCGTACGACTCGTCCATCCGCTTCATGACGAGGGTGAACAGGTCTTCGTCGGCCACGCCCCAGACGTTTTCGGCGTGGATGTCCTTGTTGTCGATGACGTTGCGGTCCACCGCCGTGTAGCCGTTGCTGGCGAAGAAGTGGTTCATGTTGTCGAAATAGCCATAGCCGCCGTAAACGAACTCGGAGGTGTAGCCCTTCGCATTGAACACATCGGCCAGCGAATTCAGGTTCTCATTGCCCGGCCGCTTCACGATGGACTCGCCCGGCGTGGGCGGCACGGATAGCGACAGCGCCTCGAGGCCGCGCACGGTACGCGTGCCATTGGCATAGAGCTGGGTGAAGAACAGGCTCTTCGCAGCCAGCGCATCGAGGTTCGGTGTAAGCCCCATGTGCTTGCTGACATTGAGACCTTCGACGTAGTCGCCGGACAGGCTCTCCACGCTGATCAACACCACGTTGAGTTTCTTCTCCGGGCCGTCCGCAGCGATCGTGCGGGTGATGTCTTTCGGGTCGTTGCTGGTAAACGTGGCGTTCGGCGTCTTCACCAGCTCGCGCAGGTTGCTGAAGGCCTGGTCGTCGGGAATGGTCGGGTAGTATTTCGCGTAATCCAGCTCGTTATTCCGGAACGCGGCGAAGAACTGGTAGATGCCATTGCCCGCCAGCTCGTTGACGTAGTTGTTGGCCGAGCGATCCTTCATGGAGCCGTCGACGGCAAAGCTGACTACCACGGTCAAGACCAGCCAGACGGCCACCACGGCCGACCGGCCGACGAAGCGCGAGCCTTCGTCGCGTGCCTTGAGCGTGCGCCGGCTGAAGAAGATCACCAGCACCGTCGCCAACAGCAACAGCAGCGACCAGGTGACGATCGGGTACGACTCCTGGATGTTGCCGACCACCTCGTGCGTGTAGACCAGGTAGTCCACCGCGATGAAGTTGAAGCGGGCGCTGAACTCGCCCCAGAACACCAGTTCTGCAGCGCCCAGGTAGAGCACGGCGAAGGCCAGCACGAAACAGAAACCGACGAAGATCCGGTGGCCCCAGACTGACAGGTAGGCCCGGCGCGGAAGCAGCCAGAGCACCAGCAGCATCGGCCAGGCGAAGTAGAGGAAGGTGATCAGGTCGTAGCCCAGGCCCACGGCGAACAGGTAGAGCCACTGGCCCGGCTCGCGCGGAACGTCGTGGCCGGTCTTGATCAGCAGGATCAGGCGGACCAGGAAGGCCACACCGACAAACAGGACGCCGAACCACAGGAGCGGCCGGAATCGCTGGCGAAGGACGCCGGGAGTGGCCTGGGAATCAGAACGCATGGTGCCTCACCGAAGGTCGCCGGCCGGACGGCGGGCAGGATGTGCCGCGAGGTTAGATAAGACGGCTTACGTAGGGCTTTCTCGAACCTTATCGTAAGCTTTTGCTGGGTGACCATCCAAGGATGAACGCGGGACGCACACGACCTGCCGCCTGAACGCGCTATGTGGCACCCTACACGACCTTACGAGAGCCAACGGAGCCGCGGACGCAGTGGAGCACGATACGAGGGCGGAGCTGCCAGTGAACGATGCGCCCCTGACGAAGCCCGCGCTATACGCGACTCTGCTACGTCGTGCAGGCGGCCCCCTGCTGTCCCTGCTGTTGCTATGCCTGGCGCTGTGGGCTTTGCATGCCATGGCCACCGAGGTCACGTACCGCCAGATCGGCGCCTACGTCCACAGCCTGCCGAACACCGATATCGCCCTGGCCATCGTGCTCACGGGCGCCGGCTTCGCGGTGATGACGCTGTACGACTGGTTCGGGCTCGCCAGCATCGGGCGACGCCTTCCGGCCAAGCGCGTCGGCTTCATCTCCTTTATCAGCTACGCGTTCTCCAATGCGCTGGGCATGTCCCTGCTGGTGTCGGGCTCGATTCGCTATCGCTTTTACGTCCAGGCCGGACTGAACACGGGCGAAGTCGCTCGTGTGGTTCTCTACACGACACTGAGTTTCTGGCTGGGCCTTGCCGCCCTGACCGGCGTGACCCTGTTGATCGTGCCGATTCCGCCGGACGTTCCGTTGTCGGGCCTGCGCATACCGTTGGCGATCCTACTCACCCTGGTTCCGCTGGCCTGGTTTGCCTCTGCCGCACTGGTGCGCCGGCCCATCCGTCTCGGGCGCTGGGCCTTCAGCACGCCCACCCCGCAAGTCGCCGCCCGCCAGATCCTGATCGGCGCACTGGACTGGGGCCTGGCTTCGGGAGTGCTCTACGTCCTGATGCCACAGGAGATCGTGGGTGGCTTCGGTCACTTCCTGGCGATCTTCGTGCTCGCCCAGATGGCCGGCCTGATCAGCCACGTGCCGGGCGGCCTGGGCGTCTTCGAGGCGGTGATGCTGGCGGGCTTCGGCGCCACCGGCAATCACGGCCTGGAAGCCCCGATCCTCGGCTCACTGACCGCTTTCCGGCTGGTTTACTACCTCCTGCCACTGGGTGTGGCGACGGTCATGGTGATCTGGCGCGAGATCCGCGCCCTGCGTCACACGGCGCTGATCACACCCTGGTTCAGCAGCCTGTTGCCGCCGTTCTTCGCCGGGCTGACCCTTATCTCCGGGGCGGTGCTGCTGTTCTCGGGCGCTACCCTCGCGATTCCGGGGCGCATGGAGATCCTGCGCGGCTTCGTGCCCCTGCCCCTGGTCGAGGTTTCGCACTTTCTCTCCAGCGTGGTCGGCATGCTCCTGCTGATCCTCGCCCGCGGCCTCCAGCGGAGGTTGGACGCGGCCTATGTACTGACCCTCGTGCTACTGCTTGTCGGTGCCATCCTGTCGCTGCTCAAGGGTATCGACTACGAAGAAGCGACCCTGCTCTCACTGCTGGCGCTGGCACTGGCACCGGCGCACCGCCACTTCTATCGGCGCGCCTCGCTGTTTCGCGCCAGCTTCTCGGTGGGCTGGATGGCAGCGATCGCCGCCGTGCTCGGTTGCGCCACGTGGCTGGTGTTCTTCAGCTTCAAGCACGTCGAATACAGCAACAACCTCTGGTGGGAATTCAGCTTCCACCACGGCGGTGCACCGCGTGCGCTGCGTGCCCTGGTAGGTGCGACCGCGGTGGTGATGCTGTTCGCCCTGGCCAACCTCATCCGTCCGGCGCGCACCCGTCGCGCCTTGCCGGGCGATGCCGACCTGGCCCGCGCGATGCCTCTGCTGAAGGCCTTCTCGTCGGCCCAGGCCCACCTCGCCCTGGTCGGCGACAAGATGCTGATGTTCGCGCCGGACGACCGCGCCTTCATCATGTACGACATCGAAGGCCGTAGCTGGGTGGCCATGGGCGACCCGGTGGGCGAGAGCGAAGACGCACGTCGCGAGCTGGTCTGGCGCTTCCGCGAGGAATGCGAGCATGCCGGCGGCTGGCCGCTGTTTTACCAGGTACGCCCGGAAGACCTCGATCTTTACCTTGAGGTAGGCATGAGCCTGCTGAAGATCGGCGAAGAAGCACGCGTGCGCCTGGAGACCTTCAACCTCGACGGCAAGTCGAAGAAGACCCTGCGCGGCACGGTAAACAAGCTCGCCCGCGATGGCCTGCGCATGGAGATCGTTCCCGTGGAAGGCGTGCCGGCTCTCCTGCCGCGGTTGAAAGTGATCTCCGACGCATGGCTGCGCGACAAGAAAGTGCGTGAGAAGCGCTTCTCGCTTGGCCTGTTCGACGAGCGCTATCTCGCGCGTACACCCATGGCGGTGGTATGGCAGGGTGATGAGCCCGTCGCCTTCGCCAATGTTTTCGAGACGTCGACGAAGGAAGAAGCTTCCGTCGACCTGATGCGCCACCTGCCCGACGGACCCTCCGGCATCATGGATTTCCTGTTTATCGAACTGATGGTCTGGGCGAAAGCCGAAGGCTATCGCTGGTTCAACCTTGGCATGGCCCCGCTGTCGGGCCTGCAGAACCGCCGCACGGCACCGCTGTGGAGCCGATTCGGCGCCATGGTGTTCGGCCGCGGCGAGCGTTTCTACAACTTCCGCGGACTGCATCGCTACAAGGACAAGTTCGATCCTGAGTGGGAACCGCGCTACATCGCCGTGGCCGGTGGCATCGGGGTGCCGCTGGCGCTCGCCAACGTCGCCAGCCTGATCTCCGGCGGCCTGGGCGGCGTGGTGCGTCGATGAAACGATTCCTGAGTTACCTCCTGCTCGCCGTCGGCGCGATGGTCGCGCTCGGCCTGCTCGCCTGGCACCCGTGGACCCATGCCTCGATGGAGGTATCCACCGTGGAACTGCCCGCGCAGAAAGCCGCACCGACCGGTCAGGAAGACCTGCTCGTGGTCATCTACTCCGGGGACGGCGGCTGGTGGGATCTGGACCAGCGCCTGGGCGCGGTGTTCACCCAGCGCGGCATTCCCGTCGCCGGCGTCAGCACGTTCAAGTACTTCTGGCGTTACCGTTCGCCCGACGAGTCGGCGCGCGACCTCGACCGCCTGTTGGATCGCTACACGGCGCAATGGAGCAAGAAGCGCGTGCTGCTGATCGGCTACTCGTTCGGTGCCGACGTCCTGCCAACTATCGTCGGCAAGCTGCGTCCCGACAACCGCGCGAAGCTCACCCAGCTCGTGCTCCTGTCGTCCAGCCGCGACGTCAATTTCGAGATCGAACTCGAGGGCTACATGCAGCAGGGCTGGTGGACGACGCACACGCACAATTTCCTGCAGTGGCTGAATCCGGTGGTCCACACCGATGCCATCCCTCCGATCCTGGCGCTTGGCGGCAAGCCGCCGATGGCGTGCTATTACGGCACCGAGGACGCCGAGGACAGCGGCTGCACCGATCCAAAGCTGCCCTCGTTCGTCACCGTCTACAAGAAAGCCGGCTCGCATCATTTCGATGAGAACTACGAGCAACTCGCCACCGAACTCATCGACCGCATGCCCTCCGCCACGGCACCCGTCTCCACGTCGCCTTAACGTGTTTCCGGGCCTTCGGGCCCGTAAGACCTGTCACGAAACGTTCACGGCCGCGCCACCGGAATTTTCTCTTTTCCGGATCACGCTGCTCGCTCGGGCGGCACGAAGGCAGGAGACGATCGATGCAACGAGAACCGGGAAAACGTGACTACGGGTCCTCCGATTGTGCGCGGCTGCGCAGCCTCGCCAGCCGTGGTGTACCCGTCACCCAGGTCGTGCCGAAGCCGGCGCCGCCGACACCGCCGCGCGATCCGCGCGACCACCGCGTGCGGCCGCGACCCGCGCAACATGCCTGCGCTTGAGACTTTCGCGCAAGGCGCATCGACGTCAGAAATAAGCAGACGTTTTTAAGAATCCTCCTATATCCGTCGTCGGCGCACCTACGCAAGATAGATCCCGTGTCCCGCCTGGCCTGAAGTCAGTCGGGACGACCGAATCGCCGATGACCGATCCGACGGCAGGATGCCGTCTGTCCCTTGCGCCAGGATCGATCCCCCCTTCATCGGCGATAACGCCGCGCCGGCTTCGCCGGGCCGCGTTCTGGTGTGGCTCATGCCACCGGACCCAGGGACGTCCGTCATGGCCCTCCGCGTGAGCGCGAGGGCCATGTTTTTGCCGCCCTGTGCGGCCCTGGGCTAGGATCGCCCGATGGGATGCCTGCCTCTACCGCTGTTCATGCTGCTCGGTCTCGGGATCGGGTATCTGGTCGACAGTCGGTCCGGAGCCGTCTGGGGCGGTGGCATCGGCCTGGTGATCGGCCTGGTACTGACAGCGCTACTCGTGCGCGCCATGCGCAAAGCCAATCGCTAAGCGCGACTCGCCCCTGTAGGAGCCGATTCATCGGCGATCCCTGCGAAGCGAGGCAATGATGCGGGAGGCAGGCTGGCCCGCTGCCGCGGGATCGCCGATGAATCGGCTCCTACACAAGCTCGCGAAACGGCGCGGCTTGAGCCAAGGCGTCAGCTCTTCTTCCCGAAGAACACCGACACGCCGATACCGGCGATGACGGACGGGCCGTGCGTGCCGATGCGATGCAGCGCGTAGGCATCCACCTGCGCATGGTCGCCGATGGCGTACGCCACCCCGCCGCCAGCCTGCAGCTCGTTGCCGTCTTCGGCATCGTGGATCGCGTCGGTCTCGACGTAAGCCATCCAGTCTTCACCGAACTTGCGGCCGAAGGTCGGCGCCAGCGTCCAGGTGTTGCGCCCCTGCAGGCGATCGACGTTGGCGAACAGGGTCCCCTGCCAGGTGTCGTTCGGCTTCCATTGGCCGGTGACACCAAGCGTGTACTGCTTCGCGCCGTTGCTGAAATCCTGGTCGCCATTTGCGAACGTCACCTGGCCCAGAGCGGCCCAGCTAACGCTGCCAGTGTCACCCGCGCCACCCGGGGCGATCTTGAGTCCGACGCTGGTATCGCCGTGGCCCACGGCATGGCGCCGCGAGTCGCCACCGCGCTCTTCCAGCCGGTTCCATGCCGATCCGCCCACCTGTAACTCCGCCGGGCCGCCAAGACCGATCCGGATCAGGCTGTCGGCGGTGTAGGTCTTGTCGAGCAATCCGTCCTGACGCTGACGCTCGTAGGTGGGCAGCCCCTGTTCGAGCGCCAGCGTACCCACAGGGAGCACGCTGGTGGCGAAGCCCGCACCGGGACGGTCGAAATCCGGCGGATCGGCGAAGGCGGGTGCCGACGCAAGGCAAAGGAGGGCGGCGACGATCGGGGCGGGGCGCAGGTTCATGCGCGCATTGTGGCTATCCGATGTCGCCGTGTCGTGCAGGGCCTCAGGGTGCTTTCACCACCGGGAAGCTTTCGTCCACCGCGATCGTGGCTTCGGCAGCGATGTCGCTGGCCGAGCGTCCCAGCTTCACCGCATAGGTTCCGGGGGCGACGCGCCAGCGCTTGCCTGCATCGTCATACCGGGCGAGCGCCAGCGGCTCGAGCGCGATGTCGACGCGGCGGCTCGCTCCCGGCTTCAACGCGACCTTGCTCCAGCCGGCAAGACGTCGCGTGGCGACGCCGGGGGCGGTGACATAGATCTGGGGCACATCGGCCGCCGCGGTCTTGCCGGTGTTCTTCACCGTGACATGGGCGACCGGATGACCCTTCGCGTCCTTGTCCACCTTGAAGTCGCTGTAGGCGAAGCTCGTGTAGGTCAGGCCGTAGCCGAAAGCGAACAGCGGCTCACGCTTTGTTTTTTCGAACCAGCGATAGCCGACGTCGGCGCCTTCAATGTTGTAGTCGACGTTGTCCGCCGGCTTCGCCTTCGAATACAGGCCGGCGCCCTGGATCGTCGGACGCGGAAGCTGGGATTCGTCCTTCGGCCAGCTCACCGGCAGGCGGCCCGACGGCGAGGATGCACCGTAGAGCAGGCGTGCGATGCCTTCGCCGCCGCCCGAGCCCGGATACCAGGCCTGGAGGACCGCACCGACATTATCGAGCCACGGCATCTTTACCGCGCCGTTGGTTTCCAGCACGACTACGGTCTTCGGATTTGCCTTCGCGACCGCGGCGACCAGCGCATCCTGATTGTCGGGCAGGCTCATGTCCGGCACGTCGAAGGATTCCGCAGCCCACTGGGTCACGAAGACCACGGCGACGTCGGCACCCGCGGCTGCCTTGGCCGCCGACGCGGGGTCGGTACCCGGATCGAAACTGACCTTGTCGCCGAGCTTCTGCATGAAGGTGAGCGGCGCGGAGGCGTGATAACGCACCGGGCCCGGCCACCCCGTGGGCTGCAGCCCCGGGACGGGGTCGCCGCCGACATCGGTGACGGTCGAGGAGCCGCCACCGGCGAGTACGCCCTTGTCCGCATGAGCGCCGATCACCACAACCGACTGACCCTTGCGCGACAGCGGCAACAGGCCTGCCTCGTTGCGCAGCAGGACGGCACCCGCCTCGAGCGTGTCACGGGCGATCTTGCGATCCGCGTCGTAGGGCACCGGCGTGGTGGGCTTGGTCGGGATCGGATCGTCGATGACGCCGTGGGCGATCAGGCTGCGCATGATGCGCCGGGCCATGTCGTCCAGGCGCGCCTTCGGAACTTCGCCGGACGCGACGGCGGCGCGCAGGGGCTTGTCGAAGAACACCTGCGCATCGAACACCTCGCCCGCCGACTCCTGGTCCAGGCCAGCCAGCGCCGCCTTGGCACCGCTGTGCACGCCACCCCAGTCGGACATGACAAAACCCTTGAAGCCCCATTCCTGCTTCAGCACCTGGTTGAGCAGCCAGTCGTGCTCACCCGCGAACGTGCCGTTGACCCGGTTGTATGACGACATGACCGAGCCGGGATCACCATGGGCGATGGCGATCTGGAAGGCGAGCAGGTCTGATTCGCGCAGGGCGACGGGATCAATGTCGGCGCTGAGCGTATTGCGGCCGGACTCGAGGTCGTTGATCGCGTAGTGTTTTGTCGTCGCGACGATCTTTTGTTCCTGGATGCCCTTGATCGTGGCGCCGACGATGCTGCCCGCCAGGATCGGATCCTCACCGGCGTATTCGAAGTTGCGGCCGTTGCGCGGATCGCGCACCAGGTTCACGCCACCGGACAGGAGCACGCCGTAGCCCTTGCCGCGGGCCTCGCCACCGATCATGCGCCCCCCGGCATGGGCGATCGCGGTATCGAAACTGGCTGCCGTGGCCAGCCCGGCGGGTAGCGAGATCGCGCCCTTGCCGTCGATGCCCGGCTTGTTCACGCCGAGCCCGGCGTCCGTCTCGTTGATGGCGGGCAGGCCAAGGCGCGGCAGGGCGGGAACGTAGCCCGCGCCGCCAACGGCGCCTTCGGGCACGCCATGCTTGTCGCTGACGAGGCCGAAGTCGGAGCGAATCAGGCGAAATTTCTCATCGTCCGTCATGGCCGCGACGACGAGTTCAGCCCGGCGATCCACCGACAGCGAGCGGTCCATCCACGGCCGCGCCGGGGGGCTGGCCGCGCTGGCGCTGGCGGCGAGGCCGGCGGTGATGGCGAAGGCGAGGGTGGTGCGGCGGGCGGTATCGGGCATGGTCGGGGAGTCGATCCGTTGGGAGGCCTCCACGTTCGTTCAGTAACGCTTTTATCGCAACCCACGAGACCGCTTCGCAGTAGTCTCGAACTTGACCGATGGGCCGACAGGCCCCACTTAAGTGATTCAATGAATTCACAAAAGTCGATGCCGCTAGACGCCTTTCATCCCGCCGTCGCCACCTGGTTCGGAAACACGTTTCCGGAGCCTACGCCGGCGCAGGTGGCCGCCTGGCCGGCGATCCGGTCCGGCCGCCATACCCTCGTCGCCGCACCCACGGGTTCGGGCAAGACCCTTACCGCGTTCCTGTCGGCGATCGACATGCTGGTGCGTGAAGGCGTCAGCAACGGTGGTCTGCCGGACCGCACGACCATCCTCTACGTATCGCCGCTGAAGGCGCTTTCCAACGACATCCGCATCAACCTCGAAGCCCCGCTGGCCGGCATCCGCGAGGAACTGCGCAAGCAAGGCCTGCCGGACCCCGAGATACGCACGGCGGTGCGCACCGGCGACACACCTTCCTCCGACCGCGAGCGCATGAAGAAGCGCCCGCCGCACATCCTGGTCACGACGCCCGAGTCGCTTTACGTGCTGCTCGGCTCGGCCTCCGGTCGCTCCATGTTGGCGAACGTGCGCGAGGTGATCGTCGACGAAATCCATGCCGTGGCGGCGAGCAAGCGCGGCAGCCATCTGGCACTGTCGCTCGAACGCCTGGAATCGCTGGCGCAGCGGCGCATCACGCGCATCGGCCTTTCCGCCACGCAGAAACCGATCGAGAAGGTGGCCGCCTTCCTCACCGGTAACGCGAAAGAAGACTGCGCCATCATCGACATCGGCCACACACGCAAGCGCGACCTCGCGCTGGAAGTGCCGCCGGTGCCGCTCGAAGCGGTGATGTCCAACGACATGTGGGAGCTCGTCTACAACCGGCTTTCCAATCTCATCGAGCAGCACAGCACCACGCTGATCTTCGTGAACACGCGACGCATGGCCGAGCGCGTGGCACGACACCTCTCGGAGCGACTCGGCCGGGAAGCGGTCACCGCCCACCATGGCAGCCTCTCGCGCGAGCAGCGACTGGACGCCGAGCAACGCCTGAAGAAAGGCGAGCTACGCGCCCTGGTGGCCACGGCCTCGCTCGAACTGGGTATCGACATTGGCGACATCGACCTGGTCTGCCAGATCGCCTCGCCGCGATCGATCGCCGCCTTCCTGCAGCGCGCAGGCCGTGCTGGCCACGCCGTGGGCGGCACGCCGAAGGCGCGCCTGTTTCCGACATCGCGCGACGATCTGGTCGAGTGCACCGCGTTGCTCGACTGCGTGCGCCGCGGCGAACTCGATACGCTGGTGATGCCTTACCAGCCGCTGGACGTGCTGGCACAGCAGATCGTGGCCGAAGTGGCTTGTCAGGAATGGGACGAGGACGCGCTGTTCGATCTCGTTCGCCGTGCGTATCCGTTCAACGCGCTCAATCGCGAAACCTTCGACGAGACCGTGCGCATGCTCGCCGAGGGCTTCACCACGCGCATCGGCCCGCGCGGTGCCTACATCCACCGCGATGCGGTGAACAAGCGCCTGCGCGAACGCCGTGGCGCGAAGCTCACCGCCGTCACCTCGGGTGGGACCATCCCCGAGACGGGCGATTACAACGTCCTGCTCGAGCCCCAGGCGATCGTGGTCGGCACGGTGAACGAAGACTTCGCTGTCGAGAGCCTGGCTGGCGATGTATTCCAGTTAGGCAACCGTTCTTACCGGATCATGCGCGTGGAAATGGGTCGCCTGCGCGTCGAGGACGCGCAGGGGCAACCGCCTAACATTCCCTTCTGGCTCGGCGAAGCACCCGGCCGCACCGATGAACTATCGATCGGTGTGTCGCGCCTGCGCACGGAGATCTCGGAGAAGTTCGACCAAGGCGGTCGCGAGACGGCGCTCGACTGGCTGACTTCCGAGCTGAGCCTCGGCAAGGCCGCCGCCGAGCAGGTGGTCGACTACCTGTTCCGTGCACGCGCGGCCCTCGGTGCCCTGCCCACGCGCGACACGCTGGTGATGGAGCGCTTCTTCGACGAATCCGGCGGCACGCAGCTCATCATCCACACACCCTTCGGTAGCCGGATCAACCGTGCGTGGGGCCTGGCGCTGCGCAAGCGCTTCTGTCGCAAGTTCAACTTCGAACTGCAGGCCGCCGCGACCGAAGACGCCATCGTGCTTTCGCTGTCCACCAGCCATAGCTTCCCGCTGGATGAGGTGGCGCGCTACCTGCACTCGAACTCGGCCGAGCACGTACTGATCCAGGCCCTGCTCGACGCACCGCTGTTCGGTGTGCGTTGGCGCTGGAATGCGACGACGGCGCTGGCGCTGCCACGCTTCAGCGGCGGCAAGAAGGTGGCGCCACAGCTGCAACGGATGAAGAGCGAAGACCTGCTCGCCACCGTCTTCCCGGATCAGGTCGCCTGTGCCGAGAACCTCGTCGGCGAACGCGAAGTGCCCGACCATCCGTTGGTCAACCAGACGATCGACGACTGCCTGCACGAAGCGATGGACAGCGAAGGCCTGCTCACCATCCTGCGTGGGCTGGAATCGGGTGCTATCCGCATGCTGTCGCGCGACCTCGCCACGCCGTCGCCGCTCGCCGCCGAGATACTCAACGCCGCGCCGTATGCCTTCCTCGATGACGCGCCGTTGGAAGAACGCCGTACCCAGGCCGTGCAATCGCGCCGCTGGAACGACGCGGAAAGTGCGGACGATCTCGGCCGGCTCGATGCCGAGGCGATCGCATCCGTCCGCGACGAAGCGTGGCCGGAGGCGAGGACCGCCGACGAGATGCACGAGGCACTGATGTTGCTCGGTGCGGTGACCGAGGGCGACGTGCGCGACCATCCTGCGTGGGCCGGTCTCTTGCGCGCCCTGGCGAATGACGCGCGTGCGACGGTGCTGAGCCACGCCGGGGTAGCGCTGTGGGTTGCCGCCGAGCGCCTGCCGACATGGCGCGCCATCCTGCCCGACGCGACGCTGTCGCCCGCGATCGCCGCGCCGCCGGAATTCGAAGCCCAGGCATGGACGATGGAGTCGGCCCTGGTCGACATCGTGCGCGGCCGCCTAGCTGGTCTCGGTCCGGTGCCTGCACGCGCGCTCGCGTCGTCGCTCGGCGTGGAAAGCAGCGACATCGACCTCGCGCTAACGTCGCTCGAAACCGAGGGCTATGTCATGCGCGGGCCGTTCTCGCCAGGCACCACGGAAGTGGAATGGTGTGAACGGCATCTGCTAGCGCGCATTCATCGCTATACCATCGGCCGCTTGCGGCGCGAGATCGAACCGGTCGCGCCGCGCGACTTCATGCGCTTCCTGCTCGACTGGCAGCACGTGACACGCGCGACCCAGGTCGCCGGCCCCGACGCCCTGGCTGGGGTGATTGCTCAGCTGGAAGGTTTCGAGGCAGCCGCGGGTGGCTGGGAGGCCGAGCTTCTGCCGGCTCGTGTCAGCGACTACAGCATCGGTTGGCTCGATGACCTTTGCCGCGCCGGACGCGTCGTGTGGAGTCGTCTGCGCCTGGGTACAGGCAGCGGCGGACCCGTCCGCTCCACGCCCATCGTGCTGTTGCCGCGTCGGCAGTTGCCGATCTGGTCGGCGGCGGCACCGGCTATCTCCGAGGAATTGCCGCTGTCGTCGCGGGCGCAGGCCGTGGCTGATGCATTACGTGACGAAGGTGCGCTGTTCTTCGATGAGCTCGCATCGACCACGCGGTTGCTGCGCACCGAACTCGAAGATGCACTCGGCGAACTGGTGGCGGCTGGCCGTGTCACCGCGGACAGCTTCGCCGGACTGCGCGCCTTGTTGCTCCCGGCGTCCAAGCGCAACGGCAGTCGCCATCGCCGTGCGCGTCGGCACATGATGAGCGGCATCGAGGATGCGGGTCGTTGGTCGCTCGCGCGTCGGCCGACCGAACAGCGCAATGACGCCGATGGCCTCGACCACATGGCGCGCACGCTGCTGCGCCGCTACGGCGTGGTCAGCTGGCGCATCCTCGAACGTGAGGCCGCGTGGCTGCCGGCGTGGCGAGACCTTCGGCGCGTGTTTCATCGGCTGGAAGCCCGCGGCGAGATCCGCGGCGGCCGCTTTGTCGATGGCCTGGTGGGTGAGCAGTTCGCGCTGCCCGAGGCACTCGCGGCGCTGCGCCAGATCCGTCATCGCGAGCATGACGGTGAGATGGTCTGCATCGCGGGCACCGATCCGCTGAATCTCGTCGGCACGATCATCGCCGGTGCCGCGAAGGTCCCCGCCGTGCTCGGCACACGTATCGCCATCCGTGACGGCATGCCGTTGGCGGCGATGATTGCCGGCAAGTTCGTCACGCTGATGCCGCTGGATGGCGATGACGAGCGCGAAGCGCGATCGGCGTTGCAGAGGCATGCGACGTTTCCGACGGCTTTGTCGTTTTGAAGTCAGAGCATCGCCGCTGAAGCGGCTCCTACCGAGCAGGGGGGAGGCCAGCCTGGTGGGGGCCGATTCATCGGCGATGCTCTTAACGCAGCTGCACGTCGCCAATCACCCAGATCTTCGGCCCCGGCTTCCCGGTAATCACGAAGCACAGGTCGTGCACACCCTCGCGCTTGGGCAAAATGCCCTGCAACGTGGCCCGTCCATCCTTTGCCTTGTCCAGCGCGATGGTCGAGATCTTCGGGCCGTCGCACGAATCCTGGTGGATCTCGAGCTCGCCGGCGCGCGAACGTGCCTTACGCGAAACAATGCCTGCGGCATCCTTCCACAATGCGTAGTTGAACGGCAGGCGGTCCACGGTCACGTCCACACCGTAGCGGCCGTCTAGCTTCACGCCCTTCCATACCCAGCACGTGTTCATGATGTCGACCTTGTACACGGGCCGTGCGCCGTTCACGGCGTCCGGCGACTCGATACGCAGCACGAGCTTGTCGCCGCAGGTGTCGAGCTGCTCGCTACTGCGACGCAGGAGCGACTTCGCGTCGATCACTTCGTCGCGCGGACCGGCAAGCGCGAAGGTGTTTTCGAAAGCGTTGGCGCGGACGGTGGTCGGCAGCGGCACGTCGAAAGGCGCGGTATACGCGGTGGACTGCGCCGTCGGCGAAGACCCGTCCGTGGTGTATCGGATCGTGCCGTAGCCGGTCTGGCTGGACAGCGTGACCTTTGCCTTGTCGTTGTCCGCCGCTGTCGTGGCGATGGCTACGGCATACGCGCCGTCGGCGGGCACGATGCCCGCGGCGCGATAACGCGACATCTCCGCCGGCAGGCGCGCGACGAAGCCGTTCCAGTCGGCCGTGGGCGACCAGGTACGCTCGGCCAGTGCCGCGATGCGCGGGAAGACTGCATGCTGCGTGCGATACCAGTTCGGCAGGTACTCGGCGAATACCGTGACCTGCGCACCGAGCACATGGCTCGCCTTGTCCGCAGCGATCTCCGACGGCACCGGGTCGAAGTCGTACACACTCTTCAGCGTCTGCACCTGGGGGCGACCCGGCTGCTCATCCGGCAGGGTGGACTGCAGGTAGTCCATGTAGAGCGTGGGCGATGGCGCCATGACGACGTCATGTCCGGCGTTGACCGCCTTGATCGCACCCTTGGTGCCGCGCCAGGACATCACGGTGGCGCTCGCCGGCACCTTGCCGTCGAGAATCTCGTCCCAACCGATGATCCGGCGGCCGTGCTGGTCTAGGTAATCGCCAATGCGGGCGACGAACCAACCCTGCATTTTCTCTTCGTTGTCGATGCCGAGCGACTTCATCTTCGCCTGGACGAGTTTCGAATGCTCCCACTCATCCTTGGCCGCTTCGTCGCCACCGACATGGATATAGGTCGACGGGAAGATCGCCATCACTTCGTCGAGCACGTTCTGCAGGAAGGTGAAGGTGCCATCGTCGACGTTGAACAGCACCGTGTTGACGCCCCAGTCCGTCGACACAGCGAGCTTCTTGCCGCCGGCGCCGAACTGCGGGTACGCTGCGACAGCTGCCTGCGCGTGACCGGGCATCTCGATCTCGGGTACGACGGTGATGTGGCGCTCGGCGGCATAGGCGACGATTTGCTTGGCCTCGTCCTGCGTGTAGAAACCGCAGTACGGGCGTTCGGGATCGCCGGTAAGCGCCACGTCGGGACCGACCGGCTTGCGGCAGCCGCCGACCTCGGTCAGCTTCGGATACTTGAGGATCTGCAGCCGCCAGCCCTGGTCGTCGGTAAGGTGCCAGTGGAAGGTATTGAGCTTGTGCAGGGCCATCTGGTCGAGCAGGTGTTCGATCTCGGTGACCGACTGGAAGTGGCGGGCGGAGTCGAGCATCAGTCCGCGCCAGGCGAAACGGGGGGCATCGACGATATGCACGGCCGGTACGCCATTTTGCGATACCGGATCGGTCAACAGTTGCCAGTACGTCACGGCACCATAGAACAGGCCGGTCTCGTCGTTGGCGGCGATGCGCACGCCGTTGCCGTTTACATCCAGCGTGTAAGCCTCGCGCCCTTTGGTGGTCGCGTCGGTCAAAAGCACGATCGCGCCGTTACGCGGCTTGCCTTCGACGATGGCGATATCCACACCGTTAGCCTGTCGAATCCAACCCTGCAGCTGCGTGGCGACCTTCTTCGCCGCGAGGTTGCCCGTTGGCACGACGATCGTGGTCGAGGCATCCAGACGGAAGTGCCCCGGCAGGCGTTGTAGCGAGGCCGGCTGCGGAATCAGCGACAGCGGCGCGTTATCGACGGGCCCGGTTTCATGCCTCGGCTGACTGGCGCAGGCGGTAAGGCCAAGGGCCAGGGCAAGGAAGAGAGTTCGGCGCATCGATAGCTCCTACAGATTCGGGCAACCGCCCGATTGTGCCGGAAACGCACAAAAAAAAGCGGGCCCGATAATGGGTAGTCGGGCCCGTGGGGAATGAAGCTTCGAGGGGTTTGCAGCCATCCCTGGCCGCTGATCCATGACGCTTTATCAGAGGTCGAAGTGCACCGAAGCCATGTAGCGACGGCCGGTGGTGTACTTGGCGACCGGCAAGTCCTTCGTGCCGATGTACTGCTTGTACTGCTCGTTGGCGAGATTCATGCCCGAGAGCGTGACCGAGATCTGCTTGTTGAACTTCCAGCCGATCGTCGCGCCGAGATCGGCGTAGGCCTCGGTGGTTGCAGGCGGCGCACCGGCCACGTAGCCACCGGCGAGGTACGCGCTGCGCCAGTTGTAGTTGATGCGGGCACTGAACGGGCCGAACTCGTAGTACGGGCTGATGGAGTACGCGTTCTTCGAGTTGTACGGCAGCTGGCCACCCGAATCGAGCGTGCCCTTGGCGTACGTGTAGTTCGCCGTGACACCGAAACCGGTATCCCAGAAGGCCTGCTGGAAGCTGACGTTGCCACCCCTGACCTTGCCCGAGCCGACGTTGAGCGGACGGGAGATGTCGTAGGTGCAGAAGCCGTCAGCCGTGCACAGGCCCGCCGCGAGCTCCTTGGCGAACTGCACCGGATCGGTAGAGGTTGCCGAGTTGAAGTGCTGCTCCTCGACCACGTCCTGGAAGATGTAATCGTCGATCTTCTTGTAGAAGCCGGTGATCGCAAAGTAGGACTGTGGTGCGAAGTACCATTCGCCGGAAAGCGAGTAGTTGTTCGACTTGTACGGCTTCAGGTCCGGGGTACCGCCCGAGCCGGTCAGCACCGTGTCGTTGAGGAACAGGTTGTTGACCTGCATGTTGTACGGCGCGCGGGCGATGACCTTGGCGGCCGCGGCACGCAGGATGATGTCATCGGTCAGGTCGTAGGCCACGTTGATCGACGGCAGCCAGTTCTTGCTGGTCTGCGACGCCTTCTGGTAGCTACCGGCCGGAGCGGGAAGCACCGGTGCACCCGAGTAGTTGTAGCCGAAGCCGTCGGTCTTGGTGTCGACGTAACGCACGCCCAGGTTGCCGTGGAAACCGCCACCGGCGAAGTTCACCTGTGCGTAGGCGGCGTTGGTCTTTTCGATGAGCTTGTACGTGCCGTTGAGGAACGTACCCGGATCCTCGTTGCCGCCATTGGTCGCGCGAACCCAGGCGTACTGCTTGTCGGGATCGGCGCTGACGTGCTGCGAGGCGCCGTCCCAGCCACCCACGCTGCCCAGGACATCGGTAAGACCGTTGGTGCCCAGATCGGCGAGCGAGATCGGACCGTTTCCGCCGTAGACATGCGCGTTCATGCCTTCTTCGTGGCGATTCCAGCGGTAACCCACCTGGACTTCGTTGAAGAAGCTGTCGAAGTACTTGCTGAAGTCGAGCTGGGCGTAGGTGTCACGCGAATTCGCGCTGTAGTCACCGTAGTTGCCGGGCCAGCCACCGAGGCCGTCCGCATCACCCATGTGCCAGTTGGCCGGATTCTTCGCCGCCGCCGGGCTATCGAAGTTGAAGCCGTGGTTGATGTCCCAGGTGTAGCCGCCGGCGTACTGCGGCTCGATCACGGCCTGCGAGATATTGTCGTTGCGAGCCTTGCTGTAGCCGGCTGCGCCGCCCAGTTTCCAGCCGTCGCCGTCGTAGGTCGACTTCAGGTCGAACGCCGACGTGCGGACGACGGACTTACGGACGTTGCTGTCCATCAGGGTCGGGCCGATGGCCGGGCAACCCGGATTGTCGTTGCCGCAGACATGGCCGCCGGTGACAACGCCGTTCGGGCCTTGGGTGAAGCTGGTCACGTTGCCCGGCGCGTTACCCGTGAACGGGTACATCGACTGGTTCCAGTTGTCGAAGTTCTCGCGGATGAACAGGCTGTTGAAATCGATGTTCCAGTTATCCACCGGCTTCAGCTGGAAACCGAGGGTGGCGGTGTCACGCTTGCGGTTCTGCTGGAACCACGCGGAGTTCACCTCGTCGGGAACCTGCGCGTTCGGGTTCAGCGAACCGTTGGCGATGCCCGCGGCCACGGCGGGGCTCGATGCCCACTTCGAAACCGGGCTGTAGCTGAAGATTTCCAGACCCTGGCGGTCGATCTTCTCTTCGTAGTGCTGCAGCGAGCCGATGATGCCGAAGGTATTGGAGGTGTTCTTCCAGCTATACAGCGCCGACGCGGTGGGACGCGAGCCGCCACTGCCCTGGTCGTTGTAGTTCAGGCCGAACGAGCCACGCACCGTGTTCGCCGGCAGGTCGAGCGGTTCCAGCGTATGCAGCAGGACCGTACCGCCGAGGCTGCCTTCGGTCAGGCGTGCTTCGGGCGACTTGTAGATTTCCAGGCGACCGATGATTTCCGGCGCGAGCATGGTGAAGTCGAAGCCACGGTTCGGCTGCGCACCGTACTGCCACGGCGTCTGCGAGATCGGCTGGCCGTTGAGGAAGGTGAGGTTGAGGCTGGGATCGGTACCGTCGATGGAGACGCGGTCGCCCTGGCCGAACTGACGGTCGATCGTGACGCCCGGGATCTGCGTCATCGCTTCGGCGACGTTGGTGTTCGGGAACTTGCCGATGTCTTCTGCGGTGACCGCTTCGACGATGGCATCGGCATTGCGCTTGGTATCGAGAGACTTCTCGAGACTGGCGCGGATGCCGGTGACGGTGATGCCCTCGAGCTGCTGGGCCTTGGCGGCTTCAGCTTTTTGCTGGGCGGTCTGCGGCTTTGCCGGCGCCGACGTCGCGTCTTGCGCGGCGGCGATGCTGGTAACACAACAGAGTCCGGCGATGATGCTCGCCGTCAGCAGGTTTCTACGATGCGACATGGTGTCCTCCCCTCAGAGGATGTAGCAGTGACGGGTTTCGCGGCCGCGTCATGCTTCGTTGCTATCGAAGGGTCTTTCGACCCGGTTGTTGTACTGAGCCTGCGTTCCTTTCCCGCTCTTCAGTGAGCGTTCGAACCGTGCAGGTAGAGACCGGCGGCACCGATCACACCCAACTGCCCGTGGTCCATCAGACGTACCGGTACTTGCTGGAGAAAGGCGCGCATAACGCCCTTGTTGAAGAACCTTGTAGCGAAGCTGCTGGCGAGGAGGCGGTCGCGAACCTGGGGCAGGATGCCGCCCGCAAGGAACACGCCGCCGCGGGCGCCGTAGAGAAGAGCGAGATCGCCGACGAAACTGCCGAGCAGGCCGCAGAAAACGTCCAGTGCTTCCACTGCGGCGGGATCGCTCCCGTCGAGGGCGGCGCGCGTGACATCGGCGGGCTCGGTCAGCGTCGCGGGAGTGCCGCGCAGCGTCGAAATGGCTTCATAAAGATTGACCAGACCCGGACCCGACAGGGCGGTCTCGTAGGAAACGTAGTCGCGACCGCGGGCGAGTTCGCCGAGGATCGCAACCTCGCGCTCGTTGCCCGGCGCGAGGGAGATCTGGCCGGCTTCGGTCGGCAGCACGGTCGCGTGTGGCGCGCCCGGCAGGAGTACGGCGGAACCCAGACCCGTGCCCGGTCCCATGACGAGGATCGGACCCACGGTCGGCGTGACGGCGGTCTCGATGATCGGCGTGGTCTGGTGGTTCTCGAGGAACTGGCAGGCATAGGCCACGGCTTCGAAATCATTGACCACGGCCAGGCCGAGCAGCCCGAGGCTCTCGCGGATGTCGCCGATCGAGACCGGCCAGGGCAGGTTCTCGTTGACGATGGCGTCGCCGAGCACGTAGCCCGCGCTGGCCACGGCGCAATGTTCGATATGGTGCTGGCCATCCAGACGGCTGACGAAATCCTGCAGCACGGCGGTCAGGCTCGGCCAGTCGGCACAGGCGTAACGCTCGTAGCGGAGCACGTCGATGGCGGTCGAGCCGGCGGCGCGACGCACCAGGCCGATACGGGCATGCGTTCCGCCCACGTCGGCGGCGATGAACGCCCCGGAACGTGAAGCACGCACGATTTCCCGTTGTTTGGCCGATTCGCCCACGCCCCGCCCCTTATGACACCCCTTGATTGAGGCGGAGTCTGTGAGCCGAATGACAACGTTGTCAACAGGACAAATGGCTAGGACATCGCCCATTCCATCCCGCGCCGCAGCAGGAAACGTTTGCGGGCGCTCGCATTCTCGTTCGATTCCGGGCGTGGCGCGGGGTGCGGCATGGGGAATGTATGGTCGATCAGAGGTTTGACGCAGCGCGACATCGAAAGTCGCAAACAGGGTTGGCCCGGGCAGGGCCGCGTAAAAAGCCAATTGACAACGTTACGCACACGAGTCAATAAAGGCGACAAATCGGGGCGTATCCGGCGGTGCCGCCGTGGGGATACCGAAAAACAACACGAGGGAAGCACCCATGTCATCCACCGCGGTCGGCGTCGACGAGACGCGACACTCCAGTCTGGTTCCGATGATCATCATCGGTGTCCTGTTCTTCATCTTTGGCTTCGTCACCTGGCTCAACGGCCCGTTGATCACGTTCGTGAAGCTCGCTTTCAACCTGGACGACGTGGGTGCCTTCCTGGTCCCGATGGCGTTTTACCTGTCGTATTTCTTCCTCGCCCTGCCCTCGTCCTTCATCCTGAAGAAGACCGGCATGAAGAAGGGCATGGGCATGGGCCTCTTTGTCATGGCGATCGGTGCCGTGTTGTTCGGCCAGTTCGTCACCATGCGTGTCTATCCAGGCGCGCTGACCGGCCTGTTCGTGATCGGTGCCGGCCTTTCGCTCCTGCAGACGGCGTCCAACCCGTACATCTCCATCCTCGGCCCGATCGACAGCGCGGCGCAGCGCATCGCATTCATGGGCATCTGCAACAAGGTCGCCGGCGCGCTTGCACCCTTCGTCTTCGGTGCGGTCGTGATGAGCAATATCGGCACGTTCGACAAGCAGATCGCCGCGGCGGGTTCGCCGGGCGAGAAGGATGCCCTGCTCGCCGCGTTTGCCGCCAAGGTGCACATGCCATACATGGTGATGGCCGGCCTGCTGGTCGTGCTCGCCATCTGGGTGGTTCGCTCCTCCCTGCCTGAGATCAAACCGTCCGGCGCGAACTCCGAGCGCGCGATCGGCCATGCGAAGGGCAGCATCTTCAGCTTCCCGCACCTGTGGCTCGGCGTACTCTGCCTGTTCGTCTACGTCGGCGTGGAAGTGATGGCCGGTGACGCTATCGGCACCTACGGCCAGGGCTTCGGCATGACGCCCGAAGACACCAAGCACTTCACCTCCTACACGCTGTTCGCGATGCTGCTCGGCTACATCGCGGGTCTGCTGCTGATCCCGAAGTTCGTCTCGCAGCAGAAGTACCTGGCCTTCTCGGCGGTCCTGGGCGTGGTCTTCTCGATCGGCACTTACCTGACCACCGGCTACGCCGCCGTGGGCTTCGTGGCCGCGCTGGGCTTCGCCAACGCCATGATGTGGCCGGCGATCTTCCCGCTGGCGATCAAGGGTTTGGGCGCGCTTACCGAGTTCGGCTCGGCCTTCCTGATCATGGGTATCGCCGGCGGCGCGATCATCCCGGTGCTCTTCGCCCACCTGAAGCAGAGCCACGACTTCCAGGCCGTGTTCCTTTGCCTGATGGTCCCCTGCTACCTGTACATCCTGTACTACGGCGCCGCTGGCCATCGGGTCGGTCAGCACATCAAGGACTAAAGTCCGCCTTCGCTACGTAACGGCCATCCGCTAGGATGGCCGTCTTGCTATTGAGGGTCCGAGATTGCGTAGCCCTACCATCAAGGACGTGGCCGAGCGGGCCGGCGTGTCGCTAAAGACCGTCTCCCGCGTCATCAACCACGAGCCATCCGTTCACGCGCGCACCCGCGACAAGGTGCAGCGCGCCATCGATGCCCTCGACTACCAGCCCGACCAGGCGGCGCGCAGCTTGCGCAGCGCCCGGACCTACGCGCTGGGACTCGTGTACGACAACCCGAATGCGCACTACGTCATTGCCATGCAGAACGGCGTGCTGTCGGTGTGCCGGGAGCGCGGATTCGGCCTGCAGATCCACCCCTGCGACTCGTCGGCGCCCAAGCTGGCCGAGCAGCTGAGCGACCTGGTCAGGCGTAACCGCCTCGCAGGCCTCGTGCTCGCCCCGCCGATGTCCGAGCAGCCACGGCTGCTGGCGACGCTGACCGAGCACAAGATCCCCTTCGTGCGGATCATCTCCGCCCGGCAGGACCCGAAGGACGGCTGGCCTTGCGTCTTCGTCGACGACCGCGATGCCGCCTACGCGATCACCGAGCACCTGATCCAGCTCGGCCACCATCGTATCGGCTTCCTCTGGGGCGGTAAGGGACATCGGTCCAGCCCCGAGCGCTACCAGGGCTACGAGGACGCGTTGCGCGAGTACGGCCTTCCGGTCGACAAGAAGCTGGTGGTCGAAGGGGATTACTCCTTCGACGACGGCTTCCGCGGCGCGCGCAAGCTGCTCGCACTAAAGGAACCGCCAACCGCCATCTTCGGTTCGAACGACGAGATCGCCGCCGGCGTCCTCGCCGCTGCGCGTTCGGGCGGCGTCGACGTGCCGTGGGAGCTCTCCATCGCCGGCTTCGAAGACAGCCCGTTCTCCAAGCAGTCGTGGCCGGCATTGACGACCGCGCGGCAGAACACCGAAGAGATCGGCCGTCACGCGGCTCAGCGCCTGATCGCTGAACTCGAGCGCGATGGCGACGAGCACATCATCGAGAACGAAGGCTTCAGCCCGGATCTCGTGGTGCGTGGCTCGACGGCGCCGCGACGGCTGTGATGGCTGCTGTGATGGCTGCTCTATGTGAGAGCCGATTCATCGGCGAAAGGGCTGGCCTGAGCCCTTCCTATGCCTGGATAAGAATCAGGAAACGGTCATCACACCGATCGCCGTGACGGCAACCGCCAACCCCAGCCAGTTGAGCCACGACAGCTTCTCGCGGAACGCCAGCGCGCCGACCAGCGCGCCGAGCAGCACCACGCCGAGATTCATCGATGCAAACACCAGCGACGGATCGTTTGGCAGCGCCTGATGGCCGCGGATATAGAACAGGATGTTGGCGAAGTTTGCGGCACCCAGGACAACACCGAAACCGATACTGCGAAGCGATAGCGCCGCCTGGCGCGTTATCGCGCGGGCAAACACCGCGATCCAGCAGAGCACCATCGCGATGAGGAACGAGGCGAGCAGGGCACTGGGGAAGGGCGCGTGCGCCTGGGCGACCAGCTTGAAGCAGATGTCGATGGCACCGAAACCGGCGAATACGGCCAGCGGCGCGAGCCAACCCACGCGCTCGATGCGTTGGTTGCGCCAGAGGATGCAGGCCACGGCGATGAGTGCGAGGACGATGCCGAGGACCTTCAGCGGAACCAGCGCCTCGCCGAACAGCAGGAAGGCTGCTGCCAGGGACAGGAATAACGAGAGTCGCTGGGCAACGTCGGTGCGGACGATGCCGGCGCTGCTTACGGAGCGCGCGAGCATGACGAAAATCGCCGGCAACAGGATGCCAAGCAGGATCAAGGGCGTGCGTGCGTCGGACTGGAGTGCCGCTTGAGGCGTGGCGCCGAGTAGCCACACCGCGAGACCTGCAGCCACGATGTAGTTCGTGGCGACGGCCTGGACGATGTCGACGTTCGCGCGGCGCGCGAGTTTCAGCAGGACCGAGACGGTGACGCTGAAGGCGACCGCGAGGAGGATGTAGATCATGGGCACTGCACGGTGGGGCGAAGCTGGGAAGTTTCGCACGAAGCATCGCCGCTGAAGCGGCTCCCACAAAGACAAGGGCATCGCCGCTGAAGCGGCTCCTACAGGGGTAGCCGCTCTGTGTGGGAACCGCTTCAGCGGCGATGCTTTTGTCGTTGTAGGAGCCGACTTGTCGGCGATCGGGTCAGCGACCGAGCTGCGAGGCTTCGCGCGCCAGCGCTTCGATGGCGGCGAAATCGCCGGCGGCAAGCAGGTTGGCGGGCGTCAGCCACGAACCACCCACGCAAACCACATTCGGCAGCGCGAGGAACTCCGCGGCATTGGCCAGGCTGATCCCGCCTGTCGGGCAAAAGGTGATCTGCGGAAGCGGGCTGGCCCAGGCACCGATCAGCTTGCTGCCGCCCGCCGGCACGGCCGGGAAGAATTTCTGGAAACGGTAACCGCGCTCGAGCAGGTTCATCGCTTCGCTCGAGGTCGCCGCACCCGGCAGCAGCGGCAGGTCGTGATCGGCCGCTGCGTCGAGCAGGCGCGGCGAGCTGCCCGGAGACACGGCGAACTTCGCACCGGCCTTGTACGCCGCCTCGAGGTCGCGCGCGGTCAGCACCGTGCCGACGCCGACGAAGGCACCTTCCACTTCCGCTGCGATCGCACGCACGGCATCGAGCGCGGCCGGCGTACGCAGGGTCACCTCGATCGAGGGAATGCCACCGGCTACCAGCGCACGCGCCATGCCGACTGCCTTCGAGGCGTCCTCGATGATCACCACGGGAACCACGGGCGCCAGGCGCAAGGTAGTTTCGACGAGATGCTGCTTGGCTTCGTTGCTCATCAGTGACTGCTCCGGAAGATCAAAAGACGCCCGCACCGAGGTCGGCCGTGACGGCGGACTGGCGGAACATGGCGAAAAGCTCGCGACCCATGCCGGTGTGGTGCATGGCAAGGTCGACGTTGTCGGGAATGCGGCTGTTCCAGTCATCGGCATCCACCAGCACTTCGATCGTGCCGGCGACGGCGTCCAGGCGCACGATGTCACCGGTGCGAATGCGCGCGATGGGACCACCGGCTTCGGCTTCCGGGGTGACGTGGATGGCGGCTGGCACGCGGCCCGACGCGCCGGACATGCGGCCATCGGTAAGCAGGGCGACGCGGTGGCCACGATCCTGAAGCAGGCTCAGCGTGGGTGTGAGCTTGTGCAGTTCGGGCATGCCGCGTGCGCGCGGACCCTGGAAACGCACCACGGCGACGAAGTCGCGATTGAGCTCGCCGCGGTCGAAGGCTGCCTTCACGTCGTCCTGCTCGTCGAACACGATCGCCGGTGCTTCGACGATCATGCGGTCGTCGGGTACGGAGGAGACCTTGATCACGGCGCGGCCGACATTGCCCGAGAGCATGCGCAGGCCACCGTCCTGGCGGAACGGCTCGGTGATTGAACGGAGTACGCCGCGGTTACCACTCTCCTTGGAAACGCGCTGCCACGCGAGCGCCTGGCCTTCGAGCCGGGGCACGTGGCGATAGGCTTCCAGGCCATGACCCGTGATGGTGTTGACGTCGCCGTGCAGCAGGCCGCCGTCGAGCAACTGGTCCATCAGGAAGGCCATGCCGCCGGCTTCGTGGAAATGGTTCACGTCCGCGTAGCCGTTCGGATACACGCGCGCCAGCAGCGGCACGACGGCCGAGAGCGCGTCGAAATCGTCCCAGCGCAGCTCGATGCCTGCGGCGCGCGCGATGGCAACCAGATGCAGAAGATGATTGGTCGAACCGCCGGTGGCATGCAGGCCAACCACGCCATTGACGATGGCGCGCTCGTCGACGATACGGCCGATCGGCATGTAGTGATCACCGAGGCAATCGTTGGCCAGCACGCGCTCGACAGCGGCCGCCGTGAGCGCCTCGCGCAGCGGCGTATCCGGTGCTTCGAAGCTTGCCCCGGGGATATGAAGGCCCATGATCTCCATCAGCATCTGATTGGAGTTGGCGGTACCGTAGAACGTGCAGGTGCCCGAGCCATGGTACGAACGTGCTTCCGCATCGAGGAGTTCGGCACGCGAGGCCTTGCCCGCGGCGAAGGCCTGACGAACCTTGGACTTCTCTTCGTTGGGAATGCCCGAAGGCATCGGGCCCGACGGCACGAACGCGCTGGCGAGGTGGCCGAAGCTCAATGCGCCGATCAGCATGCCCGGCACGATCTTGTCGCAGATACCCAGGTAAAGCGCACCTTCGTACATGTCGTGCGAAAGCGAAACGGCGGTGGCCATGGCGATGAGGTCGCGCGAGAACAGCGACAGCTCCATGCCCGGACGCCCCTGGGTCACGCCGTCGCACATCGCCGGAACGCCGCCGGCGACCTGCGCCGTGGCACCGAACGTGCGCGCGGTGGCGCGAATACGTTCCGGATAGCTCTCGTACGGCTGGTGCGCCGAAAGCATGTCGTTGTATGAGGTGACGATGGCGATGTTGGCGGCGTGACCGTTGCGCAGGGCATCCTTGTCGTTCTCGGCGCAGGCGGCGAAACCGTGGGCAAGGTTGCCGCACGACAGGTGGTGTCGCTTGGCACCCTTGCCGCGCGCGCCTTCGATCTTCGCCAGGAAGGCGGCGCGCGAGGCGTGGCTACGCTCGACGATTCGCTGAGTCACCTCGGCGAGGACAGGGTGGATGGTCATGGCAATTCCTCGGGCTTTGACCGACGTAGCGGGGGCGCCGGCCCCCGCCGGGCGACCCATGCCGCGCGTATCCCGCGCGGCACGTTGGTGTGGATGACTCTGGCAGTACGTTTACGATCAGCTTCAGGGCGACCAGTACACGTCGACGGGAACGCGATCCTGCTTGAGTACCGCGGCGATCGGAAAATCTTCGCCGGCGATAGCCTTGTCGAGGATGTCCTTCTTGTCGTTGCCTTCGATGTGCAGGTAGAGGGCGCGCGTGTCGAGCACACGGGGCAGGCTGAGCGTGATGCGCGGCTCACCGGCACCATCGGCGCGCATCGAAACGACGCTTTGTTTGCCGTTGAGATCGAGTGCCTCGGCGAGATGGTCGCCACCAGGGAAGAACGACGCGGTATGGCCGTCCGGTCCCATGCCGAGCACGACGACGTCGAACGGTTTGCCGAGTGCATCGACACGCTGGCCGACGCCGGCGAGCGCGGCGTCGACGTCGTCCGCATGCGCTTTATCGAACAGCGGCAGGAAACCGGCGACATGCGCTTCGTGGGCGATCAGCGTGCGCTTGACCAGGCGCGCATTGGAGCGCTCGTTGTCTTCGTCCACCCAGCGCTCGTCGACCAGCGTGATGGTGACCTTGGACCAGTCGATTTCCTGCTCGGCGAGCACCGCGAACATCAGCTTCGGCGTGCTGCCGCCGCTGACGGCGAGGCTGGCCTTGCCGCGCGCCTTGACGGCGGCGTCGAGCTTGCTCGCGATGTCGCGGGCGAGCATGTCGCCGAGGGTCAGGCGATCGGCAAATTCATGGCGATTCACTTTTGCGTTCATCAGGCAGCGTCCTCGGCCCAGGTACGGCCATCGCGTTCGATGAGCGCCACGGCGGCGCTCGGACCCCAGGTACCTGCGGTATACGGCTTGGGCGTATCGCCACCGGCCTCCCACGCCTGGAGGATGGGACCGGCCCAGTTCCATGCCGCTTCGACTTCGTCGCGACGCATGAAGAGGGTCGGGTTACCGCGCACCACATCGAGGATCAACCGCTCGTATGCGTCGGGCTGCTGGATGCCGAACGCTGCCGCGAAGCTCATGTCGAGCGGTACGTGGCGCAGGCGCAGGCCACCCGGGCCCGGATGCTTGATGGTGAGCCACAGCTTCACGCCCTCGTCGGGCTGCAGGCGCAACGTGAGACGGTTCGGCAGCAGCGGGCCATTGGCGGGGTCGAAGATGGAATGCGGCAACGCACGGAACGTAACCACGATCTCCGACACGCGATTGGGAAGGCGCTTGCCGGTGCGCAGATAGAACGGCACACCGGCCCAGCGCCAGTTACCGATCTCCGCCTTGAGGGCGACGAAGGTCTCGGTCTTGGACTGGTCGCTGCCCAGTTCGTCCAGGTAACCCGGAACACTCTGGCCCTCGGCCGCACCGGCGCGGTACTGCCCGCGCACGGTGAGCTGGCCGGCGTTGCTGGCGTCGATGGGACGCAGCGACCGCAGCACCTTGAGTTTCTCGTCGCGCACGGCGTCCGGCGCCAGCGACGACGGCGGCTCCATGGCGAGCATGCACAACAGCTGCAGGATGTGGTTCTGGACCATGTCGCGCAGCGCACCCGCGCGGTCGTAGTAGCCGGCGCGGTGGCCGACACCGACGGTTTCGGCGACGGTGATCTGCACGTGGTCGATGTGCTGCGCGTTCCACAGCGGCTCGAACAGTGCATTGCCGAAGCGCAGCGCCAGCAGGTTCTGCACCGTTTCCTTACCGAGGTAATGGTCGATGCGGTAGGTCTGCGATTCGGTGAAGTAGCCAGCCACGGCGTCATTGATCGCGTTGGCGCTCTGCAGGTCGCGGCCGATCGGCTTTTCCAGCACGACGCGCGAGCGTTCGCCATTGAGCTGCAACGAGCCGAGGCGCTGGCAGATGTCGGTGAAGATGTCCGGCGAGGTCGACAGGTAGAACACGCGGATATGCGTGGGCTGCGCCGCCATGAGGGCCGAGAATTCCTCCCAGCCGTCGGCCTTGCGGGCGTCGAGCGAGCGGTAGCCGATCATCGCGATGAAGGCGTCGAGCTGGGCCTTGGCCACGTGGGCCACGCCCTTCTCGATGGCGACGCGAACCTGCTCGCGGTACCCGGCGTCGTCCAGCCCTTCGCGAGCCACGCCGATGATCCGGCTGCTCGGCTGGATTTGGCCATCGACGAAGCGGTGGTACATGGCGGGGAGGAGCTTGCGGACGGCGAGGTCGCCGGTGCCGCCGAAAATAACCAGATCGAATGGCTCGATCGGCAGGAGTTGTGCGCTCACGACAGTGGCCTGTTCAAAGTCGAGGGAAGATGCCACCGGATCGTACCAGTGACATACCAGGTCATACCAGCCCCGTACCAATCGCCGCGGCGTTTCGCCGCCATTGACGTCACGATCACCCTCCGGAAACGTTTCCGAACGCCATTTGGATCGTGCAAACGACTGTTTGAATCATGCGGTGGTATGGGCGGACTTGCACGCGCTTGCCTCAGTGGTCGGGTATTGGTATCGTCCGGAAATGGAAATCGCCCTCGTCGCCGAATACCAGCGCCTGCAGCACGACCCGGCCGCCCGGCTGCCGTTGGCGTACATGCGCCTGCGCCGGGCCATCCGTAACGTGATCGAAAACGGCGAGGTGCAGGTCGGTCACGCGCTGCCTAGCGAGCGCGACCTGGCCAGGGCCCTCACCCTGTCCCGGGTCACCGTTCGCAAGGCCATCGGTGGCCTGGTTGAGGATGGCCTGCTCACGCAGCGTCACGGCGCCGGGACCTTCGTCTCCGAGCGCATCGTCAAGCCGCTGTCGCGGATGACCAGCTTTACCGAAGACCTTCGCGCCCGCGGCCTCAACCCGCGTTCGGAGTTCTTCGAGCGCGCCATCGGTGAAGTCACTCCCGAGGAGTCCATGGCGATGAACCTGTCGCCGGGCACCCAGGTGGTCCGCCTGCATCGCCTGCGCTACGCCGGCGACGAACCGCTGGCCATCGAGCGCAGCGCCGTGCCGCTGTCGCTCCTGCCCGATCCGAACCTGGTCGAAGACTCCCTCTACGAAGCCCTCGACAAACTGGGTAACCGGCCGCTTCGCGCCTTGCAGCGCCTGCGCGCGGTGGTACTCGGTCCGGCGCAGACCCGCTTGCTGCGCCTGAGCGCGGGCAGTGCGGGTCTCAGCATCGAGCGCCGCAGCTTCCTCGACGACGGCCGGATCGTCGAATTCACCTGTTCCTGGTACCGCGGGGACATCTACGACTTCGTCGCCGAACTGCAAAGCGACTAACGAGCCAACCAGACCATGACGATCCAGCCGCAAGACACCCTGATGTTCCGCGAAGCGCACGAGACCGCCGAGGTCGTCGAGCGGCAACTGGCCAGGAATGAAGCCGTGATCGGCGCCCTGGCCGAACGCCTGCGCGCTACCCCGCCGCGCATGGTCATCACCTGTGCGCGTGGCAGCTCGGATCACGCGGCCATGTACGCCAAGTACGTGTTCGAGACCCAGCTCGGCGCCGTCACCGCGTCGGCCTCGCCGTCGGTCACCTCGATCTACCACGCTGCGCAACGCCTCGATGGCGCGCTTTACGTCGCTATATCTCAGTCCGGCAAGAGCCCCGACCTGGTCCGTAACGCCGAGGCCGCGAAGAAGGCCGGCGCCTATGTGGTCGCCCTGGTCAACGTCGTGGACTCGCCGCTGGCCGATGTCGCCGATGTGGTCGTGCCGCTACATGCTGGCCCGGAAACCAGCGTCGCGGCGACCAAGAGCTACCTCGGCGCGCTGTTCGCCATTCTGCACATCGCTGCCCGCTGGAGCGGCAAGCCCGAGATCGCCGACGCGATCACCGCGCTGCCTGCCCAGCTTCGTCATGGCTGGGACGCCGACTGGTCGGCGCTTACCGATGGCCTGGTGGATGCGCACAACCTGTTCGTCGTCGGTCGCGGTTTCGGCTTCGCCGGTGCGCTCGAAGCGGCGCTCAAGTTCAAGGAAACCTGCGGCCTGCACGCCGAGGCCTTCAGTGCGGCCGAGGTCAAGCACGGCCCGATGGCCCTGGTCGGCCCGGATTTCCCCGTGCTGTTCTTCGCGCAGAACGACGACACCCTGCCTGGCGTCCTCGACGTGGCCGCCGAGTTCCGCAAGCGCGGCGCCAAGGTGTGGGTGGCCGCGCCGGGAGCCACGGGCGACGACATCCTCCCGCTGGTCGCCACCGCGCCCATCGCCGCGGTGCTGGTCACCGTACAGAGCTTCTATCGCGCCACCGCCGCGCTCGCGTTGCGCCGTGGCTTCAATCCCGACGTCCCGCCGCACCTGAACAAGGTGACGGAAACCGTCTGATCTACGGAGTTTCCTCGTATGACCCTCGCCCTCGTCAACGGCCGCGTCCTTACCGATAACGGATTCCAGGGTGGCTTCGCCGTCCTGATCGACGATGGAAAGATCACCGGACTCGCGCTGCCGTCCGATCCGCGCGTGCGCGCGGCGGAACGCCACGACCTCGGTGGCCGCACACTGCTGCCAGGCTTCATCGACTGCCAGGTCAACGGCGGCGGCGGCGTGCTGTTCAACGACGCCCCCACCGTCGATGCGATTCGCACCATCGGCGAGGCCCACGCGAAGTTCGGTACCACCGGCTTCCTGCCCACGCTGATCAGCGACGACGTCGACGTGATGGCCAGGGCCATCGACGCGGTCAACGATGCCGTGGCCCAGGGCGTCCCGGGCGTACTTGGCATCCATCTGGAGGGCCCGTTCATCGCGCCGGAACGCAAGGGTGTGCACGATCCGGCCAAGTTCCGCATCGCCGACGCCAGTGACGTGGCGATGGTCGCGCGCCGCCATGGTGGCGTGACCCTGCTCACCCTCGCGCCGGAACGCGCCAGCGCCGCCGTGCTGCAGGAGCTGGTCGCCAACGGCGTGATCGTCGCCGCGGGCCACACCGCCGCCGATTACGACACCACGCGCAATGCACTGGCCACCGGCATCCGCGGCTTCACGCACCTGTTCAACGCGATGACCCCATTCACCAGCCGCGAACCCGGCGTGGTCGGCGCGGCGCTCGAAGACCCGGCCAGCTGGTGTGGCCTGATCGTCGACGGCCACCACGTGCATCCCGCCTCGTTGCGCGTCGCCATCGCGGCGAAAGCACGCGAGAAGATGATGCTGGTGACCGACGCCATGCCGCCGGTGGGCTCGGACAATCCGACTTTCGTGCTCAAGGGCGAGACGATCACCGTGAAGGACGGCGTCTGCCAGACCGCCGACGGCACGCTGGCCGGCTCCGCGCTGGACATGGCCACGGCTGTGCGCAACACGGTCAACATGGTCGGTGTGCCCTTCGACGAGGCCGCGCGCATGGCCTCCACCTACCCGGCGGCTTTCCTCGGCCTCGGCGCCACGCACGGCCACATCGCGGCCGGTTTCCGCGCCGACCTGGTCGTGATGGACGACAACCACGAGGTCGTGGAGACCTGGATTGCCGGCGTGCGCGTGGTCGGCTAACGCCGTCACGGTTGTTAAATCCGCGTGGACACCGACCCGACGGCCCGCTAAAGTGGCGCCGTTCGGGTGTCCCGACTGGCGGTTGCCGGGAGGGATGAAACGGGAAGCCGGTGCGTCGCGTTCGCGACTATTCCGGCACTGCCCCCGCAACGGTAAGCGACAGGAAGGCCTGAAGGTCTTCCGGGAACCGGCCATATGCCACTGCGAAAGCGGGAAGGCGCCGGGTCCCGCCACGGCAGGTGGCTGAAGTGAGTCCGGAGACCGGCCCGATGCATTCGCCTCGCGACTATCGCGGGGCGTTTTCTGTTGGGCGATTCGCGGAGGGCGGATCCGGACAGCGTTCCGGGTCGATCCGTGCCCGCATGCCGTTCGTCGTTTGTCCTCCGTGTCGCCTGTAGCGACGCAAAGACATGGCCGCGCGACGCGGCTGAGGAAAACGGCTCCATGAAGAAGACCCTGCTCGCGATGGCCCTGCTGTCGTCCATCGCCGCCGCCCACGCGGCCGACGCTCCCGCCGACCGGCTCGACCCGGTGGTGGTCACGGCCAACCGCGCGGCCACGCCGCTCGACGAAGTGCTTGCCCCCGTCACGCTGATCACCCGCGACGACATCGAGCGCCTGCAACCGGTCAGCGTGCAGGACCTGCTCACCGGCCTGCCCGGCGTCGTCATTGCGAACTCCGGCGGCATCGGCCAGCAGACCTCGCTGTTCATGCGCGGCACCAACTCCTCGCACACGCTGGTCCTGCTGGACGGCGTGCGCGTCGGCACGGTCGGCGCCGGCATCCCGGCCTACGAGCAGCTGCCGGTCGACCAGATCGATCACATCGAGATCGTCCGCGGCCCGCAGTCCAGCCTGTATGGTTCCGACGCCATCGGCGGCGTCATCCAGATCTTCACCCGCCACGGCCAGGCTGGTGAAGCGCCGACGCCTTCGGTGTCGGTCACCGGCGGAAGCCATGGTTACACCGACGGCCAGTTCGGCCTGTCCGGTGGCACCCAGCACAGCTGGTATAACGCCAGCCTCGGCGGTCAGTACACCTCGGGTATCAATGCCTGCCGCGTCGGCGCGGGTGACGTGTTCAAGGGCTGCTTCACCAATGAACCCGACCACGACGCCTACCGTACGTACAACGGCGCACTCTCCGGCGGCTACCGCTGGGACGACGGTACCGAGCTCACCGGCAGCTGGCTGCGCAGCAAGGGCGACATCGAATACGACGGCGACTTCCAGAACCTGACCCGCCGCTCCCAACAGGTCGCCGGCGCCAAACTCGCCTTCAACGCGCTGGACAACTGGCGCATGTCGATCAGCCTGGGCCAGAATCAGGACCGCGCCGACAACTACCTCAACGGCGCCGACAAGACCCTGGACTTCGTCAACTACGGCGTCGACAAGGCGCGCGTGGGTTACCTGTATTCCAAGCGCAACCAGGCGTCCTGGCAGAACGACTTTACCCTCGCGACGGGCCAGACCCTGAGCGTCGGTGTCGATTACCAGCAGGAAAAGCTGAAGAGCGATACGGATTACCTCAAGGACACGCGCAACAACACCGGCGTGTTCGCGCTGTACCAGGGCATCTTCGGCGCCAATGAGATCCAGCTGTCGGCCCGCCACGACCACAACACGCAGTTCGGCAACCACACCACCGGTTCGGCGGCCTACGGTTTCCGCTTCGACAACGGCATGAAGGTCACCGCCTCCTACGGCACGGCGTTCCACGCACCGACCTTCAACGACGAGTACTACCCGTACGGCGCGCCCGTGGACCTGAAGCCGGAGAAATCGCGCACGGCCGAGATCGGCCTGTCTGCGCGTCCGGGCATCTGGAACTGGGCGGTCAATGCTTACCAGACCCGGGTGACCGACCTGATCGGCTCGGACGCGAACTTCATCCCCATCAATGTCAGCAAGGCGCGGATCCGGGGCGTGGAAGGGCAGCTGGGTGCGGACGTGGACGGCTGGCACCTGCGTGCCTACGGCACCCTGCAGCAGCCGAAGGACCGCGACAGCGGCGAGGAGTACAACAACCTGCTCGCCCGTCGTCCCAAGCGCACGGCCCGTATCGATGTGGACCGCGACCTCGGCGCCTTCACCCTCGGCGGCTCGGTCTATTCGGCCGGCTACAGCTACGACGATGCGGCCAACACCACGCGCCTGGGCGGTTACACCACCGCCGACGTGCGCGCGACCTGGCACGTGGACAGCGACTGGAGCGTTCAGGGTCGTCTGGCCAATGCGTTCGACCGTCGCTATGAGACGGCGGCGTACTACAACCAGCTGGGGCGGACGTATTACCTGACGGTTCGGTACTCGCCGGCGCGTTGAGGCGACCCCATCGCCGCTGAAGCGGCTCCTACATAAAGACCGCCGCCTTGCAGAGGTTAGGCAGATTTTGTGTAGGAGCCGATTCATCGGCGATTCCTTAATGCTTTGCCTCGATATAAATGAACGCGACACCCCTGCCTTCCGGCAGGGCCCCCACTAAAGGCACACGCGACACCGTCGCGCTGCCGTCATAAAGTCCACGGGCGCGGGTATGCTTCCCGCGATCACAGGAAGTGTCGTGAACTTTTTTGCACCATTCATTCGCCGGCCAATTGGTACGTCGCTGCTTGCGGCGGGGCTGACTCTTGCCGGTGCTATCGCCTACATGCTGTTGGGCGTGGCGGCGCTGCCCTCGATCGAGGTGCCGGCGGTATTCATCCAGACGCAGATGCCGGGCGCCAACGCGCAGACCATGGCATCCACCATCATTGCGCCTCTGGAACGCCACCTCGGCCAGATTCCGGGTGTGGACCAGATGTACTCGAACAGCACCGAAGGTGCCGGGTTCGTTCGTGTCCGTTTCACCATGGACCGCAGCACCGACGCTGCCGCGCGCGACGTGCAGGCGGCCATCAACGCCGCCGCGGCCGACCTGCCGGCCGGCATGCCCACGCCGCCGCAGTACTTCAAGTTCGACACGGGCCAGATTCCGGTCCTGCTCGTCGCGTTCACCTCGAAGACGATGCCGCCGGACAAGCTCTTCGACGTGGTCAATACGCTGATCATGCCGAACGTGAAGCAGATCGACGGCGTCTCGCGCGTGCAGGTGTTCGGCGGCACGCCGCACGCGGTGCGCATCGAGCTCGATACCAACGCGCTTGCCGCCAAGCAGCTCACCGCCAACGACGTCTCCAATGCGCTGAACGCGGCCAACGTGAATTCCCCGCAGGGTGTGCTATCCGACGGCGCCACGCAGATGACGGTGACGGCTAACGACGGCCTGCGCGAGCCGGCGGATTTCGCCAGCATCCTGATCGCCGTACGCAACAACGTGCCGGTACGCCTGTCGGACATCGCCAAGGTGAGCAGCGGTGAGCAGGACCAGTACCAGGCGGCGTGGTTCCAGGGCGACCGCTCGGTCACGATGCAGATCAGCAAGCGGCCGGAAGCCAATTCCATCGCCACCGCTGAAGCGATCCGCGCGGCCTTGCCGCGCTTCCAGTCGTCGTTGCCCGCCGATGCGGTGGTCACGCCGATCTTCGACCTCACGCAGACCACCCAGTCGGCCCTGCATCAGGTGAAGGTCGCGCTGCTCATCAGTATCGTGATGGTCGTGCTGGTGATGATGGTGTTCCTGCGTCGCCTGGGTCCGACGATGATCGCCACGCTCAGCGTGCCGCTATCGCTGGCCGGTGCGTTCGTGGTGATGTGGATCCTCGGTTACACGCTCAACACCATGTCGCTGATGGCGCTGGTGCTGTGCATCGGCTTCGTCGTGGACGACGCGATCGTGGTCATCGAGAACATCGTCCGTCACATGGAAAACGGCTCTGGCCCCATGCCGGCCTCGCTCGATGGCGTACGCGAGATCGGCTTCACCGTCGTTTCCATCACGCTCTCGCTGATCGCCGTGTTCGCGCCGCTGCTGTTCGGCAACAACATGATCACCAAGCTGCTTCGCGAGTTCTCGGTGACGCTTGCAGCAGCCGTCCTGATCTCGGCCGTCGTCTCGCTGACCCTGACGCCGGCACTGTGCGCCAGGTATCTCAAGCACGACGAGCCCGACCGCAAGGTAAGCCGCTGGGAGCGGTCGCTCGAGCGCTTCGACCGCGGGTTGCTCGGTGTCTACCAGCGCGCCCTCGACTGGGCGCTACGGCACCGGCGGATCATGCGCTGGCAGCCGCTGATCCTGCTTATCGCCACCTTCGGGCTCGGCTTCGCCGTGGTGAAGACCGCCGGCGGCAATTTCATGCCTGACGAAGACACCGGCATGCTGCAGGCCGAGGTCACCGCCGACGCCAACATCTCGCCCGACGAAATGTCACGCCGCCTCAAGCGTGTCGGCGAGATGATGCAGAACGACCCCACCGTTGCCGATGTGAGCACCATCCTCGGTAGCGGCAATGACGGTGCGGCCGTCGGCAACTCCGGCTTGATGTTCATCGACCTCAAGCCCAAGGGTAGCGGCCCGGGGCAGCGCAAGGAATCGATCAAGGAGATCATGGAGCGCCTGGGCAAGGACTACGAGAAGCTCTCGGATATCCAGGTCTTCATGAGCCCCGTGCAGTTCCTCGGCGGCGGTGGCAACAACGGCAACCGCGGGCAGTACTCCTTCCAGCTGATCAGTACCGGCGGCGAGAACCTTCAGCCGTGGGTGATGAAGCTGGTGCGCAAGATGCGTACCGTGCCGGGGTTCAAGGACGTCGGCAGCGACTTCGACGTGGTCGGCAAGCAACAGATGTTGCAGGTCGATCGCGACGCCGCCGGGCGCCTGTCGGTCGGCATGGGCATGGTCGACTCCGCGCTGTACAACGCCTTCGGCCAACGGCAGGTATCGATCATCTACTCGGATATCAACCAGTACTGGGTGGTGCTCACCGCGGCCGCGGCGCAGACCTTGAGCCCCGACGCCCTGTTGAATACCTACGTGAAGAGCGGGACGGGCGTCATGGTGCCACTGTCGGCCATGGCGAAGATCGCGCCGGTCGCGACACCCACGTCGGTCACGCACCAGAACCAGCTCGAATCGGCCGATATCACGTATAACCTCGCGCAGAAGATCTCCGCGGACAAGGGCAACACCATGGTCGAGGAGGCCGTGCGCCAGCTCAACCTGCCCGAAGGTATCCGCATGGATTTCACCGGGGCGAATCAGCGTCTGAAAGACGCGCAGTCCAACGGCATGGTGTTGCTGATCGGTGCGATCCTCGCCGTCTACATCGTGCTGGGCATTCTCTACGAGAGCCTCGGTCATCCGCTGACGATCATCTCGACGCTGCCGGCCGCCGGCGCGGGTGCCTTCCTCGCCATGCTGGTCACGCAGACACAGCTCACGCTGATGGCGATCATCGCGGTGCTGTTGCTGATCGGCATCGTGAAGAAGAACGCCATCCTGATGGTCGACTTCGCACTCGTCGCGCAACGCGAGCACGGCATGTCGCCGGTGGAAGCCATCCGTCAGGCCGCGCTGGTGCGCTTCCGCCCGATCACCATGACCACCCTGGTGGCGATGGGCGCGGCCCTGCCGCTGGCGATCGGCTTCGGCGTGGGCTCGGAGATGCGTCGTCCGCTGGGTATCGCCATCGTCGGCGGCCTGCTGGTATCGCAGCTACTGACCCTGCTCAGCACGCCGGCCATCTACCTGTGGAACCACGACCGCAAGATCCGTGTGGCCCGGCGCAAGCATCGTCGGATGCTGAAGTATCGCTACAAGATCTGGTTGAAGATCCGGAAGGCCCGCCGAGCCTCGGGCATCGCCGCTGAAGCGGCTCCCACATAAGGCAACCCGGTTGTTTGTAGGAGCCGATTCATCGGCGATCGGGTGCTAGCCGCTTCGCCGCTTCGTTGGCTTTTCGCCGCTGAAGCGGCTCCCACATGTACCTGTTTTCAGGCAACCGGCTCGACCTCGGCGACTACCGGTGACGTTGCCGGCAACATATGCGCTTTCTTCCAGGTGCCGCGGCGGTAATACACCGTTGTGATCGCAAGCGAGACGAGCGAGCCCACCGGGAAACTCCACCAGATGGCATCCGCGCCCATGACCGGCTCCAGCAAGGCGGCAAACGGATAGCGCACGAGCCACATCGAGATGATCAGCACGATCAGCGGCAGCATCACTGCGCCCGTGGCACGCACCACACCGAACATCACGAAGGTCACGCCGAACAGCAGGAAGGACCAGACCACGATGTGGTTGAGGTGCTGCGCGATACCGATCGCCGAACTGTCACTGCCAAGGAACAACGCCAGCGCGGCACGATTGAACAGGTAGATGACGAGGACCAGTGAGCCGGTAAGCGCAAAGTTTGTCAGCACACCCGCGCGGCCGATGCCGGCAACACGATCCCACCGCTTCGCCCCGACGTTCTGCGCCACCATCGACGACACCGCGGAGCCGATCGCCAACGCGGGCATCTGGATGTACGTCCACAGCTGCGATGCGGCACCGAAGGCAGCGGTCGTCTGCGAACCGTGCCGGTTGACCAGGGACATCATGATGATCGCCGAGGACGAGATCACGACCATCTGCGCGCCCATCGGCAGCCCCTTGGCCAACAGGGCCTTGAGAATGGTGACGTCGGGCACGAGAAGCCGCAGTTCGTGACGATGGATGCAGAGGAAGTATTTTTTCCGGTACAGCCAAACGATCAGTGCGAGCAGGGTGCCCGTCTGCGCGATCAGCGTCGCGACGGCCGAGCCGGCGATACCCATGCGCGGCACGGGCCCCAGGCCGAAGATGAAAAGTGGATTGAGGGCGATGTCGAGGATCACCGAGATCAGCATGAAGACGAAGGGCGTCCGCGAGTCGCCCGCACCACGCAGCGTCATCATGAGGAAGGTGTAGAGGTACATCGCCGGCAGCGCGACGAAGATGATCCGCAGGTAGGCGATCGCGAAGGGCTGCGCGTCGTGTGGCGTGCCCATGGCCCGAAGCATCGCCGGCGTGGCAACGAAGCCCACGATGGCGACCAGCAGTGAGATCGCGACGAAGAAGCCGAGACCCGTACCGACCACGCGCCGCGCTTCGGGAATGTCGCGCGCGCCGAGCGTCTGTCCCACCAGGATCGTCGTGGCCATGCCGATGCCGAAGACGACGCCCAGCAGGAAGAACAGGATCAGGTTGGCATTGGACGTGGCGGCAAACGCGGATTCGCCGAGGAAGTGCCCCACCCACACGGCGTTGATCGATGCATTCAGCGACTGCAGCACGTTCGCGCCCAGGATCGGCAGCGAGAAGAGCAGCAACGTGCGGGCGATCGGGCCCTCGGTCAGCGCAGCGCGCGACGCCGGCGGCGTCATGCTTCACCGCCCGCACGCGCGGCGAGGTGGCGAACGTAATCGCGGATATCCGGCGGCCACGCTTCGGTGAGCACGTCGAAGCGTTCGCGGTCGTGCCGATGGAAGGCGCGCGAGGCTTCTTCGTAGTCGGGCAGGTTGCCCGCCAGCGCCATCATCACGCGGTCCACCGCTTCGCTGGCCTGGCGCAGGCGATCCGCCGGTGCCCGCTCGCGACTGGCGACTTCGACCAGCCGACGCAGGGCGACGGATGCGCCACCGGGCTGCGCCGCGAGCCAGCCCCAGTGGCGCGGCAGGAGAGTCACCTCGCGCGCCACCACGCCGAGCTTCGGTCGCCCGGGACCGCGCTTGGCCGGGGCCTCGTTGCCCGGGAGCCTTGCCAGCACGTCGTGAGTGGTACCGCGATAGTCGACGTCGACCGGACGGCCGGTGCTGTCGTCATAGATGATCGGTGAGGCGTCCGGCTGCGCGTCGAGCAGGTGCTTGCAGCGCTCGACAACGGCTGCGAGCGAGCCCGCAGCAAGGCGCGTCATGCCATCGAAGGCGATAAAAGTCGTCATGGGTGTCTCGGGGAGCAGGTGCGATGCCGAGATATTACCCGGATTAAATGAGTCGTCAATAGCCCCGGGTAAAACCCTCCGCAGCGATCCACTCGGCGAAGGCGTGCAGGCGCGCATTGTGCCGCCGATCAGGCGGGTAGACGAGATAGACCGGCAGCGGCGCGGGCTGCCATGCCGTCAATAGGGGAACCAGTTCGCCTTTGGCCAGGTGATCGGCGACGGTGAAGTTGAGGGCCTGCGCCAGCCCGAGACCGGCGATCGCCGCGGCGGTGTGCGCATTGCTTTCGTTGACCTCCACCGCGGCCGTGAAGGGGACCTCGAACGTTCGCTCGCCCTCACGAAAGCGCAGTGGCAGCATCCGCCCGCTGCGCGCGGAAAAGTAACCGACCACGTCGTGGCCGTCGCGGACAATATCCTCCGGCACCTCGGGCGTGCCGCGTCGGGCGAGGTAGTCGGGCGTCGCGCAGAGCGTCCAGGACAGCTCGGCGATCTGGCGCGTCACCAGGTTGGGGTCGTCGCCGGTGCTGCGAATGGCGCAGTCGATACCTTCACTGATCAGGTCGACCGTACGGTCCGTCACCCCGAGCTGTATGTGGATGCCGGGATAGCGCGCGCGGAATGCCGGCAGCGCCGGAATGATCAGGCCCGCCGCCACCGATCCCCCCGTGTCGATACGCAGGTTGCCTACCGGATTGTTGCGACCTCCTGCCAGCGTGGTCTCGAACTCATCCAGTTCCGCCAGCCACTGGCGGGTCCGCTCGTAGTACGCGGCGCCGTGGGCGGTCACCGTGACACGCCGGGTCGTCCGTTCGAGCAGGCGCACGCCCAGTTCGGCCTCGAGACCCTGGATCAGTTTGGTCACCGTGGATTTGGGCATTCGCAAGGCGTCGGCCGCACGGCCGAAGCCGCCGGTCTCCACGAGTCGGCCAAAGACACGGATGGCGAGCAGATGGTCCATGGCTGTTTCCCCGCAGGAATAATGAAATCGCAGTTCGATTATTTATCCACGGTGGGCGAATAACCATAGTAGGTGGATCGACCGCACCGCGGTTATCGGAGCCGAAGACCATGCACACCCTCGCCACCAGCAACATCCACACCACCCGCCATGCCGGCAAGGTCGTCCTCGTCACCGGCGGTAGCTCCGGCCTCGGCCTCGCCACCGCGGAGCGTTTCGTTCGCGAAGGTGCCACGGTCTACATCACCGGCCGCCGCCAGGCGGAACTCGACGCCGCCGCTGCAGCCATCGGTGTCACCGCGATCCAGGGCGACATCGCCAAGGCTGCGGACCTCGACCGCATTTTCGCCACCATTCGCGAAACGAGTGGCCGCCTCGACATCCTCTTCGCCAATGCGGGCGGCGGTGAGTTCGCACCGCTCGGCCAGATCAGCGAAGCGCAGTTCGACAAGTACTTCGGCATCAACGTGAAGGGCACGCTGTTCACCGTGCAGAAGGCGCTGGAGCTGATGGGCCCGGGCTCGGCCATCGTGCTCAACGGCTCGATGGTATCGATCAAGGGCGCACCGGCCTTCGGTGTGTACGCAGCCACCAAGGCGGCGCTCCGCTCGTTTGCCCGCACCTGGGCCAGCGACCTGAAGGGCCGCGACATTCGCGTCAATGTGGTTGCGCCGGGCACCATCGTCACACCGGGCTACAAGACGGAGCTCGGCATGAACGACCAGCAGATCGCCGACTACAGTGCCTATGTGGAAAGCATCACGCCGCTGGGCCGCACCGGCACGCCGGACGAAATCGCCAAGGCGGTCTCCTTCCTCGCCTCAGACGAAGCCAGCTACATCACGGGTATCGAACTGTTCGTCGATGGCGGCCAGGCCCAGATCTGAAGAGCCATGTGGGAGCCGCTTCAGCGGCGAAAAGCCTACGGAGCGGTTTAGCCGAAGTCCATCGCCGGCATAGCCGGCTCCCAAAAAGAGCTACAAACCCCAGGCGTAGGAGTCCATGGAAAGGACACCGTAAGTGATGCCTCCATCGATGGCGGTGGGGGCATCGTTACCGCCGGCACCGGCGGCGACGAGGAGCGGAAGGTAGTGCTCCTCGGTGGGATGCGCACGAATGGCGCTGGGCGCGAGCCGACGGTAGTCGCGCAGCGCGTCCGTATTGCCGTCGAGCACGGCCTTGCGGCTCCAGGCCGCAAACTCGCTGGCATACGCGGCGTTCTCGCCCGAACGCCGCACTTCGTACAGGTTGTGCGTAAGGCTGCCCGATCCGACGACGACAACGCCTTGCTCGCGCAACGGCGCCAGCGCCTTGCCCAGCCTGAGCGCGCCGGCCGTGTCGAGGTTGTGCGGCATCGACACCTGGATCACCGGGATGTCCGCATCCGGACGCAGGTAGCGCAGCGGTACCCACGCGCCATGGTCATAGCCGCGCTCGGGGTCGACGATCGCGACGAAGCCCGCGTCGATCAACAGCGACGCCGTCTCGCAGGCCAGCCCTGGCGACCCCAGCGAGGGGTATGTCAGCGCATAGAGCGGCGGCGGGAACCCACCGAAGTCGTGGATCGTTCCCGGCATGGCCGCTCCGGTCACGCGGATCCCGCCCGTCTGCCAGTGCGGCGAGACGACGACGATGGCCATCGCACTGGCCAGGCGCTCACCGATGTCCGTCAGGCGCGGGCCTAACAGGCCGGGCTCCAGGGCAAACGTCGGGGCACCGTGGGAGATGAACAGGGCGGGCGCGCGGGGCATGGCTGATACCTGATGAAGCGGAGGCGGCTGCCTCCTCTCATCAATGTAGGGGGTGTGACCCGAGGGATAAATCGCCGTGGGAAGAACACATTGGCGCACCCGGGGAACAACCGGACACGTTGGATCGCCGACGTCAGCTCAAACGAAGTTCGTGCGCAGCCTGACCCAGCTCGTCGATCGACACCGGTCGCGAGAAGAAAAAGCCCTGCATCGACGTGCATTCTTCGTCGAGCAACCAACGACGCTGGCGGTCGGTCTCCACACCCTCGGCGACCACCTCGAGGTTGAGGCTGCGGGCGAGGAAGACGATCGAGCGACAGATGGACGCGTCGACGTCGTCCTGCAGCAGCGCACTGGTGAAGTGCCGGTCGATCTTGATCTTGTCCAGCGGCAGCCGCGACAGGTACGTCAGGTTCGAATACCCGGTGCCGAAGTCGTCCAGCGCGATGCTTACGCCCATCGCGCGCAGCTCGTGCAAGGTACGAATAGCGCGCGCCGGCTCATTCATGAAAGCGCTTTCGGTCAGCTCCAGCTCGAGCAAGGAAGCACTCGCGCCGGTTTCAGCCAGGGCTTGCCGCACCTCGGCCACGAGATCGATGTGTACCAGTTGCTGCGCCGAAATATTCACCGCGATCCGGCAATCGGCACCCAGCAGTTCCGCGATACGACGTTGCTGCCGGCACGCCTCGCGCAAGACCCACTGGCCGATCTGCACGATGGCGCCGGTCTCTTCCAGCAAAGGCACCAGCTTATCGGGCGTACCCAGATCGCCCGGCGCGGATGGCCAGCGCAACAAGGCCTCCACACCGATGACCCGGCCGTCGTCACCGGCGTGCTGGGTTTGCCAGGCAAGCGCCAGCTCGTTATCGAGATTGGCCCCGGACAACCGCGACAGCACGGTCAGGCGGGCCATGGCCGTGGCGTGCATATCGGCAGAAAAGCGCTTCCATGTGTGCCGCCCCGACCGTTTCGCGTCGTACATGGCCGTGTCGGCGTTGCGAATCAGCGTGTCGGCATCGGAACCATCGCGCGTCGCGAACGCGACGCCGATGCTGCACTTCAGGCGCTGCACCGTACCGCCCACTTCCATCGGCTCTTCGATCGCACGTTGGATACGCGGCAGGACATCGAGCGCGCGTGCCGGCGAGCAGGTGAAAGGCAGCATAGCCACGAATTCGTCGCCACCGAAGCGTCCGATGTGACCGAGGCCGTCGAGCACGTCGCCCAGCTTGAGCGTCACGTCGCGCAACACCTGATCGCCCAGCGCGTGGCCGAGTGCGTCGTTGATGAACTTGAAATGATCCAGGTCGACAAAGAGCACCATGACGCCCGAGCCATCGCGCTGCGATTGGCGGATCAGGTGCTCCAACTTCTCGCGCAGCGCGCGGCGGTTGGGCAGGCCGGTGAGTTCGTCGTGCGTCGCCTGATGATTGAGTCGTTCTTCGTAACGGCGCTGCTGGGTCAGGTCCCGCACGATCGCCAGCGTGCCGCGCCCGCGGGAATCGCGGTAATCGGACAGCGCCAGCTCGGCCTCGAAGGGCATGCCATCTTCGGGGTTCAGCCACCCGTTGACACTGCTGCCTTCCGGCGCTCCACCACGCATCGCCTCGAGGGCATCGGCGTCCATGAATTCCGCCGCGTGACGACCGACCAGGGTCGTGCCGTCGTGACCGAGGCGTTCCTCGGCGAGCAGGTTGGCGTACTCGATGCGATCGTTGCGCACGATGATCACGGGCAAGGGCATGCGCGTCATCAGCTGCCGATAGGCCGCCTCGCTCGCGGCGAGGTCGCGGTCGGTGTCGCGCAGCCGGCGACGCGCATCGTACAGCGCGGTGATCTCGCTGATGGTACCGGCAAGAATGGGCTTGCCGTCCTCGTTGGTGATGCGCGCGGCGCGCAGGTTCACCTGCACCTGGCGGCCGTCGGGCCGGCACAGACGGTGTTCGAATTCGTAGGGACCATCGCCGCTGGCGAAGAGCTCCAGCCACGCCACAAGCGCGGGCTGGTCTTCGGGATGGACAAGCTTGTAGTACGTACCCTGGCGTCCGTCGACGCGCTCGGGCGGCAGGCCCGTGATCTCATGTACCTGCCCGGACCACGCGATGACGCGCGAGCTGAGGTCGGCCTCCCACAGGCCGATGTGACCGGTCCGCTGCACGTCGCCAAGATGACGCGTGCTGCGTGACAGGGCGTCCAGCAGATGGCTCTGCCGGCGATAGGCGCGGTCGAACGCAGCGGCAAAGGCGTTGAGCAGGAGGACGAGGGCGAAGGTTGCCAGCATCGACGAGCGGGCCTGCCGGAACCACTCGTCGAAGATACCGGCGCGTTCGAGGCCGACCTGGACGGCGAACGGGTAATGCGCCGAGGCGGCCCACGCGTAGATTCGCAGGTCGTCGGCGTGCTGTCCGCTCGCTCCGGGCGTCGGCGCGACCCCAGCCCAGGGGCTGCCACGGTCCGTGCGGTTGCTGACGAAGCGCCGGCCGTCCAGCGAGAAGACGGTCATCTCCGCGATGCCGCCCATCATCGAGCGGCTCATGCCATCGCGCACCCGCGCATCGTCGATCAGGGTGCCAAAGGCCGCCGGCTCCGCGACGCGCGAATCGACCAGGATGCGGATGGTCGGTGGCACCCCGTCCTGTCCGTCGGCCACGGCCACACGCACGCTGGCGCCAAGCGCCTCGTGCCGGGGAGCGTCCAGGCTATGGCGCCAGTTCATCAGGGGCACGCTGGTACAGGCGAGCACGCCGCCTTCGGCATCCAACGCAACAAACGTGGGCAACTCGGGATGGCGTGCCTGCACTTCGGCCAGGCGCATGTGCAGGGGACCCGGGTCCGCGGTGTCGATCGCGTTGCGCAGGGCGAGTAACGGTCCGAGGCTGGCGTCGATGTCCTGGTCGACCATACGCACCGCGCCACTGGCCGAGCCGGCGAGTTGGCGACGTCCGTTGGCCAGCATGCCCCGATAGGCATCGACTTGCAGGATGGCCACCAGGGTAACGAGACCCACGGTAAGGCCGAGCGAGACGCCCCAGGTGGTCAGACGGATACGCCGGGTGCGCAGCTTCGCCGCCCCCTTGTCCATCGCGCCTTCCACCGTCCCGCCCCCTTATTGCGCCCCATCGCCGATCCCATTCCCGCGGCCGTTCGGCGGCGGGGCTCTGTAGGTCTGTAACGGCAGGGGACCCGTCGCCTTGACCCCCTTGGGCGACGGACCGTGCCGTCACGAAAGGAGGGTGCAATATCGGCACGAATATTCTTAAGTACCCTCTTCCATTCACGTTCGCTGAACACTATTTACCGAACGATCCGGTTCACAAACAAACGTTCCTCCATAAGGACTGCTCCCCCCATGCGCTCGTCCCCACTCGCACTTGGCCTCGTGGCCGCCCTGTCGCTGTCCGCTGTCGCCGTCCCCGCCGCCGCCGAAACCCATCTGGAACTCCAGGGCGGCCGCAGCTACATGGACACGCACGGCACCAGCGTCTTCTTCATCGAATCCGTGTTCGACGCCCATCCGATGGGCCAGAGTCGCTTTACCTGGTCTCCGGATGTCTCCATCGGTTACATCAACGGCCGCGACATCGCGCGCTACGCCGATTCGCACCCGGGTGTGACGAACAACGTGTGGATCGGCGCCGCCGGCGCCCGCCTCCACTACGGCACCGACGCCGACTGGTACCAGCCGCTCTTCTTCAGCTTTCAGGTAGCCGGCACCGCGGGTGGACATACCCAGGCGCTGTCGAGCAGCTACCAGTTCGTCAGCACGCTCGGCTGGCAGATGAAGAACGTGAGCTTCCAGATCCGCCACATCTCGAACGGCAGCTTCCACGAGCCGAACCGCGGCGAGACGATGGCTTTGGTGGGCATCGGCTTCAACCTCTGATCCTATCGGTGGCGCTTTGCGAACAGAGCCGGTGCCTCGTAGCACCGGCTTTTTGTTTTTATGCGGGGGTGTTTGGGGCGGGCTCGCCTTTGGCCTCGCGTTGTGCGCGCGCGCTCGCCGTGGCGTCGCAAGAGCCGGCGGGTATCACCCTCGGGGACCCGTCTACGGCGACCCCCTAAGGAAGGGCCGCGTCCCGCGGCCGTATCTCAATGGCCTTCGGCCGGGTCGGGCATCGCCCGGGGATTTTCGACTCGACATCCTGTCTCGCGAAAATGGCCGGCCATCCATGGCCGGCCCCCTGCGGGCCTGATCCGGTCGAAGCCCTCGCCTTCGCTAACCGTCCCCGAGGGTGATACCCGCCGACTCTTCCCAATACTGAGGTTCGTGAGGTCGAGCGCACCGCTCGCGATCGGGGTGGGCGACCGCGCTTTCGCACGCGACGCGACGTGCGCCGGCAATGCTGCATCTCGCAACGCACCGCTTCCGCCAGTTCACACGACGGACGCCACTCGTTGCTCCGACAACGGCACTCACGGCCACGACGATGGGACGGACGCTCGAAGACGACGAGCAAGAGCGGGGTGCGAATAGCGAGGGACGAGTGGCTAGTGGCGAGTAGCGAGTAGCGAGCAGCGAGCGGCAGCGGCGCCGGAACGGCTACGGCTACGGCTACGGCTACGGCTACGGCAATGGCAATGGCAATGGCAATGGCAATGGCGACAGCGACAGCGACAGCGAGCGTATGGCGGCACCGCACACCGCACACCGCGTGACACACCACGATCGCCAGCGGTGCTCTGCCCGCGATCAACCTCAACGCTGGGAAGAGCCGGCGGGTGCCACCCTCGGGGACAGTTAGCGTAGGCGAGGGCTTCGACCGGATAAGGCCCGCAGGGGGCCGGCCATGGATGGCCGGTCATTTTCGCGAGACAGGATGTCGAGTCGAAAATCCCCGGGCGATGCCCGACCCCGCCCGTAGGGCAATTAAGTAAATGGCGGCGGTAGCCGCCCTCCCTAGGGGGTCGCCGTAGACGGGTCCCCGAGGGTGGCACCCGCCGGCTCTTGCGACGCCACGGCGAGCGCGCACAACGCGAGCCCGAAGGCGAGCCCGCCCCCAAACACCCCCGCATAAAACAAAAGCCGACGCTGCGAGGCGCCGGCCTTTGTTCTGAGAGCATCGCCGCTGAAGCGGCTCCCACAGGATTGCGTGGTGTTAGTGGCCTGCGGCGGCCGGACCGGCTTTCGCCGCGAACGGTGGCTTGGCCAACCAGACAACGAACACCAACGCGATGAACACGTAACCCAGTAGCTGGAAGACCTCATTGAAGGAGATCTGGTATCCCTGGTTGGTGATCATCTGGTTCAGTGCCGATGTCGCGTACTGCGCATCGCCATGCCCGATCGTGGTCAGTGCCTGTTGCGCCGTTGGATCGAACGGCGTGATCGATTCGGTCAGCCGCTCGTGATGGACGATCGCCCGTCGATCCCACAGGAACGTGGTCAGTGACGCGGCAAAACTACCGCCCAGCGTACGCAGGAACGTGGCGAGACCGGAGCCCGCCGCGATCTCACGCGGCTGCAGGTCCGACAGCAGGATGCTGAGGATCGGCATGAAGAACAACGCCACGCCCAGGCCCTGGATCAACTGCACCATCGCGACACTGTAGAAATCGACATCGAGATAGAAGTCCGACCGCATGAAGCACGTCGCGCCCATCACCAGGAACGCGCCCGAGGCCAGCACACGCAGATCAAACTTGTGCGCGTAACGGCCCACGAAGGGCGTGAGGATCACCGGGATGATACCCAGTGGCGCTGCGGCAAGACCCGCCCACGTGGACGTGTACCCGACGTTGCGTTGCAACCACTGCGGCACCAGCAGGCCGATGGCGATGAACGCCGCGTACGCCAGCACGAGACACAGCGTGCCCATGGCGAAGTTTCGATGCCGGAACAGTTTCAGGTTCACGATCGGGTCCTTGTCCGTCAGCTCCCAGATCAGGAACACGGCCAGGCCGATCACCGCGATGATCGCGGTAACGATGATGAAGGGCGACGAGAACCAGTCCTCGTCATTGCCCTTGTCGAGCACGACCTGCAGCGCACCCACGCCGATGATCAACGTGATCAGGCCAACGTAGTCGACCTTGGGTTTCTCGGTGACCTCCGGGCGTCCCTTCATCTGGTTCGCCACGACGAAGCTGGCGAAGATGCCGATCGGCACGTTGATGAAGAAGATCCACGGCCAGGTGTAGTTGTCCGTGATCCAGCCACCGAGAATCGGGCCGGCGATGGGCGCGACGACGGTGACCATCGCCAGCAGGGCCAGGGCCATGCCTCGTTTGGCGGGTGGATAGATCGAGATCAGCAGGCTCTGCGTGATCGGATACATCGGTCCGGCCACCGCGCCCTGGATGGCACGAAAAACGATGAGCATGGTCATGCTCTGTGCGATGCCGCACAGGAACGAGGCCATCGAGAACAGCAATGTGGCCATGACGAACAGCTTGGTTTCACCGAAGCGGCGCGTCAGGAAGCCGGTCAGCGGCAGCGCGATGGCGTTGCTGACCGCGAACGAGGTAATGACCCACGTGCTCTGGTTGGAGCTGACGCCCAGGTTGCCCGCGATGGTCGGCAGCGACACGTTCGCGATCGTCGTGTCGAGCACCTGCATGAACGTCGCAAGTGATAAGCCGATCGTGGACAGCGCCAGGTTTGGCGGTCGGAATTCGGTGCTCATGAGGCGGCCTCCTTACTTCGGAGCCTTCTGCTGCTCGCCTTCACCGGCCGATGCGTTCTCGTGGATCACGCGGGCGATGTCCTTGTCGGCGTCGGCAAGCTGCTTGTCGTAGATCGGCGTGGAGAACTCGGCCTTGGTCGGCGCCTGCGTGGATAGCAGCGGGCCGCTCTGGTCGTGCAGCGACACCGTCACCTTGGTCGACAGGCCCAGGCGCAACGGCTTGTCTTCGAGCTGCTTCGGCTCGGTGAAGACCACGCGTACCGGCACGCGCTGGACGATCTTGATCCAGTTACCCGTGGCGTTCTGCGCCGGCAGGATCGAGAACGCGCTACCACTGCCGATGCCCAGGCTGCGGATCTTTGCCTTGTAGACGGTCTTGCCGCCGTACAAGTCCGCCGTCACGTCGACCGGCTGGCCGATGCGCATGTTGCTGAGCTGGGTTTCCTTGAAGTTCGCGTCGATCCACACCTCATGCAGCGGCACGACGGCCATCAGGGCCGCACCCGGCTGCACGCGCTGGCCGACCTGCACCGTACGCTTGGCGACGTAACCGTCAACCGGCGCGACCAGGGTGGCGCGAACGTCATCGAGGTAAGCCGAACGCAGCTTGGCGGCCGCGGCACGGACGTCCGGATGCGAGGCGACGACGGTATCGTCGACCAGCACCTTGTTGCTGCTGTAAGCCTGCTTCGCGGAAGCCAGGCTGCTCTCGGCGGAAGTCAGCGTATCGGCGGCGTGCGAGAGTTCTTCGGCCGAGATCGCGCCGGACTTGGCGAGATCGCGGCGACGGTTGTAGTCGTCACGCGCACGATCCACAGCGGTCTGGCGCACGGCAACATCGGCCTGCGACGAGGTTACGTTGTTATAGAGCCCGCGCACCTTGCGTACCGTGTTGGCGAGGTTGGCACGAGCGCTTTCCAGCGCGACCTCGGCGTCGCTCGGATCGAGCTTCACCAATACGTCGCCCTGGTGGACGAGGTCGCCGTCATCGGCACCGATCGAGGTGACCGTACCAGCAATCTGCGGAGTGATCTGCACGACGTTGCCGTTGACGTAAGCGTCGTCGGTGTCCTCGTACCAGCGGCCGTCCACGAAGTACCAGACGGTCCAGCCGATCGCGGCCAGCACGATCACGGCAACCAGGAGCTTGAGGAAGAAGCCGCGACGGCTCTTCGGGGGCGGCGCGACGACGGCGCCGGATGGGGCGATGGTTTCTTGTGACATCGGAAGCTGCCTCGGTACGATTTTTAATGGGTTGCGGGCGTGGCGGCGACGACCGGCTGGTCGTCGGCCTCGGGGCGGAAACCGCCGCCGAGCGCCTGAATGAGTTGGACGGACGTGTCGACCTGCTGGGCCTTCAGTGAGGCCATGCGCTGCTGGGCTTCGAGCAACTGCTGGCGCACCGCGAGCGATTCCAGGTAGCTGCCGACACCGGCCTTGTAGCGCAGTTGCGAGAGGTCGTACGCCTGCTGCGCGGCATCCTGCGCACGCTGCTGCGCCTGGATCTGCGTGCCCACCGAGTCGAGCCCGGAGAGATCGTCGGCCACTTCGTTGAGCGCGCCCACCAGCGTCTTGTTGTACTGGGCGACGGCGAGGTCGTACTCGGCGTCCTTACCCGACAGGTTGGCGCGAAGGCGACCGCCGTCGAAGATCGGCAGGCTCACCGCCGGCAATACCTGCCAGAAGCGCGCACGCGACGAGAACAGGTTGTCCGAGCCACCGGCAGCCTGCGCGGCAAGGATGCCGAGCGACACGTTGGGCAGGAACTCCGTCTTCGCCGAGGCGATGTCCTTCGACGCGGCCTCGACGCGCCAGCGCGCAGCGACCAGGTCGGCGCGGTGACCGAGCAGGTCGGCCGGCAGGTTCGCCGGAATCGCCACCGTCGACGGGGTCAGCACGGCTGGACGGGCGATGTCGATGCCACGGTCCGGACCCTTGCCCAGCAGCATGCTCAGCGAGATGCGCGACGAATCGATGGCGCGCGCGGCCACCGCGATCTCACGATCGGCCGAGGCCACTTCGCTGTCGGCCTGCTTGACCTGCGTCTGGTTGTCGACGCCGGCGGCCACGCGCTGAAGGGTCAGCTTCTGCGAAGCCTTGCTGCGATCGAGTTCAGCCTTGGCCACGTCCAACTGGGTGAATGCATAGCCCAGCTGCACATAAGCGCGGGCGACGTTGGTCGAGATCTCGATACGCGCGGCGCGGGCATCGATCTCCGTAGCGCGCTGGCTGCCGAGAGCGGCTTCCCACGCGGCACGCTTGCCGCCCCACAGGTCCAGGTCCCAGCTGAAGTTGCCGTAGCCGAACTTGGTCCACGAGAAGTGGTTACCCGGCGGAGACGGCAGCAGCGAACCCGGCAAGTGCGCACCGGCGGCGCCCGCACCGACACTGAAGGTCGGGTCGCGCGCTGCATCGGCGCCGCTGGCCTGGGCCTGCGCCTGACGCACGCGCGCATCGGCCGTGGCCAGGTCCGGGTTGTCCTTGAGGGCTTCCTCGATCAGCGACGTGAGCTGGCTGTCGCCCAGCCCGGTCCACCAGTCAGCCGACGGCCAGCCGGCCGGCGAGACGGCGACCTTCGACAGGGTACGGTCGGCGTGAAGGGTGGTCGGATCGGTGAGCTGACCCTGTGGATCCAGTCCACGGCTGGTGACACAGCCGGAAAGAATCAACGCGGCCCCGACGGCCGCCACGAGAGTGTGCAGACGCATGCGTTTTGCCTCGGACGTTTAGTTCAGTCTTTGTCGCGGAGCGCGTTGAGCACGCGCTCCAGGTAATCGTGCAACTGATCGCGCTCGGTCTTGGAGAGGTCCTTCTGGGCCCGTTCCAGCGTCGCGATGTTGCTTTCGTAGAGGTGCTTCCAGAGCGCTTCGCCGGCTTCGGTCAGCTCGATGCGCAACGCGCGACGGTCCTGCTCGTGCTGCTTGCGCCGCAAGTAGCCCTTGGACTCGAGCTGGTCGAGCTGGCGCGTCATCGCGCCACCATCGAGGTCTACCGCCCGGGCCAGTTCCGTCGCCGTCATCGCACCGTGGGTGGCCAGACGCTTTAGTACATGGAACTGGGTGAACTTGAGGTCCGCGCCCAGTGCGGCGAGATCGGACTCGATCGCGCGGACGATTTCGCTGCGCACCATGCCGATGAGCGCACCCAGGCTGTCTCGGCCGTCATAGGAAAGGCACAGATGGTTGTTCATGGACGTGCATTCTATTGCCTCAAAGATAGTTGTCAAGGCAATATACGCCCGGCTGATAGTTCACATTTCTCGGATATTCATCCTTCGTCGGCCAACAGAGCCGCCAGGGCTGGGTCACGCACCTCGAAAAGATCGAAGACACCCAGCGCCCTGAGGGTCGGCAACTGAGCCAGCAAGCGGGGTTCCAGGCGGCGAACCTGCTCTTCGGGGGTGCTGGGATCGAGCATGGCGTGGGCACAGGCGACGAAGGTCACGAGGGCGTCGCCGGCCTCCTGGCCCTCGCTCAACTCGGTTAAATCGGTAGTGACGAGACGGATCATAGGGATCTCCGCTTCAGGGTCACGGGCGCAGGTGTCGGCGGATGCCGCGCGCAGGGACATTTGCTTGGGGTTGCAAATGTTAGCCATGGAAGCTATCGGCCTGATATCGTTAGTGGGCCAAGTTATGTCGAGATTCGGCCAAATGCACGACGAAGTCATACATCGGTTACTGGAGAGCGCTGACGGTCCGCCGCTCATCGCCTACGAGGCTAGAGGCGAGCTGCCCCTCCGCGAAACGGACTGGCACAGTCACGTACGCGGGCAGTTTTTCTATGTGGAACAAGGCCTTTTCATCATCCGCACGGAGGAGGGCTCGTATCTGTTGCCGCCGCACCGCGCGGGCTGGATGCCACCGGGCGTCATGCATACCGTAAGCATCGCGGGCCCCAGTCATGCCTGGGGCGTCTTCATCGCACCCTGCGCCGCGGCTGTCCTGCCCGATCGGCCCAACGTGGTGGGCGTGAACGACCTCTTCCGTGCCATCGTGAAAAGGGCGGCCACGTGGCCGGCGGATGCGGTGACCGTCGATCCCGAGCGCGAGCGCCTCTTCGCCGTGCTGCTCGACGAGCTGCGCCGCGCACCCGTGGAGTCGCTCCACCTGCCCATGCCACTCGACCGGCGCCTTCGCCGCGTTGCCGTGGCCATGTACGAGAATCCACACGACACGCGCGGGATCGAGGACTGGGCCACCTGGGCCGGTATGTCCTCGCGCACGCTTACGCGCCTGTTCCGCCAGGAAACCCAGTGCAGCGTGGCGCAGTGGCGACAGCAGGCGCGGCTGGCGCGTGGACTCGAACGACTGGCGCACGGCGAGCCCGTCTCGGTCGTCTCCGACGCGCTGGGTTATGCGACACCAAGCGCCTTCGTCGCGATGTTCCGCCGCGCCTTCGGCGATTCTCCCGGCCGCTACCTGGCCCGACAAGCCAGCGGCGCCTGAGCCCTCGATCAACGATTGGAGGGGCCGTCAAAGGCCGTCTCGGCCACCGGCTTGCACATCCACAGGCCTTCGAACGTGTAGCGGTCACGACTGCTGCGATCGAGGACGTCGACGGCGATGCGTCCGTGGCGCCATGGGCCGTGACTGCCTTGCGGGCCGATGTCATGACAAGACCGCAGTGGTTCGAATGCGCCCGACTCAGGGTTCGTCATCGCGGATTCCTGCGCGATGCATTCGGCCATCGCTTCGTCGTAGCTCGGCAGGGTGTGCGTGCCGGTAGTGAAACGTTCGCCGGTGCAGGCGGGCGATTCGGCGAACGCCGGCGTCGCTGCAACCAGGGCGGAGATCAGGCTGGCGGCTGCCGAGATACGTTGGATTGCTGCGTGGATGCGGGATCGTTTCATGCCTTGCTCCTCGGTGAGAGAAGCGGAGGCTCGTGGGTTCATTCCGGCGCGGGAATCAGAATAGTCTGAAAAAATCGTCGGGCTTGTGGGGGTGTGGGCTGCGTCACAGTTGGGCTGCTCAACGGGGCATTGCCGACATGCATCGGCTTGGCGCTGTGCCGCTTTTACGATCACCCTTCGCCGCTGAAGCGGCTCCTACATGGGGCTCGCGGGCGACTGGACGGGTTAACTTGCCGGAAAGCGGTAGCCGACGCCGGGTTCGGTTTTCAGCCAACGTGGCGTGGAAGGATCGTCGCCCAGTTTCAGGCGGAGCTTGCCCATGACGATGCGCAAGTAGTGCGTGTCCTGGGTGTGGGTGGCACCCCATACTTCGCGAAGGATCTGTTGCTGGCTGACAACGCGGCCGGGGTGGCGGACGAGGAGCGAGAGTACGGCGAACTCCTTGCGCGTCAGCGCGACCGGGGCGCCGTCGAGCAATACCTCGCGGCGAGCCAGATCGATCGCCAGGCTGCCGTCGTCGTAGCGAACGGGGGCGTCGGCCTGACCACCTTTGGCTCCCTGGCGGAGCAACACGCGCAAGCGTGCCATCAGTTCCTGGATGCCGAAGGGCTTGGTCACGTAGTCGTTGGCGCCGTGGTCGAGCGCGCGAACTTTTTCATTTTCCGAATCGCGCACGGAGAGCATCAGCACGGGCACCTCGCTCCACGTGCGGATCTCGCGAAGGACATCGTGGCCTTCCATGTCCGGAAGGCCGATGTCGAGCACGATGACGTCAGGTGATTGTGTCGCGGCCAGGCCCAGGCCTTCCTGGCCGGTGGCGGCGAGCAGCACCTGGTAGCCCTCGGCGCGCAGGCCGATGTCGAGGAAGCGGCGAATCTGCGCCTCATCGTCGATCACCAGCACTCGTGGAGCGGTAGGGTTCATGCGTTCTCGGCGGGGGGCGTCGGCAGGGGCAGCGAGACCCGGATGGTCGTGCCTCCGCCCGCGTGGGGCAAGGCCTCCACGCTGCCGCCGTGTGCGCCGATCATGCCACGGCAGATGGCCAGCCCCAGTCCGGTGCCCTTGCCGCCGCGATCGCCGCGCGTCACCGAATAGAACATGTCGAAGATCCGTGCGCGCTCGTCTTCCGGGATACCCGGACCGCAATCGGCCACGTCCACCAGCAGGCGGCCGGCCTCGGAGCGGACCGTGACGCGAATCGGTTCCTCCGGCGGGGTGAAGCGGCCTGCGTTCTCGAGGATATTGAACAGCGCCTGCTCGATCAGCGCCGGATGCACGTGCAGCAGCACGGTGTCGGTCGGCAGGTGCATGTCGATCCGCACGTCCGGGAAAAGCTTGTGCATGCGCGACACGGCGGCGGCGACAATCTCACCGGCGTCGACCCAGTCGCGATGAAGCTGCAGCGTGCCATGGCCGAGACGAGTCATGTCGAGCAGGTTCTGGATGTACCGATCCAGACGCTGGCCTTCGCCGAGGATGGCCTGGAGCAGCTCATGCCGCTCGTTGGCGGGCAGCTGGGCGTCGTAGCTGAGCAGGGTGCCGGCGGAGCCGATCATCGATGCCAATGGCGAGCGCAGGTCGTGCGACACCGACGAGAGCAGGGCGCTACGCAGGCGTTCGGTTTCACCCTGGACGCGCGCGCCTTCCAGTTCGTGCGCAAGGCGTGCGCGGTCGAGCGCCTGGCCGATGTCCTGGACCATCGCCATGGCGAGGCTGCGCCGATCGGCGTCGGGCTCGCGGGTACCGAGCGGGAAGCGCAGGGCGACGACGCCGGCGTGCTGGTGCTCGGCGCCGAGCGGCAGCATCCAGCAGGAGGCGGCGTGCAGTGTGTCGGTGTATCGGCCGGCGGGTTCGGCGTGGCCTTCGCACCAGTCGGCCGCGGCGAGGTCCTGCGAGGAGAGTGCAAAGGCATCGGGGACCGAGTTGACCACCTTGAGGTGGCCACTCACGTCGCGCGCGAGCATCGCGATCTCGATCGACAGCGCGCGGGCGAGTGCTGCGGCGCCGGCCTTGCGGATGCTGTCGGCGTCGGCACTGGTCGCGAGCTGCTGGCCCAGCGCGACCAGCGCGCGGGCACGCACCTGCGCCGCACGCAAGGAGGTCACCTGCCCGGCGAGTCGCGTCGCCAGCCGGCTGCAGACCAGCGCCACGACGAGGAACAGGATCACGGCCAGCACATCGTCGGCATTGGCGATGGCCAGCGTGTAGCGCGGCGGAGCGAAGAAGAAGTTGTAGCCGAGGAAACACAGTAGCGCGGTGTACACCGCGACGGCCATGCGCGTACGCACCGCGACGAAGAGCACCGCGGTAAGGAAGATCAACGAGAGGTTGGCCACCGACAGAAAACGATCGGCAACGAAGGACAGCGCCATCGCGATGGCCGTTGCCCCCGTGGCAAAGGCGTACTCACGGCGTGATCCGTTGCCGTCCTGGAAACGCAGGCGTCGACGCGCGCGGGCGCGCTCGGCCGGCGTCGCGACGATGGTCAGCTCGAGGTGGGCGCCGCGACGCAGGAGCTGCTGGGTGAGCGAGAATCCCAGGCGCCGCGCGATCGGTCGCTCGCGCGTGCGCCCGACGATGATCTGGCCCACGCCTTCGCGATCCGCCCAGGCAAGCAGCTCGTCGGCCACCGCGTGCCCGCGCAGGATCACGCCCTCGCCACCGAGACGGCGGGCAAGTCGCATCGCCGAGTCCACGCGCTCGCGACGCTCGGCGTCGAGGCCACCGCGGTCGACGAACACCACGCTCCAGGGCGCGCCACGCCGTTCGGCGATACGCCGGGTGATCCGCACCAGGTACTCACTCTGACCCTGCCCGTCGATCGCCGCCATGCATCGGCGGCGCACCGGCATGGCGTCGCCGCGGGCGAGCATGTGCTCGCGCAGATCGCTGTCGACGTGGGAGGCCACGGTTTCCACCGCGAGCTCACGCAGGGCGGCGAGGTTGGTCGGCGAGAAGTAGGCATCCAGCGCGACGGCCGCTGTCTCGGGCACGTACACCTTGCCCTGCTTGAGCCGGCCGATCAGTTCGCGCGGCGGCAGGTCGACCAGCACGATGTCGCGCGCACGGTCGAGGAAGGCATCGGGCACGGTCTCGCGCACAGCCACGCCGGTGATCCGGCGAATCTGGTCGTTGAGACTCTCCAGATGCTGCACGTTGAGCGCCGTATAGACCTCGATATCCGCATCGAGAAGTTCGGCGATGTCCTGCCAGCGGCGCGTGTGACGGCCGCCGGGGAGATTGGTGTGCGCTAGCTCGTCGACCAGCAGCACGGCGGGACGACGAAGCAGCGCGGCTTCCAGGTCGAACTCGCGGAAGTCCCGGCCGGCATAGCGCACAGGGCGCGTCGGCAGTACTTCCAGGCCCTCGAGCAAGGCGGCCGTATCCGCGCGGCCGTGGGTTTCGACAAGGCCGACCACCACGTCGATGCCCTGGCGCTTGAGGTCGCGTGCCGCGGAAAGCATGGCGAACGTCTTGCCGACGCCAGGTGCGGCACCAAGGAAGACCTTGAGCCGCTGGCCATCCTCTTCCTTGGCGGCACTGAGCAGCGCGTTGGCGCGGGCGTCGCGGTCGTCAGTCATGAGGGGTGGCCGGAGGCAGAGGGGAGCATGGGACAAGGGTAGCGGATGGGGTGGTGCGATCTGGTTTTCGCCGATGAATCGGCTCCTACAGAAGAGCCCGGTACCGACGCATTCTGTGGGCCCCGCTTCGGCGATGGTTGTAGGAGCCGCTTCAGCGGCGATGGGATCGCCCAGACGATGGGCGTTACCGCGCCGCCTCATCCACTGCCAGATTCAGCTTCAACACATTCACCCGCGGCTCGCCAAGGACGCCAAGCTGGCGACCATCGGTATGGGCTGCGATCAGCTCGCGCAGTTTCGCCGGATCGAGGTGCCGTGCACGGGCGACGCGAGCCAGCTGGTACTCGGCCGCAGCCGGACTGATCTCCGGATCCAGGCCGCTGCCCGAGGCCGTCACCAGGTCTACCGGCACGGCCGCCTTGTTAGCCGGATCGGCATCACGCAGTGCGGCGATGCGATCGCTCGCCGCCTTGGTCAGCGCCGGGTTGGTCGGGCCGAGATTCGACGGCGTGGACGCGGCGCCATTGTTCGGGGCCGGCGTCGTCGCCGACGGACGGCCCCAGAAATAGCCGGGCGCCGTGAACGACTGGCCGATCAGCTCGGAGCCGACCGGCTTGCCGTCACGCTCGACCAGGCTGCCCCCGGCCTGGTGCGGGAACAACAGGGCGGAGAGCCCACCGACCACCGCCGGATAGGCCACGCCGGTGACCGCGGTCATGAGCAGGAGCAGGACGATGGCGTTACGCAGCAGGGTGGTCATGGTCTTTTACCTCAGTAGTGCAAGATCGCATCGACGATCGCGGTCGCCTGGTAGTCCTTGCGGCCACCGTTGTATGCGTCGACGTCGTAGGACTTGTCGTAACGGATCTCGGGACGGATCTCGAGGTCCTGGCTCACCCAATGGGTCAGGCCGAGCGTGTGGCTCGAATACTTCGTCGGGTAGCCGGTGCGCTGGCCCTTCTGGTCGTTATAGAACTCGTTGCGGAACGAGATCATGTTCTTCGGATCCAGCTCGACGTTGAAGTAATTCACGATGCCGTACTCACCCGCCTTGCCCGGCAGCGGCGACGACCCGGCAACCTTCGGATCGAAACCGGCACCGTAGCCCGGGATGTTGCGGCCATACATGTAGTAAGCCTCGGTGAGGATATGTACGTTGTCGCTGAAGCGGTGGCCCCAGGTGGTCACGTACATCTGCACGTTGTTGTAGTTGTAGTCCGAGTTGTTGAAGCTGTTCACGCAGGGATAGATCATGTCGTTGTTGTCGGACGACACGTAGCGTACGCAAGCCTGCAACGTCGGGCGCGCCGAATGGTTCCACACGGCGGTGTCGTTGCCACCGTTGATGCCAACCTGCACGGTCCACTGCTGGTTGAGGCGCGTCGTGGTCATCACGCCCATCTGCGTGTACGGATCCACGGTGTAGAGGATCGAGTGGGTGACCAGGTAGTTGTTCGGCGAGAACTGGGCTTCGATGTCCGGCAGCGACAGCCAGCGACCGATGCGGATATCCATGCCCTCGGCAACGTGCGGCAGGTAGATGTCGCCGTAGAACAGCATCGGATCGTAGCCGTAGATCTTGCCGTTGAGCGGCTCGTTCGGCTTGGGATTGTTGAGAAGCTGGTTGCTGAAGACGCCCTTCGCCGTAGTGAAGTGGTAGTCGTAACCATAGAGGTTGTCGAGGTGGAAGCCCCAGTCCACGTGATCGGTCTGAACCGTGTCGGCCAGGCGCTCGATACGGAACAGGGCCTGGTTGAACTCGACGCGATTGGGACGTACCGCATACGACAACGGATAGTTCGTGCGGGAGGACGTGCTCAGGTTGGCCGAGGCGTTCAGCCAGCCATAGACCTCGATGCGGTTGTCCTTCATCCACTTGCCGACGCTGTTGCAAGCAAGTGCCTTCTCGAGCGGGTACTGCGAATTCTCGTTGGGCGCGCCGATCGGATAGGGGACGCCACCTAGCTGCCATTCCGCCGAGGGGAACGGCGGTGACGAGAACGGCGAGGCAAGCCCGCGGCGTGCCGGCGCCTCAGCGTTGGGGTCGGCGGGCTGGGCGTCTTCGCGATAGGCGGCAGCGAAGCGCGAGCCGAAGCTCCTGGAGCAATCGTCACTGCCCGAGGCCATGGCCTTGGTGACGGGAGCGAGTGCGCAAATGGCGGCGAGGAAAGCATAACGAGTGGTACGCATGGCGTTTGACCGATCCCTCTCGGGACCCCTTTATCGGTGGAGTTAGTGGGTAGCGCTTTTTAAAGCTGGCCTTTCAGAAGCTGGTGTTTCAGATGCCGGCGTAGCCGCCGAGCGTGTATTCGTCGTCGTTGGGTGGTGTCGTCGGAACAATGCGCGGCTTGATCGTCGCGACCGGCGCGGCTGCAACGGCCGCTCCGTGTTCCGGGGCGACCACACGGACTTCCATGTCCAGGTCGGCGTGGTCTTCGATGAAAACGGTGAGCTTCACGGAATGCATGGGGAGCCTCGGTCAGGCCAGTCCGAGCAGGACCAGCAACATGTCGATCAACTTGATGCCGATGAAGGGCACGACGATGCCGCCGAGTCCATAGACGAGCAGGTTCCGGCGCAGCAACGCGCCGGCACCGAGAGCGCGATACGCCACGCCCTTGAGCGCGAGCGGAATGAGACAGATGATGATCAACGCGTTGAAGATCACCGCCGACAGGATCGCGCTGCGCGGCGTCGCCAGCTGCATGACATTGAGCGCGTTGAGCGCGGGGTAGGTCGTCGCGAACGCCGCCGGGATGATCGCGAAGTACTTGGCGATATCGTTGGCGATGGAGAACGTGGTCAGCGCGCCGCGGGTGATCAGCATCTGCTTGCCGATGGCGACGACCTCGATCAACTTGGTCGGATTGGAATCCAGGTCGACCATGTTTCCGGCTTCTTTCGCCGCCTGCGTGCCGCTGTTCATCGCCACGGCCACGTCGGCCTGGGCCAGCGCCGGCGCATCGTTGGTGCCGTCGCCGCACATCGCCACCAGGCGGTTTTCCGCCTGCATGTCGCGGATGAGCTTGAGCTTGGCTTCCGGCGTGGCCTCGGCGAGGAAGTCATCCACGCCGGCTTCAGCCGCGATCGCCGCTGCCGTGAGCGGGTTGTCGCCGGTGATCATGATGGTGCGGATGCCCATCTTGCGCATCTCGGCGAAGCGCTCCTTGATGCCGTCCTTGACGATGTCCTTGAGCTCGACCACACCCAGGGTCAGTGAGCCATCGACCACGACCAGCGGCGTGGCGCCGCGACGGGCGACATCCTCGGCCATGCGGCGGACCAGCGGCGGCAGATGGCTGTCCTGCGAATCCAGGTAACGCTCGACCGCGTCCATCGCACCCTTGCGGATGTGACGCGTACCGACGTCGACGCCGCTCATGCGGGTCTGCGCCGTGAACGGGACGAACTCGGCGCGACGATCGTCGTGACGGTGCTCGCTGACACTGGCACTGATGTATTTCGCCGCGAGGGTGACGATGCTGCGGCCTTCCGGCGTTTCGTCGGCGTGCGAGGCGAGCTCGGCGGCTTCGGCCAGTTCGCGTTCCTCGATACCCGGGGCCGGAAAGAAGGCCACGGCCTGGCGATTGCCCAGCGTGATCGTGCCGGTCTTGTCGAGCAACAACACGTCGACGTCACCGGCGGCTTCGACGGCACGGCCCGACGTGGCGATGACATTGGCGCGGATCATGCGATCCATGCCAGCGATACCGATGGCCGAGAGCAGCGCGCCGATCGTGGTCGGAATCAGGCATACCAGCAGGGCGATGAGCACGGTCAGGCTGATCGGCTCGCCCGCACCGGCGGCCTGCACGCTGTAGATCGAATACGGCAGCAGGGTGGCGCAGGCCAGCATGAAGATCAGCGTGAACTTCGCCAGCAGGATCGTCAGCGCGATCTCGTTCGGTGTCTTGCGACGCGAGGCGCCTTCGACCATGGAGATCATGCGGTCGAGGAAGCTTTCGCCCGGGTTGCTGCTGATACGCACGACAAGCCAGTCGGAGAGCACACGGGTACCACCGGTGACCGCGCTGCGGTCGCCGCCGGACTCGCGGATCACCGGTGCGGATTCACCGGTGATCGCGCTCTCGTCCACGCTGGCCGCGCCAATCACGATCTCGCCATCGCCCGGCACGATATCGCCGGCTTCGACGAGTACGTAGTGGTTGAGGCGAAGCTCGCTGGACGGAGTGAACACGATCTGCGCGTTACGGTCGGCGGAAGCGAGTTTCTTCGCCATCACGTCGCGACGGGAGCCACGCAGCGCATCGGCCTGGGCCTTGCCGCGGCCTTCGGCCAGCGCTTCGGCGAAGTTGGCGAACAGCAGGGTGAACCACAGCCACAAGCTGACCCAGAAGATGAAGGCGGTCGGCGCTTCGGCGTGGCCGGCGAGGGCCTGGCACCAGAGCAGCGTGGTCGCCACGCTGCACACGAAGACCACGAACATCACCGGGTTGCGGAATTGCAGGCGCGGCGAGAGCTTGCGGAACGAGTCGCCGAGGGCGCGGATCACCAGCGCACGATCGAAACCGCGCGGAGTATGGGCGTGAGAAGTCATGGATCAGTGGCCCGTTGCGGACATCAGTTGTTCGGCGATCGGCCCGAGGGCGAGTGCCGGGAGAAAGGTCAGTGCACCGACGACGATGACGACGCAGGCAAGCAGGGTGACGAACAGCGGCGTATGCGTCGGCAAGGTGCCGGCGGTTTCCGGCACATGGCCCTTGGCGGCCAGCGAGCCGGCCATGGCGAGCATGGCGATGGCCAGCGGGAAGCGGGCGAGGAACATGCAGATGGCCAGCAAGACGTTCCAGAAGGGCGTATTGGCGGACAAGCCACCGAAGGCACTGCCGTTGTTGTTCGACGCCGAGCTCACCGCATAGAGGATCTCGCTGAAGCTGTGCGCGCCCGGATTACCCACCGCCGCCGTACCGGCCGGCGTCATCACCGCGATCGCCGTGCAGATCACCACCAGGGCGCAGGGAATCAGGACGGCGAGGCTCGCCATCTTCATCTCGTGCGCTTCGATCTTCTTGCCGAGGTACTCCGGCGTGCGACCGACCATCAGTCCGGCGATGAATACCGCGACCACGGCGAAAGCGAGCATGCCGTACAGACCCGAGCCAACGCCGCCGAAGATCACCTCGCCCAGCTGCATGAACCACATGGGCACAAGGCCACCGAGCGGCGTGAGCGAGTCGTGCGCCGCATTCACCGCACCGCAGGACGCGGCCGTGGTGATCGCGGCGAACAGGCCGGAGGCGGCGATACCGAAGCGTGTTTCCTTACCTTCCATGTTGCCGCCGGCCTGCGTGGCGGAGGCCTGCGCATCGATGGCCAGCCCGTGCAGCGCCGGGTTGCCGGCCTGTTCGGCGGCCACGAGTCCCAGCGTCAGCGGCACGAAAATAAGCAGCATGGTGGCGAGCAGCGCCCAGCCCTGGCGGCGGTCGCCGACCATGCTGCCGAAGGTGTAGCAAAGTGCCGCCGGAACAAGAAAGATCGCCAGCATCTCGACGAAGTTGGAGAACGGCGTCGGGTTCTCGAACGGATGCGCGGAGTTGGCGTTGAAGAAGCCACCACCATTGGTGCCGAGCATCTTGATCGCGATCTGCGACGCCGCCGGGCCCATCGGCAAGGTCTGCTGGCCGTGCTGCAAGGTCGCGACGTCCACATAGGCCGACACGTTCTGCACGACACCCTGCGAAACCAGCAACAGGGCGATCACCAGGGAAAACGGGATGAGCACGTAGAGCGTGGCGCGGGTCATGTCGACCCAGAAATTGCCCACGGCTGCGACGCCGCGACGGCTGAAGCCGCGGATCACCGCGATCAGCACGGCGATGCCGGCGGCCGCCGAGAGGAAGTTCTGCACGGCCAGGCCGATCGCCTGGGTGAAGTAACTCATCGTCGACTCGCCGGCGTACCCCTGCCAGTTCGTGTTCGACGCGAAGCTGACGGCCGTGTTCATCGCCGAATCCGGCGTGATCGCGCCGAAGTGCTGCGGGTTCAGCGGCAGCCACTGCTGCGTACGCTGGAGGATGTAGACGACGGCGAGGCCGGCCACATTGAACGCCAGCATGGCAATGGCGTAGCGCTTCCAGCTCATGTCCTCGTTGGCGCGGATGCCGGAAAGACGGTAGAGCAGGTTCTCGGCGCGAGCACCGAAGCGGTTCACGCGATTGGGCGTGTCGGCGAACACCAGGGACATGTAATGGCCCACGGGTTTCACCAGCACCAGGAGGACAGCCAGGTACAGGCCGACCTGGAAGAAGTCATTCGCGGTCATTCGAACCACTCCGGCTTGAGCAGAGCGACGCAGAGGTAACCGACGAGGGCTACCGCCACCACGGTGGCGACGAGCAGGACAAGGGACATGGCGGGCTCCTCAGCGGCGACCGAGACGGTCGCAGATCATGAGGAAACCAATCGTCAGCGCCGTAAGCACGATAACGAGAAGGACGTACAGGAGTTCCACGGGGGCGTTCCGTCGGAGAAGACGGCATATTGTTCTCCCGCGGCGATATGAGGGGTGTATCGCACCCTGCCGGGCGCGTAAAGCCTGCGTAAATTTTCTACGCAGCGGCTGTTGTAGGAGCCGATTCATCGGCGAATGGGTGCTCGCGACACCCTGGCCCGCTGCCGCGGGATCGCCGATGAATCGGCTCCTACCAAACCCTGGCCCGCTGCCGCGGGATCGCCGATGAATCGGCTCCTACAACGGCACCTGCCTTATTTCCCCAGGTTCTGCTGGAACAGCTCGTCGATGCGCCGGTACTCGTCGTACCAGGAATCCGCATGGACGAAGCCGTGGCGCTCCAGCGGGTACAACGACATCCAGAAGTTCTTCTTGTGCAACTCGATGAAGCGCTGGTACAGGCGGACCGTGTCGCTGGCCAGCACGTTGTCGTCGATCAGGCCGTGTTCCATCAGGAGCGGGTCGGAGAGCTTGTCCGCGTACATGATGGGCGAGCTGGTCGCGTACGCCTCGGGGTCGAGCTGGGGATCGTTGAGGATGTTCGAGGAGTACTCGTGGTTGTAGCTGGTCCAGTCGGTGACCGGGCGCAGCGCCGCGCCCGCCGCGAACTCGCCCGGTGCGCGCAGTAGCGCCATCAGGGTCATGAAGCCGCCGTAGCTGCCACCGTAGATGCCCACGCGCTTCGGGTCCACGTGCTGGTTTTTCACCAGCCAGGCCTTGCCGTCGAGCAGGTCGTCCAGCTCCGGGTGGCCCATGTTGCGGTAGATCGCGGTGCGCCAGTCGCGGCCGTAGCCCTTCGAGGCACGGTAGTCCATGTCGATCACGACATAGCCGCGCTGGACCAGCAGGTTGTGGAACATCTGCTCACGGAAGTACGACGGATACGAAAGGTGCACGTTCTGCAGGTAACCCGCGCCGTGGACGAAAATCACCGCCGGGCGCGACGACGCGTTCGTGCTATCCGCCGGGCCGTAGAACTTCGCCCAGATCGTGCCCGCGCCATGGCTGGACGGCACCTGCACGATCTTCGGCGCGATCCACTCGCGCGCCTTGTAGTCGGGCTTGCGTGTGTCGGTCAGCTCATGGGCGGCCGAGCCGTCCACGCCAATCGTCGCCAGCTGCGAGGGTACGTACGGCGACGAGTGCAGGACCGCGAGCGAACGACCGTCCGGCGACACGGCGAAATCGTCCAGGCCTTCGTAGTGCGTGATGCGGGTCAGCGCGCCGCCGGTGGATGGCACGCTGTAGATGTCGTAGCTATACGGCGCCACCTGGTTGGTACGCACATAGAACGTCGCGCCATCCGGGCTGAGCACGGGGTGGTCCGTTTCGAAGCGGCCTGTGGTGATCGCCGTGGCCTTGCCACCCAGCGGACGGGTGTAGAGCTGGGAGAAGCCGGATTCTTCGCTGAGGTACCAGAGCGTGCGGCCATCGCGCAGCCAGCCGAAGTCGTTGCCGTCCCAGTTGATCCAGGCCTTGTCGGTCAGGCGGTGCTGGCTGAGCAGCGCGTGCTTGTCGAAGTCGACGGTGACGATCCAGCGGTCCTTGTTGTCGATCGCACGCAGCTGCACGGCCACGTTGTGGCCATCGTCGCTCCAGACGATGCCCGGGCTGTACTCGCCGTTGACGATCACGGGGCGGACCTTCGGCGCGGCGAGTGCATCGGCGCGGTCGCCCTTGCCGTCCTTGCGCAGCGCGGCCACGGTCTTCGCGCGGAGTTCGGCGAGTGGGTCCTCACCGATGCCCGGAAGCTTCGCGGTATCGAGGTTGAAGCTCGCATGGGTGCGCAGGTCGAGCAGGCGAAGCGACTGCGGCGCCGGGGCGTTGCGGCCGACGTAGACGCGCGTGGCCTCGGTTTCGGCGTAGCCGGAGTCGGTCACGTAGTGCGTGAGGTCGGGGATCTTGCCTTCCTCGGCGTCCTTGGCCTGGGTGACGACCAGCATCCAGCGGCCGTCCGGCGACAAGGAGGTATCGGTCACGGTGACGTTCTTGCCGAGCCAGAACGGCTGGGGCGCCTGGCCAGGGTCGGCGGCGGCGAGCGCCTCGGCATCGGCCTTCACGGCATCGTCGTCCGCGCGAAGCTTGCGTAGCGTCTTGAAGATGGCCTGCTGGTCGTCCTTCAGGTCGTCGGACTTCTTCGCCTTCGGATCGTCCTTCTCTTCGAGCACGGCAGCCGGGGTCACCGGGCCGCCAGCGACCGCGTAGGTGAACCAGTTGTTTGCGCTGCGGAAAGAGAGCAGGCGGCCATCCGCGGAGAAGTGCGGATCGCTCTCCTTTGCCGCCGAACGGGTCACCTGCACCGTGGCGCCGGTACCGAGGTCGCGCAGGAAGATGTCGCCGTGACGGATGAACGCGGCGTGGCGGTGCTCGCGGTCGAACACCGCCTTGGTGCCGTCGGCGCCGGCGGCGGCCTTGGGGTCAAGCTGCTGGGACGAGCCGCCGGTGGCGGCGACGCGGTAGAGATCGCGTACGGGGCTACCCTCGTGCTTCAGCGAGTAGTAGAGCTGGGTGCCGTCGACGCCCCAGTAGGCATCCTCGACCGGCGCGCCGATCCAGTCCGGGTCGGCCATGATGGTTTCCATGTCCAGCGGCGGCGGTGGCGCGGCGAAGGCCGGCGCGGAGGCGAGGATGGCAAGCAGGGCGGCGGCGAGTACGCGCATCGAACGTTTCCCGGGTCTGGCAAATCGGTCGAGGATAGCGCGCCTTTGCTACGCTCGGGTCCCCTCCACCGGAGTCGTCCACCATGCGTGTACTCGTCCCCCGCCTGCTCGCCGCGAGCCTGCTCGTTGCCTGCGGTGCCCACGCCGCCCCCGCCAATCCGCCGCCGACCCCAAAGCATGTGGTCGCCGAAACACTCGCCGGGCAGCCGGTGAACGATCCCTACCGCTGGCTGGAGAATCCGGACGCGGCGGACGTGACGAAGTGGATCGACGCGCAGAACGCCTATACCGAGGCGACCATCGGCGCGATGCCGCTGGGCAAGACGCTGAGCGCGCGCATTCGCGAACTGGCGATTACCTCGACCACACGCTCGTCGCCGACCCTGGCCGGCGGCACGCTGTTCTATTTCGAGAACACGCCGCCGCAACCGCAGCCGGTCCTGGTCGCCAAGGCCTGGCCGGACGGCCCCACGCGTACGCTCGTCGACCTCAACCAGGGTGACGGCAACACCGCGATCACGGAGTACTGGCCGTCGCCGAGCGGCCGCTATCTCGCCTACGGCACGGCCGAAGGCGGTAGCGAGCTGACGACCATCCACATCCTCGACACCACCACGGCCAAACCGCTGGGTGACGTCCTCCCGCTGGCCGGTGGCGGCACGACGCCGCAGGCGCTGGCCTGGGACGCGGACGAAAAGGGCGTGACCTACGCGCGCTTCGAAACGCCGAAGGCCGGCCAGGCCCTGCGTGAGTTCGACGCCGTGCTGGCGCATCACACCCTCGGCGAGCCCGCCACGAAGGACCGCACGGTCTTCGGCAAGGGTTACTCGCACGTCGCCGAGTACATCCTGCTCGAAGGCAGCGCAGGCAAGTCCGTCGCGCTGCTCGCCAACGAAGGCGATGGCGGCCCGGCCGAGGTCTACCTGCGCGAAGGCAAGGGCAACTTCGCCCGAGTACTCGGTCATGACGCGGACGTGCGTTCGGCCGCCTGGGTGGGCGACCGTCTGTTCGTGGTCAGCTTTGCCGGTGCGCCGCGCGGCAAGATCGTCGCCGTGGCGGCCGGCGGCAAAACCAGTCCCGTGCTCGACCAGGGCGAGGGCGCGATCCAGCGCGTGACCCCGCTGGGCGACGGCTTCCTGGTCGTGCGCAGCGCCGGTCCCGACTGGTGGGCCGACCAGTACGATGCCAAGGCAGGCTTCGTGCGTCGCGTGCCGCTGCCGGCCACGGGGGTGGCGATCGGCGGCATCGCTTCGGAGTCCGGCCAGAACAAGGCCTTGATCGCCTACGCCGGCTGGACCACGCCGACGCACTGGGCGGAATACGACGGCGCCAGCGGTTCGCTGAAGACCATCTTCGAAGTAAAGCCGGCTGCCGACTATTCGAAGGTACGCGTCACCCGCGTGGAAGGTGTTTCCAAGGACGGCAGCAAGGTCCCGGTAACCGTGATCGCGATGGACGGCATCACCCCCAATGGCAAGCGCCCGACCATTCTCTACAGCTACGGTGGCTTCGGTATCCCGGTAACGCCGGGCTTCGTCGGCGCCAACCTCGCCTGGCTCGAACGTGGCGGTGTGCTGGCGTACGCCAACATTCGTGGCGGCAACGAATTCGGCGAGGCGTGGCACGAGCAGGGTCAGAAGCTGCACAAGCAAAACGTGTTCGACGACTTCTACGCCGCGGCGCAGGCCATGGTCTCGTCCAACTGGACCGACACCAAGCACCTCGGCATCCTCGGTGGCAGCAATGGCGGCTTGCTGATGGGCGCGGCACTGACCCAGCACCCGGAGCAGTACCGCGCCGTGGTCGGTGCCGTCGGCATCTACGATGTGCCGCGTCACGAGACCGCGTTCGCCAATGGCCCGTACAACGTGAGCGAATACGGCACGGTGAAGGACGATGCGCAGGCCAAGGCCACCCTGGCCTGGTCGCCTTTGCATAACGTGAAGAAGGGCACCGCGTACCCGGCCGTGCTGCTGACCACCGGTGCCAACGACCCGCGCGTCGCCCCGTGGCAGTCGCGCAAGTTCGCCGCCGCACTGCAGGACGCCACGAACTCGGGCCAGCCCGTGTTGCTGTTGACGCGCATGAATGCCGGGCATGGCATCGGCGCACCCTTCAGCCAGCGCGTCGGCAACGCCGCGTTGTCGATGACCTTCTTTGCGACCGAGCTGGGTCTGGGCGAGTAAGGGATCGCTATTCGCGGCGTCAGAGCATCGCCGCTGAAGCGGCTCCCACACAAAGCCGGCGGCCGACAGGCAAAGCAGGTCTTATGTGGGAGCCGATTCATCGGCGATGGGTGCTAGCGACGATTTCGCCTATCCTTACGACGCGGCCAGGGGAGGTCGCGCCCTACAAGGAAGCGTTCGTGATCGTGTCGGACCTGTTCACCCTGCCCGCCTTCGTGGCGTATCTCGCCCTGGGCATCTTCTACTTCGTCGCCTTCGTGGTGACCTACATCTGGATCACGCCGCAGCGCGAGATGGCATTGATCCGCGACGGCAACCTCGCCGCGGCGATCAGCCTGGGCGGCGCGGCCCTCGGCTTCGTGCAGCCACTGGCCAGCGCGATCGCGCACAGTGTGAGCCTTACCGACCTCGCCCTGTGGGGCCTGGTCGCCTGGGTCGTGCAACTGCTGACCCACTTCGTGCTTCGGTTGCTGGTGCGCGACCTGCGCAGGAAGATCGAAGAGGACGTGAGGTCGGTGGCCCTGTTCGTCGCCATCGTCGCGGTCTGCGTCGGCGCGCTGAATGCCGCCGCGATGTCCTACTGAGGCAGGCGACATGTCCAACAAAGGAAAGTCGACACCTGTCGTCAAGCGGAACGCGGCGCCGCTCAATCCTGTCACCAAGTATCGCCACCCTTCGTTCTATCCCGAGCAGGAACCGCTGACGCGCAAGCGCACGGTCGCCATCACCCTCGGCGTGCTCGGCGCAGCGGCAGTGGGTTTCGCCACCCTCGGCGGCAAGGACGTGCAGCGCAACAGCTACAACTCCCAGGAAGATTGCGAGCACGACTACGCGACCGGCCAGTGCACACGCGAGCAGCCCGTCGGCGGTGGTGGGTATTCGGGTGGCGGCTATTCAGGCGGCTACCACTACTACGGCCCGTGGTACCGCAGTGACTGGCGCAGCGGTCCCATCAAGGGCGATCCCGGCCCAGGCCGCAGCTACGCCTCCGGCGGTGGTTTCACTGGCCATGGTCCGACCGGATTCGACTTCGGCAGTCGTGGCGGTTTCGGCTCGAGCGGCCGCGTGTCAGCGCGGGGCGGCTGATGCGCCGCGAATCCATCGCCCCTCGCGAAGGCTGGCAAGCCAGGGTCGAGGCGCTCGGCTTCGGCTTCCACACGATCGATGGCCAGGCCTATTGGCGCGAAGATACCTGCTACGTGTTTGACGAAGCCGCGGTGGATACCTTGGAAGCAGCGACCGCCGAGCTACATGGCCTCTGCCTGGAAGCCGTCGATCGCATCGTGCGTGCCGGCCGCTATGCCGACCTGGGCCTCGACGATCGCGCAGCGCAACTGATCGAGCGCAGCTGGTTCGACCGCGATCCTGCGCTCTACGGTCGCATGGACCTTTCCTTCGATGGCCACGCGCCGCCGAAGCTTCTCGAATACAACGCCGACACGCCGACGTCGCTTTTCGAAGCGTCCGTCGTGCAGTGGTACTGGCTGGAGGATGTCGCGCCGGAGGCGGACCAGTTCAACTCGATCCACGAGAAGTTGATCGAACGCTGGCGTGCGGTTGGGGGTGGTCCGCGCGTCCACTTCGCCGCGTGCTACGACAACCCCGAAGACGCGACGACCTGCGACTACCTGCTGGACACTTGCACGCAGGCGGGCCATGCGGTGGAAGCGCTCGACATCGAATCGATCGGCTGGTCCGGCAAAGCCTTCATCGACCTCGCCGACCGTCCGATCGACCGGCTGTTCAAGCTGTATCCCTGGGAATGGCTGATGAGCGAGGCATTCGCCCAGCACATTCCCGCCAGCGGAACGCGGTGGATCGAGCCGCCGTGGAAGATGCTGCTCTCCAACAAGGCGATCCTGCCCATCCTGTGGGAATATTTTCCGCGGCATCCGAACCTGCTGCCCGCCAGCCTGCGTCGCGAGGACGTTGACGGCCCGGTGGTGGCGAAGCCGTATTGGGGTCGCGAAGGCGAGGGCATCGTGGTGCTCGCACCTGGCGACCAAGGTCATGCCATGCCCTTCCAGGTATACCAGGCACTCGCGCCGCTACCGGTCTTCGAGGGCCGCCATGCGCTGGTCGGTTCCTGGGTGATCGGCGACGAACCGGCAGGCATCGGGATACGCGAGGACGACGATCGGATCACACGGAATACGAGCTGTTTCGTGCCTCACTTGTTTCGATAGCTGCACGAAAAGGTTCGGTAGGCGGATAGAGCATCGCCGATGAATCGGCTCCTACATGGAGCGTGCAACGTAGCAACGGGCGTGCCATGTAGCATTGGGGCGTGCCATGTAACATGTTTGATTTCAGCGCCCCGGAATTCTTCCATGCCCCTGCCTACCGTCGAAACCGAAACCAAGCCCTCGCCGACCTGGTCGGTCATCTGGCTGCATGGCCTGGGTGCCGACGGCAACGACTTCGCACCGATCGTTCCGGAGCTGGTCGATGCAAGCTGGCCGGGTGTCCGTTTCGTGTTTCCTCATGCGCCGGTGCGGCCCGTCACCGTCAACAACAATGCGCCGATGCGCGCGTGGTACGACATCAAGGGCCTTGCCATCGCCGACAAGCAGGATGCCGAAGGTATCCGCGACTCCATCGAGGAAGTGGAAGCGCTGATCGCGCGCGAAGAAGAACGCGGCGTGCCCGCCTCGCGCATCATCCTTGCCGGTTTCTCGCAGGGCGGCGCCATGGCCCTCTCGGCGGGACTGCGCCACCGCGAGGCGCTGGCCGGTCTGCTGATCCTCTCGGCTTACCTGCCCCTGCACGACACCATCGAAGCCGAACGCAGCGGTGCAAACCATGCCACCCCCATTTTCTGGGGGCACGGCACCGGCGATCCGATCGTTCCGCTGGTCCTGGGCGAGCAGTCGCGGCAGGCGCTTGAGTCCCTCGGCCACCGAATCGACTGGCACTCCTACCCGATGGCCCATCAGGTCAGCCTCCCTGAGATCGCCGACGTGCGCACCTGGCTGACCGAGCGCTTCGCCAACGCGTGATCGCCTGCGCGGCGGCGTGAACGGGCATCCGGCATACTCGCCGCATGCCCGCGCCCCCCTTCGACACGACCGCCGCTCCGCGTCCGCCATCGGCGCCGTTGCCCGATTTCTGCAGCCTGCCCGTGCTGTTCGCGCTTCTCGTGGTGGGTGCGCTGACCGTCACGCTGATGTGGCTGGCGCCCGGTGGGTCGGGCAACCTTCGCGATTACTGCATCGCCGTGCTCTTCACCAGCTGGCTCTCGGTCCTGCTGACGGTGGCATTGTGCAAGCTGCGTGCGGGGATGCAGCGGCTGTCCGGCCTGCTGCCCTATGCGGCCGTCTGGCTCCTGCTGGTCATGACGGTCGGGCTGAGCGCGGCCGTGTTGGGATGGATAGACCACAACCTCGCCATCGGGATCACCCCGTCACCGACGATCCATTTCGTACGCGACAGCGTGCTCGCCACCGGCCTGCTCGGCGCCGGGCTGCTGCGCTATTTCTTCGTGGTGGCGCAGTGGCAGACACGCATGGCCGCCGAGGCACGGGCGCAGGTCGCCGCCCTGCAGGCGCGCATCCGGCCACACTTCCTGTTCAACAGCATGAATGCGGTGGCCGCCCTGATCCGCGTCGACCCGGACGCGGCCGAACGCACTGTCGAAAACCTCGCCGAGCTGTTTCGCGCCGCCCTGGGCAGCGACCCGGAGTCCATCGGCACACTGGGCGAGGAGTGGACCCTCGTCGATCGCTACCTGGATATCGAATCGCTGCGCCTTGGCGATCGACTGCGCGTGGAGCGGGACATCGACGTGCCGGCCGAGCTCCCCATGCCCCGGCTGCTCCTGCAACCGCTAGTGGAGAACGCCATCCGCCACGGCGTGCAGCCCAGCCGCCGAGGTGGCACGATCCGCCTCGGCGGGCGCAGGGTTCCTGGTGGCGTCGAGATCGTGGTCGACAATCCCGTCACCGATGGCACGCCCACGCCGGGCACCGGCCACGGATTGCGCAACGTTCGCGAGCGAATTCGTTTTCATTACGGCGAACGCGCCAGCGTGCGAGTGGAAACCCTGACCGACCGCTTTGTCGTGACCGTTTTCCTGCCGGAGTCCGCGAATGCGCGTACTGATCGCCGATGACGAACCGCTCGCACGGGCGCGGCTGGATTCGCTGCTCGCCCGTCGCGCGGATGTGGAAGTGGTCGGCAGCGTGGCTGATGGCGAAGCCGCCCTTGAGGCCTGTGCCTCGTTGCAGCCGGATCTGATCCTGCTCGATATCGAGATGCCCGGTCTGGGCGGCACCGCCGTGGCGCGTCGCCTGGCCGAGGCACCGACACGCCCGCAAGTGGTTTTCTGCACGGCCTACGAGCAGCATGCATTGAGTGCGTTCGACCTCGGCGCCACGGATTACCTGCTCAAGCCCGTGCGCGCGGAGCGCCTCGACGAAGCCCTCGATCGCGTGGCGACCCGCTTGCGCCCGGCCCCGGTCGCCCATCCGGCGTGGCTGCGTGCGCGCAGTGGCGCCGACGAAGTCCGCGTGCGCCTGGACGACGTGCTTTACCTTCTGGCCGACGAGAAGTACGTCGCCGTGCACCACGGTGGCGGCATGTGGCTGATCGATGAGTCCCTGCGCCAGCTCGAAACCACGCACGGCGAGCGGCTGGTCCGCCTGCATCGCAACTGCCTGGTGCCGCGCGGTCGCCTGCTCGGCCTGCGCACCCTGAGCGACGGCCGCGTGCTGGCCCGTCTCTCAGGCACCGAGGTCACGCCCGAGGTGAGTCGACGCAACCTGCCGGCGGTACGCCAGCTACTGCGTGCCGACGCCGACTGAGCGTGCAAGACCGGGTCGAAACGCGGGACAATCCCGCCTCGACCGATCGACCGCCAGGATAGAGATGACCGCACCGCTTCGCATCGCCACCCGCAAGAGCGCCCTGGCCCTCTGGCAGGCCGAGCACGTGGCCGCCTTGCTGCGCCAGGCGCACCCGGGGCTGCAGGTGGAACTGGTGCCGCTGTCGACCCGCGGCGACGAGATTCTCGATCGCTCGCTGGCGACGATCGGTGGCAAGGGGCTGTTCCTCAAGGAACTCGAAGTCGCGATGCTCGACGACCGCGCGGATATCGCCGTGCACTCGCTGAAGGATGTCCCGGCGGAGCTGGAGCCGGGCTTCGTGCTCTCGGCCATCCTGCCGCGCGCGGATGCAGCCGACGCCTTCATCAGCAACCACCATGCGAATCTCGCCGAGCTGCCGCACGCCGCGCGCGTGGGGACCTCGTCGCTGCGTCGTCAGGCGCAGCTGCGCGCCCTACGGCCCGATCTGCAACTGCTCGACCTGCGTGGCAACGTGAACACGCGGCTGGCCAAGCTCGACGAAGGCCACTACGACGCGATCATCCTGGCCTGCGCCGGTGTGGAACGTCTCGGTCTGGGCCAACGCATCACTACGCGACTGGCGAGCCCCGACTGGCTACCGGCCCCGGGTCAGGGCGCGATCGCCGTGGAGTCGCGTGCCAGCGACAGCCGTGTCGCCGAACTGGTCGCCGCACTCGGCGATCCGGAAACGCAGATAGCCGTGGACGCGGAGCGCGCCATGAACGAACGACTGGGTGGGAGCTGCGCCGTGGCGATCGGGGCCTGGTGCGTGGTCGCTGAATACGGCCTCACCTTGCACGGCATGGTCGGCAACGCCCACACCGGTGAGCTGCTGCGTGCCCAGGCGGACGCCAAGGGCGATACGCCTGTGGAGCTGGGGCATGAAGTGGCGGCGATGTTGATCGGGCTCGGGGCTGAGGCGTTTCTGTCGCCTCAGCGTTGAGTCAGCCCGGCCCGCTGCCGCGGGATCGCCGATGAATCGGCTCCTACAACGAGCATCGCCGATGAATCGGCTCCTACAGGGGGGGATTGCTCCACTGTAGGAGCCGCTTCAGCGGCGATGGGTGCTTGCGACCAGGTGGGCCCTTGCGACCAGGAGCCCCACCGCCAAGCCGAACTCAGAAGTTATAAACCAGGTTCGTCGTCATCAGCTTGTCGGTGCTGACCGTACCCGGCTGGGTGTCGCTGTTGTAACGAATCTGGTAGCCGAGCTTCAGCGCCATCTTCTTGGTCATGCTGACCGACAGCCCGATATCGTTCTGGTAGTACTGGTTCTTCGAGCCCGCTTCGACCAGCAGCGTGTCTTCCAGCGCGGTGTTCTCCGTGAGCCGGTATTTGCCGTTGATCAGGCTACGGGCGACCACTTCGCCTTCCGTGTTCGGGGTATAGGGCACGGTGACAGGCGCGCCGGTGTCCGGATCCAACACGGGCGTACCGTCGGGGTTGAGTTCCGCGCGCTCGGACTTGGCCGGCTGGTAACGCTTGTAACCGGGACCGACTTCGAAGGACAGCTCGGCGCGCTCGTTCTTCAAGGCGATATAGCCGTAACCGACCGAGACGATGCCCTGCCACAGGTTGGCGCCGAAGTCGTCGTGCTCATAACGGGCGGCGGTAACGATGTAGCTGCGCGGATCGAACTTGTAGCCCACCGACGCGCCGGTGTCGTATCGGTTGGCGGTGGTGCTGAACCGATCGATGGTGTTGCCATTCTCAGGATCGACGACGGACGTCTCGCCCTTCGAACGCAGGCCGTTGAGATAGATGTTGTTCTTCCACAGCTCGTTTTCCTGGCTCAGGCCGAGCTTGGCGTTGGCGTTCTCCGTGCGCGAGTTACCGCGCGACGAAGCGAAGCCGAATTCACCCGAACCGGTCCAGCCACCGTTCTGGGCAGCATTGGGGGCAGCGTTCGGTGCCGGCGCATTAGCGTCAAACGGAGCGGGTGCCGGGACGGGGGCCGGCGCGGGAGCGGGCGTCGTCGTGGTCGTGGTTGTTGTGGTCGGCGTTGTCGTTGTCGTTGTCGTCGCCGTAGTCGTTGCAGCAGGCGTAGCAGTAGCGGCGTTCTTGGTGGCGTTGGCGTCCTGCGCCGACGCGGTGAACGGCAGCGCGGCAAGGACGAGCGTGGCGATCAGGGACTGTTTCATCGTCTACCCGTATGTGAGGAATCGTATGTGGAGGAATATGTAGGAAGGTGGTCAAGCGACCACGAGCTGCGCGTATGCCCGCCCGTAGAGCCGCTGCTCGAGACATTGACCGATACCGCAGCTTAACGCGGCCAAACCAGCGGCCACCGCCAGCACGTGGCCGGCGGGGTGCGACACCAACAGGAGGCAGGGCAGGCCGACCGAAAGCACCGCCACACCGACGCGCCCGACCAGCAGGCGAGCCGCGGTGCCCCCGGTGGTGAAGCGCTCCGGCACGCCGCGCTCCTCGGCCAGCTGACGCAGGGCGCGCCAGCGCATCCCTTCGACGATGCCCAGCGCCAGCGCCACGGCCAGAAGGCCGAGTCGCCAGGGGGTGAGCGGGTCCAGCGGGGCCTCGCCCTGGAAGGCGAGGCAGACCCAGAACCACAGGCCGCCGGCGAACACCGCCGACACAGTGCGCCCCAGGGGCTGCGTGTTGGCCACCGCGGCAATGGCGGCGGGAAGCTGCCGGGAGGCGCTGCGCGCCGTATAGACGAGGGTGGCGAGGGTGCACAGGGCCAGGATGGCGCCGGTCAGTCGGGTCGCCCAGAAGTCGTTACCACCCCGTGCGAGCCCGGCAAGGGCCAGCATGGGCAGGTAGTTGGCCATGGCGACCAGGCCTTCGACGGTCGGCATCATGCGTCTGGCCGGATTCCAGCCATGCCAGTCCTGGGCAAAGGTGAGCCGCAGGCAGGTGGCGATGAGGCCAAGGCTGACGAACACCAGGCCGATGGACAGCGGGACCAGCACCTCGCCGCGGCCATCGGGGTAGAGCCCCAACGCCAGCGAGGCGCCAAGCACCATCCATAGCCCGTAGCCAGCCGCCGTGGCCGTCTGGATGACCACGAGGGGGGCGGTGAACAGGATGTCGGCGCGAGGAGCGTCGGCTGGCGGGTCGTGAGGACCCACCAGGGTCGGGCCTGCGTGCTTGGGTTCCGCCATGGTCGGGGGAGGCCTTCGGCGAATCGCAAAGCAGCATTTTTGCGCCTTATGGCCCCCGGCGCAAACTTGCGACCGTGCGACCCCCGACGAATGGCCGAGTCTCACGTCCCTTGCGGACTGCCAACACCACCGCCATGCTTGAGCTGCGTAGATACGGGCGTCACGCCCGCGCGGACACACTTCCCGAAGCACCATCCAGCCGGCGATACCCATGGACCGCTACGAGCGCATTCTCACCCTGCACCGACTGCTCAAGGCAGCGCACTATCCCGTGCCGCTGTCCCGGCTGATGGACGAGCTCGAATGCTCGCGCGCCACGCTTTATCGCGATGTCGCCTTCCTGCGCGACGCGCTGGGCGCCCCTGTACAGAGCGTCGCCGGCGAACAGGCATCGTTCCGATACGACGCCGCCGAAGCGGACAGCTTCGAGTTACCCGGCCTGTGGCTGACCAGCGACGAGCTAGCCGCGCTGATGGCCCTCAACGAGCTCATCGGCCGATCCGACCCTGGCGTGCTCGCTGGAGCCCTGGCACCGTTCAAGGCGCGCATCGAACGACTGCTCTCCGATCACGGCAGTGGCAAGGCACTACCCGTCGATCGCATCCGGGTGATCTCCTGGGGCGCGCGCAAGATGGACCAGCAGGTGTTCCGCATGGTCGCCGGTGCCACACTCGAGCGCCGCCAGCTGACGTTCCGCTACCGTGCGCGCACCACCAATTCCGATTCCAAACGCACGGTGTCACCGCAGCGACTGACCCACTATCGCGATAACTGGTACCTGGATGTCTGGGACCACGACCGCGAGGCCCTGCGCAGTTTTGCGGTGGATCGTATCGCCGACCCGCAATCGCTGGAGACCAAGGCCCGGGACGTCGACGACGCCGAGCTCAACGACCTGCTCGCCTCCAGCTACGGCATCTTCGCCGGCAAGCCCAAGGCCTGGGCGACGATCCGCTTCTCCTCGCACGCCGCGCGCTGGGTGGCCGACGAACACTGGCATTCGCAGCAGAAGGGCGAATCACTGCCAGACGGCCGCTACGAACTGAAGGTGCCTTATTCGAACTCGCGTGAGTTGCTGATGGACGTACTCAAGTACGGGCCTGATGCCGAGATCGTCTCGCCGCTGCCACTTCGCGAAGAAATGAAAATCCTGCTCCAGCTGGCCCTGACCGGCTACCAGAACAGTTCGAACAACCACCACTGAGCGCCGCCGCTGCATGAGTGAGATCGATATCGCGGATCCGGGCACGTTGCCCGCCGCCAGCGGCACGCCGCGAAAGCCGCGTGTCGCCGTTGCACTGGGCGCTGGCGCGGCCAAGGGACTGGCCCATATCGGTGCGCTCGAAGTGCTCGAGGAGCGTGGATTCGAGATTGTCGCCATCGCCGGCACCTCGATGGGTGCGCTCATCGGCGGCATCTACGGCATGGGCAAGCTCGATATCTATCGCGACTGGGTGTCCACGCTGGCGCGCTTCGACGTGCTGCGCCTGGTCGACTGGAGCTTCTCCGGCGGTGGCTTCATCAAGGGCGACCGGATCATGGCCGCGCTGCGCGAGCTCATCGGCGAAGTGAACATCGAGGATCTCCGCATCTCCTACACCGCGGTCGCCACCGACCTGGATCGCGAGCGCGAGGTGTGGCTAACCAAGGGTCCTCTGTTCGACGCGATCCGCGCGTCCATCGCCATCCCGACGCTGTTCCGTCCTTACGTGCACGACGGTCGTCGCCTGGTCGACGGTGCGCTGTTGAATCCGTTGCCGGTGCTGCCGCTGATGCGCGAAGACGCCGACTATGTGTTCGCCGTGAGCGTGGACGGCGCGGCCGAGATGCAGAAGCCGCCGGAGAAGGACGTCACGGTAACGACGGACGAGGGCTATGCGGCCAAGCTCGGCCGCCTGATCGGTCGCGTGCTTCCTTCATCGGATGGCAAACCCAAGCTCAGGGACCCCGGCGCCTTCGACCTGATGACCCAGGCGATGGATCTCATGCAGGCCAATCTCTCACGTCTGCGCCTCGCGGCTTACCCGCCGGATGTGCTGATCGAGATTCCCCGTAACGTGTCGACGGTGTACGAGTTCTATCGCGCGCGCGAGTTGATCGAGCTGGGCAGGGAGCGGACAGCGAAGGCATTGGATGCTTGGCAGCCGAGGATGCTGACGCGCTGAGGCGGGAGCATCGCCGCTGAAGCGGCTCCCACACAGGGCAACTGTCGGCTCCTTGTGGGAGCCGCTTCAGCGGCGATGCTCTTGGCCTCAGATCTCTTCGGTACGCGTGACCTTCGCGCGCCGCATCAGCCAGGCGACACCACGCAGATCCGCCAGGCCAACCCACAGACGATCCAGCATCCCGTACTTCGACGTACCTGCCGTGCGCGGACGATGCCCGACCGGCACGCTCTGGCTGCCAAAACCCGCGCGCTTAACCAGGGCCGGCAGGTAGCGGTGCATGTGGTCGAAGTAGGGCAGGCGCATGAATGTCTCGCGCTCGAACAGCTTCAGTCCGCATCCGGTATCCGGCGTGCTGTCCTGGAGCATGCGCGAACGTACCGCGTTGGCGACCTTCGACGAAATGCGCTTGTTGAAACTGTCGCGGCGGGTGACGCGCCAGCCGGCGAACAGCTTCAGTTCTGGCGCAGCCTCGCGCGCTGCCAGCAGCTTGGGGATATCGGCCGGATCGTTCTGGCCATCGCCGTCGAGCGTGGCGATCCACGGTGCGCGCGCGTTGCGCACGCCGTTCCACACGGCGGTGCTCTGCCCGCTGCGGGTAACGTGGTGGATGATCCGCAGTTCCGGATACTGGGCCTTGGCCGCGGTCAGCACGGCGACGCTGTCGTCGGTGCTGTCGTCATCCACGTAGATGATCTCGAAGTCGATCCGGCCACGCAGGGCCGAGGCAATCTCGGCGAGTAGGGGCGGGATGTTGTCGCGCTCGTTGAAGACGGGCACGACCACGGCGAGGTCGGTCATCGCGATTCCGGGCTGATTCGATTCGGGGCGGCATTATCGCCCAGCCGCCGCCGGATAGGGCCGCACTCGCCGCGTTCGTTCAGATCCGGCCGATGTTCTGCGGGGCCGGGCCCTCGATTGCCGCACGCCAGCCTCGTTCCACGGCGTCCATGGCGCTGCGGCTGGCACCCCGCTGAGCCAGGACCACAAGCGTGCCGCCGTGCAGCGGCATTTGCCGGCCTTCCCAGCCATCGCGCTCGAAGGTGCCGGGCGTGGTGTCCATTTTGCCGGGCATGTACAAGGCCACGACGGGTTCGTCGTTCATGCGGGTCACCAGGTGCACCGCCGGATACGGGCCCACCGTGCAGTCGCGTACGTAAGTCACTCCCGCTGGCATCGGCCCCTTGAGCTGGGTCGCGCGCCCCGTGAAGCCGGCCTCGACCTGGGCATCGGTCATGGGGCGGGTCAAACTCAGCGAGTCCATCTCGCCGGGCATATGGGCCACGGCCAGAGCAGGCAGCGAGTTGAGATCATTCTGACGCCAGAGCATGCCCACGCCGGCGAAGGCGATGACGACCGAGGCGGCCATGGCCATCCAGGCACGGCGCATGCCCACCTGGCGGCGACGCTCGCCCGTGGCCTGGGCAAGCAGGATGCGATCGACCAGGCCTTCGGGGAGGGGAATGGCCAGCGCAGCTTCGAGATCGTCATCGAAACGCTGGGCGCGCTGCCAGAAGGCGGCGCAGCCGTCTTTGCAGCTATCGCGATGAGCGAGCAGTTCGGGGTCGCGCGAGCGGGGTTCGGCACCGATACGACGGCGGAATTCGAGGCAGTTCATTTCCGGCCTCCTTCAGCCGCGGCGCGTCCGCCGAGCAGGTCCTTCAGACGCTGGCGGGCACGGAACAACTGGGTCATCACCGCGCCGGGCTGCTGGTGGGTGGCGGCGGCGATCTCGTCGCAGCTCATGCCACCGAGCACCTGCATGGCCAGGGGTTCGCGGTACTTGTCGGGGAGCTTGAGCATGGCGTCGCGCACCTGGGCGGCGTCGCCGCTGCGCTCGGGGCTGGCAAATGCAGCCTCTTCGGGCACGGTGTCGTCCAGTTCCACGGTGTCGAAGCGCTTTCTTTCGTAGAGCCGCGCATGTTCGCGCCGCAGGATGGTGATGAGCCAGGGCTTGGCGGATTCAGCGTCACGCAGCGAATCCAGGTTCTTCCAGGCACGCAGGAAAGTTTCCTGGACCAGGTCCTGGGCCACGGACTCATTGCGCGAAAGCCAGAAGGCGAACCGGTAAAGGTCGGCCGACAGGGCGCGCACCATCGCTTCGTACTGGCGCTGCTTCGGGTTCACGTCCTTATGGACCGGAGGCATGCGGATTTCCTTTCAGACCCGACCGTTCAGAGCCGCGCTCAGCGGACCTTGGTCAGGATGCCGTCGAGCTCGTCGAGGCTGTGGTAATGGATGACCAGCTTGCCCTTGCCGCCGCGGCCATGGGCCAGCTCGACGCGCGTGGCGAAACGCTCGGCCAGTTCACGCTCGAGGTTGGCGATGTTGGGGTCGACCGCGTTGGCCTTGGCCTTACCCTTGGGCGCCAGCTGCGCCTTGCGGGCGGCCTCTTCGAGTTCGCGCACCGTCCAGCCGTGACGCGCGGCCTCCAGCGCCAGCGGTTCGGCAATGGAATGCGGCAAGGTGAGAAGGGCGCGCGCGTGGCCCATTTCCAGCTTGCTCTCGTCCAGCAGCGTCTTGATCGACGCCGGCAGGTCGATCAGGCGCAGCAGGTTCGACACGGCAGCACGCGAACGGCCGACGGCGTCGGCGGCCTGCTGGTGCGTGAGGTCGAATTCGTCGATCAGGCGCTGCAGGGCCTGGGCTTCTTCAAGCGGCGTGAGCTCCTGGCGCTGGATGTTCTCGATCAGCGCCATGGCGAGCACGGACTGCTCGGGCACGTCCTTTACCAGCGCCGGGATCTCGCTCATGGAAGCGCGCTGCGCGGCACGCCAGCGGCGCTCGCCGGCGATCAGCTCATAACTGTTCTTGCCGATGGCACGGACCACCACCGGCTGGATGAGACCCTGGGCCTTGATCGAGGCGGCGAGCTCGTCGAGCGCCTCGTCGTTCCAGTGGCGGCGCGGCTGGTACTTGCCGGCCTGGATCTGCTGGATAGGCAGCATGCGCAGCTCGCCTTCCTGCTCCACGATCGACGGGCCGGCGTCCGGGCCGGCACCACCACCGAGCAGGGCATCCAGGCCACGGCCAAGTCCACGTTTCTTCGCTGCTGCCATCGGGAATTCCTTAAGGTGCCGTCGGAGCCGTGTCGGTGGCGTCGGGCGCCGCGTCGTCGGTCTCTTGGGTGTCGCTTGCCACGCCTTGCGCCGCCATCATGGCGCGCTCGCGGCGAATGATTTCGCCGGCAAGACCAATGTAGGCGATGGCGCCGCGCGACCCGCGATCGTAGAGATGAATGGGCTGGCCGTGGCTGGGTGCCTCGGCAAGACGCACGTTACGAGGAATGATCGAACGCAGCACCTTGTCACCGAAGTGCAGGGTGAGCTGGGCCGAGACCTCGTTGCCGAGGTTGTTGCGCACGTCGTACATGGTGCGCAGCAGACCTTCGACTTCGAGCTCCGGATTCAGGCGCATGCGCACGGCCTTGATCGTATCGAGCAGGCTCGACAGGCCTTCCAGCGCGAAGTACTCGCACTGCACGGGAATCAGCACGCCATCGGCCGCGGTGAGCGCATTGAGCGTCAGCAGGTGCAGCGACGGCGGGCAGTCGATCAGGATGGTGTGGTAGTTGTCCGCGACCTTGGCCAGCTGCTCCTTCAGGCGGTGCTCGCGCGCCATGCCGTCCATCAGCTTCAGCTCGGCGGCGGTGAGGTCGCCATTGCCCGGCAGCAGGTCGTAACCGGCCTCGGTGCGGACCAGCACGCTGGCGATCTCCACTTCGCCCAGCAGCACTTCGCAGCCGTTCGGCTTGGCCTCGTGTTTGTCCACGCCCGACGCCATCGTGGCATTGCCCTGCGGATCGAGGTCGACAAGCAGCACCTTGCGCCGCGCGGCGGCGAGGGCCGCTGCGAGATTGACGGAGGTGGTGGTCTTGCCGACGCCGCCTTTCTGGTTGGCGACTGCGAGGATGCGGGCCATGGAGGGTCGTTATCTACCGTGCGCGGAAGGGGCGCTAGCGTAGCATTGCCTGACCGTCCAGCCCTAGCTGGCGCCCCTGGGCGATCACTCGATGTCAGGCAACCTCGAAAAGGCGTTCTTCGTCCTGCTTCTGTCCGTTTGCGCAGAGGCAGCGGCGGCGCAGACGACAGCCGCGGCCCTTCCTCCTATTCCAGAGGGTCTGGGCAAGCCCCTCACGCCGCACATGGAATCCTGCGACGCCATCGATTGCAACGTGAGCGCCGCCCAGATCACCGCCCTGGATGCGGCACGGCGGCTCTACGAGAAAGAGAAGACAGCTGGGTCGCCCTATTCCGCCATTGTCGGCATGCAGGGGGACGACATCACTGTCACCTTGCTGCCCGAGTTCGGCAAGCGAGGCGCTGCGATCACGTATATCTTCGACGCCGCCGGTTCGACCCTGAAAAGAAGCTTCCCCAACCGTTAGCGTCAACGACGGCGAATGACGACCAAATGCCGCTCGCCCTCGACCCCCGGCACCGTCAACACATGAATCCCCTCGACGGTAAACCCGGCCGGCACCCCATCGAGCTCCTCAGCCGGATGCTTCCCCTTCATTGCCAGCCACACGCCACCCGGCGCCAGCAGGTGCCCACCCCAGCCGAGCATGTCGGCCAGGCTGGCGAAGGCGCGGGCGGTGATGCAATCGAAGGTGCCTTCGACGTCCTCGACACGGCTCTGCAGGGCGCGGCCATTGGTCAGCTTCAGTGAACGGATCGCCTCGCGAAGAAAGCGGACCTTCTTGCCGTTGGAATCGACCATGAGCACTTCGCGCGCAGGCTCGGCGATCGCCAGCGGGATACCCGGCAGGCCCGGACCAGTGCCCAGGTCGGCAAGGGTCGTGCCCTCGACGAAAGGAACGATGGCCAGCGAATCCAGCAGATGACGCGCGACCATCTCGTCCGCGTTACGCACGGCGGTGAGGTTGTAGGCCGAATTCCAGCGCTCGAGCAGCTCGCGGTAGTCGAGCAGGCGCGCCACGGCGCCCTCGGGCAAGGCGGTGCCAAGTGTGGCGATGCCGCGTTCGAGCTGGGTTTGCAGGGCTTCGCGCGCAGTCATGCGACACCGGGGAATGGTGATGGGGCGCAAGAGTATGAAAGCGCCGGCGCGAAGGCGCCAGCGCGGGGGATCAGGCGGCGTCGAGCTCGACGCGGGTGACCAGCATGCCGCGCGAACGCAGCGAGCCATTCATCGTGTGCTTGAGCTGGGTGCCGACGGCGCGGCGGTCGGCCGAATGGGCCGAGCTGGCGTCACGAAGCGCGGCGACGACGTTGCTACGAATCATCTCAGGCGCTTCGTCGATCACTTCGTCGGCCACTTCCGGCTCGAGCACCTGCCAATAGACCGTGCCGCCGTCGAAACGAAGCACCTGGCCGCCGAGGTCGATCTTGTGGAAAACGCGGTCGATGACCGGCACGAGCACATGAGTGCCGGCGGTGAGCAGCGAGGGCGAGCGGCCGAAGCGGCGCACGCTGTAGACCTGGCCTTCCGGAATGCGTCGCACCGAGGCCGCCGCAAGAGCGAAGGCGACAAAGGTGGTGGCAATGAGGATGGTGGTCAACATGGCTGCTATTTCAACGAGTTACCTTGGTTTCCTGTCGCACTACGTGGCGAGACACGCCAACGTGGTGATTCGTGTGGTGTTAATTCTAATTTAACAGCAGGGTTAACGCTAGTTTTACTAAACCCCCATATTCAGTTAGCGGTCGGTTTGGTCAAAACTTGAGCAGGTGGTGATTTGTTGACCAACACGGGGCGCGCCCACGGCGGTGCGCGGCCGCCAGAGAGAGCGGTCTCGAGGGAGTTCGCGAAAATTGACGCCCCTCCTGCAAATGATAATAATTATCAATCAGTCATTGACCCGGTCACGCGAATGAATGTCCTCGGCTGCGTGGCGGCCCTCGTCGCCATGGCCCTCGCTTATCTCACCGCCCGAAACCAGCGCCTTCTGGCGCGTCCTTTGGGCCGCGGGGCGCGCGCCTCCGCGTGGATCTTCGCCGTGATTGCGTTCGCCGCGTGGATCGCCGGTGAGACCTCGCTACCTGGCGTGTTCGCCGCGCTCACTGCACTGATGCTCGGCGCGGTCGCCTACCCGTACCTGGTCTGGCTCCTGCGTCCCGCCTCCGAACGGAAGCCGCGCTGATGCTCGCCAAGACCTTCGCCGGCATCCTCCTCGGCCTGCCGCTGTCGCTCGCGCTCGTCGCCGTGGCGATCTGGATCTGGCCCGGCTCGAGCGAGTCCGTGACGCTGCCCTTCCTGGTCGCCTTCTTCCCGGTCTGGACCGGGATCATGGGCGGCACATATATGTTCCGTAGCGGGGCACGTGCCTGGGCCTGGCTGGCCGTGGCGAACGTCGCCGCCTTCGGCGCGCTGTTTCTCGCCAAGCACACGATGCCGGGGCTCTGATCCGATGAAAGCCTCGACCGTCCGCACGTTCACCGTCGTCCACACCTGGACTGGCCTGCTCGCCGGCTTCGCGCTGTTCATCGCGTTCTACGCGGGCGCGCTGACCATGTTCCACGACGAGATCGATACCTGGGCCTCGCCCAGGGCCGAGATGGCCCGCGCCGACACCATGGACCGCGCGGCGAAGATGCTCGAAGGCATCGTCGCCACGCATCCCGGCGCACGCGATCAGGTCGGCGTCACCTTCCCCGCCGATCATCCGTCGCACGAAGTAGCCGCGTACTGGATGGACAAGAACGGCGACTGGAAGACGCAGACGCTCGACGAAAGCAGCGCGCGCGATGCCGAAGACCATGAGCATGCGCTCGCCGACTTTGTCTACGAGCTGCACTACGACCTGGGCATTCCGGCGATCGGCATCTACCTGATGGGCATCGTCAGCGTGATCTATGGCCTTGCCTTGCTCACCGGTCTGCTAATCCACCTGCCCAACCTGGTGCGCGAGCTGTTCGCACTGCGTCCCGGTCACAACCTCAAGCGGCTCTGGCAAGACGCTCACAACGTCATCGGCATCCTCAGCCTGCCCTTCCACATCATCTTCGCCATCACTGGCGCGCTGCTCTGCCTGACCATGGTCATGTTGATGGCGTTCAACACGGTGGCCTTCGACGGCAAGCTACTGCCTGCGTTCGAGCGCATGACCAGCGCGCTTCCGGAAACGACGGCGAAGGGTGATAGCGCGGTGATGCTGACGCCCGCGGAACTCGGTGCACGCGCACGCCAGGCAGCGCTCGCCTCCGGCGCCGCGAACTTCGAACCCGACTACATGCGTTACGTGCACTATGGCCAGCGCGGCGCGGCCGCGGAAGTGCGCGGCACCTCGACCAAGACACTCGGCGAGTACGGCATGGTCTCGCTCGATGCCACCGATGGCCGCGTGCTTCGGGTGCAAGTGACCGGCGCTCGCGACGCCAACCATGCGACCTATGCGGCGATCTTCGGCCTCCACTTCGGCTCGTTCGGCAATGTGTCTCTGCGCTGGCTGTATTTCCTGCTCGGCCTCGCCGGCGCCTTCCTGTTCTATTCCGGCAACCTGCTCTACATCGAGACGCGGCGTAAGCGCCGCCAGGCCGAGCAGCCAATGAAGGTGCGGGCGATGGCCACGGCCACCGTCGGCGTGTGCATCGGTTCCTGCTTCGCTATCTCGGTGACCTTCCTGGGCAACCTGATCGGTCCGATGTTCGGTGCGACGCCCGAGGCGATCGTCCAGCCGGTGTGCTTCACCGCGTTCGCGGCCGCGGTGATCTGGACCTTCTGGCGTCGCCCGGCCAGGGCGGCGGTCGACCTGCTTTGGGCCACGGCCCTGGTGAGCGTGTTGGTCGGCGTGCTCGACATGACGATCCACGGCGACCGCCTGATCCGCACGCTGGCCGAGGGCCGCTTCGCCGTCCTCGGCGTGGATCTCGTCGCTATCGCGATGGGGGCCGGCTTCGCCTGGCTCGGCATGGCCACCCGCAAGCGCGCCGTCGAAGGCGATCCTTGCAGCGTGTGGTCGTCCAGACGTCCCGTGACCACCGCCGCGACTGCCTCGACCACCGCGCAAGAAGCCTGAAGCACGGCTCTTCGACGCTCTTCAGGGTCTATGTGGGAGCCGATTCATCGGCGATGGGGTGCTTGCGACAATCTGGCCCGCTGCCGAGGGATCGCCGATGAATCGGCTCCTACAGAGTTCGGTGGCGCTCGCAAGAATCTGCGACTTGCTACGTAACGTCCGTTACTAAACGCGACATCCATTTATCTCCGTGAAATCCGCGTCGCGATAGCTGCTGCGTCGCCGCAAACGTTTACGTACCACTCAAGCCGCTGACGCTAAATGGTTTTTTAACAGACCTGGCCAAGTGGTATCACGTAACGCTGGATTTACTACTGCACTGCAACAACCCTTTGTTTTCGAACGCTTTACAACCTCCTATGAAAACGTTTACGTTCCGCGCCATCAGCCCTCCGGGGTCGGGGAAAGGGTGAAAAACGCGTGAGTGTGACCATCAAAGACGTCGCGAGAATGGCCAACGTTTCCGTGGCCTCGGTATCTCGCGCCCTCAACGGCCACGGCGGCGTGACCGCCGAAACGCAGAAGCGCATCCGCGAGGTTGCGACCCGCCTCCGCTACGTCCCGCACAATGCTGCGCGCAGCCTGATCACCCGCCGTACCCAGACCATCGGGGCGCTCCTGCCCGATCTGCACGGCGCGTTCTTCTCCGAGCTCATCCGCGGTATCGACCTGGCTGCCCGGTCGCGTGGCCTTTACCTGCTGGTGTCGAGCTCCCACGGCGACGCCACGGAAGCCGCCATCGCCCTGCGCGCCATGCAGGGCCGCGTGGATGGCCTGCTGGTCATGTCCCCGCATGCGGACGAAGCCTTCCTCGATGAGAACCTGCCCGTCGTCCTGCCAACCGTGCTGATCAATAGCCACGTGCGCTCGGAACGGCATGCCTCGCTGGATGTCGACGACTTCGGCGGCGCCCGCGCCATGACCGAGCACCTGCTCGGCCTGGGTCGCAAGCGCATCGTTTTCATTGCCGGCCCCGAAGTGAATCACGACGTACAGGAGCGTATCCGCGGCTATCGCGATGCCCTGGCCGCCGCCGGGCTCGGTGAGCGCGCAGCGATCCTGCAAGGCGATTTCACCGAGGAATCCGGCTATCACGCCGGCAAGCAGGCACTGGCGATGGTGCCGCGCCCCGACGCGATCTTTGCCGCCAACGACATGATGGCGATCGGCTGCCTGTCCGCCCTCGCCGAAGCGAAGGTACGCACGCCCGACGACATCGCCGTGGCCGGGTTCGATGACATTCCCATGGCGCGCTATGTGTCGCCGCCGTTGACGACGGTGCGTATCCGCATCGCCGAACTGGGTGAGGCAGCGCTGCAGCGCCTCGCCGCGATGATCGAATCACCCGATGACGCCGCTCCCGAGCCGCATGTCGTCAGCACCGAAATCGTCGTTCGCGCCTCATGTGGCGGGAGCGACACGGTAAGACGACGGGCCTGACGCCCGTCGGAACACACGGCTTGCCGGGCCGTGGCTGGAACCTCAGGGACGGCGTCAATCACAGGACTTCGATCGATCTTCCGGTCCGCAAACGCGGGACGGGTGCGATACACGGGGGGCAGAACGCTCTTTGAAGAGTGGCCGACACCAAAAACGTCGACCGCCGTGTCTCGCGCTCAGCCGGGCCGGAACAGCACACACAGAACCTTTTGGGAGAGGGGAACAATGAAAGCCTCGATGCATTTGAAGAAGAAACTGCTCGCCAGCGTCATCACCGCGACGGTTGCCGCCGCCGTGGTCACGCCGTCCGCCTTTGCGCAGTCGGCGACCGCCAATCTGCGCGGTAAGGCCACGCCGGGCGCCAACGTCACGGCGTTCAATCCGCAGACCGGCCTGACCCGCCACGCCAAGGCGGGCGCCGATGGCATGTACATCATCAACGGCCTGCCGCCGGCTTCGTACAAGGTCGATGCAGGTCCGGGCACCGAGCAGACGGTAACGTTGACGGTCGCCTCGACGGCAACACTGAACCTCGCTGCCGCTGCAGCCGGCCCAGGTGACGTCACCGCCAAGCCCGCCAACGCCACGGCGATGGAAGGCATGACGGTCAACGCCACGACGCTGACCGAAGTGAAGACGCCGGAAGTCGGCGGCACCATTTCGCTGCGCCAGATCCAGACGATCCCGCAGGTTTCGCGCAACTTCCTCGAATTTGCCGACACCGTGCCGGGCATGGTCTTCAACGTCGACGCGCAGGGCCACACCTCGCTCAAGAGCGGCGGCCAGAACACCAGCGCGGTCAACGTCTTCATCGACGGCGTGGGCCAGAAGAGCTACGTGAAGTCCGGCGGCGTGTCCGGCCAGACCGCCAGCCAGGGCAACCCGTTCCCGCAGCTCGCCATTGGCGAGTACAAGGTCATCACCAGCAACTACAAGGCCGAGTACGACCAGGTCTCGTCGGCGGTGATCACGGCCGAAACGAAGTCCGGCACCAACGAATTCCACGGCGAAGTCTTCGACACGTACACCTCGGACACGTACCGCAGCCCGACGCCGGCTGAAAAAGATGCTGGCAAGAAGGCGAACTCGTTCGAGAAGGAATATGGCTTCGCGCTCGGTGGTCCGATCATCAAGGACCAGATGCACTTCTTCGTCGCCTATGAAGAGAAGAAGTTCGACACGCCGACCACGGTCAGCCCCGGCGACAACTCGCCGCCCAACGTGGCCGCGCTGTTGCCGGCCGGTGTCGGTTCGCAGCTCGGACCTTCCAACCTCCCGTTCAACGAGAAGCTGTACTTCGGCAAGATCGACTGGGAACTGACCGACCGCGACCGCATCGAGATCAGCACCCAGGTGCGTCGCGAGAACCAGGTCGACGGCATCACCAAGGCTGTCGCGCAGTCGGCCAGCGTCGAGATCGAGAACCACGACACCCGTGGCACCTTCCGCTGGCAGCACAGCGGCGACTGGTTCTACAACGAGTTCAAGGCCAGCTACGAGAACTCCTCGAACAACCCGCTGCCGGTGAACTACGGTAACGGCTACACCTACACCTATCGCCCGTCGAACGATTCGAACATCGTCGCCGTCGGTTCGGCCGGTCCGCTCGCCACGCAGATCAAGGGTCAGGAAGGTCCGATGATCTCGGACGACTTCACCTTCAACGACCTGCACTGGTACGGCGACCACACGATCAAGATGGGTTACAAGTGGAAGGACGTCACGCTGCACGCGCAGGACGCCCAGGACACCAACCCGCAGTTCTTCTACAACGTGGGTCCGGACGGCACCGAGCCGCTTCCGTACAAGGCCCAGTTCTCCAATCCGGTCCCCGGCCTCAACCCGGTGTCGGAGACGAGCAGCAAGCAGTACGGCGCTTACATCCAGGACGACTGGGCGGTGAACGACAACCTCACCCTGAACCTCGGCGTGCGCTGGGACAAGGAAAAGACCCCGTCGTATCTGGACTGGGTCACCCCGCAGAACGTGGTCGATGCATTCGGCATGCTCGACCAGAATGCGCAGGCCCAGTTCCCGGGCCAGACCTACGCGCAGACGCTGGCGAAGGGCGGCATCGATTACCAGGATTACATCAGCAACGGTCACAACCGAAAGGCGCAGAACCAGTGGGCGCCGCGCGTCGGCTTCTCGTATGACCTGCTCGCCGACGAAGCGCACGTGATCCACGGTGGTTACGGCCGTTCGTACGACCGCAACCTGTACGACTACCTGCAGCTGGAACAGACCAAGTCGGCCCTGCCGATCCAGGAAATCCTGTTCAACATTCCGGGCCGGAACTGCACCGTTGGTACCAACACCAACTGCGTGAACTTCGACCCGGCATACCTCAACGGTCTACAGAACCTGCAGGCGCTTGTCGCTGGCTCCAACAAGGGCCAGGAAGTCGACATGCTCAACAACAACCTGAAGGCGCCGTACTCCGACCAGTTCAGCCTCGGTATGTCGAACAAGCTGGGCGACTGGCAGACCGACGTGACCGTGGCCCGCGTGCTCTCCTACGACGGCTTCGCCTTCACCCTGGGCAACCGCTACCCAGACGGCGCGTTCTTCCAGAACGGCGGCCAGCCCTGGGGCAACGGTATCCCCGGCTTTGGCAGCATGATCATCGGCAACAACGGTATCCGCACCCGCACGACCCAGGTGCTGGTCTCGGCCGACAAGCCATACACGCGTGAGTCGGGCTGGAGCGCCAACTTCTCCTACACCTACAGCCACGCCAAGCAGAACCGCGACATCAACGAGCACTACTCGTTCGACGAGGCGAGCATCAACAACTACCCGTTCCTCACCTCGAACTCGGTGGCAAAGCATCGCTTCGTGGGTACCGGCTCGTTCGATGCGCCGTGGGGCATCACGCTGTCGGCCAAGCTGACCATTGCGACCCCGCTGCCATACAACGGCGTGCAGGGCGTCGGCAACGGCGTGGTCTACGGCTACGGGGAAGGTTCGCGTCCGGTCGACGGCACACCGGATGGCAAGAAGTTCCTCGTCGGCGGCAAGATCTGGGGCTATCGCGACATCGATATTCAGGCCACGAAGGACTTCGTGATCAGCGAGAACGACCAGACCAAGTTCTACATCCGTTTCGACATCCTCAACGTGTTCAACTGGAAGAACTTCGTCGATTACACACCGAACTTCGGCAGCAATGGCGTCGCGAACACCACCTCCAACCCGGTGGAATACAACGAGACGGGCAACATCTCGTTCGTACCGCGTACGGCCCGCTTCACCGCAGGCTTCAAGTTCTAAACGCTCCAAGGGCGCATCCGGATGGCTTTGCCGGATGCGCCTCTCCTTTGCGCCCGTGTGTCTCCCCGCGGGCGCGTTCTTTTGCTGGCATGCGTGAACAACGATGACCAACGGCATAACCAACATCGTGGTAGTAGGTGGCGGAACGGCCGGCTGGATGGCTGCCGCCGCGCTGATCCGCGTATTGAACAAGCAGGTCACCGTGCGGCTGGTCGAGTCCGAGGAGATCGGCATCGTCGGTGTCGGCGAGGCGACCGTCCCGCACATCAAGTTGTTCAACAACCTGCTCGGGCTGAACGAAGCCGACTTCGTCGCACGCACGCAGGGCACGTTCAAGCTCGGCATCCAGTTTCGCGACTGGGCCAAGCTGGGCGACTCCTATATTCACGGCTTCGGCGTGATCGGCCATGACATCGGCCTGACGCCGTTCCATCAGTACTGGCTCAAGGGCAGGCTCTCGGGCCTGCATGCGGATGCCGACCTGCACGACTACTCGGTCAACACGGTCGCGGCGACGCGAGGCAAGTTCATGCCCGCGCCCACGGACGTTCCCGCTGGGTCACCGTTGTCGACCATCGGCTACGCTTATCACTTCGACGCCTCGCTCTACGCGCGCTACCTGCGCGAATACAGCGAAGCCCGCGGGGTGCGCCGGACCGAGGGCAAGGTGCGCGACGTCGACCTGCACCCGGAAACGGGCCACGTCGCCGCCGTCGTCATGGAGAGCGGCGAGCGTATCGAGGGCGACCTCTTCATCGATTGCTCGGGCTTTCGCGGCCTGCTCATCGAGGGTGCGTTGCAGTCCGGTTACGAGGACTGGAGTCACTGGCTGCCGTGCAACCGCGCGCTGGCCGTCCCTTGCGCCCGCGTCGAGGCACCCACGCCCTACACGCGTGCCACCGCCCGCGAAGCGGGCTGGCAGTGGCGTATTCCGCTGCAGCATCGCACCGGTAATGGCTATGTCTATTCGAGCCAGTTCATCAGCGAGGACGAAGCCGCCGCGAAGCTGATGGCCAATCTCGACGGCAAGGCGCTGGCCGATCCACGCCCGCTGCGCTTCGTCACCGGCATGCGCAAGAAGGCGTGGAACAAGAACGTCGTGGCGCTCGGCTTGGCGAGCGGGTTCATGGAGCCCCTCGAATCGACCAGCATCCACATGATCCAGGCTGGCATCTCCAAGCTGCTCGAGCTCTTCCCCAGCAACGGGGTCATGGATCCCGTGCTGATCGATCGCTACAACGACCGGACGCGGTTCGAGTCCGAACGTATCCGCGACTTCCTTGTCCTGCATTACAACGCGACAAGTCGCAACGACACGCCGTTCTGGGACTACTGCAGGACGATGTCGATCCCCGATTCGCTCAAGACCAATATCGACCTGTTCCGCCACAGCGGACGCTTCTTCCGCAACGCCGACGAGATGTTCGCCGCGGTCAGCTGGATCCAGGTGATGATCGGCCAGGGCATCATGCCGACGGGCTACAACCCGCTGGTGGACCAGATGCCGGACGCCGACCTGCCGAAGTTCCTCGCCAGCATCCGCGACATCATCTCGAAGAATGTCGACCTCATGCCCACGCACCAGCAGTTCATCGACCGGGAGTGCAAGGCGGCGGCGGTGGCGGTGTGATACACCCGATGATTGCCAGAGCGCGGCCCGGATCGTATGGTTTCAGCTTCGACCAAGGCCCTTCGGGGCCTTTCTCCGACCTCTCGACGTAAACGTTTACGCGCCAGCGGTGTCCCCACCTCGTTGGCGCCAGTCCCGAATAGTCCGAAGGAATGCGCGCCATGAAAGCCAGTACGATGAAACGACTCTCCCTAGCACTCGGTGTCATGCTTACCTGCGCCGCTCCCCTGACCATGGCGCAGAAAGGCGCGATGAAGCCAAAGCACGAATCCGCCGCGTCCGCCGCCACCCTGAAAGACCTGCACGCCGTTCCACCGATGATCGTCGATCTGGAGAAGCGCACCTTCCAGTGGTTCTGGGACAGCGGCAACCCGACCAATGGCCTGATCCCCGACCATTACCCGAGCCCGTCCTTTGCGTCGATCGCCTCGGTCGGCTTCGGCCTGACGGCGTACGGCGTAGGCGTCGAACGCGGCTACATCACGCGCGAGCAGGCCGTGGAACGCACGCTGGCCACCCTGCGTTTCTTCCATGACGCCCCGCAGAACGACGCCGAAGACGGCGCCACCGGCTACAAGGGCTTTTTCTATCATTTCCTGAATATGCAGACCGGTCAGCGTGAAGCGCGCTGGACGGAAGTGTCCACGGTGGACACGTCCCTGCTGCTTGGCGGGATCCTGTTCGCGCAAAGCTATTACGACCGCGACAACCCGCAGGAAGCCCAGATCCGCCAGCTCGCCGACGACATCTACCGTCGCGTGGAGTGGACCTGGGCGCAGAACCACGGACCGCTGATCAGCATGGGCTGGACGCCCGGCGGCAAGATGATTCCGCACGACTGGGCCGGCTACAACGAAGGCATGCTGGTCTACATTCTTGCCCTGGGCTCGCCGACTCATCCGGTGAACGAGGATGCCTGGCACGCGTGGACGGCCACCTATGACAAGACCTGGGGCGAGTTCCACGGCCAGACCTTCCTCAACTTCGCACCGCTGTTCGGTCACCAGTTCAGCCACACCTGGTTGGATTTCCGCGGTATCCGCGATGCCTGGGGCCGCGACCACAACATGGATTATTTCGAGAACAGCCGCCGCGCGACGTACTCGCAGCAGGCGTATGCGGTGGCCAATCCCGGCGGCTGGAAGGGCTACGGCAAGAACATCTGGGGTCTCACCGCGAGCAATGGTCCCGGTGGCCTTATCGTCAAGCAGGGCGACAAGGAACGCACGTTCGCCGGTTACACCGCGCGCGGCGCAGGCCTGGATTACATCTCCGACGATGGCACCATCGTGCCGACGGCCGCCGGCGGTTCGATCGCCTTCGCCCCGGAGATCGTGATTCCCGCGCTCGAGGAAATGAAAAAGAAGTACGGCCAGAACATCTATACGAAGTACGGCTTCGTCGACGCCTTCAACCTGACCTTCGACACCAAGACCGAACTGCGTACCGGCAAGCTGGTCCCCGGCTTCGGCTGGGCCGATACCGTGCACCTGGGTCTGGACCAGGGCCCCATCGTGTTGATGATCGAGAACTACCGCAGCGATTTCGTCTGGTCGGTGATGAAGAAGAACCCGTATATCCGCAAGGGCCTGCAGCGCGCGGGCTTCACCGGCGGCTGGCTGGATGCCGATACGGCCGCCAACCTGTGGTGAATCGCGTCGCCCGCTTGATCCGGACCGCCGCGGCGCTGGCACTTGCCGGGGCCGCGGTGACCGGCTGCGCCAAACAAGAAGAGGGCACGCGGACCCTGCAGTTCTGGACGATCGGCCGCGAAGGCGAGGCGGTGGAAAAGTTATTGCCGGAGTTCGAGCGCGAACATCCCGGATTGCACGTCTCCGTGCAGCAGCTTCCCCTCACGGCCGCCCATCAGAAGCTGCTCACCGCCTACGCCGGTGATTCCACACCGGATATCACCCAGCTAGGCAACACCTGGGTGCCGGAACTGGTGGCCCTGGACGCGATCGAACCGCTCGATGCCCGTGTCGCCGGATCGAAAGTCGTCGACAAGAACGACTACTTCCCTGCGATCTGGTCGACCAACGTCATCGACGGCAAGCTGTACGGCGTGCCCTGGTATGTCGATACGCGCCTGCTGTTCTATCGCAAGGACCTCCTCGCCAGGGTCGGCTACGACCACCCGCCACGCGACTGGAACGAATGGCAGGCGATGATGGCGAAGCTGTCGCAGCCGCCCGGCAAGACCTTCGGCGTGTTGTTGCCGACCAACGAGTTCGAGCAGCTGCTGGCCCTGTCCCTGCAGCAGGATGACCCCTTGCTGCGTGACGATGGTCGCTACGGCAACTTCCGTAGTGCCGGATTCAAGAAGGCGCTGACCTTTTACGTGTCACTGTTCAAGAACAAGCAGGCGCCGATGATGACCAACGTCGGTGTCGGCAACCCGTGGGCCGCGTTCGGCCAGGGTTTCTATACGTTCTATCTGTCAGGCCCGTGGAATATCGGCGAGTTCCGCAAGCGCCTGCCGCCCGAACAGCAAGGCGATTGGGCGACCACGCCGTTGCCGGGTCCGAATGGCCCGGGTGCCTCGAATGCGGGCGGCTCCAGCCTGGTGATCTTCCGTGCCTCCAGGCACAAGGACGATGCCTGGGCGCTTATCGAATTCCTCTCGCGCCCGACCATCCAGGAGCGCTTCTACCAGATCCTGGGCGATATGCCGCCGCGTCGTTCGTCGTGGGAGGCCCCCGCACTGCGTAACGATGACAAAGCTGCCGCCTTCCGCGAGCAGCTCGAGCGCGTGAAGCCCACGCCACCGGTCGCCGAGTGGGAACGCATCATCACCGAGATGCAGCTGGTCGCTGCGCAGGCCGCGCATGGCGACCTCACCATCGACGAAGCGGCAGCCGAGATCGATCGCCGCGCCGACCGCCTGCTCGAAAAGCGTCGTTGGATGCTCGACCACGGCCATAAGGCATCGCCATGAATACCTCCCGCGCCGCCTGGCTGTTCATCACCCCCGCGCTGATCATCCTCGGCCTGTTCTTCCTGCTACCGGTGATCGCAGCGCTGATCCTTTCGGTGACCGATTACGACCTGTACGCGCTGGCCGATATCCGCAACCTCCGTTTTGTCGCCCTGCAGAATTACTGGCAGCTGCTCCAGCGTCCGCTGTTCTGGTCGGCGCTCGGCCACACGGTGTACTTCGTGGTGGTCGGCGTGCCGTTGTCGCTAATGGCCTCGCTCGGCGCGGCGCTGCTGCTCAATTCGCCCCTCGCGCGCTTCAAACCCTTCTTCCGTACGGCACTGTTCGCGCCGGTGGTGACGACCGTTGTCGCGGTCGCCGTGATCTGGCGTTACCTGTTCAACACCAAGTACGGCCTGATCAACTACGTGCTCGATTCGATCGGCATGCCGACCGTGGACTGGCTGGGCGATCCGCACTGGGCCATGCCGACGATCATCCTGTTCGCCGTGTGGAAAAACTTCGGCTACAACATGATCATCTTCATGGCTGGCCTGCAGGCGATTCCGGGCGATCTCTACGAGGCCGCCCGCATCGACGGCGCCTCGGCCTTCGCGCAGTTCCGTCATATCACGCTGCCCATGCTCAAGCCGACCATGTTGATGGTCAGCATCCTCACCGTGTCGGGCTACTTCCAGCTGTTCGCCGAGCCTTACGTCATGACCGAGGGCGGTCCGCTGCAAAGCACCACGTCCGTGCTGTACCTGATGTACGAAGAGGGCTTCAAGTGGTGGAACCTGGGCTCGGCTTCGGCCGTGGCCTTCATCCTGTTCGTCATCATGTTCGCGGTCACCGCGACGATGCTGCGTTTGTCGCGGCAGGGAGAAAAGGCATGAGTCCGCGCCTGGCCAAAGCCCTCATCAATGGCTTGCTGATCGGTGCCGCCGCGATCGCCATCGCGCCGCTGCTGTACATGCTGTCCGTGTCGTTCATGCCGCAGGGCGAGGCGAGCGCGCTGCCACCGCCGGTCCTGCCGTCCCATCCGACCCTCGCCAATTACCGCGAACTGTTCCTCAACGCCGGCATGGGTCGCTACCTAGTCAACAGCCTGCTGATATCCACGGCGATCACGGCGGTCTCGCTCGCCTTCAACCTGATGGCTGGCTATGCCTTCGCCAAGCTGGAGTTCAAAGGGCGCCAGAAGATCTTCCAGGTGTTGCTCGGTGCGCTGGTCATTCCGGCGCAGGTGGCCATGCTGCCGCTGTTCCTGCTGCTGAAGTACATGGGCCTGGTGAACACCTATGGCGCGGTGATCGTGCCAGCGCTGGCGACCATCTTCGGCATCTTCCTCGTGCGTCAGTACGCCAGCGGTATTCCGGACGACCTGATGGAAGCCGCGCGCATCGACGGCGCCGGCGAGTTCCGCATCTTCGCCACCATCGTGATGCCGCTGCTGAAGCCGATCATGGTCACCCTGGCGATCTTCAGCTTCCTCGCCGCGTGGAACGACTTCATGTGGCCGCTGATCGCGTTGACGGGACAGGAACACTACACGCTGCCCATCGCGCTGGCGTCGCTGTCGCGCGAGCACGTGCAGGACAGCGAACTGATGATGGCCGGCTCGGTCGTCACCATCCTGCCGGTGCTGGTGCTTTTCCTCGCCCTGCAGCGGTACTACCTCGAAGGCCTGTTGATGGGCAGCGTCAAGGGATAAATCGCATGTTGCGCTTCGCTTCACTCACGCTCGTCGCGGCGGCGTGCCTCGTCGCCGTGCCCACGTTCGCCGCCGACAAGCTGCGCGTCCTCGACAGCTTCGACGCGAGCACCGGCTGGACCGCGACGGGTACCGACGACGTGTCGGCTACCCTGCGCGTCGTGCCGGGACGCACAGGCCAGGCACTCTGCCTCACCTACGATTTCAACGGCGTGTCCGGTGCCGCGTCGATCCGCAAGACGCTTCCCATCGACTACCCCGAAGGCTTCGCCTTGAGCTTCGACGTGCGCGGCAGCATGCCGCCGAACACGCTGCAGCTGAAGCTGATCGACGATAGTGGTGACAATGTCTGGTGGTTCCAGCAACCGCACTTCACTCCGGGCGATGCGTGGAAAACCATCGAAGCGACGAGCCGCCAGGTTGAATTCGCCTGGGGACCGGTGAAGGACCGCACACTCCGTCATACCCGCGATGTCGAGTTCGTGGTCTATGCGGAGGCACAGCCTTCGCAGGCTGCCAATCGAGGTGAGGTGTGCTTCGACAACCTCCGGCTCACACCTCGCAAGCCGGGCGCGGTGGCGGTGCCGCCGCCGACGCCCAATGCCGTATTCGAAGCTCGCGCCAGGCAGGTTCGCCGCGGGTTGTATCCGCGTGGCTTCTCCGGCGAACAGTCCTACTGGACGATCGTCGGTGTCGATGGGGGAAGTCGCGATTCGGCGCTGATCTCCGAAGACGGTGCGGTGGAGATCGTGCGCGGTGGTTTCTCCATCGAGCCTTTCCTGATTGAAGGCGGCAAGCTGGTCACCTGGGCCGATGTCACGACGACGCAATCGCTGCGCGACCGCTATCTGCCCATACCCTCGGTGCAGTGGGCAGCCAATGGGCTAAGACTGGACACCACGGCGTTCGCGCAGGGTCCGGCGGGAGCCTCGCAGTTGGTGGTGAGCTACCGGCTCACGAATGAAAGCGACAAGGCGCGCGACATCACGCTGGCTCTCGCGGCCCGCCCGTTCCAGGTCAATCCGCCCACGCAGTTCCTCAATGCACCTGGCGGTACCAGCCCGATCCACGACCTCACGTGGGATGGCCATGCGTTGACCGTCAACGGCGCACGCAAGGTCGTGCCCCTGCAGGCAACCACGACATTCGTTGCCAGCGCGAATCAACCCAAGACGCTCAGCGAGCGACTGGATGCCGGCGAGCGACCGGTGACGAAGCAGCTTCACGACGACGCGGGCTTCGCCCAGGGCGCGTTGCTCTACGACCTGCACGTGCCCGCGCATCAACATGTCGATGTTGGCGTGGTTGTGCCGGTGAACCAGAAGGATGTCGTTGTCGCGCCAGCCGATGCCGGTGCGTGGCTTGCGTCGCACGCCGATGCCGTCGCTAGCGAATGGCGCGACAAGCTCGATCGCGTGGACATCACGGTGCCGACCTCGGCACAGCCGATCGTCGACACCATGAAGAGCGGCGTGGCGCAGATCCTCATCTCGCGCGATGGTCCCGCGCTGCAGCCCGGCACGCGGTCCTATTCACGTACCTGGGTGCGCGACGGCGCCATGATGCTCGAAGGCTTGCTCCGTACCGGCCACGAAGACGTCGCCTCGGCCTTCATCCGCTGGTACGCGCCCCACCAGTTCTCCAACGGCAAGGTGCCTTGCTGCGTCGACGCACGCGGTTCCGACCCCGTGCCCGAGAACGACAGCCAGGGCGAACTGATTTTCAGCGTGGCCGAACTGTGGCGTTACACGCATGACCGCGCGACGGTCGACGCATTGTGGCCGCATGTGGAGAAAGCGGTCGCTTACATGGATTCGCTGCGCGCGAGCGAACGCCAGCCATCGCGACTGCAAGGGGCGGATCGTGCACTCTATGGCCTGATGCCGGCGTCGATCAGTCACGAGGGCTATTCGGCCAAGCCGATGCATTCGTACTGGGACGACTTCTGGGCACTCAAGGGTTACGACGATGCCGTCGAACTCGCTTCCGCGCTCGGCCACGCGGATGAACTCTCCGCATATACGGCATCACGCGACCAGTTCCGCGATGACCTGCATGCTTCCATCGTTGCCGCGGTGAAGGCCCACGGCATCGACTTCATTCCAGGATCCGCCGAGCTCGGCGACTTCGATGCGACCTCCACCACCATCGCGTTGTCGCCGGGCGGCGAGCAGGCGCGCCTGCCGAAGGCGTTGCTCAAGCAGACCTTCGAGAAATACTGGCAGGGCTTCGTCGCCCGGCGCGACGGTCGAACGGCGTGGGAGGACTACACGCCGTACGAGGTGCGCACGATCGCCACCTTCGTCCGGCTGGGGTGGCGGGATCGCGTCAACGAGCTGATCGCGTTCTTCTTCGCGGATCGCCGGCCCGCTGCCTGGAACCAGTGGGTCGAAGTCGTCGGGCGTGACGCGCGCAAGCCACGATTCGTCGGCGACATGCCGCATGCGTGGATCGCCTCGGACTTCGTGCGCTCCGCGCTCGACCTGTTCGCTTACGACCGTGGATCGGACGGCAGCATGGTCCTGGCGGGCGGCGTGCAGCCGGACTGGCTGAAGGGCGAGGGCATCGCGATCCGCGACCTACGCACGCCGTACGGACGCCTCGGTTACACGCTCACGGCGAAGGACAAGCAGGTCACCCTGACGATCACCCAGCCCATCCACCCGCCCGGTGGCCTCGTGCTGTCTCTTCCGTCAGGAGAACTGAAGGTGCCCAAAGACGCCAGGGTCTTCAAAGCCGCGCTGTAGGCACCTTGTGGGAGCCCTGTAGGCACCTTGTGGGAGCCGATTCATCGGCGATTGGTGGTGCAGCATCACCGCTTCGTTGGCTTTTCGCCGCTGAAGCGGCTCCTACATGTCCTTGTCAGTGCGTGGCTACGCGGGTCCGCAACAGCGCATCCACCGCCTGCTGCCACTCCGCCGAGCCCGGCTTCGCCTGAGGCGCCTCTTCACCCAACTTGGTGTTCACCGCCTGGTCCCAGGCCGGCGTATCAGGCTTGGGACCGTGGCCGTCGTCGCTGATGGCAAGGGTCTTGTCGACCCAGGCGACCCACTCGGGTGAGCCGAGGGCCGGATTCGCGGGCGCGGTCTTGCCCGGCGCCGGGGTAGCGGCCGTCGATGCCTCAGGCGGGGGGCCAGCCGTTGGCGCAGGCGGTTCGGACGGCGAGCAAGCCGCGATGATGAGAGCTGCCGTGATGGGCACGACCGTAAGCAGGAAGCGCATGGGAAATGAATTCCTCGCGAATGCGTATGGGCCCGATCCTAAAGACCCTTCCCCGTCCGGGACTTAAACACCGCGGGGAACTTCCTGTATTCGTTCAGTTCCGGGGGGGGCCGCTGCCGCGGGATCGCCGATGAATCGGCTCCTACATGCGGCTTGGCGCTAGAACCCTTCGCCGCTGAAGCGGTTCCTACATGAGCCTTGTGCCGGCTCTGTGTGGGAGCCGCTTCAGCGGCGATGGGTGCTCGGAAAAGCTCAGAACTTGCCCGCACGAAAATCAGCAATCGCCTCATGAATCTGCGCTGGCGTGTTCATCACGAACGGCCCGTAGCGGGCCACTGGTTCGGCCAGCGGCCGACCGGCGACGAGCAACACGCGCGCGGCATCTTCAGCGGCAAAGCTCACCTTGTCGCCTTTGGACAGCACGGCGAGTTCGCTGCGCGCCAGCGATTCACCGGCGACGGTGGCGGACTTGCCGTCGAACACGTACGCGAAGGCGCTGTGACCTTCCGGCAGGTCGAGTTCAAAACGTGCGCCGGCGTTCAGTGCGATGTCGAGGTAGACCGGCTCGGTCGCCACCGCGGAGACCGGACCCTTCGCACCCGCCAGTTCACCGGCGACGACACGCACGGTCACGCCGTCGACGGGATGCACCACCGGGATATCACCCGGCGGGATGTCCTGATAGCGCGGTTCGACCATCTTGTCCGTCGCCGGGAGGTTCACCCACAGCTGAAAGCCCCACATCAGCCCTTCTTCCTGCTGCGGCATTTCCGAATGCAGGATGCCGCGCCCGGCGGTCATCCACTGCACGCTGCCCGGACCGAGGTCGCCCCGGTTGCCGTGGTTGTCGCCGTGCTGCATACGTCCGGCGAGCATGTAGGTCACGGTTTCGAAACCGCGATGGGGATGTTCGGGGAAGCCTTCGATGTAGTCACCGGGCTGATCGGAGCGAAACTCGTCCAGCAGCAGGAAGGGATCCAGCATGTCGAGGGCAGGCTGTCCGATCACGCGCTTGAGTTTCACGCCGGCGCCGTCGGCGGTATCCATGCCGCGGACGCGGCGGACGATGCTTCGTTGGGTCATGACGGATCTCCGGTAGCTGATGCCGCCAAAGATGACGCCAATCGGCGACGCGGCCAAGACGCGTCCGGTGAACGATCCGTTTCAGGATTGCAGCCAGGTCTTCTGTAGGAGCCGATTCATCGGCGATGGCCTGGCGGGAGGCTAGACCGTTTCGCCGATGAATCGGCTCCTACAAGGAGCGGGCGCGAGTCTGCCTCAATGTACCCAGTGGCCTGAGCGCTGGCGCGGCGGGCCTTCTTCGCCGTCGACACGCGGGCGGGTCATCGCGGCCAGTTCCTCTTCGGTCGGCGCATTCTGGCGCCAGTACTCGCCGACGGCATTGAGTACGTCGGGCAGCTGGCCCAGGCACTCGTCGTATTCCTCGTCGGTGAGCTTTTCGAACTCCGCGTCGGCCTGGAGCACGCCCTCATCCACGGCCAGGGCCATGATCGGGCCAAGCAGCTGCATCAGGTTCGGGTCTTCGGCCAGGCGGTTTTCCCAGAGCTGGGCGCGCATGTCGATGCCACGGCTGAAACCTTCGCACCAGCCAGCGGCGGAGAGCATGGGGCCGTCCTCGGTGTCGATCTCGCCCAGGATCGGCTCGTAGGCATCCACGTCGAGCTCGGCACTGATGGAATCGTTGAGCTTGGCCAGCAGGGCGAGCAGCTGGTTACCTTCGTTCTCGTCCTCGAAGGCGTCGTGCAGGATCTCGTGCAGCCACTCTTCCGGTTTCACTTCGAGCGGGCCGATGGCGATGGCCGAAAGCAGGCCGTGCAAGCCGTCGAGCATCAGGTCCCCTTCGGCGCCGTGCACGCGCAGGTAGGTATCGAGGACTTCGAGCTCGGCGTCATCCAGCGAGCTGGGCCATTCGGACTTGGGTGTGTTCAAGGCATCAACTCCAGCGCGACGGGCGCGTGGTCGGACGGTTGCTCCCACTTGCGCGGGGCCTTGTCGATGATCGACGAGGTTACCGAGGATTTGAGCGCATCACTGATCAAAATGAGGTCGATCCGCAAGCCCATGTTGCGGCGGAAGGCGGCTTGGCGGTAGTCCCACCAGCTGAAGATCCCGGCTTCGTCGTTGAACATGCGGAAACTGTCATGAAGGCCGACATCCAGCAACGCCTGCAGCGCAGCGCGCTCCGGCGGTGAGCAGAAGATGTCCTCGCCCCACGCCACCGGGTCATACACGTCGCGATCGTCGCGGCAGATGTTGAAGTCGCCCAGCACCACCAGCTTGGGATACTTCGCGATCTGCTCCTGGAGGAAATCACGTACCTTCGCCAGCCAGTGCAGCTTGTAGGTGTACTTCTCGTCGCCCAACGCCTTGCCGTTCACCACGTAAAGGTTCACGACGCGGATATCGCCGACGGTGGCGGCCAGGATGCGGCGCTGCGGATCGTCCAGGCCATCGATGTCGGTGACGACATCGGTGAGCTCATCGCGCGCGAGGATGGCTACGCCGTTGTAGGTCTTCTGGCCGGAGAACACGACGCGATAGCCCATGGCGGCAATTTCGTCCGCGGGGAACTTGTCGTCGGTGAGCTTGGTTTCCTGCAGCGCAACGATGTCCGGCTGCGTCTCGCCCAGCCATTGCTGGAGATGGGGCAGACGAACCTTCAGCGAATTGACGTTCCACGACGCGATCTTCATGGCGCCATTGTAAAGGAACAGCCGCGCGGCGACCCGCGCGGCCGGTGCCTCAGGCCACCAGGCCGTAGCTCTTGAGCAGAGCATCCGGCCGCGGCTCACGGCCGCGGAAGGCCTTGAACGAGGCCAGCGCCGGGCGAGTCGCGCCCACGGCGAGAATTTCCTTGCGGAAGCGCTGCCCGGTCGCGCGATCCAGCACGCCGGCTTCCTCGAACGGTTCGAACGCATCTGCCGACAGCACCTCGGCCCACAGGTAGCTGTAATAGCCGGCCGAGTAGCCGCCGGCGAAGATGTGGGTGAAGGCGTGCGGGAAGCGCTGCCAGGCCGGCGGGTGCATGACGGCCACGTCGTGGCGCACCTGCTCGAGCACATCGAGCGCACGGGCCCCCTGGGCAGGGTCGTACTCGAGGTGCAGGCGGAAATCGAAGAGGGCGAACTCGAGCTGGCGAACCAGGAACAGTCCGGCGTGGAAATGTCGCGCGTCGAGCATCCGCTGGTAGAGGTCGTCGGGGAGCGGTTCGCCGGTCTGGTAGTGCCTGGCGAACAAGCGCAGGGCCTCGCGATCCCAGGCGAAATTCTCCATGAACTGGCTGGGCAGTTCGACCGCATCCCATTCCACGCCGTCGATACCACCGACAGACGGAATATCGACCTCGGTCAGCATGTGATGCAGGCCATGGCCGAATTCGTGGAAGAGGGTGAGCACGTCGTCGTGGGTCAGCAGAGCAGGCGCGCCATCGGTCGGCGGCGGGAAGTTACAGGTCAGGAAAACGATGGGTAGCTGCAGGTGCTCGCCGTCACGGAAGCGCGACTCGCACGTATCCATCCACGCACCGCCGCGCTTGCCGGAGCGCGCGTAGAGATCCAGGTAGGCGCCCGCGAAGATCGTACCGTCCGCATTCATCACGTCGTAATAGCGGACATCCTTGTGCCAGGTGTCGACGTCCTCGCGCGGCGCGAACCGGACGCCATACAGGCGTTCGACCACGGCGAACAGGCCGTCGATGGCACCGGACGCCGGGAAGTACGGCTTGATCTGTTCTTCGTCCAGCGCGTAACGCTGCTGGCGCAGACGCTCGGACGCGAACCCGACGTCCCAGGGCTCGAGGTTATCCAGCTTCAGCTCGTCCATGGCGAACCGGCGCAGTTCGTCCAGCTCCTTGCGAGCCACGGGCTTGGCACGGGCGGTCAGGTCACGGAGGAAGCCAAGCACGACCTCGGGTGAGGTGGCCATCTTGGTCGCCAGCGACTCCTCGGCGGCGTTGGCGAAGCCGAGCAGTCGGGCGGCTTCGTGGCGCAGGGCCACGATCTTCTCGATGCGCCCGGAGTTGTCGAACTTGCCCTTGTCCGGGCCCTGGTCGGAGGCGCGCGTCTGGTACGCGTAATACACCGCTTCACGCAGGTCGCGATTCTCGGCGTAAGTCAGTACCGCTTGCACGCTGGGTTGCTTCAGGGTGACCAGGTAGCCGTCGAGCGATTCCTCACGGGCGTATTCGCGCAACACGGCGCGACCGGAGGCCGGGATTCCGGCGAGGTCACGCTCATCGGTGATGTGCTTGCGCCAGGCTTCGCTGGCATCGAGCACGGCGTTCGAAAACTCCGTGGTCAGCTTGGAGAGCTCCACACCGATCTCGCGGAATCGGCTGCGGGCCGGCTCTTCCAGCGCAACGCCCGACAGGCGGAAATCGCGCAGGGCATGGTCGACGGCGGCGCGAGCCGCGACAGGCAGGCCGGCGAAGTCGTCGCGATCGGCCACGGCCTGGACGGCCGCATAGAGGTCGCGGTTCTGGCCGACTTCAATCCCATGATCGGTAAGCTTTTCTTCCGCCGCGCCATGGGCCTTGCGCAGGGCGTCGGAGTCGGCCACCGAATGCAGGTGGCTGACCGGCGCCCAGGCACGGGACAGCACCTGGTCCAGGCGTTCCTGGGCCAGCATCACGTGGTCGAAATCCCGCACGGCGTCGGCGGCTGCGATCCGGTCGATCGCGGCACGCTGCTCGGCGATCAGGCTGTCGATGGCCGGCTCGATGTGTTCCGGACGGATCGCCGAGAAAGCCGGCAGGCCGTTGGGGTCGAGTAGGGGATTGGTGCTGCTGTCCATCGGTAATCTCCTGTCAGGCGTGCAGCGTGGTGCTGCGGCCCGGTCAAATCAAGCCAGGTAGTCGTCTTTCAGGCGTACATAGTTGGCAGCCGAGTAGTAGAGCTGGGCCACCTGCGCGTCGCTTAGCACCCTCACCATCTTCGCGGGGTTACCCAGCCACAGTTCACGCTCGCCGACGACCTTGCCCGGCGGGATCACCGCCCCCGCGCCGACGAAACCGTTCTTCCGGATCACGGCGCCATCCAGCACCGTGGCGTGCATGCCGATGAGGCAGCCGTCCTCGATGGTGCAGGCGTGGATCACCGCGCCATGGCCGATGGTCACATCCGCGCCGATGATCGTCGGGAAGCCACCGGGGGTGTACGGCCCGTCATGGGTCACGTGGATGATCGCGCCATCCTGCAGGTTGCTGCGGGCGCCGATGCGGATGTGGTGGACGTCGCCCCGGGCGACGGCGCCGGGCCATACGGAGGCGTCGTCACCCAGTTCGACGTCACCGATGACGGTCGCCGCCGGGTCGACATAGACGCGGGCGCCGAGGCGCGGATGGATGCCCTTGAAGGGCCGGATCGAGGTAGACATGGCGCGATTCTAATCTGTCGCGCCATGCCCGCCGTGGGCATTACATGAACGAGCCGCCCACGATACGGCCCTCGGCGTCCAGCTTCGGGAAGTAGCGGCTGTTGTTCTGGCGCATTTCCCGGGTGGTCATCATGTCGGGGGTGACCAGCATGACGTCCGGGTAGGCGGCATGGAACTGCTCAGGCGTGGGCTTCGTGGCGATAAAGGCCTCGAAGGCCTTCCTGTCGGTGACGAAACCCGCCACCGGCTTCGGCTGGGAGGCCGGACCGGTCTGGGGCGCGGTCTGGCAGGCCACGAGGGCGGCGCCCCCGAGCACGGCGGTGAAAAAGAGGATGGCGAGACGGTGCATGGGGAGGCTCCTTGCCCTGTGGGAGGCCCGATTATGGCGCGCCGTGCACCCCCGAACCATGAACGCGGTCGCGTCCGCCGGGTCTGCGCCGGGTTAGCCGTTTCGCCGGCGGATGGCCTCAGCCTTCGCCTCATCTTCAGCCGTGACCACCTGCTGCTGGGCATCGAGCTTGGCACCCAGGATGATCAGCGTGTAGTTGGTCGGATCGTAGTCGCGCAGCAGGGCGATTTCACGACGCGCTTCTTCGAGATCGCGACGGTTGATCTGTCGTTCGATTTCCTGCGAGGCGAATGGCAGCGTTTCACGCAAGGCGTCCTGCGCCGTGGCGTTCTTCGGATCGAGCTGGCTGACGCTGAGGTAATACTCATAAGCGTTGTTGCCCTGGGGGGCGACCAGACGGCCGTCCTTCGTGGCATCGCGCGCGAGGCCAAGCAGGATCTCGATTTCGGGGGACTCGCCGGACGACGGGCCCGCTTCGGTCGTGACGGCGCCGGAGGCGTCCGTGGTCGCGGCGGCCTGATGGCCGCGGAATGCGACGACACCGACGATGACCGCAAGAGCGGCCACGCCGACGGCAATAGCTAGAACCGTGCGTCGGGGAAACGCGGCGGTGAGTGTCTGTGACATGGGGGGTGGTTCCGTGGAGCACCCGCAACCAGGCCGTCCCCCTGTTGGACGACCCCAGCGGGCTTGTCATCTTGGCGGCCGAATGTTGCAGCGACGTTGCGGTCGCCGCGAGCCGCAAGAACTTGCCTTTAGCGCATTTGCATGCGTGAAAGAATGACACCGACCATGTTTTCTGCGTGACGCTCTTCATTTAGACGGCCAAATGTGACTGCGGTCATGGTTCGCCGCGATACACAGGACTACGGTGGCGCGACTGATCGCCCTGAAGACGTGGCATCGAGGGGGAAGGCCTGGCGCAGGGAGCTCGGTGGGGAAACAGCACTCACGCAAGGGAGTAACCACAATGTCACGCAGGCTCAAACCCTGGCTCGCATTCGCGAGCCTGACGGCAGGCTATGTCCTGTCGTTACCCTCCACAGCGACCGATCTGCAGCAGGCGGCACGCGCACTGCAGCCCACGACCGCCGCTCGTGTCACCACCCAGGTGGAGAGCACGTCCACCTTCCCACTGCCTGGCACCGCGCCGCGGCAAGCCATGGCCCAGTTCGACGCCGGAGCCATGTCGGCGGGCGATACGGTGAGCGGCATCACCCTGGTCCTGAAACGCGACGACGACCATGAGAAGGCATTCCGTTCGTACCTCTCTCGCCTCAATAATCCTGCATCGCCCGACTTCCATCATTGGCTGACCGCAGCCCAGCTCGGCGAACGCTTCGGACCCTCCGCGCAGGATGTAAAGACGGTGCAGCAATGGCTGCGCTCGCAGGGCATGACGGTGTCGAGCATTTCCAGCGACCACATGCGCATCGAGTTTTCGGGTCCGGCCAGTGCCGTGGCGAAGGCCTTCGGAACGCAATTGCATCGCTACACGGTGGATGGCGAAAAGCATTTCGCCAACAGTACCCAGACGCGCATTCCGGCGTCGCTTTCGCCGGTCATCCGTAGTGTGGCGCTGCATAACTTCTTCCCGAAGGCGCAGCACACGGCACTCACCCACAGCACGTTCGACCGCAAGCACGGCAAGTGGAGCACCGCCGACGCTGCCAAGCCGGCGTTCACCGTGCCACCGGGCACGATCGACCCCAACATCACCTACGACATGGTGCCGGCCGACTTCAACCAGGTCTACAACGTGAAGTCGCTATGGGATCGGCGCAACGCGGTGCGCGGTGCAGGGCAGACCGTCGTCGTGCTTGAGCGCACCGACATCCTCGCCGATGACGTGACACGTTTCCGCAACGCCTTCCTGCCCGCCGACGCGAAAGGCAGCTTCAGCATCCTTCATCCGCTCGATGGTGGTGTCGCCTGCGACGACCCGGGGATGAACGGCGACGAAGGGGAAGCGGCACTCGATGCGGAGTGGGCCGGCGCCGCGGCACCGGACGCGGACATCGTGCTGGCCTCGTGTGCCGATAACGGCGCCACGTTCGGCCCGTTCATGGCGGCGGCACGTCTGCTCGAAGGCGGCCCGGACGGCAGCCTCCCACCGCCCATCTGGAGCCTAAGCTATGGCGCGTGCGAGTCCGGCGATCCGAGCGATGCCTTCGTCGCGGATGCGATCTGGTCATCTGCAGCAGCCGAAGGCGTGACGGTGTTCGTCGCTTCCGGTGACGGCGGCTCCACGCAGTGCGACCAGGGAGCGTTGTTCTGGTCGACCTCGGGTGCCGCGGTCAATGGCCTCGCGTCATCGCCCTCGTCAGTGGCCGTCGGTGGTACGGACTTCAACGACCGTGGCCAGCAGTCCACTTACTGGACTGCGACCAACCTGCCCTACTACCAGTCCGCGATCAGCTATATCCCGGAGATGACCTGGAACAACAGCTGCGCCAGCAGCCATCTGTATACGCTGCTGGGCTACAAGGACGGCATCACCGCGTGCAACGACAGCGTCGGACGCGGGCAGGATTTCCTGCAGGTTGGCGGCGGTGGCGGTGGTCCCAGCGGCGTATACGCACAGCCGGAAGAGCAGATCGGCCTCAATGGTTCGACCAATCACACTTCACGACTGCTCCCGGATGTGTCGCTGTTCTCGGCCAACGGCATCTTCGGCCACGCGTTGGTGTTCTGCATGTCGGACGCGGACAACGGCGGTACCGCTTGCGACTTCAGCAATCCGGATAGCGTATTCGCCAACTCGGCCGGTGGAACCTCGTTCGCCGCGCCGGCCATGGCCGGTGTACAGACGCTGATCAACCAGGCCGCCGGCGATCGCAGCGGCAACGTGCTGCCAGCGTTCTACGGCATCGCCGCACGCCAGTTCGGCACCGTGGGATCGCCGAACACGAAAACCCTTACTGCCTGCAACGCCAGTAACGGCGCGACGATCGGTACGGACTGCGTGTTCAACAACGTGACCGAAGGCGACATCGTCCAGCCTTGCGGTACCGGCACGCTCAACTGCGACACGGGGCACAAGCTCAACAACATCGTCGGCATCGTGGAGGGTGGCGATCCCACCACCAATGCCTTGGTACCCGCATGGAAGACCAATGTCGGCTACAGCATGGCGACCGGCCTGGGTACGATCAACGCGGCGAACCTGGTCGATGCGTTCCTGGGTTGGGGTGCACCCGCCAAACGCGGGTATGTCGCCTCGGCGGACTTCCTCTCGCTCAATAACCTGTTCACCAACGACGGCTACAGCGACTTCGCCTATGTCGACCCCACCCAGGGCCTGCTCCACTCGGTGGCGATGAAAGGCGCAGTGAGCCTGTATGACGAGACGCAGGCGATCGATCCCGGCCTCACCGTGGCCGCGTTCGGCGACCTGATTCCCGGGCTCGACGCGCTCTCACTGAAGTCGGGCGAGATCGTCCTGCTCGGCGCCGACAACCAGGTCAATGTCTGGGTGTCGACGGGAACCGGTGGTTACTACACGTTCGTGGTCAACCATGCGGTACCTGCCACGTGGAAGCTGCTCGGCGCCGGCGTCAACGATGCCAGCGGCACGCAAAAACTGGTGTGGTTCGACACGGCGACCTCGCAGATTGTCTGGTGGACGCTGGATCTCGATCCGACCACGCAGAACGACATCATCGTCACCGCGGAGTCCGCGCCGATCGCTGGCGTGGTCGGCGCCACACCCACGCTTGCCGATGCCAATGGCGACGGCTACACGGACCTGGTCTGGACCCGCGCCGACAACGCCTCGCTGGCACTGTGGATCGCCGACCAACAGGGCAACTTCGTGGCCCATGCGTTGCCGGACCGCCCGGCAGGGGCCACGCTCTACGGCGTAGGCGACATCGACGGCAACGGCACCACCGACCTGATCTGGACCGACACCGTCAACGCGCAGGTCAGCTGGTGGACGCTGGACGGCTTCCGCGTCATCGCCAAGAAGAGTCGTGCCATCCCGGCCGGCTACACGCTGGCCAGCATCGGCGATTACGACGGCGACGGCCTGGCCGACCTGCTCTGGCGCAATGCCAATAACCGCGTGTTCGAATGGCAGGGTACCGGCTCCGGCTTCACCTCGTTCAAGGTCGCCGACGCATGGGGCACGGCCCTCGTACTGGGCAAGCAGGACACCGTCCCGGCCAACCGCTTCCAGGGTAGCCGCCGCGTGGTCTCCGCACCGTAAGGCATGACGACGGGCCGGCGGACTCGCCGGCCCGTCACTTTCCAGCAGGTCCGCGCCGCCACGCTAGGTTTGAGCAAGCCACGCGTCCCCGGCCAAGCTTGAATGGACCCACTGCCTACGAAAGGATCCTCGTCATGATCTTCGTGCTTGCTCTTCTCATCGGCGTGGTCGCCGGCCTCCGCGCCATGATGGCCCCCGCTGCCGTGGCATTCGCCGCCCGGTTCGGTAGCCTGGCGCTTGCCGGAACGCCGCTCGCCTTCATGGGCTACGCATGGACGCCCTGGATCTTCGGTATCGCCGCGCTCGGCGAACTGATCACCGACCAACTGCCATCCACGCCGAGCCGGAAGATCCCGGTCCAGTTCGGCACCCGCGTGGTCACCGGCGCCCTGTCCGGCGCCTGCATCGGTGCCGCACATGACGCCCTGGTGATCGGCCTGGTCGCCGGCGCCATCGGTGCCGTCCTTGGCACCCTTGGTGGCTCGGCGGTGCGCACGAAGATGGCCGCCGCCTTCCGCAGCGACCGTCCCGCTGCCATCGTCGAGGACGTCGTGGCGATCGCCCTCGCGGTGCTGGTCGTGTTCTTCGCCTGATTACCGCTGGTACGCCGTGGTCAGAACTTCGCGTTGAGGTTCACGAAGTACTGGCGCGGCGCGCCGGCCATCAGGGTCTGGTTGTAGCCGTCCGGATCGGAAGCAACGTAGCCGTTCGTGCCGGTCGATGCGAAGTAACGCTTGTCGAGCAGGTTGGTCACATTGAAGCCGATGCTCATTTCCTTCAGCACCGAGAGATTGCCGATGTCGTAGGCGAGGCCGGCATCGACCACCCAGTACGAGGGTACGGACGAATCGTCGGTATAGGTGATGTAGCGACGGCCGGTGTACTTACCCTCGACGTTCGCGCGCCAGCCGGCGATCTCGTAGCTCACCGAGCTGGAGAACATCGTTTTCGGCACGCCGACCACGTACTTGCCTGCCGTGTGGACGGTGCCCGAGTTCTGGTAATCGTCCTGGTACTTGGAATTGTTGTACGAGAACGAGTTCAACCAGCTCAGTCCCTGCACCGGCTTCCACAGGAAGGCGACGTCCACGCCTTTGCTCTTCACGTCGCCGACGTTGTTCAACGACGCGGCGCAGGTCACCACGGCCGGGCACGGCGTGGTCGCCAGAAGGCGGTTCTCGAAGCGGGTGTAGAACACGCCCAGCGAGGCCTCGAAGGTTTCACCGTGAGCACGATAGCCCGTCTGCCAGGTCTGCGATTCCTCCGGCTTCAGGTGGCTCTTGGCCGCATCGAACGCTGCCTGTGACGTGCTGAACGGCGTGATGCCGAAGGCCGAGATGTTCTTCGCATACGAGGCGAAGATGTCCTGGTTGGCGTCGAGCTTGTAATCGACACCGGCCTGCGGCAGAAAGCCCTTCTTCGCACGCATCTCGCCTTGCGCGAAGGCTGTGGTCGGCACCAGCGAGGTCGCGTCGGTGGTGACACGCAGCGACTTCGCGCCGAAGTTGATCGTCAGCTGGTCGTCGAGGAGGTGAATGGTGTCCTCGGCATAGCCCATGCGCGTCTTGGTTTCGTAGTGCTGCAGGAACGCACGCAGGAACGGATCCTGGTCGTTGTAAACCGTATACAGGGCCGTGTACTGGCCGCTCAACGTGAAGTAGTTGCGCTCCTGGTTCGTGTTCGAGTTCTCGCCCCAGATACCGATCTCGATATCGTGGTCGCCGAGGTTGAACTTGAGCGCCGAGGTGATGCCATAACGGTCCAGACCGTAGTCCGTCGTGCGCATCGAGATGGGCACGGTCGGCGAAGACGCCTGGTACGGCGTGGCCCACTGACCCTCACCGCGATCGGCATGGTAGTAACCCGTGGTGTCGAGCGTGGCGCCACCGAGGTTGAACGATCCGGACAGGCCGGTCAGCGTGTCGCGACGAATGCCGCCGCCGGCGTAGTACGTCGCGTCACCCTTGTCGTAGTCGGCGGGCAGTGCGTTGAGCGAGGCCGGATACTGGCCCTTGCCGTTCAACGCATTGGCGATCTGCACCGACGAGTCCCAATCCGGCTGCAGGTAATCCCAGTTCCAGCCCAGCGCACGCTGGCTGGTCAGGGACAGGTCCATGTAGTCGTATTCCTTGCGCTTGCTGCTATCGACAAACAGGCTGATGCGATTGCCGTCGCCCCACTGGTACAGGGCCTTCAGGTTGGCCTGATTCGACTTCTGGTCGCCAAAGCCCTTCCACTTGTCCGTGTCGGCATTGGCGAACGACACATACATGGAGAAGCCGTGGTAGTCGCCGCTATCGGCACGCACGAAGGTGCGGTGCGTCGAATCCGAGCCGAGCACCTGGTTCAGACGTACGCCCGGGGTCATGTCCGGATCGGCCGAGTAGAACTGCACGGTGCCGCCGAGGTTGGTGTTCGACGCCGTGCCCAGCGCACCCGCACCCTGGGCGAGCTCCACCGTGGCGAGGTTCTCGGTGGTGATGGCGCGCGTGACCTGCAGACCATCGGTTACGCCGTAGCCCATCGTGCCGAGCGGAATGCCGTCCAGCGTGAAGCCAAGGCGCGACTGGTCGAAGCCGTGCAGGGTGATCTGTGTGGACCACTCGTACGAGCCCCAGGGATCGGCCGACTGGAACTGCACGCCGGGGAGCTTGTCGAGCGCTTTCAACGCACTGGTGCCGGGCGTCTGCTGTTTGGTGATCTCGTCGACACCGATGCTCTGGATCTGTCGCGTTTCGCCCGGCGCGATGACCGACACGGCGTCGAGCTGCTTCGCGTCCTTGGTCGTCGCGGCAGCGTCCACGGCAGGCGCGGCCTTGTCGTCATCGGAGGCGTGGACAAAACCGGCGTGCAGCGAAAGTGCAAGCGCGGTGGCGAGGGCAGTGCGACGAAGCGAAACGCGAGCGAACGTCATCGGGTCGATCCCCTGGAGGTGTAAAACCAGGGAGAGTCGCGGTTGCGCATGTATCGCGGTTTACTTTCAGATGACGGCTGGTTGACGGTGGTTCAAAGCGTGATGCCGTCGTCTTCGCGGTTTTTTTGTCCTAGCCGCAGGTTTCGTCCAAAAAAGATTCGGCCTTCTGGACGTCCGTAAGTGCTGACGCTCCCCGAAACGCGCTACATTCGAGCTTCTCCCGCCGGACCGCGCCAAGCCGCCATGATCGATTGGACCGCCATCACCACTGTTCTCTCCGTATACGTCGTTGGCGTGGTGCTTCCCGGTCCCAATTTCGTGGCCGTGGCACACACTGCCGCCTCGACCACAAAACGCGAGGCACTGGCGCTTGTCGCCGGCGTGGTCGTGGTCAACCTGTTCTGGGCGAGCTGCTCCATCCTGGGCGTCGGCATCGTCTTTGCGACATTCCCATGGATTGCCCTGGCGGTGAAGGTGATTGGCGCGGGCTACCTGATCTGGTTCGGCGGCCGTCTTATCCTGAGGGCGGGCGGCTCTGGCGCGGGCCTGGTGCCCACGAGCGCCAGCAGCCTGTCACAGGCATTCCGCACAGGCGTCGCCACCAACATCGCCAACCCGAAGTCGATGGCCTTCTATGCGGCCGTTTTCGCCGCCGCCGCGCCAAAGCAGGTCTCGACGCCCACTTTTCTCGGCATGCTCGTCACCGTCGCGATCGTCGCCTCGGCCTGGTATGGCATCGTTGCCGTCGTGTTCGCGACGCCGGGCGTGGCTGCGCGTTACCGGCGCGGCAAGGCGTGGATGGATCGCCTTTGTGGTGCCATGATCGTTGCGCTTGGAATTCGCCAACTGGTTCGTTGAAAAGACCCGGTCACACCGCCAGCCTAGTCTGAGACAAGAGAAGGAGCTTTCAATGAATCTCACTTTCCGTCTCCTGTGGCCCACCGTCGCGCTGCTGGCGTTGGCGGGCTGTGCCGCCGTACCCACGGAAGTCGCGTCGGCCCCGCCTGTCGCACCGATCGCTGTGTCCTGCCAGACAGATGCGATCTCCGACCAGCCTTGCGTCGCCATGGCTCGCAAGCGTTGTAGTGCGCCCACCGTGGATACGATTCGCCTGGTGCTGGCCAGACAGGTTCCGGCAGACGCGCAGGACACGCCGAAGACCGTCTACGAATACCAGGCGACGTATACCTGCCCGGCTCAGCCTGTCGCCGACGTGCCCTGAGTCACGCGATCAAGCGGGAGCGTACGTCAACCTGATGACGTTCTCGCAAATCAGATCGTGGCTTACCAGGCGCAGCGCTGACCTGGGCCCGGCGAAGAAGGGCTTGCCGCCGCCAAGCACGGTGGGGTGGATATAGAGCCGATACTCGTCGATAAGGTCGGCCAGGCTCGCCGCCAGGTTGGGTCCGGCAATCTCGAGTTCCCCTGGGAGCTCGGCCTTCAGCCCACGTATCACCGCCTCGACGTCATTATCGACCAGCGTGGCGTTCGGCCCGACCGACGTCAGCGAGCGCGACACGACCCACTTCGGACAGCTCCGCCACCAGGCCGCGTAGGTCTGTTCGTCCGCATCCCAGTCCGGAAGATCGTCGTCCCAATAACGCATGACCTCGTACATGCCGCGGCCGTACACCATGCCCGACAGGTCGCGCACGCGTTCCATGAAGTGACGAAAGAGCGCCGGGGTAGGCGTTATAGCCAGGTGGTCGATGTAGCCGTCGAGGGACTGGTTCAGTTCGAAGATGAGCTTCGCCATGAGACAAAACCTCCACCAGAGATGCTTAAGAACCGCCCGAGACCGTCAGTGGGCGGTCGTCGCCCGTTCAAGGCCTGCTATCCAGGCCATAGCGTATTCCCGATCCGGCCCGCACATCTCCGCGTCGGGTCGCAGGCCGCCGCAAACCCTGGGCCGCTCCGGCCGACCGAAGATCGCGCAACGGTTGTCGTCGGTCAGCTGCACGCAGCGCACACCCGCCGGCTTGCCTTGCGGCATGCCGGGGATGGGCGAACTGATGGAGGGCGCGATGCAACAGGCACCGCAGCCCATGCGGCAGGACAACGACATGGTCATGACCGGGTTGGCGTCAGAACCTCTGGCGAAGCAGGTTGTAGACAGGATCGGTATCCGGACGCGTGCCGTGCCAGCGCTCGAAAGCATCGGCGGCCTGTTCGACCAGCATGCCGAGGCCGTCGCGGAAGTAGCGCGTGCCGGCGGCGGTGGCCCAGCCCTTGAAGTCCGCGGCGGCGGCACCGTAGCAGAGGTCGTAGCAGGTGCTGTGGTCCTGCAGGATCGACATCGGCAGGTCGAACGTGCCGCCGATGACGCCGATCGAGGTGGCATTGACGACCAGATCGAAGCACTTGCCCTCCAGGTCGTCCCAGTAGCGCGTGTGGCAACGGGCGGGCTCGCCGATGGCGTCAGCCAGCTCGTCGGCGCGCTCGGGAGTGCGGTTGACGATCGTCAGCGTCTGCACGCCTGCGTCCATCAGCGCCCAGGCCACGGCGCGCGCCGCGCCACCGGCGCCCAGAAGGAGGGCGTCGTGCCCGCGGAGGTCGAGGGCATGGCGCTCGGTAATGTCGCGTACGAAGCCACTGCCATCGGTGTTGTGCGCCTGGAGCTTGCCGCCGACCAGCGGCGTGAGCGTGTTGGCCGCACCGGCACGGATGGCCGCTTCCGACCGTTCCTGGGCCACTTCCAGCGCGGCGAGCTTGTGCGGCATGGTGACGTTTGCGCCCAGCCCACCCTCGGCGAAGAAGCGGTGGACGGCCGGCTCGAACTGGTCCGGCGCGGCATCGATGGTCTCGTAGCTCAGGCGAATGCCGAGTTGTTCGGCGAAGGCCTGGTGGATCTGCGGGGACAGCGAATGCGCGATCGGGTGACCGAACACGGCAAAACGGTGCGCTTCAGCGCTCATGGACACTCCTGGATCGACGCCGGACCGAACCTGCCCGGTAGGACAATTCTAGCGCTGCCTACTGGTAACCGGGCTTGCCGACATCGTCGGGAGACTGCGGCACCCGGCGCATCTGTTCCACCGGGAAGCCTTGCTGGCGGGCGACGTCGAGGAGGCGCTGGTAAACGGCATCGTCGATGCCCCGATCCTTCGACATGATCCACAGGAGCTTGCGCGAGGGCAGGCCGACCATGCTGACGCGGTAATCATCGGAGAGCGCGAGGATCATGTAGTCGGAGCGGAAGGGCCAGAGCAGTTGCACCTTCCAGCGGCTGGCGTCCTTGGGGTCGGGCAGCCAGGCCTTGCCATGCCAGGTCTTTGCGGGCTGATCGAAGCCCTTGCGGTAGTGGTAGACGTTGTCGATCTGGCCGTCGGGACGCAGCGAGTACTCGTCCGCCGTGGCTACCTTGCCGCGCTCGGCAAAGTTGGGAATGTTGCCCATGACGTACCAGGTGCCCATGTAGCGGGACAGGTCCACCTGGCCCACGGTTTTCAGGGGCGCGTCGGCGGCGCAGCCCGCGGTCGCCATGCCGGCGACTAGGAGGAGACCCAGCGGAAGTCGGTTCATGGACCCAGCCTGGCGTTACGGGCATCAAGCTGGGGTCAACGGGTCGCGATCCCTGAGACGGGGGTTGCCTAGCCTGACTTCCACCGACACCGCCTCCCGGAGTTACGCCATGAACGACACGCTTTCGCCCCGCCGCGTCCGCGCGCTGATCGCCCTGGCCTGGCTGGTGGTCGGCACCTTGCTACTGCTGCTGACTCCGCTGTCGGCGCATAGCGAGTCGCTGGGCTGGACGCCGGCGTTCTGGTTGCTGCTGGCGCCGGCCAGCGTGTTGGTGGCCATGAAGCCGGGCCTGCCGCTCTCGCTGCTGGCGGCACTGTTCCGCCGCTGAGCCGTCAGCCCGCTTCTGCCCCCTGATTAACGGGCGATTGTGAGCGGGCGATTGTGGGAGCCGATTCATCGGCGATCCCGCGGCAGCGGGCCAGATCGAGGCGAGCACCCATCGCCGCTGAAGCGGCTCCTACAACTTAGGTCTTGATGCCCAGGCGTTTGAGTTCGAGGCGGCGGAGGAACTCCTGCATGATCCGCAGGTACAGGTCCTCGCCGAGGTACGCGTCCTCGACACCGGCATCGATCGATGGGTTGTCGTTGACCTCGATCACCACGGGCTTGTCGCCGATCTGTTTGAGGTCGACGCCGTAGAGGCCGTCACCGATGGTTTGCGTGGCCTTCAGCGCCAGCTTGACGACTTCGCTGGGCGCCTCGCGCACGGGCACGGTGCGGAAGCCGCCGGATTTGGCCGTCCCTTTGGCGCCGTGGTTGTAAATCTGCCAGTGCCCGCGCGACATGTAGTACTGGCAGGCATAAAGCGGCTCATGGTTGAGCACGCCGATGCGCCAGTCGAACTCGGTATAGAGATACTCCTGCGCAATCAGCAGTGCGCTGTGCGAGAACAGCTCCGCCGCCGCCTTTTCCAGCGCCTCGCGCGTTTCCACTTTCACCACGCCACGCGAGAACGAGCCGTCCGGAATCTTCAGCACGATGGGCAGGCCGAGACGGTCGGGTAGTTCACGCACGCGCCTGGCATCGTCGCGGTAGATGATCTCCGTGATCGGCGTGGCGAGCTTGCGCGCGACCATCAGGTCGTTAAGGAAGATCTTGTTCGTGCAGCGCAGGATCGATGTCGGGTCGTCCATCACCACCATGCCTTCCTTCTCCGCACGGTGTGCAAAGCGGTAGGTGTGGTTGTCGCTGGCCGTGGTTTCCCGGATGAACAGGCCATCGTATTCGGCCAGACGCTGGTAGTCGTTCTTGCCGATCGGATCGACCTCGATGCCAAGGTGCTTGCCCGCTTCGATGAACTGCTTCAACGCCTTCTTGTTCGAAGGGGGCATGCTTTCGTTGGGATCGACCAACATGGCGATGTCGTAGCGGAAGCGGCGCCGCGCCTTCGGTTTGCGCCAGAGCTTCTTGGAGAACTTATCCAGCGCCTGGGCAAAGGCGTCTTCCTGTGCGTCGTCGAGCGTGTGCAGACCCACGGGCTTGATCGAGGAGACCTGCCACACGCGATCGCGCTCGAACTCGATGCGCATCAGCGGGCAGGGGAACATCTCGAAGATCTGCCTCGCAAGATCCTGCAGATCCTCGTAGGCCGTCTCGCCGAAATAGACCAGCACGCCGAAGTCGGTCGTGTCGCGACCGCCTGCCGGCAGGAACTTGGACAGCTTCTGGTTGAGATCGTCGATATCCAGGCCATAAAGGGAGCGACGACGCAGGTCGTTCACCGTGCGCACCGACGGAATTACCTTGTGACCGCGTGCTTCGGCCAGCAACGACACGTAATAACCGGTGCCCAGGTACTTGTAGCTGCGGCAGAGGTTGATGACGTGCGTGCGCTCGTCGTCGCCGCCGACCGGCTCACGGAGGTAATCCATGGCGCTGACGACATCGACGGATGGGTAGTAGGAGCCCCAGTCCGAGGCTTTTTCCACGACGATGACGAGCCGGCTCATGAGACCTCGACAGACGACGAATACCTGCGCTGCGACCCCACATGGAGTCGTTCGTTTCGTCGGAGGCGCAGTGTGGTCCTCCGGCGCCGCGACGCACAAGCGCCGGCGATGAAGCCTGTTTAAACGAATTCATGAAAAAGTCATTGATCGACCCGGGCACGAGGTCTACAGTGCCGCGCTTGCCGATCCTCCCCGTCCGGCTCCGCAGCCGTCTTCCACCCGCGCCGGAGTTCCCAAAGCGCATGCGTCCACCCCCTGTAACCGCTGCGGTTCGCGTTCGTCGAGCCGAGGTCAGCGATCTCAACGATCTGGTCGCCCTCGAGGAATCGAGCTTTGCGCAGGATCGACTCAGCCGTGCCCAATACCGCAAGCACCTGGACAGCGAGAGCGCCCTGGTCCTCGTTGCCAGCGCAAACCATCGCCGCTTCCTCGGCACGGCCGTCGTCTTCTTCCGCAAGGGCAGTACGGTCGCCCGACTGTATTCCATCGCCACCACGCCGCAGGCCCAGGGCAAGGGCGTCGGATCGGCACTGGTCGAGGCCTCCGAGGACACGGCGCGCGCACGCGGTTGCCGTGCACTCCGGCTCGAGGTGCGCAAGGACAATGCCGTGGCCATCCGCCTCTACGAACATCTGGGCTACCGCAGGATCGGCGAGTACGTGCGCTATTACGCCGACGGCACCGATGCCCTGCGCTTCGAAAAGCCGCTCTGAGCATCGCGGGGCTATACTGGCCGCCGTTTACGGGGAATCGCCCATGCGCCGACTGATCCTGCCGTTCGCCATCGCCGTTACCACCGCCGCCGCGCTTTCCGGTTGCGGTCAGAAGGGTGACTTGTTCATGCCCCCGCCGCCTGCGGCAGGCGCGACGGCCTCCCCGCAGGGCGCGCATCCGGCGACTGCCTCGACCGTCGAGGGTCCGGCGCCCGCCAGCAGCACGATCACCCCGTTCAACTCCGTCATTCACCAGTAAAGACGATGCCCAACCGCTTCACCAAGATGCATGGGATCGGCAACGACTTCGTCATCGTGGACTGGCGCGAGGACGCGGGGCGCATTCCCAACGCCGCCCGCATCGCGGCCCTGGCCGACCGCCACACCGGCGTCGGCTTCGACCAGCTCATCAGCATCGAGCCTGCGCGCGATCCGTCCTGCGAGTTCTATTACGGCATCTGGAATGCGGATGGCTCGCCATCGGGCCAGTGCGGTAATGGCGTGCGCTGTGTCGCCGCGTGGCTTTACCGCGATGGCGTGATCGAGCGCGACACCGATGTTCGCCTGGAAAGTCCCTCCGGCCCGGTCACAGTCCGTGTCCTGGACGAGGCACGCGTGGTGGTCGACATGGGCGAGCCGGATTTCGACCCGGCAGCCCTTCCTTTCAATGCGCCGCTACTGTCCGCCACGTACACGCTGGACGTGGCCGGCGAGCGAATCAGCTTTGGTGCCGTGTCGATGGGCAATCCGCACGCGGTGGTCTTCGACGACGACCTCGCCGATCCCCGCATCGATGTGCTTGGCCCGGCGCTCACGGCGCATCCGGCGTTCCCGGAAGGGGTCAATGTCGGCTTCGCCCAGCGCCTTGGCCCCGATCGCATCCGGCTGCGCGTGCATGAGCGAGGCAGTGGCTGGACCCGTGCCTGCGGTACCGGCGCCTGCGCCGCCGCCGCGGTGGCCCAGGCCCTGGGAATGGCCGCGTCGGTGGTGGATGTTGAACTTCCCGGCGGCACCCTGACTATCGAGTGGCACGGCCCCGGTCACACACTGTGGATGACCGGCCCGGCGGCCTTCGTTTTTGAAGGCGAAGTGTGACGTTCGCGCGCGAACGGGGCACACTGCCTGTAAATAGGAACCAAACCCCATGACTGACACCGCGATCGACGGCGACATCAAGCCAGCCACCGTGGCGTCCTACCTGCGGCGACACCCCGATTTCCTCGCCGACTACCCGGAACTCGCCAACGCACTCACCCTGCCCAGCAGCAACGGTCCGGCGGCATCGCTGGCCGTGCATCAGCTGCGTGGGTTGCGCGACAAGAACGCCGAGCTCGAAACACGGCTGAAGGAGCTGGCGGCGATCGCCGGCGACAACGAGAAACTGATGCGCCGCGTTCACGGCCTGATGCTCGCCCTGCTCAGCGCCAAGGACATCGAGGAAACCGTGCGCAGCGTGGTCCATCGCCTGACCGAGGATTTCCAGTCCGAGCGCATCCGCCTGGTCTTCTTCGGCGACCTGGCCGGCCTGCCTGACGAGCCGTGGCTGCTTCGGGAACCGCGCGGCAGCTCGGGTCTGCCCGAGTTCGCCTCGTTCCTGGAGCACGCCGACCCGGTGGCCGGCCGCCTGGCACCGGACAAGCTGCAACGCCTGTTCGGCACCGAGGCCCCGGACGTTCGTTCGGCGGCACTGATGCGCGTCGGTCCGGATGCCTTGCTGGCGATCGGCAGCGCCGACGCCGACCGCTTCCATCCGGGCATGGGCACCCTGTTCCTGGACATGATTTCGACCACAGTCGGCTCGGCGATCGAACGGGCGCGGAAGGCCGCGTGAACCCCCGCGAGGCCGTCGAGGCCTTCTTGCGGCACTTCTCGGCCGAGCGTGCGCCATCGGTCCACACGATGGCGGCCTACCGGCGCGATCTCGAAAAGCTGCTTCGCTTCATGGAAGCCGAGGGGCTGGCGAACTTCGACGCACTCAGTCCCGATCGCCTGCGCGGCATGATTGCCCGCGAGCACCGCGGTGGCCTGCAGCCCAACAGCATCCAGCGCCTGCTTTCCGCCTGTCGCACGCTGTTCCGTTACCTCACGCGGGAAGGCCAGCTGGCCCATGACCCGGCGGCGGCCGTCCGCGGGCCCAAGGTCCGCCGCAAGCTGCCGCAGGTACTGGACGCCGACGAGGCGAAGGAGCTGGTCGAGACCAATCTCGGCGGCACACTGGCCCCACGGGACTCGGCCATGATGGAGCTGTTCTATTCGAGCGGCCTGCGCCTGTCCGAACTCACGGGCTTGCGCTGGGGCGACCTCGATCTGGAAGACGGCCAGGTACGCGTGCTCGGCAAGGGCAGCAAGACACGCATCCTGCCGGTAGGCCGCTTTGCCATCAGCGCACTGAAAGGCCTCGCCGCCCTGGGCGGCGCCGGCCCCGAACAACCCGTGTTCAAGGGTCGGGGGGGAGCGCCCATCAGTGCCCGGGCCGTCCAGATGCGGCTGGCGAAGCTTTCCAGCGGGCAGACCAAGCGAGTGCACCCGCACATGCTCCGGCACACCTTCGCCAGTCACATGCTGGAGTCGTCGGGGGATCTGCGCTCAGTGCAGGAGCTGCTGGGTCACGCCGACATCGCCACCACCCAGATCTACACCCATCTCGATTTCCAGCACCTGGCCAAGGTCTACGACGCGGCCCATCCCCGCGCGAAAAAGAAACTGTAGGAGCCGATTCATCGGCGATCCCGCGGCAGCGGGCCCGGTTGCCGCGAGCACCCGCTCGCCGATGAATCGGCTCCTACAACTTGCGCCACACCCCCCCGGCCCCCACCTCTAGCCGACTCCCCAAAGGAACCCGCTATGGAACCGATGCACGCTACGACCATCGTCTGCGTCCGCCGGGGCGACAAGGTCGTCATCGGCAGCGACGGTCAGGTCACCCTTGGCAACACCGTCATGAAGGCCAACGCCCGCAAGGTGCGCCGCCTCGGCAAGGGCGATGTCCTGGCCGGGTTCGCTGGCGCCACGGCCGACGCCTTCACCTTGTTCGAGCTTTTCGAGGAGAAGCTGGTCAAGCACGGCGGCAATCTCACCCGCGCCGCGGTGGAAATGGCCAAGGAGTGGCGGACGGACCGCCGCCTGGGCCGGCTCGAAGCCATGCTGGCCGTGGCCGACAAGGAAGCCTCCCTACTCATTTCAGGTAACGGCGATGTGCTCGAACCCGATCACGGCCTGATCGCGATCGGCTCCGGTGGCCCCTATGCGCAGTCCGCCGCGCTCGCCCTGATGGAGAATACTGAGCTAGATGCGCGCACAATCGTGGAGAAATCCCTGAAGATCGCCGCCGATATCTGCATTTACACCAACCACAACACCTCCATCGAGGAGCTCTGAGCCGATGTCCGAACTCACTCCCCGCGAGATCGTCAACGAACTCGACCGTTACATCATCGGCCAGCAGGACGCCAAGCGCGCCGTGGCCATCGCGCTGCGTAACCGCTGGCGCCGCATGCAGCTGGAACCGGGCATGCGCGAGGAAGTCACGCCCAAGAACATCCTGATGATCGGCCCGACCGGCGTCGGCAAGACCGAGATCGCCCGCCGCCTGGCTACCCTGGCGAACGCTCCGTTTGTGAAGGTGGAAGCGACCAAGTTCACCGAAGTGGGCTATGTAGGTAAGGATGTGGAGTCGATCATCCGCGATCTTGTCGATGTCTCTTACAAGCTGGTGCGCGACCAGGCCAAGGGTCGGGTGCGTAGCCAGGCTGAGGATGCCGCTGAAGAGCGCCTGCTCGATGCGCTGCTGCCGCGCCGCCAGGCGACCGGCTGGGACGATACCGGCGCGCAGACGCCCGCGATCGATAGCGACACCCGGCAGAAGCTGCGCAAGCAGCTGCGTGAAGGCGCACTGGACGATCGCGAGATCGAACTGGACTTCGCCACCAACATCGGCGTCGAGATCATGACCCCGCCGGGCATGGAGGAAATGAGCCAGCAGCTGGGCAAGATGTTCCAGAACCTGGGCGGCTCGAAGTCGCAGAAGCGGAAGATGACGATCCGCCAGGCGCGCCCCCTCCTGGTCGAGGAAGAGGCCGGCAAACTGCTCAACGACGACGAGCTGCGCAGCCGTGCGGTGGACCTCGCCGAGCAGAACGGCATCGTATTCATCGACGAGATCGACAAGGTGGCCCAGCGCTCCGAATGGGGTGGCGCCGGCGTGAGCCGCGAAGGCGTGCAGCGCGACCTGCTGCCGCTGGTGGAAGGCTCCACGGTGTCCACCAAGTACGGTGCGATCAAGACGGACCACATCCTGTTCATCGCCTCGGGCGCGTTCTCGCTGGCCAAGCCGTCGGATCTGATCCCCGAACTGCAGGGTCGTCTGCCGATCCGCGTGGAGCTGTCGGCGCTTTCGGTCGACGACTTCAAGCGCATTCTGCGCGAACCGCACAACGCCCTGACCAAGCAATATGTTGCACTGCTCAATACCGAAGGCGTCACGCTGGAGTTCACCGAGTCCGGGATCGACCGGCTGGCCGAGGTGGCCTTCCAGGTCAACGAGCGCACCGAGAACATCGGCGCCCGGCGCCTGCACACGGTGATGGAGCGCCTCCTGGAGCGAATTTCCTTCGAAGCGGCGGACAAATCCGGTGAAAAACATGCGATTGACGCCGAATATGTCGATAAAACACTGTCTTCGCTCGTCAAGGACGAGGATTTGAGCCGTTACATCCTCTGAACAATGAGGGGTCGCCCCTCTGGTAAACTATTGACGTATATGGGCAAGGTTATTCAACTCAAAACCAACGGCCAGCGTGCGAGCCTGCGTGAAGCGCAGGACAGTCAGCAGCTGGTACGTCTGTGGCGCGACGAACTCGAGCACGGCAGCTTTTGCGGCTACGTGGGCGGAGTCGGTCGCGAATTTTTCCTTCTGTGGGTGATCGGCGACGGCGTGAGCTATGACGGCATGTACATCATGCGGCATCGCGACATCTCCGAATTCGAAGCCCCCGACAAGCACAGCAGCTTCCTCGAGAAGGCGCTCGCGCTGAAGGGCATCCGCCCGACGCCGCCGACGGACTTCCCGCTGGACGACATCCAGCAGGTGGTCAAGGCCGCCGCTGCGCACGCGCCTGTGATCGGCGTGCATGTCGACAGCGAGGACGAAGCCGAGGTCTGTTACATCGGCCGGCTCGTCAGCGTGGAGGAAGAAGGCTTCAACATGCAGGAAATCACCCCCGATGCGGAATGGCTGACCGAGCCGTCGTTCTTCTCCTGGGACGAGATCTCCACCATCAGCATGGAAGATGCCTACGCCACCTCGCTGCTCGCCGTAGCCGGCGACCCTCCGCCGATCGAACAGGGCGAGGGTGACACCGGCGGCGGCTTCGGCAGCGCGCACTAAGGGTCGTCCTTTCGGTATGAGCCGATTCATCGGCGATGGGTGCTCGCGGTAACGTGCGAGGCCCGTCGCTGTAGGGATCGCCGATGAATCGGCTCCTAGAACAGCAGTCATCCCCCCTCCGTTCGACCAAGGCCACCGGCCCATGTCCCGCCCGCGTCCCCTCGATATCGTCCTGCACTCGGCCTCGCGCATCCTCGAGGTCAGTTTCGACAACGACGAACGGTTCCGACTTCCCTGTGAATACCTCCGGGTGAACTCACCCAGCGCCGAAGTACAGGGCCATGGCCCGGGACAGAAGGTGCTGGTGGCCGGCAAACGCAACGTCGGCATCACCGCGCTCGAGCCCACCGGCCACTACGGCGTACTGATTCGTTTCGACGACGGCCACGCCAGCGGCATCTTCGGTTGGGACACCTTGTACGACCTCGGCCGAGCCTACGACACGGCATGGCCGGCCTACCTGGCGGAACTCCAAGCCAAGGGACTGTCCCGGTAATGGAAAGCACGCGCATGAAAGCATCCTGCGCGTGCAAGGCGTATATTTGCGCGCCATCCCCATCACACCGGCGAACAACGGACGTTCCGAAGTCATCACCGCGGAGCTACAAGGCATGACGCGAATCGTCGTCGTCGGAAGCATCAATATGGACCTGGTCACGCTCGCGCCGCGCTTCGCCGGCCCTGGCGAAACACTGACCGGTGACCGTTTTCTCACCATCCCCGGCGGCAAGGGCGCGAACCAGGCGGTCGCTGCCGCGCGCCTCGGTGCCTCCGTATCGATGGTCGGCTGCGTCGGCGACGATGCCTTCGGCAAGCAGCTATACGATGGTCTGGTCGCTGAAGGCGTGGACGTGACGCACGTGACCCGGGTTGACGGTATCGGCAGCGGCACGGCGTCGATTACCGTCGCCGGCGGCGAGAACAGCATCGTCGTGGTGCCCGCCGCCAATGGTCGTGTCGCTGCCGCCCAGGTCGAAGCCGCCCGCAAACTCATTCGCGGCGCCGACGCGGTGCTGGTCCAGCTGGAGATCCCCCTCGATGCGGTCGACGCTACGTTGCGGATCGCGCAGGACGAGGGCGTTCCGGTCATTCTCAATCCCGCTCCCGCGCAGTTGCTGCCGGTCGAGTGGCTGTCGCGCGTGCGCTTCCTCACGCCGAACCAGCATGAGCTCGCCACGGTGCTCGGCGCGGACGGCGATACGGATTTTCGCGAACTCATGCGTCGCGCGCCCTGCCCGGTCGTACTGACCCGTGGCGAGGACGGCGCGTGGTTCCGCGACAAGGACGATGAACCGAAACACCAGATCGGATTCAAGGTCGACGCGGTGGACAGCACCGGCGCCGGGGACACATTCAACGCCGCGCTCGCGGTGTACCTCGCCGAAGGCCTCGACGTAGCTGTGCGCAAGGCTTGCGCTGCCGCGGCGATCGCCGTCTCCCGCCTGGGCGCCCAGGGCGGCATGCCGCGTGCCGATGAAGTCGCGGCATTCCTGGAGACACATCCATGAAACGCAGTGGCCTGCTTCACGCGGAACTCAACCGCGTGATCGCGGCGATGGGACACACCGACACGCTGGTCATCGGCGATGTCGGCTTGCCGGTACCATGCGGGGTTCCGTGCATCGATCTGGCGGTGTTGCCGGGCACGCCCGGTTTCGCCACGGTGTTCGAAGCGGTCTACGCCGAGCTCGCCGTCGAGAGCGTGACTGTCGCCAGCGAGATCCATGCGCGCAATCCGGCGCTGGTCGAGCTCGCCGCGCGACTCGGCAAGGGCGGCCTGGCCGTGAACGAGGTCTCGCATGAGGACCTCAAGAAACTCAGCGCACGCGCCGTCGCGGTAGTGCGTACCGGTGAAACCTCGCCGTACGCCAATGTGATCCTGCATGCGGGCGTGACCTTCTGATGGCCGCGCCGCTCGTCAGCATGCACGACATCCACAAGGCCTTCGGGCCGGTGAAGGTGCTCGAAGGCGTGGACTTCGAACTGATCGCCGGCGAAGTACATGCCCTGATGGGTGAGAACGGTGCGGGCAAGTCCACCCTGATGAAGATCCTCACCGGGATCTACGCGCCGGACTCCGGCACGATCCAGGTGGACGGCCAGCCTGTTTCGATCACCACGCCCGCCGACGCCGAGAAGTACGGCATCGCGATCATCCATCAGGAACTCAACCTGATTCCGGCCCTCAGCGTCGCGGACAACCTGTTCCTCGGTCGGGAGATCCAGCGCTTCGGCCTGCTCGATCGCAGGGCGATGACGAAGAAGGCGATGGAGTGGCTCGCCCAGGTCGGCATGGAGAAGCTCGATCCAGACACTCTCGTCGAGCGCCTGTCGGTCGGTACGCAGCAGATGGTCGAGATCGCCCGCGCGCTCGGCCAGAACGCGCGTGTGCTGATCATGGATGAGCCCACCGCGGCGCTGAGCGAACATGAGACGACGACGCTGTTCAAGTTGATCCGTGCGCTTCGCGAGAAGGGCACGGGCATCGTCTACGTCTCGCATCGCATGGAAGAGATTTTCGCCCTGTGCGATCGCATCTCGGTCCTGCGCGACGGCAAGTTCGTCGGCACGCGCCCTGTGCCGGGACTGGCCTTCGACGAGGTGGTGAAGATGATGGTCGGCCGCACGCTCGAAGCGCGCTTTCCGTCCCGCAACGTCACACCGGGCAAAGTCCGTCTGCAGGTGGAACACATCAGCGGCGGCATGGTGAAGGACGTGAGCTTCGACCTGCGTTCGGGCGAAGTGCTCGGCGTGTCCGGCCTGCTGGGTGCCGGACGCACCGAACTGGCGCGCCTGTTGTTCGGCCTCGACAAGCCGTCGGAAGGCCGCGTGCTGCTCGACGGCGAAGTGGTCACGGCGACCAATCCCAACCAGGCGATCCATGCCGGTTTCGGTTTCCTCACCGAGGACCGCAAGGCGCAGGGCCTGGTGCTCGACCTCAGCCTGCGCGAGAACATCAGCCTGCCGCGCGTACCCGCGCACATCGGTCTGGTCGATCGCGGTGGTGAGAAGACACAGACGCGTGGCCTGATCGACGCGCTGAAGATCCGCACGCGCGACATGGAACTCAATGTGAGCGCGCTTTCGGGCGGCAACCAACAGAAGGTCGTGCTGGCCAAGTGGCTGGCGCTCAAACCGCGGGTACTCATCCTCGACGAGCCCACGCGCGGTGTCGACGTCGGCGGCAAGGCCGAGATCTATCACATCATCAATCAACTCGCGGAGCAGGGCGTGGCCATTCTCATGATTTCCTCGGAACTGCCGGAGGTGCTCGCCATGAGCGATCGCATCCTGGTGATGCACGAGGGCCATGCGACGGCCCTGCTCGAAGCCCACGGTGCCACCCAGGAAACCGTGATGACTGCCGCGACCGGAGGCCACTGACATGACGCTTCAACTCAACTGGAGCCAGGCCAAGACGCTGTTCCAGCGCCTGGGCTCGGTGATCGGCCTGCTCCTTCTCTTCATCGTACTGTCGGTGCTGAGTCCGGACTTCCTCACCACGGGTAATCTGCTCACCGTGTTGCGTCAGGTGTCGATCAACGCGTTGATCGCGTTCGGCATGACCTTCGTGATTCTCTCCGGAGGCATCGACCTTTCCGTCGGCGCGATCCTCGCCTTTACCGGCGCGGTCACCGCGGGCCTGATGGCGGCGGGCCACGGCATGGTGCTCTCCGTCGGTGCTGGCCTCGCGCTCGGCCTCGTGCTCGGCATGGTCAACGGTGCGCTGGTCTCGTGGGGCAAGGTGGCACCGTTCATCGCCACGCTGGGTACGCTCACGCTGCTGCGCGGGCTCACGCTGTCGTACACGCAGGGCAGCCCGATCCCTGTGACCAACCCCGGTTTCGCCATGCTCGGTGGCGGCTATATCGCCAACCTCATTCCATTGCCCGTGCTGTGGATGGCCATCGCCTTCATCCTCTGCGGCTTCCTGCTGCGCGGCACGGTGTTCGGTCGCCACGTGGTGGCCATCGGCGGCAACCAGGAAGCGGCGCGCCTGTCCGGCGTGCGCCTGTCGCCGATGAAGCTCGCCATCTACGGGCTTTCCGGTCTTCTCTCCGCATTCGCGGGCGTTGTGCTTACCTCACGGCTGTATTCCGCGCAGGCGACCGCCGGTGCAGGCTACGAGCTGGACGCGATCGCCGCGGTGGTGCTCGGTGGAACCAGCCTGGCCGGTGGCCGCGGTTGGCTCTTCGGCACCTTGATCGGCGCCTTGCTGATCGGCTTCCTGAACAATGGTCTCAACCTGCTCGGCGTAAGCTCCTTCTACCAGCAGGTGGTGAAGGGCATCGTCATCCTGATCGCCGTCCTGCTCGACAGGCGGCAGTAAAAACAAAACGAGGGAAACACACCATGCGTAAAGTCACATTCCTCGCCGCGGCAGCGGCAACGCTGCTCGCGGCCTGCTCGCAGCAGGGCCCGGGCGAATCCACCCCGGCCGCGGCTTCGACCGCCGGCGGCGCTGCCGCCTCCGGCACGCCGGTGATCGGCCTGGCGCTGTCGACGCAGAACAACCCGTTCTTCGTCGAGCTGAAGGACGGTGCCCAGAAGGCGGCCAAGGACGCCGGCGTCCAACTGGTCGTGGTCGATGCACAGGACGATCCGGCTCGCCAGATCTCCAGCGTCGAAGACCTGATCCAGAAGCGCGTCTCGGTCATCCTGCTCAATCCGACCGACTCCTCGGCCCTGGCCGGTGCCGTGCAGTCCGCCCAGCGCGCGAACATTCCGGTGATCACGCTGGACCGCGGCGTCGACGGTGCCGAAGTCGCTTCGCACATCGCTTCGGACAACATCGCCGGCGGCAAGATGGCGGCCGACTTCCTCGCCAAGCAGCTCAACGGCAAGGGCAACATCATCGAACTGCAGGGCGTTGCCGGTACCTCGGCGGCACGTGAACGCGGCAAGGGCTTCGACGACGAGATCGCCACCACGGGCATGAAGGTCGTCGCCCAGCAGCCGGCGAACTTCGATCGCGCGCAGGGCCTCTCGGTGAGCGAGAACCTTCTCCAGGGCAACAACGATGTCCAGGCGATCTTCGCCCAGAACGACGAAATGGCCCTCGGTGCGGTGCAGGCACTGGCCGGCAAGAACAAGAAGATCCTCGTCGTCGGCTTCGACGGCACGCCGGACGGTAAGACGGCCGTACAGAGCGGCGCCATGGCCGCCACGGTTGCGCAGCAGCCGGAAGAAATCGGCAAGCTCGGCGTCGAGACGGCGAAGAAGCTGATCGACAAGCAGCCGGTCGAGAAGTCGATCGCCGTGCCGCTTAAGCTCCTCACGAAGGAATAAGCGTCGCTTGTAAAAAAGGCCGGGCCATCGTTGGATGGCCCGGCCTTTTTTGTACCCGCTTTTTTGTAGGAGCCGATTCATCGGCGATCCCTAACTATGTCGCAGCACCCATCGCCGCTGAAGCGGCTCCTACAGGAGCTAGAGCATCGCCGATGAATCGGCTCCTACAAGAGCTAGAGCTTCGCCGATGAATCGGCTCCTACATTTAGTCTGAGGGGCCGGGCGCGATGACTTCACGCTGCCCATTGATGCCCATCGACGACACCAGCCCCGCGGCCTCCATCGCCTCGACCAGACGCGCCGCGCGGTTGTAGCCGATGCGGAACTGACGTTGCACGAACGAGATCGACGCGCGACGCGAGCGCAACACGAACGCTGCCGCTTCGTCGTAAAGCGGATCGAGCTCGGCGTCGATGCCGTCTTCCCCTGGCTCACCATCGACCGCTTCGCTCGGTGGACCGGCGAGGATTTCGTCCTTGTAATCCGGCTCACCGAACTGCTTCAGCCACGCGACGATGCGATGCACTTCTTCGTCGGCCACGAACGCACCGTGGATGCGTTGCGGATAACCCGTCCCGGGCGGAAGGAACAACATGTCGCCCTGGCCGAGCAGGCTCTCCGCACCCATCTGGTCGAGGATGGTGCGCGAATCGATCTTGGACGAGACCTGGAAGGCCACGCGCGTGGGAATGTTCGCCTTGATCAGGCCGGTGATCACGTCGACCGACGGACGCTGCGTCGCAAGGATCAAATGGATACCGGCGGCGCGCGCCTTCTGCGCCAGCCGTGCGATCAGCTCTTCGATCTTCTTGCCGGCAACCATCATCAGGTCCGCCAGCTCATCGATGATCACGACGATCATCGGCAAGGTATCCAGATGCTCCGGCACCTCCGGATGCGCGGGGAACGGATTGAACAGCGGCTTGCCCGCCGCACGCGCTTCGCGCACCTTCTGATTGAAGCCGGCAAGGTTGCGCACGCGCAGATCCGACATCACGCGATAGCGGTTTTCCATCTCGGCGACGCACCAGTTCAGCGCGTTGGCAGCGAGTTTCATGTCGGTGACCACGGGCGCCAGCAGATGCGGAATACCTTCGTAGACGGAGAGCTCCAGCATCTTCGGATCGATCATGATCATGCGGACGTCTTCAGGCGTGGCCTTGTAGAGCATCGACAGGATCATCGCGTTCACGGCGACCGACTTGCCCGAGCCCGTCGTGCCGGCAACCAGCATGTGCGGCGCCTTGGCCAGATCAGCCACCACGGGCTCGCCGGTGATGCCTTTGCCCATCGCCAGGGTCAGCAGCGAATCGGACTCGCGATACTCGGCAGAGTCGAGGATCTCGGACAGCGCGATCATCTGGCGCTGTTCGTTCGGCAGCTCCAGGCCCATGCAGGTCTTGCCGGGAATGGTCTCGACGACGCGGATGGTGGTCCGGCCCAGACCGCGCGCGAGATCTTTCATCAGCGCGACGATCTGGTTGCCGCGGACGCCCACGGCCGGCTCCACTTCGTAACGCGTGATCACCGGGCCTGCCGACGCACCGACGACCTGCACCGGCACCTTGAACTCACGCAGGCGCTGTTCGATCAACTCACCGGTATCGCGGAGGTCCTGCTCGGAGATGGCGAGCGCGGCATTCGAACTGGGCGAGGCGGGAGCGAGCAGATCGAGCGGAGGGATGCCGACGGCGCTCGCACCACCACCGTTGCGCAGCGGCCGAACGGGCGTGAGTGTGAACGCGCGGACCGGCTCGATGTGCGGTTCGTCGTTGGCCGCCACGGCGAAACGCGAGACGGGGGCAATCGCGGGCAAGGCGGAAATCGGAGGCGCTTCGTCGACCGGCGCCATGGCAGGTAGTGCCGGCTCATCGGCCAACGGCGGCGGCGGTTCGTAAGAGGAGCGTTCCTCCTCGGCGCGACGCAACGCGGTGTAGGAGTGTTCTTCCGCGCGAGCAGGACCGGACGTTGGAATAGCCGACCGCTCGGAAGCCAGCGCACGCGGTGCGAGCCATGGCTCACGAATGACCGTATCCGGCTTCACGCGGTGGCGCGGCGGTACAGGTGTCGATACCGAGGGTCGCACGGGGTCGATGGGCTGCGACTCGCTACGTTGCCTGTCGCGGCGACTCGCTGCGGCACTGGCCGCCCTGGCGACCGGCGTTGGTTTGGCAGGCACAGATTTGCCACGACGACGAGCGGCAGGCGCGCGATCGGCGCGACGCACGGCGGGAGCAGGGCGACGACCCGTGGTACGCGACGCCGTGCGGGTCATCAGTCGGCGCGTCGCTTCGATGGCAAGCGCACCCATCGGCTCGAGCAGGTTGTTCAAGCGCACGATGGCCGAGGACCACGACACCCCGAGGTACCAGGGCAGTGCGACGACGATGGCCACGGCGGCGATGAGCGAGGTCAACGCGGCGCCGGGAAAATCACCAAACGCTGTTCCCAGCCAACGGCAGACGACACCGCCAACAGCGGGATCATCCGTGTAGTGGGATATCACGATCCCTTCGAGCGTCGTGCTCGCCAACAGGACCAGGGCGAACCCCGACCAGAAGCGAATCGCGCCCGGCCCGACCGTGGGCGGACGACGCCGACGGACTAGCGCGGCGCCGATACGCCAGAGCAGGGGAAGTAGCCAGAGCGTGGACAGCCCGAAGGCGCCAAAAACGAATGAGGGCATGCCGAACCGCAAGAGAATCGAGCGAGCCCCGTAGTTTAGCGCGCATTCGTGCGGGTCGATGTGTAAAGGTCGGATAAGCCGCTGTTCACGCTCACAAGGATGACTGGCCGGCGCCACCAGTGACGACGCCGGCCAGCCTTCGACGCGCGTTGTTACACGCGGTAACGCGGTGCCACTTCCTTGCGCGACAGGTTCGGTCCCATCGCCAGGCGAGCAGCCTCGTAGGCCTGGTACTGGCCTTCGTCGTGCAGCGGCGGAATGGTCACCACTTCGCCACGGTCATAACCGAGCAGGCCGGCGTCCACCAGGTCGGCGGTTTCCATGACCATCCCCGGCAGCAGGGCGTCGACGTCCTTGCCCGACTTCTCCCAGATCTCCGAGCGCGTCGCGCCCGGCAGTACGGCCTGGGCGCGCACATGGGTGCCCTTGAGCTGCGCGGCGAGGCCGAGGGTGATATTCACCACGTGTGCCTTCGAGCCGCTGTAGATGCCGTCGAACAGGTCCGGCACAAACGCCAGCACCGAGGCGATATTGATGATGCCGCCCTTGTCGCGGGCCTTGAACACCTTGGCCGCAGCGGCGGAGAGGACCGTCGGGGCAGTGATGTTGATGGCGATCAGCTGCTCGATGGCGGCCGTGTCGTTATCGAGGATGCTGCCCTCGAGCGAGATGCCGGCGTTGTTCACCAGCAGGGTGATCGAGGCATCGTCCTTGAGGCGCTTCTCGACCAGCGCGACGTCCGCCTTCTGGGTCAGGTCGGCCTTGAGGGCTTCGACCTTGCGGCCGGTTTTCTCGCCGATGGACTTGACCAGGGCTTCCAGACGGTCGAGACGGCGGGCAACCAGGATCAGGTCGTAACCGCGGGCGGCAAGGCGCTCCGCATAAACCTGGCCGATGCCCGAGGAGGCGCCCGTAACGATGGCCGTGCCTTTGTTTTCAGTGCTCATGATGTCTCTCCGGATGGGTTAGTAGCAAAAGGATAGTAACTAGGTTGCCATACGATAGTGACATAGCTATCATAATGCAATGGACATCGACAAACTTTCTTCCGGTACGTGCGCCATCTCCCGCGGCCTGGCCTTCGTGGGCGACACCTGGAGCGTGCTTATCCTTCGGGATGCCAGCCGGGGCATGAGCCAGTTCGACCAGTTCCGGACCAGCCTCGGCATTGCGCCGAACATCCTGTCCCGTCGATTGAAAGCCCTGACCGAAGCCGGTGTCTTGGAAAAGCGCCGCTACAGCGAGCGGCCGCCGCGCGACGAATACGTGCTGACGCAGGCGGGGCGCGACTTCATCCCGATCATGGCGGCGATCGCCGAGTGGGGCCGCACCTACAACGGCGGCGGCCCGGCCATGAGCCATCTCGTGAATGACGAGACGAATCAGCCGATCAAGGCGGTCGTGGTGGACCAGTGCACCGGGAAGCCGCTGAGTGCGACGCCGATGCATCTGGTTATGCCTGGCGTTTAACTTAGCTCGCTGGCGCGTAGACCACGTTCATCACGCAGGTCCAGTCTGAGCTGGGCATCAGATCCATCGATGCGCGACGCTCATCGAGATGCGAGGGATCTTCGGTTGGCTGCAGCCTCATGCCTGGCCGGTCCATCGTTTTCAGGTATTGCGTGCCGTAAACCTGCGGCTTGCCTTCGTAGCTGAGGATCCGATCGGTCAGCATGGCCAGATCTGCTTTGGGCAGGTGATTCTGTTTTGCGAGTGCCGTGAGCGCGGGCAGCATGGCTTTCTGAAAGGCGCTGTCCTGTGGGTCGTGCTGGACCAGGTAGAAGGCTTCGTCGACGCCGCGTTCGCCTACCTCGGCGATGGTGGGAAAGCCCTGCCTGGTGAAGATCGGCTTGAACCATGCCTGGTTATCCGCGTCGATCTTCTGCATCGGTGCCGATGCTTCCGGCGTCATGCCCTTGGCCATCCAGGCATCACGCGCGGCCTGGTCAGCAAGGAAACGTCGATGTAGCTCTTCGCGGTAAGCAGGTGCGGTGAATGTCCTGCCCGCGTCGCGTCGTTCCCGCGCTTCGGCGGTGCGATCCGGATGGGCTTTCTCCATTTGCGCCTTCCATGCCTGCGCTTTCGGACATCTCGCAGCAATGGCATCTTCCTGTGTGTCTGCGACAGCCGCCGTCGAAGCCAGCATCAGAAAGGCGACGGCGAATCCATGAAATCGAAACATGATCGTTCCCTGGGTCAGCAATTAAGGGCAGGTGGGGATGGCGAACTTCTGCGTCGGATCGCCATGCGTCGAAGCGACGATCGGCTTCTCCTGCGCGGTAGCCACGTGTTGTTGCGGCCACCAGCGAGGGACCACGGGATGTGTCGTCGGTTCCACCGCCTGCCCGGGCTCCGGCACGAGCACCTCGGCATGACTGCACTTCGCTGCGGCGAGGATGCGCTCGGGCGGTTCGGTCCAGGCATGGTGCGCAAGCTTGATCAGTCCCCAGTGCACGGGAATGAGCACCTTGCCACGAACTTCCTCGTGCACCTTCATCGCCTGCTCGGGACCGAGGTGCCAGTCCGGCCACTGGGCGTCGTACTGGCCTGCTTCGATAAGGCTGACATCGAAGGGACCGTACTTGGTGCCGACATCGGCAAAAGTGTCGTTGAATCCGGTGTCGCCCGAATAGAACACACGGTGTTCCTTTCCTATCAAGGCGTAACCGGTCCATAGCGTGACATCGCTGCGCGCGGACAAACGACCGGATGCGTGACGCGAGGGCGTCGACACGATCGTCAGGTTGCCGACGCTGGCTTCCTGCCACCAATCCAGTTCGGTGATGCGCTCGGCGGGTACGCCCCAACCACGCAGGTGCGAAGCGACGCCAAGCGGCACGATGAAACGGACGCCGAGTGCGTTAAACGCCTGGATGGAGGCGCGATCGAGGTGATCGTAATGGTCATGGGAAACGACGACCGCATCGACGTGGGGAAGGTGATCGATAGGAACCGGCGGTTCGTACCAGCGCTTCGGTCCTAGCCACGAAAAGGGCGACGCGCGCTCACTCCACAGCGGGTCGACGACGATGTTCGTGCCGTCGATCTCGAGCAGCATCGATGAGTGGCCGAACCAGGTGATGCGCAAGCCCGACGAAGGCGGCTTCGTGTAGAGCGCGGAAGAGTCCATCGTCGGCACGGGCGCATCGGGCTCTTCGCCGGGTGCCGACTTCAGCATCTGCAACACGCCGCCTTTGACGTTCGTGTACATGGGCAGCGGGTTTTCGAATTTTCCGTCGCGCCACTCGGGCGACTTCGCATCCTTGGCGGTCTGCGCGGCGTCGGGCAGTGTGCCGATGTTCGGCCATGCGCTAATGGCCGCGAACGCGAGGAAGGCCGCGATGAGTGCGACCAGGATGAGCGTGTAGCGGAGGAATCGCTTCAAACCGGATCCTTTGCGGTGTTCGGGTTTGAAGATAGCAGCAAGGGCATCGCCGATGAATCGGCTCCTACCGAGCAAGAGCATCGCCGGCGAAGCCGGCTCCCACAGGGTCACGGCAACCTTGTGGGAGCCGGCTATGCCGGCGATGGGTTTACATCACGCCGGCATCGTCGCCATGTCGATGACGAAGCGGTAGCGTACGTCGTTCTTTGCCAGGCGCACGTAGGTCTCGTTGATCGAAGCCATGTCGACGACTTCGATGTCCGAAACGATGTTGTGCTCGGCGCAGAAATCCATCATCTCCTGGGTCTCGGCCATGCCGCCGATAGCCGAACCGGCGATCGTGCGACGCGGGAGCATCAGGCTGCCACCGATCACGCCGTCCAGAGGCGTGAGCGCACCGACCAGCACCATGGTGCCGTCGAGCTTGAGCAGATTGGTGTACGGGTTGATGTCGTGCGACACCGGCACCGTGTTGAGCAGGAAGTCGAAGCTGCTCGCCTGCGCCGCCATCGCATCCGCATCGGTGGAGAGCAGCACCGCGTCGGCGCCCAGACGCTTGGCGTCTTCGCCCTTCGAGGCCGAGGTGGTGATCATGGTCACGTGCGCACCCAGTGCCTTGGCGAACTTCACGCCCATGTGGCCGAGACCACCCAGGCCGATCACGCCAACCTTCTGGCCCTTGCCGACCTTCCAGTGACGCAGCGGCGAGTAGGTAGTGATGCCGGCGCACAGCAGCGGAGCCGTGGCCTTGAGGTCGAGCTTCTCGGAGATCTTCACCACGAAACGCTCTTCGGTGACGATCTCGGTGGAGTAGCCACCCTGGGTCGGCGTCTTCTTATCCTGCTCGGTGCCGTTGTACGTGAAGCTGGTATGGGTCAGGCAGTACTGCTCGAGATCCTGCTTGCAGGACTCGCAGGTACGACAGGAGTCGACCATGCAGCCCACGCCGGCGAAATCGCCGACCTTGAACTTCTTCACGGCCGAGCCGACCGCAACGACGCGACCGACGATCTCGTGGCCAGGCACCATCGGGAATACCGAGTTGCCCCAGTCGCCCTTGGCCTGGTGCAGGTCGGAATGGCAGACGCCGCTGTAGAGGATCTCGATGCGGACGTCGTGGTCGCCCGGCTCGCGGCGCTGGAAGGTGAACGGAACGAGGGGAGTCGTGGCGCTTTTGGCGGCAAATCCGCGGACTTCAATCATGGGAGCCATCCTCATCGTTGTGGGTTTGATCGGTAGTCCACAACAATACGGTGCCCTGAATGGCGCCGCCAGCGGGGATTCCGGGATGAGTCGTTGAGATATCCTTGATAATCATGCGACCCGACAATCTTTCCCACCTCGCCGCCTTCGCCTCCGTGGCCCGCCACGCCAGCTTCCGTAAAGCGGGCGCAGAGCTGACCCTGTCGACCTCGGCGATCAGCTACGCCATCCGCGGCCTCGAAGAGCGGCTCGGGGTGATGCTGTTCCATCGGACCACCCGGAGCGTGTCGCTTACCGAAGCCGGGCAGCGCCTGCTCGAGCGACTGGAACCGGCCCTGCGCGATGTCGGCGACGCGCTGGAGGAGATGAATGATTTTCGCGCCGCCCCGTCCGGCACGCTCAGGATCAACATGCCGCGGATCACGGCCCAGCTGATCCTGCCGCCGCTGCTGCCGCGATTTCTTGCGGCCTATCCGGACGTGCGCTTCGAAGCGGTGGATAACGATGGCCTGATCGATATCGTGGCGTCCGGGTTCGACGCGGGGATTCGCTTCCTCGAGCAGGTGCCCGAAGACATGATCGCCGTGCCGATCGGCGGTCCCCATCGAAGCGTCTGCGTCGCCACGCCGGGCTACCTTGCCGCCCGCGGCACGCCGTTGCACCCCAACGACCTGATGCGCCATGAGTGCATCCGCTTCCGCTTTCCCAGTGGACGCATCTACAAGTGGGAGTTCGAGCAGGCGGGTCGCAAGCTCGATGTCGACGTACCGGGCCGCCTGACCTTCGCGGACTTCCGGCTCTCCCTGGACATGGCGCTGACCGGGGTTGGCCTGACCTTCGTGCTCGAGGAGCAGGTCACGCCATTCATTGAGGATGGGCGGCTGGTTCGTGTACTCGAGGATTGGTGCCCGCCTTACCCCGGCTTCATGCTCTATTACCCCCGGCAGCGGCGGGTGACCTCTGCCCTGCGGGCCTTCATCGACCTGATCCGGGATGACGGTACGGCCTGAGCCAACAGGCGCGAGCCGGCCGGGGCCGCGCTTGGTGCAAGCGCATGCAGGGCGTATCCTAGAGGCATGCTGCGGCGCACCACGCGCTGAGGCCCCACGTCCCCGAGTCCCCCATGTCTGCTTCCGCACCCGCTATCGATCCGGGTACTCCGCCCGTTCGTGCTCCCCACGTCGGCCTGGTGATCCTCGCGCTCGCCGTCGGTGGCTTCGCCATCGGCACCACCGAGTTCGCTTCGATGAGCATGCTGCCGCTGTTCGCGCAGGGCCTTGGCATCGACGCACCGACCGCCGGCCACACGATCAGCGCCTACGCGCTCGGCGTAGTCATCGGTGCCCCGGTGATGACGGTGCTCGGCGCGCGCGTGCCACGCCGCCGGCTGCTGCTCATGCTCATGGCGATGTTCACGGTGTTCAACGGCCTGACCGGCCTGTCGCCGAACTACCACTGGATGCTGGTCTTTCGCTTTCTCGCCGGTCTGCCCCACGGGGCGTACTTCGGCGTGGCCGCGTTGGTCGCTTCGTCCCTGGTGCCGGCGAACCGGCGCACTCGCGCGGTGGGCCAGATGTTCCTCGGGTTGACCGTCGCGACCATCGTTGGCGTACCGCTGGCGAGCTGGCTCGGCCAGGCGGTAGGTTGGCGCTGGGCGTTCGCGCTGGTCGCCGTGCTAGGCATGATCACCATCACCGCTGTCGCGATCTTCGCGCCAAATACGCCTTCCGATGCCAAGGCGAGCCCATTGCGGGAACTGAGCGCGCTGAAGCGATCGCAGGTCTGGTACACGCTCGCCATTGGCGCGATCGGTTTCGGTGGCATGTTCGCCGTCTACACGTACCTGGCGGACATCCTCATCAGCGTCACGAGGATGCCGCTGTCGTCTGTGCCATGGGTGATGGGTGTGTTCGGTGTCGGCATGACGATCGGCAACATGGTGGTGCCGGTGTTCGCAGACCGCGCGCTCATGCGTACCGCCGGCGTCCTGCTGGTGTGGAGCATGGTGATCCTCGCCATCTTCCCGTTCACCGCGCACAACATCTGGCTGCTCAGCCTGGATGTGTTCTGCATCGGCATCGGTGGTGCGCTCGGCACGGTGCTGCAGACGCGCCTCATGGACGTCGCGGGCGATGCGCAAGGCCTTGCGGCCTCGCTCAATCATTCCGCATTCAATACGGCGAACGCGCTGGGCCCGTTCCTCGGCGGCCTGGCCATTGCTGGCGGCTACGGCTGGACGTCGCCCGGTTGGGTCGGCAGCTTGCTGGCTCTCGCAGGTCTTGGCATCTGGGCGGCATCGGTAGCCGCCGAGAAACGAACGGTCGCCGAAGCCGCCGCCGAGCCCTGCTGACCGTCAGGGCGTGCCGTTGTAGATTCGATCCATGACAACCCACGACGTCGCCCGAACCATGTTCGAACTTCGCATCGCGACCGCCGACCAGGCGGCCGCACTCGCGCAGGTGATGGAGCGAACCTTTCGCGCCACCTTCGGTGAGTCCACGGCCGAAGAACACATGGCGGAGCATTGCCGGAACAGCTACCGCGAATCGATCCAGCGCGCGGAAATTGTCGATCCGGACATCACGACCGTGCTTTGCGTGGAGGGCGAGTCGATCGCCGGCTTCGTGCAAGTGCGTTCCGGTGAGCGCCCGGCCTGCGTCGCCCCCTTACGGCCCGTGGAGCTTCATCGTATCTATGTCGATGCCCCCTGGCATGGGAAGGGTGTGGCAGCGTTGCTGATGCAGGCCGCGCTGGACGATGCCGCGAAACGCAGCGCGGATGGCATTTGGCTCGGCGTTTGGGAAGACAATCCCAGAGCCATCCGCTTCTATGCGAAGTTCGGCTTCGTCGAAGTGGGCGAGCATGTCTTCCATGTCGGCGACGACGCCCAACGCGACTTGCTCATGAGCCGGACGCTGTAGGCGACGCGAACCTTGCGCTGATTCCCGCATACCTCCAGGACCTGATGCCCTGGTCCGTCACCAGTCGGCCGCTGACGTCTAGAGATGATGCTCGACTGCTCGCCGGTCAATCTTCGATTTCTTCTTCGCGCGCGTCGCGCTTCCGGACTGCATGCCACGCGATCTGCGGAACGCCCAGATGGGCCAGTACAGGACGCTTGCGAGTGAGAAAGCGATCATGAGCCAAAGGACGGCGTCGAGCCATCCTGGCGCGGCCGCTTCACTGCTATAGCGAGGGAACCAGTTCCAATGGTTGAAAAGCAGGATAAGCAGGAACGGCCCGAACATAAGAACCGGCAGACCGACGTAGGCGCTCAGGTAAGTGCGCAGAACCTCCAGCCCGTGAAGGCTCGTCTTCTCCGAGATATCGAACCGATTCTCCTGCGAAGCCAGTAGCCCACCTGGGATGGCTCGAATCTTGGTACTTTCGTGGCCAAAATCGGTCGCTACGCGCAGCTTGTACCGGCCGAGCGGTACGATAGGCAGGTAGAGCGCCGTTAGCCACTTCGTTGCCGACGAATACTCACCCGGCCGGTGTTTCCAGCCGTAGAACATCGTCCCGAAACCGTTAAGCGTCGACATCGCATCTTCCCTTCCGTGATGAGTGACTTTCGATCAATCGCGCGAGATCGTTTGCTTCGGTGCCGGATACTTCTTGGCGAGTAGCCACCCGAGGATGATCGGCAGGCCCAGGATAGGAACGAGATGAAGTATGGCTGGGTACCCAGAGACATACTGAGACGCCCACACGTTCAACGCCGGACGGATGCCCCAAAGATAAACCGGGACCCAGACGACGAACATGGCGACCACCAGCAAACCAACACGATCATTCGCCCGCTTTGCGCGCAGGAATGCTTCAGCGTTCATAGCCCCCCCCGTTGGACCTGGGCCGCCCGCGAGAGCAGCCGTCAAAGGTTACCCCAGAGCCGTGCCAGAAATCACGCGGGTCGTCGTCGGGTAACGGCGGTCTTGCACCCGCCGGCCGACAGCCAGGGGGGAATCTTTACTTACCAATGCAGAACGAACTGAAGATCGCGCCCAGCAGGTCGTCCGAAGAGTAAGTACCGGTGATCTCGCCGAGCGCCTGTTGCGCCTGACGCAGCTCTTCCGCGGCGAGCTCTCCCGCATGGATTCCGTGCAGCGCTTCCGCGGCGTGGTCCAGATGCTCAAGGACGGCCTCAAGAGCGACGACATGACGACGTCGTGCACTGAATGCGCCATCGCCTGCGCCTGCAGTCGCGAGGTCTTTCAACATCGCGCGCAACGTGTCGAGTCCGTCGCCGGTTAACGCGGACAGCCACAGCATCTCGTATGCCTCGCGAGACTCGCGATGTGCCACCGCGTGCGCCAGGTCGATCTTGTTGACAATGACGATGCGTGAAGCATGCGACGGGGTACCCTCAAAGAAGACGAGGTCCTCGATCGCGTGTTCCGCGTCGGTAACGAGAAGGGCAACATCGCAACGTTCGAGCTGGGCACGCGCGCGGCGGATTCCCTCACGCTCGACGACATCAACCGAGTCACGAAGGCCCGCCGTGTCCGCCAGCTCGAGCGTCACACCGTCGATACTGATGGACTCACGCAATACATCTCGCGTCGTACCCGCGATGTCCGTCACGATCGCGCGCTCCTGGCCCGCAAGCGCGTTCATCAAGCTGGACTTGCCGGCATTCGGTCGACCGACGATCGCCACGGTGATGCCGTCATTGAGGCGCACACCGCGACGGGTTTCGACGAGCAACGTATCAAGATGCGCACGCAGCGACGTGAGTTGTTCACCGATCACGGGGTCGGCAAGGAAATCGATCTCCTCCTCAGGAAAATCGATCGCCGCTTCGATATGCACCCGCAGCGCGATCATCTCCTCGAGAAGATCATCCACGCGCGCCGAGAACACACCTTCCATCGAGCGGAGCGCTGCACGCGCACTCGCTTGCGAGGTTGCAGCAACGACATCGGCCACCGCTTCGGCCTGGGCGAGGTCGAGCTTGCCGTTGAGGAACGCGCGCTCGGTGAACTCACCCGGGCGCGCAAGCCGCGCGCCCAGCTGGATACAACGACGAAGCAGGGCGTCGAGCAGTACGGCACTGCCATGCCCCTGCAGTTCGAGCACGTGCTCACCGGTGTAGGAGGCGGGACCAGGAAAATGCAGCAGGATGCCGCGATCGATCAGCTCTCGGTCGTCGTCGCGGAACGCGGCGAAGTGCGCATGACGCGGCACCGGCTCACGGCCGAGGAAGACCTTCGCGATGGCGGGAACCAAGGGCCCGGAAACGCGAACGGCGCCGACCCCGGCCGCGCCGGCGCCGGTAGCGATGGCCGCGATGGTGTCGTCGCCGTGATTCATTTCGTACCTTCGATAGCGAAGCGGCGCGTCTTTCGACGCGCCGCTCAGGGTTATGCGGTCTTGGCCTTGATCTCGGCCCGGTCGACGCTACGGTTGATGTACCACTGCTGGAGCAGGCTGGTCGCACCGTTGATCGTCCAGTAGAGCACCAGGCCCGACGGGAAGAAGGCGAAGAAGACACCGAAGATCAGCGGCATCACCTTCATCATCTTGGCCTGGGTCGGGTCCATACCCGCCGTCGGCATCATGCGCTGGGTGAGCAGCGTAACGATGAAGTACAGCACCGGCAGCACGTAGAAGGGATCCGGCGCGGACAGATCGTGGATCCAGCCGAAGAACGGCGCATGGCGCAGTTCGATGGATTCGGACAGCACGCGAAGCAGGCCGATGAAGATCGGGAAGGTGATCAGGATGGGCAGGCAGCCTGCCATCGGATTGACCTTCTCCTTTTTGTACAGCTCCATCATGGCCTGCTGCATCTTCATGCGGTCGTCGCCGTAACGCTCCTTGAGCGCGGCGACGCGCGGCTGCAGCTTGCGCATGCGCGCACCCGAACGGAACTGCGCGTCGGTGAGCTTGTACAGCGCGGCCTTGATCAGCAGCACGAGCAGGATGATCGCGACACCCCAGTTACCGCTGATCGCATGCAGCTGCGAGAGCAGCCAATGCAGGGGCTGGGCGATGATGGTGAACCAGCCGTAGTTGCTGGTCAGCTCCAGGCCCGGCGCGATCACGTCGAGCGTGCCCTGCAGCTTCGGACCGATGTACAGGCGCGCGACGCTATCGGCGGCCTGACCCGGTGCGACCGAGATCGCCGGACCGAAGGCGCGCACGAGATAACGCGGCGTCGCGGAGTTCGGATCGACGATGTTGCTGCTATAGGTCACGGCCTCGTTCGCCGGCGGAATCCAGGCGACGAAGAAGTAATGCTGCAGCATGCTTACCCAACCGCCGGTGATCTGGTGGTTGAGCGGCTTCTTGCCGAAGTCGGCGAAGGGCAGCGACTCGAACTTGTTTTCCGGGCTATACCAGGCGGCGCCGAAGAAACTGTGCTGCGCCGGGTCGGTGTAGGCCTTGAACCAGTTCACCTTCTCGGCCGGCACGCGCTGCAGCTGGTGGTAGGCGTCGCCGTTCCACACCGCGGTCGAGCCGTTCTCGATGCGCTGGTCGAGGTCGACCACGTAGTCGGTGCGCTTCAGGGTGTAACGCTTTGTCACCTTCACGCCGGACGGATCGGTCCAGGTCAGGACGGCGCTGACCGTCTTCTCGCCATTGGCGAGCACGTTCTCGGTTTTCTCGGCGTGGAACAGCGCGCGATGGTCCGGAGCGGCGCCCGTGTTGCTGACCAGGCCATCCTGGGCGGCGAAGAAGTGTGCGCCGTCGTCGTCGAGCAGGCGGACCGGCGGCGACGTCGGATTCTTCTTGGTTTCCGGCTCGCTCGGGTAGGCCAGCAGTTCCGAACGTACGATGCTGCCGCCGCGGGTGTCGATGGTCAGACGGAGCAGGTCATTGGAAAGCGTGACCAGCTCGGCCTTGCCTTCTACAGGGGCGCCGGATTCGTTCGGCACGCCGGCGGGGCTCGTAGTGCCTGGCACGGTGGCATCGGCAGCAGCCTGTCCAGCCGTCGTCTGGGCGGTGGGCGCCGGGGGAGCGGGTGGATGGACGTAGTCCTTCTCCCACTCGGTCCACAAGAGGTACGCCACGAACATGAGCGCGAAGAAGAGGAGCGTGCGCGTTTGATTCATTGCAGGGCCAGATCCGAATGACGCCTCGGCCAGCTGGCTGGAAGAGACGGGGACGACGGTGAGAAGAAGGTCAACGCGCGATTGTGCCGTCGGCGCCTTCGCGCTTCAACGGCCGGACCTTGCGCAGGAGCATGTCGAGCTCGGCCAGGAGGGCCTCGCCGGTTTCTTTGACCGCGCTGTCGCGCGCCATGACCAGGATGTCGACGTGGGGTAGGGCGATGCGCGCGCGGCGAAACGCCTCACGTGCCAGGCGCTTGATCCGGTTACGGTCGACCGCGCGCTTGGAACAGCGCTTGGAGATGGCCAGGCCAAGCCTTGCCGTGTCGACGTCGTTGTTTCCGAAGCGCAAAAGAAAACAGCGGCCGCCGAGGCGACCGCTGACTGTTCGCAATGCTGCGAAGTCGGCGGCGCGGCGTAGCCGCGCATCACGCGGCAGGGCTGCGGCACGCACGACAGGCGAGCCTATTACGGGATCAGGCGCTTGCGACCCTTCGCGCGGCGCGCGTTCAGGATCTTGCGACCGTCGGCCGTCGCCATGCGGGCGCGGAAGCCGTGGGTGCGGGCGCGCTTGAGCTTGCTGGGCTGGAAAGTCCGCTTCATGACTCTTAATCCGGGTGAAGAATGAATATGGCCGGAAAGTATGGCCGACATTCCGCTGAGGTGTCAACCGCTTGGCCGCACAAGAACAGCGGAGGCCCGGCCAGGCGAACCCCGAGGTGGAGGCGGAACGCTGGTAGACTTCGTCGTCCACCCCGCGCGCAAGCGCCCTTTCTGTGGCAAGAATACCCGATGAGTGATCTTTGGAGGCGCTGTCTCGAGCGTCTTGAAGGCGAATTGAGCGCCGAGGACGTCCAGACCTGGCTAATGCCGTTGCAGGCAAGGGAAGACGCCAGCGGGCTGCATCTTTACGCCCCGAATCCGTACTCGCTGGACACCGTCCGCGAGGAATACCTGAAACAGATCCAGACGATCGCCGAACACCTGCTAGGACACCCGGTTCCGGTGCGTCTGGAAGTGGGCTCGTCGGGCGGGCGTCCGGCACCGCAGCGTCCCGTTGCGTCGTCGCCGGCGGCAGCGCCGCCGCGCCCTGCCCGCGAGGCACCGCCTGAAGCGCCCCACGTACACAACCTGGACCCGCACTACACCTTCGATACCTTCGTCGAAGGCAAGTCGAACCAGCTCGGCAAGGCCGCGGCCATGCAGGTGGCGATGAATCCGGGTCGCGCCTACAACCCCTTGCTCCTCTACGGCGGCACGGGTCTGGGTAAGACGCATCTTATGCACGCGGCCGGCAACCTGTTGATGCAGAACAATCCGGACGCCAAGGTGCTTTACCTGCGCTCGGAGCAGTTCGTCAGCGGCATGGTGAAAGCCCTGCAGCAGAAGAACATGGACGAGTTCAAGCGGCGCTTCCGCACGGTGGATGCGTTGCTGATCGACGACATCCAGTTCTTTGCCGGCAAGGACACCACCCAGGAAGAATTCTTCCACACGTTCAACGCGCTGTTTGAAGCGAAGCAGCAGATCATCCTCACCTGCGATCGCTATCCGAAGGAGCTCGACAAGCTCGAGCCGCGCCTGAAGTCTCGCCTGGGCTGGGGTCTGTCGGTGGCGATCGAACCGCCGGACTTCGAAACGCGTGCGGCCATTCTCCTTTCCAAGGCCGCCGACAAGGGCATGGAAGTATCCGAGGATGTCGCCATGCTCCTGGCCAAGCGCATCCGCTCCAACGTGCGCGACCTCGAGGGCGCGCTCAACACGCTGGCGGCTCGCGCGAACTTCTACCGTAAGCCGATTACGACGGACTTCGCGGAGGAGACCCTGCGCGACCTTCTCAACACGCATGCGCAGGCCGTCACTGTCCCCAACATCCAGAAGATGGTGGCCGACTATTACCAGGTGCGTCTGTCCGACCTGCTCTCAAAACGCCGTGTGCGCTCCCTGGCGCGTCCGCGGCAGGTAGCCATGGCCCTGTCCAAGGAACTGACCGACCACAGCCTCCCGGAGATCGGGGAGGCCTTTGGCGGTCGTGACCATACGACGGTGCTCCATGCCTGCCGCACCATCCGTGGTTTCTGTGAGAAAGACGTTCGTATGCGGCAGGACTGGGAACAACTCATCCGCATATTGACGGGCTGAGAACCTGTGGATAATAGGTGGATGGACAGAGGATGATTTTGACCTTCGAAGTTATCCACAAGCCACCCACATGAAAGCGCCTGTTGGGCTAAGTCGATATCAAACAGTAAGTATCTGAAATAGATTACGAATTCAGGCTTCTCCAGATATCCACCGGCCCTACTACAACCACTATAAAATCTTAAAACTTAAAAGCAGGAGAAGGGGCGCATGCAATTCAGCATCCAGAGGGAGGTTCTGCTCAAACCTCTGCAGCAAGTGGTAGGCGTCGTAGAACGTCGTCAGACCCTGCCCGTACTGGCCAACCTTCTGGTTCGCGCCTCCGGTAGCGAGGTCTCGTTCACCGGCACCGACCTCGAAGTCGAGATGGTCGCCACCACGGCCGCCGACGCGGTCCAGGAAGGCGAGATCACGATTCCAGCGCGCAAGCTGTTCGACATCGTCCGGGCGCTACCCGACGGCGCGAAGATCGACGTCAAGCTCAACGGCGAACGCATCTCGGTGAACGCCGGCCGCAGCCGCTTCACACTGGCCACCCTGCCTGCTACCGAGTTTCCGGTCGTCGACGAAATCGAACTCGTCGAGCGCGTCTCGTTGCCGGAAGAAGTCCTGCGCGACCTGATGGATCGCACGGCCTTCGCCATGGCGAACCAGGACGTGCGCTACTACCTCAACGGCATGCTGCTGGATCTCCAGGAGCACACGCTGCGCTGCGTCGCTACCGACGGTCATCGCCTCGCGTTGAAAGAAACCAAGCTGGAAAGCTCCGTTTCCGCTCGCCGCCAGATCATCATTCCCCGCAAGGGCGTCAATGAGCTGATCGGCCTGTTCGAATCGGGCGAAGGCATGGTGGAGCTGGAGTTCGGTCGGAACCATCTGCGCGTTCGTCGCGGTGGCGTGGTCTTCACGTCCAAGCTCATCGACGGTCGTTTCCCGGATTACGAGGCAGTGATCCCGCTCGGCGCAGACAAGTCGGCAACGATCGAGCGCGATGTGCTCAAGAGCGCCTTGCAGCGCGCAGCCATCCTCTCCAACGAGAAATACCGCGGCGTGAAGCTCGAGCTGACGCCAGGCCGCATCAAGATCGTTGCGCACAATCCGGAGCAGGAAGAAGCCCAGGAAGAAGTCGAGGCGGACACGGTGGTCGACGACCTCGCCGTCGGCTTCAACGTCGGCTATCTGCTCGATGCTCTCAGTGCGCTTCGCGGTGACAAGGTCCGCATCAACCTTCGCGATGCCCAGTCCAGCTGTCTTCTCCAGGAAGAGGGCAACGACGAGGCACGCCACGTGGTGATGCCGCTTCGTCTCTGAGGCCGAGGCAAGCTAGAGTTCGGCCCACGACGCCGGGGATGTCTTCGACACCCCGGCGTCGTTCGTTTTGGATGGGGACGCGTCAGGCATGAAGTTCGAGTCGCTGAGAATCGCTGGTCTGCGTTGCCTTGACGGCGTGACGCTGTCGCCGGCCGCCGGGATCAATGTGTTCGTCGGTGCCAATGGCGCCGGGAAGACCAGCGTGCTGGAAGCGGCGTATCTGCTTTCCCACGGGCGTTCGTTCCGTGCCGGATCCCGCGACGTCCTGCTGAAGCGCGGCGCGGCCGCGCTTACTGTCTTTGCTGAAGTACGTTCCGACGATGGGCGAATCCGCCGCCTTGGTCTGGGGCGGGAGAGTGGGCGCTGGAGCGCACGCGTCGATGGCGACACGGCCGCTTCGTTGGGTGCATTGGTTCAAGAGTGCGCCGTGGTCTGTTTCGAGCCCGGCTCGCACGACTTGATCGCAGGTGCCTCCGATGAGCGTCGCCGGTATCTGGATTGGGGTCTGTTCCACGTGGAACATTCCTTCGTCAGCCAATGGCGGCGGTACCAGCGGGCGCTCAAGCAGAGAAATGCGCTCCTGCGAAACGGCGGGGTGGTGGAGTCAAGTCTCATTGAACCGTGGGAATCCGAGCTTGCGGGAGCAGGGGAGGCCATCACGTCGTTTCGGCGCGATTACATCGCGCGCCTGTTACCGCACATCCAGGGTTTCATGGGGAACGTGTTGCCCGAGCTGGGCGAGTTCACCCTCCGCTATAAGCCGGGCTGGGACGAGACGGCCGATCTCCTCACCACCCTGGCGGAGCGCCGCCACCGCGACCTCGGCCGTGGACACACGACGGTCGGCCCCCATCGGGCCGACTTCACGGTGAGCTTCGAGCACGCGCCACTCCGCGAGCACCTCTCCCGTGGACAGGAAAAACTCTGCGCCCTCGCATGCCTTCTCGGCCAGGCGTCGCTGCACGCCGAAATCCGCGGAGAATGGCCTGTAGTCTGCCTTGACGACCTTGCATCCGAGCTCGATCGTACCCATCAAGAGTGGGTAGTCGCCCAGCTTCTCGGCCGCGACGTTCAGGTCTTTGTGACGGGAACCGAGATCCCGTCCGCCCTCATCGATCAGCCAGTCACTGTGTTCCACGTGGAACAGGGTGTCGTCTCGGCTTTGCTATAATCGATCGACTGTCCCGCCGTCTTCCGAGCCGCGCGGGACCGAAACCTGCGCCATCACCAGGCATCGCATGAACGAACCTCTCGATCCGACCAATTCGAACGGCTACGACTCTGGCAGCATCAAGGTCCTCAAGGGACTGGATGCCGTCCGTAAGCGCCCCGGCATGTACATCGGCGACACCGATGACGGCACCGGTCTGCATCACATGGTCTTCGAAGTCGTCGATAACGCCATCGACGAGGCGCTGGCCGGTTACTGCGACTACGTCACGGTCATCATCCACCAGGACGGTTCGGTCAGCGTGGCCGACAACGGCCGTGGCATTCCCGTGGAGACCCATCCGGAAGAGGGCAGGTCGACGGCGGAAGTCGTCATGACCGTGCTCCACGCCGGCGGCAAATTCGATGCAAATTCGTACAAAGTCTCTGGCGGCCTGCATGGCGTCGGCGTCTCGGTGGTCAACGCGCTCAGCGAAAAGCTGTGGCTGACGATCTGGCGCGACGGCAAGGAAAACCGCCAGGAATACGCCCACGGCGACCCGGTGGCCCCGATTTCCGTGTTCGGCGACACCAATCGCCGCGGCACGATGGTTCGGTTCCTGCCCAGCCCGCAGACGTTCACCAACAACATCGAGTTCCACTACGACATCCTGGCGAAGCGCCTGCGCGAGTTGGCGTTCCTCAACTCCGGCGTCACGATCGAGCTGGTGGACGAGCGCAACGAGCGCAAGGACATCTTTGCCTACGAAGGCGGGATCAAGTCCTTCGTGCAGCACCTGTCCCAGCTGAAGAACCCGCTGCACCCGAACGTGATCAGCTTCAGCTCCGAGAGCGAAGGCATCACGGTCGAAGTCGCCATGCAGTGGACAGACGCGTACCAGGAAACGATGTTCTGCTTCACCAACAACATCCCGCAGCGCGACGGTGGCACCCATCTCACCGGTTTCCGCGCCGCGCTGACGCGCACGCTGCAGAACTACATCGAAAAGGAAGGCCTGGCCAAGAACGCCAAGGTTGCCCTGTCCGGCGACGACATGCGCGAAGGCATGATCGCGGTGCTGTCGGTGAAGGTGCCTGACCCGAAGTTCTCCTCGCAGACCAAGGACAAACTGGTCTCCAGCGAAGTGAAGACCGCGGTCGAGCAAGTCATCAACGACAAGCTGGCCACCTTCCTGCTGGAGCATCCGGGCGAGAGCAAGGCCATCGCCGGCAAGGCCGTGGACGCTGCCCGCGCCCGCGACGCCGCCCGCAAGGCGCGCGAAATGACCCGCCGTAAGGGCGCGCTGGATATCGCTGGCCTGCCGGGCAAGCTCGCCGACTGCCAGGAAAAGGATCCGGCGCTGTCCGAACTGTTCCTGGTCGAGGGTGACTCCGCAGGTGGTTCGGCCAAGCAGGGTCGTAACCGTCGCACCCAGGCCGTGCTTCCGTTGAAGGGCAAGATCCTCAACGTGGAGAAGGCCCGTTTCGACAAGATGATCTCGTCCGCGGAAGTCGGCACGCTGATCACCGCACTCGGTACGGGCATCGGCAAGGACGAGTACAACCCGGACAAGCTGCGCTACCACCGCATCATCATCATGACCGATGCTGACGTGGACGGATCCCACATCCGCACGCTGCTGCTTACGTTCTTCTATCGCCAGATGCCCGAGCTGATCCAGCGCGGTCACGTCTACATCGGCCTGCCGCCGCTGTACAAGGTGAAGCAGGGCAAGCAGGAGATGTACATCAAGGACGATGCCGTCCTCAACGACTACCTGATCTCCAGCGCTGTGGACAACGCGTCGCTGTTCCCGGAAGAGGGCGCGCCCGCCATCGGCGGCGAAGCCCTCGAGAAGCTGTTGCACGACTACCAGACGGCCCTGGACCAGATTGCCCGCCTGAGCCACCGCTTCGACGTCGCCTCGCTCACGGCGATGCTCGAGCACGCACCCATGGCCGAAGCGGTCTGGACGGACGCCGCCCAGATGCAGGCCTGGCTGGATGGCCTGGCCAAGCGCCTCAGCGCGAGTGGCCTTGGCAAGCCGACCTACACGCTGCGTTTCCGTCCGGCACTGAACGAGCAGGGCGCGGCGATCGAAGTCGAGCGCATGCAGCACGGCCTCAGCCACATCTGGATCATGCCGCAGTCGTTCTTCGGTGGCGTCGAGTTCCGCTCCATCCTGTCCATCGCGCAGCAGTTGTCGGAACTCAAGCTGCAGCCGGGCGCCGTGGTCCGCCGCGGCAACGGTTCGCGCGGCGTCCTCAACTTCGCCGACATCCGCACCTGGCTGCTGGACGAAGCGAAGAAGGGCCGCACCATCCAGCGCTTCAAGGGTCTGGGCGAAATGAATCCGGAGCAGCTGTGGGAGACCACGGTGAATCCGGAGACGCGTCGCATGCTGCAGGTCGGCGTTGAGGATGCCGTCGCGGCAGACCAGATGTTCTCGATGCTGATGGGCGAAGCGGTGGAGCCGCGTCGTGATTTCATCGAAGCGAACGCACTGAAGGCGTCCAACCTCGACGTGTAACGCGGCAAAGTCAGCGGCATGCGTCCGCGTAAGAAAAAACGCCCGATCGCAGCAATGCCCGGGCGTTTTTTTGTTCCATACGGCCGCGAATTGTAAGTGCGATCGCCGACGCCCAACCTCCTATGAGGTGGGATGAAAATGACGTTTTCAAGGGCCGAAAGTTGGCCTAATTTCGTAAGCGCCAACATTCATATAACAAGTCATTGTTTTGACTCACCATTTTTGCGGCACTGCGACTTGTTCTTAGGAATAGAATCGGGTTAACCTCTGTAGTCCCCCGGAGCACGCAACTGTGCGACGACTCCTTCAACAGAGGTCAGTCAATGAAACAGGGTTCCTTGATCAAGATGGTGCTCGCTACCGCGATCGCCCTTTCCCTTGCCAGTGGCGCTGTCGTCGCGAAAGACAGTGCGCCCAAGGATAAGAAAGAAGCGCTGTATCCGAACGCCACCCGGACGGAACCCAAGCTCGACCTGAAGGACAAGAAGGACCAGGAGGCGCTGAACAACGGCCTCGACGCCGCGAACAACGGCGAGAAGGACAAGGCCCTGCAGCTTCTGCAGCCGCTGGCCGATGGTTCGGGCACGAGCAGCAAGTACGCCCAGGCGCTCGCCCTCCAGGGCATCGCCAACATGAAGTACAACGACGGCGACGTGAAGGGCGCGATCACCACGCTCAAGCAGGCGCTGGATATCGGCGTGATGCCGAACGACACGTACTTCCAGCTCAAGTACATGTACACGCAGTTCCTCGTCGCCGATGAGCAGTACGCTCCGGCCCTGCAGTCGCTGCACGAATGGCGCGACCAGGGTAAGAAGGAAACGGCCGACTCCTACGGTCTCGAGGGCAACATCGACTACCGCCTCGAGAAGTACCCGGAAGCCATCGCCGCCATCACCAAGGCGAAGTCGATGCCGGACGCGAAGCCGCAGGGTTCGTGGGACCAGATCCTCGCCGCCAGCTATGCCGAGACCGGCCAGGGCGACAAGGCCGCCGATCTCGCCGCGGCCGAACTGGCGAAGAACCCGAACGACCCGACCGCGATGCAGAACGCCGCTTCCGCGCTGATCCAGGCGCAGAAGTATCCCGATGCCATCGCGCTGCTGGAAAAGGGCCGCGCTGCCGGCGCGTTCCACAATGACGACAACGGCGCAAAGCTCTACGTGAACCTCGCCAAGGTCTACCTGATCGACGGCCAGGAACACTCCGAGCGTCAGGAAGGCAACGCGAAGAAGGCAGAGGCCGTGCTTGCCGACGGTCTGGCCAAGGGCGCCATCAAGCCGTCCGCCGAGGTCTACAAGCTCCAGGGCGACGCCGCCATTACCGGTGGCGACGAGACCGGCGCGCTGGCCGCGTACCAGAAGGCCGCGCCTCTCGCGACGGATGGTTCGGTGTCGCTGAGCGTGGCGCGCCTGCAGCTCCAGAAGAATCAATACGCCGCCGCTGAAAAGTCGGCGACAGATGCCATCAGCAAGGGCGTTCAGCATAAAGGCCAGGCCTATATGGTGCGCGCGGAAGCCAAGCGTGGTCAGAAGAACAAACAGGGTGCGATCGCGGACATGAAGCTCGCGGCTCAGGATCCTGAAACGTCTGCCAAGGCCAACGCCTGGTTGAGCAAGGCAGAGAACACCAAGTAAGCGTTTGTAAAGTACCAGAAGGGATAGTTTGGCACTGCCATCGTTCTTCCCTTCAGGTGCTATACAAATGCCATATGCTGGTGTAATTTGCTTATCTTTCCGCTTGCAGAAACCAGCGTTTTCGGCAATGTCAATCGCCGAGCGCCGGAAGAGCAGTGCGGGTTCACTTCCGCTTGATTAGCTCTTGATAGTGACTGATGGCCTCAAGTAACGAATCAACCGGCCAAGCGCCGTTTAGTTGGGGGCGCACCAGCGCGTTGGCAGTTGCCATCGCCCTGCACTCGTTCGCCTTCCTGCTGCTGGTAGCGCCTATGGCGCCGCCGAAGTCGCAGGAAAAGCAGAAAGAGAAGGTAGTTCAGGTCGATTTCATCGAACCGCCGCCGCCGCCCCCGCCGCCCCCCCCGCCGCCGCCGGAGCCCCCAAAGCAACCGCCGCCGAAAATCATTCAGCAGGTGAAACCGCCACCGACACCACCGCCGCCGGCTCCGCCGCCGCCGGCAGTAGACGAGGCGAGTTCGAACCCCGTTCCGGCTCCGCCGCCGGCGCCTCCCGCGCCGCCAGCACCGCCGGCGGATATCGCGCCTAGCGAAAATCTGTCGTACCGTCAGCGTAATCCGCCAAAGTATCCGCCGCAGGCGGTTCGTCAGCGGCATGAAGGTACGGTGGTACTTCTGGTCCTCGTGGGTGTCGACGGCTCGCCGAAGGACATCAAGGTTGACCAGTCGAGCGGTTTCCGCGAATTGGACAAAGCTGCGGAGGATGCCGCTAGGAACTGGCGATTCAACCCGGGCAAGCGAGGCGGTGCTGCCGTCGAAGGCTATGCACGTGTCCCCGTTACGTTCAACCTAAACCAGCTGTAAGCCCCCACCGCTTACATCTATTAAGTTCACGCTTGACTTCCCAAGGGTAGCGTTATGTTGCAAGACACCTCCGCTCAGCCTGCTAATCCAGGTCAAAACTCGAATGCCGACGCCCTCAAGCAGATGGGCTTCGACCACCTGATCCACAACTTCGACTTCCTCGGTTGGATTGTGTTCGTGGTGCTTACCGCGATGTCGATCCTGTCGTGGTACTTCATCGTCGCCAACTTCATCCGTAACAGCATGGTGCGTTCGCGCGCCGACAAGGTTATCCAGGGTTTCTGGAACACCGCGTCGACGCAGGAAGCCATTCGCGTGCTCGAAGAGCAGCCGAAGGGCGAACCGTTCTCGAAGATCGCACTCGACGCTGCTTCGGCCGTCGCGCATCACCAGGCAGCTGCCGGTGGTCGCCTCGCCGAGACCCTGTCGCGTTCGGAATTCATCGATCGCGCCCTGCGCCAGGCCGTTGCTCGCGAGAGCCTGCGTCTGGAAGGCGGCCTGACCCTGCTCGCTACGGTCGGTTCGTCGGCTCCGTTCATCGGTCTTCTCGGTACGGTGTGGGGTATCTACCACGCACTGATCGGTATTGCCGCTTCGGGTTCCGCGTCGATGGATAAGGTCGCTGGCCCCGTCGGTGAAGCTCTGATCATGACCGCGTTCGGTCTGTTCACCGCTATCCCGGCCGTGCTTGCGTACAACTTCTTCATGCGCTCGAACCGCCTGACCTACGCCCAGTTCGACGAATTCGCGCACGACCTGCACGACTTCTTCGCCACGGGTGCCCGCGTCGAAGGCTCGGGCCCGGTCGTCTCCGTCAAGAAGTGAGGAATTGACCCATGGCTATGAGTAGCGGGGGCAACAGCGGCGGTCCGATGTCGGAAATCAACGTCACGCCGCTCGTCGACGTGATGCTGGTTCTGCTGATCATCTTCATGATCACGGCTCCCCTGATGTCCCACAAGGTCCAGATTGATCTGCCGAAGGCTAATCCGAACGTTAAGGATGACGCCCCGGTCGATCCGATGGATCTCGCGATCAAGCCGGACGGTACGTACTTCCTCAATGACGGCGAAGTCAGCGAGGCTGAGCTCAAGGCACAGTTCGCGGTTGCGGCGGCGAAGTCGCCGCAGCCGGAGCTCCAGATCCGTGCAGACCGCACCACGGAATATAGAGTGGTGAAGAAGGTCCTTGGCGACGCCAAGGATGCCGGCATGGTCCACGTCGGCTTCATGTCGACCGGTAAGGAGTAAACGAGATGGCTTTTAGCTCAGGTAGCTCTGGTGGTCCCATGGCGGACATCAACGTCACGCCGCTCGTCGACGTGATGCTGGTGCTCCTGATCATCTTCATGATCACGGCTCCGATGCTGTCGCATAAGATCAAGATCGATCTTCCGCAGCCGAAT
>Ga0182006_1000037_pt1 | contig 224747 bp, 225 predicted proteins | sample Sormic07211104_1_FD_123022 | JGI IMG/M metagenome (GOLD analysis project Ga0182006, IMG submission 123022) | Rhizosphere microbial communities from Sorghum bicolor, Mead, Nebraska, USA - 072115-104_1 MetaG | ecosystem: Host-associated > Plants > Roots > Rhizosphere | place: USA: Nebraska...
GCACGGGCTGAGTTCATCATCAACCCGAAGACGGGTATCCACTACGACGCTTTCACCAAAATGGATGACGACAAGAAAATCGTCTACATGGTCGGCGATATCCAGAACCGGTTGCGTCGGGCAATCAACGACATCAACAAAGTGTTCCACGACGTCAAGAACAAAACCGACATCGTGCGCATTGACGGTGCAAAGGTAAACCTCGGCGACGAGTTGGCGTTAAAGACGCAGACCAAAGAGATCACGCAATTCGGTCTCTACCTTGATCGCATCCTCACCGAGGAAACCTCGTTCTACAAGGACGAGTTGATCAAGTATGCGGCAGACGCGTTGGAAGGTTGTCCTCGTGACAAGGTGGCGTATGTCATCCAACAGTTCCCAGCGCTCTACAACAACCCGAAGAAGCCGGAGTACAAACAGTTCGCTGACGCAGTTCTTCAGCACATGTTTGAATACCTACACACCAATGGTATTAAGAAAACCAACGTGTACGACGTCTTGATCAAAATGCGCGGCGCCTATGGGGCTCCTCGTAGCAAGAACGACACGGTCAAGGTTATCCGAACCCTTGGTGACGAGATCGTCAAAGAACGAACGGGCGTTAAAACCCAACAAACCGTGCAACTGGTACGTACCGCGCTGTGTCTCTACATCGTGCTGCGTATCCTGAGCAAGGATTATTTTGAGTAAGGAGTGTTTCAATGCATTACTTTAACGTGGATGGTCAGAACGAGCTGACGGTAGCCGCTGCCCTGCACCAGATCAAAGACAAGCTTACCCTCGAAGGCAAGACTGTTGCTATCTGTTCGGACGTTGGTGTGGGATCCGACGCTCTGATGCAAGACCGCGATCTCTGGATGGCCATCACCCACCCCGACAAGAGCAACGAAGAAAAGATCGTCGCCCTTCTTGAGGCACGTTCAAAGTTCTACAAAGAAACCCTACTCCCCGCCCTCAGTCAATACGAAATTGTGTTGGTAAAGGGCGGGTTGATTCATGACATGCGTTGGATGGATTACCGCTCGGACTCTTTCCAAACTGTCTTGAAAGAAAACCTGGAGATGTTACAATCCCTGGGTGGTGTCGCTTATCCAGCGGGAGTAATCCTTGTGAAAGGAGTGGATGAGATCGACTTGACTGAAGGTTACACCGAGCTATTCGAAACACGGGCTCAACGTATGGGCGACGCCATGTCTCGTTTCAAGTACGTACAGTACGAGTTTGGTAACGGGGGTCGCTCTGATGTGAGCATGCTTCTCAACTCTTAACACACGGAGACCAGCCATGGTTCTTCAACACTTCGTAGGAACGAAAATCGTTAAGTCAAAACCAATGACAAGATTGGTGTACTGCGATTACAGAGGCTGGGAACTCCCAGCCGATGAAGATGGCTCTGATGAAGGCTATTTGGTCGAATACCTGGACGGCGGGAAACCTAACCATCCGGACCACGAAGGTTATATCTCCTGGGCGCCCAAGGAACAGCATGAAAATGCTTACCTGTGTATGGGCAACCTGGGTACGTATACCCCGGCTCAACAAAAGTTGTTTGCACAAAAAGCTCAGCTGGAATACCAAATCAAATCACTTCGCCAAGAGATCAAGGAAGTCGACGAGGTTCTCGTGACGACCTGGGAAGTGCAGCTGATGGAAACGCAGTTGGCTTACATGGAAGCACAATTAAACGTGCTGACGGAACGGACGGAGTGGTTCTGATTTTATGTAACTCCTCCCCTAACTCCTCCCCCTAGTCTTCACGGGCTAGGGCGGGAGTTAAATGTCCCCTATTCTGATACACCTACTAAACACGAGACTACTATGTCTGTCGACATCAGCAACTTTCTCATTGCCACACCGCTACCGGTCTCCATCACCAATCCGGTCGCCCTTGAAATCCCAGGCCTCGAAGCCCTGGAACGCTGTCCTGAAGTGATTCGCTTACTGGAGGATGGATCTCTTCAGATGTCTGCTTTAACGCTGGGAGCATCGAGTAAGAGCGTTAAGCGTACCCGCTGTGAATGGAAAGAGTCCGAGTACTGGTCTCTGGGTAGTGCGGACCGTCATTGGAGCCGCCAAGAAATGATCCTGGAAAAGGTCAATGCTGCCCAAAAGGTGGTCATTGGTCAGATCCATGTCAAGAACGCTAACACCCCGCCTCTGAAGGTGTTCTGGAACCGGGGCAATATCACGGTAGGCTTCCGAGCCAGCTACGATAAACCCGATATCAAAAACTTCACTGTTCATGCAGGCGTTCCTCTGGGCGCCAAGTTCAAACTGAACATCGGGGTTACCCGAGCGGGTAAAGTGCAGATCAATGGTACTTGCAACGGGGTGGCATTCGAACCGTGCAATCTGCAAATGAACTACTCCTGGCAAAGACAGCTGCTGCAATTCCACGGCGGCGTCTACAACCAGGTTGATTACTCCGATGAAACCGCAGCCGATGATGGGTCGGTGTGCGTTATCAAAGCGCTGACTGTTTCACACAGTTCCGTCGAGTAGCAGCCATAACCCTGGAGCCTCCTTGCGGGGGCTCCAGGGTTTAGGTGTTTACGCGCGTTTACGTTCTCGCAACATACGTTTAGCCCTTTCGAGTTTGGCGTCCTCGATAAGACTGTCCACGGTGAGGAGTTTCGCTGTTTCTGGAGGAAGCAGTTTGCTGAGCTTGTTGATCTCAGCTTCCAGACGCATCGCCAGGATGTTGTCGTTGGTGTTCAACAGCTCATCCGTCAACTTCTGCACACGTTTCTTGATGTTGTCCATGAACGAGATAATGCTTGGATCAACTTCAGGAGCGCTCTTCTGCTTACCGGCGTCAAGGAGGTTACGCGTCTCCGACAACTGAATCCCGGTAGGAATCCCGTACATCGGTTTGTTTTGTCCCAACTTGATAAACCAGTACGTCAGCAACCAGGCGATAACCAAGTCATCGTGCTGTTTACTGTCGTGGTCGATACGGTCTCCTTTCGTCTTGAGGTTGATCAACTCATCAGCCAGTCGATCGTAGTTCAGCCCATACCCCGTTACCCCCACAGCTTCCTGAATTAAACCGTACAGGACTTCACGGGATTTAGCCGTGGTGTTAAATCCAAAGAACTGTTTGTACTTCAGGTAGAAGCTCTTACTGCGGTGAGCGAACTTGGTGTGCTGAACAGCCTCGTACTCCTTCGAATGGTTGACCGGGTCCTGGAAGATCTGGTTGTAGATCTTCGTGAACGGATCCATCCCTTTTGCCGGCAACATCACGAGGAGGTTATCGATCATGTGGTGAGCGTAGTTGCGTTCAATCACCAGCAGACTGTTTTCAAAGGTGGCCAGCATGTCCACAATGATCCCGGTTACATCATCCAGGAAAGCCAACTGATAACGTCCCACCCCAATCACCTTACCGGTTCGCATACTGCGGATAATCAGCGTACAGGCGTCCTTGTTGATAGCCGATGAGGTATCCACCCCAATGAGGAAGAAGTCGTTATGGCTCTTCTTCGCCATCTCCAGCAGTTCTTGCTGCGTGACAAAGAAGTCTACAAACAGACCACTGTCACGATACTCCTTACTCCACACCTTATCCCGCTTCACGTTGTTGATCGCTTCACGGGTGATGTCGTCGAACACACGGTTCTCACCGTCTTCAACCCACATCAACAGCAAGTCGATCTTAGCCTTAGCCAAACTGAGGTTCAGGCTGTCAATCGTTTCACGGACCCAGGCTTTGTCCTTGCCGAGTTGCAGGTAGTTATACACCAAGGCCACAGACGGTGACGTGGTCTTCTTCGGAGACGCTTTCAGCAATCGCATCTTCAGATGGCTTTCGCTGTAGGAGTCAAAGAACTTCTCACGCCACTCGGTCGACGTCATCAGCTTCTCAAACATGAACTCACCGCTTGGGTGAAGGGTCGTGTTTGGTGTCGTGATGTAACTGATCCCGTAAGGAATACCGCTGTCACGACAAATCTCCATCTCTGTCAGAGCAGAAGGAGAGCATCCGTTGATGATCGCCTCGATCCAGTTAATGTAACCTGGCTCGTCGTAGTTCGTGGTGCCTACCGTGAGACCCCGTCCAAGGTCACCTGCGGCGTCTTCACCCATCTGGGGTACCGAGATGGTCAGGGTGTTAACGTGCTCCTCCCCAAACGCTTTATACGTCAGGTAGTTACCCGCGTCCTTGTCTTTCCAGGTTGGGTTAACAAGGTACTTCGGCAAACAGGTTCGGATCTTTTTGATCGCGTCAATGAACTGAGCCCGGTTATCCGACTTCAGTGTCACAAGGTGAGACTTGTAGCCGCGCCCCATGATGTACGTCAGCCAGAAAGCAATCACCTGTACCGATACCGTGTTGTGGGTGACCAGGAAGTCGTCAGTGACGTAGAGGTGTTCCTCGTTGTCGACTTCAATGCAGGTGCACGGTGCTTCACCGTAGTACTCGATCCGATCTACAAACAAACGGTTGTCGAATACAAACTCATCTTCAACGGTCTTGTACTTAAACAAAGCCATCGAAGCAGGAAGCGTAACCGTGAACTTACTGCCTTCCTTCAAAGCAGTGCCACCCAGTCCACGAGCGAGATACTGTACGTGACCGCCTACAAGCCTGCTGGAGGTCTTGTAGATGACACCCTCATCGCCGACTACTCCTTGGTCCAGAAACGCCTGTAACAGCAACAGGCGATCTTCCCAGGCCCCTTCCAGGTAGTCTACAGGCACCCCAAGCTCAGGATCGATAGAGATCTTCACATTCTCATCGGTCGAATGAATCTCACGACGATTACCCTTACAGACGAGTTCCAACCCTTCAGGCAGGTTCTCAACCAAGAAAGCATCGCAAGCATCCGACACCTTTTTGATCAACAGGTAACCACCAATCTGCTGAGCCCCGATCAAGGTCCCCATGACATACGGGTTGATCTTGAAGGTCTTTGCTTCTCCCTTCTCGGTCTCAATCAGTGGGAACTCAAGTTTAACCCCATCCTTGAGTTTCGTGATCATCTCGGCAGTCGTGTAGTCATCCCAGATGGGTTCGTCGTTAACCGTACGACCGTGGTCTGCCAGAGTCCACAGGTGCTCAGGCCCTGCGCTGACATAACGACCATCACTGGCATAAACACGGTACAGCCGTTTGATACCTTGAGCGTGGATACCGATAACCGTGGACTTCTTGCCGTAGCGATCGATAACCTCATCACCGGCTTGCAGATCCCCAATCCGTCTCCAGGTCCCATCAGCCATGCGAACCTTGTCATTGTCATCCTGGTACTTGCCCTGTTGACGAGGCATGATCATGTACTGGGTGATGTGGTTCAGGTAGTTCCAGATAAAACTGATGTTCCCCCGATTCGCAAGGAACTGTCGGTCTGCCCGCAACTTACACACCTCACGGAGGAAGTACCAGAAGTTGGTCTCGCTCTCGTGCATGATCATGACTTTCTGTTCGTTTGTCAGATCGTCAGCGTAAGGGTCTACCCCGATAAGGGCCGGGTTGTTCAGTTGCAGCAGGAAGTTAAAGTTCTTAATCCCCTGTTGCCGAAAGATCTCAGCGGTCCGGATGAAACTGGTGTTACGGGTGGTGGTGTCAGGAATTGCACGATAACGAGCAAAGTCCTTTAGGAATCGAACGGTCTTGATCTTTGACAAACTGTCTTCATTGAAGTGAGCCATGATCAGCTCATCTTCGGTACGCTTCTCCCAGTCGACCCGGTTCTTACGGTCGTCAATCAATTCACGTGGAAGGTTTTGTGCCCCAAGGTAATTCATGAGGTCTTTGGCAAACTTGAGCTGGCCCTCGTCTGCCGTATTCTCGGCTGTAGTCATGATAGGTTCCCATTGCACATCAAAAAATAAAAGATACTCGCAAAAATAAAGCAGGCCCAGGGTGTTACCCCCAGGCCTGTTGTAGCGGGTTACTTCAGGATCGACGCAGGGACACCAACTTCGGGATCCACTGGTTCTGCTTCTTCTTTCAGACGCTCATGAGTCGTCACAGCGCGGTTGTCGTAGATCAGCACTTCACGGCTTTCACCGTTTTGCAGTGTGAACTGTTCGAACAGGCTACCGTCGGTGATGTTGAACACCTGGACCAGCACTTCTTTCGTATCCGCACAATGAGCGGCAACCTTAACTTGCGATGTCATACATTTCTCCGATAGGGATTACACGTATAACATTAAGGCGCCAACTCCACGGTTACACCGGTCATGCCCAGTTGCAACTCAACGCCAGAGACGTCTTTGTTGATCCAGTTGACGTACCACGTCTTGCCCTTTTGCATGGCAATGGTGATCGCATTGGTCTGGTTCCAGGCTGTAATCGGGAACCGCCATTTACGGCCATCTTCATGCATCAGGTCGAAGTGAGTCGCCACCGGCGCCTTGTCTTCGTTGAAGATGTCGTAGCTTGGGTAGATCGACCAGTACATCACGTTCAGCCACTCGTCGATGTGATCCTGACCGTTAGCAATGGTAAACGTGGTGTTAGCCCCGTTGTTCTTCGCCACGACATTCAACGCCGTGTAGGCTGGCTTGCCGTAGGAGTAGTTGACACTCCAACGCTTGCCTGGACCGTTTACATCTTTCAACAACACAATCTCGGTGTGCTGAATGAACGGCACACTTTCATACGTCTGAGCGACGTCTTTGAGGTTGATGTTGAAGATGAGTGCCTGCGACAGACCATACGACGACGGTTTGTAGACCGGGCTCTTGTCGTTATAGGTAACCACCGCAGTAACGTCGGTAAACGTCTTGCGATCGAGGTCGTACAGGAAGTGCTGCAAACGGTAACCGTTGAGCGACGCATCCCATTGAGGGTAGGTGAAGATCCGTGGGCTGTAAGCACCCTTGGCTGCACCGGCCTCGAAGGTGTAGGTGTGTCGGGCAAAGTTCGGGTTACCCGGCTGAGCGACGTCATGCTGCTCGTTCGGGGCCAGTTTCTTGATCAACACCACGTCAGCACTTTGACCTGGGAACTTCGGACGGTATTCGTTAACGCCATGCAGCGTGTACTCACCACCGTTGACCGGACCAGGTTCAGAAGTCGAACCGTCAGAGTAATGCGTAACCGCTCGCAGTTCGACAGACGACAGTTGAACGTTGACCGGAATGATCAGACGATCGCGATCGCTCACATGAGTGAACCATGGCGACAGCAGTTCCACACCGGTGACGTACTTGACGCCGATGTTGTGGTCTTTCATGTACGCCGAATGCTGAACCATCAAAGGCTGAGCAGGCGGGATGAACGTTTCGCCATCGAAGAACACCAGCCAAGCACGCGTGCCATCCGGCAGAGCGAGTTCGTTCTTCGTTACGCTGAACGCACCGGTCGTCATGATCGACTTGTTCGTGTACTCGTTGATCAAGGCCAACTTAACCGGAACGGTCTTGCTGATCATGTTCATCGATTGGTCGTACTGAGCCGAGATGATGTTACCCTCGACAGCGGCATTACCCAGGTATACGAATGCATGGGTAGCACCCGGACGCATGATCGTCGCATCCACACGCGCCACGTTAGGGCGTACGGAGTAGTCGATCGACAGCAGAGCTTCACCGGCCATTGGACCACCACGGAGACCGTAGATGTAGTCCTGGTCGGTGGTGTTACCTTCGTCAACGTTGGTCAGGCGCCAAGGCACCAGGGTCGACTTCAGGGTAGCCTGCCAGTCCACTTTGGCAACGAGGTAAATCATGCCGTTAGGAGGATCAAACACCAGCTCCCCTTCCTGGGGCACAACGTACTTGGTCAGATCACTTGGTGGATGGACGTCTGGATCATAAATGTTCCAGAGGTAGTGGAAGTTTTTGCGTTCACCGGTGTTGAGGGGATGGATGTTCGTCCCCGCAACCGCAGCAATCGCGTTAGACAACGGCGACTGGTCAAACAGCATTGTTGTTCACCTCGAAGTAACCTTCAATCACGCAGACCGATTCCAGGTAGAGATCGTTAACCTGTTTGAAGAAGATGAGTTGTTTATCCGACACGGTGAGTTTACCGTAGTTAGCAAACGGGGTAATAGCGAAATAACGACGGTCATACTTCAGCGTTACCGGGTCATACTTCAGCCACCAGACGTAAGACTTAAGAGCATCCTTGATGTCTTGGTTGCTGTAATAGGTATCACCGTCCGATTGGTTGGGCAAGCGGATCAAACCGTTCAGCACACCGTTTACCACCACGTTCATGAACGGGCTGTACAAACGGTATTTGTCTTGCAGGTTTGGAATCACCGCGCTACCAATGCCGGCCGGACGTTGGGGATCCCCATTTTCCCAGTGAATCTCTTCGTCATTCGTTTGAGGTTTCGGCAGGTACTTGGTCAGGTAGTCACTCACACGCTGATCGGTTTCACGGCTGCGTTGACGATAAGGCAACTCGTCATAGTCTTCCACGAAACGAATCGGACACCAGTGGTGCTTAACCATGTACGGCTTACCGTTCAGAGGGTTACCGATGTCATCAGGAACGTCTCGCTCTGCCCGCGGTACTTCATCGGTCAGGTAAAGGGCTCCATTAATAACCGTACGAGTAACTCGATCACCGCGCAGATTATAACGATCAACGCGACCGATAACCCCACCATCCACAAATCCCAGTTCGGTGTCAGCGTTCGGCAGCACCACAGTTTTATCGAGACCCATAGCACGGACAGTAATCGTCTGAGGCCCGTCAACGAGGAATTCCTTGTTGTTGATGTAGCAGTACTGGCCTTCATAGATCCAATCCACTTTGTCAACCAACGGATGGCCGTTCAGCCAAATGTCGATCTGTGCCCAGGTCAGGCCGGTCAGGTGACCACCATCTTCGTAAATGTCCGTGATCGCAAACGCAAGGCTGTGATCCATGTGCTCGAGTTGGAACTGGTAACCGAGGATCTTCTTGTTGCTGATGAGGATCCCACGCTTGTTGACCCGGTCCAGCCCTTTCCAGATCAGCAGCCCATTCTCGATGCGATACATCGCTGGGTCACCTGTCACGTTCGTCCAGGGTCCAACGAGTTCGTTGAGGTTGATATTCCAACCTGACGTGTAAACCTGATAGTCCCAATCTTTCGAGACTTCAACGTCTTGGTTAGTAACCACCATGTCGAGGGTACGACCGGTAGAGCCCATCGTGAACTCAACCATGGCACAGGCTGGATTGTTCGGCGAGTAGTAAAGAACACCACTCATGTTCCGCCATTCCAACAGCTGACCGTTCTCGTCATGCTCCCAGGCTGTACAAGCCTCCTGGTAGGTCGCAGGGATGTCGACACCCCGGCTGCCTAGCAAGTAGGTCGCTCGAACCGGCGTCTCGCTCAGAACGCGTGTGGCGGCGTTGTAGCCTACCGACATGATGGCGTCTTCACGCTTCACATTCTTCCACTGCTTACGCAACAGCTTCATGACCGGACCTTGTTCCAATTGCTTAGCTGTCCATTCCGGCATGTTTGCCCGTGCGTCCACCATGGCTCGCATGATGTCGATGTCAGGCATCCGGTACAGGTAACGGATACGCTGATGTTCATGAGGCCACTGGAAGGTCCAGGCGGTCTTACGAATCAACACAAGGATACGGCAGTCGGCGATGTTCGACAGATCCGGGTGGTATTCGGTTGCTGCGTGCAAGACATCGTCCGCAATGGCCACGTCCACATGGGTCAGTTGACGAATGGTCTTCTCATCATTGCGATGCAGATAAACCCCACGACGCTTACCACCCATCCAGTAGTAGTCGTTGTCGTCAAAGTAGCGAATGGTGAAATCGCCTTTGATCTTTGGTGGGTGCAGGATAACCTTGTCCTTCAGATCCATCTCGGAGTAGAAGGCCTGTAGCTGGTTGTACGCGTACAGTTCCGAGCGCAGCACCGTTGGGTCATGCCAGAACTCGATCACGTCACCCGGTGCAATCGGGTTGATCACAGAAGGCGGACCGTTGATGATCGTCCCGTTATGGAACAAGCCTGTGTAACCAGGCCGTGCCTTGACCGTTGCATAACGACCGAGGAACGTGCTGTATTCCGACGGGTTCTCGTACACACAGGTTTCAAGAATAAACGGGTTACCGGTTTCATTGGTAACGAGTCGGCTCTTGTCCACGAGGACCGAAGGCGTGTAGCAACGGAAGTGCATGTCGTCGCCATTCTTCACCGGAGTCTTGCTGAGCTTTTGAATCGCGATCAGAACAAGACCGTCGTAAGTCACCATGATCCAGCAGTGGCTACGGCTCTGCATGTAACCTTTCGTCGAATACACGTCGGTCAGCAAACCACGGGACTTGCACAACATCCCCAGGTTCACCCAACGGTCCAACGGATTGCGACGCAGCGTGTTGTTCTTGAAGTTCCAGTAACCTGGATGGAGACCACCTACCGAGAACACGTGGAAGAACGTATTCTTTTTCGGCAAGGACCGCCACTTGTTCATGTAGCTGAAGTTGGAACTGTAACCGTATTCCTCGGTAATGCGATTAAGCTTTACCTGGTACTGCTGGTTCTCTTCCGGATTAGACCAGAGATGATCGTCCGTGTATCGAACCAGCGGCGTATTGTCTTCCGGTCCACGAATACCCATGATGTTTACCCGTTGAGGTCGTAGGTGTAGTCGATGTGTTTGGTGAACGACTCCAGTACACCTTTGTTGTATTTAGGATCCAACGCCATACCCAACGGGGTCTTAGCGTACAGTTTGTAACGCGCTGCACCGTAGACCAATGCAGTAAACAAGCACGGGGCTTCAGCCGCGGCAATGATCACCTTGCTACCCAGTGCCACAAAGCTGATACCGCCCAACAGCGCCATGAAGTCTTTGAACTCCACACCCTTCAGCTGATACAGCACGGGGTTATTGCGGATGGCGTCGAACAGGTCTTGCAGGGTGGAGAGTTTAGGCAGTTCTTCCACTACCCCGAGGATGTAACCCTTCTCGCTGCCGTAGATCGAACGGATTACGTTCAAGGCCAACAGCTCGAGATCAGTGGTGACATCTTCCTGGATGCAGATCATGTAGTACGCCAATAGGACCTTCAAAGTGAGGCCTGCGTTGACGTCCAAACCGGCTCGTTTGATGAGTCGGCTACCAAAAGCTTCAGCAAAAGCCTTCGTTGCCATGAGTCGGCAGTTCTTCAAAGGCACCACATCGCCTTCGGCTACGTCGTGTTGCATGAATGCCGCCAGACGCATGATCGCGATCTCGTTGGAGTTTACGACGGCGTTACTTTTGTTGCGGAATGGACGTTCGTCATAGACGGTGATCATTTGACGATTGAACCCTTCCATGGTGATAGGAAAGGCGAAAATAGGGATCGGAAGGTCGGTTTCGTGAGTCACCACAAACACCCCGGGCTTCTTTGTAGGGGTCAGATTGCGGGTCACGTGAAGGGTCTTGATAGTGCTCTCAACCTTGTCAGTGACCTTGAAGGGTTTCCCGACCGTGGTGTCATAGGCGTTGATCAGCATGAGGTTACCTCTAAAAATAACATGTTATGTGCCAGTGGTATAACACACTGTACGGCCCAGAAATGGCTAGCATACGATTGTTTTAGGACCCACAAACAGGACATCAACGAGGTTCTCCATGACTGTTCTTAACAGCATCATTCCGGGGAAAGTGAATAATCGTGGTATCAACGACAAGTCGATCCCCGATTACACTATCTCCGACCCGACGTATCCGCTCCATCTTCCTGTGATTACCATGGTGACCCCGGTCGGTGATTTGGCGGATGACAAGGGTACCCAGTGGATCGCCACCGAGGACTTCGTTAAGAAGTTCGGTAACGTGATGGACCACAACACTCCGTTCTTCAACCCGAACGCTGCGCTGATCAGTCAGCTCATCAAAGGCGGTCAAGCTGCCATCGGTGTTCGTCGCGTATCGGCTAACAAAGAAGTTGCCCGTGTGGCAATCTCTGCGTTCGTACAACTGGTTGAATTGCCAGACTACGAACGTGACATGGCCGGTAAGTTCAAGCGCGACGCTGACGGCAAGAAGATCCCAACCGGTGAGAAATTCACCACTGCTCTGAGCATCGAGATCAAACCTGATCCTGAAGCGAAGAAAGGTGTGGCGGTTGGTGCTCTGCAACGTCGTACCATCGCGGGCACTCCAGCCAACGGTGAAATCCCGGCCGTCCCTGACACCATCGTTTATCCGCTTTACGAAGCGGTAGCCGGTGTGGGCGACCTTTACAACCGCGGCGGTCTCGTGACCGGTGTTTCCGACAACGCTATCAACTGGCGTCAGATTTCGGAATTCGTGATGGCAACGGGCGTGTTCCCGTTCGACCTGAAGATGTTCACCGAAAACGACAACGGTGGTCGCAGCTTCTCCAAGACGCCAAAGCGTCTGGAAACTGTTTCCTACACCCTCTTCAAAACCGAAGTCGGCGGTACCAAGTACGGCATCAAAGACGCCTTCGGCCAGTTCACCGGCACGAACGTCAACCGCAAGGTTGTGCCTGTTCAACAGCCGTTCAACTCGGTGTACGTGTACGAAGACCACATCACTTCGCTCTGCCAGGCGATGTATGCGGTTGAAGAACCGAACAACCCGAACCTGGTTGACGTGGGCCAGTTCCCGTACCAGCAGATGAACCCTTTCACCTGCGTGAACCACACCGGTGCTCCGTACTACGCGCTCGTCAACACCGGCGCAGTGACCTGGGACATGACCGGTTCGGTTAAAGCCACTGGCGGCGTCTCGCCGTTCCTGGATGCCGACGGCAAGCTGCCTTCGTACGTGACCGTGCCTACTCTGGACGATCCGTTCAACGTGCTGGCCAACGCCAAGTACCCGATCACCAACGTTCAAGCTTGGGAAGTCAACAACAAGCTGATGGCGCTGGACATGGCCGAGTACCTCGCCGGTACCGAAACCAAGAACTACACCAAGAACCGTCAATCCTTCTACTGGGACGTTGGTTTCTCCCAGGAAGTGAAAGACCTCGCGGTGCAGCTCCTGGCCAGCCGTAAAGACATCATCGTCATCCCGGATGCCACGGTGTTTGCTCCAGGCAGCACGAACAAACTGGCCGACGTGTACTCGCGCTTCACTGCGCTGTCCGCACAAGCCAAGCTGTTCCCGGAATCCCAGTACTGGGGTACCCCGACCTGCCGTTCGGCTGTGAACCTGATCGAAGCGTACGTGATCGACGAGAAGAGCGGTGAAGCAATGTCGGGTAACCTCGACCTGGCCTACGCCTTTGCTCTGTTCGCTGGTAACGCCGCTGGCGTGATCCGTGCAGCGTTCTCGCCTGACAGCAAGAACAACCGCAACCTGCGTACCATGCACTCCCCGAACATCGAGTTCGAGGAAGATTTCGTTGCTGGTGACAACTTCACCAACGGCGGTATCACGCTGCGTCCGCGCAACACCGAAACCCTGTTCCGTCCATCGCTGGTTACCCTGTACCCGAACCCGGATTCCGTGTTGAAGGACTTGGTCACCAACTTCCTCTGCGTATGCATCGAGAAGATCGCGCAGGACGAGTGGAACAACGTCTGCGGTGACACCTCGCTGTCGGCTTCCGACTACGTGGCGAACTTCAAAGACGGCGCGGAACGTAAGTGCCGCGATCGCCTCGGTGGCCTGTGCAAGTCCATCACGTTCGTTCCAAGCTACGACGAAACCCAGCCGGGTGGTCGTGCGGTTCTGAACACCATCGCCCATGCTTACTTCAACAAAGGTAAGTACATGATGAACCTGGATCTCTTCGCTTACAATGAAGAAGATCTGGCCACTGCGTAAGGAGTAAGTAGTTATGGCAGCTGATACTAACTACCCACACCGTACAGACACGACGTTGATGCCAACGAGTGACCCGTTTGTCGAGGCCCTTGACCTCGGTAACCGTCCAGTCATCGATGGCGACGCCGGTGGTATGTACGGTTGGGCGGGTAACGTGTTCGAGTACATGTCGGCTCAGCCACATGTGTCTCAACAGGGCTGGTGCATTGTTCTGAGCACCCCCAACTTCTTCTCCCGTCTGCCCGGCGGCAACAAACTCCACTCTCTCTGCAAAGCGTTCTTCGAGAACCGTTCGCAAGAGTGGAGCGGCATCCGTGACTCCACTGAAATCAACTTCGGTTCGATGGAATGGACAGGTCACAAAATGTCGGTGGCTACCGGCGCTACCCGCAGCTTGGGTAGCGTGACCCACAAGGCCTACGACGTGGAAGGTGAAGTCTTCACTCACATGTTGAAGACCTGGTCGCGTTGGGGTGTCATGGACCCTGAAATCCTGAACGCCAAAATGGTGATTCTGGATGATCCGGGCGACATGCTGCTCGACGACACCTCGTACTCGGCGATCTACTTCGAGCCAACCCGCAACATGAAGGACGTAGCTCACGCCGCGATCCTGGTAGCGGGTCAACCGACCACGACCGTTCCGATCGAGATCAAACGCAACAAAGCCGATGAAAACCAGATCCGCTCCATCGAGATGGAATTCACCGGTGTGATCGAAATGGACACCCTCGCGGTGAAACAGATCGCTCGCAAAATGCTCCAACTCCTGCCACTGTTCAACCCTGATGCAGTGACCGCGCCGGCTGGCTTCCAGGAACGTACTTCGGTACTGGAAAACCTGACCAACGCAGGTACCATCGAACGTATGACCGCGGCGAAAGCCACTGTCGAAAACGCCGACTACCTGGGTTAAGCGTAAATATAACCCCTCCTGCCCCGCAAAGGGCAGGAGGGGTTATAGCTGCTACTCAATAAAACCCTTTTCCATCGCGATTATCGAAGACAAAGATTTGACCATAGACACTGATCAACGCATTGTTGTTTCGATTTACCACCTCATTAAAGATCCAGAGGTCTTTTGAGTGAGGGGTATCCTCTGAACAGTGAGGAGCATAGGCCCTGATGTACCCACACATTTCCTTGTTGGTATAAGACACAGGGAAACGACACAGCCAGCCCAAAACGTTTCCGGAAAGCTGGGGCTCCTTCACCATTGCATCACGAATCATTGTTACCGTTCCGGCGTAGATTCCTAATCTGTACCAGAACGTCATACCGTCATCAGTCAAGGTAAGGCCGTAGAGCAATCCGCGTCTTTCCTTTCGTCTGACCACCAGTAAGACAACAACGGCAAGCCAGATCATAACCGTTATCAAATTCATGATGAGCTCTGACATACCTTTTACCTTCGAGCAAAAATGCGGTTATAGTTATTCTTCACAAGTCCTCCGATGTACTCAGGGTCGTCGGCTAGAGCTTGGAAGTTTCTTAACTGCTCCTGCTTGTTGTTAAGGACCATAATTGGCAGCGTTTTCCACGCCGTTCCACGTCGGCCAAAGCGTTCGGCAAAGCTACCCGCCAGCGCCAAGCACCATTCATCAGGGTCCATGGGGGCGAGATTCGGCGTAGAATTGTTTCTGACGAAATCAATGACCATCTTTGCGTGGTTCGGATAGAAGACGTCTGTTAACAACCGCACCTCATTCGCAATGACTGAGATAGCGGTATCGACTGAGGGACGCAAGTTCATGGTAGTGGCTCGGCGACAACACTTGTAGATGCTTTGAATTTCGTCGTCGGTAAAGAAGCCATCCGAGTGTTCATTCAAAAAGACAACCGCAAAAGCTGCTGATGCATCATTAGGGGTAGAACCATCATAGGTCCTGCCGGTCTCCATGAGCATCGTTACAGCGTACATGATGTGAAGAGCACCCGTAGGGAGGGAATGGAGATCAGACAGCTCCTTGGTAGCACACAGAGCGTTGTAGAGCCACTCATGATCGTAACCTTTAGGGTTTTTCTTCATGTGATTAAAAATCTTGAAGATAAAGTCCAAAGGTAGATGATTGCCAACGACGGTTAAGATCCCTTGAAACGTCTGAAAGTTTTTACGGTCCGCTGAACGGAAGCGGTTCATAAGCTACTCCTGTCACTTAAGGCAAAAAAATAAAAGAGTAAGAGGTGGGGAGGAATACCCTCCCCATTCCTCAGTCTACTTCAGTCATGTTCGAAAAGTATTCAGAGAAATCAAATGCACTGCTAATACTCGCAGCAGTACACTTATCCGAAATCAATTTCGTCACGCCCGTCTGTAAACTGTAATACGCCGAAATGACACCGCCCTTATCCATGTAGCCCACTGTAGTGAACTGTTGCCCATCCGCCGAGTAGATCTCTCGCGTGTCGGTTGCCTCCGACGCTGAATGGTGGTAGGACGTACCCATGTCATTCCCTTGTTTCACGATCGTCTGTTCTGGTAGAACAAGGTCCTTACCGTAGAGAATCGTAAAGGTATCCGTCTTGGGGTCATGCAACACCAGGAGACTTTTGCCAGCCTCTGTATCGCAACTCAACAAGACATTTTCACGATGCTCTTTTGGTATTTCGTCAACAACGCCTGCCATAACAGAACTGGACTGAACGGAAACAAAGAACAGGAACAGCGCAACAAGCAAGCGCATAACTTGACTCCTTTGATAAAGGGGAATATTCCTAATCCCCCAAAAAATAAAAGACAGAGGATTTCTCCTCTGTCTTTCGTCCTGGTTAGATCAGTGTTACGTTGTTAACCGAACCACAGGAGAAGCGATTGCCCTCCATGGCTTTGTTGTACGACGCGATACCTTGCTCGAGAGTGACGTTCTGAGATTTAGGGGTGTGGATCACACCGGCCACTGCACGAGTGGAGATGTGAGGTACACCGTCTTCGTCCAGATACAGTTCGTTGAGCGAGAAGTAGTCGTCGTCGATCAGGGCGATTGGAATGGAGATACCGTCTTTATCCAGAGTCGCCACGCCGCACAGCTTCAGTGTGCCACCGATCGAGGAACGGTGATCGTCTTTCACAACGCCTTTAACAGCCTTTACCGCTTCGACCACTTTCGCGAAGCCGTAGCCACGCGTAGTGTTGACCACTGCCAGAGCACGGTCATCGGTCGATACTTCATCGTCAGGTACCACACGCGCCACAACGCCCTTTTCCGGCATTGTTTCGGAAGCCACGTCAACACGCTTGGCGATACGGGCTTTAACGCCTGCATCAACCAGCGCATTAACATAACGGCTGATGTTTTCTTGCGGGTGGTAAGTGCAGACGATCAGTTCCAGCTTCTCGGCAGTCAGTGCTGGTTCGCCGATGAAAGGACGCAGTGCCTTTGGTGCGTGCCAGGTCAGGATAAACGGCTGCTGGAGGTCTGGCGAATAACGTTCGAATACCACGACGGTACCCAGCACGGTGCCGATCAGAATGATGCGACGTGCCGTTGTTGGGCAAATGGTCTTCACCACTTGACCTTCAGCTACGAAGCAGTCAACAGCATGGTCGAAGTAACCAGTACCGTTTTTCCAGTCTGCATCAAAATCGATTGCCACTTCCAGGCGCTGAAAGAGAGCAGTGAAATTACGAGCAATCAGTGCAGCAGAGGTAGAAATAGTCATGCGGTATTACTCCGGAGTATGAAAGACTTAATTGTCTTAATCACATGAGTAATATAGACCCAAAAAACAATGTATCTTAAATATAACCTCTCCTAGCCTGTAAGGGCTAGGAGAGGTTATAAGTGCAGTCACACAACTTTCTTGCGCTGGTCTTGGCCGATCGTCAACTCATACACTTCCTTCACAGGAATGATGCCCGTGCTTGGGTACAGCATAACGTGCGGGACGTTAGCCGCATACTTGTTGTAACCCCAGTCAAAGTCAGGGCGTGCTTTCGCCGCCAGATAACCAAACTTAGTGGTGCCTCTGGATAAGGTTTTGAGGAAGGCTTTGAACTCGGCTTTACTGTGCCCGACCTCGCCGTACTTCCTTTGCATCTTAAACAATTCAGCATTCCACAAAACGAGTGTTCTTGGGTCACCATCTTCCCAGTTATGCTCTTTGGAGAACTCGTCCAGCAGTTCAGTCTTGCGGGCGCTTTCCACCACACGGAAACTGAACTTATCTTCCAGATCATCAACATCGATCACGTGCTCGTAGAGCTTATGTCCCTTATACCAAAAAGGATGTCCTTTATCAAAGATATCCGGCATCAGCTTAGAGGGAATGGGATCGAAGAAGAATGAGATATGGTCGAAGTAGTCGTCTGAGACCTTTACCCCAGGAGGCCCCGGAAGCCCGGATACCCGACGACTTTGCAGCTGGACGTATTGTGCGTCGGAATAATGATAGAGCTTCATGGCGATCCCTACTTCTTAGGCAGTTGCAGGTCCATGCCGTAACCGAATTGCTTAGGCGGGTCAGCACGCTTTACAAAGTTCGGATCTTCCTTCAGCCCTTGAGGGCTCCAGGGTTGACGCTCTGGGGGAACGGTCGAGTAGACCTTACCCAAAGAATCCAGGTGAAGCCGTTGGCGCATTTCGTCATCAGGTGTCATAGCCTTATCCTCGTGTAGACTATAGCATCAATCGTTATGCGTCTTCAGCGGGAGTTGGATACGGCGCTGTTGCTGTCGCAAATTCACGACTGGAGACACGTTGAGTAGGAGTGTCCGATACAACAAGATTGCCCAAAGTCTTTTGGTGCCGTTCCAAAAGACTGTCCACAGTTGGAACTACTTCGGGAACCGGACGTTGCTTCATCTTGTCGATGACCTTCATCAACTCAGGCATGATCTGTGCATACACCTGGTCTGGGTTTACCTCGGCATTTACCAGCACGTAACGCCCGTCGTGAATCCGGAACTTGGTTAGGTTCACATAGTTCCAACGAGCCACATTCAACTTTTCCATCGCCATGGAATCAAATTGATCGCGTGCCATTTCCTCTGGGGAGATGCGTTTCTGAAAGATAGCAGGGTCACCATCCAGCAGGAACGTAATGTCCGGAAAGAAGTCACCATGCACGGCGTGGTGAAGATCCAGGAGTTTCTTCAGCCCCGCATCATGCTGGAAAGCAAACGTCGAATCGCAGAAACGATCACACAGTACAACTTTACCTTCTTGCAATGCTGGTCTGATAACGTCTTTGATGTTCTCTGCCCGCGCGGCATTGAACAGTAACGCTACTGTTGTCGGATCCAGTTTACCTGGATTGCCCGGAATACCTTCACGACACAGCTTACGCAGGTACTCAGCCGCAAAGGTACCGCCTGGCTCACGAGTACGCACGTACGGCACGTTGGCTTGTTGCAGTTGCGCTTCCATACGGTCCAGCACTGTGGTCTTACCAGAGCCCCCTAGCCCTTCTACAACGATTAACTGTCCTTTCATTGAGTTGATGCCTTTTCAAGAGAAATAATGAGAGCCTCTACAGAATCCATGGCATCTTTCAATAACGGTGGTTGAGCCACCCAAACAGAACCGTCTGGATAAAAGTCAACCACCTTACGAATGGGGCGGGATGGTCTGTAACGATCTCCCACCACTTTGTCAGCTTCTTTCTGTACAGACAGGGCTCCGTTACCCCAGCTGTCATGCAGCGTGATAAGGAAACCGTTTAACTTTTGAGGACCCAATACCTTAAGCCTAGATTGAGCCTTCAGTCTAGCATACAGCCCTTTATAATCGTAAGCCGTCTTAGTCCCCACAGGTCGCTCCTTAAGCCACCGCTTCTTCCTGTTTAAAGGCGGGAAGTTTTCCCACCATTTCAATATGAGCTTTCACAAAACGCTTGAAGTCATATACCGCGTTATGGTATTCGTGTTTATCAAACGTAATGTCGTACTTCCAGCTAAACAACTTACTCATTTCACTTACCAGATCCATCGCATCGTCAGGCAGCCCGACGTCAGACGGCAACCCATATCCACACATAATGCGAATATGAGCTGGAATGTCAGTCAGAGCCACTTCCCAATGCTCGCGCATTTCCATATCCAGCTGCCGGCCAATTTCCTTTAGCTTTGTTGGATAGGCGTTATAGGAGGCTTTATTTTCACGGCGGTGTATCGAGGCCTTGCCGTTAACCAAGGTCAGGTCTTTTAGCTTCTGCGGCAATATCGCGTAAATTTCTTTCTTGGTCAAATCCCACAGCGGCATGCGGAAAGGTGTCTCGAGGTTGTCCGCATTACCCAGTCGTCCGATAAGTGCGGGCATTGTGGTGATCAAATCGTGATAGTCCTGTTCGGAGTGATCCCACTCTTCCAACGAACTCTCAGCAGCATCCGCACGATTCCAACCAATCCAGGTACCAGGGCACTCGTCATAATTCATACGACGGATATCGGCCATACCCAAAACAGTGGCCAATTGTTGGACAATGGAATTGCAGACCTGGTTCTCACCATCACTGCGTTTCATCCGTGCCGGGAATGGCGAAGAGAAACGGTAGGATACGTCCGCAATACGTCCACCTCCCGGAAATTCCATTTTCTTTACTTCCTGCACGATCAGCCACATTGCATACGCTTCATACATCATGGTCTCGGGAACCCCGGACACATTGATCATGTGCAAGTTAACTGTAAACCCTCGACGGAGGGCGAGTACCAACAAAGCGGTAGAGTCGATACCTGAACTGAAAGCAATGTTGACGTGTGGCATTATTTCTTCTTCCTTGCTTTACGTTGAGGAGGTGCTATGTAATCGGGATCTGTGAAAATATGAACGTGTTCGGGACGCACACCCAGCTCCAGTCCCTGAACCTCGGCAATACGACGTTTAATGAGATCTGGAAGAACCCGCATCTCACGGAGTACCGTTTCTTCGGAAAGGTACACGTCAGTGTGATGCCCTTTCTTAGAGTAGGGTCTTAGCACGAGAGACACGCCATCATAACCAATCTCCGCAACCGGAGAACGAAGGTTCTGGAAATCGTAGAAGTAAATGTTCGGTGACGAATGTTCACGTCTAACAATGACAATTGTTAAATCGCCAGCCCAGATACCTGATACGTTATCAGACAGCGTCCGGACTACTTCTTTGTACAACGCCTTTAGTTCTGCGTTCAGTTCTTTTGTTTTAGCGGCCATTAATAAATTCCCCATTGGACAAAAAATAAAACACCACCCTCCGAAGAGGGCAGTGCTATTGCGGTTAGGCGGCCGCCGCGAAGTGCGACAAGATGTAGTCTTCAACCGCGTCGATCTGCTCGACGATCATTTGCGACCACGGCTCGAACGGACAGTCAGGGTTCTTGAACAGCGAATCGTTCTTGAGTTCATCGGCGGATGCCCAGGCAACGGCGTCGTTCTGAGGCTCGGCCATGTCGAAGCGAACGGCTTCAGAAGCGTCGATGGCGTACACCACACCGTAGTGGATGTTGCCGACGTAACCCGGTTCTGGTTTGCTGTCCATGACGAAACCGATTTTGTCGAACGACTTACCGACCGTAGCGTCCTGGGCGTCGATCATGACACCGTTGGTAACGTCGTGACCGTCTTTGTCGAACAGCTTGACTTCTTCACCACCTTCGCGTTGAACGGAATCATCGGTGGTTTCACCCAGGTCGATGATCGGGGTTTGCGTCAGCATTTCGTTTTCGACGATCTGGTGGTAAGAAAGATCGTAGCCTTCGATGTGGCCACCGGCACCCAGGCTCAACTTGGAGGCCAGACGACCTTCGTTGTTGGTCTTATTGCGACGGTAGACCATGAAGACAACCTGAGGGCGGTCTTGCTGGAGGTTTTGGACGATGCGGTAGAACAGGATGTAACCGATGCCTTGGCGCAGCAGTTCGAACTTGCCATTCAGCGCACGTACGGAGCCCATGGTGATGGCGTCGAGTTCGCGGATTGCTTGTTGCAGCTTGTCCTGCGGCAACAGCGTGAACGCGTTGTCAGGAACGATAGCGGCCAGGGATGGGCCGTGTACGCCGTAGGTGAATTCAGCGCCTTTAGGGATAGACTTCAACAGCATGGGTGTTACTCCTGATGGATTAAACGATTAGTCGTGACCGTGTTCACGGTAGTATTCGTTACGGGCTACACCTACCTGGTGAATCTCTTCCCAGGTCTTGCCCCCGAAGTTGTAGAACATACAGATAACCCAGCCCAGTGTAAGATGACCGTTGCGTTCACGCTCGCAGTTCACAAGGCTGATACTGTTGACTGGACGCAGTGGTTCACTTTCCAGAGCGGCAATCAGCGCTTGGCGGTGCTCTTCACCCTTAGCACCGAGCGGGGTCGAATAGCGTTCAGCACGCCACACTACCCAGGGATGATCATCCACTCCTACAGCCTTCTGACCAAAAGGACTCGGTTCATCCTTCTGGGGTTTGTAGAAGAGGCCATGGAAGCGGAGTTTTTCTTCTTTCGCTAAATCAGCAACAGCTGCGGTATAGTTTTTGCTAGCCATTTTTGGGTCTGCTTTGTTGAGAGTGGCGGTCATTACGACTTCCCTGTTGTATGGATTGAGTTGATATGCCCAAGGACTGATAACGTTTACTTGCCGTGTGGTGATTGGCGCAGCCAGGGAAACGCGCGGATCTACTTCTACCGTGCGAATATGTCCCTTGAAGTCAGGGTCTAGTTCCAAAGCTGCGTCGATAAGCGCCAGGTAAGTACCCGGACCCGCCATCATGTCCACAGCCGTAGCATCGTACCACTTGACTATGGCAGCGGATAAAACCTGCCGTAGCGTAAACGTGTTCATTGTTTTGGAGAGAAAACAATGCGTCTTGATATCGCCATAGACATAATTGTACCAAGGGACGAACCCATCAGTATAAAACAAATGGCGGACAGACACTTCTAATTTGTTCTCTTCGAACTCGGGGGCTGTAAATACCGTGACTAAATAGTCCTTAATTACAAACTTGTCTTTAGGGCCAAAGAACACACCCATTTTAACAAGTAGTTCTACTAGCTCGTAGGTATCCATGGACTACACCAATAAGCCGTTGTCGGCATTCACCATCAGTCCATTGATAACGTCGTTGTAGCGATGCAACGCATCTTTAAGGGTTTGATTGAAAGATACCCGTTCCATAGACCCTGGATAAATTTCGTACTTACCGTTCTGATGGTAGTTCATGAACCACCGGGCTTCGAGGAGGCCGTGTAATTCAGGTTGTTGCAGCTGGCCCAGACGAAAGATAACGTCGGTCGGATCTGAATGGTCCATACGAACCACCAGCTGACCTACCAGGATGTCAGGCAGCTTGGCCTCGAAGATACCGCGCTTGGCCAGTACCCACATCATTGCTTCTGGCGACAGCTGGTCTGATAACTCGCTGTGTTCTTTGCTCACGACGTAACGAGGAAGAGCCAGCGACACAGTCGACCGGAGGGTGCTCTTTGAAATCAACCGGGTCCTTACCTCAGAAAGAACTTTTTCAATCACGTCCCGCGGGTAACCATCATTTACATCAAGTCCCGCCGGAGACAGTACCGCGATAGAGTCGGCGATCTGACTCGGGGACGGTAGCGAGATGTGGATCATTTTTGAGGCTAACCGAACGTCTACCTTGAATGTCGGCGTTCTTTCTGCCAGCTGTGCCGTCACTAGGTATTCTTCCGGACCCTCAAAAATACCCAACTGTCTTAATTCATGATACATGATCCACCCCCAGTAAAAAATGAAAATGCGTAATAGTGGATGACTAAGGATCTCTCCCTAGTCATCCTTTATCGCTGCGGGTTACTTAGCCAAACAGTTTGGCTGCCAGCGAGGCTGCGCTGTCACGGTGTTCTTGCAGCCAGTCGGTTTGCTCTTCGCTGTGGTAGTAGTCGATGGCAGTGGTGGACACGCCATGGATGAAGTCGTCGCCCACTTGCTGTTGCAGGTGGTGTTGGGAGTTGACGGTGAAACCGCCGAAGTCCAGGGTGCCGTCGATGGTGGTCAGCTTGTTGTTGTCAGCGAACTGATCGCGTGCGATTTGCGAAGTAGCAACTTCGACCTGGCCGGACAGTTGGTTGATGTAGGTCACGTGGGCCTGCATGGATTCCGGGGTGATGTCTTCCGGCAGTTCCAGCTTCGAGGCATCGAACGTAGCGTGGTTGGTCGCCTTGTCGTAAGTCGAGTTTTCAACCAGTTGTTTAACGGCTTCGTTCTGTGCGGCAGCGTATTCTTTATTCAAGCTCATTGTAAACCTCGTGAGTACAGGTGTGTGAAAAATAAGGAAGCAAGAAGAGGTGGTGTCCACGTCCCCCCAGACGGTAAGTCTGTTGCTCGGGAAAGTAATATAGGTTTCAAATATTCTAACCCAAACAACAGACCTGGACCTTACTCGCTCAGTGGCTTGTCGAGAGTTTCACCGGCGAACGCCATACCTTCTTGCACATCAGCTTTAACTTGCTCAGCCGTGCCGTTAGCATTAACACCGACGGTCAGAGAAGATGCGCGCATCGCTTCTACCAACTGAGGAACCGACAGCTGGGAAGTCGACAAGAGTTGACGCATTTCGTCAGACAGCGGAGAAACAACCTGGACGTTATTGCCGTACAGCTCTTTCACGTGTTTGATGGTGCCTACCGGATCCTGATCATCTTTATCAATGATCACGGTCACCACACCAGCGCCGAGCATTGCAGCCACGTCACCCAGGTTATCGAACGGAGAGTCAGTGGCCAGCATGTCCAGCATGTCGAACGGGTTGTCCAGCAGGACAGTGCCTTCCGATACCGGCGAGTGATAGTAGGCGATCACCTGGCCGATGGTTTTCAGGAAGTATTCGTTGGTGAAACCGTCTTTCTCGAACATGGCTTCAAACATGTCGATCGAGCCCAGGTATTCAACCAGTGCAGTGTCGTGGTTCTCGGTGAGGTCGTAACGGGTCGCCATGTACGACACCAGCGCCGTTGCCTTCTCACGAGGGGTAGTGGCTGCTGCCAGAGTGATCACGCCTTCATCGTAGCCCAGGAGGCGCACACCGACCATTTTGAACAGGTCGAGGTGGTCGTGGAACACATCGGCGGCGATGCGGTTGGAAATGGCAACGTTGGTGTTGTTTTCGGAAGCAACAGTCGCTTTGCTCCACGCGGTCAGATGGTTACCCACCGAACGCATGTTCTGCGCAACGATCTTGGCGATGTAGATGTGAACGGCATCGGACTTGATCGTGCTGACAGCCACACCCTTGATCAGGTGGTTGTCGGTGTTTGCGTCTTTGGCGTTGTCCCATTCCTTCGAGGAGGTTTCCAGCAACGCCTGAACGATTTTGATACCGCCGGTGACTTCGCGCAGCGTGTTTACGAAAGACAGGGTTTCCAACAGCTGGGTAGCTGCACGCGATTGAGTATCCATTGCTTCATCCTCTATGTTTTTAACAAAACGCACTAATGGCTATATCTATAACCATGCCGTGAATAAATATAACCCCTACCAGGTGTGAGCCTGGTAGGGGTTAATGGGGTCACTTGAAGACCGAAAGTGCACTGGAACGAACGATCTGAATCTTCTTGTCGTGTTGACCACGAAGACGTTGTTCTACTTCACGGATCATCGAAGTAACCCGCTCGTAACTTTCAGTACCAGCAAAGCGGGCTTGCGCGGCTTCGCTGTTTACCTTTTGCTTGCACATGAACAGGAACTCGTCAACCGTTGCTTCGACTTCGGCTGGCGTTGGGTTGTAAAGCGCGGTAGAGAGGAAGTCCTCCAGACCTGCTGTGCGGTGCTTGCAGGCTTCCAACATGCCCTGCTCCATTACCACGTCATAACCCGTCCAGTATTCCACCTCACGAACGCGGTCACCCATCTGTTGCGGCTTGGTCACCGTACGGATGGAAATCGCCGTGTTCATGTCTGGATCTTCGATGCTGTCCTGGAACACTTCCTTGAGAGGACCGAACGAACGGATCTCCACCTGGTTGTGTACCGGGTCACGATCGCTACCCGTGATGTGGAAATGGATCTTCCGGATCGACGCACAGACGTTGGGTTCCAACACGGTACGCAAACGGTGGATCCACTGGTACAGATCCGTGATAGGCGTTTGAATGATGCGACCGCCTTCACGGGTCCAGAAGTACTGCGGAGGATGCCCCAGTTCACACCAGAGCTGGTTTTCGGCGGCACGACGGTTGAGGTCGCTGTCCGGGTTCATGCACTCTTTGACATACTCGTTGAAGCGATAACCCACACCACCTCGGTTGAGGATGTTGAAACCACCTGCGTTCATCAGGTAGTAATGACCACCGGGTTCCATGGGCTTGAGAATACCCTTCTTGCCCGTCTGTGGCAGGATGGTACTGCCAAAGGTTAACTTCTGACTCATACGGGGACCCCTTTAATAATCTTCTCCAGATCAGTAACACGGTCATCAGGGTTCACAATTGCTGCCACCGTGTTATCACGTTGGTAACCGCCCATGATTTTCGGGAAGGTCCCGTCGATCAATAGACCACTGTTGTTAAGACCCACAATGACTGGAGGTCGTCCTTCTAACATCGCCTTACTGTACCGGTACTGCCTTTCCAGGTTGTCTGGATCGCGGAACATTAATGACATGTAGACACGCATGACCTGAGGACTGCTACCGACCGGGTCGCCACTTTGAGAAGCCGCCAAGTCAAACATCGACGACAGGGCATCTTCAACAACATACCAGGGGCGTTTGGCGTAGTAGAGGAACTCCATGTAATACGCGTACGGGTGATTGGGCTCTTGCAGCACGTTGGTGTTCTCGATTACCGTGTCGCCTTTGGTAAACTCCAACACCAGGTACTGCACGCCCTTGATTGCAACTTCACGAATGCTCAGCGGAACAAGGGTAATGTCCATCAGCGACATCAGGGAAGCAAAACTTTCCCCTGGTATCACCAACCCAAGCACCGCCGGCGTTGTGACTGTTTCCCCGACGACTGCCATGCCGTTGTCAACAAAGCGTTTAGGAAGATGGATCTCGAAATCGCGTTTAGCAATAACGGACCCATCTTTCTGTTCGTCGAACAAACGGTCTGCAATCTTGAGGTCGTGCTTGAGATTGCTGACGTCCATCGATTAAGCCCCGAGCAGACGCTTCACGAGTTCGTTGACGACGGCCACGGTCAGGCGCTCACGCTTGTCCATGACGTTGTCTTCTTTGCTCGTGTCCACGAAGGTGGCTTCAATAACGTCGGCGGTCAAGGTAGCACCGCAGGCGCGCAGGAACGCAGGAACCAGCGAGGTTTCCAGCAGCGTGTCCAGACGTGGATCCGATTCCTCGGTAACCACGGTATCGGCCTGAACCACATCACCGCCGGTAAAACGTTCGGCGAGAATGTAGTGGGCACGCTCCAGCTCAGAAGAGAAGGTCGACTGCACCCAGCTCATCAGCATCTGGTTTTCGCCACGGGCAACGTTGACACGTTCCAGCAGCAGCGCGTTTTCGGAGATGAAGTCGTTGATCGCTTTGACGCCGCCCTTGATGAACAGGTCGCGCGATTGAGTCGACAGCTTCTCGTGGATGTGGTTGAAGTAGGCTTTCGCGAATGCACCACCCTTACCGACGTCAGCGATGAACTCGGTCACAGTCATTGGTTTGCCGGTGAGGGCAGCCCAGTGGTAACCCATCAGCGCTTCGGTAAAGCCAACGCCTGCTTCCTGGATCTTTTCCAGGATACCGTTGGTGTAGAACACCTTCAGCTTGGCTTGCATGAAACGGGTGTCGCCGTACTGCGTCTGGTTGTGAGGAGTCAGCGAAGGCTGCTTCTCGGCCGCAATCACCAGCTGACGCTGACGGTAGACTTCTACCACCTTCTTCAGATTGATGAGGTACAGGGTCATGCCGTTCCACAGCAGGCTCACGTAACGACGGTAGGTCGCCAGCTCGCCTGTTTCCAGCCACGGCGCAGGATCTTCGCAGAAATACATCTTCGTCAGCAGCACATACATCTTCAGCAGCAGAACGAAACGCACCGACTTGATCTGCGAGAAATCGAAGATACCGTCGTTGTTAACGAACAGGCCTTGCAGATCGTTGAAGTCGCAGATGTACCAGCTGGCATTGCCGAGCGACTCGTCGTCGTCTTCGAGGATGTTCAGCAGGTCGCCGTGAGAAGCGCCGATGAAGTCGACGATCTCTTTCTGATCCGGGTAGCGCCATTTCAGCTGGTTGGCCAGCTTCAGGTCAACACCGGTGTAGGTGAGCGACTTGTCGCGGACTTCAGTTGGATACAGCGCCGATTCGAAGAACGGGTTGTCGACGTTGATGTACTGAACTTCGACCAGCTGCTCGGTCAGGCTTTGCAGTTGCTTGCGCGAGTACAGCAGCTGGGTGTCCTTCAGGACGCGGCGAGCCATCGGTACGCCGTAGGTACGGATGTTGCCGAGCGAGTCACGGATGATCTCAGCGAGACGCTCAGCGGACGCTTCAAGGGCCTCGGTGTGCATGTTGCCTTTACTGGCTTCCATGATTTCCTGACGGAAGCTGTCAGTGAAAGCCAATGCGCCACCCGACTCGCCGTTCAGACCGGCAATGACCGGACCCGGACGGAAGTTACCGCCGCCTACGGCGATCAGTTCGCCAAGTGCAATGCTGGATTCGCGAATCATTTCGACGCTCCTTGAACGCAACCGGTGATGGCCTTGCTGATCTTTTCGTCCAGAACGGACTCACTCAGTGGAGCAAGGTATTGCAACCCTACTTTGGCGAGGGTCTTTTTGACCACCTCCACGGTATTGGCAACCGTGACGATGTTGGTGATGAGTTGCGCTTTATCAGTCATCGGACCGATCTCCTGTAGGGTTAAAGTGATGAAGAGCTGGAGACACGATTCTTGGTCGCCATCCCTGAGTAATACGTGTCGTAGAGACGAGTGCAGATCTCGCCGACAGTGATGTCGCCATCTTTGTTGATATCGAACCCGCTGTTTTGCAGGTAGGACTTCGCTTCGATGGGAACCGGTGAATCTTTGCGGAACAGAACTTCGTCTGGACCTTTACCTACCGCAGCAGGATAGAAGATCGTCAGATAGAAGTCTTCGAGGCGCTTGTAGACCTTGCCGCGCTTTTGCCACATTTCGAAATACTTGAACACCAGATCGAGTTGATCCAGTTGACTCATGCGCTTGACGTCGTCGAGGGTGATGTTCAACCCGTAGGTCTTCGACAGGTCAGTCACTGCCGCAGTGCCGAACTGGATGAGACCCCAGTAGTTACTGCCGCCGTTGTTCTGTTTATCAGGACGATAGGTACCGCCCGATTCGAAGTGCATGCACGCCATCAGTGCAGACGCTGCACCCGGGAACATGTTTTGCTTCGTGCACCAGTCCCGAACCTTTTGAGTAAAGGCCGCAGGAACCAGCTTGCTCCAACCGAGGTCGTAGAACGGAACCTGGTTACGCTTGGCGTAGCTGAACAACACCTGACGCAAACCACCGAGGCTACCGTTACCCGGAATGCCATCAATTGCACCGGTATAGAGACCGATCAGCTTCAGGTTACTCTGGATGTCCTTGACCGCTTGTACTGCAACTTCGTAGCCAGCTCCTGAGGCAACAGGCAGGGGCACAGAGCGCCCCCCGTTGAGGAACAGGTGGTAGTCCTGAAACAGCTTCAGGACCCCATCCCGACTTCCATTACCCCAGACGCCGTCAATACCACCAGAGTAGACATGGCCCTCACCGAGAACCACTTGAATGTCCTTAACCCCGTTGACTGTCCGGAAGCTCATCTTTACTTACCTCTGTAAATGGCAATAGCCTGTTTGGTAACCCCAACCGACAATTCACTCGTACCCAGTCGATCCCGTAAGCTCAGTACCATGCGGTTAAAGCCGCCTTTAAAGCTACACTTGACGTCTACCACACGGCCGTCCTGAGTCATCAGCGGCTTCTTCATTACACCGTTGACGGTACCTTTCATCTGGTTGGCAATCACGTATTTGTCCGAGGTGGTCGAGCCATCCATGGATTCAACGTAGACAGTAAACAATACCTTGCCAGGCGACAGCACAGGCTTAGCAACGTTCAGGTTGTTACCCACGCTACCTGTTGGAAAACTGCCGTCGATGGAAGACATGCGCTTGCGTTCTTTGTCTGCATTCGCAATCAATTTACGCACACTGTCAGACATCTTCTCCGTAGGTGAGTTGTACATCACCTCGATCTTGATCACCTCGCCATGATGCTTGGAACGATACTGTTTGATGCCCAAACGGTTAATATCACCGATCTGAGCATTGTCGTCCCCAGCCCCAGCCAGGTGGCTCTCTTCAACTTCGCATAAAATCGCGTCGTAGTCGATTTGGTCACCTTGTTTGACCCGGAAGGTCACAACCTTATCCACATCCACAACGAAAGTGTTCTTCGTCAGGAACGGGGTAATCGATTCCTCCATGATCTCTTTCGAAACCGCAATGGAGTCTTCGTAGGTGTCTTGGTCTTCTACCAGCGCAATACGAACTTGACGACCGTTAAGCCAAACCACTTGTCCTGGGCAGAATGGGTCACGTGCAAACCACTGCTTGTCCCAACCCAGTACTTCACCCTTTGCAAACTTGTCACCGACCTTCATGTCAGTCACGCGGGTGTGACGATGGTACTCACCACTGGCCTCACCAATAGCCAAGCCCAACGGATACTTCTCAACCGTACCGTCGTTATAGGTGATTTCCATGTGGTCACTTTCGACTGCCGTTACCTTGCCTGGCTCTTTAGCAACCTTGCTGTAGAGTTCGGAAGTCCGTTGGGCGATGATGTTGTCATAGCCTGTCCGGGTGATTGGCATGGTGTAGTTTTCAGCACTGACCGCTTGAGACGCTTGAGTCGAGGTAAACATACCGCGCTTGGTGTCGTCCTTGTTCATACCAAACGCCAGGTTACCAGTCACCGACAACAGCGAGGTTGGCGACGGCTTGCTCTTCGTATCAATGTTGCCGCGGTAGTCGAGCACCAACGGGTCAGACGTCGTGTAGGTTACGAAACCTACCTTACCGCTGTCCTTGTTAGCCTCGGAGACTTTACCCCGATACGACTTCAGCTGCACACGTGCACGCTTCCGTACCGTGATCTCAGTACGACCGCCCGTACCACCAAAGGTCAGCTCCTCCTGATCCTTCAACTGGTGAATCGGGTTTACTTCCTCTACTCGGTTAACCGAGGTGTCCTTGAGGATGGCCATGATCACAGCTTCAGGATTGATCTCCAGCTTTTGTGCGCGACCTTTACCTTTGTTGAAGAACTGACGAGAAGCCCCAACGAGAACTTTGTAGAAGTGTCCTGCAAAGCGCTCATAGCCCACGAACCGCTGCTCTTCCAATTCCACCTCATGACGGGTGTAATCGGTTTCCAGCAGCTTAGCTGCATCGATGAGCAGATAGTGGAAGGACTCACTGTACCCCATGCGTTTCAACTGGTCTTTCGTGACCGGGTCGATAAACATTTTGTACAGCAGGTTCATTTCAAGGAACTGCGAAGGACGAACCTTCGGATCTCCCATCAACGGACCCCACACGCCTTGGTTGTTCAGATCACTTCGGCTGAAGTTACTGATGTTGTTCAACTTAGGCAGACCACCAAAGATCAAGGTGGAGAGTTTCTCACGACGGTTAAAGATCAGGTACTCATCGTTGAACTGGATGGCGTATTCATCGTCAGCCAGCTTTGGATTCGTCCCCATCGGCACGGCACGTGTGGTCGCCTTGGTGATCTTCAACAGCTGGTCAATACCGAAGTAGTAACACAGCACCACACCCAGTGGGAACAGATAGCCGCTGATGTTGATCACGGCATGCTCGTTAGGTGCTTTTCTGAAGTTGATCCCCATTAAACCTTCAAAGGTGTTAAACTCAACACCGTCGAGGTAGAGGTTACCGTAGCTATCGATCGTGATTGGCTTCTTATCCTTGACGCCAACCAGGAACATCTCCGGCTTTGTGAACTTCTTGTACTCGGGATACTCTTCCAACAACTTGTCGATGCGGAAGTCCAGCATGTAACCGCCGACATTGATCCACTGGAACCGACTGGCAAGGATGCTGTAGATCCGTGGACCGTTATAGTCACGGTTACGACCCGTACCCCGGCTCAGCGTAATGGTCTTGTCAGCCCCAGCACGCAGCAGGATTTGTTTCTTCAGCCACACACCCAGGTCGTCAACAACCTTTTTACTGCGGGTCACCATCAGCTGGCGGTCGTAGTGACTGGTCAGCAGAACAGTGCTTGCATCGATCTTCCGGATCGGTAGTTCCATGCGTTGCAGTTGCAGGTGGGACTTAACCCCGTCAACGGTAAAGGAGCCATCGTCGTTGCTCACCTTCGGGAAACGAACCGGGTGAGTGGATTGCTGACCGTCCGGGTGATGAACCTGAATGGTCACAACGTCGTAGGAACCTTCTACACCGTGGATCACTTCCTGCTTGTAGTCATTCAGTGCAAAACCGGCGTTCTGAATGCCCACCGCCATGCGAGCAATGTCCTTGTGCAGGAACTTGTTCACATAACCCTGCTTCAAGACCTTGGCACGGCTCTGGAGCATCGAATCGTCGAGGATCGTGGGAATGTTGGCTTCAATCTTGGCGTCGCTTACAAGCGTCTCCAGCGCCTCCTGTTTGACCTCCATGAATTCAGCCAGACTCTGACCGTTCTCCATTTCGATGTGATAAACCTGAGTGCCTTTACGCATAAAGAACTGTTGTTCGGAAACAGACAGCTTACCTTCACGCGCCTTCTCTTCCAGCGCCGCCATTACCCCGCTCTCGAACTTCGTGAACGGGTCCTTCTTGACCGAAGTCTCAGCCGATACCTTTTCCTGTTCGAGCAGACGGTCATCTACATGTGATGTCCACTCTTCAATGCTTTCAGGATTTGTTCCGTCTCCCTCTTGTCCGGCCCCTTCATGAACGACGCTGTCAGTTCCTTTACCCCCACCGAAAGCATCACGGAGAGGATCAGGATGATCAACAGTTCGCCCACTGTCATTTTTGCCAGGAAGCGCTCCTTCTCCGGGTCGATTGGATGCTTTGCTTTGCCCTTTCTCAGTTCGCGCCGCTTCTGCATCCAGGCGCCCAGACGCCTTTGCTTCTTCTCCTCGTCCATCGGATTCTTCCTCTTTTACAACTTCCTCTTCCGAGACACCACCCCGGGTAAGGTTCATCAGGGCTAAGTAAACACGCTTCGATGCGTTCAGACGTTTACTGTGTTTGTCACGCTCACTCTTCGGTGAACCTTCTTTCTCGGGTTTTGCCTTTGGATCCATTTCTGCATCCAACCACCCTTTCAGCGTACCGAGGTGTAGCACCAACGCACGACTGTTGAATACAAAGATTAGGTGGAAATCTTCGATGGCTTCAGCTGACAACTTGTTCAGCAGACTGTATTCGTAATCTCCAAACAGAAACGCCATCCAGTCCATTAACCAGTAAGAGCTTTCCTGCTTAGTTGTACGCACAGTCTTGTTGCTTGCCAACGGCCTGCCATCCCGGAAGCTCTGGACGTAATGATCGTAGTCGGTCATCAGTTCAGTAAAGGACGGCATGTGCAGTGGCAGGTCGATGCGGTAGAACTGTTTACGACGTTTTGCACGTTGGGCTTCTTCGTTAACGCCATCCATCAACAGGTTGAAGTGGTTGTAATACCGCTCGAAGTTGATGAACAACGAAGCACGAGGATGCCAGAGCATATCGGCAAGACCGTAGCTCTTAACGATCAACACCTTGTCCTTGTTGTAAACGGTATTGATGTCTTTCGTCCAGTTGTACTTGTAGTGCGTGCCGCGGTAACCGAGGATGATCTTGCGGGGTTCGATCTGTACACCACGACCGTTACCAATCACCGGGGTGTACTTGGCTGGGAACTCAACAAACACTTCATCAGGGTAGTTGCTGATAAAGGCTTCAGAAACCGAAGGACCGATCTCTTGTGGGTTGCTTGGAAAGAAGTGGACCAGCGAGGCGCGAGGCAAGATGATCTCGCCAATCCCGATGAAGACAGGGGCGATCAACTCTTGACGCTTGCGCTGCACGAAGGCGCGATAGAACTGAGGGTATAACGCTTCATCCCCCGTTACCGCGTCTAGGGGACTCAGCGTGATCGCCGATGGGTTATTCATACCTTTATTTCTCCATACCGCTGGTGGCGGCTTTGAGCATAAACAAGATGGGTTCGTTTACAGGGTCATAAAGGAATCGACCGCTGCCGCTGATGTAGTACTCGCGTTTACCGAACAGGTCGTTCACTTGAGCCTTACTGTCTTCAGCGCACACACTGTTGCTGTTGAGCATGTCACCGTCGTGGTCGGAATCGAGGCCGGCCTCACGTGTTGGATCCACAGACATGGCGTCGAAGTAATCCGGACGCTCGCTGTTGTGAGGATAACGCAGGCACTCTTCGATTACTTCCCACTCGGTATTACGAATGGTCCGCGGTTTAGCCCCTTCAATGCTCAAGAGGTTAACCTTTGCAGGGAAGATAGAACCGATACCAATTACGGGGTAACGGGTCTGCTGAGAAACCTGTTCGCCGATCACTTTGTGACAGGACAGGTAGTAGAGCTGCATGTAGGTGATCGGAGTCACCAGCTTGCGATCTTTACCCTCTGGCAGATCGTTGATGTCACTCAGGACACAAACATCATGACCGTCGTCGTACACCAGCGCCAGATAGTGGCCAGAAAGGATGATGGGCTTGGAGCGGAGTCGTGCGTTACCAAATCCGTTAAAGAGTTTGGAGATGCCTGTGGCGGTTGACCACTTTTCGACAACGGCTGCTGAGACCTCAACATATTCATACTCCAGTGACTTACTGTTAACTAACTTGACATTTTGGGACCCTGGTTGAAAGATGTCACCCAGGTACTTGGTGAGCAGTGCGTGAATGCAGACGTACTGGAAGTTCAGCAACGCCTGATAGAGGCCCATGTCCACCGAGTTCGGGTTAACCCCGTTCCCTTTGTGCAAGTGCTCTCTGGAGACCTTACGGGCGGTAATAACGTTACGGGTACCCGACACCACACCTCGGGTAGAGACCCGACGCTGGAAGAGACCCGACTTGCCGTCCATCAAGTCAAAGATGTACTGGTCGATGTCGTTGTAGGAACTCTGAAGCCCCCAACGAACTGTGTCATACAGTGGGTTGTCCCCATCTTCCTTACTCGCGATCGATACAACCCGTGTGCGGAACAACAGCTTCCGATACAGATCGGTGATCTCAGGTTCAACCGTGGAACCGTCGGGTTGGAATTCGATGTCGCGCAAACCGGCAGGAGGGACCAACACCTTTGGAGCCAGTGCAATAGGCTTAAAGCGTTGGACCAGCTCAACCTTTTGTTTACGTTTGTAACTGTCGCTGAGAGTCGGATTCAATTCTCTGAAGTGTTTGATGAAGAAACTGAAACCGGTCTCCCCTTCGAGGAGGTTGGATTTTATGAAATCTTTGGCCTGCGGGTCCCAGACGGCGTATTCCGTGCCTTTGACAATTCCGAGGTAAAGCGACTTTGTTTGAATCATCGCTTTAAAGTAAGTTGGGTTGAATATTTCTAATTTGGTATCAATGTACGCTTCGGTTTCGTCGCGCTGCTTGCTGCCCAATTTGCCAAAGATTTCAGGAGAATACAGACCCTCTTCGTTCAGGTTTTGGGTCATGCCTTCAAACGCGTCAGTGGACGTCACCGGTTGAAACACAGGCGGTGCGATTTTGTTAAAGTCCAGCAACGTAAGGTTTGTGGGTTTCATTTAAAAATTATCCCTTAGGAGTTAAAGATGGCCGATGATTTCGATTCATGGGACGACGATCCCTTCGGTGGCGATCTAGACTTTGACGACGATTTTGATAAACCCAAGGCAGGTTTTATCAGAAGCTTTGCTACGGGCTTTCTTTCGGGTGTCGTCGGTAAGACTGTGGGTGACACCGATGCCAGGGTCAATACCCTCAAAATGGTTTTGCCCAATACCTGGCTCGGGGCATTCAGTAACGTTGCTCAACTGAACCAGCGTCGCCGTGAGGTGATGGAGGAAATAAAGGGAGATAGTTACCAAACGGTACAGGATCTCCAGTATCTCGCAAAAAGGGCCGGATCCAAACTGGGTAAAGGGGGTCCTAATAAAATCTCCGATCAACTGATGAAGTTCAGTGGTCACGATTTTTCGGACTGGGAAAAGACCGACTTTACTGACGGCGACAGCGCCCCTCGCATGGAGGGAACGTCAGACAGTGAGATCAAAACGGTACTCGAAGCAAGCGAAGCAAATTCGCTGCTAGAACGAGAAACCATGGAAACCATTGCAGACCGTACGATGAGTATGATGTCTGAAGTGGGTGGTCGAACCATTGGTGGTATCAACACACTTAACCGTGCGATGGTACGTAACAACCAGCTCATGGAACAGTTGGTCGACTATCAGCGTCGTGTGCAGGCTCGTCATGATGCCATGCAGCTGAACGTCATGACCCGGATGTACCTGACAAACGCGAAGTACTACAAGTTCCAGGAAGCCGCCCAACACCGCGTTATCAGTGAACTGAAAAGCATCCGTGAATTCTCGAAAATGTCGGACTATGAGAAAACCTCTCACAGCCAGGCAATTCGTAAAGAGATCCGGTCGCAGTTCTTCAGTACCGTCCGTAGCAAGTTTGGCGGTATCTCTGAGTTCATTAACGACAAGTTCGGTAAGGATGCACGGGGCGAGACGATCGGGGCTGTCAGCGACGTTGTAGGCTCTGTACGGATGGCTGCTGAAATGACTGAGGGGATGACCCTCAATCTCGGCGACATCGCAGGTAATGCGGCAGCAGGTCTGTTTATCAGTCAGCTGCCTCGGTTGCTGAAAAGCGGTCGTGCTCGTGAGTACCTGGCCAAGTTCAAAAAGAACTATCCGAAACAAGCGAAGTGGGCAGAAGACGCCTATAAGCGAATGGAGGATCTCGGTAACGTTGCGACCTACACCACTGGCAATGCCACTGGGTTGGTTAACGCCATGCAGCGTCACTACAGCGGTGGCATGGATATCGAGGGTCATGAGGACTACGAAGAGTACCTGGCGTCTCTGCCACCGGGTGCTAAGCCTACCCCGAAACTGGAGTGGGAAGTTCTCAACACACTGAAGAAGACGGCGAACAAAGGCCTGGGTGCGCTGTACAGCAACTCCTGGTCGAGCAGCGGTAGTCGTTACTCACTGACTAACCGTACGCTGGCTGACAGCTACGAGCAGTCTCAGTGGACCCGTCGCAGTGACCGTACCCTGAACGAAATCATTCCGCAGTGGCTCAGCCAGATTCACCTGTCGTTGGAAAAACAACGTACCGGTGATGACCGCATGAAGGCCATGTCGTATGACTACGTAAAGGCTCGGTTCGTTTCGCACGACCAGAAAGTCAACAACGTTGTCAACAAGGTCATTGACCGTAACAGTTTCAGTTCGGTGGCTCAATCGTCGAACAACATCACAGACACAATTGACCAGCTGGGTTTGGGTGCGCTCAGTCCAGAGGCTAAACGTGCGCTGTCGATGGAACTGATCATGGGCAGCGATAAGGAAGAGGCGTTTACGCCTTGGAACTTCCTGAAGCTGGATCAGCACGCCAACGTGCCTCCAAAGATCGCCGCAGAAATCCGTCGGGCGATGAAGGCTGCTTTCGACATCACGGATAAACACATCAACGACTTTGAAACAGGCACCGATGCTGACCGCATCAAGATGGCGAGTTACCTGCCAACTGAAAAGGCCCGTAAGAACGTCGTGGGTGTGGCAGACGCTGTTAAAAGCCTCGGTAACCTGGTTCCGGACATCGCGGCACAGTTGGACATCCATAAAGGCACCGGCAGTTATGACGCCTTGAAGGAAGCGGGGTTGATTGTCACGGATGAGTATAACCGTGATGACATCAACATGGATATGATTAAGCAGGCCCTGGCCTCTTACATCGCTGATCCAAACCGTCGCAATACAAGCATCCCTGATCGTGCGCCTCTCCCAACGCGTCCTGGGAGCTTTGGTGGGTTCCCTTACACTGTGCCGAACTTCGGCAACAGAACGCCTGTAATCCCCACTGAGGAGTCTTCAGAGGGCATTAAGGTACAGGGGATGGACAAGCTGACTGAGTCGCTGGCCAGTATGGGCGATTTGAAGGCAGCGATGCACAACATGGGTCCGAGCAACCCTCTGGGTCAGCTGCTGGACTTGGACCCGATGAACCGTGGGATGACGTCACTGAACGAGCAGGTTAAGCGTTTGGTAGAAATGGGGGCAGAGCGTAACGACCTCCTGACGCGCATCCTCAATAACCAACCCATGCGAAGCGCCGACTTAAACAATGCTGACACCCAACGAGACATTGCGGCTGGTAAACGGTCGATCATCGATCGCTTGAAAGCAACAAACTTGAAGGACATGTTTAACAAGGGCGTGGGTAAACTGTTGGATGCAGAACCGCTGGTCCTGGGGGGTCTGTTGGGTGGTCTTGCCACCTACGCCTTCCACGACCCTAAAGCAGCTGCCTTGATCGGCGGTGGAGCTGCGGCTGCATTGGCGTACAACAAGTTCCGCACTATGGCCATGGTCAAGGCCGCCAAGGACAACGAAGACCTCTACGAGGAAGGTAACCCGGATGTTCCTATCCTGGAAGCCTGGAAGTTGGCTCGGGGCGATTACCTCGACATGACCACCGGCTATATCCTCAGTACCTGGGAAGGTATCAAGGGTAGCGTTAAAGACATCACCAGTGGCGTTATCATTGGTGCTCGTCGTCTGTCGGCAAAACTCTTTACAGCTGAGAACAAGGAAGTACTGCTCAGCGGTTTGAGTCGTATGCGAGATCTTACTCTTCGTGCATTCCGTTGGGCTGATCCATTTGGCCGTGCGGTAGCGTTGAAGGACAAGGTCGTTAATCGTTTCCACCAGATGGACGTTTACAAGGAGGGCGAAAAGACTCCGGTGTTGGTAGGCAAGCGCTTTGCTACTGGCGAGTACTGGAAACGTGGTGAGAACGGTGAAGCAGTACAGCTGACAGGCTGGCATGAGATCGACGGTCCTGTTTACGATAAGGACGGCGAGATCATCATTACCCAAGAGGAATACGACCGCGGTCTGAAAACCTCGATGGGTGTGAGCATCAACAAGCTGGGGATGGCCGGTAAGCGTTTCGGTGCTCTGACCATGGACCTGTTCAACAAAGCACGGGCAAAAGCAGCCCCTGCCTTTGGTAAGGCCAAGGATGCCACCACAAAGGCCTTTAAAGCCGATTACAGCCCGATCGTCAACTCGGTCGACCGTATCTACCACTTGCTGCTGAAGCACTGGGGTTACGCCGAGGAGAAACCTTCCAACGAAGGATCGGTTCCAGTCGGTGATGAGGAAGTTAACGTCCCTATCACTAACGTCAAGCCTCCAAAGCTGAAGGTGAAGTTGAAGTTGAAGGCTACGGCCTACGACAAGAAGCCTGTCGGTCCGCTTGATCGTCTGGAGATTCCAAAGGCTGCTCAGCAAGCTGAAGTGAGCCCTGAGGAACTGGCCCGTCGCGAGGAAGAAGAGCGTGGCGGTAAAGCGGGTGCGTACGGTTCTGTGGATGAGGAAATCAAGAAGCGCATTCGTGAGCAACTTGGTGAACAGCCAGAACAGGACGTACGTCTGAACTCTCGTGCTGACAAGATGGCGAAGGCTAAGGCTAAGAAGGACGAAGACGCTAAGGATGCCTTGATCAAGATGAGCAAGGGCTTTGGCTTCTTTGGTGGTGGGGACAAGAAAGACAAGAAGGAAAGCGGCGGTATCTTTGGCATGTTGAAAGACGGCTTGGGTGCAATCGCAGGTGGTATCTTCGGCTTGACTAAGTTCTTTACCGGTTCTTGGTTTAACAGCTTTAAAACGCTCGGTACGTTTGCGAGCATTGGCATCAAGACCTTGCCGTTTATTGCGACGGGTATCGCTGCAATGGCTAAGGGTCTCTTGGCTCTGGCTCGTGGTGAAGGCCTGGCGGGTGCCGGTGGGGATGCCTTGGATCACCTCCGTGGTAAGAAGCGCACCAAGGCTGAACGCGACAAGATCCGTGCCCGTCGTAAAGCCCCACGCGGCCGTGTTATGAACGGCGGCATGAAAGTGGGTGCAGGCCTGGCACTGGGCTTGGGTGTTGATGCGCTTGTGAACTCTGGCTTCATCGATGAAGGTGGAGCACTGGAGCACATTGGCGATATCGCTTCTACTGCAACGACGGTAGTGGGGACGTACCAGATGGCTGCTGGTGTCGCTGCGGCGGCAGGAGTGGACATTGGTGTCGGTGCGTTGGCAGCAGGTGCAGGGACCGCGGCTTCGGCTGCTTGGGGTCTGGCTGCTCCGTTGCTCTTTAACCCTGTCACTCTCGGTGTCTTGGCAGTTGGTGCAATCGGCTACGGCATTTATCGTTACGTGAAACGCGGTTCGGGTAAGCAGTACGAACTCCGCATGACACAATACGGTGTGTCGGATCCTGATAGCGATCTGGCGAAGAAGATTCTCCAGGTGGAAGAGAAGCTGAAGGACTTCGTGGTTATTGGTAATGGCAAGGCATCGCTGTCTAAGGATGCGCCGTTGCAAGAAGTACTCCAGGCTTTCATTCCGAACGCCAATGACAAGACTCAAATCGGCAGCGTATTCAGCTGGTTCAACGGACGTTTCAAACCTGTCTTCATGACCTACATGGCTTGCTTGGATGTCATCAAGTTGAAGTCGCTGAAGGAATATGACGACGCAGTTAGCCAAGACGTCTACAAGGTGGCGAAGCAAGTCCACCAGACCCTCGGCTCAGTGATGCCGTTCCCGTACTCGATTGTGGCTAAGATCGATCCGGAGACACCGCTGCTGGGTGAGAAGGCAACTGTGGTCCGTTGCAACAACTTGCTCGATGAGCTGAAGCAATACATCGATCGTAAAACCGATGCACCGGCTGATACCGATGTGATCAAAACCCCTGAAAGTGTGGCGATGCTTCAGAAGGAGCAAGCAACTCTCCAGGAGAAACTGAACGGACCAATGAGTGCGTTTGGTAGTGGTAGCGAACGCATCCAAAACGTCGACGCAGCGAAGAAGCGCCTCAATGAAGTGAATACTCAGCTGTCTCAGTTGAATACAAGCTACAAGGTGTCTGCGGTTGCGGCCCAGGTCTTTGTCAAGGACTTGTTGCCTGATAACCGTCCGGTGGATATGCTCACCGGTATTCGTCTGGCGTGCTACGGTAACGATCTGGACTTGACCTGGCGTGTGGAAGCCGTTCTGAAACTGGAACGCTACTGCGAATCCCTGATGGTGGTTTCTGAAGGGGGTGCTCAGTTCAAAGGTCAAGTGGGTGACATGTTTGGCATCTTTAAGGAAGCCTTCCGTCTTGACGCAGGGGATGCAGACAACTGGTGCCGGTGGTTCAAGGACCGCTTTATGCCGGTGCTCATCAACTACTTCAACCTCATGCAGAATTACCGTCGTGGTAATCCAGGCGTGGTGTGGAGGAGCCTGTCGGTTACCGCACGTTACGAGATTGCCCGAGGGCTGGTAGAGACAAAGGTAGAACCGGGACGTGGTCTGTTGGTACCGATCTGGGTCGTCAGGGCTTCGCCGTTTAAGGACTCGGTATCTCCGGGTAAACCAGACCGGGTTGACCGGATGCTGGATATCTTGGGGCAAGCCAGTACAACGGCTAAGCTGCGGGATCCTGAAAAGGAAGCCGGTAAAACGAGTACAAGTGCCTGGGCTAAAGAAATCTCCCCTCGCAAGGTGGGTGGTGACTTTACAACGAAGCGCGCAAACATCGATGATGTGAGCACGGCTAGAAATAGTCGCGACGTTGGCTTGGGTGGGCAATACGGTACGAGCACCAGTCGTGGTTCGGGGACTGGCAACACCTTTAACCTGGGCGGTGCTTATCAGACCCCAGGTAACTCCTACGGCTACCAACCGCTTACCGGTGACAGCGATACCAGTCACTTGGATCTGAGCGGTGTTCAGGCGGCCGATGGTAAGGACAACGGTGTTAAAGTTCCTAAGCAGTTGGCAGAGCAGCTCATCATTCGCGAGATGTTGAAACAAGGCTTCACTGACCCTCGCGCTATTGCTGAGATGTTGGCGCTCACCAACTACGAGACTGGAGGTTTTGGTCGTACCGTAGAAAACATGAACTACACCACTCCTGAAAACCTGATGAAGACCTTCCGTGAGGTCACTAGTCTGGCACAGGCGCGAGCGCTTATTGCGGCTGGCCCTGTGGCTATTGCCAACACTGTTTACGGTGGCGGTAAAGGTCAGTCGTTGGGCAACGTTGCTCCAGGGGATGGTTGGAAGTATCGTGGTCGTGGCTTGGTGCAACTGACGGGTCGGGCTCAGTACGCTCGCATTGGACAACAACTGGGCATTGACCTGGTGAACAATCCGGAGCTGGCGTCGAACGATCCAAACGTTATGGCGGCGATTGCGGTTAACTTCTACAAAAACAACAAGCTCCTGCAAAGCATCACCCAGGACGGTAACTTTGGTCGTGCAGCCACCGGTTTGAATGGTGGTAATGAACTGCCGGGTATGCCGAAGCGATTCCAGCTCTACACGCAGTACCTGCAACAGCTGACCAGCGGACAGTTAAAAGCTGACGACAAGGCGGCTCAGGGTACTAACGTCTCACCTGCAATGGGTGCTGGCGGCATGTACGGCAGTAATCCAGCCCCAACCATCGGTGGTGGTAACACACCTCAGATCGGTGCGGCTCCGGGTGGTGGCTCTCGTAACGCAGCGGCTTACGCAACACCTCCAAGCCTGATGTCTCCAGGTGGCGGTGGCGGGGATTACAGCGGCAACTACGGGAATGGTGGCGGTGGCGAACCAGGCTCTCTGGTTGGTGGCGGTGCGGGTATTAACTCGAGTGGATTGCGTCTTAAGTCAGGAGAGGCCATTGCGGGCGGTAACGCTCACCCTGGTATTGTCCGTCTGGCTCAACTGATCCAGAGTCAAGTTCCAAACTTCCGTTACTTCTCTGCGCTGAATGATGCGTACCACCAACGTGCCAAGCCTAACTCCAAGCATGCTCAGGGGTTGGCGCTGGACTTTACGTTGACGAATGGTGTAAGTGGCAGTGAACAAGGGATGTCCGTTGTTAACACCATCATGCGTCAAGCCAACATGGGACCGCAGGATTATCTGTTGCTGAACGAGTACAAGAAAGCCTCGGCAGGAGCCACCGGCGGACACGTACACTTTGGGTTCAAAACCAAAGAAGCAGCCGATAAGTTTGCACAAGCAGCTGGTGCTAGTCAGCCAGCCGGTCAGGATACAACAGCGGGTGGTACGGTACAAGCCAAAGATCAGCAGTACGATCCAGGTCAAATGCCGTCTACTCCGCCAGATACGACGGCCGTTCCAACTCCGGCAATGAGGAGCAACGCTCAAGCGCCTGGCGCGAGCGCTCCGGTTACTCCGGGTGCGGGTGGGGGAGCAATCCCTGGTCCGTACACCAATCTTCCGTTGCCGGGAGCTGGCGGTACTACAAGTGACCCGAACGGTCCTGTGTCTGAGCCTGGTGCACCAACCCAGGCGAGCAAACAGCCACTGCCTGAAGGTTACGGTAAACCCGCGCCTAAACAGCAAGCCAACAGTCAGCAGCCTGTACCCGCTGACCCAGGTGGCTTGATGGAGAAACTGACCACTGTTGTAGGCGAAGGCACCAGTAAGCAGGACGACACCAATAGCCTGCTGAAAGTTATCGCTGAAACCTTGGCGAAGATCGAGTCTAACTCGAAGCCTGCTCCAAGTAGCGTTAACATTTGACTGTATGGGAGGTGGGGTCACACCCACCTCCTCTTTTTTCTTTTCACCCACCAGGTATTTATCAATGGCCGTAACAATTCGAGACAGGGACATTATCACCAAGTCGTTCCGTCTATTGACCCGTGGCGTACAACCCAGTGACCTGCTTCAACAAATGGACTGGGATCGTTACTTCAACGTGTTCAGTAGTGCGACGGGTGACAACCGTTACGTTAACCCGATTCCACAATGCAGTCCCGCTACCGATCCTCGCTACAGCCGTTTCCTCAACTCCTCTGAGGGCGGCATGGGTAGCATGTACAAAGAGGTGTACGAGAATAACGTCACCCTCTTGACCCTGACACCAAGCGTCCCTCAGTTTGCAGGACTGCTCAGCTTTATCACGAACATGTTCAGCCCTACTGCTGCGATCATTGCTAACAAAGGTCGTGCCCCCGGTACAGCGTTCTACATGGGTCAGGCGGCTACCGCTATTGCCTTCTGGCCAATGCAGCTTATCAGTATCAGTATTCAGTTCTTGGCCTTCCTGACCGATGCGCCTAAGAACAACTTCTGGACCTGTAAGCCTGCAATGGGTGCTTACACCATGGCAGCGACGGGCATCATGAACGACCTCATGGTTAAGCTGGGTTACATCGACCCGGTACTGCCTAAGCGTAACCAGGAACAAACGGATACCCTTTACGGACGTCCTGCTGATTACGACAACAGCAAAGCGGTTCAAGACCTCAGCTTGTTGATGCCGGACGTGATTAACGCCGACGGTACACTCGACCTGATGCGTCTCATCATGAAGGGTACTCGTAAACACCGGGTGATGCTGAATAAGCTCGCTGCGATGGATAACGAGGCACTGACCACTCCTGATGAGAAACTGAGCCGCGCACAACAGCTCATGGAAGAGGTCACGTTTGATGACACTGTCTGGGCAGGTGATCCTACTCAAGAGTTTATTGAGAAGGAGATGAACTCGGTTGGCAAGTACCGTGGTGACGATGAAGGCAAGTTCGTTGAGCAGGACAGTGCGTACGCAAACGAAAGTGCTTATTCGAACATCAACAACGCTGACCAAGGTTTGGCTTCCTTCGGGGTAGACCAGTCCAGTGCAGCGAATGGCGGGGCGGGCTCAAGCGCTGGGATGGAACCTTCCAGTCAGGGTGCTCCAGGTGCTACACCAGGTATTAACCCTAACCAACAATCCAATCGTCCTCAACCGGCTTCTTTGCAGACAGGTGGTAGCGCAGCGTTCGCTAACGGGCAAACCATCTCGTACGAAGACAACCCGAATGACCGTACCTGGGCAGGCGATGTGGCCGACCTTGTACAGACGGCCTTCTCGGGTGGTCTCGATGCGATCACGTTCCGGGTGGATGGTGCAGTAGGTCCTGTGACCGACAGCTTCTCGAACAGTCACTCTCCTTCTCCAATGGCGGAGAAGTTCAACTCGGTTGTTAAAGCTGCCAACGACTTCCGCTTTGACGTGGCGGGTGGTGCAACCGGTATCGGTATTATCGACTCTGTTGTTAACACCATCAAGGAAGGTGCTATCGGTGCGCTGTCTGGGACAGTAATCGGTAACATCCCCCTGGCGTTGGTTAACAACAGCTCTGTGAAGATTGCAGACCACTGGGACGGTTCGACAACTAACCTGCACAAGGAAAGCTACTCGATCTACTCCCACTGCAACTACGCTCACCCGTATGAACAGATCATGAAGGTCTGGGTACTGCTGTCGTTGTTCCTCCCGATGGTGGCTCCAAACAGTGCGGGTGGTTCTACTTACACCTCGCCGTTTATGTTGAAGGCTTTCTGTAAGTCGCGTTCGATCATTCGTACCGGCATGATGGAATCCCTAACCTTTACCCTCGGCAGCGGTGATGGCGGGTGGACAATTGACCGTAAGCCGTTGAACATCAAGATCGACTTCACTATTGTTGACCTTGAGCCGTTGATCACTGTTCCAGTTGACCGCTCCTTGAGCCTGCTGGACTTGACCAACCCATCGCAGGTAGCCAACCGTCTGTTTAACGACGACACGGCGTGGAACAACTTTGCATCCCGTTTGACCGGTGTGGATTACCTTGACACCGTCATGAAGTACGCACGTCTCAACCGTAACCTCACAGGTATCTCCCTTGATATGAAACAGAGCATCCGGGCTGACAACATTGCAGCCAAGGTGAACGACTCGATCATCGGTGACCTGTCGCGTATCTTTGTAAGACCTGTTGCACGATAAAAACTCAGTGGTAACTATAACCCCTCCTACCCCGCAAAGGGTAGGAGGGGTTATAGCGTTTTAGAAGGCGTACTTTGCGGCACCAGGGAATTGACCCCTGAGTTGTACCAGCGCAGACTGGTCATGGAACATACCAGCGGTGCACAACAGTGGAACCAGATCGTCCACAGGTTGCAGCAACTTCTTCAGGTCAGGACTCGCAGCATTCATCAACCCCAGGTCCAGCACTTTACCGAAGTATGTCTGCTTCATGTACCACTCAGGGCCGATCAAGTCCGTAAGGATAGCCAGCAGCTTAGTGCGGATTGCCGGGTACTCTTCAGGAATAGCCGTCTTGTCAAAACGGAAGTTGCTGAACAGCACCGAAACAAAGCGTGGGTATTTGCTCAACAGCACGTTCTTTGTTTGCGTGTCAAACAGCTTCAGCATGGCATCCATGGATTCGATGTCACCATTGGTGATCACGTTCTGCATGGCTTCCAGTGCAGCATCGCGCTTGATCAGTTCAAACCCTTTCGGGTAGGAATCCCAGATTCGACGATAGCTGTCAGACATACCAAACATCGTGGCATTCTTCAGCACACTGTTGTAGAACGCGCCCTTAACACTCGTGTCCAGCAGGTCGTCTAAACCAGCGGCTTTTCCCAGCATGTTCAGTGTCTGCTTACCGAGTTGCCCACGCCAGTTATCATTGACGCGAAACTTTGTGCCGTTCGTGGTCAAGATATTGCTGATGTTCAAGCCGGTGATCTTCTTGAACTCGTCTGCCAAGGAGGCCGACAGAGCCCGAGCCGCACCGCTTTGACCATTCACCTTGTAACCCGCAGCACCCGTAACCGCCGAGATGATTGCGTTGTCACTGAAGGTGATCCCATCGGGTCCCATCCGGATACTCTTCGTGAGATCCTTAAGGTTCAGGTGGCCACCCGACAACGAACCAATAATGCCGTTCAGTTGTTCTACCGCAGTCGAACGGTATTGGGAGATCGTGCCCAGCACACCAGTATCACGGCTGGTCTTTAACGCCACACCTTGTTTCTGGTTAGCGGTGGTAACGTCAGCAGGTGTCAGTGACGATTCCTTGACCGACTTCATTGCAGTGTTCGTGTTCGTCTGGAAACTGCTCACCGAGGGGTTGAGGTCCAGTCCGCTGAATAAGTCCATGGAATGTCTCCACTAAACAAAAAAATAAAGAGGTCGAGGTGGGGGAAGACCCCCACCTATACCCTACCGGTCAAGAACTTTCAGGTTCGTCACGTACCGGAGGAATCTCTATGCGGTCTTTACCAACAATCCGCAAGGGCTCCGATATCTCGTAAACTTTGCCTTCGGTGTCTGTTACCCTCATGATAACTTCAACCTTGGCCATCCTTAAAATTGAAAGTCCTTCCAGAAACTTGCTGAATGTAAGGCCAGGCTTCTGGAAATAGGTGTCCTTGATGTTGCCGGTTCGGGTTGTCCTTTCCTCTTTTGCTTTATCAGGATCTTCGGTCGTTACCTTCCAGTCCAGGTAGTCTCGCAGATAGCTGATCCACTTACGCGGAGTCATGTCCATCTTTCGTAGCAGCTGCCTGAACAACCGCGCCGGTGTGTCCTGGAGCTGGTCGTCATCTACATACTTGTGCGAGATACTGTCCAGCTGGTTAGCCCTTAGGTCTTTCTTTGGCTTCTCCATTGAGCACCCTTAGCTGTGATTGCACAATTAGCCGAGCAATGGCGATAAGATCTTCAGTCAACATTTTGAAGTGCTTGCTCGTTAAAAATGCATCGAGTGGTGGATTGAAGGAATTCTTCTTAGCCTTAGCTTGCTCAGGTGTTAACTGCGAAAGATGATTCTCACAGTACAGCCTGACCAGACTAACCCCATGCGTAAAGAAAAGTTCCGTGGTATAACCACTGCTGTACCAGTCCATGAATGGTACCTTACTGCCCACGCCAAAACTCCGGAAAGTATCTTCTACCTTTACCGGGTTAGCGCGTATTAGCCCCTCTAAGAGCCTGTGAGCCTCTCCAGAGGTGCGTGTATAAACGCTGAGCTCTATGGTGTAGAACCAGGCGAAGTCTTCCTCAAACTCAAGCAGGGCGACCTGAGCCAGCGCATCGTATAGAAGTGTCACAGAGTCAATAAAACGGACCTTTGCGGACCCGTAACCTCTTTGTACCTCATCGAATTGATTTAGCAGCTGATTGAAGTGTTCCAGCTGCGCCCATTTCCCAATCAAAGGAAGCTTGCCTAGTACCTGTAATACGGATCGCTTGGTGAGTATCATGAACTCATGCCCCTTACTGTTCTCAGACTAGTAATATAGGTTTAAAAAATTATGGACAGCACAGAAGAAGCAGTAAAACCAGTTATTCCGAAAGAGATCTCTCCGTTTGCGGACACCATGTCGGACTTGGACAAGAAGCACAAGACCGAAGATGATGAAGCCGCTGAGGCCATGGAAACCCTGCGCAAGGCACTGGTCATTGACCTGGAAGACGAAGACCAGAACAAACTGGTAGAAGCGATCCAACAGAACCGAGCCTTGCTGCTGAAGTACGCCATGCAGCAATACCTCTCCAAACCAACCAGCGCCTCCCTTCTGGAAGGTGTCAGTTCGTTGATCGGACACATGGAAAAAACCGTACGGGATAACCGTAAGGAAAAAGCCAAAAAGAAAGAAGGCGAAACGAACGTACTGGCGTTCAACCAGATGCTCGAAGCCATGAAAAGCATCAGCAGTGGTGCGGTTGCCTTGCCGGTCTTTGATATGTCGAGCTTCTTGCTCGATCCTAACAAGTCGCTGCTGGACACCGCCAAAGATGTTGCTCCAATCAAGCCAGAAGAATTGGTGCAGGGTAACTCGTTGGTCGATATAGATGGCAACCCGGTGTAAAAACATTTCACAGCATAAAGGCTAGAGTGGAGGCACTGCCTCCACTCTAGTTAGCCCGGTCATTTTTCCGCGTAATCAAAGAACTGATGCTTGATCGGCACCAGGGTGATCGCCGTTCCCAACGACAAGCTCATGCTGAAGATCAGGTCAGAAACACTACCGGTAAAGGTGTCGAGTTTCTTGGCCAGGATATCCGGCACGATAAACGCTGTGTTTGGAATCGGTGTCTGGCTCAGGGTTTCGATCAACAGCTTCGAGTCCTCGCCAATCAGCGAATCATACTTGAACACGTAACGGAACTGCTTGTAGTACTGAGCAGTCATCTTCGACGGATCAGCGCTGAACGTCTTCACCGTTACTAGCCCTTTGAATGCTGCCCGGCAATGGACGACAAAATCATCGAGCATCGCTTGGTCGAATTCATAGGGGAAGGTATTAACGTTGAGGTTAACGGTCTTAATGCCCACCGGCCGTTCTTCAAGTTGCTCCAACTGCACAACAGTGCGGATGAATTCATTGTAGAAGTTGGACGGGTAGTACATCAGCCAGTCGCTCAGGCTTCGCTTCTTCCAGGCCTTCTCGTACTTCTCCCGATCGATGTTGAAGAACGGGTAGCTGAACGTGTCCATCTCGCGGGCTTTGTAGTTGTCGGCCACGTGCAGATCCCAGAGGCGATTACCTTCTGCGATTCGCTTGGTATCATCTTCAATACCCTCAGTCATCAACAGACTGAGCAGCCCACGACGAGGATCATAGATACAATCGATCTCCGTGTAGATTTCTAAGACCTTGTTCATTTCTCACCGCCTTTATCACCGACCTTCTCACCAGCATCCGGTAACTCCAAGCGCATGGCGTCGCCGTACACACGGGTGGCCAGCAGGAGAAGGTAGGACACTGCTTTGTGGTCTGCGTGACGTGTTGCAGCCTCACCACCTGGCGTGCCAGAGATAACAGTGTTCAGCAAGTTTTCAAAATCGTCGATGAGCTTTTCACGAGAGGCGCCCAGGTCGGTCAGTACCTGCATCTGGAAATTGATCCAGCCGTCGTAGGCATCGCCGTCTTCACCCACGGCCTTAAAGAAAGCGTCGTAGGCCTCACCGAAACGGATCAGTGGAACAAAGAAGATACCTGACAGTGGAATCTTCAGGCTAGGAAACTCTCTTGGCTGAAGATCCACCAACGCGTTGTTGATCACCACTTTAAGGTGCAACAGGTCATTCATGTCATCCATGGTGCACCTTAAGTCCGGGAGTTCATGTTGTTATCGATACCACGCGCTCGCAACAGATAGTGCGCAGTCTTCAACACCTTGGCGATGTCGCCACGCTCCAGGCTGGAGTTGGTGTTTGTCTTACCGGTGGTAAGGATGTCGTTCTTGTACGCACGCAGGGCCTGCTGGTCACCACCCTTGACGTTATACAGTTCGTTGGCCATGATGGTCAGACCGAGGTTACGAAGAACGGTAATCTCAGGCTGACTGATGCCCGTTGAACGGCTGTCACCCATGACCTGCCCTGTGAGGTCGTCGATGGCTGTGTCGTCTTTGGCAGCGGAGAACTTTTTTACCCACATCTGACGTTGTTTACGCAGCACATCGGTACCCACGATAGCGGTGTACGGTGTCATCGACTTGATGCCCGTTTCCTCATCGTAGATCACCAGCCGTTGTTCCAAGGACACGTTGTATTCCTTGGCCAGCTTCTTCAGGTTTTCCCAGTCAATCATCTCATCCGGGTTATGGTTGCTTCCCCAGATGGCCAGTACACCGATTTCTTCCAGCTTGACCATGAACTCGTCAAACTGTTTGTCGTTTAAGGCTTTGAACAACCGCTCGTAGATAACACGGTTGCCACCGCCCTTGGTGACTTTACCCATAAACGTCAGGATAAAGTCTTCAAATCCCTTACGGTTCTTTGCCATGGTTTACTTCCTCAGGTACCCGTACTTGGTGTAAGGCTTGTTGGCGTTGGTCACCACCTCACAGGCCATCGAGAGGAAGGGATCGTTTTGTGCGATCGTGATGGTTACCAGGCGGTCGAACAGCATGGTGACGTTTTCCAACGTTTGACCAAACACGGTTTTGTTCTTGTCGTCGACCGGAATCACTTGGATGGATTCGTCAACGTTACCCAGCCCGTACTTACCAGAAACAGTGAACATGGTAATGCCTTCGGCTGAGCGTTCGGCCAACTTAGCTTTCAAGTTCGCCATGTAAGTGAAAGGATCTGCACACAGGTTGATAAAATTACTGTCGGCAACCACCAACACGACATTTCCACATTGTTCGGTATCCATGCTCACTTTCCCCTAAATAAGAATAGGGACTCGATGAATTGAGTCCCCCTATACATTGCCGCATTACTTAGCGACTTTCTTTTCCAGCCAGTACGGCTTACGTTCGCCAATGGCGATTTTCAACAGCTCCATAGTTGAGACGGTGTGCTTCTTGATCTCTGGGTTCGTGTGCCAATAGTACACGGTGTTTTCCAGAATGTCGTCCCAGCTATACCCCTGCTCTTTGATTTTTTGGTAGAGTTCTTGGGGTGTGATGCGGTAACGCTTTGGTGTATCGAGCCAGAAGGCTTGCATGTGCAGCATCTGGTAGCAGATCGTCAGTGCACGTTCCAGCTTAGGATCGGACAGTGTCTTCTCCCAGATGGTAGTACGGCCGAGTTTCAGCTCAGGGTACAGAACACAGGCGTGGCTGATCGCCGAGCCTTCCAGACCAAACATGCCATTCGTTTTCATAGCATGATACATGGTCAGACCTTCCTGGATCCCTAGACTTTGGGAACCAATAAAGAAGAAACTGCCACCACTGCTGCCACTCTTGTTACGATAAGCAGTGAATGGGTAAAACAGTAGATCAGGGTTTTCTTTAGCATCTGCATCGAGGACAATGTCTTTACCGAACGGGTTAGGGTACAGCCATTCCTGGCCGCTTTTCAATGCGGAACCCTTGATGATCTCCCAGCCTACTTGTGGGACACGCATCATCGACTTCGGCCCTTTAAGCTTCTTGCCAGGACGAATGAAGACGGATTCCTTTTCTTGTGGGCGACCGGTCATGTTGATCGTGTCAACAACCTGGGCCGTCCAGAACTGCACGCAGCCGATTTCACCGCCCAGTACGTCGGCGTCTTCGTAAACGATACGCTTCATGTTACCGATGGCCATGTCACGGGTACGCTTCTCGCCGCCTTCGTCGACGTCGCCGTCTTGGAAGTGAGCAGAGACCTTGTGGAAGTGCATCTCGGAGATCGAGTCCACAAAGGTAATGATCGGAGTGATCAGCTTGATTGGCAAACCATCGTTACCCAGGTACGGGGTTTCGATGTAGATATCTTTCTTCGCCTTGATATCTTCTTTAACTTTGGCGTTGAGGTCCTTGAAGAAGTTGTGGACCCAGGTACCGTCAACACCGGCGATCTCAGCCTTTGGATCATGACGACCAAATGGATTGGCCTTGTGATCGTTACGGTTGAAATAGAAGAAACGTTTGTTAAGAACGTGTTCGTTGAAATAACCGGGAATGCCACACTCACGGTCATACATGTCGGCCATACGCTTCACCGACAACGTGGCCTCGATATCCATGACGAAAGCAATCGACGTTGGAATGCGAAACAACAGGCGCACGATTTGCAGTGCGGTCTCACCAGTCTTCTGCGTGTTGTTACCGCCGGTCACTGCGTTGTTACGGCACGCGCCACCGTTGAGGTAGGTGATACCGTTTGGACCGATTACGTGTTCGCCGTTAACCATGTCGTTGATCGGTGACACGTTGTACGCGGGAATCAATGCGTCAGATGATTTAATGTCTTCAACAAAAGAAAACGGACTCGCCATTGCAGTCTTCCTGATAATGTTATGAATTCAATCCAGGGGCCATCCGCCCAATCATTATTGGGCAAACTGCCCTCCCCCAAACTATAGTGATACAGAGGTCAGTAATGGAACAATCCACTGAAACCCCGAACTACCTGGCACTGGTACAGAAACCAGAACCCTTTACTGTTCAAGGCTTTGAAGCCCTGGGCCTGGGTGAAAACTTTAAGCTGTTCTTTAAAGAGTTCACATCTTCGATCGACAACCGCATGGCAACGCTGAGCAAGTCTATCCACAAGGTAGATGCCTCCGCTGCCCTTCTCAACATCGAGCGCAATAAAGTGCTCTATGTGAAGAACACCGGTGTTGAAATCCTGACCCCCGAAGGTTTCTCCGCGGGCATGGGTAACATGATGGCACATACCAAAGCGGTAACCGCCGGTATCTACATCGTGTGCAGTTTGAAAACCGAAGCATCGAGACTATATGATTGGCTGAAACAAGTCATTCGTACCGGTCGCATCGATCGCAGCTTCGGCTGGACCATTCGTGACTTCGACACGGCCCTGAGCAAGACCGAAAACTTCGTACGTCAACTGCCTACCGGTAGCCGTAAACTGAAGTTCAACCTCGGTCAGGTCTACTTCAACTTCGACGAGTTCTTTGACTGTGTCAATACCTTCAACGACACGGTACAGACCCTCGGCGCTCGTGATGTGGAAATGCTCGCCAAGGAACTGTCGAACGTCTACGAACTCGGTGAATTGCTCGTACACAAGATCAAGACGAGCGAACTGGTGATCAATGAACAAGGCATCGACGACATCGAAACCGTCGTAAACAAGTTCGTTGCCCTCACCAACCTGTCGGGTGCCGTCCTGGTGCTCCTGAATGACCTCACAGCGGTCTTCAACGAACAGGTCAAGACCATCGCAGCCCTTCGTTAACAAGCAGCCATAAACCTAACTACAGGAGCCCACACAGGCTCCTGTAGTTAGTAAGCGTTTTATGAATTTCTTCCCAGCTCAGCTTCTGACAGTACACGAAGATTTGCTCCTGCACTGGTGTGCACGTAGATAAAGTCGTTTGTCTTTACCAGCGTACAGAAACGCATGCCTTGTGCGTTCCGGGAATCAACAGCTACCCACACCTCTACATCAGGATCTTCTACCGAGTTAAACGCGTTACGCTCTGGAATGTCGTAACCCACAGACAACGTGATCGGAACTGGCTTAACCGCATTGCGATGTTCGACCGGAACCTTAAAGGTTGTCTTGAGCTGGTTGAAGTCAGGATGCAACTTCAACTTAGTGACGCCCTTGCCATTGACTTCCTTGACGTAGATCAGATCCGTGATGTTGTAGAACTTGGTATCACCAAAGACGTTCTTCTCATCCTTCTTGAGGAAAGACTCGAGTACTATGTCCATGGTGTCCAAGAACTCACGGATACGGTACGACATCAGGACCGGCGAGATCAGTTCGATCAGGACCGGTTTGCCATTGCCTTTAGTAACAGGCGAGACAAGGTTGTTGTCTTCCTTAACAGCAGGAATACTGTCCAGCATGCGCGCAACGTCTTTGCTCGTGAGGTTGTTGAGCGTTCCTGCCGACAGGTACCCATCAGGGTTCGCAATCTTCTTGGCAGTAAACTCATACATCTTGTCCAACAACTTGATTGGAGTCAAGGTGTACAACTTCGAATACGTCACGTCCGGGGTGATTTTCCCGTAATAGTTTTTGTCGGGTTCCACTTTACCGAAACTGTAGACTCGGTACCCGTTAAAGAGATCGTAAAACTTTTCGTACTGACCGGTTTCGAAGTACCAACGACTGGCGCTGACTATCTTGTTAAAATCCGTCTCTGGGTTCTCGTATTCCTTACGAGACATTACCGAAATATCCGGCTTCTGCTCATGACCCCATACGCTGGATATCTCAGCGATTTCCATTTGCTTGTGAGCGAGACGGTTACCCAACCCACCCTCAGCAGATCCTGGAAGATCGAAAAACAACTTACGTTCCTTGTTGTTCCTCAGAATCTCCAGTTGTTCGCACAGTTCGATACCGGTTTTGATTTCTTCCGGAGTCAGGACATGCTTACCCACCTTCACGTCCTGGCCGGATACCACTTTCCAAGCAGGTTCCTGCATGCGGCTAATGAGTTCGAGTTCCTTGTGAGGCGTTACAATCCATAGGTTCTTTTGCCCACGCTCGTTAGCGACTTTCAGAACTTCCAAGAATCCTTTCATCAAGCTGTCAATCAAACTGCTTGCATTAGGCACAATCAGATTGACGATGTCCTGGACTACTACAACGGTGTTCGGTTTTTGCTTGTTGCCAGTGTAGTACCCTGTCGAGGTCGCTACATCTTTGGCCAACTTTTTCTTGCCCTCTTCTTTAACATCATAGGTATAACCATGGCCACCCATGTAGTAATGATGTTTCCGACGACCTTCCTTGGGCTCTAAGGCATTTGCAATGAGATAAACGACCATGTTTATCGTTGGAATATTTTCGTCCATTCGATGTGCCCTTAAGAGGTGTAGTTACACATTAATGAGCTCCCGGGTGAAGATTCACATCAAGGACGTCGAAGAGCTTTATCGAGCAGCACTTTGTTGTTTTTCCGCAAGAGGTCGTTCTCGTCCAGAGTCTGGATAAGCTGTAAACGCAACCAGTGGTTTTGTTCAAACAGTCGAGCGTTCGTCTTGAGGAACAGGATATTTTCTTGCTTTAAGGTCGCGTTCTGACCGGCAAGCATGTCGTTGATGCGAATGAACCCTTTGATAGGTCCACCGTTGTCCCCATCGAACAAAAGGTTTACTTTAGAAATACCCTCCTCCATGTCCGAGAGTTCAGTACGCATATTGACGTTTGCAATCAAAAGACTGGTCACGAGAAACATGAGTACCGTCACCAAGAAGATCGAGGTCTTCAGCGCCGATGTTAATTGCTCTTCAAGTGTTTCACCCTTTGTCAACGAGAGGACAAATTCTATAGATCTGTTGGTTAGCTCTCTAAAGACCGCTAACATGGGACCATTCCTTACTGAAGAGGTGAGAGTTTATGAGCGTTACAATGTTTTTGTCTTTCGGCAGTATTTCACCACTTTATAACAACAATCCCGAGAATGCCGCCCCACTGGGAGAGCTCTCTAACAAATCCAGGAGCTATCAGAAAGATCCTGGTACCTTTACCCGTACTGATGTTGCTACGGTTACTGAACTGGTTAACTTCCTCAGCATTACCGATGAAGTTGAAGTCAAGATGCCTACCAGCATTGCGCTGGTACAGATCGGTATCAGTGACTGGTTGTACGCACAGGCGAAGTTGGGCAACATTACCAGCAGTCGTCCAAACACGCTAGCTCTTTTGAAGGCAAACTTTTCCAACAACATCGATATTACTGATGTTGGTGAAATGGTTACCGACAATGCCATCTGGATGCCAAGTTTCGTACAAGGCGCCCATCTGGTAAACGGCGAGCGTCAAGAGTTCTACCTGTGGTTTGCTGACGCTTACTTCCAGGATCAATTCCCCCGGGTTAAGTTCACCGCAGTGCATCCGCTTCCTCTTGAGGAAATGGACTTCCTGATGAACGCCAACTACAAGCAGATTGAAGCCCGCTTGTTGATGGAAACCCCAAAGGTTATCGAAGACCGCCTGAAGACCCTGAACAGCGACAGTGCATGGCCCTATACCGACCGGGATGTGTTGGAGTTCCAGATCATGGACCTCATTAACACCCCAAGCTTCAACGTCGGTAGCTGGACCTACATCTGGTGGGGTAACGGCAAAGACGCCGAAGATCAACTCTTCGATCAACTCCAAAAGGAGATTCTCGACAATTCCGAGTACCCACGTTCGCGTTGGGAAGAGAAGATCCCGGATCTGTTCAACCCGCTCGAGTTCTACGTCATCCCAAGCTTCGACCGCTATGGTCTGTTGAACAAGGCCAACGGTGCTAAGCAGTTCTCCCCTATCACCGATCGTGAAACCATGATGGTGTTGGTGGACAAGTACCTGACGCCGAACATGACGAGTGACCACGTCATAAAATCCATGCAGATGGTTCCGTTCATGTACAAGTCGCTCAACTGTGCCTTTGTGGCGAAGTTGAATAACCGTGCAGGCATGGAAAAGATCACAGCGCTGTTCCCGGATTACTCGCTGATTTCTCCACTCGATCCAGACTTCGGTCTGATCTCCGATGTAACGATGGACTTCATTCGTCGTATGGAAGATCTGCTGGCTGCTGCTGAAACGGTTACCCCGATCAGTCTGCCGCCTCAGGGTATCACCCGAGTAGAACGGTTCGGCAAGGTTTACGTGGCTCGTCGTATTGGCAAGGTGAAGATCCTGGTCTTGACGCGTTATCAAATGCTGCAAGACGGTGTAGTGAGTAACTAACCATGGCAGATCAAAACCTGATCCCGGCTATTAATGCCGCGGGTCGCTTCGAAGCGGCAGCGCCTTTCAATGCTGTCGTTAACCAGGATGTCTACTACACAGTAGAGGCCACCCGAACCATCCACGAGATGGAAGGTGCCAAGCTGGATATGTACAGCCTGGTCTTTCAACCGGTGGGGGTTTCACCCGAAGACTTCCCAGTTGTGCTGAAACGAGCCAAAGATGCCGGAGCTATTATCTGCGCGTTGCTGGACCGTAACGGTACTCCGGTTTATGTACCCTCCACCTACCTGACGTCGTTCCCGATGGTAGATGGTGTGTCGTATGAGCGTATGTGCATGATCGCTGATCTGGGTCCTGTGCCGCCGTCCATGCGTGAAGCAATGCAACAGGTACTGGATCACACCAACCAGTACATCGCTGCCACCATGGGTATCACCTCTACCGTAAGACTGGGGACGATTCCAACGGTCGGGTATGTCAGTCAGAACCAAGCCGATGCTTACGAGAACACGCGTAAGGAAAACATCACCGACAGCAGTAATGATGTCGCCAAGGTAAGAGCACTGACTCAACAGGCCGCTTCGAAGGATGCATACATTTCGAAACTGGAGGCCGACCTGATCGGTACGAAGAACACCTTGACCACCACCCAGGCAAAACTTACCGCCACGCAAGCAGCTTTGGCCAGTGCAAACGAGGCGTTGGTAGCGGCTGGGTTACCCGCGATACCAGTACCCTGAAGCAGCCATAACGCCTCTAACAGCCCTTGTGGGGGCTGTTAGAGGTAGTCGTGGTTTACACCTGACGAATCGATCCAACTTCAATGCCGTCATCGCCTTCAACTACCTGACGGTAGGTGTACGGTTTGATGTACGGGCACTGAACGTCGAGCAGATAGCCATAGACCGCATCGACAAAGCTTTGCGTGTAGCTGTTCAGGATCTGCTTCTTGAAGTCCAGCTCTTCGTTTTCGATCGGAGTCGGGCGACCTTCTTCGTGATACTCGTAAACGACCCACTCGTTCAGATCGAGACCGATGTTGCCGCCGTGAGCGGTCAGCTTCGTGATCACTTCGTTCGCCACTTCTTCCATGTACTTGACGCCGTACGCTGGAGAGAAACCGTAGACACGGTTCAGGAAGTGACTCGACGCCATCAGTTGTTCTTTGAGGTTGGTGTCAAAGATCTCCTGAATCATCGGATGCGGGTTGATCATGTCGCGGTGCTTCTGGAACATGCGATTGATCTGGCGCGTGCCGTGGCTGATGCGCTTGACGTTGACCTGAACGGACTTGCTGTACGAAGACCACTCGAAGATGTTGATCGGTTCATCACCGAGAACGATCTCCCCGGATTCAGGCAGACGAGGGTAAACGCGATCCAGCGCAACGTTCATCTCTTTCAGACCATTGACACCCTTGAAGCTCAGGTAGAGGTCGTGGTCTTTTTCCTTGACGAGGTCGGCCAGTTTCAGAGCGATACGGTTGAGTTCAGACAGACGACCACGGAGGTCTTCGTTCATGCGCTCGCAGACTTCTTTGACGAGGGTAAAGTCGCCATCTACGAGTTCATCGATCGGCTCTTTGCTGAACGAGAGCGGGAAGAAGGACAGCGGCAACTCTATAGGCGCCTGGGTTACATTGAGGTTGAAACCCCGCTCGGAGTGACGACGTTGGTGGGTCCACTTCATCGGGTCTTCGCCTTCCATCTCGTAGAAGAAGACCGGAATGTCCTTGCTCCGAACAACAAACGAGCGCGACACTTCATCCACCTGGAAACGGAACCAGGTCACTTCCTGATCGCCATCCATGCCGAGGTAACGGAAGATACGCAGATAGACAGGATACGTCAGGTCGATGCGGGGGTCGTGTGCCACTACGCTGAACGGCACATCGGTAACCGCCATCATGAAGAAACGGATCAACGCGGCGGTAGTCTTTGGAAGACTGTCGTCACGGTTCGGGAAGATCTGCGGCAGCGAGTGCATTGCGTTGGCGAGCATGCCGGCGATGTTGGCTTCCTTGGTGCTACTGGCAAAGCTTTCCACCGGACCAACTTTAATCGTGGCGTCATCGGTACCTTCTTTTGGTGTGGTCATGTCCTTCAGAAGCTCACCGAAGCTTTCAGGGGAGTGCGTTTCAACAAGAACAGCATCACCCGCTTGATGCAGTACCTGAGCCTCGCCGTCGGCAATAACGAGTTCACCTTTTTCATCACGTTCGTGAACTGGCTGTTCGTACGCCAATGGAACACGATCACCGGCTTCGTTGGTGGTCTCAACAGGCAGCTCCATAACTTCTGCCAGTTTGTCCATGTGATTGTTCCAGTCGGTCAGCTGTACCGGGATACCTTCTGGCATCTTTTCGATGTAACCTTCTTTGGGAGCGTTAGCCCGAGTCTCTTCGACCAGCGTATGCCATTCTTCGTCAGTCCCAACAAAACCTTTTGCCACCGCATTTTCGTAGGAAGCGTCAGGGTGGACGTAACCAATGTCACCGCCTACATCTTTCTTTTCATCGCTCATCTTTTTCCCTCTTTTTAAATGGGTGCCATCGGAGGCAGTTCATGCTTAACTTATTTTCAGTTGCTGTAAGGCAAACTGGGGTCTTTGTACATATCACAGGAGTTTCATACGGCGCCCTGTCACGAGATATCGAGAAGTTCTACAGCAGTTCATTGCTCACCAAATGGCAGATCCGCCGAGAGACCTGGGATTCCATCAAGGTTCATAACTTCTTTCTGGTAGAGCTGCACATCATCCTGGGTGAACTGCTAAAGGTTCGTAACCTCCGTAGTCGTCGTAGAGAGTTGGCAGAATTAAAACACCTGCTTGAAACGGAAACCTGGATCAAAGATACTGTCAATCCTGCTGGTAAGCGGTTCGACTTCAAAAAGCTGGATCGCTTCAACGTGGTTCCTTTCCCGAAACAGCGTGAGTTTCTGGAACAGTACCCCATCATCAAACAGAGCTATCACCTTAAAGGATTGTTGCTCGATGCCGCAGTGGGTAGCGGTAAGGCGATGCCACTGAACACGCAAGTCAAGGTGCCGGGTGGCTGGAAGCGTCTTGGCGACCTTAAGATAGGTGACCAGGTGATAGGACCCAAGGGTAACGTCGCTAACGTCACAGGTTACTTCCCTCAAGGTGTAACCGAGAGTTTCCGTTTTACCTTTGAAGACGGACGTACTGCTGACTCTCACCCATTGCATTTGTGGGAAGTGGCGGAGTCAGGATTTGACGGCAGTGGTAATGCGGTGGGTCAGACCCATGTGACCACGACAAAGGATATCGTGAATCACTTCGACCAGTTCAGTTACCACATCCCATTGGTAGGTGATGTCGGTGACAGTATTGAACCGTCAGCACTCGACCTGGAGCAGATCGCCACCGGGCTGCTGACTGCTGGTATACATATGGCCGACCCAGTGACAGAACTTTCCTACGTGGATCGTCGTCAGATCGCCAAGCACATGATCGAAAAGTCGGGCTGTCATTTGTCTGAGGTTGGGGTGTCAGTAATCACCGATAATGCCTACGGCGCCACAAACTTCCAGAAGCTCATGTGGAGCCTTGGGGGCGTCGCTAACCTCGAAACCTTTGGTGACCTGTTCAAGGTTAGCTTTAAGCACCGAGACATCGCCTGGCTCGTCGACAGCCTTGTATTGGAGTCCCTCGGTAACATCCTCGACGTTACCCAGTACATGAACCTGAAGTTGAAGCTGGTCGCCATCCAGCAGCAGCCGCAGATCGAAACCGCCTGCATCAGTATTGACAGTGAAGACTGCCTTTACATCGTTGACAACTGGATCGTCACGCACAACACCGTAACCTCGTTGATGTGGTCGATGCTTGTCAGTGATAACAAATGCATCATCGTCTGCCCTCTGAACATCGTTGAAGAAGTTTGGCTGGGCAACATGAGGAAGCGCCTCAAAGAGATGCCGCGGGTATGGACGTCTACGTCAGGTCGTTTGTTAACGGACGATTACGACTACTACATCATCCACTACGAATTCCTCCAGGGGAATCACTACGACCACATGCGTAAATGGTTTAACGAAGCCATGAAGCGCAACAAGAAGAAGTTCAGCTTGATCGTCGATGAGTCTCACAACTTTAACGACATCAAGTCTAAGCAGACTCGCCGGTTAGTAGAGTTGGCGGACGATGGGTTGTTCGAAGACTCCCTACCGATGTCTGGGACACCGCTGAAGGCACTTGGGAGTGAGATCTACCCCATCACCTGCCTTATCGACAAACACTTCGACAAGCCGGCCAGAGAGTTCTTCATGGCGAGCTATGGACGTAACCGTCCCGCGCTAATCTCGTTGTTGGCCAACCGTATCGGGCGTGGGAAGTTCTCCATTCCTGAACTGGCTGGTATGGGCGATCCTCCTCCGTTTGAGATCATCAAGGTTAAAATCCCCGACGGGGATAAGTACACCCTGGAATCCATTCGCCTGGAGATGCAGAACTACATTGTGGAACGGTTCGCGTTCTACAGTAAGCACATGGCGCAGTTCATCGTGTTCTATAACGATGTAATTCAGCGCTATGAGTATTCGATCGCTAAACAACCCAAAGAACTTGCTGACCTGAAACGCTACAAGGCTATCGTTAACCGCTTCCGTACCCAGGGGTATAACAACTTCACGGACTCGGTCGACAGCGCCTTCTGCAAGGCTGTAGAGGAGGATATTGAACGTGGTCTAAAAGGTCCTGAGCTGGCTGAGTTCCGTAATGTGAAATCGGCCGTTAAGTACCTGGCGTTGAAGATCCGTGGTGAGGCGTTGGGTAATGTCTTGAGTCGTGCTCGTATCAATGCGATTAAAGACTTGATCGCGCACGCTGAACTGCCTAAGTACATCAACGACGTAGAGAAGAAAACCTTGATTTTTACCTCTTACGTCGAAGCCTTGAAACTCTCGGTAGACTACTTGGCTGCCCAGGGCTTTAAGCCTGTATCGGTGTACGGTGAGAACAGCAGTGAACGTGACGCCACCGTCAAGCTGTTTGCCGAAGATCCAAAGATCAACCCGCTGACAGCCACGTACAACAGTCTGAAAGAAGGTTACCCGATGTTGATGGCTAACCAGATCATTGGACTGGACTCCCCATTCAGGGAACATGAACTGCGACAAGTAAAAGGAAGGATCTGGCGCACCGGTCAGGATGCCGCCCAGTGTTTCTTCCGTATGCTGGATATGGATACCGGAGATAAGCTCAACATCACCACGCGCAGTCTGGACATCCTGGCCTGGAGTAAAGAACAGGTAGATGCCTTGATGGGTCGCATGGAAGGTCACGTGGCGTTTGCTAACGTAACCGGTGAGGAGTGTCTCGATATCAGCGAAGAATTAATCGGTCGTCCGTTGAAGATGACTAACAGTGTTCTCTCACTCTTTTAAGGGAAGATCCGTTATGTATGAAGAAGTTCCAGAAGTAAGTCACGTTGAAGCTGTCATGGACGGCATGCTGGACAGCCTGAGCGGTAATGAGAGCCTCGATCTCACTCAGGCCCAGCGTTACCTTGCCGGTGTGCTTGAATCGGCTGACATGGTGCGTTGGAGCGTTCAGGGTACTGAAGGTTTCTTCAGTTCGATTGGCGATGGTCTCAAAGCTGCATGGGACTACGTCATGAAGATGTTCAAATCCGTCTACGACTTCTTCTTTGGCAAGAAGAACAAGGAAGACTCTGATGCAGCCAAGTCAAGCGTGAAAGACGCCAGCTCGGCTATCAAGGAGGTTGAGTCTCCTGAGGTGACCGAACAGAACGCACAGGCTGTCCTCAAACAAGTCGAAAAGAAAATCGACAAACTTCCAGAGTCCGCAAAGAAAAAGGAACTCAAGAAGAAGGTTGAAAATGCGAAGGCTGATCCAGCCAAAGCAAAAGCAGCTGCGCCTGGCCTGATCAAGGAAGTCTACGACGAGAGCATGATTGACCTGCCGCGGATGAACGCTGTGGCTAAAAAGTTCAACCAGCTCTATACCGACCTCCTGAAACGTAAAGACGAATACAAGGCCCATGTCGGTGCTGGTGACCGTCAAGTGTTAGGCCACGCCCTCGAGCAATTCCTGAACGGGTTTACCGGTCTCAAGGAACCGCGTAAAGGTCTGGCTGAATCGAAGGCGTGGCTCACCTGGGCTGGTCGTTGCCTGGAAGCCACCGATAACAGCCTGCTGACCATCAAGGCCATGAAGTCCGAGCACGAACATGCCATCAAGGATGTTCAAGCGAAGATCGACGGGCTTCAGAAGAGCCAACATACCAAGCAGGAGCTGGTGGCAGAAATTGCTGACCTCAAGCGTGTGATGGCCACCATCGTGACGGTTATCAAGATCGCAGATGAAACGCGGGATTGCATCCGTCTGATGGCGAAGGATATCGAATCCTGCTGCGTGAAAACGAAAGAAAATTAAAAGCCATAGTACCCTACCTAACCCACATGGGTTAGGTAGGGTATAACGGTTCACCAATTATCGATCGGACCGTAAAAGCCAACGTAGATTGCAACAGCTTTATCGATGTCTCGTTGTGTTTCTGCTGCCATCTGCCGAGCTGTGAAAGAATCCGCTGGATTCTCCAACTGATGGACAAGATCCGCAAAACACTTTTTAGTGAACTCAAGTTGCTCAATGTGCTTGAGCATTCTGAGCTTCCTCTCCAGGTCTACGGCTCTTTGCTTACGGCAGTTAATCGCAGACGTGTTTCGGAATAACGGAAGAACTTGTCCCATGTCGCACCTCGGTTAGTTAGCGGTTAATTATTCATCCTTCTCGTAGTGGTATTCAAACCAATAATCCGGGAAGGCACCATCAGGAAGAATATGCACTTCGGTTTCCCCCAGATAACCAATCAGGCCCATTGCGCAGGTATCCGGATCGGCCTTCTTTTTCTTCTCTGGATAAAGGGTTACCCCACTCGCCAAAGTGAACTGACGTTTGAACTCACGGTCTTGCTGAATACGATCATTCAGAGATTTTGTCCCGTAAATTGCCGACGACTTCAAGTGCAACGCCAAGCGCAGATAGTGGGTGCTTGTCGGTTTACTGTCTTTGATCACAGCCATGGACTACGACCTCAATGTAATGAACGTGTTGGATTGGCGGTGGCTTTCTTCATTGCCGCCGTAACCAAACTGTTCGTGTAGTTCTGATCTTCGTTCATGAGTTTGAGCAGAGAAGGACTGGCCTTAACCAGATCACTCATTTCCATCTCGAAGCGACCGCCTTTGTTAATGCGGAGAATACCGAGCTGGTGACCAATCTCAGTACTGGCGAATTCAATGAAGTCACCTTCGTTGCACTGGGTAATCGCCAGTTGCAACATACGCGGCATCGCAGTGTCAAAGTAGTTATAGTGTCTTACCATGATCACCTCTTTCGACTTGGCGCGATACATGGTTGCTACAACGCGACGACGGGTTACAGTGTTATTTGCAGTGCTCATAAAGGAATCCTCTAAACGTTAGTGAAAGACTTATTGTCTTAATCACACTGGTAATATAGGTCCAAAAGAAAATGTATCTTAAAAATATACCTCTGCCTTTTTAGGGGCAGAGGTATTGCATCACGCCAAAGTGGGTGATGGTTGTTTGGCACCATCGTAGAACTTGGCTTGAGGCTCTTTACCCTTCATGATCAGCACGACCGATTTCTTGACAACAACAGAAACCGCCGCCGCCAACATGGCAAGGAGATCTGCGTCTCGAACCCAGAACAGAATGCCGGCATGACCAGGGGTGTTGACTACCAAGTGGTAGTCGGTAAACACTTCCTCAACCACACGACCATGCAGGATCGAAATGCCCAACAGGTTGAAGTCATTCGCCCGACCATACATGATGATACCGCCGGTTCTGCCAACAACCAGATCCTTGTAAGGGAGGATTTCTTCTTCACCGTGGGCGATGCGGTCCAACGAACCAGGTGCGTAGAGCTTCCCTTCATCCGCCGGCTGTCCTATCAGCGCGACCAGACGTTCAACGCTGTCTACGACAACTCGAATGTCGATGAAGGTATCGGACAGCTCTTCCATCACCGGCACCAGGTCATGCTTGTCCTTGACGTACAGGTGCGCGAGAACGCTTTCATCCTGGTGTTCAGTGAGGTCCACCCGAATACAGAAGTAGCCGTCAGAATCATCCTTGAACGTCGGGAGTTCTTCTTCACGCCCCATGAGGTCCAGCAGTTTGAAGGAACGGCGTTCGCCAACAACCTGCACGCCAGCGTAGTCGCGATACACAAGACCTTGCTCGTACAGATGTGGATCGGTATGACGCACATATTGATCTGAACTGAGTCCGTTAACCCACTCCTGTGCTTGTTCCCGTGTCATGCCGTTGATCGCAGAGTCGTTGAACACGCTGAAGTCTTTCTGGGCTTTGTCGAGGAACGCATACGCGGAGCGACGTCCGGTAAAGAAACGACCCTTGTCAAAGAACGCACCCTTTGGAACAGTGGAGTCACCTTCGTCCTGGAAGACTACAAAGAAATCCATTCCCCCAAAGGCGGACTTGAGTGTGGTCTTAACCAGGTAGTTGAGAATCGGGCTGTCGCTGGTCCCGTTGGCTTCTTCAATATTGAAGAACAGATCGCCGTGTACATTAAGCTTATTCATGTTTACTCCTTTACACGGACGATGTATTTGTTGTCATCGCCCTTTTCAATAACCCACCCATTATCAGCGGCTAGTTTATCAGCGCGCTCCCGGAACTTCATCGAATCCAACACAGCTTGCTCACGCGCAGCAACCGTTCTCAGCTGGGGCATGTAGACCATGCAGTCATGAGACTCTTGCAGCAAATGCTGAATCTCATTCATGACCTGTTCTACCGTCGGCGCTTTGTAAGTGAACTCGATCCCACCCAGTAAGTTGGTAAACTCATCCGGTTTTTTGTGTACGACGTGTTTAACTTCTCGCATTTTTGGTCTGGCTTTCTTTTTACGCCAGTCGGCGATATTGACTACTTCACCCATACAGCCTCCTAAATAGCTTTCTTTCGGGCGGTGTATTCGAGCATGACTCGAACATCCATCCGGTGTTTGTTAAAGTGTGCGATCAACAGTTTTTCACAACCGCGGGTCATCGCATAAACAGTGACCTTATCAAAACGTTTGTACTCGTACTTGGCTCGATAAGGTCTAAAACAAATCTTCAATCGAATCAGGGTATCCTGATCTGCGATGAACAGCCCGCCATTAAGTTTGCTAATACCTAGAGAGACATTACCAGCTTGACTACTGTTCATCACATCTCCTCTACTGGTGCAAAGGCCCAATCAAAAAGGCAATCCCGATCGCAGCAAATGGACCGACTACCTGAATGATAAAAATGATCAGGGCTTGCTTGTTAACATATTTCCTCGCCATGTCTCACTCCTTCAGAACTTGGACCGTTCGATCTGTTCTGGTGTCATGTCCAGATAGAAAGCGTCGATGGTCTGATGCGCGTTCTCCACGACACCATTACGCCAGGTCTGTAACCAGCGGCTCTTGTGACGCGCCCCCACCCAGCGACCACCCGCCACCTTGGAGAGAGCAACCCCCAACTGAGCGATATCCTCTTTCTCCAGTGGGAAAACCGAGAACTTGTTCCCGGACTTCTCGCTGAGTTCGACGTCCAGTACAAAGTCCAGTAAGAACTCTGGAACATTGTCCATGATGACGTAAGGCAAACCAAGCTGATCCATACGCCAGTCTTCTGTAATGAACGGCAGCCCGTTGAGGTTACCGGCTACCAAAGGACCGTAGTTCACATCAATGCCGTCTTCGTTAGCACGAATAACGACTTTAGCTGTTGGTAGCTTTTCCGGCATAATCAATGACTGCTTACGAATCTGTTCTTTCTTTTGGTCGGTCATCCGAATGTTCCTTTACAAATATAAAAGAAAGTAAAAAGCATGGGGTTTCAAGTAGATAATGTAGGTCTGAGTTTAATTATAACTTAATGGTATCAGCTATTATATTTTACTTTTGATTTTATGCTCCAAGACCCCCTGACGCCACTGTGGAACTAAATATGGCCTTTCCAAACGAACAACTGTTTTTGGACAGGTTTATCGCTTATAATCAAGACCGCTATAAGGATGAACCGACCTTCGTAAACGCACTCTCAGCCCTGACCCTCGGCCAAGTCACTTTCTCGAATTTCCGTAAAGCGGATAATGCGGGTATCATCACCTACCTTGTCGATGTTGATTCCCCGTCACTTTTCACCGGAGTCGATCAGAAGTACCAACCAGCCGACTACATTGCCAACGGACCGGCTAACCTGATTGAACCCACGCCGCTGTCCCTTGCTGATCTTCAGTCGAAGACCGTCCAGGGCGTCTACCTTCTGGTTGGAGAGGGTGATAGCGTGTCGGGGGCGGTTCTGGTGCGTAACGGTTCGCTAACCGCTGAGGTGGTTTTGCAGATCATTAAGGACAGTTGCAAGTACGTGCTGTCTGACGAAGAGATCACCATCGACCAACAGGTGACTACGGCCACCATCGATTCGCATACCGTTGTCGGCTCGTTGACCATTGTCGAGGCTAACTCGACGGCGCGACCGAAGTACGACGGTACCTACAAATATGACGGAACCATCAAATACTAAAGGCTGAGCCATGACTGACATCATTGAAAAGAATGACACGTTTCCCAGCGTCCCGCTTTTGGAGCGGGGGCAAGACGTGGAAGGTGGCGACGAAACAGCGCCGTCTAACCTCCAGGCTGTTGCGCTGACGCAGCGTACCGCCTACCTGCACGAACAGTTTCTCAACCTCGTTGTAAACGGCCTGAATGTACTCGGCCGTATCACGCAAGCTGAACTGGATGCGCTGCCAGTCGAAGACCTCCATAAAGGCGACGCCTACTTTGTTGAAGGCTCACTGCAAGCTTGGAATGGCGCCGAGTGGATCAGCTCTGGTTCCCTGTTGGGTCCTCGTGGTATCACCCTGCTCGGCAAGTGGCCTGACAACCAAGCCCTGCCAGATCACACTCTGAACGAAGTAGGTGATGCCTACGTCTGGAAGAGCGACATCTGGTTGCTTATCCCTCAGCCAGACGGCTGGGTTACCATCGGCCTGAAAGGCGATGAAGGTAAAAGCGCCTACGACGTTGCGGTAGCCAATGGCGAAACTGGGACTGAAGTTGAGTGGCTGGCCAAACTGGTCGGCGAATCCGCTTACCAAGCCGCCAAGCGTCTGAACCCTACCATCGGCACTGAAGCAGAATGGCTTGCCAGCCTGCAAGGTAAAGACGGCGAAGTCGGCAACATCAAGCTGATCGGTCGTCTGAACTCCAAGGCTGAACTCGATGCCATTCCTACAGCAGGTCTGGACGTCGGTACCGCCTACTTCACAGAAGGTGCGCTGTACATCTGGAACGGCACCGAGTGGATCGATTCGGGTAGCCTGTTGGGTGACCGCGGTCTGACGCTGCTGGGTACCTGGCCTTCGGGTCAAGCACTTCCAGATCCAAGCATCAACTCCGTTGGCGACGCCTACCTGTGGCAGAGCGATCTGTGGATCCTCATTCCAGGTGGTGCCGGCAACGACCCAGAAACCCCTGTGTGGTCTTCGCTGGGTCTGGAAGGACCTGCGGGTCAGAGTGCTTACGAAATCGCCGTAGAGGGTGGTTTCCAGGGCAACAAGGCACAATGGCTGACCAGTCTGGTTGGTAAGAACAACTACCAGCTCTGGCTGCAAGCCGGTCACACCGGTACCCTTGATGACTTCCTGGCTACCCTGAAGTCGACCGAACCTGGTCCTCCTGGTGTAGAAGGTCCTGCACGTTCTCCTTTCGAAGTGAAAGGTACGAAAGCAAGCGAAGCCGAACTGCCTACCCCAGGTGATGCAACTGAAGCCTGGTACGTCGGTAGTCACCTCTATGTTTGGGTAACTGACGAAGCCCAATACGTAGACCTCGGTTCCGTTGGCGGTCTGAGCGCCTATGACCTGGCTGTAACCGACGGTTTCTCCGGTACCCTGCAACAGTGGCTTGTTTCGCTCAAGTCGACTGTGCCGGGCCCTAAAGGCGACCGTGGCCAGAACCTGACTGTTAAAGGTACGGTTGCCAACGCCGCTCAACTGGGTAACATCAACAACCCACAAGAGCAAGACGGTTACGTTACCAACGATGACGGTCACCTGCACATCCTCACCGACGCAGTATGGGTTGACGTAGGTCCGTTCCGTGGTCAATCGACCTACCAACTGTGGCTGGCTCAAGGTCACAGCGGTTCCGAGAACGAGTTCCTCGTTAGTCTGAAAGGCACCAACGGTACCAACGGCACGAACATCGTCGTTAAAGGTTCGGTGGCAACTTTCACCGCACTGACCGCTACGCCTGCCGAGCAAGATGTTTACTCGGTGCGCGACACCAATACCCTCTACGCTTACGTAGGTGGTGGCTGGATCCCGCTGGGTTCCTTCAAAGGTGAAGACGGCCAGAACGGTAACGACGGTGCCAACGGTTCCTCGATCACCATCATCAAGGTGCTGACACCTGAAGACGCTACTCCACCCGACGCGTCGGCTAACCCAGGTAAGGCTTACGTCGACCTGGACAAACGCATTCAACTGTCGATTGGCGGTGAGTGGGTTGACGGTGGTGCTGTAGGTGCGCCTGGTGACAAAGGTGCCATGGGTACCGGTATCAAGTTGCGTGGTGTGGTGGCAGGTCCTACCTATCTGCCGACGAACACTGTTGCTGAAGAAGGCGACGGTTACTTCACCGCAAACGACAAGATGCTCTACGTCCTGACCGACGGTGAGTGGGCTGGTCCGTTCGACATCACTGGTCTCCCTGGTCCTCAGGGTAAAGACGGTGAGAAAGGTGATGCTGGTACGTCGATCAACATCCTCGGTGCTTACAACACCCTGGCCGAGTTGGCTGCTGCTCTCCCTACCGGTAACTTGGGCGACGGCTATCTGGTTGGTAACAACCTGGCCATCTGGACAACTGCTGACGGCGGTAAGTGGATCGACATCGGTCTGGTTCGTGGTCCTCAGGGTATCCAGGGTGTGCCTGGTCCTCAGGGCATCGGCAAGAAAGGTGACAAGGGTGATAAAGGTTCGTCCTGGATTACTCTGCCTGCTGGCCAAGACGCGCCTGGTGCTGGCTTCACTGGTAACATCGGTGACTGGGCTGTATCGGAAAGCTTCAAGGTCTACTACAAAACGGCAGACCGTGGTTGGGTGTACTGGGGTCAACTCGTTGCGGGTGATGTTAACTCGCCAGAGCTGTCCGTTGGTAAGGTTGTCCGTCTCGGTAACGAGTGGGTACCTCTGCTGGTAGACGAAGCGCCAAACATGGTTGACGGTAAACTGTACGTTCGCCAATTGGTAGACGGCAGCACCAGCAACGAGGGCGAGTGGGTTGAGCTGGTATTCCCACCTCAGATGGAAGAACCGCCTGCTGACGGCAACCCGTACATGCGTCTGCGCTTGAATGGGCAACTCCTCGGTGACTGGGCGAAGTACACGCCTCCTACCCTGACAAGCCTCGGCGGTGTTCCTACCACAGCGTTGGGTGTCACTGTTGCTACCCTCGTTAACGGCACTGTCCCGGCAGGTCAACTGCCGAGCTATGTCGATGACGTGCTGGAGTTCGCTAACCAAGCGGCATTCCCAGCCACGGGTGAAAGCGGCAAGATCTACATCGCACTCAACACCAACGCGCAGTATCGTTGGTCGGGTTCGACGTACGTCGGTCTGGTGGCTTCCCCAGGTACCTCGGATGCTGTTGTGGAGGGTACCACTAACCTCTACTTCACCCAAGCACGTGTCCGTTCGACTACGCTGACTGGCTTCAGCTTGGCATCCGCCACTGCTGTAGTAGCAGCCGATACCGTCATCACGGCGTTCGGTAAGCTGCAAGCTCAGATCAACGCGTTCGTACCAGGCTTCGCTGACGTACCGACGGATACCAACCTGTATCTGCGTAAAGGTGACCACACGTGGGTTGTCTACACGCCAGTTACTCCTGGTATCTCTGGACCTGCTGGTGGTGTGGATGGTAAGACCTACGTCTACAAGAACAACAACTGGATTGAATTCAACCAGTACGATCTGGCTATCCGAACTATTTCGGCAACCGCCACGATCGATGCATTGGTCGATCAGTTCGTTGTTGTGACCAACACCGGTGCAACTGCAAAAACCATTACCCTGGGCGATGGACCTAAAACCCCTGCTCGGGCCAAAGTGGTGGTGATGAAGATCAACGGTGCGGCAGGTGTTATTACCTTCGCTGCTACGGGTTCGACCGTGCTGGTTTGGAACGGTGGTTCTCCACCAAGTCTGACCGGTAGCCGTACTTACATCACCTTCACCTGGGATGGTGTTGAGTGGACGGGTGCGGCGGGTGCTGTAGTTCCTTAACCACTCAGTGCAGGGGATCTCCTTTCGGGGATGATCCCCTGTGCTACTTTTTCCTTAAGAGGGAAGCACCATGATTGAACAATTGCTCTCCACGGGAGGACAACAAACGTACATCGGCAACTCCGGCCCAGGACCTAAGGCCCTGATTGCTGGTGATGCCACACTGGGCTATTTCGGTGAAGTGACCGATACCCAGCTGTTTACGCCGGCTCAGGTTGCTGGGCAGGCTGGGTTGTACTTGGGAACGGACAACCCTACCGCTGTATCGGCCGCTAATGGAAACATGTGGCTGAAGTTTATCTGGAACGGCAAAGTAATTTACATCGCTAAAATGCCTTTCCGTACGAATATCTCTTGGGCTGATTTGTATGCTGCGGGATTGGTCTACGGGACTCGGGACAACGGTAAGTATCCCCAGTCAACCGCCAAGTTCCAATACATCCAGATGCCTAAGTATGAAGGTCAGAAGTTGTGGGTATTGAAACCACGTCTTCCAACCGGTTACCCAGCAGATCCGACCACAGGCGGCATCGTGCTTACTGGGGAATGGAACCAGTTGTTTGGTCGTACTGTTAACGATACAAACGGCGGCGTCGGTGCTCCCAAGTTTGCAAACTTTAACTACGCCGCCACAGGGATGTCTCCATCGTCAGGTCCTGATAGTCTTGTGCAAGAGACCATCACGTCTAACATCAACCAGTGCATTGTTCGTGGTGATGGTGGTGGCGCGCAGATCCTGACTGCTGCGAGGACGATACTGAAAACGGATAAGAGTTCCGGGACACTGGCAGCTCATGGCTGGCGACCTGTATTGGAACTTATTCCCGATACTGTGGCTAAGGACCCCTACAGCCTTTTGTATAACTCGGTTGCGCCATTCTCTCCCATTATCAATGATGTGAGACAGTGGTCGTTGGGGGCTATCCGTCCTGCCAACCCAGGTCAGCGGAATTGGCAGTATCAGTTGCCTCAGGTCACCTACAGCTTTGCCAACCAAGCGCTGAGGCCTACGGCTATCAGAGGAACCAGCGAGTCTCCCACACTCAAGGCCTTCACCATCTCTGGGTCTTACGTCGCTTAAGGAATGAAATATGGATACGGTATTAAACTGGACGAACCTGAACGCTCCAGGTACGTTCACTACAAAGATCTACCGCGGTACTGCTCCGCTCGATCGCTCCAGCCTGGCTAACCCCATTGCAACACTGTCTGCGGGTGAGAGCACTTACACCGACACCACCACGGTTCGCGGCACGCAGTACTACTACGTGTTCGAAACCACGCTAAACGCCAACGGCGATAAGCAGAGTTCCAACAACATCCCGATCCTCGCCGCTCCTCGCAAAGGTCCAGGTCCGGTAACGGTCGCTATTGGTGACTTCACCTATGGTTACTTCGGCACCTTAACCTCGGGTGAGCTGATCAACACCAACGACTTGCGTACTGCGGTTGGGCTGACGGTCGGCACCGTTAACCAACAGGGTCCTCTGTGGCATAAGTGGATTCGTAACGGCAAGGTGATCTACGTCCCTAACGGACCACTCAGTGGCAACGTTAGCTGGAAGACCCTTTACGATCTGGGTCTGGTGTTTGGTGTGGATGGGCCTGGACCTTACAACGCTGGTGCTAACGTTAACCAAAGTGCGAAAATCACTATTGGTGGCGAACAGTTCCGCGTGCGTTGCATGACAGGTTTCGACGATACCCTCGCCCGCTTCCCGGTCACGCCTGCGTCTACCGAGCCAACCGAACTGTGGCCAAACGAGTGGAATGATCTTGTTTACCCACTGTCTATGTACTGCCCAGATCTCCAGCGCATGGCCAACGTCCAGCAGGCCACGGTTGCAGACCTGGGTATGGCTCTGACGGGTGTAACACTTGGCTCCATTGTTCAGGAGCGTGTGTCGGCTGTAGCGGCGTCCAACAACCTGATCCGTGGCAACACATCGGCTAACCGGACGGGTATTGCCAACCGGAACGCAGCGACCTACAACGGCCTGTCTTACGGCTGGTGGCCCGTCCTGGAACTAATGGACAGCTAAGGAGTTTGTATGTCAATCAAAATCGATTGGCTGCCGATGACGGCGGATGCACTGACGCTGTATTGGTCGGACTCTCCGTTTACGTGGTCTGCTCTACCCGCTACAAAGGTCGTGTTAGGCCCTACCGATGTGACCTATACCGATACCACGGTTCCGGACCGAAGTGTTCGTTATTACATGCTGGAGGCTGTTAAAGCAGGCGCTACAACGCAATACAGCCAATGCATGCAGTACGGCAACTTCTCCAAAACAGGGCCGGGTAACAACACCGTTCTGCGGGGTAATTGGAACGCTGGGTACATGGGCTTTGTCCCTACTGCTCAGATGCTTACCATTTCCCAGCTGAGAACGGCGGTGGCTGCAACAGGCGTGGGCGGTGCTCCAGCTGACAGCACGATGACAGGTTGGTACAAGTTTGTCTTCAATGGCAAAATCTTGTTCTTCCCGAACAACATCTGCTGCACACAGGGTACCGCGACTTGGTCTCAGTTGTATAACCTCGGCTTGGTCTACGGCGTTGACGGTCCTGGTGCCGCTCCCTTCAGCCTCACGGCAGTAGGCGCACAACCAAACATCCCAACGACGGTTAACCAGAAGAAAGTGGTTACGGTGGGCAGCGACAGCTTCCTGGTGCGATTACCCAAAAACTCCACACTGGCAACCGATCAGAACGTACCTGACCGCACAACGTTCAAGAATAGCGAATGGTGCGAACTCATGTGCTCGCTGACCGCGTCCATTCTTGCTGCTGACGTTCCATTGCTGCAACCGAACAAGTGGAGTGATATCGCAGGTGTGCCTTATCCATTGGCGGCCACGCAGCACTTCAACGGGACCAACAACTGGTCGGTGAGTAACAGCAACTGGTCTGACGTCTTCCCCCGAGCCATTACCGGTTCGGCAGCAGGCGCCTGGATTACATGGGTCCCTGTTCTCGAATACATTCCTGCTTAACGGAGGGTTAAATGCCCATCAAAATTGATTGGACCGACCCTAACACGGCGGACGACTACACGGTCTACCGGGCTAACTCGCCGATTGCCGATGGTGCACTTCCTGCATCACTGGCAGTTGTTCCGGCAGGCACGCTGACGTACACCGACAACACCGCGGTGCGCAATCAGGTGTATTACTACCGGGTGGCGTCCCGTAAGGGGTCTGATATTGCGCTGACACCTAACAAGGTATTGGCGTACATGCCTTACACCGGCCCTGGCCCACAGGCTTTGCTACGGGGTGACTGGAACTTCGGTTACTTCGGTAAGCTGCAAATGTCCGACTTGTTCACCACTCAAGAGTGCAAGAACTTTGTTGGAACGATCACCACGCAAACAGAAAACACCGATGCCACTATGGGTTGGCTTAAGTTTGTGTATAAAGGGAAGATTCTCTTTATTGCAAGCCAAGCGCTCTATTCTTCCATCACCTGGGAGCTGTTGTATAAAGCTGGCGTGATCTACGGTAATTTCCCAAGTGCTGATTGGGCCCCTACCGCTAAAACCAGCTACGGTACCATTCCCCAGGCCAAAACTGTGAGCAAGGGCGATCACTCGTTTGTCATGCGAGTCCCAACCTCGCGGGCAGTGATGGCAAGTACCAGTGGTGCGGCGGCTGATCAAATTGGCGGCGAATACGATCTGATCCTTCCCTACGCGTTCCAGGTTCGCAACTACCCTGATACGCTGGGGTTCAAACAGTTCGACGACCTGGTCAACGCCAGTTGGATTACGTTCTCCACTGATCTTCAATCCAACGTCTGTATCAACCGTGGTAGCGGTACAAACCCAGACCTGCTCAACGTAAGTTTGGCAATTACTGCCACGCATCCCAACCACGGCTGGCGCCCTCTCTTCGAACTCGTCCTTTAAGGAAACATCATGAGTACAGTAACTCGTACCACCCGCCTGATTCATTCTGATTCGGGCGCTTACCCGATCTACTTGGCCGATATGGCCAAGTATCAACCAAACACCTGCTTCGGCCCAACGGTTGAATCGGACTTGCTTTTCGAACTGGGCTTCGAAGTGGTTCATGACACCGCTGCTCCTACCGGTGATGTGGTCACTGAAGGCGCTCCAGAGCTGCGTGAGGGCGAATGGTACCAAACCTGGGTCGTACGCTCCTTCAACGAAGTAGAGGCCGCAGGGCAGCTCCAGGACCGCAAGACGATGCTTGCTGCTCAAGCAGAGTCGCTGCGCATTGCTGCGTTCGCCAAGGGTTTCCCTTACCAGTTCGATGGTGGCAACGTCTACCACGTCCAGGTGCGCGCTTCTGACCGTGGTAACATTTCCGACCTGCGTACCATCGCCAAGGAAATGATCGCAGCCGGGGTCGAGATGACCTTCCCGTTCCGTGTGTTCGAAAACGTTTCGATCAGCCTGACTGCTCCAGAAATGGTAGCACTGGCCGACAAGACGTTCCAGCAAGTGGTTGCCGGCTACAACGTATCGTGGGCTTACAAAGACGCGATCGCTAACGCCGAGACCATGGAGGAACTCCCAGCTGCGCCTGCGGACTACTTCACGCTGTAAACATAACCCCTCCTTCTTTAGGGGAGGAGGGTATTTAATCTACTAATGCCAAGTGGCGGCCAAAATGATAGAATGTCTATTACCGACTCCACAAGTCGTCGAGCAGCCCCCAGATTTACCAGGTGTGTTTTTATTCGATCATGAGACACGCACCGACTTGATAAACAACAACGCCACGGTGTCACTTTCCGGGGCAACGGTAGATACGACCTATTTGATCGATGGGCACCCTACCACCAAACTGCCGAGCATAACCAGTTACTTGCTTATCACATTCCCGAATCCGCTTGAGTTAGATAATAGTGATTGGACACTTGAGTGGTCGTGCATGGCAACTGCATTTCAGGCAACTCGTTATGACGGCGAGATGAGAGGATTGACCACAACAGGTAAAGCTTTAATCTCTCGTTGGACTGATTCTGGCTACGGCTCCCAATTACAGTCATTTGTAGGCGGCGGTGCGACAGAAGACCTGCTATGGCGAATCCCTGGCTCTAAGCAAAGTGTTGTAAACCAACTCAGACGTATGGCGCTGGTTTGCAAACAAGGTGTTGTGACTGTATTCAAAGATGGTGTTCCCCAAAAGGTAACTAACTGGAACATTGTCGGTGGATCGGGTAACCAGGTTACACGGAATAACTTCAACAAAGAAACGGTAGTGGGTAAGCTAAGTTCAATCCGACTGGGTTGGATAAGTACCACTGCACCTGCTGCTATTTCCAACGTAGGGCGTATCCGTTTTAGCGATTATGCGCGATACATATTCCCCTACACACCTACACCGTTCTAAAGGGAATTTCACATGAGTACATTTACGCGATTCAGCGCTGAAGAACAACTGCGTTATAACAAAACCGCCAGTGTGCTTAACAACAAGGATATCTGGGACACCATACCAGGGTTTCGTTATTACATTGGTGAAGAAAACTCGACCCGGTGGGTTGACGTAGAAACAGGCTTCCAAACGGACGGTGCCACCATCCCACGTTTCTTGTGGTGGCTACTTCCTCCGATTGGTGAATACACCCAAAACACCACCCTCCACGACAAACTGTGCACCACGTACCTCATTACCGAATTGGTGAATGGTGTTGAAACTCAAGTTGCGATTACGCGCAAAGAGATCGACGCCATTCTGAAAGAGTCCATGGATGTGAGTGAAGTCACTCCGTGGAAAAAGAAAGTCATCATGATCGGAGTCAACTTGCACCGACTGGTAAATAACCCTACCAAACCAAAGCCTGTAGCGTTAGCCGCATAGGACGTCAATACTGCGTCCGATCTTGGGCGGGGAAAACCCGCCCCTCCTCCCACCTTTAGGACGCACTTGAAATGATCGAAGCGTTGATATCCGCAATTAAGCAAGTTGTTAGAGACATCATTGAAAAGGCTTGGGTAAACAGTACTGCATCGGGTCAATTCAGTTTGCAGTATGCGGTGAGCCAAGTCGACAGCACCATCTATTTATTTGGCGGTCGCGTGGGTGTCTCCACGACAGGTCGGAGTACCTGCTACAAATACAGCAACAATGCATTTACTGCGATCGCGTCACTCCCCACAACGCTCGTTGCGGCGTGTTCAGCAGTCGTTGGCAGAAAGATCTACATCTTTGGTGGCGCCGGTGCAATCACAGCGGGTACCGAGAGCAAGAAAGTTTACATCTATGACATCGACGCCAATTCATTCACAACGGGTACGGACATGCCCGTTAACTGTGTTGTGGGGTCTTGTGCTGCGGTAGGCACTGACATTTACGTGTACGGCGGTATGAACAGCATGACGGAAACGGGTTTTCCTAAACTGTTCTACAAGTACGACACAGTCGCCAAGACTTGGACTTCGCTGCCGTACCATGACGGCCAGGCCATGTTGTCGACGAACATCCTCAACATGGGTGGGTTGTTGTATGCGTTTGGCGGCGAGTATGCTAACGCCGGAAGTAACGAAAACGACGTTCGGGTATTTGACCCTGTGGCGGTCTCTTGGAGCAAACCTACTGTGTCTGGGACCAAACCCCAAGTTCGCGGCGCCTGTGCAATGATCAAATACGACGAGACTCGGTTTATCATCCAGGGAGGGCGCTCTGGTAGTGGAACGAACGTTCTTGCGGACGCATGGGTATTCGACATTGTCTCGAGGGTCTGGACTGCTTTGCCCTCGCTTACCAAACTGGCCTTCCACCGAGGAGGTTTGGTAGCGAACAACGACGTGATTGTGTTCGATGGTTACAATGGCACCAACACCACGACGCTTGCTTACCGTTTGCAATGAAGCAAAAAATAAAGAACAGGCTAACTACCCTCACCCCGCAAAGGGTGAGGGTAGTTATAGCTACTTAGAGATTCAACTCCGCTTCGAGCCCTTCAATCACTTCTTCAAACGTACCAGTGATCTCAGGATCATCATCGAAGAACCCACACCACAGTTCCTCTACTGGATCGTACTCCAGTGTGATACCCAGCCCCTGCTTAGAGCATTCGCGGGTGATTTCACTGAGACGCTCTTCTACAGTCATTTCTACTACTGGCATGCTTTGTCCCCTTACATAGCTGCTGGCGTTTTTATTTCAAGCGTAAGATTGTAGTCACGCCTTAGCTGCAAGGATGTGGACCATCGGGTGGGTATACAAAGGCACGAGTATTTCTTTCTCGTGGATGCGAAAGAACATCAGCGAACCGCTGAGACCCTCGGTACGTTCCAACTCAACGTGGAGAAACAGGTTATGCCAGCGACCACTCAGGGTAGCCTTGTAATCCACAGCACCTTTATCGAAGTACTGGATAAAGAAGCCGCTTACCAGGTCGTAGTATTCGATCGCTACTTCACGATCGTCCATCACGAGTTTCTTGAACAGCGTTTCGATAGCTTCTTCTACCGAGTGGGACGGTTGTTCGATCAGGTAAGCAGTACCGCCACGATTCGGGGTGCTCGACACCATGTAAGAGGTCCGGTGCCCTTGGGAGGACATGTACAGTTGTTGACCATTGTCGAGACGGAAATTAGCAACCATGTGGTACTTGATTTGAGTGTTAGACATTTTGAGCCTCTTAACTTATTTGCGCAGCAAGCCAACAAGCGGGTGATCCGCCAGGGGTACTGCGACAGGTTGGGAACCAGCGATAGTCACCTTAACGGCACGTTTGCCGATCTCGGGTAACCATTCAAACAATACTTGTTTCTTTACACCACGCCAGAAGCCTTCTGTGGCGCGTACAACGGGTTGCTCCTCGATCTGGTTGAAGTACCAGATAAAGAGAAAGCTGATGCGGTTATAGAGTGCGATAGACGGCATACGACCATCCAGCACCAAAGCTTCAAACAAATGTTCCCACGCTTCCTCAAAGGTAGCCGAAGAACCTTGAAGCACATACGTATCACGACGACCTGTCATGGTAGTCCAATAGTAACGGGTGTAATGTCCGTCACTCATGGCAATCAGGTTACCGTGAGCACTTTGGGTAACGCCGTAGAACTTGATAGGTTCACGGAGACCGTGGCGAATCAAGATCGTGTGTTGCTTTTGACTCCAGTGTACTGAGCGAGTAATGATCTCTCCATTTTCACGTGCTACTTTGAACTGAGCTTCTCCCGCATCTCGTAGGGGGAAGTCGTTGGTGTAACATAACCCTTTAGAAATCATCCTTTACTCCTTCTTTGCTTCTGCGGTTCTCACGGTTACCCCGTACGGTTTCTTTACTTCAACCAAGGTAGGGTCGAAGGCGATATAAGCGCCCATGCCTTCGGTCTCGTACGTGTAACCTTCAGGAAGCTCCTTGGTAAGCGACGAAACATGCTTATCGGATAAAGGGCCGCCCACCATCGGCGTAACCTTAACGACAAGCTTACCCAGTTCAGAACGCCCAACGACCTCGTGAGCAATATAGAACGTAGGCCGTACATCCAAACCTACTGGTGCAGGCGCTTGGGATTTAACCCAAACAATCTGACCGACATGATTAACAACCAGATCGATGACAAGCTCACGTAGTCGACGGTATTCAGCCGCGCTCTTTGCAACCTGAACCTGACGTTCTTCGTGGAGAGGTTTGTTGTACTTCTGCACGTGTCGTCGAACTTTGGCCAGGCGCGAGAGAGCGTTACCGGGAAGACCGGGCTCACGGCAACCCTCTTCCAAGTTACGCGCATGAGTGGCAGCCATGCTGTACAGCTCGTCATACATCTCACGAGCCATCACGACCTGGTGTTTATCTTTGTTCTCTTTCATTACCCCAACGCTCCCATTGCTAACACATCCTTTTTGCACAACGTCAGTGCGCCATCCAACATGCCAGGCAGGTCAACGTGCATGAATGTGTAAAAGCCAATCGGGGTGCTCGGGTAGAAAGACAACTCGAAGACCTCGTTACGATCTACCATTTGCTGTCCAAGCCCGGGTGTTATTTCGGCATCGCCGTCTTCATCCGCTTCGAAGCGGTCCGGGTTCATGACGAGAAGATCGCGCAGATACTCCTTCGCGTGCATGTCATAGACGGCACACTGTTTTTCAATGTCCCAGTGCTTGGCTTTGAACGGGTTGATGTCCAGTGTTACAGAACATTTGGCAGTAGCGATGAGTTCAGCCAAGGTGTCTGTCCAATTAGCGCCATCCACAGCCCACGCCGCACAACCCTTGATGCGCAGTTCTTTCATCCGCTCGTAAGCGACTTCCAGGACTTTTTCCAGAGTAGCCCCGATGAAGCAAAGCTCCTCCTCTTGATCTTCGGGGTTATTTGGCACGAGGTCTACTCGGATCAGCGTGTTGGTGGCAACCATCTCCGCCCGTACTTCAGGAGTAATTGCCGCAACAGCTTCAGGGTTGTGCTTGGCCAACCCCGCTAACTGTTCTTCGACCGTGTCGTAAACGTCACGATGGTCGTTAGCGTTTACAGAGATCTTGCCTTTGCAGATAGCGTACAGCAAACGCAGGTAATCGATTTTAATACCCATTTCTTTATTCCTTTAGTCTTGACATAAACATGTCGCTTTCATCTTTACGGAAAGACAGCTCAGACAACTCCTTGATTTCTTCCTCAGTGAGTTTGCCCAACTTCATTGCCGCGTTAAGTACCTTACGAGCCATATCGAGACGGGCAAGCTCCATCCCGATATGCTCCTTTGCACGATCGTTATCCGTGATTGTTTTGAAGTAGCGCTCGCTCTTACCGTCTTTGTAAGCCCTGGTAAGTTCGCGATCAATGTAAACGAGCAGCGCTGGAATTTTACCCATCACTGCCTCCTCACAACCACTTGTAACGGATTGATGTAGGACCCACACTTTCCTTTGGATTGCGTGGGTTGTTGAACGGATGAATCTTCATGGTAGGTGACGTGTTGGTGTTCATGATCTGAACTTCACCTACCCGCTTCATCATCACCGGATCCAGCACCCGGTATTCTTGAGTCGCGTACGCGTCCCATACCCAACCTTCTCTTACGAGGATGTCAGGCGGTACAATACGTTCGTGACCCTTGAACACCGGGCGGTAAACCCAGAAGTTGATATGAGGTAACTTCTCTTCCTCAAAGAACTTCGCTACGTTGGGATAAACACCACGAAAGCAGCGTTCAATATCAGGTCCCAACGAGATCGCCTTCATAGGCGGCTCAGGATAGGGCCAGGAGCTGTCTTCGTGTTCACCTGGGGTATCGAAGCCTGCTTGCTCTCCAGGCGTCCACAGGCCCTTCAGGTTGCCGTTAAAGCTGATATGACACAAAACAAAGTCAACCAGCTTTTCAGCACGAATGGACGTAGGCTCTTTATCCGCCACTGCGTTCTCCTTTCGGGTTAACCCAGGGTTCGATGATCAGACCGCTGGGAACAGTTTTCGATTTGATGACAACAGTACCAATCCCCGGAACACTTTTCAGGGTGGTATACACGTCAGGACCGTTCATTTTAATTTCTTGAACGATCTGTTCGATTTCTTCCTTGAACTTGTTATCAGACATCCCATTTTCCTTCGTCAGTAAGTTTGTCGTGTTTGGAGCCAGGGAAAGGCGGAGCTTCGTAACGGACGTAAACATCCTGCTTACCAATCCCGGCCATCTTCTTCATTGCATCTTCGTTCCAGACGAGCAATTGGAACGCCCAGGCAATTGCCTTACGGGTAGGGACCACAGTACGACGATCCCGTTGGAACTCCCGTTCAATGAAAGCAGGCTGCACTTTCATCGGTTGTGGAGACATGAAGTTTTCAATGGTCTTGAGGACTTCCGGCGGTATGGTCTTACCAGCGCCTTTCTTCAGCCTGGCGAGGAATGGCTGAATGTCGTTATCGTCTCGCTCGTTAAAGTTGGCGATCAGGTCTTCTTCGTTGCCGCCGGCGGCAAGGTTATCAACTTCGTGGATACGAAGGTTGTGGATGATTCGACCTCCGACGTAGATCAGACCTTCCCACCAGTAGATACATTCTGGCTTGAAGGGGTTATAGTAGGACCTTACGTGAGGCACAGACGACGCATAGTCCGCGGGGTTAGCGTTGTGTCCGCGGCGACCATGGTCAACGTGTCCGACTGTTCCAACGTTCACTACTTTTCCCACGACGTTCTCCTCAGAAATATGGTAAAGACGTTGTATCCACTCACGGGACACTTCGTGGTTGTTATCTTCGTCGGAGGTTTGTCCGGTGTACTGCAAAATACGTTCTACAGTTCTCCCGTCCTCTCCAACCTCCAGCTTAAAGATGTTCTCCAGCACACCCTTAAATCTCATTTGCAGAAGTCCTTGTAAGCGACCATCGTTGTGTTCTTCTCAGACGCGAACAAATAAAGCTCGGCAGGCTTCATCGGCTGAGTGCCCTTGTCACTGGTCCAGATGTTCATACGCCACCATTTACCTTTGGGCGGCTTAGGAGCAGTTTCTACTTCCACATCGGCAGCTTTCAGTACCTTGTCAGCCACGGCCATTTCTTCTGGCGAAGCCTCTTCATTACGAGGAGACAAACCAAAGATCGAGAACTCCTGGCCATTTGCACTGACAATGGTGCTTTCCCGCACGGTGCTTTCCAGCGTCATGTGAATACCGAACAATGACTTGTAGCCATATTCGTAATAACGCATGCCGGAGATCGTACCGTTACCGAAAGGAACGGAGCAGACCTTAGGCACGGTGTAACGGCCGCTTACGACCTGGGTGGGAATCCACTTGTACAGACCGTAGCCGATACCCCCCAGGATGCACAGGAACAGGATCCAACGGAGCCAGCTGTTACGACGCTTACGACGCTGATCCGCCTTGACCCTTTTCAGAGCAGCGAGTGCCTTGAAAGCAGCATCGCTTTCTTCACTCTCCAGTTTACCGATCGCACTTTCCAACAACACAGCAACATCATCCAGAGAAGGATGCTGCTTATCCGTGGTATCAGCCAGCAGGTCTCGGCGGTGAATACGGACGCGTTGTTCTTCCAGCTGATCAACGGAGTGTGGCTTACCAGAACCTGCGCCCAATACAGCGTTGAGATCACCGTTCTGACTACGCCACTGTTCAAACGTACCGCCATAACCAGCACGCACGTCGTCTTGATAAAGCCCATTCAAGGCTTTATCCATATCCACCGAAACATCTTCCGACGGGTGCACGTAAGGTATCCAGCTGCTGGTTGTGTTGCGTACCCAGTCCTGTCCACGCCAGGTCATTACATCGCCGATGTTACTTACGAAAGGCAAGAACTCGGGAAGACTTTCATACTGACCTGGGTATTCGCCCACGTAATTGATTTGACCACGTTCCCAGTCGTACGAACGGGCATGCAGATTAACAGCGTTGGAGATATTGTCCGGAACAGCTTCCGCGTCGCCGTAATCCTTCCAGGCACCTTCCTCGGTGACCGCCCAGAAGTGTTTCCCGCGCATACAACAATCGCCAGGTTTAATACCTTCTTCTGGCAGCGCGTGGTCTTCTGGGAATGCACCGATCATGTTGAACGACATTGGTACCTGCAAATCTTGATCTTTTACTGTCATGTAAAACTCCTTGTTAATAGTTCTTTACAAAGTTACAGCGGTACAAATAAAAAAGAAACTATAAACCCCCAGGCAGTCGAGCCTGGGGGTTTATAGCGGATCACTTAGACTCCGGCCCGAGTTCTAAGGAAAGGCAGATAGACTTCTCTGCTTCTATCCGCGCTGGTCAACTTGATCGCAGAGTGCGTTCTCAGTTTGTTGAAGCTACGGTTAAAAGTCAGGTGATACCACACGCCGTCGAGGGCGAAGGTTGCGAAGGGGAGCCGCGATTTATCAAACAGCTCGCCGAACAACCGAGGGTATTCGTAACTGAAAAACTCGTTGATAAGCTCTGTAGTTTCAGCACCTACTTGGCAGCCCAGAAAGGATTGGTCGCGAGTCAACCAACGGAGCTCGTTGAACTTGCCAGCGGCTTTCTCGTTGATATCAATGTTGTTTAACAATCGACCGGAAGGAAATGAACTGCTCTGGCTAATTTCCGTCAAGCAATCTATCGCGTAGACAAACTCTTGCAGCTTCCTGATATCAGGAATAAACTTCAGGAAGGTGTCGACGAACTCTACGTTCAAGATGTACTTGAAATAACCCAAGCGCTTGCTTTCTTGCACTTGAGCCTCATTAGTTGTCAGTCCATCGCTAACCTCCATCTTTCTTAATGCTTCACTCATGATGTTTCCCTATTTACTTAACGTGGAAGACCACAATTAATGATCGTCTGTGATTCACATAGGTAATGTAGGTTTGAAGTCTTCCTTAACTTAAATCTACACGTTCCACCCGATCATAACGCCGATAAACACAGCGATAACGCAGCAGATACCGAGAACGGCGAAGAATCTCCGACGTCTTCTGAGTTGTTGTTTTCGAATAGGGTCTGCTATCATTCCAGCAAACCAGTCATCGTCTTTGTCGAGCAAATCTTTTGGATCAATCATTTCTCTTGACCTTTAAGGAGTGCTGCGTGCGGCGGCGGGCAAACGGCAGGTTAATACCCTGACGTGAGTCCAGGTTGTTGAAGTGGAAAATAAACAACTTGCTGTCTGGAATGATCTCGTTAAATTCAACCGAATAACGATCACCGTCCACTTTAAACGTCAGCTCTTCCAACCCCATACGTTCCATAATGAAATGGAATGTCTCGATGTAACTCCGGTTAAAGAAGTCATCGAGTTCCTTCTTAACTGCTGGAGTGGGAAGTGAAATCTTCCAGCAGGTATTGTTGGTGGCCCGGAACAATTGATCAAACAGGAAAAAGGATTCCAGTTTGTAATGATCAAGGTCCATGGTCACCAATGTTTTACCGACCGGACACTCAGGCATGGCGAGCATGTCGGTCAAATGATCGATACCGTACACCATCTCACGGAGTACAGTCTTCATAACCCCCAGGCTATGGAAATGGTCTACAAAGGACGGTTCCAAAGCACGGCAAACGAGCGCGTACTCTTCTTCATCCATTGCAACAGGTGCAGCAACAATAGCTGCTTTTAATTGTGCGGTCATGGAAAAACTCCTTAATACAAATGACCTTTTATCGGGTGTAGATAATAGTCGTGAGGGTGATATTAAATTTTCACTGGCATATAGCAGCCATAAAGCCTACCGCGGGAATAACCCCAACGGTAGGCTTTACTAGAGCAGCTCAACCCAGCGGGTTAAACTTCAGGTGCGTCGTTGTCCACGGTCAGAACACCGTAGTCAGTCGGCGGGATCACTTTGACCGGTACGGCGCCTTTCACCCATTCAAGGTTGCCCTTGAAGGTGGAGCCGACCAGTGCGACGAAGGTTTCGCCATCCGTGTAGTCGATCGACGGAATGGCGTACTTCAGGCCTGCGTTGACGATTGCAGCGATTGCTGCTTCTTCACCGCCATCGGCGATGTCAGAAGCAATCACAACACCAACGAGGGTGTCGGCACCACTGACGTAGGAATACAGGCCAGCTTCGGTCTGCGCTTCCAGTTCGTTGATGTCGGCCAGCGGAGTAACGTTCTTCAGGGTATAGAGCCCCAAAGTTTTCGAAGCGTCGGCTGGGGTCCACGATTGCAGTGGATCACAGCGGAAGTTGCGACCAGCAGAAGCGATGGTCATGTTGAAGGTGCCGTCGCCAGCGTCGACAGGAGTGCCGAGTTGGAGATCGGTTTCTTTCAATCCAATGAACAACGCGAGGTAATCTGCGTCGTCGGCGTAACGCTGCTTGTTGAACTTTACGAAACGTTCAACGAACAACGCCATGTGCGTCTTAGCTGCCATGGTGGTTCTCCAGAAAGGGATAAATCCGAACATATCACGTTCGGCATAATATCCATCCGGAATTCATGTCACATAAGTATATTCAAAACTATTGATGTGACAAGAGCCGTCCCACAAGCTGCGTACGGCCCCATGCGAGCAACCAATACAAAGAAAGACACGAGCATTGAGCTTATGATCAGAAATGGACTCTGTTGCATAATACCCAGAATAATCCAACCCAAGAAACAAATTGAGCTCGGACCGAATATAAGGCTTTTGAATTGTTCTGTCATGACACCCTCTTATTGCAAAAAAGAAAGGGGATCCGAAGATCCCCATTCCTAGTTACCCGTTACGACTGGATATGTACCGCAGCCAGTTTGTCCCCGATCAAAACGCTATCGAGGCTGGCCAGGATCTTGGCGGTTTGCATGCCACCGCGCAGTGCAGTGATCGACGCATACGCCGTGTCGAAGATCCCCAGTTCAAGAGCAGTACCGTAGGTGTTGTCGCGCAGGTTCATCACCTTGATAGGAGCAGGTTCGTCCATATCAAGTACCTTACCAGTAATCTGGCTACGAAGGTCACGTTTCTTTGCTTCTTCGTTGCGAGTATCGGTAGGTAGGATGAATTCACCTTGCAGCAGCAGGTACTGCGAGAAGATCACTTCTTCCATCACTGCGATGATCTTCTTGAACTCTGGATCTTCCTCTTCCTCATCAGTCAGACCGTTGAGTGCAAACACACCCGCTGTGATCAATGCAGTACCCACACCCGGCAGTACACCGTTGACCAACGCCGACTTAACGGCTTTCGAAACGTCTTCGAAACGGTCGATACGTTCTTTGATCTCGGACTGAGTTTCACCGCCAACAAACACAGTGATCAGCTCACCCTTCAGATCACGGATACGCTTCTCGTTGAACGCCGCCCGAATACTGAAACGTTCGCCACGTTCGTAACTGTTGAGTTCCTTCTCGATCGCGGCTACCTGATCCTGGATACGCTGCAACGTTGCTTTATTAGTCGGCTCAAAGATCGAGCGGACAGAACCCAGGTGCAGTGGTTCAACGCAACGCTTAGATGTCACGTTGACGATGTCGGAGAACACCTTCACCATGGGCGCATCCAGGAGCACCGAAATGTCCTGCATGAGCAGCGTACCAACCGAACCGCCGAAGTTGGTCTGGGCGCAGATAAACGCCTGACGTTTAACCTGGTTGTTGACCTGCAAGATGATGCTGTTAATGGCGTTGTCAAAAGAACGAGCAATCAACAGAATTGGGTCGGGATGCTCTTCAATCAACTTGGCCAGGATCGGACCCAGAACACTCGCGTCCATATGGCGGACGTTGTCGTCAATAATAAACGGTACAAACCCGACGAATTCAGATGTCGCGCCGTTACCGTTCTTGGAGAAGGACGGGTTGCTGAAGATCAGGTTAACGGCCAGACCGTTGCTACGAACAATCTGGTCATCGCCGCCCAGGCCTTCCTTGAGCTCGATCTCAGGGTATTTGTCACCGGCACTGTGATAGATGTCGGTAATAACCTTTGCGAGCTTCTCGTCGCCGTTGGAGGACGTCAGGGCCAGGTTGTACAGCTCTGGGCTACCGTTGGTAACCTTCTGCGACAGACGGGCCAGTTCGTCGATGGTTTTGTTACACAGCTTGTCGATGAACTTGCGTTCACGATAGCGAGGGAACTGCGAGTACAGACGATACAGCTCTGCGGTGAGCAGAATGGTGGTTGTGGTGCCGTCGCCGCATTCATCATCGGTCTTGATTGCCGGTTCCAGAATGATGCGGTTGATGGCTTCTTCAAACGGGTTGACGAACTTCAGGGACTTGGCGACTGTTACACCGTCTTTGGTTACCTTCACCGAGGTACCCACTGTGATAGCCGAGAGTTTGCCATTTGGACCCATGGTGGCAACGACCGCATCGCGTACGTCAGTCATTACATCTTCGACAACGTCTTGTGTATTGCGACGCTCACTGTGTTCGCCCTGGTTGGAAAGCTGCATGTACATGGGGTGAATCTCCATAGCTGGGTTTGGACATAAAGAATGTAATTCACGGTAATAATGTAGGTTTGAAACTCTTTTAAGCTTGAGTACTTTCCATCTCTCGCGCAAAGAACTTCCGCAATTCTTGGATTGCTTTAACCGCCTTACCTGCCGCTTTTGCAAAATCGTCGACAGACTTCAACGCGAGTGTGTAGTTCTCGTCGAAGTGCTGCTTACCCTTTTCATCGTGCCATCCTTCTGGATACCAGTGGATAGCCTTGTGGCAATCGGCAATAGCCAGTTGTCCAGATCCATCTTCGTAGATCGTGGAACTGATGTAGCCGGTAAACGAGGAGTCTGCCTTATTGAGCCAGACCTTGTCGTTCAGGACTTTCTTAGCCGGAGTCTTACGACGCGCTTTCAACTCCTTTACAAAGAACTCAAACTTCTCCTTAAGGAGGGTCAGTTTCTGTTCCATCTGGAAGAGCCCGAGATCGTCTCTGACGGGATGTAAGCGAATACGTATGGAATTCATGCTGAGGTTAAAGAAACCCTCCCACATGTACTCATACTGCGGCACAGCGTTCTTCTTCTTACCTTCAAGCGGCTTAACCCGAGGGGTGACGTCAAAGCCAAACTGATAGACGGCTAAGTCGTCTTTATAACTCCCCGATAAGAAGTCCTTCCCCAACACCGTGATGCGGTCAAACAACACGGTCCCGCCTTTATAGTTCTCCACTGACAAACTCCCTACTTTAAACAAAAAATAAAACCTCCCCAGCAAGCCTGTTGGCCCGACTTACTAGGGAGGATGTTGCACGTAAAATCAGGCGCCCTTGCGAACGAGGTAGAAAACGTTTTCAAACTGCTGGAAGCGCAGCTCATCTTTCTTGAAGCAGCGCTCATCGTCGAGGACGACTTCCATCTTTTTACCCAGGTTGAAAACCTGCTTGACTTTGCAGATCACGTTCTCCTGGGTAATCTTGCGATCAGGTTTATCCTGGCCATCACTACGCACCAGGTGAAGGCCGGTTTCCTTCATTTGGACCGACAGCTTTTTGAACAGGTCCATACCGAGTTTTTGTTGGATCATTACAGTTGCCATTCACTTACCTTCTTTTTGTGTATTGTGGAGTTCAGGGTTACGACCAGACAGCTCGACGCCGGTTGTAGGTTCGTCTCCGTCGAAGTCGAGTACTGCAGCAATTCTGTCCAGAACCTTTTCGAGATCAATGAACCCCTCGTGGTCGTCGCGTTCACGTTCTTTGCACACGACCGATCCGCAAGAACACGACTTGATGTAGGCGGCCGGTGTGGCGGACACGATTGGATACGTCATGACGTAGATTGCTTTGTCATTGAAGAGCGCAATAGCGGTAGCGTACGGCAGGGGGAAGGAACGCATGTCGCAATTCTCGTACAGACCGCGCTCGACCAGGTTCAGGTACTTCTCTTTGATGCGCGCGTCACGTGCTTCTTCATGTCGCCGGTAACGAGCCTCGGTGACTTCAACAGGCTCATGGAAGCTGTAATCACCTTCCTTCATCTTGAGCTTGCTCAGATTACTTTCTGCAACAACAATAGGTGGGTTACTCATCGTAACGCTTCCTTGTAAGAATAAAAGAGATCGACCGATGCAATGCCGAAACCCAGCAGCACGATCCAACTCACGAGATAAATTCCGCAGACTGCCCGGCGAGGAAAGTCCGACATCCCCTGGATTTTACTCCAGGGAACGTAGGTGCCTACCACCGCAATAGCAATCGCTGCTATTAGCAGGAGGTTAAGAAACATTAATGACGACCCTCCTCGTCGTGGAAAGGAATATCTTCTTCCTCTTCCTCAGCTTCCAGTTCAGGGTCTTCACCTTCCGCTGGTTCGATGGGAGTAAAGATCGGATCCGGATAGACGTCGATATCGTCGTCGTCCAGCGGTTCCTGGATGCCATCGTCTTCATGAGACATGTGGGCTTTATCGTCGTTCATTTCAGCCTCCAGTTTATCGGCTTCCATGTCACGGTTGTCCCGCTCCAGCCGAGCCTTGTGGTCGGGGAGTTCCCTACAGATGTTGCACACGAAAATGCGATTGCGTTCCCGAGGCAACTCTTCACAGAAATAAGGGGTATAACTTACGCCCTCATTCCTGGGTGTTTCCATGCAGCAGTCTTCACAGTCTACGGGTTCCGTCTTGCGATCCTCGAGGAACTGCTCGTAGCAGGTTTTGCACATCAGGTAATGCTCAGAGCCAAAGCTATCGGCTTCACCCGAGTAGCCATGTGCTTGATCTCCATCTTCCAGGTGTTCGCAGTTTCCGCCTTCGGAAGCGCCACCATCCTGAATGAATCCCACACAGCGGTCACTACGACCGTGAATTTTCCAGGACATGTTTATTCCTTGTTAAAATGTTGCACCTGTGGAAAACAAATGGTCTCAACCGGATTGTCCTCCAGGAATTTTTGTACTTCCGGAGTTCGTGGATCACCTGGTTGCATCCGGGTCATGATCTGGCAGTAGTGCTCCACCCATTCACGGGGCACACCATCCATCACCGGCTTCTTCATCAACTCTTCGTGTTTACGGATGAGAGGAAGAAACAGAGCCTGCTGATTGGTCGTTGCAGGATGATCAGCCCAGAACTGGATCAGAGCAGGGAACTTGTGAGGATCCCTGGCAACCAATACAAAGGGAATGCCACCACCCCATACCCACAAGCGCCCCATCTCTCGAACCTTGACTGGATCGAGTTCGCTTAGCAGGTTGGAGTGCAGCAGGGCTTCAGCGATTCCCTTACCCAGTTTCTCACTCAGTTCTTTTTCCAGATAATCCGGGAAGTGGTGAGTGAAAACATCTGCCGCGCTATAAGTAACGTGCCGGCGAATACGAACTTCACCAATAGCACGCCACGAATAGTTGTCAGAGTTAGTGGGCGAGACGGACACTTCGATCTGTTCTTCGAAAGGTCCGCCCATGCGTTGCAAAACACGACTGACGTTGCGCCAATAACTGGATTGAACAAACCAATCCTTATTGCGGCTGATCATGCATTACCCCCTTAGCGTTTGATAGACAGTTCTTCGAAGAACCCCAACACACCTGCTTTATCGTCAGGGTGGAAGGTGACCGGCCGTTGATCGTGCTGATCAAGTGGTTCGCCCAGAGGACCCAGGTAGATCTGGAAGCCTTGCAGCTTGATGTAATAGATGCGCACCTTGCTGTCGCCGATATGGCCTTCCAGGAACGCATTGCCCAGCACGTACGTGTAACGGAAGTCCGCTTCCTGACCGAACACGGTCCCGCTAACGCGACGGCCGGCGAGATACTTGTCGTTATCCCAGACATGGTCTGGATTCAGGATGTGGTCCAGGAACTTACCGAACTCACCCGAACGCTCGAGTTGAGAAGTACCTTCCAGATGTTTGGTCGAAAACACTTGTTCTTTGTTCACAGTAACCCCCGAAGTCATTTCAGCAATACGTTTGGCGGTTTCGCCAGACGCTAGGAATTTTGACACGCTGACTTTAACTATCGTGTCCCAGTCAACAGGTCTATCAGCCCCGTAGCCTTCAGCCTGAAACTTTTTCCAAGCTTCTTCGCCGAGGGCCTCGATCTCTTTACAAATGCCCTGATTCAAAGAAGGCTCGAGAACAATTTCCTCGATGGCTTTCAGTCCGTCCCAAGGATAGTAAACACCTACTACCGGGTGGTTGAGTCCAGGAATCCCCTCACCACCACGAGGGTCCATGATCAAGTCCATTGCGGTGGGGAACTCTACCACTACAACAGGCGAGTCAGGAGTTTCCATGAACTTCAACAGATTTGGTCTGTTGTTGATCATGACCGACACCAAACGTTTATTAGTCATCACCGTGTCCTTAGTGCAGAGTTTTAGTTGGGTTGTCGGACAACGTTTCTCGACGCTGCCTGATTTCGGCTAACTCTTTCTCGGCCTGACCTGGCTTATTAAAAGCCTGATTCAACGCGCCGATCGTTGGAAGTCCCTCAGCACGCGACTTCTCGGCCCACAAAATTTGCACCACCCGGCAGAACTCGTCGATGCCGATGCTGTCGGCGAGACTCCGTACCAAATGGGCGTTGTTCTTGTCGAACTCGTGCGTCATGTGCCAATCAGAACGATCGACAGCAATCTGTTGAATACGACCATACGCCCACCACTCCAGCAGCGCCTTAATGGCAGGAACGTGTTGCAGACCTTCCAAGGATGCCAGATCAGCATCCAAGTCACCTTGATAGTAAAGCCCCATTACAACACCTCAAAAAGTAAATAGTGGTTGGGTTGGATCAACTTTGCGGTGAAGCGAGGTCTTCGAGACCCTCACTTCCTCCTGCTCGGTTGCCTTAGCCTGACAGCCAGTGAACACAGACTTGTCGGCAAACAGATCGTCGGTATCTTCCTTCAACACACTAATACCGATTTCCCGAGCGCCCTGCTCATTAACGTACACGTAGAGCAGCTTGTTACTCTCTGGCTGGAAGTAGGTTTTAGCCAACCCTTCCATGTCGACGCGTTTTGCATCAAACTTCTTGAAGACCTCGTTACCAAACTTGGCTTCTTCCTTACTGATCTCGAAGATACTAATCAGGGGAAGAAGATTCATCTGGTGGAAGTCTTCACTCTTATCCGTGTAGCCATACTGACCGCACATCAAAGTTTCGTCGGCTTGAGCAATACCCGCCAACAACATCAAAACAAACAATCCCTTACGCATTAGTGTGCTCCCTGCAACAGTTGTTGAACGCCTACTTTCTCTACATCACGCAGATGCTCACGGAATACGTCAATCATCGACATGATCTTCAGTTGGAACAGACGGTACCCGTGCTCAGTTCCCCATGGGAGACGAATCTCAAGGTCGTACAGACCCTTACCAAAGAACATGCAAGTGATGTTCTTATTGATCCAGGCAGCATGCACCATCAGTGGGTTTTCTTCACACAGCACCCGGTTGAAGATTGGGTGGGTGTGATGACGGGCAGGTTGTACTTCGCCATTGATGAAGTCCAGGTCCACTACCCAGCGTTGCATTTCCTCCAGGATATCAATGATCTCCAGGATGGAGTTCTCGTACTCACTGATCGCTTTGCTCACGCCGATCAGATCGTTAGCCAGAGCTTTGATGGTCACATAACGCAACAGTTTGCCCTGGGTACCAAAATCAATGCTCACACGAAAGACGATCTCGCTGTCTTTGGTATGGGTGCCGGTGCTTTCACCTACTACGTTACGGTTAGGAAAAGTGTCCAGCAGTTTACGGGTGCGGAAAAGACTAGCCATGATAAAGCTCCAATAGTTTCAGAAAGCCGTATGGTTTCTGTTAAATGGGTATAACGCTAAGAAAGGGCGGAGAAATCCCCGCCCAGTTTGTACAACGGGTGTTAGTTATCGATCTGATGTTGCAGACCGGAAACTTCAGATTGCAGGCTGTAGTTGTCAGATTGCAGTTGCTTGATACGCTCTGCGGCTACCTTGGCGAAATCGTTCAGGGTGAAACCGATGAAGCGTTGATCATCGCGATCAGACAGCGGATAACCCTTGATGATCCAGTCCAAGGATTCCGACAAATCATTGGGATCCATTTCACGCAGGACTGTGAGGTCTTTCTCTACCGCATTACCGCCGGGGAGGTCGGTGATGATGAACTTCGGCAGAGGACGACCAGTTACATCCAGACGTTCCGGAGAATCGTCAGGTTTCACCAGGCTCTTCTCAGCAGGCGTTGCCGCAGAGATGGCATGGAACTCACCACGACGCAGACCACCACCTTCGGTAATAAGACGATTGAGTGTGTCATTACCGGTAGGCAAAACAGCCTGTTCGCTGGAAGGTACTTTGCCACGAGCACCTTCTGGCTCACGGTCTACCTTCAGGAGATTACCCAGCTTGGTGCAGAGGTAGAACGCCTGATCACCGTTACCATCATAGGCAATGTGCAACACATGACTATCGCTGGTGATGTGGGTACGATGCAGCACGTCACCTTCTTGCATCTCCGGTGGCGTAACGTCGTAACCTTCTGGCACAGGCTTGCCGCTCAACGAGTTCCAGATAGAACGCGGTTTGTCTTTAGGCAACCCGTCGGCGTCCTTTTCAGGGAACACCATTGGGTCGTTGTTGCGGTACAGGTACAGCAGCGCTTCCAGGTCCTGAGGCTGGAAGTAACCTTCCATCGCGAAGGTATTGCTACCAGGAGAGCGAGTGAAGTTCTGGCGGAGGATACCAGACCGTTCCAGAGTAGCTTTGGCGTCAACCACAGAGTTGAACGTCTCGGCCATTGGGGAAGGTCTGTACGGTTCAGCCACAGGCGCGGCGAAGATGGTCGAGTCCATGTCGGTTACTTCTTGCCCTGGGCGAAGCACTTGCATGAGCTGGTTGACATCGACGTTTTCCAGACCGCCGTTGGCTGCCGCGGTTTCAATGAAAGCACCGAACTTTTCCTTAGCCAGTTCGATCAGCTTTTCAGCGCGACGGATGAACAGGATGGCTTCCAGATCTTTGACACTGAAATGGCCGGTGAGGACAAGATCCCCATTCTCCCAGTCAGTACCGGTGGAGTGTTTGAACCCCACTTCGCGATTAGGTCCGTGGTCGATCGACGCCTTGGCTTCAGCTACCGTGCTGAAACGCGAACCCGTGGTGTTCGGGTCGTGCTTCATCATCGCATGAATGGCACTGCTCATGATCGAACGAGTTTGGTCGAAGTGCTCAGCCTGAACCGCATCGATCTGTTGCATGATCTCACGACCAGCAATGTAACCTTGACCGGCAGGTACGTTGAACACCTGCTCGTACCAATCGCACCAGTCAGGGTTGACCGTTACGACGCCGCCGTTATCACCCAGCATTGCCAGCGTTGGAGGAAGCGGAGGGGTGATCGCCATCGGCGAAGGAATGCCCGGATAGACGCCTTGGTAGATCGCCAGTTGGCGAGCCAGCCAGCGGATACGCTCTTTGACCGCAGTCATGAAAGCAATCTTCGGGAACTCACCAGGCTTACGGCCGAGCATGACCTCGAGTTCGGTGTCTTTATCGCGGTCATAGTTCATGAACGCGTAGTTTGCCAGCACGTCGTCAGACAGGGTGGCGCAAGGCAACTCAGCCCGAGGACGGGTGGTGTAATCTTTGAAGTGGTCTTCCGTACCTTCTACCAACCAGTTCATTGAAGGCGCTACGGAACGATCTGCTTTGGACATGTTGTTCTCCCATTAAGAACAGTGGTTATTATTCACACTAATAATGTAGATTTGAAAAGCCCTGTAAATCAAATCGCGCTACGCATGCCTTTCATGACCATGCCGTGCTCAGTGAATACAAACCCCAGTTGGTGATAGAACTGGAGTGCACGGGTGTTTCCTTTATAGCAGTTCACGGTGAGGGGCTTTGTAGGGTGGTCGCGTTGCAGATACTCGATCAACAACTGTCCGATACCTTGTCCCCGACGATCTTCGACAATAAACAAGGAACCGATGTCGTAAGGTTCGCCTTTGTGGATCAGCATCATTCCGACCGACTCTTCCTCGATATAAGCGATGAGGCAGCGATCAACCGTCATCATAATCTCGTCCATGGTCTGAGCCATAGCGAGATCATCTTTAGGTACTTCCACAGCAGCCACGGTATCTTCGAAACGTATCAGACCTTCGAACAACCGCAGGAGGTCTTCCATTGCATCGGCAGCAATGACTTCTATCGGGTAGTCGCGAATAACCAATTTACCATCGTGTAACATAATTAATCCCCCAAGCGGTGTATTAGATTGATCGTGCAGTGTTAATAAATCATTGTTAAAACAAAGAGAAACAAATAACCCACAGACACCCTAAGGCATCTGTGGGTTATTTGGGCAGAGGTTACTGCTTACGCTGGCACTGAGCCAGTACTACGAGGTTGTCGACCGGAGAATCGGTTTCGGTCTGACGCTCTTTTGGATCTTTCTCGTTCGTGAAGGTGTAGACCATGAAGTACAAAGCACCCGGTACTTCATTACGCTTCATGAGGATAGCGCGTTTATTGCTCCCCATGTTGCTACCAGGACCCGTCATGCCGTTACTGAACACTGTCTTGTCTTTGAAGGCTTCGCCGGCTTTGATGGTAAACCCTTTTTCGTTTTCCAGCACGGTGGTGTTAACGTACTTGGGATCGTTGTCCGTCAACTTGCCATTCGACTCAACGGTGTTCTTTGTGAACGCCGCACAGACGAATTTCTTTTCCTTGTCGTTGACGTTGTACGTTGGGCTGGAGTTGTTGGTGTTGGCCATCGCGAACAGCGGGGCGAAGATAAACAGCATTGCGAGGATAGAGCTCAAACCAAAACCGATTTTGTTTAGTGCTTTCATGCGGTGAATCTCCTGGTTTATCGTAGGTTTTTATTGCATTTACCGAGGCATACAATCCATTAACGGATGTAATGCCGTACGCCGTTGATCACGGCGAAGTCCTTGTGCTGGTATTCGTTTTCGGAACTGAGGCGTTTAAGCCTGTGGGGGAGAAGCATCAGCGACGTGATCTTGGCGTTCTCCGGACCGCCCTTGATCTTGAAGCGTTTGGCCTTCTTGCTGAAAGCCTTGGTTGCTGCTTCGAAGTGATCGCCCGGGGCAGCCAGACCGTTTTGCAGGAAGAGCACGGTACGTTTGATTTCTTTGTACCCTTCACGAAGAATGCCCTCCACACCTTCTACATAACGTGCCAGTGCGGAGTTATCAGGGTGTGGTGTCGCGATGATCTTGATGGCTGGGTCGAACAGCTGGTCGAGGACCGACATACGTTCTGCTTGCTGCTGTTGTTGTTTGTTCATAATTTACTCCGTTTGGAAATAAAGCATCAGTTGATGGTGAGGGTTGATCTTGCGAAATGTTTTTGGAGGCTCTGTTACTACCGGTTCTTGTTTAAGTGCCCTTGCCTCCCGGATCAACTTCTTACCAGCATTTGTTGCAATGTTACCCGATACCCTGTTTTTAGCACGATACCAGTCAACCCAGTCAGGGTTGAGTTTACCCTTGACTGAAATGACGGGTTCTCCACGGAGCAGCACTTGCTTACGCCACTCCATGTGTTCGAGCCTACCTGGACTGAACATGGGAGAACCCTCGTTGCTTACACGCAGAAGTGATACGTGCTGTTCGTTTTCTTGTTGGTTGCGGTTACCACACGACCGAAGTTGCCGATGGTGGTAAACTTCTGGTTATCTTCGTACGACAGCACGAAGTCGGTTTTCGGCGCAGTAATGCGCGAGCGGCTCCAGAGGTCCTTGTTGTTCAGCAAGCCATCCGAGATGATCGCGCCCAGTTGGCTTTCGGACCAGCGACCTTTCACCACACGGGTGACTGCTTCCTGCAACGCTTTCGGCAGCGCATAGCCGACGTAGCGGGTTTGCTTCTTGTCACCGTCCCATTCAGCACGGAGAGCATGAACGTTCGTCCACGGGGTGTAGATGAACGTGTCCACACCTTTAGGCAACGTTTCCAGGACTGCGAAGAACTCCACAAGCGTGGAAGCCTTGCTCTGGAGCGACTCGAACGGATGACCGGCATAGTGCATGCGTTCGAAGGTGTTCAGACCTTCGTAGCCGGCGGTGATGGCGTCGTAGAACTCGACGTTGGGGTAGACCTCGATAAGCGACTGCATCGCTACAGGGTCGTTCACAGCGACTTTGAGCTTGTCTGCCAGACGCTCGCCGGCAGTGGTGTCGATCAGGAGCTTGCAGAGGTCCTTGAGTTCCTCGATGTCGTACTTCGGTTTCTTCGACAGCTGGATACCGGCCATGAGGATTTGTTCCTGATGGTTCAGTTCACGGGGCTTGTACGACTTGACAGCATTGACGCGACGAGCTTCTTGTTTGGTGACGAAAAGTTGTTTGGCTTGCATGAAGTCTTTCCTTTTAAGAAACAAAATGTAACGGGGGAGTTATGGGTTCCCCATTTGATAAATCTAGTTGCGTTATATTGCTGCGTGGATAATGTAGACGTGAAACCGCCTACAACTTAATTAACCGATTGCTTCGTTTCTACGGTTCCCTACTTCGTACCTCAACGTCTCCACACGACTGTAGAGTTCCATGATCACCAATTCGTGATCTTCGGCTTTGAAGATAAAGACGTCGCGGTTACCGTCCTTGTCTGGGTGAATGCTGTGGATCTCTTCAATGCCGTCTTTGGCAGTTTCGAAAATGGCACTCGCCAAACCCATCAAAGCCATGTCAGAGTATTCTTCGAGTTTGGCGATGACTTCTTCACGCCTGCTAACTTCTTTACCGCTCATATGACCTCCTAATGCTTGCTGCGGCCTTTTTTGGCCTTTTGTGGATAAGCGCGGTGAGGCTGAACAGAAAGTTTGCCCATCGTTTCGGTAAAGGTTCCCTTGATGTCTTTCAGCAGGTTAGCCATTACCAAACTGGCACCCTGGTGGGTCCCAACCAAAAGAATCTTTGGTTTGTCTTTCTTAGCCAGTTCGATAATTTCAGCGAGGCCCTCTTCTTTAGACTCCAGGGATTCAACAGTCTCTTCCAGTTTCTCGCTCACAGGTACAGCCCCTTCTCTTGCTGAGCCTTCGCAGGGTCAGCAAGAGGCACAGGTTGACGAGGACGGATCTGTTTGCGGATACCCGGCGGCTTACGAGCCAGGCACCACATCGGATCGGTTGGCATCGGGATATCGTTATCTTGCTTAATTGCTGACATGACCTTCTCCTTTGAATTCAGCGGCTACCTTAACAGCCGCGTTATTGACTTTGAGCCAGGTTTCTTCGGCAGTCTCATGAAGAATCTGCCAACGCACGATCCAGACCGGATACCAGGGTTGGTTAGGAGTACCGCGCAATGTGATGTCTTTCTTATATTGCAGTACCAGACTAACTGCCTGTTTTTCGCTCTCGACGGTTTCCTTAAGCAGCTCGTAGAAACGATAGACCGCTTTAGGATCCCGTACCCCAAACATCATGGAGCCAACAGCGCGTGGCTTCTGAGGAGTGGGGTGGCCCTGGCAGGAGAAGATCGTGACCAGATCGTTGAGCTTGTTGAGCAGCAAAATGGAGAGGGTAATCTCCACATCGATCATTTTGGGATCGTTGATGCGTTCAACAAGATCACTCCAACGCTTCTTCAGACGCTTGAACGTATCTTCGGACATCAAGTGCATGAACGGTTACCTCTTTCTTTGTAGTACATGTCGATGATCTCGCCAGAACGCTTTTGATAAGCTTCCTGGGCGAGACTGAACGCGTAACCACCGTCGAATGGTGTAACGTTACCTAGTAACTTCTCCCGGTAGTCGTTGAGGATCATTTCGCCATGCTCGAATGCGCTGACCGGCATGGTGCGACACAAATTGTTTTTATCCGACGTAGGCTGCCAGTCAAAGCCACCGTTATTGACGATCCACTCGCCAATGCCTTCGTAACTGAGGTCAAGATGGCAGAGTTGACCCTCTTTAACGAACAGCACCCCCATGTTGGTGTCGAAGATGCCCGTCCACTTGGAGAGTTCCAGCTGGTAGGCTTCCTTCTCCTGGAGGTGGAGAGGGTAACCGTGCCAGAGACCTTCAGCGACAATCTTGCCGGTGTTGTCGAAGGTGATTTCACCGATGCCAATATCCCAGCGGACCTGAGTGGACATACCAGGACGAATCTTGGTGTCGTTCAACTCCAGCCCTTCTGGAAAGTAAATATTGGTTACCCAACCCATTGTTGTACTCCTTAAAGAACGGTCTTGGTTACGCGGGTAATGCGGATTTCCATAGGGAAGAGAGGTTCCTCTTCACCACGGAAGTTACGCCACTGATCTTCAGTACCGACAGACCAGGTCAGACCGACGCGACTTTCCTGGCTAGGGAAGAGTTTCTCAACCACTCGGCGACCACAAGCGTGAATGGCCGAATCCACGGTTTGATTACCCACGGTCTTCGAATACCATTCCATCCAGGCCTTGCTGAGAATGCGGATCGAACGAGTGCCGAAGTTGCGCACCTCGAAAGCTTCCGGTTCAGGTGGGTTACCGGTGCGATAGCACTGCACCTGCGCCTTGAGATCGTCGAAGCGATCCTTATTGTCCTTGACGAAAGTTTCGATATCACGGGTAGAGAAATCGCCCATCCCCAGCGTGCCTTCAAACTGCTTGAGACGCGGGAGCATAAAGCTCAGTCGTTCAGCTGCTGCGCGGATATGCAGAATGTTGCGTTCGTCCAGCCCCAGTTTTTCTGCTTCGTGTACCACGAAGCTTTCGAGGACATTAGCGATACCCTCGGTTGGTGTGTCAGGGTGAATCAGTTCACGCCAGGTACTTGGGTCGCGGTCGTGAATCCACCCCATGTGGTTTTCATCGAGTGGCGGTTCTTCGCTGCGCGATGTACGCTCGAGTACCTCCAGGAGTTTGTCATTCTCGAACACCCGAAGGTCGTAGCGATCTTCGTAGGCTTTCAGACGAACAGCCATGTAGTTGAAGCGCTCGACCAGCGTTCTGATGTCGCTGATCAGTGCCGCAGGAACACGTTTGCCACCCAGGACCTTCAACCATTCTTCTTCCACCATCTTTGGAAGATCCTGGTCAAACAGGGCTTCCATCATTTCGTGGTGTTTGAAGCGCGCCAAACGAGTCTCTTCTTCGTCCAGCTGGGCGGCGGTAGTTACAGTACAAAGCGTCATAATTGTTACCCCTTCAAATCCATCGTGAGTTTACGGTAGAAGCCACTGAACCCAAACACAGGGAACAGCAACATCTTGCCGTCGATACGAACTTTACCGTTTTCCTTCATCCAGGACTGAGCCACAGACTCCATGATTTCCAGTTCCTGGTTGAAGTCCCATTTATCACCACGACGCAACCACTTCTTACTGGCTACGATCGTAACGGGATACAGCACACGCTCAACAAACAAGATACCGTGGTGTCCCTCTTCAATGAATTGAGGAATCAGCACACAGTAGTCGTCGTGTTGTTTAAAGCATTCTCGCAGGTAATAGTCCGGATCCTTGGAACGCTGAATGGAGTTCAGAATGCCCCGGATCAGATGTTCCTTTTGACCCGGTTGTTTCGACAACTGAACGGCCATTGATTTCAGCTTGCTGAGTTTCTTTGGCCAGTTGTCTTTGAAGTACTGAAGAATAACTGCTTCGTCAGCAAAGGGGTCTTCGTAAGCCCCTTCTGGTATCTGTTGCATAGAACCTACCCGTAATACGAAATGTCTTCACGAACGCCTTTATCAAGGCAGTACACAACAATGTCCAGGAACTGCGACAACTGATCACGACCGAACACGTTGAAGTCACTGAAGAACGTATTGAACGTCCACGAGATATCGGGCTCGCCAGCGTGTCTGCCTCTCAGGCTGCCGGGCTCTTTGTGGAACTTGACAGGACCCAGCGGGCGCATGTTGCGAACGGTAGTGACTACTTCGAGCAAGAGCATGGAGTGCTCGTTGTTGAAAACTTCCGTGACCAGCAGCTTGTAGCGGTTATCCTCTTCAAAGCCGATGATGATATCGAGACCGCTCAGACGTACCCCGTGACGCTCTTTGAATTCACGGAAGTACTTCGTCAGCTTTTCCATGTGTTCGCACAGCTTTGCTTCCCTGGTGTAAAGGCGATACTCAATAGGCTCAGCATCCCGGGTGTACCACGAAGTGATTGTGTCGAAGAAGTCTCGATAGTTGTTGTCATCATGCCCAACCTCAGCCCGGGCGTTCGCAAGTTTCATGCGATACGTAAGCCCATTAGAGTTTGGAGCCAGCCGCTCAGCTGGGTCGACTAACACCCCTCCAGGATACCAGGAGTTCAGCCAGTTACTGGTTGGCTGATTATCATTTTCTACCAGCTCGATTTGGAACTTATCATTGAAGGAAGCATTGGGATCCCAGGTGAAGTGGATATCCTCCCCGTTGTTTGGCATATTGATCACCTTACCTTCCCAGGTAGGGTCGAAGACCTTTAAAGGACGGATCAGATGATCAGTTACCTTCTTCAGGAAATCTTCGTCAGCAGCAGGCTGAGTGTTGTAATGCCGACCTGTGATATGCTTGTCCCAAGGCAGCTTACCGAGACCGCCACCACGCACTGTCAGCAACGACAGATCCAACCCGCCACTTACTTCCGGATCAACAACCTTATCCAGGTCAATAACCGGCAACATAGGGAACTCTGCCATCAGTTCGAGCAACGGGTTACGCTCTACCCGCTTTAAAGCGCCATGTGGAGTTGCTTCCACCCGGGGGAGGTTGCGCCGACGTTCTTCTTCACGAGCACGAAGAATGAGTGCGCCTTTAGGACTAACCCCGAACGTTCTTTTCTTTTTCATGAAAACGCTTTCCTTTCTTTGTGAGTTCCATGACGTCCAAAGTAGGACCGCCGTGACCGAAACGAACTTCTTCGGCTACTTTCTTTACGATGGCTTTGACCTGTTCGTCAGTACCACCAGGACCAAATCGTTTTTCCATATCGATCTTCATTTAGAACCCTGCCCAGAAACTGTTGAGCAAGGTATCCAGCTGCTCACGATCGAATCCGTTATAACCAGTAAACTCACCTACAACCTCGCCACCCTTTTGCTTGATGGTTACCAGCTTGTAGGTGATGTTAGGGTTCTTTTCATGACCCTGGACGATAACGATCGATTCGCTCAGAGGGCCTGGCATCAACAGATAAGGTACAGCTACATAATCCCTATCTGCCCTGTAACGCCAGATTGGATAGGCGATACCAGGCAGCTCCATGATCTTCTTCCACCAGTAATTGTGCCACTGCTCCTGATCATGCAGCGTAAGACCACCCAGGTCGCGTTCTTTCTCTGCGATCAGGACTGCTTCATCTGGACTGATACCAGTGGTCTTGGCTGTCTGCAACACCCAGCGCAGGCTGATCTGGCGAGTATCCCCAATGAACATAGTTGGCGCAGGATCAAAGACTGGATAATCTGGATCCTGAATTTCGCCGCGCAGCTGAACAATAAGCTTCAGACCTTCACTTGACGTGGTATCAGAACCAAAGCACGGTGGGCAGTGGAACGGGTTGGCATCTGGGTTCTTAGCACGCCAGTGCTCGTAATGGCGCTCCCAACGTTTTTCCTTACGCCAATTTGGCCAGCCCCACAGGTGGTGGTTAAACCCGCCGCTCCCAGGGTACTCATTATCAGCACGGACCGCAGAACTGAACACACTTGGCTCATCTTCATCCGGAATGTAGAAAGGAGTTTCGTTATTCATCGTTCGAATCCTTGGTCAAATGGTCTGCGAGTTTACCCCAGAGTTCTTCTCGCAAAGGACGGTCGCTCAGGGGATTTGTCCAACGAACAAACCGATTGCTTTTGATGTCGTACTTCACATCGGACGGCTCAAAATTGTTCATCAGCATTTCGATGCTGGGGGTGGACAGGTTAACTTCCACCAGAGCCAATACGCCGTGTTTAGGATCATCAGGATCGGTAATCCCCAGAGTGGCAAAATCCTCCGCTGACGCAACCGGTACGGGCTTAACGACATACTCCTTGCCCGAATCAAGCGTGAGGGTGATACTACTTGCCATGCGGTCTAGTAATGCTTTGTTCATTGGACACCTCGATAGTTGTGTTTAATCCTTCTCAGAATCGCCCTGGCTGCATTTTGGACAGCGAACCACCCGGTAGGGTACGTTGTGCCCACGCGCTTCCATGAGAAGCTTGTACAGCTCCATGTGACCCATATCGGGGTTAGCTGCAATCACTTCCTTGATGCGGCGCACTTCCACCTCCTGCCAGGTCTCCGGGATCATTTCGGGAGTTACTTTTGAATAATCAATCGGTCCGTGTCGATCGAGTTTTGCTTTAAGCGAGTAGTTATGGACGTCTTCAAACGGTATCTTCAAAAGCTCGGCATCGATGTTTCGGCCTGGTTCGCCGTAAACATTACCAAACTTATCCCGATCGCCCGGAACAGGACCTAACGCAGTAGGTTTACTGCGATTGAAGTTCATGGCGTGGAGATTAAGACCGCGAAGCTCTTCGGATTTGTCATCAGACATAACGATTACCCCAAACTGTCCATATCTTTGTTATGATCTTCACGATTCTTTTCATCCAGAACAATGAAGGCCCGACCACATTTGCACTTGGTATCAGTCTTGACATTAAAGCCGTAGGCCGATACCAATACTGCGCGACCTTGAGCCAGCGGCTGAATAGTCTGACAACGACCACCATCAGCCATTTTCACACGACGCAACGTATCAACGACACTGAGACCAAAGACGCCATGGGTATAGTCATCAATGAGTTCTTCCATAGCCGCCATTGCTTGTTCTTTGTTAAGACCTTCAAAGATCTTCCCCAAGCGTTCGCCCACAATCTCCGCGGTTGCATAATTGAACTGCGGACCGTCACTCATTGTTCTTGCTCCCGCAGTTCAGGGTTCAGCAGATACTGGAGTTCGAGATTGTCGCGTGCTTCGTCCTCTTTCTTCCAGTGTGGCAACAACTCATTCCACAGCCGGTCGCTGAGTTTGTGGGTCGTCTCATAAGGAATACCGGAGAACCCGAAGTCAGCAAACAACGTAATGCGGCACGTTACCTTGCGACGACGTTCTTTGATCATCCAGTATTGCAGGGCCTTGTCGATGATGTCGCTTTCATCGTCTTGGGTCCACTTACCGGTCTTATCCGCATTCAGCCACTTCTCGTTGGTATCGAGACTGAAACCAAACACTTCAGGACCCATCATAATCATACCGTGGTTACCCTCGGCGATCAGACGAGCCATGATAGCCGGGTAAGCGGCGAGATCCCGGAAAGCATGACGCATGAACTTAACCGGGTCCGCAGAACGCGCCAGGGTGTCGCACAGGCTCTTCTGGATCCAGGTAGGCAACTGAGGACGAATGCGCTCATTCATCTTCTTCAGTTTCTTGGGATTGGTCGTAAAGTTACGCTGGAACCAATCCAGTACATGCAGCTCCTGATTAAAAGGAGACAGCGTTTCATCAAATACGTAATCCATTCTGTCCTCCATCTCAGAGACAAATTTCGCGGCACATCCCGCTAAAGCCAAAGTTGTCAAATAGGACAATCTTGCCATGGAAGTGTTTCAACCCCTGATCAGCCATCCACTGTTTCATGACCTCGTCCTGGATATCAGCTTCCTGGTCGGGGTTCCAAAGATCGTTTTCGCGCAGCCAGTTCTTGTTGGCTTTGATCTCGACGCCGAAGATGGTGTTCTTCTTGTCTACGATCATACCGTGCGCGCCGTCGGCAATAAGAGCAGGAACAATCTGTTTCCACTCGTCCATCATCTTGAAGAAGTCCCGGAGCATGTTGACAGGATCAACAGCATCGAGGATGTTCTGCAACAAACCTTTCTGGATGAAAGGCGGTTGATCATTCCAAATCCGAGTAGCCATTTTGCACAGCTTCTTAGGATTGGTAGTGAAGTTATTTTTGAAATACTCCAGTACCTGGTTTTCTTGCTCGATTGGAGACAAAGCTGCTTCGATTTCAATTGGATCCATGATCATTGTTCCTTGTATGAATAAAAAGAAAAGGGTTGCAGGAATTACCCTACAACCCGGTTACCGCTTAGTAGAAGCTGTCAGGCAACTTCTGTTGTGGCATATGCGTGGCGCGAGCGATACCTGCTACGCCTGCCTTTGGATGTTCAGGATCGATTTCCGAAGGGAGCAAGATCCAGTTGCTAAACGAGCCATAAGCCTGAGTCAGGTACTTCCGATCGATTTCCAGAGGCCCGCCAACAAACAGAATCACCTTGTCATGGCTTAACAACTCAAGCACTTTAGGCTCTTCGTGGTTATTCAACGCAAAGGTGATCTCTTCCATCATGATGTCGATGGCACGCCCAGTACCAGGACGTTTTTCATCCAGGGTTTTGGCGATCTGTGCGATCAGTTCGCGAGTTCTATCACGCGGACTTATACTCGACTTGTCGACGCTGTAGACGATGTTGAACGGCGCTTCCGGATACCAAGTCCAGGCACCGGTGCGGGGGTGGCGGGCATAACGACCATTTGTTACCGTTGGTGGGAAGTACGGATCAGGACTGAAGATACCTCCTTGTGGGGTGCGGTACAGTGGTTGGTTGAACATATCAGGACCATAGCTGTGAACGCGACTGTGCATGTGGTTGAACCCAGGCATGCCAGGAATACCACGATGCATGCGATCAGCACCCAAACGTAGCTGTACCAGCTTGAGCAGATCCATACCTTGCGGCAGTTGCTGCCGTGGTGCATTTTCAGGGAACACCAGCACTTGTGTCAGTGCATAGTGGTTCAGCAGTTCGATCAGCATGTCGTTGTTGACGTGAGGCCACTGATCTTGAGGGTGCAGGCTCTGCTGGTTAAACTGAGCGCCGTCGTAGTAACCGAATTGGCCACCAGCATACGCGCCGAAAGAGCTAGCCGGCTGAGCAGCTTGTTTGTTAACAACAATGGCGATGAGGTAGAACCCTTTGCCTGCCAAGCAGTATTGATATGCACCGAGGGTATCCTGGTCCAGATCCCCCAATACCAGGTAAAACGCCATCGGCGGTCGAGGGTGACCGAAGATGGCTGCAACGTCGCGGTTGTTAGTCCCCGCGCTGTATTCAACCTTGAACTCGTCGAAGACATCCTTTTCGCGGTCAGTAAAGTTCTCGTAGGCCGGATTGTTTTTGACGTATGCGTCAATCTTTGGAATGTCGAAACCCCCATAGGCGTTCATGAACGAGACCAAAGAAATATTGACATACTCTTTGATGGTGGCGATAGGGCTCACACCAACACGGAAATCTACGCGTTGAATGGAGTAGGAGTACAACTTATTCCACTTGTACTCATTCCATTTGACCATAGTCCAGTTTTCGCCAGTAACCGGCTCTTTCCAGACCAGGTCTACGGTCGCACGGTTATGTGGATCAAGCGCCTCAACCATGAGCTTGATTTCCGGATTAGAGGTAATGTCGTTAATAAAAGACCGAACGACACGCCCATGTTCGCCACCGAACTGTTTCAGAAAGTTCTCGTGGAGCCTTTCCAGGTTGAACACAATTCGGTCGGAACTGTCGACTTCGATAAAGCGGTTCAGATTGAAAGTCAACATTGTTTGTTTATCCTGTTCAACTTGTTTGGGGTTGTAGACGACGTGGAACAGCTGGTCGAATTTAGGCTCGGCCTTCAGATAGCGAATGCAGGCCGCACGAACACCAGTGTTGTCGAAACTGACACTGTTGAAGTCTTTACCCCGACCGATGATCAAAAAGCACTGCTCTTGCTTGTGAACGTCGGCATGAACGATTGCGTTGTCGATCAGGGTGAAAGTGGATTGAAAGTCAAACCGACCCTCGCCCATCAGCTCTTCCAGACCATTCGTAACGGAAGTTTGATGTTCTTTCCAGAATTGGCGTTGTTCAGCAATCCACTTTTTGGGATCGGTGAAGTAAGGTTTCAGGTCGATTACTTTAAGATTAGCCACGAGGGGTGTACTCCTTTACTTGTTCAGCGACAGTTAGACCCAGACGAGTGATCTGAGCGAAGTTGAGGTCAGGTTTATGGGTGTTCTTGAAGTAGACCACCCAGGCCATAGACACATGACCGTATTTGGTGAGAACTTTGGGGATACCGCGAGGGCCGATTTCCGCCAGACGTTCTGCGGAACACTGTTGGAGTTGGGTCAGCATGTTGTTGCCGACGTTCTCGACTTGTTCCTTGGTGAGCAGGCCGCGATGGTAGTTGGTGGTGTATAGCACCCAGTACGGGTTGAGTCGTTCTTCATCACCTTCTACAAACAGCGACGGCTCATCAGGTTCATCGAACTGCGCTTGGCTACGACGATTACCAGCGCCATCGTCAACAACCGACCGCTGTTTGTTGCTGGCCATGTTCAGGATTTCTTCAACCGACATATTGCTACAGCCGAATACCTGCTCATACGCATCCAAGCGCTTACGCAACGCAATGATCTCGTCGACCCCGCCCTGGATAGGTAAACGGAACGCAATCATGTAGAGTGGGTTAGTCCACGCACTTTTGTAGCCCTGGCGCTCATCGATTGGTTGATCGTGGTCTTTATTCCAACCGAGGATAAGGTCGACACCCCAGCCCTCTCTCAGGCGTTGCGTAATGAAGAAGGCCGACGACTCACCGTTACCATGACGACTTGGCGTGCTGAGGTCCCAAGTCAGTTTAGACACCAATTCGCCCACGTAGTCACCGTGAAAGCCGTGATTATAAGCCAGCTCACGAATAGCCTCGGTATCGAAACGCGCCGCCTGCAAGTCACAGTGGTCACGCAGATTGATTTTCAGCATGTTGTTACTCCTTGATTTCATGGAAATGTTGCACGATCTTGGCGGCATTGTACATGTGGACGCTAGTCGTGATCGTCTTGCCCAAGGTATCGATGGTAATCTCGCGATACACGTCGTTATAATCCCAGAACAGAAAGTCCTCAGGCTTTACTTCACGAGGTTCGCCGTCGAAGCGGATACAGAAAGGATAGCAATCACCAGGGCGAATCATTAGCACCTGGATAATACCGTGATCCAGACGGCCAAGGCAAATAAGCCGGTATTCGCTGAAGTCAGGTTTGTATTGGACAATAACCCGTTTGATTTCGATACCGGTTACTGTGTGATATGGTCCATCGTGGTGCCAATCAGAACGTGGCATATCAGTGATAAGACGGCATACCTTGTCGGTAAACTTACCGCTGCCTGAATCAGCACGGTCTCGTCCAAACACCTCACGCAAGCGGCTGGCGAGGATGTGGCTGAAAGGGACACCCTCAACCGTATCAAAACAGATGCACTTGTTGTCTTGCTGATCATGTTGGGGAACCAACGGAGCGTTGTGGGGACTGTGCTCCATGCGGGCGCTCACCGTTTTCAACAGTGCCATTGCATTGGAGGACAAGTTCGTCCAATGCATCAGCTGCTTCAACTGTTGCGACAATTCGTAGTCGGAGTGCATCTCTGGCGGTTTGCTACCGTTAAAGTTTTGCATATGTTTCTCCTAGATGGTTAGGTTACGTCGTTGTAATTCAGCAGTGACCATATGTAGATCACTTTGGTGGATCGTGACTGGCTGGCTGCCACGAGAAGTAAACTCGAAGTTACTACCGTTTGGAAGCATGCGAGCCATCATGACTATTTCACAGTCATCCATGTGGTCTTGCAGGTATGACATCAGGAACAGATCACGTTTAATACGATCCTGTTCTTTCTTACTAATAAACGGCAATACCTGGCCCATGGTGCACCCTGATAATGTAGGTTTCAAAAATTAAAAGAAAGTGTGAACGGTACTACTTCCTTGGCATGCCAAGGAAGTAGTAACCGCTATCCCCAGATCCAATTAAGGATCGCCTTCAGTAGATTGCCTTTGGATTGCGGCGCAACCCCCTTGATGTAACGTTGATAGTCTGCACTGCCATTGCTGGAGTACATGCTAGCGGGAAGGGGATTGGCATGACGACGTTTTCCGACCACGGGTAAATCCTTTTATTGCGGGTAAGGGATAAGATGAGCACAGCAGTAAAACAATGTTAGGCTGCGTTCATGTAACGGTTGTTCACTTTAGGCTTTGGGAGGAAGGTAAAGTCCTCGGCAGCCAGTTCGCGAATGTCAGTTGGCTTCACCAGAGCGAAGTCGCTGATGATCTCACCACGGAAGTTGGTCTTGTGAACCAGGTCTTCAGCAGTTACGATCCAACCACCTTCGTTACCAGCAGTGAAGTAGCTGTCATAGTGGAACACGGTGTTGCCGGGTTGTACATACGCCACCAGCTCAACCATACGGTTGGCGTTGACGCTTTCTTCGTTTGCCACAATTACTTTGTCGTGGACTTTAAACTTGTTGTTCATTTTGTTCCCTCAAAATAGGTTAGATTAGGTTGTAGTACAAAAAGGTTTGTGCTAATAAGAAATAAGGGGATCCGGAGATCCCCCTTACAGCAGTGCTACTTACTGACCGAACAAGCCGGCCGGTACGTGGTGCACAGGTACAGCTTCGGCAGGCACGACTTCCGCAGTGCCCATGTTGATCAGGTTGTTGCCCGGCATCAGGTTGCGACCCAGTGCCGAACCAGCAGCACCCAGGCCCAGACCGATAACGCCGCCGACGACGTAACGACCGAATTGGCTTTCGACGAAGTTGTCGACTTGTTCACCGGCGAAGAAGCCAGCGACGCCGCCAACCAGAGTACCGATTGCCGAACCAGTCGTCAGGCCGCCACGAGCCATCATTTCCATACCGCCGCCGATCACGGCGCTACCGGCTGCGATCCAGCTGGTGCGGATGCCTTCGTCACGTTCACCCATCAGGCTGAAACGGGACTTGTCGGCGTAGTGAGCATCGTCTTGCGGCTTGTTCACTTCACACCAGCGCATGAAGCTGTGGACGGTTTCGCTGCCCACTTCTTCACCCAGGCCTTCGCTGAAGATCACGAAGTTTTCGTCGAACGATTTGGCCTTGTCAGCAGCCAGGGAGAAAGCTTCCCACTTGGCGGTCAGTTCAGGCGAGGTGGCGGCGTAAGCGATCCAGGCAGCAGCGCGCTGTTCTGGAGTGCTGCGGCCGACGACGAGCATGGCGGTTTCGAACTTCTGAACGTTTTTGGTCAGGTCAGAGTTGTTTGCAGTGTTGGCGTTTTTCATGGTGTCGGTGTCCTGTACGTTTGCGTTGGAGGTGGCTTGATCGTTGTGATCAGGAGAAGTGGTGGTCGATCCAGTGACCGGCTCTTGGTGCAGGTGATCGGTGCCTTGGTTCAGCTCGACGAAGCTGGCTTCAGGCGTCAGACCACCGACTTTGACATTTGCAGAACCCGTCAACTCGTTAACCTTGACGGGTTCTTGACCGTGGGTGAAATCACCGGCCTTCTTGATTTGGTTGAAGGACCAGTTAACACCCAGCTGATTGTTCACCAGCTGCAACACAGGTTGACGGTCACGAGTCGTAACCTGTTCCTGATCGAGCATCACCGTTTTCATGTAGGCCAACTGAATTGGCTCCGGTGCACCCTCAGCACGAAGGTTGGAGACTACCGCTACCAGCATGGATGCAGTGTTCTCAACTTGTTGGTTCTTGGTGTTCATAGCGGTACTCCTATCAAGTGAGGTTAGATTACTCATCATTGCGAATAATCTTTATTGATTTAATCACACAAGTAATATAGACACAAAACAATCTGTATCTTAAATTTACTTGTTAGTGTTTAGTGGCGTTCTGAATGCCCCGAGTGATATACTCGGAACTATTCCCAGCGTCGGAAGGTTCATGATGTACTGCGATCAGGCCGCAGGACACTACAACACAAATCAGACCTACAAGCACGAAGGCAGCTTTCATTATTAATCTCCCAAGAGAAGTATGTTGTTTATACACACGAATTATGTAGTCCTGAAATAAACTGTAAATTAAAATGCAAAAAATAAAGGTAACCTACTCCTACTCCCCGATAAAGGGAGTAGGAGTAGTACCGGTTACTTCTTCTTTGGTTTCTTGATGCCGAACTGCTCGTTGTGGAAGATCAGCGTGCGACCGCCCCACTCAGCAAACGCGTGATTGATGGCGAGGATATCGTGCTTGTCGAAGTCGTATTTCAACGACATGTGGAACAGGGGTGTTCCATACGAATGCACGTAACCTTCATCTTTCAAGCGGCGAAACTCTTCCAGCATGTCAGTACTGGTAAGATGAAACACCACACCATCGCCCAGGGTTTCCAAGGAGATGATGTTCGCCTTGAATTCCTTAGATGGTGACAGCAGGTCACACAACGGCTTATCGATATCGCGCTCATCGTAAATCATCGTTGCATGCAGTTCGTGTTTGGCTTCTGGCGGGATACCTGCCAGTACCAACGTCGAAATGATCTCTGCCTGCATTTCAGGTTTAAGCTGAACACTGACGTAGCTGTAATCCAGTTCCATTACGGTTAGTCCTTGATACGTTTGACTTCCACGCGCACCATGGTCTTACCGGAACCTACGCGCGCCCTCAAACGATGGCAGGCGTCTTTGACCAAGGCGGTGATGACCTGATCAGCATGGTGCATCACCATTTGGTAACCATCGTCCATTTCAAACAAAAAATCGCTTCCCATGCTACTTCACCATAACGAGAATTGAAGAAATGGAGCTATTTCGGCGCAACCTTTTTTCCAGCCGTCTGGCGGCAGGAGTTTGATAAGGTTTACATGCGCCACCCGAGAACTGGACTTTAAGCTTATGTCCGTGTCCCCATACAAAAAGGCGAAGCTTGTCAGAAACTGGGTAGGGGGTGAAATCCATCACCCCAAAAGAAATCGATTCATTACCCATCGGTTATTCCTTTAATTCATCAAGGGGCGGACGTAGAATTCTTCCACCTCTTTGCCTTCAGCAAAAGGGACGTTATCGTTTTCGGCAATAGATGCCCGCACGATAAAGCCGTTACGTACTTCAATGCGCAGCTTGGGAAACTCAGGCTTGCCGGTATCACGACACACGTACAGCAGTGGCCCGCCCATTACACCAAGGACATTTTCCAGCATGCGGGTATCAACCGCGTCTGCAACATCCTTGCCGATTTCTTTATAACGCCAGATGCCGGCATAACGAAAGAATTTAACTGCCTTGTTTTTCATTTGAACAACCCAAAGACCTGGCCGATGTTGTAGAGCGTAAAACTAACCGCTCCTTTTACTTTGTCTCGGAACGAGTAATCCAGTAGTTCGTGAGAACGAGGGAAACGCTTGTCGTTATAAGGGATCAAAAAGCCGGACGCATCTTTGTGCCCACCACCGCCAAAGTACTCGGCAATAGCGGAAACGTCGAAACCAGAATCTTTCTGGCACCGGATGGAATACTTACGTCCTTCTGGAAGATCCATGTACACGAGGGCAAATGGATAATCCTTGGAAAGAATGTTACCGAGATCAGACGCAAAGAAAATGTTGGCGTTGACCACAGGTACTTCAAAGCCCAGACACTTCATCATCCGGGCGTTCATAGCAACGCGATCGGTATCCTGCTCGTGCTTACGCAGCAAGGTACGGCCTTCTTCGATGAGGTCCAGAGGATCGGTGTTGATGAGCGCGTCGAATTGTTCCACATTAAACGGGTACGAGAACGCTGCGGTTACCCAGTAGTTTGTATTCGGGTATTTGAACTGCCACAGGTCACGGTCTTCGACATACAACAGACCCTCTGGTGGCGGAGCATGGTTGAAGTACTTCCACGCCAGCATTGCCCCCGAATGGCTCTCATCAACAACAAAGAGTCCTTCAAGGTTTTTCTTAGCCGACGTGTGGTGATCCAACACTACCACCGCATGCGCACGCTCCAACATCTCAACCATGATTTCGCGTGGGTAACTGAAGTCCACAACGTAAACCATTTTGCCATCTACATCTGGCAGCTTGTCGCGGTAAGCCGCCGATACCAACTCGATCTCGATTCCGAGGTTTTTGAAATGACGCCACACCGCCCATGCAGCGCCAATCCCATCCAGGCAGTCTTGATGATAAATGCACAAGACCGGCCGTAGCTCCATACTTGAATCCATCGCCCCATATCCCCAATGAAAGTGTTAAGCAGATTTATCGTGCGTATTTGCTGAAAAGCTTTTGAGCGGTGCCGTTAGAAATGGCTTCGCTAATCCCCGCGTTTAAACGGAGGTCGTAAAGCTCTTCCTGGGTTGGCGGAGTAGGCTGCGGTACACGTTTGGTTACGATAATGCGCTGGATGCAGCGGGAGAAGCGATGCTCAGCGACTTGCGTCATGCTGTCGTGATTACCACGACCAATCATCGTGCCGCTACGGAAGTGAGTAACAATCCCGTTGAGGAACACAACGTATTTAAATGCACACGTGGCTTCAGTCATTTTTGTTAATCCTCGTCGAAGTTTTGTTGAGCGCACCATTCTTGGTAGCTGTCTTCGGCTGCCTTGTTGCAGCGGTCAGTTTGCTCGTTGCTTTTGTGTTCGGGGGATTGCTCGCAGACAGAACACACTACCAGCTCTTCGTTTTCCAGGCCCGGGACTTCATAAGGAAAGAACTCCTCCCCCTCGTCAACTTCCAGAGCCTTCTTGCAGATGTAGCATTCCCGAGTGTCGTGGCTCATCTGATCACCCCATGGTAACGTAACGACGCACTTGGATGTGCTTGACGTTATTCCGTTTCATGCGGTTATGCAGGCGCATGATGGCATCACGCTGAAGGTCATTTGGAATAAAGCCGGCCATAAAGGCGGGCTTAGGACCCTCGGTTCGGAATACCTGAACCTGAAAAATCGGAATAACCGTTCCAGGATCGGGCTTATAAAGAGTTATCAAGCTTACTGGTTTCATCCTGCGAATCCTTCGTCTACCTCTGTTGGATTGTTCGCTGCCGCTACAGCCAGCTTATCCGCCAGTTCGTTATCAGGCACGCCCGTGTGACCACGCACCCAGAAGAACTTTACCTTGTTAGCGTTCAGCAGAGGCTGGATGCGTTCCCAGAGGTCTTTGTTCTTAATAGGTTGCTGAGTCTTCCAGGCAATCCAGTTACTGCGAGCCCAGCCATTCAACCACTTGGTAGCGGAGTTAATGACGTACATGGAATCGGTGGTTACTTCAAACACCACCCCGGGTTTAGCAAACTCCTCCAGCGTGACGATCACCGCCAAGAGCTCCATACGGTTATTAGTCGTACGGTGGTAACCTTTCGAGAGTGTGACAACCTCGTCTCCGCATCTCGCTACAATCCCATAACCTCCAGGACCTGGGTTACCCAGCGCACTGCCATCCGTGTGCACCTTGTAGGTAATAGGGGGTTGTTTTTTGCTCATGGTAATCTCTTAAACCCGTCCTACTGTTAATAGGACGGGCTACTAGCTAAGGGTTAGAAAGGACGACCGAAATCGTCTTCGTAGTTCTCGCGATAGACCTCGCCGGTAACCACCCGTGCGGTACGTACGGTGCTGTCGAGCATCTTGATCACGCGCAGACGCGAACGGAGCGACTGCACTACATAATGGATCAAGTTGCCAACAACCGGATCTTTCATGTCGGGATCGAGTGGGTTATGATAACCGCCGGTGCGCAGAACTTCACGCACGCCAGCATCGATCTCGTCCATCGAAGCATCGATGTCCAATTCAACTGGCTTGTGATACCCAGCGCCGATAACGATCTTCTTCACACTTTCACGACGCATGAACATGTGGTCATGCGGCAGATCGATTTTCATCGAGCTGAACTTGTTTGGAAGGTACACCGGTCGATCACCCAGGGACTCGTCAGTCATTTGGGTATTGACGATCATCACAGCACCGGTAGAAGGGATGTAGGTCCGTTCCAGACGCGCATACTTCAGGGTCGCGTTGTTACCCTTGATGGTCGAGTCTTTGATGGTCGACGATTCTGCCCGGAATTCTTCGGTCACTTTGATGGTGCTGTTGTCGATCGCGCAGTGACGAATCATGATCGCGCCGCCAAAGGTCGAGTTGAAAGCCGTGCTGTTGGTTACATGCGCCCACTGCAACTTTTTGCGGGCGCCATCACCATCGTTAGTCAACCACGGTGCCTTCAGATCAGCCGCACGGGTACGGTTGCTGATGGTCGACGCAGCGAACGTGCAGTGCGAGGTCGATTGACCTTCGAGGCACACGTCGCCGAAGAACGAGTCATGACGGCTGTCGGAGTTGATCAGCACAACCTGGTTGGCTGCCGACGATCCGCGGTCGTACGGTGAACGAAGGTTGCGACGCGCAGGACCGCCCTGGATTTCAACCGACGATTTGTCATCGAGCAGAAATTGGATGACGACCCCATCAACGTCGACGGTATAGTGCGAGAAGGTGCGGCCTTCACGATTAGTTGCCGGCTCTGGCGGGCGATTCTGCCAGAAGGTGTGACCGCTTTCGGTGGAGATGCGGTACGTGTCGGGGATGTTGGTCTGGAGTGGCTCGACCAGCACACCCTTCACCATGACCCAAGGCGTTTTCAGAGCAGCCATCTCATCCCGGGTGTGGTAGTTGAACGACAGACCGCCGGAAGGTTGGAAACCATCCCCTGCCTTGGGGATCTTCAGATCGGATTTGATCTTGTCGACCGCTTCTTCGACGGTCATGGTCTTTTTGGCCTTGGTACCGTTCGTGCCGGACTGGGAGGCGTTGACGACCTTCACAGATTTAGGCTGATCACCAGGAACCGCTTTACCTTTGTCGGCAACCTTTTCAAGCGCTTTAGCCGCTTTGTCCACTTGCTTGGGATTGACGTGCGGGATCGGGAGTTTGGACAGTGCTTCTTGCTGTTCGGCTGCATTTGCTTTCTTTTCAGTTGCGGTGGTCATGAGTTTGCGTCCCTTAGTTATGGTTCTTGATCTGAGCGATCAAATCTTCAATACTGGAAACCCTGGCGATAGTTACCATAGGTATATCCAGCTCGGTTGCTTTTAACAGTTTCTTTTCACCTGGTTTCTCCCCCACTAGGAGTAACTGGCAGTCCTTGGTGAGTTTATCCACCAATTCGATACCCACCAATTCCAGGAGATCAAACAAGCCCTCACGAGGAAGACCTACGTCACCGGTAATACAGACTTTTCGTTCAGTCACTTCCTCCTTGTAAAACGGATGCACACGCTTGAACAGGGTGTTGGCATTGTTCAAGATAGCGTCGGTTTCCATTGCCTTGGCAATCGGATCAGCAAGTTTGCTACCAAACCCTTTGATCTTTTTCAGGTTGTCCTTATTACCGAGCCAATGGAGTATCTCTTCAGGGATCAACCTAATGCCGGCCAGGTTCATGGCTTTGGCGATCTTCTTTGCACGAATGACTTCAATACCAGGCAACCCCATTGCAAAGATGGCCTTGTGCAGCGGTACGGAGTCAACCTTGCGAATGTTGTCCCAGATGGATGCGTGAATGTACGTCGGTTCCAAGAACAGGATATCCGCTGGATACTCGATGTCTTCCCGTTCAATCAACTCAGCCAACAACACAGGCCCGAGGCCGTCGATGTCAAGGCAACCGCGACTGACAAACGACAGGCAGCGATTGAGTAACTGGCTTGGACATTCTGCCACGTTGTCGCAATAGAGGAAGGCACTGGCGTCACTGACCTTGAGTCTCAGCGTAGAGCCACAGCTTGGGCACGTATCAGGTGCCTTAACACGCTCACCTACGCCAGGATCAACGACACGGTGTACCCGGGGGATAACATCGTTGTTACGACGAATCGCCAGGATCGAGTCCTCACGCAATCCTAGCCCCATGAACTGGTGGTAGTTGTCGATACTGGCGCGACTACAGGTTACACCACCCACCTTAACCGGGTGATAAAGAATGGTAGGGTTAACCCGTCCTGTCTTACCGGTCTTCCAGATCGTGGTGTCGTAAGCCGCTTCGACTTCTTCATCCGGGTACTTGTAAGCCACGCCCCAGTTAGGGAACTTGTTGGTCTCCCCCATGCGGTCTTGTTCGGCAAAGCTGTTTACCTTGGCCACAACACCGTCAGTTGGTAAGAAGAGATCTCGGCTACCCGATTTCAATTCGTCAATAGACAACACCGGCGATACATCAAACCCACCTTCCCGCCACCGTGTTCGCAAGTCCATGTACTGTTCACAGTCGAACCGTTCACTGGAACCATAGGCAAAGAACTTCAACTTGCCAATGGTCTCAGGATTCTGGTTACCCCGACTGGTACGCACCCAACCACTCGCCGCATTACGCGGAGTGACCATCTGCTTCTCTACAGCTTCGTTGTAAGCGATAAAGTCAGCAAATGGCAATACCGCCTCACCCCGAATAGAAAACGTCTCAGGGAAGCTCATAGGCAGCGTCAGCGGTAGGTTGTTGAACAAGTTGATCGAGTGAGTCACGTCCTCACCAAATAACCCGTCCCGGCGTGTACACATGCGTACCAGCTTACGGTTTTCATACAACAGATCCAAAGCCAGACCGTCCAGCTTCAGTTCATAGATGACAACCGTATTGGCCGGCAGTTTACCCAGCCATTCTTCCAGGGCTTCAACGCTTAACTTCTTTTTGAGGCTAAGCATCGGTTCCTTGAACTCAACCAGTTCCAAGGCTGACATAGGGTTCGCTAGCACAATGGGGGCTTCATCGGCTACCAGGTGCCGGGCAATGTCCGGGTAGAGTTCCGACAGTTCTTCAAACCGCTGAACCTTCTTATCGAAGTCGGCGTTCGTAATCAGTTCCTTGTCGTTCAGGTGGAACTGTGTATTGAGGTGGGCGATCTCGTCGTGTAACGATTTCATCTCCTCGTAGATGTTTGGCGCCTTCATAATTCATTCCTCTTATCGAGCAGGGCTTGTGCCTGTTTAATGACGCGATCGTTGAGGCAGAAACCACAGCCCTCTCTTAGACAGTCGTTGCAGACCACCCGATTGTTTTTAACACTCAGGTCTTCTTGGTCCAGCAACAAGTCCAATTGGATCTTAACGATCTCTTCCTCGTCAGGATGATCGTCAATCCCCATTAAACGATCTAACCATTTCCAAGGACCGCTTAGCATTTCAAGAAAAAAGAAAATACAAAAACCGCCCAGCAATAGCGGAACGATTAACTTCATTTTAGTAATCCTTGAAAAATCAAAATGCGCTATAAGACTAGGCACTGGGGGAGCTACCCACCAATGCCTAATCATTCAGGATGCAACTTTGTTACGTGTAGCCATGATGTCGTTCAACACGCGGATGTCGGCGAAGTCTTTCTGCTTCAGTTCGACTGGACGTGCTGGATCGATGTAGCAGGTACGCTTCTGGAGCAGCAGCGCCAGTTCGTCAAACACATCAATGCCATTTTCCAATGTACGGCTCTGGAAATAGCGATTGCGGTGTTGGACGGTGATCTCGCTGTCCGGTATGCGCACCACGACATCGCGCAGCGGATGCACCAGGACGTCGAGATCCTCGGCCAGGTGTTCGAAGTGCGGCGAGTCGACCCACACGTTAACATCACGTGCATTGTTACGGATCTGCATCAGCACCATTGCCGCACTTCCGCCCACACAGATCGATTCAGTAGGAATACCGTATTGATCGGTGAGGATGGCCAGTTGGTTCAAGACGCGTTCTTGGCTGGCCTGCCAGACGTCTACTTCAAGTTTAAACATGATGCTTTCCTAAACAGCTTTAGCAGTGAATTTATTGCCCATGCGCGCGATGCCTTCCAGCAGAGCAATCTCGATATGGTCTTGTGGTAGTTTGTCAGGATTCCGTTTAGGGTTCTTGACCATCTCACGGCGCTGATTGATCAGCTCGCGAGGACTGTACGTCCAGACACCTTCGATGCAGACTTTCCCACGGTCTTCATCCAGCATATGGAGATCGATGTGTTCGGCGTAAACAACCCGAGGGCTGAAGCCTTCCTCTTCGATGATGCTTTTGGTCGTTGCCGCCCACTTGAATACCCCTGGCAACACATCAACGTCGAGATCGTTCGTTTCATCACGGACGCCCATCATAACAGCGGCGGCCCCAGCACTGAGTACTACGTTGTGGGCGTTCTCTCCAAGCTCACGAACCAACGCTTTGTACTGTGCAATCACGTCGTCCTTTTTCATGACCTGTACCCAATTGAAAGTTGATTAAGTCGGAACTTACGTTCCTTAGGTTGGCAAACAGTTGCGTGATATCCAAAGGGTTCACGTTTTTTCTTATAAAGCCAGAGAATGGCGAATTCAAAACAAAGTCTTCAAATGCATGACGAAGAAATTCTCGGCCATACGCACTACCTTCACACCAGCGTTTAGGGCGTGCCTTAAACGTCTGTTTACACACGGATGATAAACTCACCCGATCCAGAATCAGCAGCGTTCCATCGCTGTTTAACCGCTTCCCGATCAAGAAGTACAGTTTGTCGTTATCCTTAACCAGACCCAGTTCCACCAGAACCTTTTGCCCAGCCAACGCGAAGTGCGTCACGACTGGTTCAAAAGGTCCCGTGAACTGATCAGGGTCTGCGCTAAAGAACCTCAATACATTCATAAGGCTCTCAGTGCAGGGTAGCGGTGGCAGACCCAAGGTAACGGGCGATGTTCTCAACCGTCGCCATGTCTTGCGCCGTCGCATACTGGTTCAGCATGTGGTAAGACACCACGCTGGTACCCGTCTCATCGAACGTCAGAACGGCCTGGTTAATGCCGGCGAAGTTGATGATGGCGGTCTTGCCGCTGATGTCGTAGTTGTAGGTCACAAGGGCGAACCCCATTCCCGCTACGTTGGGGGAATAGGACCCGTCGAGGTTTTGCATAATTGGGATCTGTGCGCTTTGCATGATCGTTATCTCTTCCAGAAGTATGTAGGCTGTCATAGACAGAGGCTTGCAGTACGAATACACCCAAAAGAGATAACAACAATTGCTATCTCTACAGCGTAGTAATATAGGTTTAAATTACTATTGAGTGCTGGTTGACCTCGCCCGGGAGGGTAAGGCCTTCGTACCGCAAGGCAATGATGTTAGGATCTCGAAAGACCCCGAGTTGATTGAAATAATGGGACACCAAGAACAATTGGCGGGCGTCGTTACTCTGCGTATATTCCTCCACAAAGTTAAAGAACCTACCGCGTTTGATTTCATCCAAGAATGGACCCACTTCATCCATGATTAACGGGAGTGGAAACCCGAGGTACCCCAGTAACACAAAGCGAAATGCCCAATCCAAAATATCCGTTTCTCCGCCACTGCAATCCGACACGTCCGGCGTAGGGTCTTTCTCACCCTTGACCACAGGAAAGCGATACGTCAAATCACCGTTCTCTTTGCTGCACGGTTTGATATACAGTGGGGTGTTCCAGATCTTGTTAACCACGGCGTTCATGTTGCCGCAAATGGCGTTAATGAAGTCACTCATTAACTTACCGATCAAACCCTTGTTAGGGCAGAGACCGTCCATATGCACTTCGACAATGGTCAACCGGCGCTTTAAGCGATCAATGTCAGCCGAGATAGATTGCACCACGGCTGTGAGCGACTTGCTTTTGATGATCGAGGTCATGTAATGTTCTTTGTCCGTTGTCAATTCGCTGATGCGATGATCGACTGCCGAACGCAGATTTACCTTCCCTTCACACTCTAACCCTTGCAGGATTTCAAAGCGGAGTTTCTCTAATCGCTTCAAGTCTTCCCCATAGGTTTGAATGCCCCGTAGTGTGTTACTCATGGCATCGATTTTGGCTCGGTAGAAAAGGATCTTGTTGTTGACATCCACGAGCTCTTTTTCTGTGGTGCTGACGTAGATAGCCACGTCCAACACCTTATTACGGTCCAGCAACGCGATACGAGCGTCGAGGAGCTTTTCTTCTTCCTCAAGCGCCTCACGATAGCCTAGCAACTCCGCCTTGCGGCTAACAAGCTCCAAGGCGTTCTGCAAGCGATGCGTTGCATGACGGCCGACTTCAAACTGCTTGACCAGCTCAGGCAGGATCTTGACGTGACTGTTCTCACGGATAAAGGTAAACAACTGGTTCATGGTGATAAACCATTCAGCGTCATTGTCCAACTTATCCTGTAGTTCGTCCCGTTCCTTTTCCAACTTCTCGATTTTCTTTATCGAGTACTCAATGTTGGATTTCAGGTTGGCCAGCTTCTGAGGGGTCATCCCCAACTTGAACTCATGCGTACATTCCGGACACTCAACTGTTTCAGCCTGCTCATAATGGGCAAGTTGATGTTTCATGTTCGCTAGGTCGTTTGTAAAGCTCTTCAGCTCATTACCGACCACGTCCATACGTTTCTGGTAATCCTTGTACTGATTACCTGTAAGCTCCGGAGTGCTCGCTGGTGTCACGCGGTTGAGGAACTGCATCATTGCAGGGGCAACTTGTTCCAAGCCTGCCATGGGGCTCTCTGGATCGCTAAAGACCGGGTATTGCTTCAAGGCCTGCTCGATCACTTCCAGTTTGATCAACGTCTCAGCAATATCACCCTTAACGTGCTTGGTCTGTGCCTTAAAGGTGTCAGGGTCTTTGAGGAACTCTTCCAACCCGTCCAACATCCCCGCATGCTCGCTCAGCACACCTTGCAACACATTGGCCTGATCTCGGAAGCCTTCGAGAAGACGACGAGAGGTAGCGATGGCATCAATGTACTCCCGCTTACTCTGCCAGACACCGCTAAGCTTATTTGCAAGCAATTGATCAGTCAGTTGATCCAGTTCCAGCTTTTTAGCCTGGATGGCAGGGTCCAACTTAACCGACTCCAAACTCCCCCGCAGTAGAAGCGACTGTTTCAGCTCTTCTTCTACACCCTTTACCCGACGCTCCAGCTCTTCCACACCGCACTCGTTAATGTAGGAGAGCTTGCGGTTCTCTTCGGTGTAACGACCAATCTGGTTCTTGATCGCGGCCTTCAATTCATTACGCGCTGTTTTAAGACGACCGTACACACCCAACGCATAGTCAGTGTTGTTCGGGTAGATCTGCATCAGCACATCTTTACGACGAGACGCAGACATAGCCGACAACCGATCAGCAATACGAATACCGCTGATGACTTTCACCAGACCAGAGTCCAAGCCGAAGTGAGTTTCGCACAACTCTTTCTGTGCGCTGTACGTGCCGTTGTTGTTCAGTTCTTCCCCGTCGTCAATCTTGAAGCTGTGCCCGTTACCGATGCCGGTGTAAGAATCCATCGTGTAGATCTTACTCCCAACCTTCCACTTAACGAACTTACGACCGTTCTTGTAGTTACCGTTCTCCGGAGGAAGGGGATTCATTTCCTTGAGGATCGAACTCTTACCCACACCATTCAGGGAGATAAAGAGGTTGATCATATGTTCAGTGTCAAGTTCCACTTTATGAATATTGCTACTCAAGAGCGGAACGTAATTCTCTAGAATTAATTTAAGTAGCATAACAGAATTCTTTTTAAGAAAAATTGAAAGGGTCTACAGAATAGGACGTCAAGTATGAACATAATGCACTGCATTGGTATTGGTGTGGTCGCAGCGACCAAAGATACCAATACCGATCAGATCCTCGTTTACATTCCAAACCTGTTTCCCAACGCCGATGGCCGCGTCAGCGCTAACCCTAAACAGGTTGAACGCACGAGTGTTAACGCCCAGGGCGAGCAAGTCAAGAGTAACCTGCTACACAGTAACGTGCTGCCGGCTTACTGGAAGAACATGACCGACACCAACCGTACCACCTCTCCTGACGTACGGGAAGGTAGTAAGGTGGCGATCTACCAAGCACCCGGTCAGAACAAGTTGTACTGGACGCTGGACGGTGTTAACACCGAAACCTTTCGATTGGAGACTGTGTTCTACAATTGGAGTGCGTCACCTGAAGTAAGCGAGAATACCCCTGGCGATATCAACAACACCTACCAAATGAAGGTCTCCACCCACGAAGGGTTGATGGCTTTACGGACCTCTCAGGCTAACGGTGAGAAGGTGGCGTTCGACATCCAGATCAATGCGATGGATGGGACGATGCAGTTTGGTGGGAGTGAGGGTGGCTTTATCGTCTGGGATGAATTGAACCATACCTTCTCCTACTCCAATGCTGATGGTGCAGTCTTCAAGGTCGATAAGAAGACGATGACCGTGTTTATGCCTAAGTTGCTTCAGCTCTTTGCTGAGGAAGGTATTAACATCAAGACCAAACTCCTCCAGCTGCAAGCTGACCAGGTTGATGCTGACGTTAAGCTGACGCGCTGGAAAGGTGATTGGGAACACACGGGTAGCACCAAGCAAGTGGGCGACTACGAACAAACGGGCGACTTCACCCAAGAAGGTGATTATGACCAGACGGGTGACACCAACCGTACGGGTAACTCCACGAGCACCGGTATTGTCCAAGGTCTCACTGATGTACAGACTGCAACCGTAAGTCTGAATCTGCACGTACACGCTGGTGTCGAAAACGGCGACGGCGAAACAACCCCACCAGTTCCTGGTTAACAACCTTACTACCCCTACAGCCCCGCAAGGCTGTAGGGGTAGGGGTCTATTACGTTTTTACATCGCGTCGAGTGAAGAACTGGTTGACCCCTTGTCCGCCGTTGTCAGCGAAGTAAGGAATCGCAGAACCATGTCGGGTAGCGCTGATGGATTTACTGTCCATCACGATATAGTTCTTTTGCAGCACCAGGATACCGTTCGTGGCAATACCGAACATCACCTCGTTGTTTGCTGGTTGACGGATCACTATGGAAGCGATCGCAATCAGCGTAGTACCGAGACGTTGCAGGTAGCAGTAGTAAGTACCCGTAGTACCCACCTTAACAGCGTAGTCACGATCCAGGATCGTTGTACGACCGTTCAGCACCACACGAGCACCTGCTGGCAAACGTACCCAGCCAGTTTCGTTCACGTTGAAAGGATCAACCTTACCATTACCGCCGCCGACTTCAGTCATCAATGTAGCAAAACGACTGTTGCCCGGGAGATGCTGGAATACACCCCGAGCTGGTAAGAGCAGAGGTGGGTAGATTTCTTCAACGGTGTCAAATGCATCAGTGCCCTGATACAGCCGTGCCTTGTTAACAGTGCCTGCAACAAACGAAGGCGTTGCCGATGCAAAGTTGTTGACAGTAAAGCTCAGGTCGCCGTACACATCGCCAAAGGCGCGAGTAACAACAACGTTGAACGCACTGCCGTTAGCAACTGCCAACAGGTCCGAGTACTTCAGCCAGACGTTATCACCCGAGGAGGAGACCCGGTTACCCGTCATGGCCGGCTGATTGCCCGGGGTCACCTGATACAACTTCAGCCCATTGGTTTGGGTGTAGTTGATCGTAGCGGTCGACCCAGAGACTGTCAGACCCACTACAGCAGCTTCGGCATAGCAGAGACCATCACTGATGACGAGCAGTGCTTTACCCGCCGTCAGACCAAACAGCTGGATCTGTGGAGAACGGTAAGCGGGGTCTTGCAATGGGTTGGCAATTGCCGCCCGTGCCATCGCACTACCGCTTGCAGCTTTGATCGCCATAACACTACCAATAGCCAGCGCTACAGGAGTACCCACGGTCAGGATGTGGTTATTGAACTGGAACGAGCTTCTGCCAACAAAGTGGTTGTTCTCGTTGAAGACCAGTGCGGAGGTCACAACACCCGGGGTTACCCGATCCACATACACCGACATACCGGACGGCATATCCGCCATGTTTTCGTTGTTATCAACCGAATCAGGCAAACGAATCCCGAAGGTACCGTCCCCACTGAGGGTGCTCACGATGCTGTCAGATACCCAGCCATATTCCTGCCAACCGAAGCGACCGGTTTTAGCACTTGCCCCATACACCAAGAAAGAGGTTTGACCCCCGCCGTTGGTATAAGGCACGATGCGCTCAGGCAAGAGACCAAAGCACGCATGACGACTGGGTGCGTAGATCTCGGGAACCGCCAGCTTAGGGTCCACCGTAGGCCGATTGGCCAACAGGAAGTCCTTTACACCCTTGTAGGTGGTAGCGAAACGTTTTACCCGCATGCCGTTCTTGGTTGAACAGGTTTTCACGAGTTCGCCGGAGGTCAGCATGGCACCTGGGTATTGGACCAGGTTCAACAGATCAAAGCGATTACCGTCCTTGAACCAGTTGGATTGACCCACAGGCAGCAGATCATTACCAAGTGTGTCTTTGGTACGGGTTCCCAATTGACGGAAGGTAGACGTACCACCCGCCGCGAGACTGCCAGGGATAATCGACTGCATAAAACTGAACACCAGGTTACGGGTAGTCGCACCAAGTGTTGCAATAACCGGCACAGCCACATGCATGTAGATCTCAGCGTTCTGAACGTTCCAGAACAACGTGGTCACCACGCCATGACTACCACCACCAATCGCGAGGGTCGCACCCGCTGGCAGGTTAACGTACTTCGTCAGGTCGATCACCTGGCTGCCGTTGGCCGAAGCGTTGTAGGCAGGCGTGTCAAAACGATCGAACAGGGCTTGGTACTGAGCGTTAACCAGGTCAACGAGGGTTGGATCGGTTGTTGGGTTTGCGGCGTAGAAGAACTTGTGGTTCAACGTCACCACGGCACCTGCTGAAGAACTCGATACCGCCAAGCCTTTATAGACGTTGGTGGCAAAGAGGTTGAACAGCAGGTAGTTCTTGTTGCTGCCCGGCATGCCAAGCGAGTTCTTGTACTGGTAGATCTTGCGATCCGCCAATGGCTTGAAGAACACCACGGAACCATCCGAAGCATCCGCCCCTACCGTGTTCCAGGACGCGGTGAGGTAGTTCGAACTCAACCCCGGTACTTCGCCCAGCTTAGCACCTTTAGAACCCCCCAGTGGCATACTGGTAAAGATGGATTGGTTCAGGTACTGCCCGGTGTCCGAAGGTGGAGAGAACACAAGACGGTCGCCGTTCAGCAACAGACCTGTTTTCTTGCTCGGGCCTAAGTAACGTACAGGCTCTACCCGAGTCGGTGTGGCAATCGGGTATTGGTCGGGATAGAAGAAAGACGCAAACTGGTATAGATCGTTCAGCTGGTAATCGGCCAACACAAACGACGCGTTGTTTGCCACCAGAGACGCCTTGGCACCTTCAGGGGTTACAAAGGCTTGCACAGGAGCCAGGTTGATCTGTTCCTGCTTAGTAGCCGTCCGGAAGTTATCCTTCTTGCCCAAGCCAATCGACGCCCGCGTTTCCCCGTGTTGTGCACCCCGAGAGTTCAAGTGCGCATCAATAGGGACTGCAACGGTGTCTTCAAAGATCTGGACGTTCTGCCCAATGGACTCCAGTTTTTCTTCGTTGTTGCGATTGAATTCTTCCGTGGCCAGTCGAAGGGCGTAAGTGAGCTTGTTGAACTTCTTGATCACCTCACCAAACCGAGGCGCGGGGTTTTCGATGAATGGCGGTTCCCCACCCTTAATAATCATAGCCACTCTCCGTTAAAATAGGGGGACCGAAGTCCCCCGAATGCATTAAGGCAACAGCTCACCTTGATGAAGGAATACAAACAAGCCTTCATCCTGAGGGTAGCCCGTGGACATAGGAATGGTCCCACCTTCACGGGTATAGCTCAGCAGCAAGTCGCCCACCATAAACGGTTGTTCACGAGTGATCGTCAGGATCTGACGGTCGTTGGTAACGATGGTCGCTACCCGCAGCATCGATCCGCTCTTACGAAGCTGTACTGCCGACAACAGATACTTCGGTGTCTCATCCTCGATCGTTGCGTACATGTAGAACGTTTTGTTTTGAGGCGCCGGATCCACATCCCGCAGGTCGATCGTACCACCCTGGATGGAGTAGGACGTGCCGTTGATCATCATCCGGATGTTGTCTTGGATAAAGAGCAACCAGCCCACTTCAGGATACACCGTCGTAGGGATAATGTAACCGACCCCCGACTTGGCATGAATCGCCGCACCACCGCCCGTGAACTGATACGGGAACAGGGTTTGGGTAATCAACTTGCCGTCAAAACCATCCTGGTTCGTGATACTGAGGTCTGTCATCCCCACACCTGGCCACATTACTGCCGCATCGCCCCGATCACGAGCAAGAGAACCCACTGCCAGGTTTTCAATCTGGCTGTTGCCCAGGTTCAAGTCAAAAGTGGTGATGGGTACTTGACGAGAAGTGGCCACCACATGTTCATAACCCGATGTGATCAAGAGTTTCAGGTAGTTACCATCCCGATAACCTGTCAGCAACGGCTTGGCGATGTAGATCGTATCCAGCTTTTGCCACTGCTCATACCCTTGCAGTACCGCCCAAGGGCACGTAGAGACATCAGCAGGTGCGGACGCCCAGTTATAACTCGTAATGAGGTAAACCCCTGGGTGGTTGGCGTTAGGCGCCTCGACCACAGGAACCCCGATCAGCACACGAGACCGGAAACGAGCAGTGCCTTCAACAATCCAGTTGACCATAACCACCGAGTGATTCAAACCGCGGAACATCCCGCCGTTCTCTGCGCCCAGATGGTTGATCGTAAAGGACCATTTGCTGGCATTGCCTGTGATCGCCCTGATTTGATCGATAACGTTCTGCCGGAAACCATAGAAGCTGGTGGCTGAATAGGTCGCTACCTTGTTGATCGCATCGAGTGACTTGGTGTATGTCCGCGGGAAAGAGACCGCCACGTTTCCGCTTGCAGGCGCTCTTAACTGAGGGCACTCCGGCAGATGCTGACTTACCGGATAGAGACTCGAGTACCCACAGAAGCTTGCCGAACCGCTGCCTTGATCCACACCTGCCGCCGCCAGTTCTACTCCGGTACCTGTAATGCCCAACATGCCGTCGACGCGTAGCAGGTTTGTGGAATAGATCTCGGTAGTCAGCGGGCGAGAGTTGATGTTTGGACCCAACGTTAAGTTGTTAACACCGTCCCGTACCGCATAACCGCCGCTAACCTTCCGGAAGAACACCTTGCGCCGCAGATCAGGTGTCGACATGTCGGCCGCCCCGAAGACTTCACCGTCCGCTTCAAACGTCATGGACGATGTGTACACGCCATTCTTAGTTGCAGGCTGAACAGAAGGGACGTGAAGCACATTGCGTTCAACCTGCGTGGTGTCGCTATCCAACAGTCGCGACATCCATTGCTCGGCATTGGTGATGCCTTTCATCTTCAGGATGTTTAACCGACAAGGAAATTCAGCAGCCCCTTCAAACACGCAAGTTGAGACCATTTCACCCGTCGCCAAAATTACCGAGGACGGTTGCTGATAAGCGACCAACTGGTTGTAAAGATGTCGATATTGACGAATGTACGCTTCGCCGTCACTTACAGTAAAGTCAAGTGAGATAGGCGGGCTTTTATTCTGTCTGGACATCACACCAGTCGCGGGGTTAAAGATGTGGAACATCTCGGTGATCCCCGGCAGGATCTGAACAAAGAGCGGGTCGACCGGACGGTCATAGTAGACCATGTGGAAGTATTGAAGAGTATGGAAGTAGTGGTTACCACCTCCGCCAGTTTGTGGCCATGACAGGTTCAGGTCACGTCGCAAAATCGACAGCCAGGTAATAGGCTGTTGCATCGTGAAACGACCAAAGCGAACGACCTTGCCATTTGCATCCTTGTATACCTGCTGCGCCTGATAGTCCAGCACACCGTTGTACTGAACGCCGTCCCAATCCTGGTAGGTCAGTGGAATAGGCTCCCACGCTACCGCAAGACCGTTTACTACGTCGGCCGTCTTCACACGATAGAAGCGGCTCTTCGGCACACCCTCGGCCGCCACGTACGCTTGCACCAACACCAGGTAGGCACCCATGTGGTGAATGGTAGCCTGGTCATTACGACCAAACACTGGGGCGTTACCATATGGCGATCCGAAGAATGCCGTGAGTGCGCTCATGTCGCAGCGGACGTAAGCATGACCGCCTGGATCAAACGAACCGTTGGTCAGACAGATAAACCAATCGTTGGTTCCCGCCACACCCGTCATGATGACCTTGTTACCACTGCCCGCAATGATGCGGTCAACATCGATACCGATAGCCGTCAGTGCCGGTGGACGGTACTTGTAGTTGCTGTAGGTAACCCGGATGTTGTCCTTGTTGTAGTTCTCAACCACCGAGAAGTACAGCCCTTTAGTCCGACCATCGTTGTGGTTAGACAACACCATCATCAGACCGCTTGGCTCCAGGCAGATACCTGAGCATTCAGTCTGTTGACCCATGCCTTCAAACGAACCGCTGATGTTTGGAGGTAGGAAAGACTCACCGCTGTACGAACTGATCGGGAAGATACCCGCCAGCATCGCCTTATCGGTGTCTGGGACGTAGCTCTTGGCAAGGGCTACCACGCCATGGGGTGTACTGAGAACGTCGCTCCTGACGCCTGCCAGGTCCTCTGCAAGCGTAGCCGTGCGGTAGTTGTCATGGTTACCCATGTCGATATCGAACGCATCTGCTTCGTGAGGGTTGTTGTAGTTCTTGTCGTGCGCCTGCAACCGAGTCAACTGTCCATCACGCGCCGCGTACAACTTCTCATAGGCTGCGTCTACCGCTGCCGTCAGCTTGTCGTCGAAGTCAGGATCCCGAGTACTGCGGATACCTTCCAACTCAGCAAAGAAGTACGTGAAATCATACCAGTCCATGATTTCAGTTTTGATGTTGTGCGTGTGGTACTCAGGTGGCAGGGTAGGCGGAACGTAAAAGATTTTGCTCCAAGGGATCGGGGTCTTACCCTTGTGCATCTCGTCCAGCCATTCTTGCAGGTTGTTGCGGGGTACAAACCATGCACCGATGCTCTGGTAGTCGACAGTGATGAAATCGTTTCCTGCCAGGATTGCATCAGACACACGGATAAAGGAACAAATAGAACGACCGGTGATCTCGCAGAAAGGAACGAACTCACCTTCAACGTAGTAGTCACGGTCACGGGTCAGAATACCGCCCGCTTGGTTACGAACCACGAGCAGTCCGGGTTCGTTAAAGAAAGGGGACCCGTTAGGGATCGTCCAGTTCAAGGTCTTATCCTTGAGTGGGATCTTCTCGCCGGGGATCGTGTTGACTGGGTTGACACCGCGGATATCAAACACTAAGAGCGGAATGGAATCCATCACTTTAACCTTATTCAAAAGAAAGGAGGCCAGGGAGGTTAACTCCCCGGCTATCCGGACCTAAGTTTTAAGGAAGGATTTCACTCTGGTAGAACCAAGGGATTTGTCCTTCCTCGACGACCAAACCAGACGAAGCTGGAATGGAGTTACCGCGTTTGAGCTCACTGATGCGGTGGCCGTTCATGGCAATCACGTTGTACCGGTCAATGGTAAGAATCTGACTGGCATTAGTGGTCACCTTGCCGACCCACAGTTGGTACTGACTTTCCAACCGCTTCAAGGTGGTGATCTCGTACTGAGCTGCACCGTCCCTGAGAAACGCATAAATGTAAAACGTTTTGTTCTGCGGAGCTGGGTCGATATCACGCAAGTCAACAGAGCCCGCCGGAAGTACAAACGGACGACCGTTGAAGATCACATTGATGTCAGTTTTGAAGAAGATCACCCAACCGGTTTGTGGATACACCGAACCTACCAGTGCATTGTTAACCGGACCCTGTTGAATCGTCGCCGCGCCACCCGTAATCGGTCCCCAGGCCCAGGCACGGCCGATACCGTTATCGGGTGTTACGCAGACGGTCGGTACACCCGTACTGGTGTCTTGACGAAGGTTACTGCTCCAACGACGGGTATTCCGGTCATTGTAGCTGAACTGCCAATCCAACGCGTACGAGTCACCCGGGGTATAGGACATGATCCCTGAACCGAAATACACCTGCAAGTTGTTGCCATTCAGGTAGTACCGAACCCGCATCGGTCCGTGGTTCGACGACGCCGTTTCGTAGTTGAGGACAGCACCATAAATACGCGCGGTCGGTTGCAACGGAACAGCTTGGCCTTGACCCACACCATGGACTTTATCGAGCACAGTGTAACCTGTTACTTGATAACGACCGTTAACAGCAGCATAGGTCGGTTGGATGGTCATAAACGTCGAGTACAACGTGTTGATATCCGCCCCGCCTGTCGGCGCGTATTGCACGCACACGCAAACCGGCAACCAACCCGCTCGTGCAGACATTGCCGAATAGGTTGGGTCGCAGATAACGATCAACTTAAACCGAGCCGCCATGGCCGGGAACTGGATCTCGTTCTTCAGCGCGTTGACAATCGCTTCGGGGTAGAGGACCTCCAGTGTAGGCACAATCGTTACCGTTCCATCGGCTTCAATGCGGTTGTTGTGGTTCGCCACCAAAAGCACGTCGTTCGGGTTGGCGGTATTGGCTGGCCAAGCAGTCCCTATGGTAGATCGATCGAAGTCTTTCGTCTGGCTGTTCATACAGAACGCACCATCACCCACATCGACGCCGTAGTTACTCAGCTCGTTGGTGTTAAACACCACCGTTGCCATACCAATACCCACTGGTGCGTTTACTGGTCGGATATCCCCCGTAAGTGGACGAGACGTCACAGTGCCCAACGGGATGTTGGTGACCTCCGGCCGTACTGCAAAGCGACCTGAGATCGTTTTGAAGAATGGCTTGGAGTAAATCTGCTGTCTCTGCCCAGCCGCCACGTAGAACTCACCCGTCGGTACGTAGGCGTGGTGCCTAACGTTAATCGACGACGCCAATGGGCTCGTAAGGATTTCGTTCCAGGAAAAGGTGACGAAGTCCTTAGCCAATCCCCACAACCTTGAGATAGTCGTGTGTCGGGTATGAGTCCCCGGAATATTGACCACCAGTGCAGCACGCGGGAAGCCTTCGAAACCAGGAGACCCCGACGCCGCATACCGACCGTCTGCCAGCACGTTGCCACCTTGGTTCTTGTAGAAGAAGGTCGCGTTATACATGGCCCGGTTTTGGAGGTACTGTGTAGGAGTACCACCTACCACGTTGAAGTCAACAGTGAAGACCGGAGTCGCCGATGTCAAAGACATGACACCCGTGTTTGGATCAAAGTTGTAGTTGATTTCAGGAACATACGTGAACGAGTTGTTCAACGTTGCACCCACGATCGACGCGTAAAACGCGATCATGAACTTCATCGCATACTGGCCCGGCACAGTCGGGTTCTCAGCCACCAAGATTGGCGACGAGCGGTACATACCGATCATGCCGTTCGAGGCTTGCGCAAACGGGAACAAGCACTTCGTTGTGAAACCGTTACCGTCCTTGATGTGGTCACACCAGCGGAAGTATGGCGAGTTGTTCCACTGCACGCCCTCGGCGTCCATAAACGACACGTTCTGATGAACAGGCGTTACAGGGATTTGCGCTTTAACGTCCGCCAGGTTTACACGGTAGAAGAACTTGAACCGCATGTCCTGACCCACGTATGGAGCAGCCTGCGGAGTTCCGGTTGAGGCGGTATGAAAAATGTAAATCCATGGTCCGATCAACGCAATGCTGAGCCAAGGAAAGATCTCGCTGACACGACGAGACCCTGGGTTGGTAAAGATCGCACCCAGCAACCCGGTCAGGTTAATCGGGGAGTAAACGTGTTTCGCCGGATCCAGGGAACCGTTGGTTACCCCGATGTAGTACATCTCGCTGTCGCTGTCACCCACGAGGATAACGTCTTCACCACTGCCCTGAGCAACCGTGTTAACCACCGCCCCGTCGATGTTGATACGAGGGTGGTTGTACTTGTAGCCTGTGTACAGTAACTGCCCGGTAGCCGGATCTTCAGAATCTGTCAGCACTGAGTAGTACAGGCCTTTGGTACGTCCGTCGAAACGGTTCCACAAGTAGGCCATGGAGCCGTCAGACTCCAGCGTGATAGCAGCGGTCTCACTGAAACCACCAAAGCCCTCAAACGAACCGTCGATGTTCGCAGGGATGAAGTTCGTGTTACCGAAACGAGAGATCGGCAGCAAGCCGGTCTTCAGGTACTGCGAACTGTCAAAGCCGTAGTTCTCGATAATGGTCTCCAACCCTTGAGGGGTCAGGTGCATATCGCTACGAGCCTGCAACACGTTACCGCTGTTAGCGGTTTCGAAGTTGTCGACCTTTTCCAGATTGACTTGGAGTGCCGTCAAACCGTGTTCGTTGTTTGTCCGCATGTGGCGGGTCAAGAACTCGGTCAGCATCTCGCTGTAGACGTTGATGTAGTGCGTCAGGAGGTCGTAGAAGTGGTCGATCCGGATCTGAGTCGGTTCACGACCGTTCGCTGCCTTCATGGCCAGGTACAGGTCCATCACTTCCAGCGTATCCTGCCAGCACACAACCGTACGGATCAGGCTGTGGCTGTGGAGACGAGGCGGGAATACCACGGGTTTGTTCTTGAGGTTTTCCCAGAACACTGGACGATCGTCATTGACAGCCGAAAAGATCATTTGCAGCATGCGGTTGTCAATTAACGAGTATTCCCCAACGACGTGATAATCCAGCAGCACGTCGGTGAGGTCCGGATCCAGCAGCTCGATAAAGCAGGCCACCGATTGTCCGGCCAGATCAGTGAGGCGAGGCATAATGCTAAAGATCTGGTAATGCACCCCCAGGTCAAGCGGTTTACCGTTTGGTGCTTTAACCGTCAGTGTCTTGGTGAAGAACGGCGCATGGTCTGGAACAATGATGCGAGACCAAATACCTGCTGGGGTGGACTTAGGCTCATCGTAGATTTTGTTTTCCGGATTAAGCCCTTCAAGGTCCTCTTGATACTCACGGAGAATGGGGAAATGCATATCCAGTTCCTTAGCTGAGATTGAGGGTACCATTTGCCAGTTGGCGGAATGCCTCTTTCAGGACATCCATGGTAATGATGAGGTTCGCGCTGTTGCCGGCAAGGTCTGTCTTTTCAGCGGCTGCCATGTTTGGGGTCAGCGGCAGACCGATGTCGGATTTCTTCGCCAAGTGGGCTTCGATCAACGGCAACGAGATGTGTTCTTCCAGCAGCGACTTCAGCGTCACGCTTTGGCTGTTATCGGTGACCGCCAGGATGAGGCTCTTCAGTTGAGTCATCATCTCGTAGTAGTCGTAGGTCTGATCAGCTGGGTGATCATGCGGATCTGGTGGGAAGTCCACCGGGATGGTAACCGGGTCGATGTCTGCCCAGTCAGCCACACGAGGGGCGTTCACGATGTTGGCCACCAGGGTAGCGAACGCCACTTCGTCAAGAACGAAAGGACCACCGATGGTGTCGTACTTAGGCATCAGTACATCGCCGGCCATAGGGCGCAGCATGATGATCGAACCGAAGCAGTTACGGTTGTAGCCAGGAACCGCTGCACCATTCTGGTTGATGTAACCACCGATGAAACGATCAAAGGCATGACCGAAGCAGTAGTCGTAACCGAGGATCAAAGGATCAGCGCTGCCCTGACGATACAGTTCGAAGTTGCGGCTGAAGAAGGGGGCTGCACGGGGTACGAATTCGACACGGCCGCTTGCGAAGTCAGCGGTCTTAATGGTCTCCGTGGTGATACGGTTGTTGATGTTTTGTTGGAAGGGGTTCCATGCGTAAACAATGTTGGCCATTTCAAAGCTCCAGGACGCAATAAAAAGGGCATCTTATGACCTGCCCCACATAGTGATACCGGCCTCTACAGTAGCCTGTAGGGGCTAGTTTTTTCATAGAATCGTAAGGAGTCTAACCCAATGTACACGTATAAAAGGGCGGTCGGGATCAACCGGCTGATGCCCAGAGGAGAAGAACTTTTAGACATCAGTGCTATTCAAACCAAGGATCTTTTTACCCAGTTTGATAAACTGATCATTGTCTTTCGCGATGAGTTGGCTTTTCAAGACGTTGCAATGGATGCTTCGTACTACCAGAACCAGCTCACTACCTTCACCGGTGTGATTCAGGATTGGTTGACCGCAAACGCCAGTGTCCCACTGATCACATCGAACAAACTGCCGGGTAGCGAGTACCGTTTCGTTACTTGCCACGATATCCAGTACAAATGGTTCTCTCTGTTGCCGGGTGATGTCAGCCGCGGTGATGACCACCAGGAACACCTCACGGTTCACAATGCCCCAGACATCCGTGTGGTTAAAACGGATGGTTCGGCTGTGGAGTATGACAAGCTCGTCAGTCGCTCGCTGTGGACGGTTAACAACCACCTGGTACGAGCGGTAGAAGGTAATGAGTGCATCTACCTGCTGAACGCTGGCAGACACTTCAACATCAACGACAACATCCATGTCACGAGCTTGAACTTCAATACGGTCTCTGAACTGAAGACCTACCCGATCACCCGGGAGATGATCCAGTTCGAAGGCCATGACACCTACAACTTCCTCCACGTAACTTCCCCTGTGTCGCTGAAGGGCAAGACTGTGTGGGCGTCGATTGGTGGTCGCTTGTACCTCAACGATGTGTTGCAGGTGCGTGGTGAGAACTCGATGGCTGTACGCACCGAGCTGGTCGATTGGTTCTCTCGTATCTTTGATTCCAAAGACTGGCTCGACCTGGAGAACATCATTCCTCCAGAGCGTCAGGTGGTTAACGAGGACTTCTTCTCGACTGAAGACTTCTTTGTCAAGCTTTTGACCAACCCTTCAAGCTTCTTGATTGTGTTGGACAACCCTCACCTCTACACCGAGGTTAAACCGCTGATAACCTATCAGTATCCCTTCACGTATCTGACAGAAGAAAAACGCCCCCTCCCGTTACTGACTGGCGGTGGTCTCCTTCCTAAGTACTTCACCCGCAAGATTATCAACAGGAGACTTCTCGACATCAATATCGGGACTCAACGGAAATACCTCAACGAAAAGACCGGACCCTATAACGAAGGCCATGTCTTCCACGGGTACACCAACCGGTACAAACCGAGTACTCTCCACACAGGGTATATTCTTAAAATACGTGGTCTGATTCAAGAGGACTAACCACATGGGTGCGGAGATCAAAGATATGTTCTTCACGGATAAGTTACGCGGCATCGTCAGTACGTTGTTCATGCTGATCCTTATCGCTCTCGTTGCAGGCAGTTGGGCGTTTCCTCGCCAGACCTCCAGCAACCTCGATGAGAAGTCGCTTAATACCCTCAATGAGGTCAGCGTGCAGCTCAAGAATGCTGCTGACAATTTCGAAAAACAGGCAAATGAATCGTCTCAACTCCGGGAAACCCTGAGTCGAACGTTTGAGATGCAAAAAGGTGAACGTGATGACGTCTATCTCAAAATCATGCAACGTTACGGGCTGGATCCCACCAAGCTGGAATCCACTCCGGGTAGTTTTACTGGCTCTCCTGCTTCTTCTACCATTATCAATGTCGGGGTGCTCCCACCAGACGACGGTAAACGAAGCGTCAACGTATCTACAAGCTCAGGCCATACAGGTGGAGATCGACAGCTACAGGGCGCAGCTGGAAAGAACAAAGAGCGAGTTGACGAAAGTTCTGCCCCAGTTCCAGCAGGTGGATCCAAATCCCCCCATTAGCCTTACAGGCCCTCTGACAGCCTTTCTTGAAGACAACGACTGCCTTAAGGCAGCGGACAAGAAATATTGTTACCAGCTGACCGTCACCCAACTGATCTTGACGACACAAAAGTTGGATGAACAGAACCTGAGTAACTGGGCTGCCAAACAAACGATTGCGCAGTTGGTTTCGAATATCAACTTTATCATCTCCGGGCTGGAGAAAAAGAGTGACTCCCTGACACCCGCTGGGGTAAAGGCAGCTATTCAGAAAGCGATTGTGCCGTCAACACCCCCTCCTATCCAGACGTCCGTTCCGGATAAACAACCGCAGTAACGCAGCAACTAGGAAGTAATGGGTAATAATGGGATGTAATGCGTAATAGCCTAACCAGGAGCCCCTAAAGGCTCCTGGTTAGGTATATGTACGGTTGGTCAGTATTGCGGTGGAGCAGGAGGACCTGGAGGTGGAGTCTCTGGTCGATCCGTCGAGCGACGTTGTTGATTGGTGTCATTCGGGTTAGCAACAAACCCCGTCATGGCGTTCTTCAACCGATCTTGCACACCGCGCACTTGCATGATCGTTGAAATGGTCTTGCTGGAGTTCATGAACGTCCACGCCACCACAATAGGTCCGACGTTGGCGATAAACATCGTGGTCTCGGAAGGCCACCCATTTCCACCGGTCACAGACTTGTACGTGGTGTACGCATTCACAATGGCGATGATGCACGTGGTTACAGCTGCCAAGATACCACCGGCATTACGCAACATCACCGACCACATACCAAAGACTTCACGCTCGATGCCGACTGGCGCAACAGTGTGGGTGATCTTCTTTACCGTAGCGGCCTCTACAACAGGTGCTACAGCCGTTTGATCCTCCACGGCAGCTGCCAGTGCACCTTGTTCTTCAACAGGGCTTACCGGCGCTTCCAGGGGCACTACGACTTCTTCAACAACGGTCTTCACCACAGTACCTGGAGAGCGTGTTGTATCCACAACCTCCTCCCCTGGTTTTACAGGTTCTTGGGTACTCATTTCCATACTCCATAGTTCTTGGCAATCTGGATCGCACGGAAGAGCGTTACAGCACCGGCGTCAATGGTGTGTTCGTCTACAACGGTGAGGTCAATGCCATTCCAGTCCAGCATAGGGAATTCCAACAACCCTTTGCGGACATCTTCCTTTTGAGTGCCTTTAAAGTTAGCACCCACCACTCCCTTGGCCAAATTAGGAAGCACCATACTCAAATGGATACCCCGTTCAATGTAACCACCCGACAACAGACCCACAAACTGAATCAACTGTTTGAAGGTCAATGCTGACATCCCCAGGAAGTTATCTTCGCAGATACCTGTGTCCGGTTTGAAGATGTCGATGAGAGTATTGTTTGCACGTGCCAATCCATAGCTACGTGCAGCCACGCCAGTACCCGCAGTGTCGTCGTATTGCGCAGGAATGTCGTAGATGACCTTATCACCGTAAATGGTGTTCGCGTACAACAGCTTAAAGGGGGCTGGTTTAGCGATGTTGACATCTACAACAAACGCCCCCAGGTTAGTGGTAGACGGGTCGTTTCCTTGGACCCGTACCACATCGGGGGACTTTACGTCCTCATGCATATGAATCCTTTTTGTTCGCCATGCAGGATCTCGATAACAGCCACCATTGGTGACGGGTCCATCGGGAACTCTGCTGGCAGATCTTCACTTGGGCCTTTATAGACCAGTCGGAAGCCACCCACTGCACGATCACCCAGAGTGCCGGAAACCCAGCCGCCGAGAAATTGGTATGCGTTGAGCAGGTTCTTCAGGTCAAAGGCAACGTTGTTGTCGGTGCCGGTGGTGGGGTACGTATTACCCGAACCTACTGCATCGAGGAATTCCAGTTCAACCGCAGAGCCCAGTACAATCACAGGACCCAGCAGTTCAGCGACTGCCACTTCACTGACCAGCGGGTTCTCGAGTGTCAGCGGACCGTCCACTGTAACAGGAGTAACCTTCGAGGTCTTGTTAACGAAGCTGGCAATCACTTCACGAGACTTGGGGTCGATCAGATCGATCTGCAACGTCATGTCCGTGTTCCAGAAGGTTTGAGACTTCTTGAACAGCGAAGCGTCTAACGAGGTCTGATAGAATCCGTTCGCCAGTGTAATTGCCTCGTCACTGGTCATCGCTGGAGTCAGTGGAACGTGCGCACCTTTAAGGATCTCAGGAAACTCCATGAAACCCCCCTTAAGCGCCAGTAGTGGCGTTCGTGTGCAGCAGCATAGGTTCGCTGGCACCGTGGTCGAAGGCGTACTGGATACGTACGTTGTTCAGGGCAGCACGGGCATCACGCTCGGTGATGTAGTGGGCATAAACAGCGCTCAGTACTTCATCGTAACGAATGGTTGCACCTTGACCGATAGAACCATCCGTCTTGGTGTCGATACCGTAGGCAATACCCACTTCGTTTGGAGCAGCCAGGCTGGCGTCGCCAAACTTAACGCGGCAGGCGTTTTCCATTTCGCGCAGGTCGGTTTGATCCAACGAGCAATCGAGGATAGCCGAGTTGTTCATGTACTGGTTGCTGATCGGCACAGAACCGTTGCTGGTGAAGTCCACCGGCTGCGGATTGAACAGATCGTCTTTCACCGGGATGTAAGGAACCGGCGTTTCGTTGTTGTCGTCATCGCGGGTGATCACAACGACCTGAGGGTTGTAGCTGGCGAAGTTGATAACCTTCAGCCAGTAGAACGCGTAGGCCACACCGTTGATGTCTTCAACAGTACGCATGCGATACTTCGCACGGTTGATGCTGTTGAGGTCGGCATCCACCGGACGGCAGATAAACGGAATCGGTACAAACAGATTGCCGTCTTTCGGTTGGTGCTGGTTGACCTTCAGCAGGGTAGTACCCAGAGCGGTCTTACCAACTGCATCCGCACCGCGAATACCGATGCCGAAATACTTCAGGCTGAAGTCATCACCGTTCTTCAGACCGATCGACTCTTCTGCCAGAATGCCGTGGAACTCGTTGAGGGTGGTCCACTGCGGCAGGGTGAAGTTTTGTTTGGTGTTGGAACACTTTGCGATCAGCCCACCCCAGGCTGTGTTGGTCACCGACTGAGTAGGAACCTCAGAACGGTTCTGGTCTTGAAGTTCGGTTGCAGAAAGAGCCATAATCAAAAATCCCTATAGTCGGGTTATGCGGAAACTGTTCTTAAAGCGCATAGAATCCGGGGCTAACGTCACCACGACTGCGCTTCTTTCCAGAGTTAAATAACGAATGTCCTGGGCCAAGAGACGATGGCCGGTAAAACGATACACCCAATCTGCAATGAAGGCTTTATTGGGGTCGCTCTCAAGCTGTAGCCGGTACTCTGCGGGAATGTCCAGCGCACGGTAAGCGGTCAAGCCGCTCATGTCCGTGCGCTTGTAGACATACACCTGACCAGCCTTGCCGTCTTCAACGTAGAACACGGGATCGCCGTTCGCCTGTACCTGAGTAAAAGACAGGCTAACCGAATTGCGATCCTTGATCCTGTTGTCTTCACAGTAGCGTTCTTTAACTAACGCCAAGACTTTTCTGTTCAAGGTGCTCTCCTTAGAGATCGCCGTTAGGCTTTAAACCACCGTAGTAGGTGCGCGGGATAACCTTAGCCGGAACCACTGGATCTTCTTCAGGCGACAACAGGCCGTAGTAAGTCCCAGGAATGGTGTAACCGTCTTCAGGCTCCAACTCCCCGTAATAGGTAGGCGGAATAACCAGCGGTGCCAGAGCCCCATCTGGGAGCATACGCAGATAGCTGTTGTCATACAGCTTGATCGCATAGTCTGCCAGGTTGTTTGTCAGGTTAACTGGTTTGAAGATATCGTGCGTGATGATATCAATCTTCATCTCGCTATCCGCTACCAACACCGGATCCGGGTTACTGATGATCGGGATGTTTGCTTCCAGGGCATGGATGCTGTCCATGTTGGAATGCTGGGTAATCATGACGTTTTTGAAATCGCCATAACTGCCGTTACCAACCCCTACCCAACGAGAATCCCCTACAAAGGTTTCGTTGACCAGTTCCGTTTGATCCGTACCGTCGTTGATGTCTTTTACAATGTGAATCGTGTAGGACGACAACTCAGACATGATGTCAATCAGATCGCTCTGTTTAACCCGTGTCGACGGCGTTGCGTTGGTATCCCACCCAGTCACCCTTTTAAAGATGTCCCAGGAGAAGTTACGCGCTTCCTCGGCGGTGTAATCAGTGAAGTCCAACTCGTAGGTTTTAAGCAACGAGTCGAAGTCACCGTATTCCGTCAGGTTAACGATACCCGAGTCATACATCAATTTGCAGCTGTTCTTCACCCGGGCTCTTTTGTTCAGATCGTAGAACTGACTGTAGAGCTTTTTATGCTTCCACATGGTTCCGTAGACTTCAGTGGCGTACTGGATCAAATAATCCGGGGCCAAGAAGGGGGCTACAGGGAACCAGAGCTTTTGGATGTCGGCGGCTACATAAGGACGAATGAAATCGGGACCGCCGATCTCAATGATCTCGTCAATGGTCGGGGGCTTCAGTTTCAGAACGTTCTGGTAATACGCTGGTTCGATTACCAGGGGGCTTTTACCCTTGGCGTACTCTACCAGGTACTTCCAAATGTAATAGGCGTCTCCCACGGGCAGTCGGTATTGCTTACCGCTCTTGGGGTCAACCGTAATTACTTTGCCATTGAAGATCTTGTTACCCGCCAGGTAGATCCACTCGTTGTACACGACCTTCATCAATGTATCGATGTGACGGTTCGTGTAGTCCATCATTGAGGACTCAAGCGCCTTGGTAGGCAGCTCGGAGTGCAGGCTGTACTTACCTTTGACCAGCGCATCGTCCAGATAGAAATCAGTCTGGTCGTAATTCTCCTTTGCCATCACCTGTTGCTTAGTGATCATGGCTTGGGTGTCAATAAACGAAGCAGTGCGACCGTAGACGTCTACCAGGTTCATTTGCATGCGACGGTACAGCGGTGTAGGGGTCAAGTCTTCCAGCTGTGTTTCAGTCGACGATACCATGTCAAACCGAGCCAACGGAATGTTAGCTTTCGTCAACAGGTTCTTCATCAACTTGTCAAACGTGTACTGCTGGCCGGGGTTGTTACGCACCCAAGCAATGTTACGAAACAACCACATCGTTTGTTCTTTGCTGAGGCTGCGCTTGTACTGCGAGAACTCACCAAAGGAATCGATATGGCTCCACACGAAGAACTCGTGTGTATGACGTGTGTAGCAGTATTCCAGACGGATCGCGTGGATCGCACCCAGCAGGTGTGCATAGAGCTTTTCAAGCATCCACGTCAGGAACAAGTCGTCGGTTGTAACGTAGTCATTCTTCATCGAATGAATTACATCACTGTTGACGAACTCCTGCAATTTGGGGATGAGTTGCTCCTCGTTCCAAAGCACCAGACTCTTGTTGTAGCGCAGAATCTTATAGTCTTTGGCCTCGATGGTTTCAGAGTACGGGATTGGTGAGAGTATGCCGTTGATCAAAACAATTTGGCTTTGGTACTCATCGGCTAGCCGATTAAACCAGTACCCACCTTTACTGTACTCCCGATTTGTTGCGAGGTGCAGCTTCAAGTTCTCTTTGTTGAAAACAATCCGTTCACCAGTATCAATGGAATTAATCCACATGATCTCATCATTGGGGTGGTAATCCCCGTTGAGGTTCATGTAATAACGCCATGTCGTTTTGTCCGAAGATACGGAATACCCAGCGTCAGTCAACACCAGGTTATCTCGTTCGGCCAAGGCCTCGATTTTGATAACCATGGTTCGAACTAGGCTGAAAGTGTCCGTGTGATACTTATCCAGATCGACACTATTCATAGTTTAACTCGTGAGGTTTAATATGGGGTTCCAAACGCGCACTGCGACCCGTGGTAACACGACGGTCGACTACACCAAGATTCGTGAGAACATCAAGAATGTGTCGCCAGCCATTGCGGCTACCCTGCGCAACGCGACGCCTAAAAATGGGGTCGCTCCTGATCGTGAGGAAGCTGGTGGTACTAAGACCGTCAACGAATATAAGCTTCATCGGCTGAGTAACATCATCAGCAATAACATCAACTCGGCATATGACCTTCGGTCTATCACGCCGATGATTGACAAGGCCAACCTGATCTGGAACACGATCATCCTGTACCCTAACGGGAAACAGGACAAGATGTTGACCTACGACACGCTGAGTTCGAAAATCAAGAATGCGGCTTTGCACACCAGCCTACTGGGCATCTGGGACAATTATTACACCAATGACTATAAGATCGAGTCGCTTTTAAAGAAGATGCTCGACGATATCATGTGGAATACCGGCAGTTACGCGATCTTTAACCTGAGCCGTCCCGGCCTGGATTACTTGATCAACGGTTCCGAAGTTGATCCCTCCAAACGGAGTGGTAACGAAGAATTCATCAAGGCAAAGAGCGAACTGGATCGTGAGTTCGTAAGCCGTGATGGCAAGACCCTTGTGAAGAACAAGGGACGCTTTGTTCGCAACCCATTCGCGGCTAAGGCGGCTAACTCCGATAACGCCTCTGTCAGTGGCCTGGAAGCGTTGTTCACGACCGGTTCTGATCTGGCGGAAGAAGAGTTCTCCATCTTTGACCCGTCCAGCGATGAGGGCAAGCTGTTTAATATCACCATTACCGATAACCCGGCAGTGTTGTACCTCCAGAAGTTCCAGGAGGCTCGACGCGACCAGGACATCAAGTCGGTCATGGGGGCAGAGAGTTTTGATAACATCATCTCTTCTGCCATGATGACTCAGAAGCAGCGTGACGCTGAAGCGGCTAAAGCCGAAGAAGACGCCAACAAGGGCGGCAAGAAGAAGGGCGGCGAAGGTAAGGCAGGTAAACCTGAACTGGCCACCACTCAGAACCTGAACGAAGACCAGCTTAATGCTTTGAATGCTTCGGTGTTCAAGCCACGTAACCTGCGCAGTCAGTCGTTGCAGTTCATCAAGTCAAACGACTCGCTGAGCGTAGCACCTTACGGCCGTGGTCTGAGCTGGCATATTCCTTCTGAAGCGATCTTCCCGATCCACTTCAACGGCAGTAACGGCAAGATCGATGACTACATCATCCTGCTCGATCCGGAAACTGGTGCGTTCCTGAAGAACACTGATGACCCAGAGTTCTACCAGTCGTTGGCGAAGAACAAAGACAGCATCACAAACAAGAACAAGATGGGCAGCGACAACTCGCTCGTCTCCAGTTTGCGTACGGTGCAGTCTGGCAAGCCGTGTGACTTCGACATGTCTGAGTTTGCTGACATGGCCGAGAAGAGCATTGTGCGTCAGTTCATCTCGTCTGTTTATAGCGACAAGGCCAACAGCATCAGCATTACCCTAGACGAAGAGGTCAACAAGATCTTCCTGGCGCGTATCTTTAAAGGCCAGGGTGTGCGTTGCCTGTACGTTCCGGGTGAAGCTGTTTCGTACGGTGCTATCAAGTTCAACCGTCTGGGCGTTGGTCAGTCCCTGACTCAAGCAGCAAAGATGCAGATTGCTCGTCTGGCAGCTTACGACGTAGCGGATGCATTGGCTAACCTGGAAGCAGCTCAGCCTCATACCGAGATGGTTATCAACATCGAGAAAGAGGACTCTGATCCAGAACACACCATTGCGCTTGCTCGTGCAACCTTCTTCGACACCAACCCTAAGCTGCACTCCATCCTGTCGACGGCCCAGCTGTCGGTTCCTCAGGTAGTGGATGCACTGCGGGAAGCGTCGCTGTCGGTTAAGGTAAACGCAGGCGACAACGTTCACTTGCCGACACCGGATATCACTACGCAGGGTAAACCTAAGGATAACTTCCAGCCGGTGGACCAGGCCAGTCGTGATGCCGTAATGAACTCCATCGCAAACTACTTCAACCTGCCTCGTGCATGGCTGGATGTATCGGACGATCAGAACAACTTCAAGATTGAAGCGGTGACTGAGTACGAGATGGTGTTCAACCAAGCTGTTAACTGGCAGGAAATGATCTGCGACTTCTTGATTGACTTCCAGCGTAAACATGCTCGAGTCAATGGTCCTCTGATGCAAGACCTTGTTCAGTGCATTCTGGAAAACAAGAACCTGTGGAAGCCTGATAGCAAAGAAGCCCTGGAAGGCAGCGATGAGGAAAAGGTCAAGGTTATCCTGTCTGACTTCTTCTCCTCGGTTTATTGCTACCTGCCGGTGCCTACCAGTACTGAATCCACTAACAAGCTGAAGGAAAGCTTGGACGCGGTGACTGCATTGGTGGGTGCGTGGGAAGAGGCTGCGGGTAACAACGGTGTGCTGCCTCAGATCTTGAAGATGCTCAACATCAACTCCGAAGATTTCACCGACGCGGAAATCAAAGCGATGGTGAAGTCTGCTCTGACCACTGAAGCATTCCGCAAGTTTAACTTGCCGATGCCGTTTGATGAGATTGTTAACGAAGGTAAAGGTGGCGGTATCGCTTCGCTTGTGCAGAAAATGCTGCATCAGCGCATCAACACCGCTAGCTTCGTGGCAGACCTTATTGATGGGGTGGTTGACTCCAACAAGAAGCTCATTAAACAGTTTGGCAGTAAACTGGCGAAGAAACTTGAGCCGGACGAACCTGCTGCTGGGGGGGGAGGAGACAATGGTGGGTTGCCTGATGATGATAGCGCGCTTACTGGATCTCCTGATAATGATCTGGGTGCGGGTGCGGGTCCCGACGATCAAGACGTTGATAATCCTCTCGGGGATAACAGCGATCCTGATGCTGTTGATGCTGACTCCGATACGCCGACTGATAAAGACGACGATGCGGAGCCTAAAGACGACAAGCCGGCTGATGATGAACCGGGTGGGAAGAACTTCAACCCATGGCCAGGTGACAAAGCGTAAATAGCAAAAAAGAAAGAACCATAGCTAACCCTCCTAGCCTTTGCGGGCTAGGAGGGTTAGCCTTATGGCTGCTTACTGCTGATCAGCAGCTTGTTCTGGTGCTGGTTCTTCAGCAACTTCTTTCGCAGGAGTAACCGACGCACGCAGACGATCGGTCATTGCAACGACTGCCAGCAGAAGGCTTTCACCACGACCGGCGCTCAGGAGCTCTTCCAGTTGCTCGAAGGTGCTGACGGCATTGAAGCCAGCGGCGAGTTCTTCGTCGGTAGGACCGGCAGCCGGCACTTCCACTTCAACGCGCTTTTCAACGGGTTCGATGGTCGAAGCCACGGCGGTCAGTACGCGGGACTTCATTTCACCCAGGGCGTCGGCCAGTTCGTTGCCAGCAGCCAGAGGTGCAGCTTCGGTCAGCAGGTCGGCGAAGTGGTTGGTCAGGGTGTCCAGGTCAGTGACCGTGGAAACGTTGTTCATGGCCGCTTCAGGGGTCATGCGTGCCGCTTCAGGTGCGGCTTCCACCACAGGCTTGCCGGTGGCTGCGATCAGACGCTCTTTGATCAGGGAGACCAGACCGTCGCCGCTCGGGCAAGGGTCGTTCGCGTAACGCTGAGGGCGTGGATAAACCTGCGTGAGGCGATGGTCGGCCAGCAGGTTCGCTACGTCGCCATTGGTGAGATGTGGGTAAGTACTAGACATCGTTTCTCTCTCTTTTGGTTACGGATGGGTTTCTACAAAGGATGTTAACAGGACAAAAAAATAAAAAGATGTTACCTGTGCCGTGTTACCGGCACAGTGTCTACTAAATAACTTCGTGCAGTTCACTTCTTCTTGCCAGAAAGCAAAAGAAAGGTGTGAGACTTCGAGCCGTTCGTTCTTTGTTGATTTCCGCAAGGACCTGATTATCTTCTTTGGGGAAAACGACACAGCAGTCACTAGGCAGCAGTGACGTTCTCGCAAGAGTATCGATACTGGTCGTCAGGAAGGTAGAGAACAGGTGTGACGCATCGTCACGGGAAGGCCAGGAACTAGGAAGGTTGCCATCCACTACCAATTTGTCATACAACGCTTCAAATGTATTGCGCATTTGATCAGGTGTGGTTGTAAACATCTTGTCGGGGAATGGCATGATTTGTGGTAACGAGAACGACAACAGATCCGGATTGGGGTTACGTCGCTCTTTCGCGTCATCCCAACTCAAGTTAGGTCCCGACTTCTTCAGGCGACGCTGGATCTCGTAGACAAGTTCCAGACCGGTCGGTATTTCAATCCCCTCGAACTCCTTAGGAGGATTCTCGAAGTTGATCACACGATAACCGCCTAGCAAGATTGCCAGGTCTTCGTCGGTCAGGTGTTTGTAGCATTTCGGCGGTACGTCAGTAATGTCGGTCATGCTATTCTCCTAATGAAGAGTAGGTGATTGAGGTGGGTTGTTGGCCGAGAAAATATAGACAGGGTCTGCGAGCAGGCTGTCGATCGGTTTAAGCAGGATTACCCAGTCTTTGAAGGGCTGATGTCTGTAGAAGCTTGCAAAGCTCCTGGGCAGCGTCTCAGGCGCTCCTACATAGAGAAACGCGTGGTAGTGAAGTAAAGTGTTAGCAAAGTCGTCTTCACTTACTACAATGCGCAGTTCAGTGATAATATCCTTCGACTCACGGATACCTTCAGGCCAACCATCAACTACAATTGTCCCGGTAATGTAATCCAGGATTTGTTCAATGATCTCCATCCCCATGAGTTTGGGATGGTGCAGTTTAAGCAACATGTTAGATTCCTCGTAGGGGACAAAAAATAAAGGGAAGTGTAACCTCCCCTTTATTCACCGCTTAGGCCGCCTTGGCCATAAACAGGTTCAGCAAGTTGCCGTTGAACACCATGTGATCTTTCAGTGTTTTAGGGAACTGCTGAACTTCCATTTTTACCAGTGGCTCGTAGAGGCGGGTGTCCAGGATTACCTGGTCGCCGCCTTCAACTGCACTGCTGTTACGCAGGCTTTCCAGTTTGTTGCGGAAACGGATCAATTCCACTTCAGACTTAGGAAAGTCGCTGGTGGAGAAATCCATCAGCATGTCAAAGATTTTAGCGACCATGGTTAAACTCCTTTTAGAGGAGCCTAGGTGAGATTACTTAGGCTCGTTTACGAAACAGTCAACGATCGAGCACACTGTGCCCGCTACTGCAACACCGAACAGGCCGGACATAGTCCCGCTGATGATCTTGCCGGTGTTGTTGATTTCTGCGGTACCCCAGAGAGTACCTACTGCATAACCAGCGACGCCGCCAGCAATGCCACCCAGGATCCCGCTGGCCAGGGGGCTGCCTTGAGCAACCGATGCTGCTGCACCCACCAGGGCACCGGCAACACCAGCGATTTGACCAACCTTGATACCTTCGTCACGCTGGCCACGGAAGGAGCGCATAATGGATTCACGTTCTGCTTGGTTCATCGAGGACATAGTTGTAACTCCCATTGGGTTAAGATGTGAAAGACTTATTGTCTTAATCACCCAAGTAATATAGACGTGAAACTAACTGTATCTTAAAAAAACAAAATGCGTAATAGAGGTAACCTACCGGGGCGACCCGGTAGGTTACTTGCTCTAGTCTTGGATTAGCACAGAGACAGCAGGCACAGCGGCTTCTCACGCGATACGAAACGCAACGTCGCAACGTTACGATCAATCGTGGAGTAGCTGAACAACCACATGCCACCGCTTTCGGTAAAGCGCAGCAGTTTGTCGGTGATCATGACATCATCATCTTCAGTCATGGTTTCATCGAAACCGTCTTCAATCATCTTGAAGTATTCCGGCCATTTACTACGCTTGATACGCACTGGCACGTTGGCTTCGAGATACGCTGGACCGGTACGCTTGTTGATCACATTGATATACATGTGACGACCGACGACAAGTTCCAGCTCACCTTTCAACAGATCAATCGCCGATGGCTCTTGACCTTCTTTCAGCTCGTAGGGGTTCGTGTAGTCAAACATGCGAACCGCTTCGTTCAGGTAGTTGGGCTTGTCGACCTCTACCAGGTGCAGCATGGTTTCTGGATCTTTTTCCTTGAGGTAATCGAGCAGTGCGCGATAGTCCGTCAGGATGTCGTTAACCGACAGATGGCCGACACCATTCTTGTTTGGGTTGTAGCCCGCACAGTTGATGAGCCAGTTGTTGATCACCTGGGTCAGGTGAGTGCCGATGAACTTGATCAGATCCGGGCTGACTTTCTTCTGTGCTTCATAACGAGCCACAGCCGCTACCGCGTTCACGAAGCTTGCACGATCGTCGTTATCCTTGAACAGGAGTGCGAGGTCTTCGTACAGCGCGTCTTTCTCTTCCTTGCTGGTGCAGGTGTAGGTGTCCCAGTTAACAGCATGGAACCCAGTCGCATTGATCTTCGTGAAGTTTTTGGTCAGGCGTTCGTTGACGGTGTCGATCGTGTTTTCCAGACTTTTGCTGGAGTTGCTGACAACGGTGTCGGTGATCGCGATGACCGGTACTGCTTGTTGCAGCTTCTCAACCGTTTCGATTGGAATGTCCATGGTCTTTTCAACCACGACTTCTTCCAGCGGGAACGGCTTCACAACCCAGGAGTCATCCAGCTCGTCTGGGTTTTCCAGCAACGGCAGGAGTTTCGCCGGGTCCGTGAGGACAGTTTGCATATCAAGGCCCTCTTTGCGGACGATAGTACTGAACCAGCCACTGTCGTTCTCGAGGTCGATGATGACGATACGGAAGCAGTCTTTGAGAACTGTTTCTTCTGCCTTCTGTTCCTCGTGGCGACGGTAAGCATGTTGGATTTTCTTCCAATCAGTCTCCGGAATGAAGTAGTGATTGGGTTTGCCGATGTTGTAGAAGAATCGGCTGAGACGGAACTCGTTGCGGTTACCCGGGTTCAGGTTGTTGAAGTCCCCACGTACTTCATCCCAACTTTTCATGACCTCACCTCCAATAACAAGCGATCTGTCTTGTGGCGGGGCTTGATACTGACCCCGGCTGTTAGCGTTGTGTTGCACCATGCGGTAGATATCTTGCATGGCTTCATCCTGATAAGCAGCCGACGGAAGCGCTTGCGGTTCGAACGAACGTTGGATGTAGTCGGACGCCGGACCATAGAGCATGGTGTAATCGGTACGGGTCGACTCTGGACGTTTGAACTCGAGGTTGTTGTAGGGCGACGTTTGGTTAAACACGTCGTACACAGCAGCCGCAGCTTCTTTAAAGTTCTCCAGGTTATTAATGCGTGCCTGGATGGACTTTGTCAGACGGTTGGTATAACGACGTCCATTCGGGGACTTCATTAACCAGTTGATCATTTCAAAGAACAAAATGTTGCGACAAGCAATAAACGCCATGTTCAGATACTCGGCTTGAGTCAGCTGATCACGGTTGCCATTCCGCAGCAGTTCAATCAGACCTTTACCAAAGAACGGCATGGCGTTGATTGCAATGACACGGGTGAACTCGTGTTGCTTGTTAACGTCGTCGATAAACGCGTTGCGGATCTCATCGATCTGCTGCGCTTCGTTCAGACGAAAATCTTCACGGGCTTTACGGTACTCTTCAAAGAAAGGACCTGCCCGGTGATACACTTGTTGCAAGAACATCTGCATTGCACCAGCGACCCGATCAATCAAGTAGGCTGTGCTGGTTGGATCGTTTTCCTGATTGGTACGGAGTGCCCGCAGTGCTTCATCTTCATAAAGACTGCCGGCAACACCGCCCCAGTTGAAACCACCACCAGAACCTGCGTTGGTGTTGTTCAGGTTTTGCGACATGATGTTGCGAATAACATCACCGGGAGACATATTGGCGTTGTTATTTTGCAGGGGGTTTTGATACCCCGTCCGATTCATCGGGTTCAGGGGGTTATTACCCCCCATCGCGTTCCCGTCTGGAATCTGTACCGCAGCTGGGTTTGTTGGTTTAATCATTACACACTCCTAACACCCCCTGATCAAGCAAAGGGTTCACGGTAGCGTAGGCGCTTATCCGTCTTCAGGTACAGCCACTTCAGCGATGGATCCAACGCTGTTGTTTTGCCTTGAATCAGATACACACATGGGTTGAGATAACCTCGACCATCCGGGTAGGGTCCAGTTACCCGAAGGAAGCTGTTGACAAATGCAATCGACGCGTGTGCGCTACCTGCACTGTCTGTGGTGTCAAATTCACCACGCTTCTTCGCTTTGGTCGAATTCGTGTAAACACGATGTTGAGGCATGCAACCCAACACATAGTCCACGTAAGGGCAATCGGTTGGTGTCGCTTCCTGAATGAGATTGGTTGTGCGCGAATTGTCAATCTCCTTAATGTGAAAGTTGTTAGTCAGGAAACGAGCCACCTTTTTCTGGTTTAGCTCGGAGTTGTTTTTGATTTCGTGCTTGAACTTGTTGGCGGCTGTGATCAGCTTGTCCAACGTGAACTCCAAGCTAGCCAGTTCCTTGTGGAACATGTCCGCTCGATCCGTGGTTTGTACAATCTCACTACGGTTAGCGATGATGTAGTTGAACAACTCAAACATGTTGCTCACTACGATCGACTGGCTGGCAAACTTCTTAATCGAGTCTTCGTCGAGGTACTCGTTAATGGAATCAAAGTGCTCGTTCATCAAGCGCATGATGTAATCATTGCTGTCACCGGATTTAACCGAGCAACGACCAATGATCAACTTCCAGTAGTTCGGGTTATCGATGTTGTCAATATCGAAGTACGACGAAAGGCAATCGACTACGAACAACAGAGCACTGGCATACTGCAAGCCCATTGCACTGAGTTCTTTACGTTTGCTCGATTTGTTGCGAATTGCGATGCCGTAGTCATGGGGAACAAACTCCCCCAGGTACTTGGCATTACCGGAGCGACTTGCGCGGGTAAAGATCTCCCAGCGGTCTTCCGGACGGCATTCCGATAGCAGTACGTCGATAGGTGCGATTTCATAATCACACTCACCAAAGATATCGATTGCCTTGCTGAACCCCATGTCAGCAAAGGTATACCATGCCAACAACGGCATAGGGGTTTTCGTATCGGTGATCTTGCGCGACTCAGTCGGGCTGTAGAAGCGGTTAGCCGCCAGGTTCAGCTCGGTGGTCTTGTACGTGATGTTACCCGTGTCACTAAGGACCTGGGAGAACTTGAAGTGCTCGGTACCGATCTTGAACTTAAAGCCCAACACCTTAACAAACAAGGCGTTCTCTTTGGTAACCGGCAAACCACGCTCTGCCAACACGATTTGCAAGCTGTACTGCGTCCCCCGCAGCCACAGGTCACCATAGACATCGGTATACGGCAGCATGGTGTACTGCTGCATCTCGATGATCTCACCAGCGCGGTTGACGTATTCAAACTTCAACTTAACCGGGTACAGGGTTTCCTTGTGGATGTCGAACAGCTTTGTACTGCTTTGAATCAAGTGGCCGATGTACTCATCAGGATCGACTTCGTCAACACCGATAAAGAACACGCCACGTTTTTCGATACTCTTGAAGATCATCTTCAGAGCATTCTCGTAATAGTAGACAGCACCCTCAAATTCGTTTTGATGAAATCCCTCTGTGATCGTTGAGTTAAACCGAGGCATTGAATTATCAATGGCTTTGGCTAATTTCAGTGACATGGATGCTCCGTTATGCTGTTAGCAGCTTATACCCCGTGATTGCCACACCTGCCAAGGTGCCTACGGCTTTCGCAAAATCCCCCCAGGAGTTCTGCGCGCCCTTCTGTTTTACAAGCTCAGTGTTCGCCTTGTTCACTGTATCCTTAATGCGACTCTCAAACTTAAACAAGTCCGAGGCCATTTTGCCGCTATGCTTCAAGGTATTGGATTCCATACGGTGCTCCAGCTTGATCGCATTAACCTCAATTCGGTGATCTTCTTTTAACTTCGTGATCTCTGTATTTAGGCGAAAGGCATTGGTTTCTGACTTGGCAAGCGCTTCAGTCAGATTTTGGATTTGGGTACGCATACTGCTGTTGTCTTTGTTAAGGTCTCGGTTCTTGCTCTCTGCCGTCAAGAACCGCTCTGTATTACCTCCTGCATCACACTCGGCTTTGGTTTTGAACAGACCTAATTGTGTCAGTTTAAGATCGTCCAATTCGCCGAAGGCGTAATATTGGGTCCCCCGTGGTTCAATACCGCGGGAAATGCCAACATACAATCCGGGTTGTTTGTTTACATCATAGTCAACCGGTACCTCAGTCGATTTACCCATGATGTTCGTATAGAGTGGTTTGTTAACCCGCTGCGGGTCGTTTACGTAAACAAAGTAGTGCAACGCTGCCTTGCCCTGCATGGATTCATCACCTGGGTTCTCAAAGAGTTCCTTCATGGTGAATGCCGGAGTGTTCAGGCAAGGTTGGTTCAGATTCTCTCCGCCAACGTACAGGGTAATGCCCATCAGCTCACTGTGGATCGCGTTGTTGCGTTCCACCAGGCCTTTGTGCAGGTCCAGCTGTACTCGCAGGCTGGCGGGCATCCGGATGTGGTATTCGGTGTTCACCTTCTTCAGGCGTTCGTGCTCCTTACTCAGTTCAGTCAGGATAGCTTTATCCAGCTTAGTGAGTGCGGCGTTCACGTCAATCACGAGGTTGTCCAGATAGACGTTCTCAATGACTACGTGGATCTGTTGTTCATTGACAAAGGTGGCTTCTGCACCACGTTGGACAATATAGCTCAAACCACCCTTGACCTTTACAATGATCTCTTTGCTCGAGATATTGGTGATCCGGTAGTTGAGCTGAAAGCAATTCAATTCAGTAGTCATGGTGGGAACCTCTATCGACTTCCTTAAAAGCCTATTTGTAATACGTAGTCTGCTCTAATAATGTAGGTTTAAAAAATTATAACAAGAATACAAAATCCAAAAAAAAGACATAACCCCCTCCCCCACCCGAAGGCAGAGGAGGAGGGTATGTTCTATTCCCTTTACAGGGGTTACCGCAGCCTTACAACACCACGGAGCCTACTCAGGAGAAAGTACTCCGTAGTAGGCTGCCGCAACCCTTATTACGGGTTTACAGGTGCGTTACCTTCGGTAGCGGTAACCAGCTTGTCGATGCCGTCGGTCAGACCTTGGACTTCAACAACCTGTTTAGCCAGCTTGGTCAGCAGGCCATCGTCACCCAGGAACTCGTGAGCATCTTCGATGATCAGCGAGCCGATGATGACGTTCAGCGGCCAGTGACGGTAGGTAGGCATGGTCATGACCACACCGAAGTCCTGTTGGTCACGAGTCACGTTACCCTGCACGACGATGTTCTCTTTCGAGATGTTCACGCCGATGCCGCCCAGCGGGTTGATGAAGTCGTTGGTGGAGGTGTTCTTCGGAACGATCAGCAGTTGGCCGATTTGGCTGTCGAAGTTGGTCTCAACGATTTGCATCGGGGTCACTGGACCCAGGGAACGAGCGTCGCCCGAACGCATCAGGAAGCGCGCCAGGTTCTGGTGAACCACGACGGTCCACTCGATCTTGTCGGTGCCACCGTATTCAGCGATCGCAGCCAGGCCGGACTTGGTGTTCAGCGCAGCGGTGATATCGCTGATTTCGTTCAGGAACACAGCAGCAACGTTGTCGAACACGTCGGCCGAGTCCAGGGACGATACACGGTCCTTGATCTTGAACGAACGGTTGATGGCCGCAGCCGAAACGTAGTGCTGACCAGGCAGGACGTTGGAGCCCTGTTGGTTACCAACAACTGGAGAGCCGTCGATCGAGGTGATGTACTTCAGGTGTTCCTGAGCCACATCGAACGCTTTCTTCGAGCACTGGTTGTTGATCGCGATCGACATCTGCTGAATCGCGAAGTCCAGGGAACCCTGGTTGACGTCGTCAGCCGATACTGGGTACTTGACCGAGACCGGGCTGTTGCGACGAACGGACAGACGCTTGTCGGCATCGAACACTTCGATACGGTAGCCGAAGTTACCACGCGAGGTGTTGGAGACGTTACCGCCCATGTCGATACCAGTAACGGCACCGGCAGTCAGCAGCTTGATCAGAGCCTTTTGAGTGGCGTCAGCTTTGTGCATGGTGACAACGTTGCCGTTGGTCAGGTCACGCAGGCCGTGGACGGTCACTTGACCCGAGTTCAGACGCAGCTCGTTGGTCTGGCGCTGGTAGTTGCCGTTCATGCTGATGTTCAGCAGAGGCTCGTAGCCGGCGGTTTTGAACGCAGCGAACAGGGTTTCGCCGACGGTGGCGCCGGTTTTGTCCAGAACGCTGAAGCCTGGCAGAGCGCGCAGGTGCAGGTTCACTTCACGGTCGTCGGACGACTGGCCTTGGCTGGTAGGGCCGAAGGTGTTGTTCGAAATCGCGATGGTGTTCACGAAGAAGTTGACCGCGGTGTTGCCCAGCTTGGCGGAAGCCAGCAGTTCTTTGATGACGAGCGAGTTGGACTCGAGTTCGTCGGTGCTGGTCCATGGACGTTGGCCAGGAACCTGGGTCAGAGCCAGGAAGTTCGGAATGGTGTTCGGAACTTTCAGGTACTGAGTAGCGTGGGAGCTACGGTTGTAGGCGTCTGCTTCCGGGTAGGTCGCAGTAGTCGGAGCAACGATGGCCGCGTCGACGAAGAAGTCGCGGTTGTCGTCGTCAGCGTCTTCTGGGTAAACAGCGTGCACGGCCAGGACTTCGTCCTTGAACATGTCGCCGGTACGCAGCAGACCGAAGATCGGACGCAGTTCGGAAGCCGACTGCCAGGCCGAGTTGCCGTAGGCGTACGAACCGATACCCGCAGCGCGGACTACCAGGTTGGCGCCTTCGTCTTCGTAACGAACGGTGATGGTGGAGAACAGCGCTTCAGCGCCCGGGGTTTGCAGGTGCGACTGAGCGTTCAGCGTCAGGTTCGCAGCCTTGATGTCCATCTCGCTGCCTTTGAAGTTCTGGAGCGAGAAACCCTCGATACCAGTTACTTCGGCCAGAGCCTTGGCAGCTTCGTTCATGACCGCCATTTCGGTGCCCGGCACGCCTTTACGGTTCAGGGAACCGGCGAACGCGTCGAACTGCTTTGGCGTGATGGAGTTGAACAGGGTGGTGAGCTGATGGCTTTCAACGCCGGCAACGGATTTGAGACCGGTGCTGAAGACGTCGAAGCTTTCAGCGCCGATGACGCTGTTGAGTTGTTGGTTGCCCAGGGCTTCGCGGACGGCGCTGAAGAGGTTTCCGGTATTCTTCAGTGACGCAGTGACTTGTTTAAAGGCCATGACTCGAATCCTTTACTGAGGATGATTGCAAATATATATTTGTCTGTGTATTAGCGCTACACATAAAATACAGTGAAGTTACGGGTTTTGTATGCTAACCAGTTTGTAAACCTCTGCCAAGGTAAATTCACCCTGGTTAGGTTTTGGGATTTTGCCGTTGTGGGATTCCATGTACCCCACCTTAGCAAAAATGGTTTCCAGCAAGGCGCCGGAGAATGTGACACACTCCAGCGTGTCGAAGCCAGGGGCCTTTGAAGCATTCTCCCCATTAAATAGAAAGATAATGGTGTTCATGCCCGCATCGATGCAGCTGAACGACTTCGCTTCGTTGGCAATCGCGGATAAGCTTTCACCGTCCAGGCTATTAAATGCAGCCTCGACCATGCCGGCGTTATACCCTTCACCAAACATGTGTTTAGGGTCGAGCATCAGAACGCCGAGCTGTTGAGCCACGATGTATTGAAACTTCAGGATGCTTGCGATCTCACCAAAGGTCAACTTCTGATGATATGTTGACAGCTTAGCAACATCGCTGTAAGGAATCGATTGACTGGCCAGCAAACGTTGCATTTCGCTGGTCAGGTAAAAAATACGGACTGACTTCCCTTGAGGGGTCTTAAGAATCATTTTCAGCTCCTAGGAGTTTCCTAATGAACGATTTATTGGTACTGGTTAAGTTGTTGTCCGCGTTGTATCAGGCTAAAAAGCTGAAGGACACCAACCTAATCACGGAACTGGTAGATACGTTAAACGATTTGCCTGTCCCCAACTCCGACGTCTTTACTCAAGACAAGGGTATCCGAGATAGCATTCGCGCAACTATCCGCTGGCTGTTGGAACAGCCCGAAGAAGATGTACTGGTCATAAAATCATCGTTGTTGCAACGTGTCAGCATGTTTGTCAAGAACGATGAAAGCTTGAAGGAAGCAATTACCCACGGTCTGGAAGACTATCCGTCTGATGAACAGACGCGAAAGGTTATCTACCAGCACATTTCTGAGATCCGTCTGAACTCGGAAGGTGAAGAGTTCTCCAAGAAGTTCAAGAAGGCCATCAAGGACTTTTACTTCAAAGACATCAACGACATGGGTAAAGACGATTGGGCTAACCTAATCGACTTGGTACAGGCCGGTGTTAACCAAGGTCTGGAAGAACGGCAATCTGAAATTGTTGCACAGGTGACGTCTGAGACGCCTGACTCGTTTAATGCCATCATTGACATGGCCAAACGCGAGAACAGTCTCGAAGGCATCATGAAGTCAGGTATCCAAGGTTTGAACCAATCCTTGAATCCTGATGGTGGTTTCCGCCGTGGCAAGATGTACATGATTGAAGCATTGACTAACCGGGGTAAGTCTCTCGCTACAAGTCACATGGTGGCTAGTATTGGTCTGTACAACAAACCGATGCTGCGGGATAAGGCCAAGATCCCTACGATCCTCCTGGAGTCTGCTGAAGACACCATGGACCTGATCATCATGCGCATGTACAAGCTGGCGCTCTCAGCCCGTCACGGCATTGCTGCTGACTTCCAATCTGCTGAGAACATGGACATCGTTGATGCCATCGTTAGCTGCTTTAAAGAAAACGGTTGGTATCTCATCATCAACCAAATTGATTCCAGTAAAGACTCGGCTAACACCATGTTTGCCCGCTGCCGTCAACTGGAACTTAAAGGTCACGAAATTATCTTCTGGGCCTACGACTACTGCGGTCTGCAAAACATCGACAAGATCCCTGGTGAAACAAAGTCCGACAAACTGCAACTGCATTTCCGGAAGATCAGGGGTTTCATCATTGCTCGCGGTATCTGCTTCCTGACACCTCATCAACTCTCGCCAGCGGCGAAGATGAAGCTCCAGGAGTCGGACGAAGAATCCGAGGTGTACTTTGCTCGTGAAGTTTCCGGTAAGTCGCTTACTGAAACCTCGACAAAGATCACCAACGAAGTGGATGTGGTAATTACCATCCATGTGGCCAAAACATCCTTCAAGGTTTACTTCACTTGGTGTGTGGGTAAACAACGGGGCGAAGGGTGCTTGCCAGAAGAACGGTTCGGGATCTATGATTTGCATCCAGAGAAAGGTCTTGAACACGACATCAACAAGAAACCAGCATTCCGACGCAGCTTGACTCAACGACTAAACGCCAACGGCGATCTCGAAAATGATTTTGATTCGTTTGAAGTAGCAGCATAAAGAACTAGAATGGAGCTTAATACCCTATCCGCTCATAGGAGCGGATAGGGTATTAATTATAGCCGCTACAACGATCTACAGCACGCGCAGGGCGCTTTCAATCAAAAGCTTGTGATCTTCCTTTGCAAGCTCCTTTCGCTCCTCCTGCTGCTTTTTAGACGGCTTGGGGAGAAGCAAACCCAATAAGGAGACTTTTTTCTTTGCAAGGTCATTTAACATAATTGCTAATTCCCCTTTACAGCAGAACAAGGAAACCCTTAGCGTAGCTAAGGGGCTAGTTAATATCAGCCAACTCCCCTCTCCCACCCCCCTGGTTTCCCAAGAGTTTTACTCTTTCGAGCATAGGCATAGGAGAGCGGCTGAAGATTTATTCCGCAGCAATTTCCTCATCAGAGATAAACAACCCCAAAAGGGCTTTCTCCCTGAAGGTAGGTTGCCCAGCACTCTGGGTATCCATTTGCCACTCAGACTTGATGAAGTGCACAGTCCCTTCTTTATACACCAGGTTGTTACTACCACTCATGTAGTAATAACGCACTGGCATAGCCGGGTCAATCAACGAGGCATCGGAGTTGTGCCAAGCAACCTGTACCAGGTTACCGTCGTTTCTGGCGTTCTCCGACAAATGCTTGCAGAGGTTGTTGGTAGGCTGCCCATGGTAGCCCATCATCTCTTCCCCACTTGCACGCTTGGATGTCTGGTACTCGGACAGGGAGTCAGCACGGGTGGTCATGGCTTGACCTTTGTTGTAGTACACGCCAGTCTCAGCCATGGCCGCATCAGAGGTGATAATGCGCTTACCCGTACCCACGTTCTGCTTCTTGATGTCAGAGCCGTCTTTCGTAGCCCCTCCACCTGTTGACAGAACCGTCAGCACCTTCCCTTCCAGGTAGTACGAACGCTTCAGCGTCGGTATTACGTCTTCCGGTACCCGATATACGTTCAGCACCTTAGGAGCGCGCTCGTAGCGACCTGTGCGGTACAGCGGGTAGATCCACCACATACCCTTCCGGTAGTAACAACCCAACCCCGTGTTGTAGAAACCAAACTCATCGTGTTCCTGGATCCACATGGCCAACTTCACCAACGGCACTGCCGCAGGAATAGCCACATGACTGAAGATCCTGGCATTATCCACCGGCTCTTCGATGTTGACCCCTTTAAAGCTGTCAGGGCCCGGCAAGGAGATAGCCGAACCGTATTGCGTCAGGATACCGTGGAGCAGATCCTTCAGAGACGTCATCAACACAGTGTCAGCAACCAGTTCGTTGCGGAGGAGGGCATAACCCGTCTCAAACAACTGGAAGGTCACCGTGATCATGTTGGTTTCGTCTTTGGTGCTGAGGTCAGCCAGGGCGGAGTTACCACCCTGCATCTCAGGATCCGCATCACCCAAAGGCACTGCACGCCAACGACGCATGATCTGCCGGATACCAATACGCTCGGTCACTTCAATAAAGAGGTTATCCTTATTGGGCAACACTTTGCGCATGTAGACACCTGGCTGGATCTGAGCCTGAAGCCTGGCGTTATCACTGTGGGAGACCCCACCCCCATGGGCAGGACCAAATAGCGACAGACAGGCAAACCCGTTAGGGATCAACAGAGGGATCTGTTCGGTAGGCGTCACTACCATGGCTTCCATGGTAAAGACTCGCTCAGTACCAACGTTATCCAACGCATTGGCATGAGCGATGATGTTGCCTATCGGCTTTGGCATTTCCATGGGTCAGTCTCCTTTGAAGATCCAGTCATTCGTGTCTTGCGAAGTGTCCACAAAACTGAGACTGTCTGAGGAGATCCGCGAAGGAAAGAAGTTACCGGGCGCCGGAGCTTGGTGGTCGATCATGTACTGCTGGTTCTCATGACCTTCCAATTCGTCCAGGTGGCTGACAAAGCTGATATCCTGGCCCACACCTTTATTCAGCATGGGGGTCATGGTAAACAGCATACCCAAGGAAGCTAGACCCATGCCCTCATGTTGCTTCGACTCTTTACCGGCATCACGGATCGCCTGGTTAGTGACAAAGGGCTTGATCTTCTTGTAAGAAGGAAACAGCATGTAAGCCAGGTGCTCCAGAGAACGCAGTTCCTCACGAGGAGGAGACTTGAACTCTGGAACCGTTCTGATCATCTCACACCACAGCGCCAAGTACTCCTGGATGCTTTCGTAAATACTTGGCACTGTTTCGTTGGCTTTGTTAAACCCCAGTTCATCCGGGGTCAAAACGTTTGGGAGGAACCCCAGGATCTGGGGCACCTTCATTTGTCGCAGCTGGGGTTCGTCGTAGTAGTTATGGTCGTTCGCAAACCCGGCCTGGTTGTTGTGATAACGACCACGCAGGTCCTCGATCGACATCAAACTCTTAGGCGCTACCCAGATACCGTAAACGCGATGGTTCAAAATGCCGTACAGCTCAATCAACCGAGACCGTACAGCACCGTAACGAGGATAAAGCATTTTCATAGCGGAGGTCCGAACTTACGGCTCACCTGAATCAACAGCAACAGGATTGCGCCGTGGTAGAGTTGTTTCCACTTGTCCAGTTTGAAATACCCCTCGCAGTATTTCAGGAGTCTCTCCCGATCTACCATCTGGTTCTTCAGGGCATCTACCACCAGGTGTTCGAATTCATTCTGGGGCAGTCCCTCGTAAAACTCAGGGGTGAACAAGTAGGCAGTTGTGTATTGCGGACTGGAGGCGAGTAGCGGGAAGCCGTCCATGTTGAAGTACATACGCTGGATCTCGTAACGCTCTGGATCGGCAACCACCACCCAATCAAACTTGCTGGAACGCAAGTTCCCGTATTGACGGGTATTGATAAGCCGGTTGGTCGACACAATAGTGATCGTCGAGTTCTTGGCGACCGGGAGGAGATTGAAGTCACCTCGCATCAGCACTTCCCAGATCGTAATATCCCCGAAGCCACCGTATTCCCGTCCACCGTATTGGGTGGAGAACAGGTTGATCGGAGGATACGACGTACGCAGGTCCGAAGGCATTTGACCGGCCAGGAACTTAACCAGGTATTGGTCGTAGATCTTGCGGCCGTTCTTGTCTTCCCAGGAGATGGTTCGTTCCGGGTTCCAGTAGAAGTTGTTCATGATGTAGTTGGCAATCGTCAGCCGCCAATCGAACAGCTTCTTTGCCGTACCGAACTCAGGGGTGGTAATGATCGCCACACCACCGTGCAGCACCGAGTCCTTCGAATAAACGAGTTCTTCAACTACCCGGATGTTCAACTGCGCCATGAGCTCTTCGGTAAGGATACCGAGTTTCTCAAACGTGCAGAGGTACACCTTGTTCGAGGTGTCGTTACGGATTTCTGGCTGTTCCTTGATGTGGTAGAGACCCGCTCGGCCTTCACCCGCATCCATGATTGCAACGTCCCACTGAAGGGGGTTGAGGTCAAAGGCAAGCCACATCTCAAACGTGGTTGCACTTTCAGCCTTGGTCGGATCAAAGGCGTAAGCATCTGCATCGAGCTGCTTACCGACCAGGTTCTTGATACGGCTGTAGCTTTGATACACGGCGTCGTTAGACGGCTGGAACTGACTCAGCTCCTCATCCGGCATCAGTTTGCGGCGATAGTACTCCATCAGACGCGGGGTACCATCGACCATCGACAGCAAAGACGTCTCAGGCGTATAGGCCGAGTCTACGATGCTGTGTCTGTAGGTATTGCTGTAGATCTTGGGACGTTCCGGTTCTGGCGGAACTTGCTGCCCCAGAGCAGTTGTCTTCAAACTCATTGGCGTCTGTCCTCTACCAATACGTAACTGTTAAGACCGAGGTTCATCATGTACCGGGTAGGGTTGTGGCCCGGCAGGCCTAAGCCTTTATCGATGTCCTTGCGGATCCGTTGAATATCATTCAGCCATGGCTTCGGCAACAGGTCCCAGCGATACCACGGGAAAATAGCCGGCAACAGGTTGAGGTCTTGCGGGTTCTTTGCGAGATCCTCCCAGAAGTCGTCTGTGTAGTCGCGCACCGAATAATCGAGTGTTACCACGATGTGATGGACATTCTTCATTGTAGGCAGTCTGGAGAGCCTTACAGAGCCTGTCTCATCCATGCTCAGCTGTGTGGGCAAGATACGCAGGTTGTTGCTGAATACCCACACCAGGAACGGCGTGGCGTATTGCGTGAATGCCACCTTGTGACGACGGAGCATGTAAGCCTTTACCTGCTCATTCCATTTAAAGCCTGGAATGTCGAAGATATTGACCAGCTCCTGGTTCTCGATGTTTTCAACCGCCAGTCGTGCTTGAATGATCGGCTGTACAAAAGGAACCCGCTTCATGACCCAAGGATCATGTTTAGGCAGTTTCAGGAAGTAAGGGGCTTCCTGCTGACGGGTTGTCTGGTTAGACAAACCCCAGGCCACCTCAGGCGCTACCCGTACGTTGAATGGGCGATTGAACTGCTCATTCGGGATAGGGATCCACTTCTCGGGAATCTCATCCTGGTAGATGTCGAGCGGGTAAAAGAACTCCCAGTTCGTGAACTCGTTAAAGTAGAAGGAGTATCTGAATTCAACTTCAAACTTACTGCTGCTACCACGACGAGCACGTTGGATTTCAGCATCCTGGAACTGGATACCGATGTAGTCCAAACGCTGGGGTACTACGAGACGCTTGTTCTTGCCGGCGACGTTAGAGATCGTGGTAAACGGCACCTGGCAGTACTTGTTGAACCAAGCTCCGAACTCAGGGGTGGTGGGGTCGTTCTTCAGGAGCAGGGCATGGACGTCCTGCATGCAGGCCAGAATGCTGTTGTTAACGCCCAGATGTACGGTGGCGCTGAACGCCATGTCAGCCATCTGGTTATCGCGTGTACGGTTGATACGGCGCTGGTAGTGCTCAGCCAACTTGCTGCTGTTAAACGAAGCCACTACGGAGACGTTCACCTTAATGCCGGAGAACGCTGGATAGAGCCCCATAGGCTCTTCGTCATCGGTTAACCATACCGGGCGTTCGGTCGGTTCACGACGCTGGTTGGAATAACCGGTGTTAAATGGGGTGTCTTCTTTCTCGACAACGATATAAAGTTTATTGCGGAAAATACCGTCAGTTGCCATGTCACCACGGAAACCGTCATCACTGTTGCTGCCGATCATCTTGGCAACGTCGTTCTCGCCATTGTAAATAATTTGCGAGGCGTTGTCCAAGCTGTAGTACTTGAGAACTTGTCTGAGGGAATCCAGCACTGCTGGACGGAAGAACGAAGCATAGTCGTCTTCAGACATAACGATTGATTTCAGCATGGGCCTACGCTCATTAAAGAAATAAAAAGATAAGTAGTGGAAGGGGTTACCTTCCACTACCAACCAGTGAGGGTGTTACTTCCAGCGAACAGGGGCAACAAGACCGTCTACAAACTGGAGGATCAGCAGATTGGAAATGCCATCCTTCAACTGACAGACAACCTCTGCCTCGGCGAAGTCTTCTGCCGACAGCGACATCTTGAACCCCAACGAGTTTACAAACGTGGAGGCCTTTTCTGCCAGGTCATCGGGCACGCGTTCTTCTGGTGCATCCGCCGCTTCGAAGATTTTACCCGCCAGCGCCAGACGCACACGCTGTTCTTCGAGATCGACCGCAATGCATTCCTTGGAACGCTCAGGAGCATCTTTGTTCTTGACGGTAAAGATCAGGACGCCCGTCAGGCTGATGCTCGATTCCAACATCGGAACCGACACCTGGTACTGGGCTTTACTACCGAACTCGACCACGGCACCTTCAACGTCGTAGTCCACCTTATCCAACAGGTGAAGGTCGTACGCGTCAGCGAGTTCCTGGATAACAAGGTTCAGTGGATCACCCTCACGCGCCGATACTTCTGGCGCACGACGGACCATGACTTGCAAGAGGTTACCCTTGTTCATCTTGGCCTTTTGGGTCTGACCATCTTTCTCAACGAAAAAGACTGCGGCAGATTCCGACTCCGATTCTGCACGGAGCACTGAGTAACCCTGAGGGAGCTGCTTCTTGAGTCTTTCAAGAAACACTGGGTGGACGTTTTCCAAAGCCATTGCCATTACTCCTTCTTAGCTTTTTCGTCAGGTTTGTCAGCAGCTTCGTTGGGGAAGATCTTGCTGTTGATACCGGCAGCGGCTTTGCGGATCCCACTGACCAGTTTCTTGTGAGCAGTAACCTTTTCCTTAAGCCCCTTGAGACTGTCTTTGGCAGCAGCGATCTTTTCCTGGGTCGACTTCCGGGTGGTGGCAACAACTTCCTTGTTGGCCTCGTCTTTACCCGAAACATTACTGGCTGCGGTTTTCAGCTCAGCAAGTTTCTGTTGAGCAAGGTTCATCGCCTCACCGAGTGCAGCACCGTAACCGCTCTGCTTGTTCAGCAGACCCAACAGCTTGTCGAGTGCAGTGGCTGCATCTGCCTTACTGTTAAGACCGCCTACGATGGCACTGAATGCACCAGAAGGATCGGATTCAGCCGCCAGCTTAACCAGGCCTGCTTTAGCCACCGAGTTGATTTGATCACCCGTAGTCGCCTTGGCAGCAGCCAGGTCTTTCTTGTTGGCCTCAGCTGCATCAACCGTGGCTTTATTCGTATCCTTTTCATCGGACGAAGTGAACCACTCCTTAATAGCTTTGAAAGACTCTGAGATCGTTTCCCAGGCCTTTGTAGCCATTTCCTTGATACCATCCAGGATTGCGCCTTCAGTACCCTCTACAGCGCTCATACGAGCGTTGCGCGCACTGGCTACGCCAATGAGGTAGTTCGACGCAAAGGTGTTCTGGCCGTTCAGGTAATCTTCCATACCCTGGAGGAGTTGCAGCGGGTGATCGAACTTGCAACCGCAGTCACAATCATCGTTCCGTTGGCAGTCTTCCGGTTCGTCGAAATCAACCACCGGGGCTTCTGGCAGATCTTCCAACTGGGAAGGGGCAAACTCTTCTGCACCCATTACCATACCGAGACGGCTGGTCACAAACACATCGACGATGTTCAGCACCCGTTCCGCGTACTCCATTTGGCGGATGTTTGCGTTCATGCATTCGATGTTTGGTTGTTCATGGCCTTCGTAGATCTCCATGAAGTAGCGAAGACCTTTGTGAGCGAACTCGATCCAGTCATTGACGGCGGCACCGCTCAGGTGGTCAGAGTTCTTGTTACCGAGCGCGCAGACCTGCATGGCCACATTACGCTCTGGATTACGACCGCCATTCTGGAGGTCAGCCAGCAGTTCGCCGAGGTATTGATTGACGAGGGTATTGACAAGCAACTCACTCGCATCGTAATACGCCAGGCGGCTTTCAATAGCGGACACAATGGAGCACATCCGCTCTTTGACACGGTCGGTATCCGTCGCTTCACCCTCGAACACATAATCGAGTCCGATGGAGCGCAGGAGGTCAACCATCACCGGGTTATTCTCGGCGGTCAGTTTACCAGCTCTGCCGGTCAGCATGAGGCCAACCAACCCCAATTCAAAGTACAAATTCATTCCCTTCTCCTCACAAATACTTGATGGCCACGGTACCGCGGTAGTAGGTGGCACGGCGCGCAGTGACGTACAGGTAACCATCACTGGTCCCCAATTCCACTTCAAAGCGTCCCAGGTCGCTCAACCCCACCAGCCGCATCCAATTGAAGAACAGCTGACTCACCTCATCGCCAGGCTCAGCCTGATCGGCGTCAGTCAGTGTAATGATGGGTTCTTCGACACAACCATCTACCAGGCCTTCGAGGGGCAGGAGGTCACCTTGCTCAGGCTCACCAAAGGTAATGCCGCTGATATCCTGAGGGATACCTTTGAAGAGTTCCCCCAGGTCTACCTTTTCGATCATCAGGCCGGCGCCTACGGTGCCTTGTTCAACGTAGGTAAAGATGTTGTCACTCACAGAACGACCAACGCCAAAGCGTGGGTTCAATCCATCAATACCCTGTTGCTCCATGGCTTTGGCAACCAACAAAGTTTTGTTAAAGCAATTCAAGCGCATAATGGATTACCCTTTGACGTCGATGCTGCTCGACACAATGCTGGACGCGGTGTTGTAGACCTTGAACACGAGAGTCTCCAAGAGCTTGATACCCGCCATGCCATTGCGAATGATCTCTTCCAGGCTGTGGGCAATCGCTTTAGCAGCGGCCTGATCTTCAGCCTCGGCTTTCTTCGAGAACGCCAGACTGGTATTGAGGCCCTTGATAAAGACCTTTTCCAGCTCTACCGATTTCGTGATCATGCCCTGGAACTTGGTGTTCATTGTGTCCAGGCTTTTGGCAACCGAACGGGTGGTGGTTTCGCTGCTAATAAAGCCAGCGTTCTTGTCGGATTCCAGCAGATCAGGATCGGCCTTCAGCGACAGCTTACCGTGCGATGTGATCGACACAGTTGTACCGCCGATATAAGGAGCAGGGTCCTTACCAAAGATCTTGATCAGCGCATCGTGGTGCTCTTTAAAGAGCTTTTCCATGGCGTCCTTGGTATGGCTCAGCTGCTTGCCAGTAAACAGGGCTTCAGCCTTACGAGCGGTATCACCCACTTCCTTGATGTACTCTTCGACCTTACCGGTTGCAGCAGTCCAGTCTGCAATGGCTTTGGTCATCCAATCCAGGTTAGCCGGGATCTTGGCCTTGCTGGCCCACAGGTTCATGTAACCCTGGGGATAATGCGTGAAGTGTTTCCTGACCCCGTTCTTATCCAGCTTAGCGATCAGGTCTTTGTTCTTGCGTGCAGCCACTTCTTTCTTGCCGGTGAAGAAACTGAACACCCACTTGAAGAAGTTCTTTACAGCGGTGATAAGCGAAGACACCATATCACCAATCCAGCTCATGAACCCTTCGGTGCCTTCAACACTGTCGAGGTTCTTTTGGCGGGGGATATGGGAAAAGACGTACTGGTAATAGAGACACTCATTACCGGAGACTTTGTCGTATTCGTCAGACAAGTCATCGATCTTGTCGTCTGGAGCATCCACAACGCTTTCAGGATTCTCGGCGTTGTAGAGTGCTTCAACTGTTGGGGTATTGATAAAACGTCGAGCAAGCACTGGTTGCGTCATGGTAAAAGTACCTGTTAAAAAGGATATGTAGCAAAACCTATAGCATTCCTCAAAAAACCATATAGCAGCCATAAGACTACTAAGGGGGATTGCTCCCCCTTAGTAGCTACCTTACGGTGGTACAGCAACCGCTACGTCGACTTAGAAGCCGATGTGAGCAGCAACGCAGTCCAGCGTAGCGCCAGCGGCGTTGACGGCCACTTTGGTCACGTTGGTGGCCATGCTCGAAGTCGAGCTGTAAACAGCCTTGACCAGGTTGACCTGACCGTTGACTTCAGCCGACTTGTCGGCGTCGCCAGCTTTGATCGAGTTCAGGGAACCGATCACGCGATCACGCTCAGCAGCGCTGAAAGCCTTGGCCACTTTGGTGTTGCGCAGGAACGCGCCGACGCCACGGACTTCGGAGATCGCTTTCAGCAGGCCAGCCTTGTCGGTTTTGGCCTTGACTTCGCCGGTGGTCAGCTTCTTGGCTTCCGGATCCTTCATCACAACCATTTTCAGGGAGCGAGCAGCGGCAGCGGCTTCGGCCATGGTTTTGATTTCGGCATCGCTGTACGAAACCTGGATGCGGATACCGTTCATCACGCCGATCAGGACGTCATGGGAACCAGCCTTCTTCTCGTTGTACTTGCCGGCCGCCTTGGCGTCGGTTTTGACAGCGGAGATCAGACCGGTGTAAGCCGACTTGAAGTCTTCCAGGCTGATGCCGGAAACGTTTTTGCCCAGCTCGGTCAGCTTGGCGATCGCGCCTTGGGTGGCTTCGAAGCCTGCGGATTTCACAGTGCCCAGGCCGCCTTTGGCGTAGTCGACGTAGATGTTCCAGCCGCCCAGCTTGACCATCTCTTTCAGCTTGGCGCCGTCTTCCAGGCGCTTCTTCAGGGTGTCGCAACGGCGCTCGAGGCCGGCGGCCTTGTCGAAGATCGACACGAAGAAACCGATGACGGTGTTGAAGATGTGCTTGATGAACTCGACGGCTTTCTTGCCGTACTCCTTGATGGAGTCCATGATGCTTTCCATGCCCTCGCGAGCATGCATCTGAGCGGTCGACGCGTCGGTGATGGATTCAGCACCCATGCGCTCGCCCTGGATGTTGGCACCCAGTTTGTTGCCGAGTTTCACGCCACGGTTGTAGAGGTGGGCGAAAGCCAGGCCGCTGAAGTTGCCGGAGTTGATCAGGGATTCCATGCCTTCGACGACTTCGGTCGCTTCTTCGACGGCTTCTTCCAGATCGTCCATCTTGTCGACCAGCGCTTCAACTTGCTGCGACTGCTCTTCGATGGCCACGGTGACTTCGGCGATTTCGGTTTTCACCGCTTCTTCGACGGCTTCAACGACTGCTTCACCACCGGCGCCTTGCAGCTCCAGTTCTTCAGCGCCAGTGTACATGTTCAGAAGATCAATACCGGACATAGCTATGTATCCTTTTTCGTTAACGAAGGAAAATTGTGTGTTTAATTAAACGGTTTACGCGAAAACACCAAGCACACCATGAATGTACCTGTCGGTGTAGCTGACCACCCGAGGAGTGAATCCGCTATAGAATGCCAACGCATTCGCCTCACCAGAGAGAATCTTCTCACCCTCTGCCATGGCACTTGAACTAACCTTGTCCAACTTACTCAGGTTAGCGTCAACGGTTTTCACCATATCCGACCAGCTCTTGATAAAGGCCAAGTAGCTGTCGTACGACGACTTCAAGCGTTTGTGCATAGAGTTGATCTTGTCCAGCTTGTTCAACAGCGCGTTGACTTCAGACTTGGATAAGGTCGTGGAGGACCCCGCCTCAGCAGGTGCGTCACCACCTATAACATATTTCGGGTGTTTGCCGTCGCCGTAGACGCATTCCCAGACTTTGCCACCTGGCAGAGTGTCAGAGAACGTCGTGTCGCCTTTTGAATGCGGCAACTTGAACGGAGGATACTTCAACGCCTCGAACTCCTCCACAATCGCGAAGATGTTCTCAGAGGTTGAAGCACCCTTGAGCTTACGGACGACAATCAGCTGCTTGTCCAGGTAACTCAGAATTTCTTTGCTGTGCTTATCCAGTGCATCCAACGTGCTCAGCAGAGTGTCCATATCATGCCCAATATGGCCAACATCGCCATTCGAGGTGATAAGGGCAATCGTGGTCTTGCTGAGGTTCAGCTCGTGATCTTCGATCTTGCTGAAGCTTTGCGTCAGCTTTTTGATCAAGGTATCGTTGTCGCTGAAAGCACGGTACAAGCCAGCTCCTGCCGCGCCAAGGGCTTTGCCAAACAGGTCGACAGTCTTACCGCCTACCCACTTGCTGACTTCAAAGAGGCCAGCGCCAAGTTCTTTGGCGTTCTCCATAAAGTCTTCATTGCCTTCGACCCGGATCTTCATCCGGTGAGGTTCCGCGAGCAACAGGTTACCTGCTTTGTGCAGATCGTTCTGTTCCTCACGGGTCTCCAGATGGTTCTCCAGGCAGGTTTGATATAACCGATGGGTGTTGCTCATGTCCAGCCTCCTTAGGGCGTGTTGGCCTTAACCGAGAGGTTAGACAGCTCGATCAAGCCGTGGATGATCAAGGTCAGGTAGCTGGTCAGAGCGGCGCGCAGGTTCAGCAGCTCCATTTGGTTACGACGAACAATCGAGGAGAAGGCAGTGAGTACCTTGTCTTTCAGTTCATCGTCCATCTGCGACTCGTAGATACCTTTGGCAACATCGTTGTAATCGCTGTCCGCCAGTTTGTACTTGTCGCCGGCCTCGTACACCTTGCTCCATTCCTTCAGCAGTTCTTTCAAATGCTTTGCAATGATCTTGATCTGCTGGGACGATAGGCTCTTCACTTCATTACCCAGTTTCGGGTAAATCACTTCAGAACTGTTTTCGAAGCCGGTGAGTTCTTCGTTGAGGTAGATGTAGAGGAACTGATCCACATCTTCCGGCGTGTGCATCCGATAGTTCGGCTTGCTCTGGCGGATATCGATGAAGTACGCACCACCCATCAGCTCCACGGATTGTTTCGCAGTAACACGACCCGTAGAGAAGTCCTTGTTGACCTTGTTACATTCCTTGAACGGTGTCGACGGCAGTTGCGACGGCAGGTCCAGGAAACGCTCCAGGCCAAGTTGTTGATCCAAGCCCGCAAACCCGCCAAAGAAGCTCAGGACGGCGTTCATGTTGTTCTTGCTGTTGAGGTAGTAGTTCGAGCTCACCGCCGAGATAGTGCGGCTCAGCTTGCTCACATCACCTGTCCAGTCACCGGAGATCTGACCATTGATCTTGAACAGGTTAAACAGACGAGCGCCCAGCAACAGGTTCTCACGACCTTCATCGAAGCGCGGGGTGGTTTCAATCCCACGTTCCAATGCGTCCACCGCTTCAATCAAACTGTCATGGGTTTGAGTAAAGACGATGTAGGCTTCTTTAAAGCCGTCGTTGATGCGAACCACTACTTCCTTGGACTTACGGAAGAAGTCACCCAGGAAGCTCTCACAGCCCATCAGGCGCGTCAGAAGGTAATCTTCCGGCATGAGGGTGCGTCCGAGCGCTTCAGCGCCCTCAACAGCGTCCAAACCGCTTACAGGCGGAATGTCGACATTGGAACGTACCAACGAACCGTCCATGGCGTTTGCCAGCTCGGGTGTCACCTGGTGAGGTTCAGTGCCTTCAAGCACCGCCTTAACCATGTTGACACGATCCTTGCTGTCATCCAGACGGTTCTGGAAGCGATCGAGATCACCGGTGTCTTTGGCCAGGCTGACAATCTCCGCAGACTTAACAGCGGAGATAGCGGCCATTTCGGCCGCCAGCTGGAGTTCCTGGTTAATTTGACCCATAGTAGGCTTCTCCTCCAAGCAGCAGGAAGATACGCCCGACAACACCAGCGCCTACACCTGCCATGAGACGATAGAGATCGTTGTCGAAGACTTTGTCCCCATCCTGCAAGAAGGCCGCATGGCCACCTGTACGGGAGGTAGGGGTATAAGTGCCGTAACGGCTGCTGGCAGCATCCTGGAGTTTGTTTTCCTGGATACCAACAGAGGTGATCAGCTGACGATGACCACAACGACCATTCAGGTAATGAATGATGTCGCGGATCAGTTCAGACAAAGGACCCTTGCCGTTGTCGAAGTTGACTTCCATCCACCCTGCAAAGGAAGTACCGCACAGGGCAGTGACTTCGCGCAGGGTCTCGATGGTTACGTCACCTTTCATGATGAGCTCAAAATCCTGGTACGCATCCTGACGGAGGTACTTCAGGTTCTTGAACATGGTTGCCAGTTCACCTTCACTCAGGTTAGCACTGACGTACCCGTTGTTACCCCGGCGAAATTCAGGCATAGTCGGCCTCGATCTCTGCAATGGTGTGGTCGTTGCGAATGATCTTGTCCTGGTAGATCTCGATACGGCGATCGAGGTCAGGGTCATTCGTGCCGTTGCGCTTGTTGATCGCCTGGGAGATCTTCATCGCAAAGTACTCGTTGTCACGACGCATCTTCTCGATACGCATGCCCTGAATCTTGCTCCAGCCCAGACCCCACCAGAACATCGGGTTAACCAGGTGAACACCGAAACCCTTGTTCAGCAGGTCGACTTGCGTCTTGCCGCCGGTGCTTTCCATAACGTCCAGGGACGTCTGGGTGATTTCGATGTCCGGCAGGTTGTTCATGTTCTTCATGATCAACGACGCGCCGCGCAGCAGGTCAACGGTGAAGTTGTTGTAGAACAGCGCAGTGCCGTTGATGAACTTCATGTCGATCGGTTGCAGGTAACGCTCCGGCTCAACACCCTGGTTGTTCATGGTCAACAGTACGTCGTAGATCATGCGGGTGTAACGCAGCCAGAAGTTCAGGTACTCGATGACGTTCAGCAGGTTCGCTTGCTTGACGGTCATCAGCTTACCGTCCCACAGGCTTTCCTTGTAGCTGTTGACCGCTTTGGTCAGCTCGGTGGTCAGTGCATCGAGAGCGCCGAGACCGTGCTTGTTGATACCGACCAGATCGCCACCACGGAAGCCAGCGGAGTTGACCGCCTTCTTCAGGGAGCGGGTGATGACCCAATGCTCAGCCTGATCGCTCAGGTCGATATCGTTCATCTCGATGTTTTCCAGACCTGCCTTCAGGTCTTCACCGGCTACCTTGATGCTCAGGATAGCAGACAGGATTTCGTTCTTCTTTACCGCTTTGACTTTCCCGATGTAGGAGAAAATATCCATCACATGCCTCCGTTCAGCAACTTGACCAGGTCCGCCAGGGTGTTGGAGCCCGAATCTTTCTTCGATTTGATGGCGATATCCTTGCGGGTGTAAATTTCCGGCATATCGCTGCCATGGGTGTAGAAGGTGTAGATACCGCGATCTTCGTTGCAGACCACGATGGTGTTTGCCACCACAGCCTTGAAGATACCTTCACGCGACTTTGGATCACGGAAGCGTTTACCGATGTCCAGTTCCAGCTGGGTAGCTGCTTCCTGGGAGATGATGAACGAGTTGGCCATGCTGTTGAAGCTGACCACGCCGGTACGCACAGCAGTGAGCTTGTTACCGGTTTCACGACGCAGGGCTTCTTTGTAGTAGCCCGACATCTCTTCGTTCTTGATGTTGAAGCGTTCCTTGATGATGTCCTTGCCGCTGAGGAACTCAGGGTAGGTGATCTCACGGGTCTTGGCCATGGTCAAGCGAGCAAAGAAGCCCTCTTCGATCTTGGCAGCAGAGAAGGTACGCTTGAGGTCCTTCGTGGACATCGGCACCGGGATCTGACGGAAGGTCAGTGGGAAGTCGATCTTGCCACCACGTTCGGTGTGCAGGGTAGCGTTAACCACCTTACCGATCGCGAGCGGGGTGTACTCTTGCAGGTCGGGCATGGTTTTGCCGCCGACTTGAACGTAGTCCTGCTCGGGGTTTTTCTTTGCTTCGTTCGGGATGTTGTCGTCGAAAGCTTCGCAGCCTTGGATCGACATCATGCCGGCACGGTTCGGGTTGATGGAACCGATAATGTCCTTGATCTGCACGCCCATCGACACGGTGCCTTCCAGCGCCAGGTGAGTCAGGGTGGCGACCACGTCACGCATCATGACGATTTGCATGAGGTCGGACATGAATTCCTGGTGCAGAAGGGACTGTTCAACGCCGACCATTGGCGCAATGATCGCGCGGTTTGCGCTCTGATGCACCGATGTGGTCGAGACCACATTGTATGAACGTTGAACCTGGCCCGCCACTTTGGCGGCGGAGTTTATGTCTTTGCTATCGGGATAAAACTTACTTGCAATGTCCAGCAGGTAAGACCCCAGCCCTAATACGTTACCAATCATTTTTAATTACCTTCATTAATGGGAGCCAGAGAAATGGCGGATGATCCTAATCTGTATAGCGGGTGGTACGACAAGACCCCAGGGAATGAAGAACCCAAAGGCGATCTGACCAGTCAGACGTTTGACGACTGGCTTGAATACGCGTTTCGAGAAAACGGCGGACCGGGTTACTCGAGCGCACTGATCAGCATGCTGAAAGGGGTACGAATTCTAGGCCCTGGGAACCAGTTGGCTCCCATCCCCGACGACACCATAGGATTAGTCTTTATTAACCGGCCGTTGTTGAACTTATCCGACGAAAACGTTGTAAAACATCCTCAAATGTTGCCGCTTTACAACCCAACTCGAAATACCCTGCAACATTACGTGAAGGGGTTACTCGATCCGGTGTGGGGAAGAGCGAACAGTGGTAACAGCGAAATGCTCGATCCGTTGTATCCCTGGATGGGTTGTTTGACAAACCTGTGCAAGGTGTCCTCGGGCTTTCCTGACGTCAACATGCCTGTCGAGAAATCGACCCCCGGTATTCGTAAAGAAGTCTATCAGTACCCCAACGGGATCCTGAAGGTGAACTACGACTACGACATGCGACTCACCTTTCACAACCCCAAGCCTAACGTGGTGCCGTTTATCTTCGACGTGATCAACCACTACATCGAAGGGGTGACGTTGGGTGACGAAGGTATGGAACCCTACCCGGAAGCGCTGATCCAGAACTACCGCGATTATGATGTGCGCATCTATCACATCATCATGAACAAGAACATGCGCAGTATTGAAGGGATCTACTGCAACGGCTACTCCTGGCCTAACACTTATCCGTCGGGTGCTTTCAGTACCATCGACCGTACGCAGAACAGTTTGCGTGGCCAGGGGCAGGATGAAGTAGAGATCAACTTCCCGAGTGTTATCTTCCGCTATAACAATTTGCGTCTTGCGGACATGTTTAACCGCACGACGCTGTTCTTCAATCCAAACATGAACCCTCGTGTTCGCGAGAACAACTATCGCAAGTTGAAATTCAGTGAGTACTACGCGGCTAACTATGCGTTGTGCTATCCATGGATTAACGTGAACTCGATGGAAATGGAATACTGGGGTGCTAAGTAAATGGCCGACATTACACAACGAGAACTGATCGCACTGGCCAACAACCCTATTCGTGGGGTCAACCGTGTGATCAACCAGATCGAAGAGAACTACTTCGGTCGATCGGTAAAACTGAACAGCAAGAGCCACCCGTTTGTCTTTGGTACCGACATCATCCTCGGAACCGCCCACGGTATCTTGAACCGTGTTGACGATGCGGTGGCTAAACTGTTCCCCGCTCATGCACGCAGTACTGCTGATCTCAGCCGGCACATGTCGGAAGAAGAGCAGGTCGGGATGTTTGGTACCCCGGCGATCATGGACCTGCAATACGCGATCAACACCGACGTCTACATGTCGTTGGCAAAAGACGTAACGATCACCCTCGGCAAAAGTACCTTCACGTACAAAATGCTGTTGCTGCCGAAGGACACCGAACTGACCTTTGGTGGTTACACCTTTGCGATCGAGAACGGTATTGAAATCCGTTACAGCGAGCAGACGGGCTACCAGGTCGTCTACGATGACAGCACGAACAATCCGCTGAACCCGATCTCGAACAACCTCCTGAAGCGAGTGGTGACCCCTAACGGTTACCTGACGATCGTTATCCCGTGCCGTCAGTTGATGTGCCAGCCTACCGAGAATCTGACGTCGAACATCAGCTCGGGTTGTGCCGGTGATATCGACTTCATTGACTATCTGTTTGCCGTTCGTGCATTCCAGACGGTCAATGGCATCAAGACGGAAATCCCGGTTACCTACAACCAGGATGTCTTCGACCCTAACACGGTCACCATGGCATTGAGCCTGGATGTCAGCAACCAGCGGTTCAATTACCGTATCCCGGATGTCTACATTGCCAACGGCCTGGGCATCGGTTCGATCGACATCTATACCTACACGACGAAGGGTGAACTGTCGAAAGACTTTACCCAGACTGCGTTGCCGGATGTTGGGGTTAACTACCAGGACTATCGTTTTGGTGCAGGTACCCTCGGTCCGTTCTCTAACGCACTGAAGTCGTCAGGCGGTATGGCATGGCGGGCAATGACGCCGACGTCGGGTGGTAGCAATGCCATTCCTTTTGCTCAGATGAAGGCTTCCTTTATCATGGGTCGTCGTCAGCGCAATCTGCCGATCACCGAAAACAACCTGGTGGGTACCGTGGAGAACTACGGCTACAACTCGGTTAAGGCGATCGACTACATGACGAAGCGTAGCTACTCGTTGACCAAGGAACTTCGGATCCAGGACAACAAGAAGCTGTTTGCTCCCATGGGTTGCTTTGTTGGCAGTTACCTGGCATCGGTTAACAGTCTCATTGGTAGCGGTGTGGTGATCGACAATGGTCAGCGTATTACCATCCCGCACAACGTGCTGTTTGATATCAGCCAGCCAACTACGGTCCTGATCAACCAGGTCACGAAGAACAACTACGAAGCCAGAAGCAACGAAGCCAAGGTAGACCTGGTAGCGTCGACGACTCTCGTCTATACACCGTTCTACTACGTTATGGACCTGACGAACAACCAGGCTGTGTTGCGTACCTACCACCTCGACCAACCTAAGTTCCAAAGCCAGACGTTTAAGGCTGAGAACAGCTTGCTGGGTATCGACGTGGGTGTGGGCTCTGTGGCCATCGAGCAGAATGACTCGGGTTACCTGATCACGATTGTGACGGCATCGGGTAAGAGCTATAAGGAACTGGACGACTCCACGTTGGGCCTCCAGCTCTCTGTACAGCCTGAAGACACAAACAGCCTGGCCAGTATTGCAGCCACCCTGTACGGCCTCACAGAAGACGGTGAACGTATCTGGCAGTTCGCACTCGACAGTCGTTTCGATGTTGATGTGAATGACGTGATGTACTTCACAAACTTCGTGCAGTTCGGTAACACCCAACCGACCACCGGCGTTCCACTGGATCTGACGATGACGTTTATCTTCACCTTCCAAGGCGATAAGGCTAACACAGCGACCGACTCGGATGACAAGATTGACCAAAGTCTGTTCCCAGTGCCGATGGTGGCTATCATCGAAACTCAGTACAGTGTTGTGTTGGGCAAGAAGATGGGTAACCTGTACAGCCGTATCCGTCCTCTCGTAGGCGAAGCGCAGTACAAGAAGTATGGCGTCGACGTTCCGCTTGTGTATCAGGAAACGATCTACAAGCGTGACGAGAATAAAGAGATCATCTTTATCGATGGTGTTGCTCAAGTTGAGCACGAAGTGGGTGAGGTCATGTACGACAAGAACGTACCGCCTCGCATCATGCTGGAATACACCAAAGACGACTACATGCTTGATGGTGAAGGCAACTACATCGAAGTGGCTCCTCGTGAGAAACTCTATCACTGGGACTTCATCGGTTTCGACGGTGCGTACTTCTTCAGTCATGATGCCTATGACATGCAGTTTGCCCAAGAGACCAAGGACTACTTCGTTGATGTCATCAGTCAGGACATGGCTTACTTTGCATCGTCCTCGCTTGATCAGACTAGCCTGGTCTACCAACCGCGCAACAAGCTGGGCTACCAGAAGGTGGTCGTCAACAGCAACTACACCTCGTACCTCCGTCAGGATCTGAGCTTTGTGGTCACCTACTACCTCACGTCAGCGGGTATGAAGAACCAGAGCCTGAAGAGTTCCCTGGAAGCCAGTACTCCACGGACACTCAACGAAGGGTTGTTTGGAGCGACAACCTTCAGTGCCAACGACTTGGCGTTCCAATTGAAGGACGGTACCTCCCGAGAAGTGGTTGCGGTTAAACTGAGTGCCATCGCAGGTGACAGTACTGTGGATGTCATCAGTAACGCTGACTCCCTGACGGGCTTCAGTGTTCGTAAACTGTTGCAGGTGAGTTCGGACGGCTTGCTGTCGATCAAGGAAGACATCGACATCGTGTTCTTGCCGCATGACGTTTCCATGGTCAACATGGGTCCGGTGTAAAGCAGCTATAAACCATGCCTACCCTACCTCCCGCAAAGGAGGTAGGGTAGGTTATGGCCGGTACAACTTATTCCGCAGGCTGTTCCATCGGAGTCCCTGGGTACTTCAGGTTCAGGTATTCCGCAAACATGAACGGCAGCTTCAACTTGTTGCACATGTCGCTCGTGCGCCAAGAGAAGTCCTTCAGACTGTAACCCGTCAACTTCAGGTCAGGCTTGAAGGTACCTTCCAGATAGCTGGAGTGCGCCTTAGCCATGATGTCCTTGAACTCGTTAACAAAGAGGTAGTCCCCGTTGATGACGATATCCGGAACACGGTTGAGTTGATCCCACGAGGTGAGCGAACCGTCTTTCAACTTCTGCTCAGCTTCGTAGAAGTAGTCGCCGGTGTACGCGGTGTATTTCAACACCTCGCAACGGAACTCGTTCAGACGTTCCTGGCTCTCCACCGTGAAGTCAGCTGCGAGCAGCTCTTTCATTGTGGTGTTGACGACCTGGTCGATGTAGGCGTAAATGACCTCGAAGTACTCGCGGGTTTCTTTCAGCTCGCCCAGTTGCTTGCGTGCTTCTTCAACGGGCAGGCCTGCATACAGCACAACAGACTTGTTCGTTTCAGGAAAGCATTCGGACAACTGAACAATCAGCGAGTTAGCCCGAGAGCTACTACCCCAGATACCGCGGATGATCTTTGTAGCGACCGGCAGTGGAAGACCTTCGTCTTCCATCGCGGTGATCAGGGATTCGAGTTCGTCGATGTACGTCTGAGTCGTGACATCAGCCACACCCTTCAGTTTGACGATCTCTTCCCACATGGCTGCTCGGCTCATAGCAATTTACCTGCTCCGATTTGCTTGGTGAAGTTGTTGAGGTTGGTCTTAACCCCACCAATATCACTTTGGATGGCGAAGTTCACGTTGGCGGTCAACTTCTCGCCAAACGTTTTTGCATCGGCATCCTTGATGAACACACGACCTTCGATGATCGGGCTCAGACCGCGAGAGCGTGCCTCAGCAACGATCTTCTCGACCGCCTCGATATCGCCGACCACACCACTGTAGTAGTAGGCATGGATGCGACCGTACCATTCAACCAGGCTGACGATCTGCCGTTCAACGCGGAGAACTTCCTTGTTGATGGAGTAGCACATCTGGCTGAAGTTACGGCAAGCGACGCTCAACATCTGGTAGTCGGATAGCAGTTGCGGTGCGTTGTAGTAGGTCGCCATCGCGCTGATCTTTTCAGAGTCAGACTTGTCGATGATCTCGCCTAGTGCTTTCCAGTTGACTTTCGAGATATCAACCTCGTCGTCCACCAGTTCCTGGTAACGCACGTTCAGACGCTGGATCTCGAGCAGGGTAGCGGACACATCCACACCGGCTACAGTCGAAGCACTTGCCACAACTTCGGTCTTCAGGCGGTTCTGTACCTGGTCAAACTTGTTGGCCAGTTCTTCGTTCGAGAAGTCAAGGCTATACAGATCCTTGTACAGTTTGCTCATGAGACCAGAGATCTCTTCAACGCCAAAGGTCAGCAGCGTTTCGTTCATTGCCTTGGTGATAACAATCACTTCGGTAGACGATTCACCGGCGACGTGGTTACCCGACTTGTGACGCACACGAGAACGGTTGTACTCGTCGAGGATCACTTTCTTCAGACGCTTCTGAGCGATCGTAACCTTGTCAGTGGCCTGCTTGATCTTCACGTTCAGCTGCTGGATCAACGGAACACTGGCCGCCAGCTTCTTCACTTGATCGATATCGCTATCGAGCTTGTTCTTCAGCAGGTGGATCTGTGCAACACGATCCTTGTCCTTTGGCAGGCTGCCGAGGAACTTCTCGACGTTGTACTCAGCGACGTTGAAGCCAAAGCTGATCAGCGTGTCTTCGAACTCTTTCTTCAGATCGCCGAGGCTGTCATTGATGGCTTTGGTGATCCGTTCCGACTTGCGGAAACCGAAGATCCCTTTAACCATGTCGACAACCCAGTCGATGGCCATGCGGATGTAACGAATGATGGTTTCGATGAAGTCTTTGAAACCGGTGTAGACCGCACTGAAGAAGCCTTCAGCGCCCATGCGAGCGTTGCGCTCCGAAGGGAACGGGTCATAGTTCTCGACGCCTTTGAGTTTGAGGTGGCGGGCAACCTGCTTGGAGAAACGACCGAGGCTCAGTTGTTCGGAACCCATCACCATAACGGTGGCGTTGTTCTGTTCACTGACCTGGTAGTATTCAGTCAGGTCGATACGTTGTTTGTTTTCGCCAGGCTGATACGAATCAACCGGCTCCGCATTACCGTACTGCTGGTAATCGTCAATCTTGGTAGTGGCGGAGTCACTCACGGCCGGCCTCCAGTTCTTTTACCAGGTAGTCGGTCAGAACGGAGCAGGCCGGCAGCTCGCCAACGTCCACGTCATTCACGATGGTGGTGAACTCTTTCTTGCACGGCAGGGTGCCGGTGTTCATCATCACACCGTTCAGCATGCCGATGCGCACTTGAGCGGTCTTGTGGATCAGCGGGGCTGGGATAGGGGATACCTTGTTCCACTTGTCGAGCATGGCCCAGGCTTTCTCATCCATCTCGGTGGTCCAACCGCCCAGACGGTACGAACGACGGATCAGGGCACGGGCGAACGGTTCGGCCAGCAGCTTGCTCTGCTCGATGGGACAGGTGATACCTTTTTCGGTCAGGGCTTTCTTGAATTCAACAACATGGATCAAATGCGACATGGTAGAGTTCCTTGCAAGGGGAGAGGGTTAGAATTCGTACGTCTTGTTTTCTTCTGGACTCTTGTCCGTTCCGTCACGACGCGCTTTCAGGTTGGCCAGTTTTACAGCAATGGTGTTCACCTCGTGGTTGGCGACCACAGAAGTGTAATGTTCAACTTCTTGGGCTTTAAAGTCAGACTGACTGAACACCCAACCCATGAAGCGGTGGATCACGGTACTCTCATACCAAGGACGCAGGTCTTTCGCATGGTTCAGCAGTTGCTGCACTTCATCTGCCAGGGCATTCTTTTCAGAGGCCGGCATCTTCGTGTCCTCTTTCAGCTTTTGGATCAGCTGACGGACAGCATCTTCAAACCGACGGTGGTCAGCGTTATAGACGCCCGAGTAACCTTTGCTGAAGTAGTTCAGAACAAAGATAAACATATAGAAGACCATGGCCATGAACAAAGCACCGGCGACGCCGATAGAGATCGTTACCGAGAGCCAGGCAGGCAATGCAATGATCGTGGTCACTGCGGCAATCATCAGGCTGTTGACAACCGTTTGGATGCAACCCTGGTCAGTCAGGATGCCGATCGCTGCGATAATGCCCTTGTCACAGCCCATGCGGATGGCGTACATGTCAGCCACAACTTCGGACGACATCGACTCAACCCCTACCGACAAACTGCGTCGCATATTACGTTGGGCGATTAATTTATCGAAGTAGAGGAAGACAGTCTTGTCATCCTGTTCTTGGGCGAGCATTTGCAGCTCACCTTGTTTGGCCGCTGGAACATCCAGCAGAGAAGCAACATCCTTGAGCACTACAACGCGATCTGAGACGTCTTTAGCCTCGCGATAGTAGAGCAGGGCGCTCTTCAGGTAGAGGTTGTCAGACGCGACTGTGAGCAGCATCATGCAACCGCTGAACACATGACCGAGTTCGTGGGCGATCGCACCTGCCAGGATACCCGGCAACGGTACGCCAAACTTCTTCACCTTATCGGCTGGGAAGGTAGCGTTCAGGTCAGGGTTGATCTGGAAGGTCACGGGTACGGTTTGGAAGGAACCGAGGACCTTACCACTGGTGTAATCGATGCCACCTTTAAACACCTTGTCCTTGTTCTGGGTAAACCAGCGGTACAGGGTGGTTTGAGTTGGCTTCAGCAGGTCGTCTACCAGTGCGTTGTTCAGCACATGGTTGGGGGAGAAGTAACCGGCGTCAACAGACAGGTTTCCGCTCTTGGAGAACTTCATGTCCACGTTCTTGAAACCCGTGAACTCCTCGATGAGGTCTTTGATGCCTGGGATGGCTTCTTTACTCAGAACACCGTCGGGACCAATCTGACTTTCGAGGTACAGCGACAGCTTGCGGTAGAAGTCAGTGGACTGGAAGTTAATGAACTCCAACCCTCCGACGGGTCGTTTCAAAAAATCCATCGAGATCATGCACCTGTACTCCTCAAAGATATTTATTACTGGGACGCCATTGGTATAGCGCTAAAAGCGGGCATAAAATGCAGGATAAACCCATGACACAAAATCTTTCACCAATTATCGCGAAAGTCTGCAAACATGCTCATTATTCAGAGCATCGCTGGGACAAAACCAAAGACCTCCTCACAGCGAAGATCACGAACATCCATGAGGACGGTACTCGGTCGACAACCTTTAAGTCCTACGAGAATTACAAGCAGCCGTTCTGGATCATTAAGGAACAGCATCGCAAGTTCAACCAACCAAAGGACTACATCGAAGAACGGTACGTCAGGGAATACCGTTGCAATCGTCGTCAGATTCCATTTGAAGTCAAGAAGCAGTTGTTTGGGGCAGCTGATCGCAGTGCTTCGATTTATGACATCAAGTCGGGCAAAGGTATTCAATACGTGTTTGGTCTTGACCAGACGCCTGCGGTGCATTTGAAGCAACAGTTCTTTAAACGGTATGCGGAATACCAGGAAAAAGAAAAGTACACCATTGCGGCATTCGACGTTGAAGCCGACATGGAAGCGATTGGTGAAGTGAAACCGATCATGATGGCTTCGGTCACTATGAAGGACAAAGCTTACTTCGCCGGGTGCCGGGGTTGGTATCAGTCTCGGCAGGACAAGATTGACCCGAAGGTTCGTTTAACTGACTTTGCGATTTTAGCGGAGTTAAAAGCGGCCGAGAAGAAGTACCTGCAAGAACACTTGGATCGTCGAGGTTGCACGATTGAGTATGAGTTGTTCGATACACCGGGTCAGGTAGCCTTTGCTTGTATTCAGAAGTTCCACGAGTGGGAACCAGACTGGGTACTGAGCTGGAACGCCGCTTACGATATGGAAGCGTGTGAGCGTGCATTGCGGTCCGAGGGTTATAACCTGGCCGACGTGTATTGCGATCCTCGTGTTCCAAAAGAGTATCGGATGTATGAACTTAACCTGGGTCGTACACACAAGGTTAAAGAGAACGGCGACCGTACTCCTCTCGAACCTCAAGAGAAGTTCCCAACCGTTCGTTGTGTAGCAACATGGCAGTGGGCTGATGCCATGTCGGGTTATGCCATCAAGCGATTCTCTTCGGGTAAGCTCGAGAGTTACTCGCTGGAGGCGACTGCGCAACGGGAGAAGGTCAAGGGTAAGCTGTACACCGAAGAAGGCGCTGATAAGCTCCCAGGGTCTCCTCAGTGGCATCGATACATGCAGAAGCATTATCCGTATCTGTATTCGATGTACAACATTGGCGATAACTTCCCAATCGAAGAGATCAACGAAACCACGCTGGACTTTGTACTGTCGATTCCAATGCTGCTGCGTTATTCGGAGTATTTCAACTTCGTTTCGCAACCACGTTTGATTGCAGATACCTTGTCCTTTATTGCGCGTGAGCATGGTTACGTTTGGGGCAGCACTCCTGCTAAACGGGATAAAGTCTTTACTGACCGACTGCCGACTCTCGACAACTGGATTGCACTTCTCGATACTGAGAAGAACGCAGACATGGGTCGGGCAATCTTTATCGGTCTGGATGACGTTATCAGTGCGGGTCGTGGTCTTACTGACGACCTTGACGTTGAAGGGGCGTACCCAACCGGTACACTGGCTTCTAACGCAGCGAACAAAACCACGCAGATGGAGGTGTATGCCATTCAGGGTGCTAATGACATGAAGTTCCGGGAGATTGCCGTGAACTATGCCAGCAGTACTCAAGCGAATGCCATGGGTCTGAGTCACGCACTGTTCCGTTTCCCACAAGCCGACAAACTGCAATCTGAGTTTGAGAAAGGTTTGGAAGAACTGGGTTATGCAGACATGTTGAAGCAACTGCGTGAAAGTGCAGAGAAAGCAAAAGCAGAACGAGAAGCACGTCAAGCCAAAGTCCTACCAGAAGTACTGAAAGAAGCGGCGTAAAGCAGCTATAAACCCTCCTACTCCCTTTGTCGGGGAGTAGGAGGGTTTATTCACGATCGATGCTCAGAACGCCTTACAGACGTTATTAAGCAGCGATACCAAAGACCTTGTTCAGGGCATTGGACGCTTCGGTCACGCGGGTGTAGTTGGCTTCGATCAGCTTGGACGCTTTAACGCCAGTACCAACGATCACACGCAGAGCGGCGATGTCTTTCTGGAGTTCAGTTTTGTCTTTCGCTTCTTTGGCCTTCTTCATCTTCGCTTCAGCGCTGGCCAGCAGTTTCTCGATGGCCGACTTCTTGTTCTTGAATTCGTCGGAGAACGCCTTCAGGGACACGATGTTGGTGGCGCAGTCTTTGCTGAACTGGATGGCAGCAGCAGGCTCGGTGATGGAGGTGGCTTTTTCCAGCTTGGCCAGGAACTGAGCGTCCCGGGTCATGAACTTGGTAACCAGGCCAGCCATGTCGATGGCGTTGTCGGTGAAGTCGGTGTTACCCGACAGGTGACCGGCGGCTTGCTTTTCCTTGTCGCTGCCCTGGGAAGTGGCGAGGGTCAGGAATGCTTTCTTCGCCTTCACAGCCGCAGCCACAACGTTGGCCAGAGTTGCTTGAGCCTTCTTGTTCATCTTGCCCATTTCTTTCAGGGCAGCCTTGACGGCGTCGCGCTTCTCTTTCAGGCCCTTCTTCTTGGCGTCAGCGATTTCTTTCGCAGTTGCTTCGGAAACGTTGCCGGCCATCGCGTTCAGTTGCTTGTCGGCGGTGGCTTCGTCCTGGGTACCCGAAACAGCGGCTTGGAGTTCAGCAGCGTTTTCGTTGCACGCTTCTTTGGCCACTTCAGCGTCTTTGGCGCTGTCACGGTTGAAGAAGAAGTCCCAGATGGACTTGAAGGTTTTAGCGATGTAGTCATACACCGCTTTGAAGCCGTTGCCGATGGCGGAGAACACGCCTTCGTTACCGGTCACTTGAGCGCCGGTAATAATGCCAGCAGCACTGAGCACGCCTTGAGCATAACGCTGAGCGTCAGTCAGGGAGATCGATTCGGTACCCGCAACGTCCAGCTGTTCAGCCGTATCGTTGAGGGCGTCGAACATGATCTCGACGTGCGGTACGTCGGGGAGACCAAAGCCGTCGCCATCAGGTTGGTAGGAGCCTTCTACGTATTCCATTTGTTCGATCCTTGCGGGGAGGGGGTTATGATGTATTGACGGCGGTGGATTAGACGTTGGTCAGGTAGCGGAAGTACTGGGTAACGTTTTCTTTACCCTTGCGATTCAGGTCAGTGATAACACTGGCCAGGTCGATCAGCGAGTGCAACTTGTACCGCGCTTCCCAGTTCTTGGCGACCATGGTCAAGAACGCGAGGTAGGTGTGGTACAGGCGGATGGTCTGGGCAGGGTACTTCTTGTCCAGTCCCACGGTGTAACGGAATGCCAGGCCGCTGGAGAACACATCAGCGTTCTGACGGATGACGGTCAGCAGGTCGTCGGTAACGACAACGAACTGTTCGAAATCGAGGCGCATGGAGTTGCCGATCGTTTCAATGAAACTGATCTGTTCGTCCTGCTCTTCCTTCTTGTCCTTGAAGCGGCGACGACCGGCCAAGAATTCGATGTGGCGGTTGATACGAGTGACCATGATGTCAGTCGTGGTATCGCCCTTAGCGTTGACCATCTTGGCAATGCCGATGACCATTGGCTCAGGTTCGAAAGTAGCCTCAGCAGGAGCAGCAGCTTTGGCAGGTTGGGTGATAACAGCAGGGGCTTTAGCAGCAGGTGCGGCAACCTCCTTTGCTTCATCACCACTGAGATCTTCGCTCTCAGGTGGCGTGTATTCATTTTTGCTCATGGAAAGGGCCCTTTCGTAGAGAGTTATAGGCTACCGTAAATACGGTTTCAGCATAAAATACGCCTCCACCCCTAGGGTCCGCTGGGACCCTAGAGGCGAAAGGTATCTAAAACAGTTTCTTGTCCAAACCCAGCTGTCGCATAACTTCCAGCACGTCTTTGTTGGTATCCCCAACCTTTGGCATTTTGGTATTACCATTTGACTCAGGTGGGTTATCCTGCTTGTCCCGCTGACTACGTCCTTCACCCACACCCGTGATCAAGTCATCGATCATAAACATGGGCATTTCCATGTAATCCCTTAACGGCATGATCTCATGGAGTTTGTAGAACCCATACTTCTTAGCGACAGACTTAATTGACCACTCATGGTAGAACTCGTTCTCCTCAGGAATGTAGAGAACCGAAGAGAACGGATCCATGGTGGCAGGGGTGTAGTAGTTCATGTTCAAGTCATGCAACATGGACTCGTTAAACGACATCGCCTCTGGGGTAACATCCTTCATGGACTTACCCAGAAGCGAATTGTTTACCTGGTTGAACGCGGGACTGAAGACAATCCGATTGTTGACGCGCTCTATTATTGCGAGAGGGCTTCGGATTTGACTTTGTTTTGGACGGCCGTCTGCTTGAGCATTGACCACTGGGTGAGGGTAAAAAAACTCATCACCGGATCGATAGGCGTGTAGCCCAGCTTACGATCCAGGAGGTTTTCGGGGTCTTCCAGGTCGGCCATGTTCTTGCGGCACTTCGGACACACGTAGTTACGCACACCAAAGAAGGTACGCGACATGTACGGGGTCTTGTTCAGCACGAACTTGACGAGGTTACGGTTGAGGTCTTCGTGGTCACGCAGTACATCGAGAAGACCGCCGTTGAAGTCGTTCGGTTCGATTTCGCTGCGGTTGAACACCGTTTCCTTTTCGTCGGTGTTTTCTGCCGGCAGGTCGACCTGACGTTGCACCCAGTGGATGAACTCGGTAGAACCGAGGTTGTTGTGAACCATCGTCACCTGAGTTTGGTATTCGGCCGGATCGATCAACTTCGTACGCAGCTCAGCCAACTCAGGGTTGATCTCGCCGATAAAGAAGTCGAACGCGTCGAAGGCTTCAGCCAGGGTAGGCGGTGCACATTCCAGGTACATCGTTCTGTCGTCGTTGTACACGCGGTTGCTTTCGAGACCGTAGGTCGAAGCACGGCTCATGGCACGCGTTTCTTCCATGGTGTACTTCGCATGGCCGTTCAGCAGGTTGGCGTAGATCGCCTCATCAGCATCGCTGGTGATGTGGTGACGATGACGCAGCAGCTTGCTTGCCTGCACCAACTTGAAGGCTTCCCAATCACAGCTGCCGGAGAAGCAACGGAGGTTGAGGTTGATACCCTTGGCGTTGGTGGACTCGATGAGCGCACTGATGATGGCATCCATGTCGGTCAGCAGGATCACGTTGGACAGCTGATTGAAGTCAGCCAGGTCAGTAACGCTGGAGTTCGTGATACGCTTCGCGATGAAGTTCCAGATCACACGGATCGATGCAATGCGAGCCAGGACGGCGCTGTTGTTGCCGATCTGCTGTACATAGCCGGTGATGGTCCGGCGGATGTCGTTCAGCAGCGAGCCCATCTCGGTGTGGTTAGTCCGCGAGAAAGCGAACATCGCAAACGAGTCACGGCAGAGAACGTCGAAGGCCAGCTTGTCGGCACCGGGTGCTGTGGTTTTACGCGCAGCACGACGACGCATGTTTTCACGAGCCGAGAAGCCTTCGGTCTGAGCAGAAGGACGTTTACCGACGACGTCACCGGTGTTTACACCGCCACGGTTGGCGACGTTGCTGAGACCCGGCTCATTCATGATCGAGGTACGAACTTTCAGCTCGTCCTGGATCTCCGACATGAACGCATACATGTCGGCAGCGTGTGCCATGACCTGGTCAGAGGTCTTGCCCGGGAACTTCTCTTCGATGTACGCCATCCAGTCCGCTTCAGCCTTCTTGAAGACCGACTCAGGGATGCGCTCTTCCTCGTACATGGCCTTGGAGCCACTGAAGGTCAACCAACGGCCAATGACGCTCTGGGCCTTCTGGATGTCTTCCTTGCGGTTACCGAGGAACACAGTGAGGAAACCACCGTCTTGACGTTCTTCTTCGGAGAGGTCGCGGAGGACTTCATCTTCAGGAGCCAGGACTTGCTTCATCGTGGTGTTTTGAGCGGTGTGTACGTCGTGGTGCGTTGGAGTTGATGCAGTCGGTGCAGGAGTTGCATCAGCACCTTGAACAGACGTCTCAACCGGATCTTGAGGTTCAGTACTCATGTACTACTTCCTTGCTTAAGGGGTTAGTTAACTTGTTTGGCGCCAATGTCTTCATAGGCGTCTTCAGGCAACACGGTGCCTTCCAGCGGCTTGCTGGCTGCCGGTGCGGCGGAAGGCGAGACAGTGCGGTAGGTCGCAGCAACGATGGCCATACGCTCACCGTGCAGACGCATGCCGAAGGTGTAGTTGTCTTCGTCCTGGCCTTTGTGTTCGCGGACGTATTCGTTGATGATTTCTTCGCGAGGACGCAGCACACCTTCCATAACGGACGGGATGTCGAATTCCATCACTTCGGCGAGGGTGTCGGTGTAGTGGACGAACAGTGAGATGTAATCGTCGACTTCCTGGCCTTTGTTGATGAACTCGAAGATGGCATGAACGTCTTCGGCGATCGAGACGATCTTCTGATCGAAGAGGTTGATGAGCAGTTGCTCTTCTGCGGTCAGGGTGGTCTTCTTCATGTCAACGAGTTTGCTGACAACTTCGATCACGCCGTGGATGTTGCCCAGGATCGGGATCATTTCGTTGATGCCTTTCAGCACCTCGATGTTGTTCAGCGCTTCCTTCGCCTTGTCGAAATCCTTCCGCAGGTCGAGGGCGGTTTGCATCACGCCCTTGGTGGCGATGTCGTAACGCAGTTTGGCTTCGGCCGCCTGGATGCCTTCAGGGGTCTTGGCGATACGTGCCATCTCACGACGGCCAAGATGGAATTGTGTGGTGTTACGGTCAACGTTAGCCCGTTTCTTTTTCTGTTTCGAGGCCTGGTTGCGTTTGGCTTTCTTTTCTGCTTGCTTGGTGCTCATGCTATGATTCCCTGGTTAACTAACGGTAGGAAAGCCCCAATGAATATTGAGACTGACGAAGTAGTGGTGATGGGTGCGGACGAAGACCTGGCCGCTACTCTCATCGGTGGTATTTGGGTTGACTTCAAGGCCTCTATCCCCGACCCTCAAGCTAAAATATTGACCGACGGGTTCAATTTAATTCTTTTGAACATCCCCGAGTCATTGCTGCAAAACGTGATCACCGAACTGCTCGTGGATGAGACTTTTGATACCCCCATCAAAAAGAAGCAAATCTACGAACTGATCACCAACAATATAATCGACGTGCTGTCCCGTCTGGGCTTTATCATCAACGAGGATGAAGTGACACACGAACGATTGGAGGAACTCATTCATGTCGGTAACTTCTTCCACGAGATGGATCACTATGAAGACGTCATTGGTTTGGGTAACATTCTGGATTCTGTTGATATCCCCCCTGTGGACCGCTTCCTCCTGATTTTCCAGAAATACATGGGTGATGCTGTTTCGCTCACCAACTATGAGTTGCTACTACAAGATGTTAGCGAGGTGACTTTAAAGGCTGTCCGCGACAACCTTGTCACCGGTGATGTAGAGGACGGGATCCCTACCACCCTCATTAAGCGTATAAGAGCCAACAAGGCCCTTATCGAGAATACCCTGGCCTATGAGCACGTCATTCACAACGGCCGCGTAGGCAGCCCTGTAGACGTCCTTATGAACTTCTTTAAGACCGATCTGGTTAAGCTCCTTGACTACCCGTCGATGGACAACCAAATCGAGTACGGTAAAGAAGTCATGGGTCTTTACCTCATCAGTGAGTTGAACAACGATACTCTTCGTGAACAGCTCCTGGTCCATATCAACGAGATCACCACGGATCACTTGGCCTTGCTGGCGATTGAGAAGATGATCGGTGCCCTGGACCTTCAACCATGAATAAACTCGATTACCTAAAGCTCTGGTTTAACAACCTCGGCTACGCCAACAAGGCCTCGGTACAATCCATCATCTCGATTCAGTTCGAAGATGAGGAGTCCGCTGGCGCCTTCAAGAAGATCCCCTGGACCGTCTTTGTGGAGAAGGGTAAGTTCCACGCCATTATCGACGGTAATACCGTTGTGCTGGATGGCAAGGTCGATCAACCCTTTGCTGTCATGGACGATGAGTTTTCCTTTCCGGGTGACTTCCATCCGATGCTGAAGGGAACACCGGTGGATTCTACCTTTGGGCTGATGTTGTTTAACGTCATCCTCTGGTGGGAGCCCTTCCAAGGCAAGGTGGATTATGTCAACCAGGGCTTTACCAAGAAGTTGATTGAAGGTCATATCAGTCGGCTCATGGTGGACAACCCCAAGGAAGGGGAAACAGTGCCTGAAGGTAAGGCCTCTGTTGATGACTGCATGAAGTTTACTGAGAACTGCTACTACCTTGAAGGGTTGGGTTCGTTCTTTGTTAAACCAGGTGGCGTAGACGCCCTCTCCGTCTCTGCTGCGGTGCTTAAGCGTAAAGATGAACTCTTTGCTAAGCTAAGAGCCGAAGGCAAGATGAACGACCCTGTAGCCTTTACAGCGGCCGTTGAAGAACTGGTTCAAATGGACCGGGAAGAAATGCTCAGTGGTGACAGCAAGAACTTCTTCATCAACGACAAGTTTATCAATACCGCGCGTAAACGTATGTTTATTGCGTTTGGTATTGAAGAAGACGAAGAGACAGGTGAGTGGATTGCCTTGCCTCGCAGTCTGGATGAAGGCCTTGACCCTGAGCAGGTCGTGGTACAGACCAACGCCGCGGTAGCTGGTGCTTACTCCCGTTCCATGGCAACCGGTGAAGGTGGTAGCCAGGTTAAGGAAACGCTGCGTCTGATCGGCCGTGGTAAAGTGGAAGGGACGGACTGCAAGACCCCTCGGACTGAGCCTATCATCATGACCCCGGATAACCGTGGTTGGATTGGCGGTTACTACATGAAGGGCGATAAGGTTACCTACATCACCCCAGATGAGTTCCAATCTGTAGTGGGTAAGGTCGTCAACATGCGTGTGCCTCAGTTCTGTCTGTCGCCTGACGGCAACTACTGCTCGACGTGCTTGGGTGAAGGCCTGGGTAAACTGGCAGATCGTCTGTCGGCTGAAGTGGTACGTGTTCCAACCGAGTTCATGCTGCAACGTATGAAGGCCCACCACCAGGCGGGTCGTAAGCGGGCTAAGCTGAACCTGGCCACTGCAATCAAATAGCAAAAAAGAAAGCTGTTATTATAACCCTACCAACCCCTCAGTGGGGTTGGTAGGGTTATAGGTTTCAGCATGGGGGTAGCACAGGTAAACCATGGAGCATCGAACCACCGGTCGGAAGGGTTGGGATACCCAACTGATCCACAACCGTCGGTTGAATGTTGAACACAACGCGGTCCTTTAAATGCAACGAGCTAAAACTGAACCGCTTCTGAAAACCAGGCTGAGACAAGATATTCTTGATAGCAGCCATCTCAGAAGGGTCGTTCATGAGGTTGATCGCATCGACCACTGCACCCAACTTAATCATGATCGCTTCACGGTACCCTGGGTCGTATTCAACCAACTCAGGATTGTTTAGCGTAATCACCCCGTCCAGTGGATTCTGGTCAGCCAAAACGCCCAGCAGATACTCTACTGAGGCTTCGAACTGTGAATCCGGATCATCCGCCAGATACTCGATGTCATCGACCAGCGGATAGTCATACGGGTTAGCCATCTGAAAGATGACAAAGATTCCCTCCAGCATGATTAAGTCGAGAAACTCCAACGCAACATCCGAATAGAGTTCCTCGCGGGTTTCAGGGTCAAGCTTGAGGATGAAGGACAGCATTACGTAACCGGTTCCTTTTCCTCGATTGTCAGCATAACCTGAATGCCTACGTAGGTCGTGCTAACGATCTGGAACATCGCATTCTCGTACGGCTTGAGCTGGAGAATGGCGTCGTGGTATTCCGGGATCTTTTCGAACTCGTTGAAGGCCGCAAAGATCTGCTTCGCCATTTCACCGTTGTGCTTGTTCACCTGTTCCGGAGTGGTCAGGTTGGACGGCACCTGGAGGTAGTTCGCCACCAGGAACTGCGACTTGTCCACAAACGAATCACCCTGGAGAATTGCGCGGATGCGCTCTTCGATCAGCTTCTGGATGATGTAGTAGTGCGGCAGCTGGTCAATCCCTGGAGTTGGGATAAAGTGCGCTTTGAGTATGCTCATGGTTGTCTTCCTCTCACAAGAAGTATGATTTTATCTTTGAGTTTCAAGCTACTGACCGTGATCTCCTCCATTGCAAGACTGGAGTAGAGCAGGTTAATAGTGTCCTCGTTTTGACTCGCGATTGACTCGAGGTAATTGCTTACCTGTTGTCCATACAGCATGACGTGCCCGTACGGGTCTTGTTCGAACATCATCCTTTCCTGAGCGGAATACCACCAGGAAACCACTTCCCCGTCGTCGTTATAAAGACGATCTCGTAAAAGTGAGTAGTACCACTCATCGTCGATCCGAGAATCAACTTCCGTCAAGTTCAGCAGGAAATCAGAGATGGATTCACCAACAACGGTACTTACCAGATCCCCGGCCAAACCAAGACCGGGACACTCCAATATCACGGCCTTGGTGACAGTCTTTGTACCACTTGCGTACTTGTGCATGTTAACTGTCCGTTATTAGGGATGCTCACCTATATTAATTGAGCGAGCAGTTAGATTCAATAAGCTTAAAGTCCTTTTCCTTGTTGGCAAAGGCGATACGGCGTTTCTGGAAACACTCCTGATGTTTACCCAAGTCATTACAGAACGGGAAGACAAACGTTGGCGTAATACGACCGTTGAAGTGAGCGAACTTACCTCGGAACTGTCGCAGTCGTCCGATCATCTGTTTGTTCCGCTGAGTCGAGAAGACCGTGTGGAAACAAATGGTCGTAACCAGTCCTGGAATGTCCTTACCCGTACCGCAACTACCTGGGGTGGTAATAACGATCTCGTGTTCCAGATACTTCGTGGGGGTCTTCTTATCTTTCGTACCGAGGAAGGTACAGAAGTCCAAGTCGGGATAAACCTTCTGGAACATCGCCAACATGGTTTCGCACATCTCGATACGCGAGAAGAAGAACAGACACTTGGTACCCTCCTCTCGAGTCGGCGGGATAAAGTTGTAATCACCCGGCACACCCACCCCGTAGTAATACTCGTCGAACGCCTTTTTAGCGATCTTGAAGTAGAACTCGGTTAAGACAGGACTACGAAGTATGGACGCCTCCAACGCCATATCGTTGTAGCTACCGAACTGCATCGTCTTAAGGAAGAACTTCCGCTGACACAAGTGATACATGTAAGCGACGATGTTGATGTAGTTCTCCGGCTCAGGCTCCTTAAGTCGGATACTGATAGGGAGCATCAGGTTATACATCTTGTTCATGAACGGATCGTCAGCCTTGAGCGTGGCTGTCAGCGTGACCATCTTCTTGTGGTTGCCGTGGAACATAGACAACGCAACTTCGTGGAACGATTCATGACCCTCGTCCACAATCCGATAGCCCGCATTGATCTGTTCAAAGATCTTGCTAAGCGACACCGCATGTGGATCCTTGCGGTTGTTACGCAGGTACAGCGAGATCCTGGAGAACGGCACGATAACGATCTTGGGATTGAGCAACCCCTTCTCGATGTTCTCGCCGAGTAACGGCAGCGAAGCGTTTTCCCACACAATCACATCGCCTGGTTTGGTGATCAACGTTTTCTCGATGTCATTGACCCAGGTGGTGATGTAACGCGGTTGCACCGTGATGAGCACTCGTTTACCCAGCTGTACGGCCGTGTAGAGTCCCATGTAGGTGTTGTGGGTAACGATGTAGTCCTTTACCACGAAACAGTGGCTAGGGTGCTCTACAGCGATGCACGTTGTCTCGGTAGGTTCCGTCTCAACGATCTGCAAGATCTTTAACGCAAGGTCCCGATTCTCGGAGTTACGCAGCTTGTCCTGTTTCACCTCATCGGTAAAAAGGATCTCCGGGGTACGGTGGCGAAGGATAACCGAGTTCTTGAACTTCTTGAACTTGGCCTCAGCAATACCACCAATGCTCCTGACCAGGTCACGAACCATTTTGGCTGTGATCCCATACTCGGTCTTGAAGACGATCGAACCATCTAGCTGCGGTTCACCCCCGTTGTCAAGCAACCCTCGCAGTAACGCCATTCGCTGTGAGTGAGAACCCTCCAGGTACTTTTCGCCAAGGATGCGGTCGGTCTTACCGATAAGGTAAGGTTCGATGATATCCCCACGATCAGGATTGCGCTCACTGGCAGTCAGGGGAATGTACCAGGTCTTGCCACTGTCCACCATTTGTTGCGTAGTCAGCACCTGCCATTCAGTCTCACCCTTAGCGCGAACCTCCCACTGGTGATCAGGGCACGCCACAATCACCCTGCCGTCTTCAAACTGCAAACGGTAGGCACGGGTCATCCCTTGAGGGAAAACGCCTGTAACGTACGTATGGGAACCGTCAGGGGCCATTACAAGGTCATTAACCTTGATCTGCCCAATAGGTCTCCACCCGTGGATGGTTCTGACCGGTGTATCGTTAGCCAGAGCCTTACCACCACCTGTAGGGGCGTTGTTAACCTTTACCCCGCCGTCAGCCAGCTGATAATCCAGCCACTCCACTTGATGGTCTAATGGGGTTGACATTTCAGGCCTGAGTTGGAATTCGCAATCAGCGCCTTCAATCTCAGGTTCTGTTTCAATTGCAATCCGGGCAGTGTTGTAACCCCGGTATTGTGCGAACTCAATGAATTCCTTCATTAAGGTTGCGGGAATTCGATACTCAGTTTTGTCGTGGTTAGACTGAGCAAACACGTGAGTCACTTTCCAAGCCTGTTTGTTTGTACCAGGCACCGGAACCTTGCCAACCTTGTACAGATGAGCACGGCAGAAAGGAATGATAACCCTTGCACAGAAATCGCCGTAATACCCAAAGATACGTAGGTAGGTGTGACCCATGGATATAGTGGCGGAATGCCTCATACCAAAAGCCTCAAAAACATTAGGAGGGGACCGAAGTCCCCCCTAATGGGAGGACTCGGAGTTATGACACCGCGTGTTGCAGGAAACACTCCAGCACACTTGGTTGGCGGTCTTTGACCACAAAGGTTTTCGGAAGGTTCAGGATGTTCTGCTGCCGTTCAAAGATCGACATAGTACCCGAACCGCGGTTATCCACGCAGGTTACAAAACTGGAGAAGTACTTATCTCCAGGACCCGTTGCCAGTTTGTACGAATGCTCGCCTGGGTTCTTGGTCAGCGCACAAGACAGAATGACCTCGACGTAGACCATGTTGATGCCTTTAGTTTCAGCATCGATCAACGTCCAGAATTCAGACAGTACTTCGCCAAAGACTTTCGGCGTAACAACTTGTTTCTTCCACGCCGCATTACGTTTGTTAAACGTAAGGAAGTTTTCCACCCGAGCCCGGTGTGCGTCCAAGTCCTCACGGACATACGGCAGCACGAACATTGGGTCGGCACTGTTCCACTTGGAAAGGTCCACCGAGATGAACTTCTTGTCTTGCGTGGTCCAGCCGTTGTCCAGGATATACTGGAGGAACCCCATAGAAAAGCGGGCGCGGCGAGAAGATACGGATGTTTGCGCTGGATGCTGCTGCGTGGTGGTACCACCCACCATGATGTCTTCCACCTCGTACTGGAAGGTGACTTCACCAAAGTAAGGCAACTTGCTGAGTGCGATCTCGTCCATGATGTCCAAGGAACGCAAGTCAGACAAATCTTTCACAATGGTCGACTTAAGAATCAGTCGTGTCCCTTCTTTGCACAGGTCTTTCTCGAGGAAGATTTGGTCACCGTTCGAACTGATGATCTCCTTGTCTCGTTGATGCGGCACAAATTTCTTACTGGTCGCGTTACGGATGAAGTGTTTGGTCGACAACATTTTCTGACCCAACGGGTTACAGATCGTGGTGCCCGCAAACATACCGATGTTGGCATCTTTGCGCATCATCCGGTTATACGGCATCGCAGACTTCATCGAGCCGTAACACACACCACACGGTGTACCGGCCGGACTGTTACAGAACGCTACCGTACGCAGGTTAACAATCTCACCTGCTTTGATCGACTTCACGTTCTTCACGCTGATCAGATCAACTGAGCCGTCGTCCAGGATGCGATACTTGCCAAGCAAGCTCTTAGCCATCTCAGTCGACGAAATGCGCAGAGGAACGGTGTCAAGCGATCCACAGTCCTGCATGTGACCGATGGAATGGATGATCGCCGTGAACAAGTGAATCTTCCGGTGAAACCATTCCGAGTCCTTCAGTGCGCGGCCGTTACTGTTAAGCGACTTACCAGCACCCCGGTTGTCACCGATGGCATCCGCCAGGTTGGTGATGCCGTCTGCATAACGCGACATAACCGCGTTTGGCATAATGGTGTTGTCGAGGTCGAATACTGCCCCTCGAATGATCGCCGTTTGATACGCTTGGTTGATACTCACACCACCCGTACGTGCCAGCAAGGCTACCGTGTTGTAATCCAATGTCTCGGACGTCTTCAGGTAGACGGAGAAGAGTTCTTCCCCTTCGTCGATCGTGACTTCCTTGTCGAGGACTTTGCGATGGATCTCGCGGATACCCTCGTCCTCGATCAGGTCGTCTACCGATTCAGCCATAGCTGAGATAACCGACGTCTCACTCATGACAACGATCAAGTTGTTAAGCTTGGTCTGCCACATGTGAATGGTCATCTTGATAGAGTCCCATTCCATTGGATCATGAATGTTGGGTCCAATCTCACCCATGATCCAGTTCATTGGAATAGCGAGCGTCTTGTTGTTATACACGACGCTCTTGCCAGTTGGGATGATCTCCTTGACCGAGTACGGTACGTCGTTATAGACGCGGTGGATCATCATGCCTTGCCAGGTCAGCAGCATGGCATAACTGTCGCTCATTACCTTTTCGCCATGGTCATCCGTGACCTCAACGGCCATGCGGAAACCACGCCAACGCAGTACCTGGTGTTCAGGCAGGTTGGCAAACTCCCGCAGGTTAATTTGCAAGGCCATCAAACATTCTCCTTATGCAAATAGTCTTTCTCGAACTCGTCATCAGTACGAAGACCAGCCGGGTTGTTACCCTTGCCATTTACCGCAGGGTCGTCCATCCGTATACGTGGAATCAGCACATCAGGCGGCTCGTAATCCGAACGGTCACTTGGCAACTCACGACGCAGGGTGTAACCCGAATCACTGAGCATGTCGCGTGACATCTGTACAGCACGGTTTAAGCTATATTCCTCTGGCTTGATGATCTGGTTAATATTGAAGCCGTCGTCTGCCCGGACAACACGCTGAGTCATCCGTGTCCGGAGTTCAGGTGCATAACCCATGGCCAGTTGCTTGACGGTTTCTTTCGTACCCGCTTGACTGAGTGTCAGACGTGCTTCCGTTTCACCCTTGTTACGGTTCCAGACCATCCGCAGCCAACTGGAATACTTGTTGGCTTCGTTAAGCTTGGCTGGCATGCCGAACGGGTTAGACATTGGCAACGACTGAGCCGACATGTCTGTACCGAACTTGTCGAGCAGCATGAAGTGCTGGTTCGTGATCAGTACCGGGTTAACCGACCGCACCATCTCACCGAGGGAGTCCCGGAAGGTGATGTGTTCAGGTTTATAGCTGTACACCTTACGCAGGGCCTTGATGATCTCAACGCCGTACAGTTTGGTGTCGCTACGCACATGCACACTGATCTGAGTGGCCGCGATGTCGTTGACGTACTCGACGATGTCCTCACGGGTTACCATGGTTTGCTGCACCAGCTCTGCGAACTCTGGGAAACCAGTCTCGTAGAACAGCATCAGTTTTTCCATAGCCCCGATGTAGTCGCCTTCTTTATGCAACGCCACCACTTCTTTGTGGATGTTGACGTTGATAAAGTTGATCGACTGTTCCATCAGCATCGAGAAGATCTGACGACGGAAGGCCGGCGTGTTGTTAACCACAACGTCACACACGGTACCGTCATCATAACGAGGTGCGTCAGCGTCTGGAATGATCCGAACGATTACACCTTTGTCCCCGTTCATACCCGACATCTTGAACTTGGCACGACCCGACACGACTTCACGCAACCGGATAGTCACACTCCAGTCTTTAACGCGCACACGCTTCACAGCACGGAACAGCGGGTTAGGCTTACCGGTGTTAGCGTTGATCGTGTAGTTACCCTTGGCGAAACGGATGAACCGGTTCAACGGACGGGTCATGGCGATCGGGTTGCCGCGGTTAGCAGTAACACGACCACTGTGCCAACGGATCACTTCGTTCCACATGTCATTCTGGCGACGCTCATAGCGTTCCAGCATATTCGTGTGGGCTTGCTTGATATACTCAGTCGAACGGTTATTCGACTTGTTCTTCATACGCTCACTGATCACTTCAACCGACATGACCTCGGAGTCTACCGGCGCCCTGAACAGGATGTCGTGAGTCTCGTCTGGAATGGTCAAAGCTTTCTTGGTGAGCGACACCAGTGCGTTGGCAGAGACACGCCGACGGAAACCCATCACAATGCCATCTTCACGAACACGGTCACCACTTTGTGGGAATGGGCTATCTCCGTACAGCGTCAGCGGAACCCACTCGTCTTCGTTCCAGCCGTGAGCACGTTGGTGTTCGAACATGCAGCGCAGTTTATCGCGTGCACAGCTCTCAGTCACACCAATGCCGTCCTCCTCGGTATAGTGGAAGGAAGCCGGCGCTACCTTCAGGTCCATACCAAACATCCACTCACCGTCTTTACTGATGCGTGGGGATTTGGCAAAGATCGTGCCTTTAGGGAACACAGCGCCTTTACGCAGTTTGCGCATGACGTTCATGTCGTACACATACTCGAAGCCGACGTAAGAGTTCTGTACGTTATACCGTGGAAATTCCATGATATCGTACTTGCCCTTTTCCTCGTTCCGGAATACGACGTAGACAGGAGCCCACTTATCGGTATCGCCTTCGCCACCGTTGACAGCCTGAGCATAGAAGATTTCTTCAATGATCATGTTCGACGGAGCTTCTACACAGCGAGCGCGTTTGGCATATTGGTATTCGTTGCCGGTTTTGAGTTTGCGCTCACTTGCACCCGAGGTCACTACCGACTTCGGGATCATGTTGCCTACCATGTAGATACGCGTAGGCGACGATACCCATGGGAATACAACCAGGTTTGCACACACGCCCATTACCGCAGGGTGCAATTGGTTCTCGCCCAGATAAGCCCATTTCTTAAATCGCCCCAATCCAACCTGGGGCACCTCGGAAGGAGAATCTTCGATTACGTCACTCACAATGTTTTCTCCTATTATCTTAAACTTGGTACTGCCTATCTCAAAGATGATATAGGTTTAAGTTTTATTAGGGTTGCCATATCGCTTATAGCAATAAAGGATGGGGCGGCCAGTTAACAATTAGCTTGGAGAGGACAATGCCAATTCCAAACTCTGAATCAGACAACGGTAAAGACATCTATTACACCGAAGGTTTCAAGACCTTGGTGCGGTCTCAGAAAGAAATCTTGTTGCGCGGTTCTCAGCTGATGCCCATTGTGGACCGGGCCATGTTGTACGCATTCCGCACTGACTTCTATCGCGTACTGCGTGTCATGAAGATTCCCGCTCACTTACGTTGGGCTACCGCATACATCAACGACGTCCTTGACCCCAATCAGGATGTGTCTGATATGCAATCGTTTCAGATGATCAACGAGAGCGATTTGAACAAAGCCATATCCCGCAGTGATACTGTCAAAGGCTAAAAAAGAAAGGTATAGCAGGTTGGGGATATCCCCAACCTGCTAGCCTTATGGCTGCTTAGTAAGTCGCTACGGAATAATCCGTAACGCCAGCTTGCGCGCCTTGGCTGGTGCTAGGACGCATCATTTGTTGCAGCTGTTGCGGCATTACGGTCATACCGTTAGGCAGCACGATCATGCCGTTGGCCAATTGCTGACCACCCATCATGTTCATACCACCCATCATGTTGTTCATCATGTTCATGTTGTTCATCATGCTGCTTTCGATACGACGCAACAGGTTGCCGTGTCGAGTGCACTGGTAGATGACCTGGTTGCCGTTGTTGTTTGTAGCGTAGTGGTTCACGTGACCGTTCATGTAGTCGATCTCGCTCTTGATGTAGTTGTCACCGTATTCCATTGCTGGAACTGTGGTGTCATAGCTACCATCATTGCTACCTACAACGTTGGCACGGCCGTTGTTATTGTTGCCGTTGTTATTACCGTTGTTGTTTTGGTTGTTGTTATTGTTCTGGTTGCGATTGCCGCTGACCGAGAACAGGTTGGTGTTGTTGCGCTGATTGTTCTGAACCTGGACTTCTTCGTCCTGGGTGTTGTGGCTGTTGTAATCCAGCGTAGGCACCTGGCGATAGATTTCCGGCAGCTCTTCCAGACGCTCGTACCAGTTCGTATCGATCGGGTACACACCGGCCTTGTCGAAGTCGGCACGGAAGGTGTTCTGGATACGGTTCAGCTGTTCAGCCAGTTCGTAGTAGCAACCCAGGTAAGCGCACAGACGTGCACCGACTTGACTGGTCGACTCGATTTCCAGGTCGTCAGGGGTTTCCACGATTGGCAGAATCTGCTGGAACAGGTGAGCGGCCAGTTTCAGCGCGCCGATGGAAACACTGTAGCCGTTCAGTTCAACGGTCTGGTTGTCGGACTGACCTTCGGAGCGAGCCAGACGTTTGATGATCTCGTTGTAGAACGGGAACACCGGTTTGGCTTTGTAGTAAACCTTCTCACCGGTTTTACCACGACCGCCGCCCTTGGTCACCTTGATGTGCAGGAAACGGTTGTCCACGCCGTTGTCGTTGACTTCTACCTGCATTTGCAGGAAGAGTTTCTTCAACTCGTCACGGAAGGCGCGCTTGGCCGACTTCAGAGGCTCGAGCATGTCGAGGATGTTCTGACGCCAGGCTTGCTTGGCCGTCTTGCTGGCCACGCCGAACATGATCGGAACGTACTCGGAGAACGTGTTCATGAGCTTCAGTGTCGACAGGCGACGAATCACCTTGAACACTTCGGTTTCCTTCGAGGTCACGTTCTCGCAGGCCGGGTGGAAGAAGACCTTGTCGATACAGTTGCCATCCAGCACTTCGGACAGTGGCAGGTGCATGTCCATGTCGTCGATACGAACAGGGATCTCGTCACCATTGATGGATACCACAATGCGCGCGTCGTCCTTGATAACGCAATCCCAGGCCATCAACATGGCTTTGTACAACTTGTTCAGTTCGTTCATGACGGATCCTTATTTTGTAAAGTAGTCGGTGATGTTCTGCATGAAGTTATGAGCCGCATTCAGACCATCTTGGCTGTTCGTGATGTTGGTACTGGTCCGGTTAACCGCGTACGTAGCATTGACGTATTTACGCTCATTGTGCTCCTCGCCGTTGAAGAACACCGTTACGTCGGTCTCGCCGAACAAGTGGCAGCTAACCTGCACGCTCAGAATGGTCGAGGTGTGAGCGAACTGAGTGGAGTACTTGCTGAAGAACAGCTGACGCAGCATCTCCTTGAAACGTTCCACCCGGTTGATTGCGTACTCGTCATGATCCAGTACCGAGCCAAAGGTACCGGTGACGATTTCCACGCCAGTCTCGGAACCTTCCAGACCACTGAAGTGATGCGGGTTGTTCGTGGCACTGAACACCAGGTGAGTCAGACCGCAACGGATCAGCATGTGAACAGTCAGGTACGCCAGCTCGGAGGCAATCGTCTCGTAGCTGTTTGCACCGCCGTATTCGGTAGAGGTCAGTGTGTTGTCCACGGCTACCGTAGCGGTAGGGTTGAGCAACTGGATGTTCATCACATCCGGCAGGTTGGTAAAGACCGAGTTGATCTCTGCCATGCTCCAGCCCATGAAGTTCGCCATGGAGAAGCTGCCGTTAACCGACATCATGGTCTTGAAGAAGTCGTTGCTGGTCAACGGGGCTTCACCAATACCTGGACCGACCATCGCATCACCAATGGCGTTTGCAATACCGGTGTACTGACCTTCAGTGGTCGTCGCTGCTGCTACACGAAGCAGCTCACGAGCGTGGTGCGTTGGGTTTAGGTTGTCGGTCTTCGACATGACCACGTTTTGTTTCAGGTCGGCTGCGAGGATGCCGTCAAAGCCATCGTTCATGCCGTCGTTTGCACTGGCCATGTAGCCCAGCACTTCTTGCGCCATGTCGAGAGGACGAACCGATTTCAGATCGTCACGGCCGGTCGGGTCGCCCATCAGGAACTGGTGAGAACCCGTGATGACGGTCGAAGGCATCGGTAGGCCCATGTTGTCGAACTTCTGCGTCGTGCGGGTATCCCAGCAACGCACCGGCACGAACATGGTCTGCGGTTCGATACCTTCATGGGTGGCACCGCCTCCGGTCAGGTAACCGAGTACCGACAGCTCGGCCTGCTCGACCGAGTTGTTCGTGATCATGAAGTTCAGCATGCCCAGGCCGCGACGGATGTTCCAGTCATCTTCGATGTTGACGATGCCGGACGGGCGAGTGGTCAGGCCACCGGATTGTGCAGCAATGGCGTTCAGCGTGTTGGCCGTTACACCACCTTGATGTTGTTCCATCTTGAGGGTGTCGATGTTCATCGTCGACATGTCCAGGATGTTGTGCCGATGAACGTGTGCGTGGTTTTGGTTGCCCATGCCAAAGATAGCTTTGGTCAGTGTAATTTCTGCCATGTTGCGTAACCTCGAAGATAGTTCTGTTTGCTTAGGCGTTTACTTTACGGTTCAACGCCATGAATTCATTCTTGACTTCCACACTGATTTCCAGAGGAAAGAGTTTCCCCTGACCCACCAATGCGTAAATCTCTGGCGTGTCCAATACCCCATATTCCAAATTGGACTGCCAGATGCCACGACCGAACTTATCAAGGAACGATTGGGCAGCGACGATCGCTTCGTTAAACGAGCGACCTTCGTTGTTACGTGTTTGAATCTCGCAGATCGAAGACAGGTACTGACGGTCTTCTTCACTCAGATTCAAACCATCCGGTAGCGACAGTTCACCATTAGGATCCTTGATCGCACCAATAACCGACGGCAAGTACTTGAACCCTTGCTCATGCAGACGAACCTGCGCAATACAGATGGCTGCCATCAGTTGGTCATAGCCGGCTGCTTCAAAGGTGAATGGAGATACCTCGAAAGCAAACGTCAACTGCAAGAGCTTGAGGATGTGATCTTCCAACTCAAAGTCCCAGTGTGGCGACAGGTTGTCGTAGATCTTCTCAACCAGTGCAACGTTCTTAACACCCAATGCATCACAGGTGTATTTGAAGCGATCCTTATAACGAGGATTGTCTTCTTCGTCGAACAGTGTAAAGCTGAAGAACTCTGCCGCCGCGGTATCGTCGGTGGATCGCACTTCTTCACTGATCTGGTGTTTGTCGAGCATCGAACGTTTATCGTCGTCAGACTCGCTTGGGTAATCCCGTTGCGTGAAGTTACCGCCCAGCGACTCGTGTTGCTTAACCGAGGCGTTGATGGCCGTGGCAATGTTCTTGCCCTCTTCCGTTTCCGGAATAGCCGCACAGCATAGACGATTAAACACCGTGTTAAAAAGTACTTTATCAACAAAGTTTTCAACACTGGTGACACTGTCAGGCTGCGTAGGAATGCCGCGCTTGTCAAATGCGAACTTGACATAGCCCGTCAGCTTTTGCCAGCCCGGCAGGCTCGTGATCCAAGGGTTATCCTTGATCAGGTTACCACACGCCAGGTCGGTGAATCCGCCACTGCCCATGTGCACTTCGAATCGCGCCTGCAAGCCGAAGATGATTGGGTAGATAACGCGTACCACGAATGCCAGTTTTACCTGCTCTTCATAGTCGCGGTCAGTGATGGTGGTTTCTTTCGGGTAATCGCCCTTACTCGCCGCTTCACTCAGATCCCGTGGAATCTTCATGTACTTCGAGTAGTGGATAAAAGAGCAGTACTTCGGCACGTTGATGAAGTCCAGGATTTCATCAGTGATGGGTTTTATTTGTGCCAGGTCTTCGTTGTAATCCAGGAACTTACCGCTCTCAACAATCGCGTACGCCCGGTTGTACAGGTTGAACAAATGCATCTGTTGTTCATGGTCCATCGTGCCGTCAACATAATCGTTGAGGCAGTCGAACAGGTTGTAGGTGGCTTCGCTACGATCCTTGATCGTGCGTTCCAGTTTGATAGCAGCCTCACCATTGAACTTGATTACCTGTTCATTGAAGGTAATCAGGATCCCCTCGAACTTCTTGCTGGATGTGCGCCTGATGGCGAATTCAAGCATCTCTTTAACTCCAAACAGTAATAGCGTCTACAGAGGGATAATGTAGGTTTTAAATCTTTTTACCCATACGGAAATTGCTCAAAAAACAATTAGCAGCCATAGGGTTAGGCAGAGCAGAGGATTACCCTCCGCTCTTATCAGCATTTGGACGATTAGAAGTCGTCGTCGAAGGAGTCAGTCGAGCTGCTCGAGTCATTGCTGTTGTAGTCGTTGCTACGGCCACCACCACCGCCATTCGCTGCGTCGCCGCGTGGTTTAGGCGGTTCCCAACCTTCGAGTTCCATACGTTCCAGAACCGGCTTCAAGAAGCTGACCCAGTGACGCACAGCCCAGCGGGACATGATGCCTTTGTCTTCGGCCACTTCGCCGTTGGCGTTGCGCATCATCACGGTCATCGAACGAGGACCTTTGAAGCGGATCATCGCCTTGTAGTCGCCTTTGGTGTAACCCAGGGTGATCTCGCCGTTGTCTTCGCGGGAGATAACGAAGTTGCACTGGACGACAGGCTTCTCGGACATACGGCCCGAACCGCCTTGGAACACGAACTGGTGACGCGCCGGGGTAACCTTGGCTTGTTTGAAGTTCGGGCTGCCGTTGATGTCAGCGGCTTCCAGGAGGGCTTCGAACAGTTGACCGCGGTCGTAGGCATCGAGTTCGACTTCTTTGTGAGTCGACTTGCCTTCGGAGAACACGCCATCGTTGACTTTCAGTACGATCTGGCCGGTGATCTTCTGCTCGAACATCAGTTGAGCAGGATACTTGCCGCCGTTGATCGGGGCATCCGTTGCCGGGTGAGCCTGACGGTAGTCATTCAGAAACGTCTTCTTGCGCTTCTGGCCGTTGGGAGCACCGTTACGTTGTGGTTGCATAGCAGATTCCTTTTTGTTCAAGCAGGGGAAATTGGTGATTTGAGTCTATATGAATGGTGACTCTGTGACATTAAAGCCGTATTACTTGGCGACATATCCTACATCATCATGAGCAAACCTGCTCGGTCAACGGGATTGTCCAGTGCAGCGATCGAGTTCCTTACACGGCTCATGGAGGTAGCCGAAGTCCAGCCGCTGTCCAAAGCGATTTTCTTCACAAGATCTTTAATCGCCTTAGAAGACGACTTAAAGTTAGTGGAGCGATCACCAAAGACTTGGATGGTCAGGTGGTTAAAAGGCATGTAGTGAAGTTCTTCTCCTCCAGTCAACTTAGTGTACCAGGCCGTGAACGGTTTAAGCACTCCGGTGTAAGATTCCAAAAGAAACAGTCGACTGTAACCGCGCACATCTGCTAGGTCGACCACGTGGTGCGTCATAACAAGCCCGTTCCCCTTAAAATCAGGCATACCTACATCGGTAGCCACAAGGATCTTGCCGTGCTTGCTCATCAACGCATCCGCGACATCTTTGGATAAGCGCGCATACTTCTTCTGCTTCTCTGTACCCTTGTTCAGGAAGTCAGTCAAATCAGCGTGCTTGAACTTACGCTCCAAGCCTTTATAAGACGGGTAATACACCACCATCTGAATAGGCTTGCCTTTACGCAACTGCTCCAGATACTGTCCTAACTTGATGAGGTCCTCTTCAACGTCTTTGGTCAGTACCTTAACGTTGTTGGCTCCCTCATCATCTTTCTCGTAAGCAGCTTGTGCATTACGAATCAACGTTCTGAGATTAAACAGCAGGGTATCCGCAGACCGGATTGCATCCCCACCGAGTTCCAATGCCAGTGAAGTCCCCACCGACATGCCTAGCGCACCCAGTGCTCTCATTTGAACTCCTCCAGCACCTCAAATGCTTCCTCTACCGAGATACCCAGTTCCGCCAAGCGGTCACTGATCTCCGGCAATAGGGAATCATTCAAGTTATCTTTAGTGAGTGAAACCCCTTCGTACACTTTAGCGTCAAACAAAGTCTCGTCAACACTGACGCCTTTATCAACTTCGTTCTCAGCCTTAATGCCAAACATGGGGTAGTCTTTTTTCATGACCTCAACGATCGGGTTAACGACCTCGGTCTTACCGCCCTTAACGCGAAGCTGCGAGAAAGGTGGTAACTTACGTGCAGCGATAAACGTGTGGAACTCTTTGATCAACACCTCAGGTGTAATCTCCGGATCCACATGCATGGTGAGAAAAGGAAGCGCGTTCTTGTTTTCCCAGAACACCGGATTAAAGTAATCCTTCTTCTTATCCAGATCCACCACATAACCGCCCTTGGGATGTTCTTCACCATGAGCAGTACGGTCAAACGAACCAGAGGTGAAGAGTTTCCCCTTCTGCACTGGCTTGTGAATATGTCCCGCAAAAATGCCGTACCGAACAATCGTTTCCCATCGTTCGAGTAGGTGTGCATTCTTTTGGGCTGCGGCGTGCAGCTGGAAGGTAAAGCCACCGTGGAAGCAGATCAAGTCGACCTTATCCATTCCGTTGGCTTTAAGGACCTGGAGTGCCCGTTCCCAGATCTCATCCGGTGTCATCTTGCCCATGTTGTCCGGGACGAACATAATGGACAGTTCGTCTAACTGGTGAAACACCTCAATCGACAGGGTATCGATATAACGAACATCCATACCGCGCGGAGCGAGGTTTACAAAGTGCCGTGGCTGCTTATTGTCGTGAGACTCAGTACCTGCCAGCCAAATGGCGATCAGGTCTTCATTCGCATCGTGGGCTGAGTGCAAGAAGTCGCGCCCCCAGTCCTTGACCTTAAACATGTCTTCGTTAGGGGATTCAACCATGCGCTCAAAGAAGTCGCCGCCAAACAGTACCATGTCAACCTTTGACAAGTCGTTCTCTTTTAAGAGGAATCGATTGAGGTTGGACAGGATGTGTGGGGTAGGGGTTACTTGGTGCAGCGTGTGTTGATCAGAGCTCCAGAGAAAACGCACTTATAAATCCCCTAATGATAGTTAGCACTCCAGCGGGTCGGTAGGACGTGGCCGTTGGCTGACGACATTACCTTTACCCGAAGCAGCTGCGGCCATATTGACGCCCTTGATGGATTCCTCATTGAACTGGAATTCCATGTTGCCGGTCATCAGGCGATTAACCTGAGCGACTTGTTCGGCAGTGATCGGCTCTTTGCGATAGTTTGCATAGAGGATAGGACGGATGGCGTTGATCTCTTCGATCGGACGTTTGTTGTTGTTCAACGTGTCCTTGATGTAAACCACCTGCTTCTCTACTTCCGGGATCACGCCGAACTTGGCATAGAACTCAGGCGCGATCATTTCAGTGAGGGTGGTACGTTTCTTGCTGTCCAGTGCCTTGGTCAACGCCTTGGCCAAACCGAGGTTGGCGTTCGGGTCGTTCTTCTTCATGGTGTCAGCACTGTGACTGTGAATCATCCGGCTAGCCTGTTCCAGCATCTGGTACTCACGCTGGGTCAGGTTTGTGGTGATCATCGGCGGAATGAGCAGCACTGGCTTGTGGTCTTCGTCGACGACCATTACCGCACGAGTGCCGTTACCGCTGATCGACATCCACTTGTTGACCTTGGCGCCGAAGTAGTTCAGGCCATGATCGTTACCGAGGGCAAACGCCATCAGCCATTCGCGGACGAAGTCCTTTTCGTAGAGCACGGTTTCGACGTTGAAAGGCAGATCACCATCACCCATCATCAACTTGCCGTCGATGTTTTGTACTTTGACGTTTTCAAGAAAGGCAAAATCTTCCTTGAGAATCTCTTCGCGGTCCTGCTTTGTCATCTGACTCATTTACCCAACCTCGCCTTATCCAACACTTCATAAAGTCTGCCTGTTACAAGTACCACTTCAGACAGGTCATAAGTTTCGCCATCCACAATTGCCCGAGCGGACATCAAGAGATGGTAGTTGTTAACTTCGTTATCTACCGTTTTCTTTTGCACCAACACTTGAGCCTGCGGAAACAGTTCTCGCATGTAGGATTCGAATTCTTGTTGAGTTCGTTCAACCATGGTCTCAGGCGTCGTACCATGGGTTGCCCAGAGAAAATAAAAACTAGGCACCTCACCAATGACCTTACCCTGGTCACGACGGGAGGTAAACCAGTACATGAAATGCAGCGCCATCGCCTCCTGAGGCGACTTAACCTCGAAGCCTGAACGGGTAGACATCGTGGCCACGCAAAAAGTGTTCATACCGTTTTCCTTTATAGAAGTAACCTCTATAAGAATAGTTTTCCTTGCAACGCTGTAAGATAGCGTATGGCAAAAAAATAAAGCAGGAAGGGTGTTACCCCTCCTGTTTATCTAAACGGTCTTATTCGGCTTCTGGGGGCGGTGTAGCGCCTTTCAGAGCCTTGTTGGTCTCGCTGGTGATATCGAACAAGTTCTTCGTCCGATGATAACCAATTGCGTTCCACGTTTTCTGCACGTCAACGCGTTCACGGAAGGACAATCCACCGCCTGCACTTTCCAGGTAGTGAGCATGTTTCAACCGTGTGACGTCGTCTTTCGTTTCCAGGTGCAACAAGCCATTCATCGAACGGCGCCAGAAAATGTTCTCAGCGCCAATCCCTGTATTGAGTGGACTGAAGTTGCCGTCATATCCACTGATCTTGTCATCCAGCCAATCCTGGTGCAAGCCTTCATGCGCCATGATGTAGTCGCGCATGAAACCCTGCGCACCTTGCAGACCTGCCACGGAACCCAGGTAACCGATTTCGAACCGACCGACGTAATCGCCGTCCGAGTTACCCAACAGTCGCTTACCCATTTCCCATGCTCGCGAGGTCAGGTAGTTGTTGAACCCTTCCAACGCGTTTGTTGCTTGTTGTGCTAACCAACCACCCGCCTGCTGAAACGCCTGAGTGGAGTTGTTCACATACTGGGCGTACTTCTGCATCTGATTCTCGGTGTAGCTGCCCGAGACCGCATAACTGAATGCATGAGCACTGTTCATCGTGTTTACCTCTTAGCCTGGGTTAGGCTACATCAAGGATCGGCGTTTGCGCCATGAGCGTGTTAAGGTTCATGAGGTTAGTTGCCGCTTGCCCTGCGTAGTCACCCACTGTAAACGGAATGTTGCGGTCCAACGTCTGATGGTGACCCCACGCGCCGTAAGCTTTCGCTTTGGACTCGTTATCGGCCATAAGGACGATGTAGTGGTTGTCGCCGTCAAAGTCGGTGTTCGATTCACTTACGGCCAGGATCGGTACGCGAATACTTTCATCCTGGAGATCGCGGTTCACACGGAGGAACGCACTGCGCAGACTGAGGAACTCAATCGACGGGTTACGTCCGCTCTGTATGATAGCCTTGTTGTTTTCTTCCATGTCGCGGAAGAATTCATCAATCAGCGGGTCGATCCAATACGCAGCTCGACTGATTCGCTGGATGGCCTGATACGGAGTATGACCGCGACGGTACAAGAAGCCCGTGATGTGATAGTCCAGAATAGCCAGACACATCTTCCACGGGACCATCCACTCATCCGGGTTGAGGATACCGGTTACCGAGGTTACAACCGAGCGGCCAGTGAACGGTACTGCACCAGAGGCCACGTGTTTACGGTTGAGTGCAGGCTTACCAAACAACGCTTTCGGGTTGTTTACCTTACGGTATTGGTCAGCCAGCTTAACCAGGTTCTTGCCGACGATCTCGCAGTTACGACGCTTATCGGCGGCGCTCAGCTTAACGACAGCATTCGAACGTTTGGTATCAGCAATCGCGGTGTACAGCTGTGCAGTGACCGGTTGGTGAGGATAGGCGTAAGTATCCTTGCCCGTCTTCTCCAGGATCGTTGCGTAGCGATTCGGCACCTTCATGTACTTGGAGAACGCGATGTGCTTGTTCTTTTGGTACACTTCCATCAACACCACACCTTCGTGCGAGGTCGTGCAATGGCGTTTGCCATTACCTACCAGCATCCAGTGCATGATGTCATCACACCGTGCCTGGAAGGTGTTCATGTTTACGTCGATGATCTCCAGCTCTTCGAGCATGTTGCGAATCAGGTTGACGGTGGTGTTCTTTTGCTTGTTGATCTGGCCGCGATACGTCGGGTCGATGAAGTACCGTGGTACGCAGACCTTTGGACTGCCAATGCCGACTTTGTTAAAGAAGGTCGAGAAGAAACCCAAGTTAACAAACCCATTCACACCCTCTGGCAACTTAAGCCACAGCCGAGTGTCCTCTCCGCGGTCCAGGAACAGCTCTGGAACCTCTCCGCACTTAGGACAAGCCTTACCCTGCTTCAGCCGGTAGTTGCCACGGTAGTGACCACAGGCCGGATTACAGGTAGCGACTGTCTCGAACGAGTTACCTGTGAATTCCATACGAGTCAGACGCTCGATGGCTTCGCGATCTTCCTGAATGTTGAAGTCAAACTCATTCAGGTAAATAGGCTTCAGACGACTGGTATCGTGCAAGTAGTCGTAGTCTTCGAAGTCCCAGTACAGAGGCTCCGAGTAACGGGGGTCATCCTCCAGCGACCGGCCGAAGGCTGCGGCGTAACGGTTGAAGAAAGGCATTGGATCAAGCTTTTCTTCGTTGTACTGTGTGAGCTTTTTGATTGCCAGCTCATTTGACGGAGTGAGTTCCGGTAAGTACATATTGCCCATGGCCGACTCCAAAAACAGAAAAACAGAAAAAAGAGATCAGCGAGCAAGAGGGAATTACCCCTCTTGCCCACCAATCCGTTGCAGGCTACAACGTGTACAACACTTACATGAACGGCATGTTCATGTTGTACGCCAGGCCCAGGCCGTTGCCGTTGGCATTGTTCGAGCCAGCACCCACGAGGGTAGCCAGACCGATGCCAGGCGTCGAAGCCAGGCTGGTGTTGCGCCAGCTGCCCAGGTTGTTCGCGACGTTCAGCTGACCGATGGTGTCCATGGCTTTCGACATGGCAGCCATGAAGTCAGGCGCCCAGATGTGAGGCTGAGCCCAGCCGTTGATGTGAACCTGACCGTCGAACAGCGACGAACCGGTTTCCACGCGCAGCTTCTGAGCACGTTGCTTGAACTCTTCGCCCTGGATGGTACCGTACATGGTCGACAGCAGGCTTTCGGCTGCGAGTTGACCTTTCGGGCCCTTGATGTGCGAGATCATCATCTCGTCCAGTTCCTGGGTGTTGAACTTGCGACCGGCGTATTCGGCCAGGCCGTTTACCGCGATCATGCCAGTCGGGATCAGCACTGGCTTGGAAGGCGTCCAACCTTGTTGCGAGGTGACGTTCTGGCGGATGATTTCCGAGAACGCGCCCTTGGTCATGCTGTCGATGAGCGAGATCACCACCTTGATTTCTGCCGCGTTCTGGCCTTGCTTGGCCAGCTGGAAGAAGAAGTTGTTGATCGAAGCGTTCGGACCGGCCGGGATCAGGTTGATCTGGAAGGTTGCATGCGGGGAAACGTTCTGACGGATCCAGTTGTTGACCAGCTCGGTGTCCGACATCTTCTTCTCGTCGAGACGGATACGTTGCGGGTTCTGGAAGCCACCAGGGATCTGGCTTACCATTTGGTCAACACGGACTTCCAGGTCGGCCAGGTTACCGCGAGCACCCACGCTGTGACGGCGCAGAGCTTCGGACCAGACGTACTGGTTGTTCGTCGCCATCAGCGCGTACAGGCCGGTGAAGAACGGGAACAGACCGCCGTTGTTGCAGAGTTGCTCGCCGGCTTGAACGGTGCCGACGGTGATCACTGGACGCAGAGGTTTGAAGCCCTGTGGGTAAACACCCATGCCCATTTGGTTGCCCAGGAACTGTTGCAGCGCGTTCATCTGCTCTTGCGAGCGGTGCGACATCATGAAACGCTGGTGATCTTCCCACGACACGCCGTTCAGGCTGACAGCGGCGGTAGCACGGATGATCTCTTTCGAGTTGGCCTGGAAGTTGCCGGTGTTCTGGTTGTTGTTGTTGATCGTCGAAACGATCACTTCCATGTTGTCGGCGGTCAGGGTGCCGGCCTTGCTGGTGCGGAAGCTGATAGCGCTCACACGAGCTTCGGCGCAGCCGTCTTTGCCGTACGGTTGATCAGGAGTTGCGAACGGTGCCGGAACCTGATAGCCCTTGGCAACGATTTCGCGAACGGTTTTGACCATGATCGCTTCTTCCCACTCGGAGGCGATGTAGTTCGCCTGACGGTGAGCGTAGTCTTTCGGATCGCCGGCTTCCTGATGGTTCAGGAGTTCCAGGTCGACCACGATCATGTTGATGACGCTGACGTTCTTCACGCCTTGTGCTTCGGCGACCTTGGTGTAGTGACCGGTCAGCTTTTCCAGGAACTGGCTGTTCGGGTACTGGGCCGGGGTCAGCGGCGCCGACATTTGCTGCATGATGTTGTTGGCGTTGACGGTGATGCGCTCGACGCCGATGCTCAGGGTGCGGTTGTAGAACAGCGCGGCCATCACGTACATGGTGCCGTCGAAGATGACGTACAGACCGACGCCCGGCAGTTGAGCCGAGATGGACGGGGTCAGGCTTTCGACGGTCGGAACGATTTTGCGTTGCAGTTCGTTGGTGGTGGACTTCTTGGCGTTCTCGTAGATCGCCTCGAGTTTCTCGATGGTTTCAGCAACCTCTTTCAGGTTGCGGTTATCCGACGTCATGGACGGCAGACGAAGCAGGCCGGCGAGACCATCCAGCGGAGCCATGGTGCCCGGAGCGCCTGGAGCCTGGCTTGCGTTGGTAGGCTTTTCGTTGTCGTTCCAGGAGGTGCTTTCGGAAGAACCGGTGTTCAGTGTCATGAGTGTTTTCCTTTTATACGAAGATAGTCTGCTATAGCGACGTTGTTTTAACAAATGTGGAACATTTGTACTACCAACTACATGAGTAATATAGTCTTGAAAATTTCTTACCCCAGCAGAAACCATCCCGCTTTTCAGCAGGGATGATATAGAGTAGTCGCTTTCAAAGCTGTATTACAAATTCTCAAATTGCGCAATGGTCCCCAGTAGGAGATCTTCTCCTGATGTGACTTGTTCACATAAGATAGAGAATTCCAGTGAGACTTTATTTTAAACATCCCTCCCCATTTTTCTCGGACAGCCATTATGACTATCTTCACCTATCCAGCTGAGGACATCAGCCGGAAGTACCCCCGTAGCAATTTCGGTGATATGGGGAACCTGCATCGCGTTACCGAATTCAACCGAAAGGATTACCGGGCCTACGTGGACCGCGCTTCCTTCCACCTTGAAGATCAACATACCCTCGTGGGTCTTCTGCGCCATTTGGCGGTCGACCCTGAGTGGAGCTTGCAGGAGGTTGTAGATAATACACGCTTCCGTGCTAATTCACTGTGCACGGTTTACCGCATCACTTCGATCAACCGAATCGGCTTTGCAGAGCCCAATGGACTCTACCGTCGTAACGTCAGGGAGCACTGGGTACTCCTCGATGGTCCTACCGACTATAACGAAGCGACCTTGAAGCTGGACGATCTGAGAGCGGTTATCCCGCTGTACTCAACAGTATTGGATCGTGGGTACAAACATACCGTCGAGAAGAACCAAACCATTCGCAATGATATCACAGATGTGGCGATCATTGGTTTGGACATGGTCGCTTTGGCGGTAGGCTGGTGGTTGTTTATGCGTGAGAAACGTGAGGCTAATACAGGCATTGCGTCCTACGTCTGTCTGTACCCGCTCTACCACGCTACCCTCTACCAAAACCAACTGTCGGTGATAAACATCCTCTACGAGTTCTTTGTAAAGGAACAAGATCTCAACGACCTGATCAAGACGGAGACGGTTAAGTTCACCACGTTGAATGAGGAGAAGCTGTTCAGAAAGTACATGCTCTTCCTTATAGACACCTTGACTGACCGTCGTCTGCAAGATGTGTGGATGATGCTGAAGCAGATCGATAGCCTGTATCGTGTCTCCTACACGAACTACGTCGATCCCCATGACCAGGCGCTCTATGCTCAAACCGCTTGGGCGTTCGAACCGGCCATGCTGAAGGTGTCTGCGATCTACCTGTCTATCGGTAACCGCATGAAGTACAAGTGCACCGACATTAACGTTGATTTCGATCGGCTCTATCGTCAGATCGCCTATCGTCAAAAGAACATCCCTGAAGTGTTCTTTCGGAAGCATTTGGGAGATTTGCTTGAAGAAGTAAAAATCCTGAATGACATCAATTTTCGTTAAAAAGTAATACTACGGGAGGAGACTTAACGGTCCAACCGACGAAGTGCTCCCATATTTCATCTAAATATTTAAAAATTAGTAAAAAGACTATACCTCTACTAGCCCCGCAAAGGGCTAGTAGAGGTAGGTCGAATTCACGCTATTCTTCTGGTCGAATTACGGTGGTTCGGTAAATGTCCAGGGACGCTAGTCGCCTGTCGATCTTCGCCTTGATTTCCTCGAAGCTCTGCTTAGCCCGTTGGAACTCGTTGTACTGAAATTTCTTTCGGTATTCGATTGTGTCCACAACAAACTGAAGTCGATTGGTCGTGGTCTTCAAGAAGAAGGATCGGAACCAGCCTTTCCAACCCTTTACCTTTTGTTTATGCTTCTCCAGAACTACCTTTGCGTCAGCCAGCTCTTTGACCGTTTCCAGGTAAGTGTCAAAGTATTGGGTAACGATCGCCCAAGACTCATCCAGTTTCTTGATCTCATGCCCAGGTCGGTACTTCTTTCTTCTGGCTTCCGCCAGTGAGTGCACAGTACCCATTATTCCTTCCACTCTTTGCCGACAAGGAAATGCCAGGCGGCGCTGTCTTCATCCAGCTCTATGGATCGCACAAACTCATGGCCTCCGTGAAATGGACGTTCGATGCTGTACAATCTTGAGTCCGGATCGTGTAACAGTCTGTGTTGAACGCCATTAACGTCGTCGACGTAGATAGGGACATGGGTTCCTTTATTGAAAGGAGTAACACCCTTTAACGTACATTCGAGATACAGCACTTGCTTCTTGCGGTTTTCTGGATCGGTGTCCGGTACTGGTTCGCCCAGGCCATTTGGAACACACCCCGGCAGGTCCACGTAAAAACCATGCGGACCTGCTTTAATCGTAATAGACATGTTCACCTCAATGCTCGTCAGATACGAGACGGGTTACTTTTGCGTTCATGATGTACAAGCCCAACGATTCAAGGATCGCATAAATGGACTTGAAGTTCTGGGAGATCAACAGACGCATATCCACAATTGGAAGGATCTCTTTCGGGATACCACCAATCGATTCAATCATGTCTGCTGGGATGTACACCGCCGACATACCACCGCGGGCTTCGATATACGCATTCATGCGTTTAGCGACGTCAGTGTCCCCGTAAGCTTCCATGTAGCGTTTCATCTTTGACTTGTTGTCAGTCGTAACGTTCACCTTGTACGCACGGTATGGCAGCTCCGGGGCTTCACCGTAGGTATCGGCAAACACCTGCTTCCACATCTCGTGGTAGAAGTAGATCGACGACTCAGCATTGCTGTAGGCCGACTCTTCTTTGATGCCGTTCTTAACCAACCAGCTCCAGCCACCTTGCTCCAGCTCTTCAAAGAGTGCACGTTCCAGATCCCCAACCCCTTTAAGCAGAGATGGTGCATCTAGCTGCTGTTTGTTGTAGATGGCATTGAGTACGTCTCGCATGAGCTTGTTCGTAAAGTCACGAACCTTCTGTGCGATCTTGATACCCCTGAGGTGGACGCCCTTAAGCTCCAACTTAGGATCGTCGTACATAATGCCTTCGAGCATCAACTGCAACGCGTAATAGTGTTTCGACATGGACGTGGTCACGTACGAACTGAAGAGGTATTCGTTCTTCATGTTCAGACGGTAGCGGAACTTCCGCGCTACGTTCATGTTTGTACTCAAGCGTGCGTGCTGGTCAACTGCCACACAACGAATGAAGTACGTCAATACACCGTTAAACGCCAGCGCGTCTTTCTGATCCGTGATGAAGTCGTCAATGACGGCGTCGATCGAATAGATCATGGAGTCCGTGTCAGAGGTTACTACGTTTTCACGCACCAACTCTTTAACGTTGAAGATACCGGTCGGTGGAATGTCCGCCTTGAGGAATGCTTCGATGAAGTCACGCCATTTAACTTCCAGGCTGACGTGGTAGGCGTTGAGATACGCCGACTGTTCTGCACTGGCCCCTTTACCCAGCTTCGTGGTGCAGAGTGTCTTGTAGTCGTCGTTAGCCGCCTTGATGGTGGTAACGTTTTCAAACGACGCAGGCATCTCAGGAACAACACACCATTCATCGAAGAACCGTCTAACCAACTCTTTGTTGGTGGTGTACAGACCACGAAGGTCCATCGTGCAGAGGATGATGGTCAGCTCTAGCGGCGACAGGTTTTCCATAAACGTACGGATAGCTGCAATGCCGGTAGGGTTGTTCCAGTAATACGACGAGCAACGCTTAACCATGTCCATGACTTGATCAATGGTCGCATAGTTCATCTGGTACTTGTCGATGACCGCTTGAATCTTGTCGCGCTTAGCAAACGCCAGGGTACTGATAAACAGTTCCATGGAGCTGTTGAAACTGAGGAGCAACCGGTTACCTGTAATCAACCGCTCGTTCAACAGGTTAGCGGTGGAGGTCAGGCTACGGCAGATCGAAGTCAGCGTGGTGTGACCCGACTTGTTCGTCAGCGGAGTACCCGACGACGAGAACGCACCCGATTGGGCGTTGTTAAAGATCTTCAGTGCTTTCTGGATTTCGTCGAAGGCTTGGGTGGCTTCTTTATCGCCAATCGAGATGGCTTCCTTCATCTTGCCTTTATAGAGGCGACGGAATTCAATAAAGGTTTCAGTACCAATCGAATTAATCGACTGTTCCTGGTTCGTGTGGGTATACGCCACAAACGAAGGGGACAAGTGCCAGTTGTTATCCTGGACTGTCTTGAAGAACTCCAGCGCTGGCATGATGTCTGGGACACGGTCGCCGTACTTGTTCTTCTTGAATACTTTGAACTTGGCTTCCTTATAGCCGTTCTGGTTTGGTACAAAGACTTTCTCAACCAACTCAAGGACTGTGTTGTAATCCCACTTGTAAATCGCCGTTAGATAAGCGGCAGCCATGTAGTGGTAGTTCTTGAGAAGGTCGCGGTTTGGTTTGTAATCCTCTTCTAAGAAGGGAGAGAGGTGTTGGGCCGCAGCAGTCATCAGGATAATACTCTCTGAATAAGCACAATAAGTGAAAAAGAAAAATCAGATTGCAAAAAAGAAAAGGGTCACTACACTCCCCTATTGATGAGGAATGTAGTGACAGTTTACCCTTACTTGTCGAACACCGTGAGCGTGTAGGCTGCGCCGAGACTCTGCATGAAGGTAGCCAGAGGAGCCCGGAAGTCTTCACGCCAGTTGGTGCAGACGATGTTCGCATTACGGCCGTCGATGAGCTGGAAGGTTGAGTCGTTGATCCAGGGAATCCCGACAATCTCCAGCTTATCATTCCGACCGATAAGCGCCAGGTAACCGTAGGTGCTTGGGTCGTCAACGTTTTGAACCTTGTCCTTGAAATACGGGAACAGGTTTTTGTGCTTGATAGCCAGCTGAGGGTCGATCAGCCGAGCTGTCGAATACTGCATCAGACCGTCGACCTTTACGTCTACACGGTCACCCCCGTTGATGCCGTTTTTGACCAGCTGAAATGAAACGATGTCACCACGTGAAGGATTCGGGGTTGCCATACGGGAGGTCTCCTTGAGATTCAAGTTCGATAATAACGAGCGGAAGCTTCAAAGGATGGCCGTTCCGAATAACTACCGTACCAGGCGTGCTGGTCACGTGCATGTTTTTAACCGATCCATGGATGTGGTGTTTGAACAAGATGTCTGTCAGCACTGTGTCCTCGCAACACTCACCGTCTTCCATGATGGCTTCCACATGATCAATCAATACATTCTTCGACATCTGAAAATCAAATGGTGCCGCTGGCCAGTCTATGCAGTCCATCGCATAAGACGCTAACAAATGGTCGGCCAGTTCTTCGTAATCAATCGGTAGTATGCGTTTCCACATGATGTTCTCTTTATGCTGAGGACGGTACCTGGTACGTGAAGGTGAACGTCGCCGTACTGTTACCTGTCGTTAAGTTGGTGCACTGGACAGACCCGTAGATGTTTTTCAGGTCTTGCAGTTGACGGAAGAACTCAAAGAATGCCGTGGTCAGTTGCTTTTGGCATTCATCGATTGGGTGGGTGAACGCCTCACAGGTTTCGAACATGTCGAGCCCGTGTGGAATTTGCATTGAGTCCATAAGGTTGCGATGCACGCCGATGAACTGGGGCACATCAGTGTTCGGGGGGATCATTACGGTGTGTGTAATGGTTTTGGTACTCATCGTCAACTTCCAGTAAAATGATGTGAGGGTGGACTGCGTAACGTTGCAGGTAACCGGTTGCAGCCACCCGCCGGAATTGCATGCCTACGTCAACAAGTATCTCTAAAGCGTCCAGGATAAGGATCTGGGCATGCAGCGGGTCCAGATCCATTTCGGTGCGAATGAACTCAGCCACCACTCCTGGAATATACGGTTCTTCGTTAAACCTGCACACGCCCATCAGCAGTGCGATCAGGTTACAGGTCTCATTGGGATGAAACCCACGGCTACCAAAGGCCGTCGGAATGCAGCCCAGGGCCAAGCCATACGTCTTGCTCATCGCCGCACTCCTGCTCGTCAAAGGTATCAGTTGCTAGAGGCTCGTAATCCCTGACGTCCATGTAAACCAACAAATCACCGTTTGCGAGGATCTGGTATACAAAAGGATGATCCGGTGACGTTTTATTGGTGATGTTGCCCATCTGGTGCGTGATGTGGGACATGATCTTGTCGAGCTCGAGTTCCAGATCGTCCGCATACAGGTAGCGGCGTGCAGCCTTCTGATTGTAGCGACAGTCGTTAAGGTTCTTGCCCTTGAGGAACATGAGTTGCTCAATGCCCATCTCAAGCACACCCCAAGCCATCTCTTTAGAAAGATGGGGAACGTAATCATTGCTGAGGGAAGATATCTCGCTCAAAAGGTTCTCTAACAGCTGTCGGTTGTCGATCTGAAAGCTGCGGAGTTCGCCGAATACTCCGACGCTCAACAGTTTCAAGGAATTCATTGATCGCCTCCGGACTTGGGTTTTCACTGATGGTGTCGCCAGTGACCTTGGAACGCACAGTGCGTGTAACCTTAGGTTTGGCATTTGCTCTCAACGTAGCATCCAAGTCCATTTCGATGTGAGCTTGGTGAAACCCGTGTGAGATCTTCTTGAAATCGACCTTCACCTTCAATCGTGGATCCCACGAACGACGGCGCATTTCCTTTTGTAGCTTTTGCTTGAGCTCAACCATCACAAGGTCAGGCGTCAGCATGTCGTAATGTTCTTCGTATACATTCCCCAGGTGATCCAAAAGCTCTTCTTCACGCCGTGGATGATTGATCATCTCTACTACGGCTTCCAGCATTCGCACAGCAATTGATTCCCGCACTCCAGGAGAATCGTCCTTATCCATTACCAAACTGTTGCCCAAGTTTAGTACATCGAATCTGATCACTGCTTGCCCCTTTAGTATTTCAGTGTAACCAGAACTTGTTGCCGGAGCTTACCGAAAGTCTGCATTTTAACCACAGCGTCCCTAGGTACCCCCAACAGCTTGCTAGCCACCTGATCCCTTAACGCGTTGATATCATTTCCCCAGATCCGGTGATAGGGCCTGGGGGTCTCGAATGAATTGAATCCCTCGTCGACGAGTATGGCATGCAGATCAATCGTGGATATAGCACGATTTAAGCAACGTTTATCTGCACCCACTGGTACGTCCAGGGTATAGGATTTTAAATCCAGAGAGAAGCTCTTAGACACCTTCCTGACCCCTATATAAAAACCATGCCTCATAGTAATGAAGACGGCTGTGTAAAAAGATATCAAAAAACAACATAGCAGCTATAAGGTACCGAGGATCTCTCCCCGGTACCCTACAGTAGCTAAGTGGCTTTACATCACGAAGCCTTTCGAATCTGCACCCTGCGAGATGTTCTTCGGCGCGACGTAGGTGGATGAAGTTTGGTTTTTACGATTCTCCATCGCCTCGATATGCGCTTCGAGTTCTTTCAGGGCTTCACCGTGGTCCAGGACCATGTGCAGCTCGGTAGCGTTGCTTGGCAGCTTGGTGCCAGCGGCGAACACACCGGTGGAACGGATCACAGTGCCGGAGAAACGGCCGACGATTTCGTCGCTGCTCTGGAACAGGGACGATACAGCAACCGGAGTTTTGCCTTTGAACTCGGCCACGCCTTTTTCGTCGTAGAAACGAATGCGGGACATGGACGGCGGAACACCGTAGTGCTTCGAGAAGTTCAGCAGGTTCTTCAGGTCGCTGTGGTCTTGCTCGCCGTTGGCGTTGGTCAGGAACAGGGAAGCGACGTCGAGCTTGTCGATGATCGCACGGTTCGCATCACCGCGGTTGATGTCCGGGGTGTTGTCGAATTCCATGTACGGAACGACGCGGTTCAGGGAGTCGGCGTTGGTCAGCGACGCGTACGAGCGATAGCTGTTGACGACGTTGATCTCTTCGACCTGCGAGGTCTTGTCGTTGATGAAGCACAGCACGACCAGTTGGTCTTGTTCCCAGAGCATGCGCGCCAGAACGAAGCCCAGCATGGAACCAGTACCACCGCCGGTGGAGCAGACGATGATGTTGAACGGACGCGGTTTGTGCTTGGCCAGCACGCTCTTCAGGAACATTTCTGCCTGAGGATAGTTGGCCGCCCGGACCTTACCCGAACCCTGAGCTTTCTTTTCAGGATCGTCCGGCAGGGTCATTTGCTCGACCGGGAACAAATCGTTGGAGCTGTTGCGGTCGGAGGAGTCCATGCCGATCATGAAGGCATGCTTGTTGTTGTCGGTGTGGGTGCCGTTCTTCAGGGCCACGCCGATGTTGATACCGGTACCACCGCAGAGGAAATACGCCAGATCAGAAGTGTTTGCATTCATGTGAAATGTTCTCTTTGAGTTACCAGTTGGAAGAATTCGTTAGACCATTGACGGTCAACACACAGATGATGTAGGTCTGAAATCTTTTTACCCGACTTCAGCCCATTACCTACATCCCCAAGAATTGTTCCCCAAGTGAAAAAGAACCCCTGTTGCAAATGAGTACTCGGCACACCCAAGCTAACTCGACAACAGGGGCTGTCCTCAGAAAAGACCTAACACTTGTGAGAAGTACCCGCAAACCGAAGGACAGTAGGACCCACCTCCAATCCACGTCACCAAGAAAACCCAGCTACGAGAAAAACTGGATGACGTGTGCAAGTATAAAATATATTTATCCGGTGAGAAAAAACAAAACGCGAAATAATCCCACCACACCCAGACCCCCCGAAGGAGAGCTGAGTGTGGTGGAAGTATCTTTGGCAGGTGGAGCTTTTCCCAGCGATGGAATGCCAGGACAGCCGATCGTTAATGGGGGACAATCGACTGTTGCGGGTAGTGGACTCCAAACTATTCCCGCGGATACGCCAGGGCTAACTATCTTCAAAGCAGGAGCAAACTCACGAGTTCACATAGCATAGAAAATTACGACCCCTTGGTTTCTTCGAATGGCGCATCATCGACGACTGCGCCCAACGTGACGACCTCTGCCGCAGGACGCTTGGACGGTGTCTCAGGAACTGGTGGAACTTCGAATACCTGGAGATTACCCCCGCACTCGATGCACAGGTTGATCGCCGCCTTGACACCTGCCCGGGCTGACTTGCCAATCGACATCACCGCTACTGCGTATTGCGCGCCGTCCCCAACGGCAACGTATCCGGTAGACGGGATGATGTTCAGGATTGTGCGCTTGTCGGCTTTGGTCGACTCCGACGGAATAACCTGGTAAGCGACCCCATTTTCGCCAACCACGAGTGCGTCGAAGGTAGAGTCCAGAACCGTGGCGTCGGTGGAGTGGTCCATGCCGTCCCGCAGCATCTTCCGGAACTGCGGATAAACCACGGGAGTTGCAATCACTGCAAACGCTACCGCTTTGACACCACAGATCTCCCAGTACTCCCCTTCGTCTGGTGTGTAGATCTTGCGGAACTCGGTTGGGCTGATTTGACCGTCGGTATGGATCGCCGAATCGGTGACCAGAAGTTTACCGTCGAATGCTGCTACGGACATGATGTGTTTTCCTGATCAAGCGGGTGTAGGTTCGGCAACCACAGGTCGTACAGACTTGACGGCTGGTTTTGGTGGAACTTCGAAGATTTGCAACTCACCACCGGAGTACTTGTCGAGACGGCAAGCGGCACGTACAGCGGCTTCAGCGTTCTTGCCAATCGACAGGACAGCCAAAGCGTAAGTCTTACCGCTACCCACTGCTGCGTGTGGACCCAGGAGCAGCAGGTCATGGTGCACTGGACGTCCCTGGCGTTTGTGGGTTTGCCAGTGATAACACTGTCCGTCTTCGGTGATGAGCAAAACACCGAAGGCTACTTCGTCCAGGTCGTCGATCTTGGTCGTGTGGGTAACCCCGCTCCGGAGTTTGTCCCTGACCGATTCGATCGCCTTACCGTCACCCGAGACCCCAAAAGCGATTACGCGGTTTCCCTGTACATCCCAATACTCACCCTCTTCGGGTTCAAAGATTTTCTTGACCCCACCTGGGATAACCATCGCACCACCGGTGGCCTGCGAATCACTTACCAACTTCTGCCCATCAAAACAAATCGTCGTCATGTCTACTCCTCACGTTACTTCCAAATCGTTTTTCTAGAATATGGTCTCCTAGGTTACAAACTAGTAATTTAGGTTTGAAATCTTCCACCCACTGTATACCTCGTGCGTGCGTACGCGTTTCTTTGCTTTTTAAAAGCTCTAAAAGCAATAAAGAATAATAAATATATAAATATATTTATAAGGTTCTTTAGCGCACGGAGCGCGTGCGCGCACACACGCGATAATGAAGGGAAATATTTTTCCTTGAAATTAGCCAATTGACAAAACAAAAAACTTACCAAAGTTTTCCGAAGGAACTGTGAAAAACAAAAATATACCCTTTACCCCCCGGCCGCGGCGGCCGATCTCAAATAGAATATATAGGTAAGATGATATTTAAATGGGTCTTTTTCTGAGAGGGTTTTATACACCCCCGATACCCATCTGACAATCGATTATAACCCACCTAGGAAGCGATCCTAGCAGGTTTCAGTATGCAAGGTACCCTACCGTACCAGTTTTAAAAACTTCGCTGTATACGGCGATTTTGGAAGGTCATCCCCTTTTGGATACTCGCGTCGAAAAGGGATGCTATGACCCCTTCTTAACCCAAATTATTTACATCGCCTCCTAGGAGTGACACGTCATGAATGCGGTGGACTATGCCATCAATCGGGTCACGAACTGTGACATCGACGACTACCTGCTTAAACTTGCTTTCGAGTCCCCAAACGGTAACTTCGCAGGCAACTGGTACAACCTCGTTAATCACACCACCGTGGAACAGGGTATCCGTGAAAAAGTCATCCATCGTACTGTGCTGCCAGCTTGCAATGCGAACGGTGGTAAGACCGAACTGATCGACCTCAGCGGCGCCCGTATTCGTGACCTCGGTAACGCTTGCATCGAAGTGAACGTACCCGACATCGTCACCGGTGGCCGCAAGATCATTTCGGTGACCGAAGTCTACTTGGGTTCCATGACCTCGTCGACCGGTATGCTGGGGATGAGTACAAACACGAACGACATGTGCGGTCAAGGTTCGATCACGGACATGACCGAGGCATTAATCGACAGCTTGAGTCCAAGCCGTCAGATGCCTGTGACGTACAACAACATCCACATGACGGGCAATAACTGCTTTGTGATCTTTGGTTTGAACTCGGGTACTTACTCGATGTCGGCCAAGATGATCCTCGAGTTCGATGAAGGCTTGAGCAGTATCTCGACACGGCAGCATGAACACTTTGCTCACCTCGTGGAACTGGCAGTTAAAGCGTATATCTATCGCACCTGCCGCCGGCCTACCCAGGAAGCGATCATCCGTAGCGGCGTCACCCTGAACGACATCAAGGATGACATCTTGGAATATCGGGATGCCTGGAAGGACTACCACGAATACCTCACGACTGAATGGACCAAGCGCATGGCCTACAGTGACCGTCAACGCGTGACCGATGCTGTGCGTCGTGCTATCCCAAGGAGAATGTAATGTTTTCTGATAACGGTCCGGCAACGTTGGATTTCTCCCGCGTGCCCAAGCAATACAACCCCGGAGACCTCAGCAGTGATCGCGTTGCTGAAGCCGCCGAAAACGAATACTGGGAACGGCAGCGTTACTTGGGCGGTGAAGTCTTAAGCCTGTTTGAAGGGATGGAAGAACACTCCGCCCTTGCTCAAAGCGGCCTGTACCTCTATCCGATGGATGCTCATGAGATCCAATCGGTAACCGGTGCTGAAGCGTTGCTGCGGGATGTCAACTTCGACAGCAACCACGCCATCCTGGACATCTGCAACAAGTTCGGCGACTTTCTCGTTATCGACGAGAAGTGGGCCAAGGCATTGCGTCGTTACGTCTATGCGTTTGTGACTCGCAGTGTCGGTGTGGTCAGTCACATGGAGTTCTTTGGTTCTCCGTACCTTGGACTGCACAAAATCACCTTCACGACGGCGGACCGTAACCAATGGTTCTCCGAGATCTTTGACGTGGATGAAGAGGAACTCAAAGAGAACCTCCACGCCGCCAAAGCCGTGAACAAGGAATGGAGTGTTGTGGGCGATACCTTCAACCTGACCATTCCATACCTGCTGTATCGGGTGAACAAGTCGAATCTGAGCAAGGACATCAAGCACCAGGCGATGATCGATATCCTGTCGATGTATCACTACAAGTGTTTGACCTCGATCATTCACAACGACTACCCCTTCATGGCCCGAAAGGAAGTCGTGATGGAAACCTACAACCGTCTGAGTCTGAAATACGACATCAAACGGTACGGTTCCTGGCGGGTTCTGATCGAAGCACGGGCTGAGTTCATCATCAACCCGAAGACGGGTATCCACTACGACGCTTTCACCAAAATGGATGACGACAAGAAAATCGTCTACATGGTCGGCGATATCCAGAACCGGTTGCGTCGGGCA